>Ga0137302_10001_pt1 | contig 642419 bp, 538 predicted proteins | sample Ramsor2O_GlcNAcB_FD_97184 | JGI IMG/M metagenome (GOLD analysis project Ga0137302, IMG submission 97184) | Mouse cecal microbial communities from Vienna, Austria - N-Acetylglucosamine amended with D2O_GlcNAcB | ecosystem: Host-associated > Mammals > Digestive system > Large intestine > Cecum... | reverse complement strand
AAACTATTTTCAAAAAAAGTTGATTTTTGATTGTGTGTATTGTTGTCATAAACCTACATCCATATAAAGACGGATATTTTATGGAAGAGAACAACAAGATAAAACAACTCATGCAGCTCTACTTCGGAAAGCACTTTTCCCGATATGGACGTATCTTGTTTGGACGTTGGTTGAGGGCGGACGATGCAAAAGCTGAGAAAGAAGAAATGTTGCAGGATTTGTGGAAGAAATCTCAGCCGGAGGTGACGGATTCTACCCATAGTGATTGGAAGGCTTTGCAAAGGCATCTTTCCGTGCTCCCCGTTCGTGAACGTTCGGTGCCATTCTATCGCCAGTGGTTGAAATATGCGGCCGTTATTGTCTTGATGATTATGACTGCCGGAACGACCTATTGGGCAACCGACCGTTTTAAACCGGTCCGTCATGTGGAAATGGCACAGGTATTCGTCCCTTACGGAGAAAGTGAGCAGGTGGTATTGCCTGACGGTTCGAAGGTGTGGGTAGATGCCGGTACGCTGTTGGTTTATCCGAAAGATTTTACCGATACTGATACACGAACGGTTTACCTGACCGGGCAAGCATCCTTCTCTGTCCGTAAGAATCCGGAGCAACCCTTTGTTGTGAAGACGACTTACCTTGATGTCCAGGCGTTGGGTACTGTCTTTACCGTGGAGGCTTATCCGGGCGACTCCTGTTCCATGGCAACATTGGAGGAAGGAAGTGTACTGGTATCTGTTAGGAATGAAGACATTCAGCCGACTGTGCTAAAGCCTGATCAACAGTTGGTTTATTCGCATTCAGAACATACCGTGATGGTCCATTCTATCGACGCTTCCTTATATAATATGGAAAGAAACGGCTATCTGATATTTGAAAATACATCTTTCAGCCGTCTGATGGCCTCTTTGGAACGTAAGTTCAATGTGACGATTCATTATAATTCCCAAAAGTTTGCGGGAGAATATTATAATGTCAAATTCTCGCCGGATGAGAAGCTGGAAGATGTGCTGAACATTCTGCAACAACTGATTGGTATACATTATAAAATAAAAGGAAAGGTGGTATTTATAAACTAAAATATAGGAGTAAACAAATATGAACAAAAGAAAACCGGAAAGACAGAAAGTGCGAAAATCCCTCTTTCCGGAATTCGAAATCGAATCTTGAACATCTTTGGATTGACGAGTAAATCGTCATGGTTTTATTAATATTCAATTTTCAAATGTACAAATATATGAAATTAACTAATCTAATACGTATAAATAACGGAAAAAGTGTATCCAGGCTGTTGTTTATTACAGCTTTATCTTCCATCAGTTTATTTTCTTATGCGCAACATCAACAAGTGCGCCTGACCGGAAGCAATGTAACACTGAAGACAGCCTTCAAACAAATCGAGCAACAGACCAAACTGTTTGTCGATTATAACACGCAGGAAGTAAACGATTCTCGCGTCCTGACAAAGTTACCAAAGAACAGTAATGTGAAAGAGGTTATGGAACAGTTGCTGGAAGGTTCCGGTTGTTCGATAACGTTCAGTAACGGACATATTATTATCAACAAGCAAGCCCGGACTGTTTCTTCAACGAAAAATATATCAGGAGTTGTGAAGGATGAAACCGGTGAACCCGTTATTGGTGCGAATGTAGTCGTAAAGGGAACAACGAACGGAACAGTTACGGATATGAACGGACGGTATAGTCTGGAAGTCCCGGAAGGTGGTGTGTTGCAGATATCTTATATTGGTTACAACACCCAGGAAGTAAAGGTTGGAAGCGGAGATGTCGTTAATGTTTCACTTCGCGAGGATTCCGAAGCCTTGGATGAGGTTGTGGTTATCGGTTATGGTACGGTAAAGAAGAGCGACTTGACGGGAGCTGTCGGTTCCGTGCAGATGAAGGACGTGAGCCAGGTGGGTATAACCAGTGCCGACCGTGCGTTGCAGGGGCAAATAGCCGGTGTGCAGGTTAATGCCAGAACCGGTCAGCCGGGTGAATCGATGATGATTCGTGTCCGTGGAAGTAACTCCCTGGCAGGTGGTAACGAACCGCTTTATGTCATTGACGGTATGCCGGTAGAAAAGATGAATTCGGATATTAACCCGGAAGACATTCTGTCGATGGAAGTATTGAAAGATGCATCTTCTACGGCTATCTACGGTTCACGTGGTGCGAACGGTGTCGTTATGATTACGACGAAAAGAGGACGTACCGGCGATACGGTCCTTGAATATAATGGATATGTCGGTGTTTCTTCTTTAAGAAAGAAACTGGATTTACTGGGAAAAGATGATTATATCGCCATGGTAAATGAAGTTTCCCAAAATGACGGGAACGGTATTGCCATCACACCGGAGCAAGCAGCTATGCTGCCGAACAATGACTGGCAGGACCTGGCTTATCAGACTGCCTTGACGCATAGTCATCAGGTGTCTGTCTCGGGCGGTACGGATAAAACGAAGTTGTACTCCTCTCTGAACTATATGAACCAGGAAGGTATTATCAAAGGTTCTGATTATAACCGTTTTGCATTGCGTATTAATGGCGACCAGAAGCTGGCGAGAAATTTGTCGTTGAATGCCAGTATCGCTTATTCATACGGAACTCAGAATACAGCGAACAGTAATGCGGATGGCTGGGGAGCGATTGCTTATACGGCAATGGTCATGGCTCCGATACAGGAAATCAGAGATGCCGATGGCAAGTACACCAATTTCTCGGGAACTCCCTGGGGAGGAACAAACCCTGTCGGTATGGCTGAATTGTATAAGAATAAAACCGTTAATTCCCGCTTACTGGCGAATATGTCGCTTATCTATGAGATTATCGACGGATTGACTTTCCGGGTGAATGCCGGTGCTGAAGTCAATGCGGGTAGTTCCGACCGGTACATTCCGATTGGTTTGTCTGCCGGAGGTAAATTGGATGGTGATGCGTCTAAGTCAAAATCTAATTATTATACTATTATTAATGAGAATATTTTGACCTACGACAAGCGGTTCAATAAGAATCATGCATTGAACCTGATGGGTGGTGTTACTTTCCAGACCTATCAGTATAATGATTTGGGCGGCTCAGGTACAGGATTTCTGCGCGATGTCTATGAAACGAATAATTTGGGAGTAGCTTCTACACCCGGAACTCCGTCTTCCGGTTACAGCGATTACCGGATGGCTTCTTTCCTGGGACGTGCCAATTATAACCTGATGGAAAGATATCTGTTGACTGTCACCGCACGATATGACGGTTCGTCTAAATTCAGTAAGAACCATAAATTCGCTTTCTTCCCTTCCGCCGCATTGGCCTGGCGTTTGTCGGAAGAGAATTTTATGCAAGATATTGATTGGCTGAGCAATCTGAAACTGCGTGCCAGTATCGGACAGACCGGTAATCAATCTATTAGCCCGTATCAGACTTTCGCCCGTCTGGGAACTTCCGGTCCTATTTTCGGTGATGGAAAAGATATTGGTTTCGGTTTATCCTCCATGGCAAACGACGACTTGAAATGGGAAACAACTACACAAACGGATATAGGTGTCGACTTCGGATTCTTTTCCAACCGCCTGAATATCGGTTTTGACTATTATTGGAAACAAACGCGCGATTTGCTGTATAATGCGACTCTTCCCCCGTCTTCCGGATATTCTTCTATGCTGAGAAACTTAGGACGTATTGATAATAAAGGTTTTGAAATATCTATCAATACAATCAATATGAAAGGAAAAGTGAACTGGACGACTAATTTGAATATTACATCCAATAGATCAATCGTGAAAGATTTGGGTTCGGATGTGTATGGAAATAAGATTCAGCGGATAGATGCTCCTATCGGTGGCGGAAACTGGTTCCCTCTGTTTGTCGGTAAAGCTCCGTTCCAATTGTATGGCTACGAAATAGAAGGTATTTATCAGACGGATGAAGAAGCTCGTTTGAATGGCGAAGCAACCAAGAAAGCAGGTGATTACCGGTATAAAGACACGGACGGGAAAGCTGGTATTACAACAGGTGATAAAACGATTATTGCAAATACGCAGCCTAAGTTTACTTTCGGTCTGACGAATATTATCAATTGGAATAACTTCGAGTTATCATTCCTGTTAATAGGTAGTGTTGGTGGTGATATCGTTAATGAATTTAATAAAAGTATCACTAATATCGGTGGCACATGGAATATCCGCAAAGATGTCTGGGAAAACCATTGGACTCCTGAAAATCCGAATGCCAAATATGCACGTGCTTCTGTTGCGACCAAGGATTATCTGGCCTTCGGTGACCCGAGTTCGGTTTGGGTGGAAAACGGTTCGTATCTGCGATTCAAAGATATCAAACTGGCTTATACGTTGCCGTCTCAATGGTTCGCGGGTTCCCGTAAACCTAATATCTCGGTTTATCTGAGCGGACAGAATCTGATTACGATTACAAGCTATTCTCATTATGACCCGGAAGCATCCTGGACGTCTTCTGCCGTGAACGGATGGGACAGAGGGGTTTACCCGTCTGCGAAATCATTTACTTTGGGTTTACAGGTTAAATTTTAATACGTATGAAAAGAATGAAAACACTGATTAAAAATATATTGCTGGCTGTACCGGTTATTCTGTCTGCTTCTTGCTCCGATTGGCTGGAAGAAGACCCGAAAACATTTATTTCTCCCTCTTCCTTCTATCAAACGGTGGAAGATTTTGACGGAGCTTTGAAAGGGTTATATCCTCAGGGACAAAATCTGAATCTGACGGAAGTTTTTGCCGACTATAATGATAAGCCTGAATCGGCTGAACAGGTCGGGGATATCTGGGCAAATAATCCGGGATATGGTTTTTATGCCTTTAGAAATGCCTGGTCCGGCCCATACAGTACGATAAAGAATGCGAATATGATATTGGAGTCGATAGAAGATAAGGATTTTACTGCCGAAACCAAGAATCGTATTATCGGTGAGGCGAAATGTTTGCGTGCCTGGTCTTATTTTACATTGGTCCAGTTCTTTGGAGATGTCCCTTTGCGGGATAAAGTCGTGACCAGTGATGCCGACGTGGCAATAGACCGTACGCCGCAGGCTGATATCTATCAGTTTATTTTTGACGATATTCTGGATGCGGAACAAAAACTTCCGGAAGAAGCGCAGGATATGGGACGTGTAAATAAATGGGTCGTAAAAGCGATTATGGCACGTATCTATCTGACATCAGCCGGCTTCCCGATGAATCAGAAAGAAAATTATGCGAAAGCCAAAGAGAAAGCGCTTGAAGTAATCAACAGCGGTCAGTATTCTTTGATGCCTACCTTCGATAAAGTCTTTAAGACGGAACGTTATACGGCTGAAACTATCTGGGCTCAGTTGTTTTCCGCTCCCGATAGCTATAGCGGTATGCATAATGAATCTTCACCGATTGGCAGCCAGACAGCCTTGTATCTTCCGACAGATGCTTTTATCGCCAGCTTCGATAAAGGTGATATGCGTAAAGAATGGGGAATTAAACCTGAATATGTAAATGCGAAAGGAAATAAAGTCATCGCGCGTACATATTATAATAAGTATATCAATGAAGAGTATCTGGAACAGGAGTTGCCAGCATCTAATACCAATATTTTGACCTGGCAGACTCAATTGATTCGTTTGGCTGAAATGTATCTGATTGCCGCCGAAGCTGAAAATGAGATAAACGGACCGGCCGGTGCTTATCAATATATCAATGCTATCCGTAAACGTGCCCGTGTCGACCAGAACGACCCGACAAACGTGCCTGACTTGAGCGGACTTTCTCAGGACCAGTTCCGTGAAGCCGTTCTGCTGGAACGTCAGCATGAATTGTATGAAGAGGGTTTTGCCTGGTACGATTTGAAACGTACCCAGACATTCGATAAGGTACAGAAAGCGCGTGGCAGCAGATTGAATGTCCCCATCGGTGCTTACAACAATACTTGGTTGATTCCTGATACCGAAATTCTGAATAACAACATACCTCAGAATCCGGATTACAGATAATTAATGTAGAATACATGAAGGGCCGGTCTGAGTTATTATTGATTGGCCCTTCCTATATCCGTAAAATACGAATGAAAAAGCAATTTATTTATTTTTTGTCTTTGTTTGTTATGTGTCTGGCCGCTTGCAGTAATCCGGTTGATCCGACGGCATTAAACCTGGATTCGGCGAACATAAACCGGTTGATTCCTTTTCGTGGAGAACTGAATAATGGTGTGAAACAACTTTATCCGGAAGAACCTTATAAAGCATTCTGGGCGGAGAACTGGAAAACTCCCGAGCAGTCAATATCCTGGAAAGTCAATACGGACGGTGAAGACTACATGGCTGAAATGATCGTTTCTGTCAACCGGATGGGAGATGGGGAAGAAACGGAGTTGGTATTATCCAATGGAACGGACAGTGTTATTTGCCGGATAAATACAACCGGATGGCAGCGTTGCCGGTTCCCCCGTCCTTTACATTTTAATAAGGGGACTTCCGTTTTATCTTTAAAGATTGGCAAACCCGGTAAGCAGGATGATTTTAATGTGTATCTGTACTCGTTGGAAGTCACCCGGCCGGAGACTTATGAGCAGCTGCGGGCGGAAGCTACATCACTTCGCAGTAATACATCCTGGATGGCGGATTTGCCTTATGGCTTTTTCTTCCACTGGAATTCAAAGAGTATGCCTCAGTCAGGAGAGCCGTTAGCCTATGAGGATGCGGTCAATAACTTTGATGTGGACCGCTTTGCACGAACTGTTTACGAATGTGGCGGGAAGTTGATATTTTTTACAACGTCGTGGGCGGAATATTATTTCCCGGCTCCGATACAGGCAATCGATTCTATTTTGCCGGGGCGTACCACAAAGAGAGATTTAGTGGCTGATTTATCTGATGCGTTGGGTAAATACGGCATTCGTCTGATTCTGTATTACCATGTCGGTCATGGAGATAAAGAATGGTGGGACAAGCAGCATTATACACGTGATAATGCAGGAGATTTGTTTACAAATGTGGAAAAGATAGTGGGAGAGATTAGCCAGCGGTATGGAAATCGTCTGGCCGGTTTGTGGATGGATGACGGTATCGGTTATTATCCTAACGGCGCTTCGTTTGAAAAGATTGCTAAAGCCGCCAAAAGTGGAAATAAGGAGTTGGCGATTTGTTTTAATTCCTGGATATTGCCGAAACTGACGGACTTTCAGGATTATTATGCTGGCGAACTGGGTTTGTCTTTGGCCAGTGCCGGTGTTAACGATCCTTCTCTTCCGTTGGATGGGGACGGATTGTTTCACGGTGGCCCTCAGGATGGCTTACAGGCAACTTTCTCCGGAACATTGGAGCCGGGTGACTGGACGCACATTTATAAAGATTCCATTATCGGTGATCCTGTTCTTTCCATTGACGAATTGACGCAGGTAGTGAAAGAATCTAACAAACGAAAAAATCTTCCGATGATTAATGTCCGGATTTATCAGGATGGAACGATTTCTCCGAAATCGTATGCTTTGTTGAAAGAACTGAACAATCGTATCAGTAAAGGAGAATGACCGGAAATTATCGAATATGAAGCGAATGGAGGCTCAGAAATAAGAATTCAATTGATTGGGTGATGTGTCAAAATAGTAATTACTGAACGCTAACGACTCAGAACACGCAGACAGGCACAAACTTTTATTAAAAAATAATTATTGTCTGCGCTCCGTCTGCGTTCGGTAATAGTGTTTTGACACACCTTCTCGTTTTTAGGGGAAAAAATCAATCTCCCAATGGAGTTTTATAAATTTGATTTCATCTTTCAGTGTTTGTAACATATTATAGGACAGTTGTTTGCTGTGAAGGGAGATAAAATATTGTTCGAACAAAAGCGTACGTCTTTTCCCAAGAATACGTACGATTTTCCCCTATAGTCCGGCAGATTATACCCTGTAAAGTAGCGTCCGGTACCCTATACCCTATTGGTATGTACGTTATAGGGTAGGTGTACCGTCATACCGGTACTGCTATCCCATCCGGCCGGCATCGTAGTGTCAGCACTACTCACATGACTGTGTGAAGACGAGTGGTTCTTCCCCAACGGATAACTATCCGTGTCCACATAGATAACTATCTATTTCCCCACAGATGCCTACTCATCGGAAGGGTTCCTGTTACGGTTCCAAAAACAATAGTGAAAAGGCTGGTTTCACCACAAAAGGATATAATACAGTGTGTTACGAGTGTGAAGGCAGAGGTATGAAAACCATGGAGGGGGAAGATTGTTTCCGTCGCGGACTTTCTCATTGATTTTAAACTACCATTTCAATTATGTAAAACGGTGTTTTGTGTTGGCAAAAATGGCACTTATCAAAAAAAGAACATTTCCCCATCCGTTTTCTTTCGGGCGAGAACTATTTTGGTGCGGTTGCCCTGTATTTTCGCTTTCTTTCTTGCAAGTTCAAGATTTTCTTGATAACTTGCCACTGTGTTTCTTCTAAATCCGTACAATACATAATTATTTGAAACTTAGTAATTAAAAATAATTATTTTAGCAGAAAGAGGAAACACTTTATTTATTTCAAACTGTGAAATTTAAACAGGCTCTAATTATTATGGAAAAGTTGGATGATATGAAATTAACTGTATTATATATTGAATATAGAAATTTTTTTATTGATGTATTAAGTAGATTTTATGGTTTTGAAAAATATGATATATATCATTATAGTGAAATTTTGAATGTTGATGAATTGTGTAGAAATGAAGCTTTAAATTGGGATATGTATCTGATAGAATTTTGGGGTAAAGAAAAAATTAATTGGGAATATTTGAGTGGAAATAAGTGTTTGTCATGGACAGCAGATCTTTTTGATAAATATTATGATTATTGGGAATGGGATATCTTGTCTTCTAATGAGGGAATATTCTGGAATGAGTTGCTGCTTAATAAGTATAAATCTAAGTTAAATTGGAATTTGTTGAGCTTAAATAAATCGTTACCGTGGTCAATTGATTTTATAAATCGCTATGTTGATAGATTAAATTGGGTTAATTTAAGTGCTAATCTGTCATTGCCTTGGTCTGACTATTTGTTGGAATATTATGAGAATTTATGGGATTGGAACTTGATAAGTGCCAATCCATCGTTGCCTTGGACTGATGATTTAATCATTAAATATATGGATCGTTTAAATTGGGCTGGATTAAGTATGAATCCAGCGTTACCTTGGAGTTCTGAGTTTATACAAAAGTATAAATATAACTGGATCTGGGGATATTCATCAGATTGGGTAATGACCGATGATATAGGTTTATGTGGCAATTCGGGTATTCACTGGAATGAGGAATTGATAGAGATGTTTGATGGTTTTATTGATTGGGGAGAGCTTAGTTTAAATACAGGAGATATGTGGAATGAATGTTTGATTGATAAATATTTATGTAAATTGCATTGGGAAGAATGCTGGTGTCCTCCTTTGGGTATGGGAGGTCTCAGTAGTAATCCTTCATTGCCTTGGAGCTTGGACTTTGTGGATAAATATAAACCTTATTTAAATATAAAAGAAATTTGTTCTAATATGTCTTTCCCTTGGCGTGAAGAGGATTTTAGAAATAATAATGGTGGAATAATAAATGATTGTGATAAATCTTACTGGAAATTATTGAGTATGAATGAAGGTTTACCTTGGTCTGTAGGAGTACTATATGATAATAGATGTTGGTTTGATTGGAATCTAATGAAAGGAAATGTGAAAGTATACGATAACTGTTTAAGTGTTTTAGAAAAAGAAAAGATGAAATTTTTACTTGAATTAGTTTGATTGAAGTATCAAAAAATGGTCGTGGATGATTGGGTAGGATAGTTATATAAGTGACGAAGCTGAAGAAAAGAATATGCGCCTATATTTTATAGAAAAGTCTATTGCTATGCTAATACAAGTAAAGATCGTGTGTTGAAAAATATGACATCGTATTTTGGGGACAGTGAAAATATTATTAGTTAATACAGTCTGCAAAATTTATATTACTCTGATAGGTTGGAGCAATCGTTCTTTGCAGGGATGATATGTTTTATCCGGTAATGATTGGTGAAGACGGAAGCTTTCCTGTCAAATGAAATATGACATGCTTATGGCTTTGGATATGTCTGGAAATAATACCTTTGCTATATGCCTTTTACAAAAATATTCCTAAGAAGAAATAGATTGTTTTATTAGGATTGTTATTTTGTTGGTGACAATCCTTTATAATAAAAGAGCAAGTCTGTGAAAAAAAGTAATTCAAAGTAAGAAGAAAATCATACAATTAACCATTATTTCTGCTCATTTCTGTCATAAACATAGTGGTTGTAGTTTGTAACGTGTTGGTGGCAGGTTGTGCCTCAGGTAAGGTATTTGACAGGGTGGAAAAGATACCACATCGTAAAGTCGGTTTGTTGTTGGGGACTGCTCCGGTTACTCCTTGGGGAACGAAAAATCTTTATTTTACGTATCGTATTGATGCGGCAGTCAAATTGTTTCATGCAAAAAAGGTTGATTACTTTATTGTAAGTGGTGATAATCATTCAACAGATTATGATGAGCCGACTTGTATGCGTGATTCGTTAGTTGCCTGTGGTGTACCGGATGAGCGAATTATTTCGGATTATGTCGGTTTTCGAACGCTTGATTTGGAAGTGCGATGTAAAGCCATTTTTGGACAGGATAGCGTTACTGTTATTTCGCAGTCTTTTCATAACGAGCGTGCGATCTATTTGGCGGGTCATAATCAAATAGATGCGATTGCATTCAATGCCCAAGATGTGACTTCTGTGTGGACAACCTGGTTGAGGGGACATAGTCGTGAGCTTTTGGCTCGGGTTAAAATATTTATAGACTTGATTATTGGTAAGCAACCCCGTTTTTGGGGGGAGAAGGTCAAGATTCCGGAAATCCGATGAAAATGTAATATAATAAGATACTTATTGATAAAAAATAAGTTACCTTTGTCTTGATAGATAATATAAAAACGGTTTATGGCTGCACTTTATCCTATTGGCATACAAAATTTCGAGAAGATTCGTAAGGAGGGGTATCTCTATGTTGATAAAACAGCGTTGATTTATCAAATGGTGAAGACCGGGAGTTATTACTTCCTGAGTCGTCCGCGCCGTTTCGGCAAATCGTTGTTGGTTTCGACTTTGGAGGCCTATTTTCAGGGTAAGGAGGAGTTGTTCGAGGGATTGGCGATGGAGAAGCTGGAACAGGATTGGTTGGAGTATCCGATATTGCATTTGGATTTAAATGCGGAGAGGTATTCGGAGGCTTCGTCCTTGGATAGTATTTTGCAACGTCATTTGAACCTGTGGGAAGATACATGGGGAAAAGATGAACGGGAAAAGACTTTGTCCGATCGTTTTATAGGGGTGATCCGCCGGGCAAAAGCTCGATCGGGAAGGCGTGTGGTCATTTTGGTGGATGAATACGACAAACCTTTGTTGCAGGCTATTGGGGATGAGCTGTTGCAGGATGAATACCGTTCTATATTAAAACCGTTTTATGGGGTGTTGAAGACGATGGACGGTGATATCCGTTTTGCTTTGCTGACAGGTGTGACAAAGTTCGGTAAAGTAAGTGTGTTCAGTGATTTGAACAATTTGATGGATATTTCGATGGATGATCGTTATGTTGAGATTTGTGGTATGACCGAGACGGAAATCCATGCGTATATGGAACAAGGGGTGTTGGATTTGACTCGTAATCTGCAAATGGATTATGAAGAAGTTTGCATGGAATTGAAACGCCGTTATGATGGTTATCATTTTACTCATAGGTCGCAAGGCATGTACAATCCGTTCAGTTTGTTAAACACATTTGCGAAGTCTGACTTTGGAGATTACTGGTTTGAGACAGGTACCCCCTCTTACTTGGTCGAGCTGTTGAAGCATACCGACTATGACTTGTACAATATGGCACATACGGAAACGAATGCAGATGTGTTGAACAGTATCGATGCCGTTTCGCGTAACCCGATACCGGTTATTTACCAAAGTGGTTATTTGACGATCAAATCCTATAATCCTAGATTTAAAATATATACATTGGGCTTTCCAAATCAGGAAGTAGAAGAGGGGTTTCTGAATTATTTGCTTCCATATTACACTTCTGTCAATGTTATTGATACTTCCTTCCAGCTTTTTAAATTCATTAAAGAAATCGAGTCTGGGGATGTGGATGCTTTCCTTAGCCGGTTGCAAAGTTTTTTTGCCGATACGCCATATGAATTGATTCGAAATCTGGAAGTGCACTACCAGAACGTCCTGTTCATCGTCTTCAAACTGGTCGGTTTCTATGTGAAGGTGGAATATCGTACTTCCCGTGGTCGCATTGACCTGGTGTTGCAAACCGATCATTACATTTATATAATGGAGTTTAAGTTGGATGGCACGACAGAGGAGGCGATGAGGCAGATCGAAGAGAAGCAGTATGCCTTGCCTTTTGCCTCGGATGAACGGAAACTTTTTAAGATAGGGGTGAACTTTGATAATGAAACACGGAACATAGCCGGTTGGTCGGTCGATTGATGTAGATTTTAATAATACTGTTAAAATGCAAGATGAACCGCCCTCTTTTATTGATAAATGAAAGAAAAAGTAAGATTTTTCTTTTAAATCCTTTGCTCGTACAAATTATTATTCTACATTTGCAGCGTCAAACAAAATAAAGACGATAAGAAAAGATGATGAACAATGTATTACATATTATTCTCGTGGTGGTCCTTCTAGTCATTAGTAGGTAAGGAGAAAGGTGTGTAAGAAGTTGTGAAGTCGTAAAAGATATTTCTTAAGCCTTTCTCCATATAGAGAAGGGCTTTTTTATTGACTAAAAGATAAAAACAGATATGATGAAGAATCCGTTAAGAAGCTCCTATAGCACAGAAGGCAGACGTATGGCCGGAGCCCGTGCATTATGGCGTGCCAACGGCATGAAAGAAGAACAGTTCGGTAAACCGATCATTGCCATTGTGAATTCATTTACCCAGTTTGTACCGGGCCATGTGCATCTACACGAGATCGGACAGCAGGTAAAAGCGGAAATCGAAAAGCTCGGTTGCTTTGCCGCAGAATTTAATACGATCGCTATTGATGACGGTATTGCTATGGGACACGACGGAATGCTTTATTCTCTGCCTTCCCGCGACATCATTGCTGACAGTGTGGAATATATGGTGAATGCGCATAAGGCTGATGCAATGGTTTGTATCAGTAACTGCGACAAGATTACTCCGGGTATGCTGATGGCCAGTATGCGTCTGAATATTCCGACAATCTTTGTATCCGGCGGTCCGATGGAAGCCGGTAATCTGGACGGACGTGCACTCGATTTGATCGACGCCATGATTGAAGCGGCTGACGATTCTATCAGCGATGAACAAGTAGAAAAGGTGGAACGTTCCGCTTGCCCGACCTGCGGTTGCTGTTCTGGTATGTTCACGGCTAACTCTATGAACTGTCTGAACGAAGCGATTGGATTGGCTCTTCCCGGCAACGGAACAGTTGTTGCAACACATGCCAACCGTACCCGCCTGTTCAAAAAAGCCGCGAAGATGATTGTTGATAATGCCTTTAAATATTATCGTGACGGCGATGATTCCGTATTGCCTCGCAGTATTGCCACCCGTCAGGCCTTTCTGAATGCTATGTCGCTGGATATTGCCATGGGGGGATCGACGAATACAGTCCTTCACCTGTTGGCCGTGGCTCATGAAGCGGAAGTCGATTTTACAATGAAAGACATCGATATGCTTTCACGCAAAACACCGGTTATCTGTAAAGTGGCTCCGAGTTGTTCTTATCATGTGGAAGATGTGAACCGTGCCGGAGGTATTATCGGTATTATGAATGAGCTGGTAAAAGCCGGTCTGGTGGACGGTTCCGTGAAACGTGCGGATGGTCTGACTTTGAATGAGGCTATCGACCAATACTGCATTACCTCTGTAAATGTAACGGAAGAAGCAATCAATATTTATAAAAGTGCTCCGGCCCACCGTTTCAATCTGGTGCTCGGATCGCAGGAAAGTTATTATAAAGAACTGGATACCGACCGTGCAACCGGATGTATCCGCGATGTGGAACATGCTTATGTGAAAGACGGCGGTCTGGCTGTTCTGTATGGAAATATTGCACAGGACGGTTGTGTGGTTAAAACAGCCGGGGTAGATGAAAGTATCTTCCGTTTTGCCGGCCCTGCCAAAGTATTCGATTCGCAGGATGCCGCTTGCGAAGGTATCCTGAAAGATCAAGTCGTCTCCGGCGATGTCGTCGTTATCACCTATGAAGGTCCTAAGGGTGGTCCGGGTATGCAGGAAATGTTGTATCCTACCTCTTATATAAAGAGTAAACATCTGGGTAAAGAATGTGCGTTAATCACAGACGGACGCTTCAGCGGTGGAACATCGGGTTTGTCAATCGGACATATTTCTCCCGAAGCGGCTGCAGGCGGAGCGATTGGCTTAGTGAAAGACGGCGATATTATCGAAATTAATATTCCCGAAAGAACCATACATGTAAAGGTGACAGACGAAGAACTGGCCAAACGCCGTGAAGCGGAAGAAGCCCGCGGAACAAAAGCCTTTACACCTCCTTTCCGCCAACGTACGGTATCGAAAGCACTGAAAGCATATGCAAAGATGGTTGCTTCGGCCGATAAGGGCGGTGTACGAATAGTAGAAGATTAATAAACACCAAATACTATATTTTAGAGATGGACAAACAAAAGATAACCGGTTCGGAAGCTTTGCTGAAAGCGCTGATCGCTGAAGGAGTAGATACTATCTTCGGTTATCCGGGTGGGCAGGCGATACCAATTTACGATAGTTTATACGATTACAGAGATCAGTTAAAACATATTCTGGTGCGCCACGAACAAGGTGCAACACATGCTGCACAGGGATATGCCCGTGTTTCCGGAAAAGTGGGAGTAACGGTGGTTACTTCGGGTCCCGGGGCAACCAATACCATCACTGGTATTGCCGATGCGCTGATGGACAGTACACCGATGGTGGTGATTGCCGGCCAGGTTCCGTCTCCGCTGCTTGGAACAGATGCTTTCCAGGAAGTTGATGTGATCGGTATCACACAACCGATTACCAAATGGGCTTACCAGATACGCCGCCCGGAAGAAATTGCTTGGGCCGTTTCCCGTGCTTTCTATATCGCATCGACCGGTCGCCCGGGACCTGTGGTACTGGATTTGGCGAAAGATGCACAGGTGGGTTTGGTAGATTATGAGTATCAGAAAGTGGATTATGTTCGTAGTTACCAACCTGAACCGGATATCAGGGAGGAACGTATCGAGGCGGCTGCTTCATTGATAAATAATGCCAAAAAGCCATTCTGTCTGGTAGGGCAGGGGGTTATCCTGGGAGGAGCTGAAGAAGAACTGAAAGAATTCTTGTTGAAAAACGATATACCAGCCGGTTCTACCGTATTGGGCTTGTCTGCATTACCTTCGGACTTCCCATTAAATAAAGGTATGTTGGGGATGCATGGAAATGTCGGACCGAACCGCAAGACAAACGAATGTGACGTGCTGATTGCTATCGGTATGCGTTTCGATGATCGCGTAACCGGCGACCTGAAGACTTATGCCAAGCAGGCAAAGATTATCCACCTGGATATCGACAATTCGGAGATCGGAAAGAATGTGCCGGTCGACGTGAAAGTGCTGGGAAATGCCAAGCATACGATTCCGATGATTACGGCTTTACTGGAAGAACGGAAGCGTCCGGAATGGAATGCTGAATTCGAACCGGATGAAAAAGAGGAATATAATAAGGTAATAGAAAAAGAACTCTATCCTACCGAAGGCCAACTGAAAATGGGCGAAGTAGTCCGTAAGGTTTCCGAAGCAACCGATAATGATGCGATTCTGGTTACGGATGTAGGTCAGAACCAGATGATGGGTGTTCGCTATTTCAAATATAAACAAACACGCAGCGTAGTTACTTCAGGAGGTTTGGGAACGATGGGCTTTGGCCTTCCCGCCGCCATTGGAGCGAAGCTGGGAGCGCCTGACCGTACGGTCTGTTTCTTTACCGGCGACGGTGGTATCCAGATGACTATCCAGGAGTTGGGAACTATCATGCAGGAAAATCTGAATGTAAAGATCATCGTTCTTAACAACAATTTCCTGGGAATGGTACGCCAGTGGCAGGAGCTGTTCTTCAACGAACGGTATTCGAATACCATCATGAAGAATCCGGATTTTGTAGCGATAGCCAAGGCTTTTGGTATTGCTTCCCGTGCGGTAGATAAACGGGAAGACTTGGATGAGGCGATTGCTGAAATGTTGAATCACGATGGTGCCTATATGTTGGTTGCCAATGTGGAAACTTGTGGTATGGTATATCCGATGGTTCCGGCCGGAGGAAGCGTGACAAACATGATTTTGGGTGATAAGTAAGGAGGAGAAACTATGAATACAAAACAATTATATACCGTTATTATCTTTTCGGAAAACACTGTTGGTCTTCTGAATCAGATAACTGTTATCTTTACGCGCCGGCAACTGAACATTGAGACGCTTTCTGTTTCTCCCTCTGCTATAAAGGGAATACATAAGTTTACAATTACTACCTTTGCCGACGAGGATACGATCGACAAGGTCGTAAAACAGATCGACAAGCGTGTGGATATCCTGAAAGCCTATTATAATACGGATGAAGACCTGGTTTACCAGGAAATCGCTCTTTATAAACTGAGTACCGAACTCTTTATCAAGATGGGGACGGTTGAGGATCTGATCCGTAAGTACAATGCCCGTATCCTTGAAATGAATGAGGATTGTGTGGTGTTGGAAAAGAGTGGTCATTATGATGAGACACAGGCTTTGTTTAAAGAATTGAGTGAGACGATCGGTGTCCTGCAATTTATCCGTTCCGGACGCGTTGCTATAACGAAGAGTAAGGTAGAACGTCTGAGCGACATGTTATCTGCAATGGAAAAGAAGTTGCAGGAAAAACATGTCTGAGAATAATAAGGAAACATTTTGTAAATAAAGTAAATTATGGAGAAGAACAAAGTAGGAGAATTTCATTTCGTAACAGAGTCTTATCTGACGGACTTCCGGGGACGTATTACAATCCCTATGATCGGAACTTATTTGTTGCATGCTGCTTCTTGCCATGCCGCCGACCGTGGATTCGGATATAACGATATGACCGAAAGGCATACCGCCTGGGTTCTTTCCCGTCTGGCTATCGAGATGACTTCTTATCCTGCCATGTCTGAATCCGTAACTTTATATACCTGGGTGGATGAGGTCGGTAAGTTGTTTACCAGCCGTTGCTTTGAACTGGTGAACGGCGAAGGCAAGACCTTTGGCTTTGCCCGCTCTATCTGGGCGGCTATCGATATGGAAACCCGCCGCCCGACCTTGCTCGATGTGGAGGGCCTGAGTGCTTATATCACCGACCGTCCCTGTCCGATTGAAAAACCGGGTAAAATTGCTCCGGTGGAAAACAACACTTCCGGCGAACCTTACCGTGTGAAGTATAGTGACCTGGACGTAAACGGCCACCTGAACAGTATCAAATACATGGAACACCTGCTCGACTTGTTCGATATCAGTCTGTTCCGAGAAAAAGAGATAAGCCGTTTCGAAATAGCTTATCAGTCCGAAGGAAAGTATGGGATGGAGCTGACTCTCCATAACCAGGAAGTATCCCTCGATAAATATAATATGGCAATCTGTAACGACGGCAAAGCCATCAGCCGCGCTGCCGTTACCTGGATCTGAAAAACAAATTATTTTATATACATTTTAATAGTAAAAAGAAAATGGCAGTAATGAATTTTGGCGGCGTTGACGAAAACGTAGTAACCCGCGAAGAATTTCCGTTGGAAAAGGCAAGAGAAGTATTGAAAGACGAAACAATCGCTGTAATAGGTTACGGCGTACAAGGTCCTGGCCAGAGCCTGAACCTGCGCGACAACGGTTTTAACGTAATTGTAGGACAACGTAAAGGTGGTAAGACCTGGGAAAAGGCCGTTGCTGACGGTTGGGTACCGGGCGAAACACTGTTCGATATCGAAGAAGCATGCGAAAAAGCAACTATCATCCAGTATCTGCTTTCAGATGCTGCTCAGATTGAAGTTTGGCCGCGCATCAAAAAATACCTGACTCCGGGTAAGGCTTTGTATTTCTCTCACGGATTCGGTATCACTTACAAAGAACGTACAAACATCATCCCTCCTGCTGATGTAGACGTAATCCTGGTTGCTCCGAAAGGTTCAGGTACTTCACTGCGCCGTATGTTCTTGCAGGGTCGTGGTCTGAACTCAAGCTACGCAATCTTCCAGGATGCAACAGGCAAAGCATGGGATCGCGTGATTGCACTGGGTATCGGTGTTGGTTCTGGTTACTTGTTTGAAACAACATTCAAGAAAGAAGTTTATTCTGACCTGACCGGCGAACGTGGTACTTTGATGGGAGCTATCCAGGGATTACTGTTGGCTCAGTACGAAACTTTGCGTGAAAACGGTCACGAACCTTCTGAAGCATTCAATGAAACAGTAGAAGAACTGACTCAGTCATTGATGCCGTTGTTCGCAGAAAACGGTATGGACTGGATGTATGCAAACTGTTCAACAACTGCACAGCGTGGTGCTTTGGACTGGATGGGCCCGTTCCACGATGCTACAAAACCGGTGTTCCAGAAGTTGTATAGCGAAGTTGCCTGCGGTAACGAAGCACAGCGTTCTATCGACACAAACAGCAAGCCTGACTATCGTGAAGGTCTGGAAAAAGAACTGGCTGCTCTTCGCGAAAGTGAAATGTGGCGTGCAGGTGCTGTTGTTCGTAAACTTCGTCCTGAAAACAACTAATAAATGGTGATACATTAATAGTTAAACATTTTGTGATATAAAAACGGCAATCCGGCTTTTCGGGTTGCCGTTTTTTTATGGTTTATGTAATGCGTTAATGGTTAAAAAATGTTTTTGATTGCAACTGTTATTGATTTTTCATCCCAATATGTATGTCATTGTTTGAATGTGGATTTTAGATAAAAAAATCAATTAAATGGTGGTTAAAATATATTTATTAGAGCAATAAATATACATAATTATGCTTGTATTAAATAATGATAAGTTATATTTGCTGATGGAGATACTGTAGTTTGTAGAGTGGAAATATAGAAGGATGTTGTGTGTAATGATCAGTATATCTTTGTTTTAGTTAACTTTATTTTATTGAAATGTATGCCAGTCACTTTTATCTTAGAAAAGTGTAACCTCTAATGAAATGAACGCTATTGTGATTAATTTTATTTAATTAAAGACTTGAATTTAGCTATGTGGACCAACTCAAAACTAATTAGATCACTAATGATTTCTGTATTATTAGGTGCGGCAGGTGCGATTGCTGCCAATCCTACAGGTCCGGAAACGATGGTAGTACAACAGGGTAATAAGGTAACCGGCCTGGTAGAGGACCAGATGGGACCTGTCGCCGGAGCTTCTGTTGTAGTGAAAGGAACCACTATCGGTACGATAACCGATATCGATGGAAAGTTTACGCTGGATAATGTTCGGCGGGGAGCGGTTATTGTTATTTCCTTTGTCGGCCTGGCCACTCAGGAGATCACTTGGAACGGACAATCTATTTTAAATGTAAAATTAAGTGATGCGACACAGGACCTGGATGAAGTCGTTGTCGTAGCCTATGGAACGGCTAAGAAATCAACCTTCACCGGATCGGCCTCCGTTGTAAAAGCTGAAAAACTCGAAAAGATCATGGGCTCCGGCTTTGCGGAAGCATTGCAGGGGATGAGTGCCGGTGTGAATGTTGTGAATGTACAGGGTAACCCCGGAGCTGATGCCCGTGTGGAGATCCGTGGTATTGCTTCCATGTCCGGAAAGGCCGATCCGTTATATATTGTGGACGGGATGCCTTACGATGGAAAACTGAATCAGATCAATCCTACGGACATAGAATCGATGACGGTGCTGAAGGATGCGGCGGCCACTTCGCTCTACGGTTCGCGTGCAGCAAACGGCGTCGTAATGATTACAACCAAGCGGGGTAAATCAGAAAAACCGCGTATTAACTTCCGCGGAGGTTGGGGTACTTCGGATAATGCTGTCAAGAATCCGAAAAAAGCCGATCCGTACCAGCAGCTGGAAAATACCTGGTATGCCTTGTATTATGATGCCCTTCTTTATGACGGCATGAATATGCAACAGGCGGGCGATTATGCTTCGTCGCAGGCATTGACCAAACAGGTAAAGGCTACAAAAGATTCGAATGGTAATCTGATTTATGTCACTCCGTTCAGACATATCAATGAAAATTACGTATTGCATGACGGCAATGGGAATCCTTACATGAATCCTAATCTGGAATATGTCTGGGATGAAGATGATTGGGATGTCTACAAAGCTATCTTCTCCCGTAAACTGCGCCAGGATTATAGTGTGGATATAAGTGGTCAGGCCAATGGTGGAAAAACAGCCTATTTCTTCTCCGGCGGTTATCTGGACGACCAGGGATATGGTAACCGGCAGTATTATAAACGTTATTCTTTCCGTACCAACCTGAGTACAGAGTTGTTCGATTGGTGGAAAGTGGCCGGTAGCCTTTCTTATTCGCGTCATCGCCAGAACCTTTCCGGTGGTGCCAGCCGTGCGGCTAACTTTACGACGACTTTGTCTTCACCCTGGTTACGTAATGAAGATAATACCGGTTGGGTCGTTTCTGAAAAAACAGGGGAACGGATGTACAGTTACGGTAAATATACCAATAACTTCTTTGGTGCCCATATCCTGAATAACTCGGGTGATTATTGGGATAATCCGAACGATGACAGTTTCGATAACAATATGGGGCATATCCTGTCTGCTCAGGTAAATACAGAGTTTACTCTTCCTTTCAACCTGAAATTCCGTTCGGCTTTGAATATTGACGATTACTGGTATCGTACCATGCAATATACTTCCGCCGTACATGGCAGCGGACAGACTGCACCTTATGGTATTTCTATACTGGCAGACGGTGGTTATGCCAGCCGTTATAATTTCAATAAACGTTCCACCACCTGGAATAATGTATTGTCTGGTGAATGGATGATTGGTGACCATACGATTTCAGGTCTGGTCGGACATGAGTGGTATACCTGGGACTCCCACTACGAACAAGGTTGGGGTGAAGGTATCATGGAACTGGGTAAATATGAATTATCGAATACCACCAAGAACTTCGGTGTTTCCGGCGGACGTGATAAATACTCTCTGCTTTCGTTCTTTGGTAAGGTCGATTATAACTTCTTGAATAAGTATTACTTGTCCGCTTCACTTCGTGAGGATGGTTCTTCCCGTTTCAGCTCCGATCATCGCTGGGGTACATTCTGGTCGACAGGCGGTTCATGGCGAATATCGAAAGAAGGTTTTATGGAAGACCTGAAATGGATTGATAACCTTTCGTTGCGTGGTAGTTACGGTACGACTGGTAATGATAAGCTGATCGTGCGTGAATCGAATGGTAAGGCAGGGGATGAAGTCCTTTACGGATACCAGGGTACTTATGAAAGTGATGACCTGTATCTGAAATCCGGTTTAAAACCATCTACCTATCCGACACCGGACTTGAAGTGGGAAAGTAATCAGCAATGGAATATCGGTTTAGATTTTTCCGTATTCAACCGACTTAGCGGTACAGTGGAATATTATTCCCGTACTTCCCATGACTTGTTGTATTATAAGGAACTGCCTCTCTCTGCCCAGGTTGGTAGTGCATCCGGGTATAATATGAATATCGGTGACCTGCGTAATAGCGGGATTGAAATCACATTGAATGCGAATATCCTTACAACGAAAGATTTCAGATGGGATATCGATGCCAACATGAGTACGCTGAAAAATGAGGTGACTTATTTGCCTACAGGTCCTTACACTTATTCTGGTACCGCCTGTACCTACAAGATGGAGGAAGGCAAGTCTCTGTATGAATTTATCGCTCCCCAGTACGACGGTGTTAATCCGGAAACCGGAGTACCCGGCTGGTTGATCCGCGATGGTAACGGCGGTTGGAAACGTACGGAAAAGCAGGAAGAAGTAACGACAGACGATTTTGTGTACTGTGGCTCCGCGATTCCCAAAGTGTTCGGTGCTATCACCAATAACTTCCAGTTCAAAGGGATCGACCTGTCGTTCATGTTCTATTATTCTTATGGTTCCAAAATATCGGACTATACATATAAAGAACGTATCATGAACCGTCCGGGTGTCGGTGTGATACAGGAGTTGGTTGAGGACAGATGGCGTCAGCCGGGCGATGCGGATGTGCTTATCCCACGTTGGTCGTACAACCAGTATGGCGCGACGGTAAAATATGCAGATAACTTCGTATTCGACAACCACTACTGGCGTCTGAGAAACCTGACATTAGGCTATACGCTGCCTAAGAGCCTTACCCGCAAGGCCCTGGTAGAAAACCTGCGTGTTTATGTAACCGGTAATAACCTGTTGACTTTCGGTCCTGCCAAAAAACGCTACACAGACCCCGAAACAGGTATAATGGGTAACAGTTATAACGGTAATGCTGAAACCGATAACGGTATTCAGGGTTCGAGAAGACTGTATATGGTCGGTATTCAAATCACATTGTAAACGTAAAAAATGATATTTATGAAACGATTTATAAATATATCCTTCCTGTCCCTGGTTTTTGCTGGTATGGCCCTGACCGGATGTAACGACGACCTGACAACCAGCTCCTACGTGAAAGTAAACGATGAAGATGTACTGGGGAATGTCTCCCAGTTGGAAAAAGTATTGACTTCAGCCTATAAGCAGCTGTATTTTAATACTGATAAAGGAGACCGTGTGTATGCCGGTCTTCCCGGATTCCAGATGTATGTCGATGCGAGTGGTGCCGACGTGATCAGCCATACCAATATGGGAGGTGATCAGGTAACAGCATACCAGTATTCCAACTCAAAAACACAGGCTGACGGAAATGCCTCAAAAATCTGGTCGATGTGCTATAATGTGATCAACCGTGCCAATATCATCCTGACCAATGTGGATGCCGCCGCCGGTGATGAAACACAGAAAAAACATATCAAAGGCCAGGCGTTGGCGATGCGTGGAATCCAGTATTTCCATCTGATCCAGAATTACCAGCAGACGTATGCGATAGCTAAAAGCAAGCGTGGGGTGATCCTGCGTACCTCTTCCGATGATGAATCCCATAAAGGTTTTTCTACTGTAGAGGAAGTCTATACCCAGATTGTGTCCGACCTGACGACGGCTAAAACATTGCTTGCCGATTATAATCCGGACGATATGTGGCTGATCAACTCCAAAATATGTTCGGGAATCCTGGCCCGTGTTTATCTGGTGATGCAGAACTGGGACGGCGCTTACAATGAAGCCAAGATCGTCTACGACCAGCACAGCCAGTTGATGACCCGCGAACAATACCGTTCCGGTTTCGACGATATGATCTCCGGCAATTATGCGGAAGTGGTATGGGCCATGAAATATACCGCCGATAATAACCTGGGCGGTAGTACGCAGTTCAATTTCTGGTATAACCAGGATGCCAGCTACGGCGAGGGTTATGCCGATGGTCCTATCTACTCGTTCCTTGACTACTTCGTGGATGAGCAGTTTGTGAAACTATTTGAAGAAAAAGAAGACCGTTACCAGTTCTGGAAACGTACGAACAATGCGAATACGGAAATCAATACAAAATGGGCTTTCGACAAATACAAGCATTATGGTGAAGACGGCGGAAGCGTTATTCAAAGCGCCACCCGTCCGGAAGTCTGCCTGATGCGCGGAGCCGAAATGCTGCTGATTATGGCGGAGGCTGCTGCCCAAAAGGGTAACTCCGGCGAGGCTCTGAATCTGCTGAACCGTTTGCAGGTGGCGCGTAATGCTACCCCGACAACCAATGCCGGAGGCGAAGCTTTGCTGGAAGACATCTATGTGGAACGCCGTAAAGAGTTGATCTGTGAAGGACAAGCCGGTTTTTATGACCTGGTGCGCCTGCAAAAGAGATTGGTTCGTATCGGTGAATCAACTACCAATCCTGCCGGACATTACGTATGGGGCATGCAGTATCTGAACGGATATAATGCGCTCGATCCGCAACCGATAGGGACGCTGGAGTCGAACGATTACCGTTTCTTCTGCCAAATCCCGCAAATGGAAATCCTGAATAATGATGCGATCTCCGAATCAGATCAGAATCCGTGGAGCGGGCAGTAAGTTTCATCTGTTGTAAATAAATAAAAGAGAGGGAGGTGTTTATTACATGCCTCCCTCTCTTTTATTTGTAACATTTGATGTTCACTGTTTTACTTTTTGTCCTTTAGCACTTCCTGTAACATGGCCACCTTCTCCTGCTCCGCTTTCAATAAACGTTCGTATAATTCAACGACTTTTTCTAAGGGGTTAAATGTAGGATTATAATTCTGGCAATTAGCATTATCTTGCCAGGTGCCGGAAAAGATATTAATGGAAGTGGCTTCGCCTAGTTCCGTAATTGCTTCTTCGGGTATATCTAATGCTTTGGCAATCTTTTCGATTACTTCCGGCTCCAGATTACTTCTTTTTTCGTATGTCGAAAGGGTTAGTAGAAAATAAATCCGGTTTATCTCTCATAATAAATATCGGAAAGAGTTGCCTGATAATATTTGTACCACAGAAAAAACACATCAAAGGTCAGGCGCTGGCGATGCGTGGAATCCAGTATTTTCACCTGATCCAGAATTACCAGTAAACGTATGTCATTGCGAAAAATAGTTTCTCTTTCAACCGATAATAGTGGACATGATATCAGTGAAACGGTTGATGCAAATCAGTGTCGTATGGAAACTTCACTTCCTGTAACCAAACAGACGGCAAAATCAAAATGATATAAAAATGAATGATATATGAATATTATGAGTGTAAATGGCCTTTGGAGGAAACAGACTTATTTTTTATTTGTTCATTCTAGAAAAGGGAAGCATACATTTATTAACATAACAGATATCTGATATCGACTTTTTATCTCGTTTAAACCGAAGAAAATTTTAGTTTAAACAGATTTCAATTTCGTTTAAACTGAGATAAATTTCTATTGTAGTGGAGTTTTTATTCGTTTAGAGAAGAAAAACACCTCAATTAGTGCTTTTAAAAAAGAAAATCATATGTTTTTAGACAGTTTTTATTTCCAGAGCAACCGCTTTTTGATGTGTGTGTAAAATAGCAATATGTTAATAAATTATGAATAGATGTGGTATATGGGTAACAATCATAGATAATATACATTTTTTGTGATATGAATATTGCAACAATCAGGTCAAAGCGAACAAAGGTAAGTCGGCGAGATTTCTATAAAAACAGATCGACATTTCCCTTTGCCCGTACAATTCCTTCAGCACATACATAAAATATCATTTTGACAATCCTTTAACTTCCAGGAACTCTCCTGACGCTTTGTATCCAATAGTATGTTCTCCGGATAGGACTTGGCTTTTATATCCCAAAAAGTAAATCATCAATAGTAAACAAGGCAACCGCAGCAAAAGGATGTTTCAATATAGAAATATTTGAACTATCCCGTTCCCGTGCTCGACACGGGATCGCAAAAGCACAAACCGTATCCTATATGTATCTTTTGATACTGCCTGTTCTTCTGCGGCCCCGTGTCAAGCACGGGGACAGGATAGTTCATATCTGATAAGAAATGAATCAAATTCTTTTGGTATAGTTTAATCAGTCATAAAAGGAGAGGCGTGTCTGTGAAGGTGTGCTTCTTTCCTGTAGATAACGGGATTTAATCCCGGTAGGGTTTGCCGGAATAAATGAAGAATGTATCTTTGTAGGAGATCGTTAACAACTTAAAAAGATATACCATGAATAAAATCAGTTTGCTGTTTATTTTGTCTGTATTAATCACTTTTTCTGCTTATGCCCAGGATGATATAAAGATAACGCATGCCCCTTATCTGCAAAATCTGGGAGAAAATGAAGTCACTGTTGTATGGACTGCAAACAAGCCTTCGATCGGCTGGGTGGAACTGGCTCCTGATGACGGAACTCATTATTATCAGACGGAGCGTCCGAAGTTCTTTAATGCGAAGAATGGCATCAAGCTGACCTCTACCGTCCATTCTGTGCATCTGACAGGGTTAAAGCCCGGCACACGTTATCGCTACCGGGTGTATTCGCAGGAAGTGTTAAGCCATGTCGGCTGGCGGGTGATTTACGGGAATGTGGCGGCAACGTCTGTTTACGGCAAGCAACCGCTGACGTTCCTGACCAGCGATCATGGCAGGCAATCCGTGAACTTTGCCATGGTCAACGATATCCACGGAAAAAGTGATGTGCTGGAAAAACTGGTTTCCCATTGTGATCTGAAAAAGACCGATATGTTTCTGTTCAATGGCGATATGGTCTCTATTTTCAACAATGAAAAGGAAATATTCGAAGGCTTTATGGATAAGGCAACCGAGCTTTTCGCCTCCGAGATACCGATGTACTATACCCGTGGAAACCATGAAACCCGCGGTTCCTTTGCTACCGCATTCCAGGACTATTTCTCTCCGAAACAGGAGCACATCTATTATATGTTCCGCCAGGGATCTGTCTGCTTTGTTATCCTGGACAGTGGCGAAGATAAACCGGATTCGGATCTTGAATATGCCGGCATAACAGTCTATGACCAGTATCGTACGGAACAGGCGGAATGGTTGAAGAAGGTACTTGAAAGCAAGGAGTATAAAGAAGCACCGTTTAAAGTCGTAGTTTGCCATATGCCTCCGTTCGGTGGTTGGCATGGTGAGCAGGAAGTTGCCGAAAAGTTTATCCCCTTACTCAATAATGCCGGTGTCGATCTCATGCTTTGCGGCCACCTTCACCGGTATATGCGGAATGAACCGAAAGACGGTGTTCGTTTTCCGGTTATTGTAAACTCCAATAATACGGTATTGAAAGCGGAAGCAGGCGTAAAAGAATTAAACATCAGGATACTGGACATGGAGGGGAAAGAGGTGGATAAGCTGACAATAACCAAATAAGACATATAGATGGGAGAAACATCCTCCGGCTGAACTATCAAAAATAGGAAGAATAGAATCAGTTTTGAAAATAACCTGTTGAAGCAGAGGTTCTATATTTGTACAATCATAAAAACGGTAATCATTGGTATAACCTAAATAGAATCTTTAATGAAAGGTATTTTCTTTGTCATATGTATGTGTTTTGTCTCGTTTGGAGTATCTGCCCAGGTCAGTGAGTCAGCTTTTGTAAATCCGGAGAATAAATATAAGCCTGTTCCTTTGTGGTTTTGGAATAATGCGACGGTCAATGAAAACGAATTGCTGGACCAATTCCGTCAGATGATCCGAAAAGACGGGTATGGCGGTTGTGCAATCCTTCCTTTCGGGCAAGACTTCAAGCCGGAATATCTGTCAGACGATTATTTCAATCTTTATAGCAAGATTATAGAGGAAGCCAAGAAACTGGATGTGCATATGTCCCTGTATGATGAGTATGGTTTTCCGAGTGGAAGTATGGGAGCCATCAACGCGGATGGGGTACCTCGCTTCATGAACAAATATCCGGATGCCACGATCAAGCGGCTGGACAAAATGGAGTATAAAGTAGCTGTCGGCGAATCATTCGAACAGGTCGTTCCTGCCGGAAAACTGATGTCGGTCGTTGCAATGGACACGCTGACGAAGCATCGGATTTCGCTGGAACAATATATTCGTTCCGGTAAACTCAACTGGAAAGTTCCGGAAGGAGCCTGGAAGATCATGTTTTTCGTCTGTGTGAAAGATGGCGACCCGAATGTGGATTATCTGGACCCTGAAGCCGTCAGGCTGTTTGTAAAAGAAACTCATCAGGCATATTATGACCGTTTCTCTCCCTATTTCGGGAATACGATCATAGAAACTTTTTTTGATGAACCGACCCTGTACCGGGCTAAGGGACGTATCTGGACAGACGCGTTTAACGAGAAATTTATCTCCCGTTACGGGGAATCTCCCGAATTACTGTATCCGGCATTATGGTATGACATCGGGGAGGAAACGCAATCTGCGCGGAACCGTCTGTTTGGCTTGCGTGCCCATTTGTATTCCGAAGGTTTTATGAAAATAATCGGTGAATGGGCTTCTGCCCATGGCATTTACTCTACCGGTCATCAGGATCAGGAAGAGATTGCGAATCCGGTGGGAACTTCTGGTGACTTGATGTTGTGCGGGAAATATATGGGGATTCCCGGTATTGACAAAATTGGCGGAGGCCGTCCGACCGAATTGTTTTATAAAGTGGTTTCTTCTTCTGCCTATAACTGGGACAAACGCCAGGTAATGTCCGAAACATACGGCGCTATGGGGAATATCAGTGTAAAAGAGCTTTACCACATAGCCATGGAACAATATACGAAAGGGGTCAATACGCTTATCCCACATGCTGTCTGGTATAATGATCGGAATGTTACTTTCCTGCCTGAGTTATCCTGGCGGAACGAACTGTACCGCGATTCACTTCCGGCATTTAATAAGTTCCTGTCCCGTCTCAACTATATTTTGCGGCAGGAAGGAAGACATGTCGCCGATATAGCAGTCCTTTATCCGATCGAATCTCTTCAGGGAGAACATGTGATGGATGGGGAACTGGGATTTTATGAAGGCGGGGTAATGATCCCGAATACGGATTATACACATGTCTCGGCTTTATTGACTGATACCCTCGGGCGTGATTTCACTTATCTGCATCCGGAGGTCTTATCTACAAAATGCCGTGTGAAAAAAGGATTGTTGCACCTCGACAATCAGGTGAACAAAGAAACTTTCCGGTTGATTATTATTCCCGGAGTAAAAACAATATCGTTAACGGCTTTACGACAGGTCGAGTCTTTCTTTAAATCCGGGGGGAATGTCATATTTACAACCCAGTTGCCGGAGAAATCGGTAGAACCGGGACAGGACAAGGAGGTGAAAGACATCATTTCCCGTATATTAGGTGTCAATGCTTCCTACGCAACTGCGGGTAAAGCCTTTTTCGTAGAGAAACCTGGACCGGATGCTTTAAAGACTGCAATCGAGGATTCCTATCCTGTTCCTGACGTGGCCTTTGAAGCAGGGCATGAATTGAATTACATTCATAAGGAACTGAAAAATCAGTCTGTTTATTATTTTGCCAATTTGAAAGATCAACCCTATCAGGCAAATGTCGTGTTGCGAGGGAAGCTGAAACCTGTCTTATTGAACCCTCATACCGGACAGCGGATGAAGGTGGCATATGAACATAAACGTGTTTCCGGCATGGAAACGACAACGGTTACGTTACCGGTAGAAAAGCATTCGTCCGTATTCCTTATTGATAACATTTTATAATAGAAAAATAGATACCATGAAAACAGGAAAAACTAAAGTCGGCCTGATTGGGCTGGGCCTGGATACGTATTGGCCCCAATTTGAAGGACTATACACACGTCTTTGCGGGTACCAGGACTGGATCGCATCGGAGATGTCCCGTCCGGACACCGAAGTCGTTAACGCCGGGATTGCTGATAACCCGGTAAAAGCTGTTGAGGCAGCTGAAGATCTGAAGAAAGAAGAGATCAGCCTTCTGTTTGTCTTTATCTCTACTTATGCTTTATCTTCGACGGTCCTGCCGTTGGCCCAGCGTGTGAAGGTCCCGGTTATTCTCTTGAATATCCAGCCTGTTGCGGCAATCGACTATGAATATATAAACGGATTGGGTGACAGGGGGAAAATGACCGGTGAATGGTTGGCACATTGCCAGGCCTGTTCCGTCCCTGAATTTGCCAGCGTGTTCAACCGCGCCGGTATTCCTTATGAAATCGTAAGTGGCTATTTGCAGGAAGAATATGTGTGGAAGCAGATAAACGGCTGGATCGATGCCGCCCGTGTGGTAAATGGGATGAAGAATAACCGCATGGGAATCCTGGGCCATTATTATTGCGGGATGCTCGATGTGTATACCGACCTGACCCGGCAGTCGTCTGTTTTCGGTACGCATGTGGAAATCGTAGAGATGTGCGAACTGAAAGCCTACCGCGACAACGTTACCGATGAAGATGTAAAAGACAAACTGGATGAATTCAATGCTTGTTTTGAGATCGACGAGCAATGCGAAGCCGGTGAGCTGGAACGTGCCGCCCGGACATCCATAGCCCTCGACAGGCTGATCGAGGCGCACGACCTGGGTTCGATGGCCTATTATTATGAAGGCTATGCCGGAAATGATTATGAGAATATTGTGACTTCCGTCATTGCCGGGAACACGTTGCTGACCGGACGCGAGATCCCTGTTGCCGGCGAATGTGAAGTGAAGAATGTACAGGCAATGAAGATCCTGTCTTTGTTGGGCTCAGGCGGCTCTTTCTCTGAATTTTATGCCCTCGACTTCAAGGATGATATCGTTATGTTGGGGCATGACGGTCCGGCTCATTTTGCCATAGCGGAAGGAAAAGTCCGGTTGGTGCCGCTTCCGGTTTATCATGGCAAACCGGGTAAAGGATTGTCTATTCAGATGACGGTCAAACATGGCCCTGTTACTTTACTGTCCGTCTGCGAAGGGAAAGACGGCGTTTTCCTGCTGGCAGCTGAAGGGGAGTCGGTGGAAGGACCAACTTTGAAGATCGGAAATACGAACAGCCGCTATCGTTTTGCCTGTGGTGCCCGTGCTTTTATCGACGCCTGGAGCAAGGCGGGACCTTCCCATCATTGTGCGATAGGGCTTGGACATCAGGTAGATAAACTGGAGAAAATCGCATTCCTGCTGGATATACCGATTATCAGGGTAGGATAGGTGGGAGACTGTTATAGGAAGGAAGTCTGAGTAATGATTTATTAATTCGAAAGCCTTTCCTCTTTCAGTTTATAAGAGAATATGTATAAAAAATATCGTTTTATATTTGGTGGTTTAGAAAAAGGCTGTATCTTTGCAGCGTTAAATAAAAATGACAATGAAACAGAACATAGCAAATAGTCTCATTATTTCTCTAAACATTATTCTACTCTGGGAACGGGATAGGAAGTGAGACTGTACGTGCTTTTCTGATGCATGAAGATATAAAAGAGCCTTTCTCACTTCCTTGTGAGAGAGGCTTTTTTTATGAATGAACAAAAGAATATTAACAAATTTAAGATGATAAAAACTATGTCAGACAGATTATTTATTTTCGACACCACATTACGGGATGGTGAGCAAGTGCCGGGTTGCCAGTTAAACAGTATTGAAAAGATTCAGGTTGCCAGAGCACTCGAAGAACTGGGCGTCGATGTGATTGAGGCAGGATTTCCTGTATCGAGTCCGGGCGATTTCAACAGTGTGGTTGAAATATCCAAGGCCGTTACCTGGCCGACTATCTGTGCTTTGACCCGTGCGGTTGAAAAAGATATAGATGTGGCTGCCGAAGCATTGAAGTTCGCCAAACGCGGACGTATCCATACCGGTATCGGTACTTCCGATTACCATATCCGTTATAAGTTCAACTCCAACCAGGACGAGATACTGGAGCGTGCCATCGCTGCCACCAAATATGCCAAAAGATATGTGGAAGATATCGAATTCTACTGCGAAGATGCCGGACGTACGGACAATGCCTATCTGGCACGTGTCGTGGAGGCGGTGATCAAAGCGGGTGCAACCGTTGTGAATATCCCGGATACGACCGGTTACTGTCTGCCCGACGAATATGGTGAAAAGATCAAATATCTGATGGAACATGTGGATGGTATCCAGCATGCAATCATCTCCACCCACTGCCATAATGACCTGGGTATGGCAACAGCCAATACCGTGCAGGGTGTCCTGAACGGTGCCCGCCAGGTGGAAGTGACCATCAACGGTATCGGTGAACGTGCCGGTAATACTTCGCTGGAAGAAGTAGCCATGATCTTCCGTAGCCACAAAGAACGTGGTATCGAAACCAATATAAACACAACCAAAATCTATGGCATCAGCCGTACGGTTTCCAGCCTGATGAACATGCCGGTTCAGCCGAACAAGGCGATTGTCGGACGTAATGCTTTCGCCCATTCTTCCGGTATCCACCAGGACGGTGTATTGAAAAACCGTGAAAGCTATGAGATTATCGACCCGAAGGATGTCGGTATCGACGATAACGCAATCGTATTGACCGCCCGTAGCGGACGTGCCGCATTGAAACACCGCCTGAGTGTTTTAGGTGTGGAACTGGATCAGGAAAAACTGGATAAGGTATATCAGGAATTCCTGAAACTGGCTGACCGCAAGAAAGATATCAATGACGACGACGTGTTGATGCTGGCCGGAAAAGACCGTACTGCCATGCACCGTATCAAACTGGAATATTTGCAGGTTACATCGGGGGTCGGCTTACAGTCTGTTGCCAGCGTCTGCCTGAATATCGCCGGTGAAAAGTTTGAAGCAGCCGCTTCCGGCAACGGTCCGGTGGATGCAGCCATCAAAGCCGTGAAGTCGATTATCCACCGCACGATGACCATCCAGGAATTTCTCATCCAGGCTATTAATAAAGGTAGTGACGACATGGGTAAAGTCCATATGCAGGTGGAATACGACGGAAACAATTATTACGGTTTTGCCGCCAATACCGATATCATCGCTGCTTCCGTAGAAGCCTTCATCGACGCAATCAACAAGTTCGTAAAATAACATAATACATAATTAGCAATGAGCAAGACATTATTCGAAAAGATTTGGGAGAAACATGTGGTGGATACCCTGCCCGACGGAACGATCCAGTTTTATATCGACCGTCTGTATTGCCACGAAGTAACCAGTCCGCAGGCTTTTGCGGGGTTACGTGCTCGTGGTCTGAAGCCGTTCCGACCGGAGCAGATCACTTGTATGCCGGACCACAATATCCCGACATTGAATCAGGAAAAACCGATCGAAGACCCTGTCTCCAAGAATCAGGTGGATACATTGGAAAAGAACGCGAAGGATTTTAATCTGACTTATTACGGTCTGCAGCACCCTAAAAACGGTATCATCCATGTAGTAGGACCGGAAACAGGTCTGACTCAGCCGGGTATGACGATCGTTTGCGGTGACTCTCATACCTCTACCCACGGTGCCATGGGCGCGATTGCTTTCGGTATCGGTACCAGCGAGGTAGAAATGACATTGGCTACTCAGTGTATTATGCAGCGCAAGCCGAAGACGATGCGTATCACCATCGACGGCAAACGCAAACCGGGTGTAACGGCAAAAGATTTCGCCCTATACATTATAAGTAAGATGACGACAGGCGGTGCTACCGGTTATTTCGTTGAATATGCCGGCGAAGCGATTCGCAACACGACAATGGAAGAACGTCTGACCATCTGCAACCTGTCTATCGAAATGGGTGCCCGCGGTGGTATGATCGCTCCCGACCAGGTCACTTTCGACTATCTGAAAGACCGTGAATTCTCTCCCCGTGCCGAAGCCTGGGAAAAGAAACTGGCTGAATGGCGCGAACTTTACAGTGACCCCGATGCCAAATTCGACAAGGAAGTCGTTTTCCATGCAGAAGACATCGATCCGATGGTTACATACGGAACCAATCCGGGAATGGGAATGGGTATCCGCGAAAACATCCCGACAATGGAGAGCGTAGACGAGGCCGGCCGTATCTCTTACAAGAAATCTCTGGACTATATGGGCTTCACTGCCGGTGAACCGGTATTGGGCAAAAAGATCGACTATGTCTTCCTGGGAAGTTGTACGAACGGCCGTATCGAGGACTTCCGTGCTTTTGCCTCCCTGGTGAAAGGAAAGAAGAAAGCCGACGATGTGATCGTATGGCTGGTTCCGGGTAGCTGGCAGGTGGAACGCCAGATCCGTGCGGAAGGTATCGACAAGGTATTGACGGAAGCCGGTTTCGAACTGCGTCAGCCGGGTTGCTCGGCTTGCCTGGCCATGAATGAAGATAAGGTTCCGGCAGGCAAATATGCCGTATCTACTTCAAACCGTAACTTCGAAGGCCGTCAGGGACCGGGTGCACGTACTATCCTGGCCGGGCCGTTGGTGGCAGCGGCTGCGGCAGTAACGGGTAAGATCACCGATCCCCGGGAGTTGATGTAGTCTCCGATGCGGTAACCAGGGACGGTCTCCGGTGCGGCGACAGAGGTGTCGTTGATGTGGAGACAGTGGTGTCGCCGGTGCCGCGAAAGGGCTTTCGCGGGTAGCGCGAATAATTACAATAAATAAACCGATAAATTAAGAGAACGAAATGAAAGAAAAATTCACGATAGTAACATCGACCTGTGTCCCTCTTCCTCTGGAAAATGTCGACACAGACCAGATCATCCCGGCCCGCTTCCTGAAAGCAACCACACGCGAGGGCTTCGGCGATAATCTTTTCCGCGACTGGCGTTATGACAAAGCCGGTAACCCTAATCCCAACTTTGTATTGAACCAGGATACTTATAAAGGTCAGATTCTTGTTGCCGGGAAGAACTTCGGTAGCGGTTCCAGCCGCGAACATGCTGCCTGGGCGATTGCCGGATATGGTTTCCGGGCGGTAGTCAGCAGTTTCTTCGCCGATATCTTCAAGAACAATTCGATGAACAACGGCCTTGTTCCGGTTGTTGTTTCTCCAGAGTTCCTGGCGGAGATATTCGCTTCTGTCGAAGCCGATCCGAAAGCAACGTTGACAATCGACCTGCCCGCGCAGACAATCACCAACAACGCAACCGGCAAAAGCGAATCCTTTGACATCAATGCCTATAAAAAAGATTGCCTGGTAAATGGCCTGGACGATATCGATTACCTGCTGGCTAATAAGTCGAAGATAGAAGCGTACGAAGCAAATAGAAAGTAAGATGGTAGAAATAATGGATACAACCCTTCGGGACGGGGAACAAACATCGGGTGTCTCTTTTGCGGCTCACGAAAAGCTCAGTATTGCACAGATGCTGCTGGGGGATCTGGGAGTAAACCGCGTGGAGATTGCCTCTGCTCGCGTATCGGACGGAGAGTTCGAAGCCGTGAAGCGAGTGGCTGCCTGGGCCGAACGTACCGGAAATCTGCATAAGCTCGAAGTATTGGGCTTTGTGGATGGCGACGCCTCGCTCAACTGGATCGAATCGGCCGGTTGCCGCGTGGTAAACCTTCTCTGTAAAGGTTCGTATAAACACGTAACCGAACAACTCCGCAAATTGCCCGAACAGCATATTGCAGATATCCGTTCTGTTGTATCGCTGGCTACCGAAAGAGGTATTGAGGTTAATATATATCTGGAAGACTGGTCGAACGGGATCAAAAACTCTCCCGATTACGTCTTCCAGCTGATCGATGCGTTGAAAGACCTGCCGATCCGACGTTTTATGCTGCCCGATACGTTGGGCATCCTGAATCCGGGCAATACGTACGAGTTCTGCAAACAGATGCTTGACCGTTATCCCGAACTGCATTTTGATTTCCATGCCCACAACGATTACGACCTGGCGGTAGCCAATGTCTATTCGGCAGTCCGGGCAGGAATACACGGTGTCCACACCACGATCAACGGCCTGGGCGAACGGGCGGGAAATGCACCGCTCAGCAGCGTGATCGCCGTGATAAAAGATCATCTGAACGGTCAGACCAGCGTGCGGGAAGAGAAGATCAACGCCGCAAGCCGCCTGGTCGAGACCTATTCCGGCATCCATATCGCCCCGAACCGCCCGATCATCGGCGAACATGTCTTTACGCAATGTGCCGGCGTTCATGCCGATGGCGACAGCAAAAACAACCTGTATTGCAACGACCTGATCCCCGAACGTTTCGGCCGTGTCCGCGAATATGCCCTCGGAAAGACTTCCGGCAAGGCGAATATCCGCATGAACCTGGAATCGTTGGGAATCGACGTGGACGACGAGTCCATGCGTAAGATCACCGAGCGTATCATCGAACTGGGCGACAAGAAGGAAATGGTGACGACGGAAGACCTGCCATATATTATCAGCGATGTGCTTCATCACGATGCAATGGCGGACCAACGTATCCGTATATTAAATTATTCCTTATCTTTGGCGCAGGGACTGAGGCCGGTAGCCACGCTGAAAATAGAGATCGACGGCGAGGCATACGAAGAGTCGGCATCCGGCGACGGCCAGTACGACGCGTTCGTCCGTGCCCTTCGCAAGATCTATTCCGACCTGGGTCGTCCGTTCCCGATGCTGACGAACTATTCCGTATCCATTCCCCCCGGAGGTCGTACCGATGCCTTTGTGCAGACGATCATCAGCTGGAATTATGCCGGGATAGATTTCAAAACCCGCGGCCTCGATGCCGACCAGACGGAAGCCGCCATCAAGGCGACGCTGAAGATGCTGAATAAGATTGAACAATAAATATAGGAGGTATTAGTTATGAACAGAAAACTGACCATTGCGCTGGTAGCGCACGACAATCGTAAAGCTGACATGGTAGAATGGGCTGTACACAATGCAGAATTCCTTTCCCACCATCTTTTAGTATGTACCGGTACAACCGGCGGACTGATACGTAATGCTTTCGACGAGAAAGGTATTGCTGCCGAAGTAATCTGTATGCATTCCGGGCCGTTAGGCGGTGATGCAGAAATTGCTGCCATGGTGGTACGCAAGGAGGTGGATCTGGCGGTTTTCCTGATCGATGACCTGAACGCGCAACCGCACGAAGCTGATATTCAGATGTTGCTTCGCCAGTGTCGTGTTCATAATGTGCCTATTGCTTGTAACCGTTACAGTGCCGACCTGATGATTACGAGCACCCTGTGGGACGATGATAGTTACGTCCCTATGGAACCCAAATATGTGCTATTTAAAAGAGACTAAAATAACAAACTGAAATGAAATTAAACATCGCAGTCCTTCCCGGCGACGGTATCGGTCCCGAGATTGTAGAACAAGGCATGAAAGCCGTTAAAGCCGTATGCGAAAAATATGGCCACGAACTAAGTTATAAACACGCTCTGGTGGGAGCGGTTGCCATCGATGAGACCGGTAACCCGTATCCGGATGAAACGCACGAACTTTGTATGCAGAGCGACGCCGTTTATTTTGGTGCGATCGGTTCTCCGAAATATGATAATAACCCTTCCGCAAAGGTACGCCCCGAACAAGGACTGCTGGGAATGCGTAAGAAGCTGGGACTTTTTGCCAATATCCGTCCGGTAACAACGTTCCCGTCGCTGTTGCATAAATCTCCGCTTCGTGCCGAACTGATCGAGGGAGCAGACTTTATGTGTATCCGTGAATTGACGGGTGGTATGTATTTCGGTCGTCCGCAGGGTAGAAGCGAAGATGGGAACACGGCTTACGATACCTGTGTTTATACCCGTGAAGAGATCGAACGTATCGTTCGCCTGGCTTACCAGTATGCACAGAAACGCCGCAAGAAAGTAACGGTAGTCGATAAGGCGAATGTGTTGGCTACTTCTCGTCTGTGGCGTCAGGTAGCACAGGAGATTGAAAAGGAATATCCGGATGTGGAGACAGAATATATGTTTGTCGACAACGCCGCCATGCGTTTGGTTCAATGGCCGAAGAGTTTCGACGTGATGGTTACCGAAAACATGTTCGGTGATATCCTGACAGACGAGGCTTCGGTAATTACCGGTTCATTGGGCATGCTGCCTTCTGCTTCTATCGGTGTGCATACTTCCGTATTCGAACCGATCCACGGTTCTTATCCGCAGGCTGCCGGAAAGAATATAGCCAATCCGCTGGCTACTATCCTGAGTGCCGCCCTGATGTTCGAATATGCTTTCAACGGGATGGAAGAAGGCGCATTGATCCGCGAAGCCGTTGCCGCTTCCATGGATGCCAATATTGTAACCGAAGATATCGCTGAAAATGGCAAAGCCTACAAGACCAGCGAAGTAGGGGACTGGATTGCTGAATATATTGCGAAGAAGTAATTTGATTAAAACATCCGATGGGGCGAAACATTTTTCGTCCCATTTTTATTTATCGCCATAATGACTTTTTACAGAAACGACTTCAACAGTTACAATCTCTTCATGTATGGCGTAGATGATACGATAATGTTTGTCTATACGTCTACTCCAAAAACCGGAAAGGTTGCCTTTTAATTGCTCTACCTGTCCGGTTCCGGTGGTCGGATGCTCTTCTAACTCCTGGAATAGTGAAAAAATTTTGGCTAGATCTTTCTTCTTTCCTGATTTCTTCCATTGGAGTAGCTGTTTTTGGGCTTCATCCGTTAACTTCAGTTTATAGCTCATACGCCTAACAAATTTTTGATATCATCTATTGTATAAGCTGTAACTCTGCCCTGTTTTGCATCTTCAATGCCACGCATGACAGATGCCATATTCTCCGGATCATCAAACCACGGGTCACCGCTTGGGCTCGGATTTGTTGAAACTTCTATACTCAAAGAATTTGCTTTGGTTTCCAACAGATTTTCTATGAAAGCCTTTACGCTTTTACCTTGTGAAGCAGCCATAATGGACAGCTTTTTCAAAGTGTCTACAGACAAATCTATATTTTTCCTTTTCTTTTCGATTGCTATTGTTGCCATAATCTTTTATATTTTCCACAAAGGTAGAAAATATACATCATATATACAATGTATACATATTGAGCCACTCAATATCTTGCGAAGAAATAGGTTGTAACCCATTGGAACTGACATAAAAAGTCGGAATGAAGGAATGCTGATTGTGAGTTTATCATTTTGTCATCTTCATCAACTCGTCGATGATTGTCTGGTCATAGCCCATCTCCTGTGCTTTCAGGAAATCTTTTGCGGCGGATTCTTTTTCATACTGGGCCAGCTTCACTTTTCCTCTCAGCACATATAGAGAAGCGCTGGGAGTACTTTCAATAAATACCTTGTTAATATCTGCCATGGCACGGGCGTTCTTGCCCATCATGAAATACACATCGGCACGACCTTCATACAATAGCCAGTCACGGGGCATCTGGCTGATCAGGTAGTTGAAGATTCTTTCACTTTCCTCATAGTTACCACGCATCTTTTCAAGAATGGCATGTCCCAGACGGGCACGGACGGACTTTTCGTTCATCTCGAGTATTTTATCGAAATCCTGTTCCGCCCAGATATAATTCTTTTTTTGGATATAGATCAGTCCGCGGCAGTAAAGAGCCTCTTCGTTTGTCGGTTCCACGATCAGTAAGGCATCGTAATCATTCAGCGCTTTCTCCGTTTCTCCCAGCTCGGAGTAGAGAGAGGCGCGGTTCTCCAGGATAGTCGGATTGTTGGGACGTCCGCTGAGTGCGGCCGTATAGGAAAGCAGCGCATCCTGGAGCTTGCCCTGGCGGCGTTGGATACTGCCGAGGTTTGTCAACAAGGCATAGTTCATAGGATTTCCCGGTTCCAGGCGCATGGCGGCCCTCAGGCTTTCTTCGGCAGACACCAGGTCTTTCTTATCCAGAAAGTCGTAACTTTTTTCAATCAGTTCCTCATACGATTGGGCAAAACAGTTAGCTGTTGCCAGGATAAAAGTGATGAATATTAGCAGTAATCTCATTCTCTTGTTTTTATCTGTTATTTGATCGTCGCAAAGCTACGCAAATATCTTGTTCTGTCGCCGGATTAAAAAAACTTTATACCTTTGCCACATTTTATAAGACTTTTCGATGCTTTGATTGTTATAAGATAAAAGTGTTTAATTAAAATAGATAGAAATATGATATTATTAGATGTGTTGGCTTCCAATCCGAAATTGGAAGGTTTTATCAATTCCCTGATAGAGCAGGGTAGTCATTTAGGGTGGACAATTATTAAAGCGATCATTGTTTTCGTTGTAGGACGGTTTATTATCCGCGTGATTAACAAACTCGTTCGCCGTATTTTAACGAAACGTGATTTTGATCCGTCTGTTAAAACATTCGTAGGAAGTCTGGTGAATGTTACGTTGATGATCCTGTTGATCATTTCCGTTGTAGGGGCGTTGGGAGTACAGACGACTTCGTTTGCTGCATTGCTTGCTTCTGCCGGTGTCGCTATCGGTATGGCGTTGAGCGGAAACCTGTCGAACTTCGCCGGCGGGTTGATTATCCTTTTGTTTAAACCGTATAAGGTCGGTGATTATATCGAATCGCAGGGTGTAGGCGGTACGGTGAGGGAGATTCAGATCTTCCATACTATTTTGCTTACGGCAGACAATAAAAATATCTTTATTCCGAACGGCTCATTGAGCAGCGGCGTGGTAACCAATATCGGTAATGAGCCGACGCGTCGTGTGGAATGGACTTTCGGTGTGGAATACGGAAGCGATTACGAGCATGTAAAGAGAGTGATCGAATCCGTTCTTGCACAGGATGCACGTGTTTTGAACGAACCGGCTCCTTTCATAGCCTTGAGTGCGCTGGCTGATAGCAGTGTCAATGTCGTTGTGCGTGTATGGGTAAAAAGTTCCGATTACTGGGGCGTTTATTTTGATACCAATAAAGCTATTTATGCAACCTTCAATGCTGAGGGTATCGGGTTCCCGTTCCCGCAACTGACGGTGCATCAGGCAAAAGACTGATTTTGTCCTTAAAATAAATCTTTTTGTTCAATAACCGTTGGGGTTCGTCTGACGGGCGGTAATACGTTTAATAGTTGAACAAAAAGATTTATCTTTGTCTATCAATTTAAAAGTGAATAACAGAAAATGTTTTTAAGGTAAAAATACAAAGAACTTTATTTTATTACTTTAGTATTAATTATTTGATTATAAAAAAAGAAAAAGGCTCGACCGTTATGGCGAGCCTTTTTCTTATGAATTCAGACGGTCTACCGTCTTGACTCCTTTGACTGATTTTATTTTCTTGACCAGCATATTCAGCGAATTGGTATCTCTCACCAGTACGGCAAAGTTACCCTGGAATATCCCGTCTACCGAATCTATGTTCAACGAACGGAGCGTGACGCCATTCTCTTTTCCGATCACCGAGGTGATGTTGGTGACGATCGCGATATCGTCCCTGCCGACAACGCGAAGGGTTACCACATATCCGTTGTCACCTTTTCCGCTCCATTTTGCACGGATGATACGGTAACCGAAACGGCTGAACATCTCCTGCGCGTTCGGGCAATCCATCCGGTGGATCTTGATGCCCTGGGTGGAAACGAATCCGAATACTTCGTCGCCGTAGATCGGGTTACAGCATTTTGCCAACTTGTATTCAATCCCTGTCAGGTTCTTGTCGATGACCAGAACATCCTTGTTGGTGGATATTTCCTCCACTTCGGTGGTCGTGATGTATTCGCCGGCACTACGGGTTTCCGAACGGTCGTTGGTCTCGGTTTCCTTGCGGACAAACTCCTGATATTCGTCGATCACATTGTTCGGGTCGAGGCGTTCTTCGGCTATTTCGATGTAGAAGTCGGTGACGGTCTTGAATCCTTTCTTCTTGATGTAACGCATCAGATGAGGTTCTTCCATCTCGATCTTCCGGTTTTTGAAACGGCGTTGGAGCATCTCCTTGGCAAAGTCGACCGCCTTGGCTGTCTCTTCACGGAGGGCCTGTTTGATCTTTACACGGGCTTTGGAGGTGACGACGATGTTCAGCCAGTCGCGTTTAGGCGTCTGAGTTGGAGAGGTGACAACCGAAACCGTATCCCCGTTGTTCAGTACATATTTAATAGGTACGTTCTTTTCATTTACCTTGGCGGAAACGCATTTGCATCCCAGCTTTGAATGGATGGCAAAGGCAAAGTCGAGCACGGTGGCCCCTTTCGCCAGTTTGATCAGTTCGCCGGTCGGTGTGAAGACATAGATTTCGTCCTTATACAGGTCCATCTTGAAGTCCTGCATCAGGTCGAGCGGGTTGTTCTCCTTCTCTTCCAGGGCGGCACGCACGGTATTGAGGAATTCGTCCAGTCCGCTTTCGGCTTTCACGCCTTTGTATTTCCAGTGGGCTGCCAGTCCGCGTTCGGCGATCTCATCCATCCGGCGGGTACGGATCTGCACTTCCACCCATTTGTTTTGCGGGCCCATGACCGTGATATGCAGACTCTCGTATCCATTCGTCTTCGGAATGGAAATCCAGTCTTTCATACGGTTGGGGTTAGGCTGGTACATGTCGGTAATGATCGAATATACCTGCCAGCATTCCGAACGTTCTTTTTTAAGTGGAGTATCCAGCACGACACGGATCGCGAACAGGTCGTATATGCCTTCAAACTCGATCTTCTGCTTTTTCAGTTTGTTGTTGATCGAGTGAATGGATTTGGTACGTCCTTTGATATCGAACTGTAAGCCGGCTTCCTGCAACTTTTTCTTGATAGGTGCGATGAATTCGGCTATATAAATGTCACGTGAACGTTTGGTCTCATTCAGCTTTTTCTTGATGAAATCATACTGTTTGGGATCGGTATACTTCAGCGACAAGTCTTCGAGTTCGCTCTTTATTTTGTATAGACCCAGGCGATGAGCCAGGGGAGCATACAGATATGAGGCTTCGGTGGCTAGCCGCAGGCGGTCGTCTTCCTTCAACTGTTTGCCCAGGCGCATCAGGCAGAGGCGGTCGGCAATCATGATCAGTATCACCCTGACATCTTCTGCAAAAGAGAAGAGCAGGTGATGGAAGTTCTCAGAATTGACGGCCGTATTGCGGGCATACAGATCGGAAGTCTTCAGCAGGCGCTGAATGATCAGCGTGACATCTGCGTCGAACGTCTTTTCGACCTCTTCCAGTGTAATGACCTTTTTCAGCACCGGGCGATAGAGCAGGAGGGCGATGACCGAAGTCCGTTTCAGTCCGATCTCCGTTGTTGCGATCAGTGCAGTATTAATATTGCGAATCAATCCGTTGATGCCGTTCTTGTCTCTTCCGTAACAGTCGAGTGCGACAACGCGCTGCATCAACTCTCTCATTTTCCGTATATCCTCTCTATGTAAAAAGGAGTAGAGGCTACGTACCAATTGTCTGTATTTAGAGAAGAAATCTTTTCTTTCTTCTTCCGTAAAGAATGGTTGTATGTCCATAGTTGCATCTTCTTTTTTACTGCCCATTTGAGGACAGGCGGTAAAACATACTGTAAAAGTATCTTTTTTCCTCGAATATCAATGCTATTCTAACAGTATTTTTATACATTTGCGAGAAGCATAGACGGAAAATGCTATGCCACAATGCGAAGAGTACTAATTTTAAAAGATATACTATGTTAAACGCAAACGATTTAAAGCAATTGGCTGATAAAGGAATCAGCGAACAGCAGATTGAAGAACAACTGGCTTGCTTCGTCAAAGGTTTCCCTTATCTGGAAATAGCCGCATCCGCATCGGTAGAAAAAGGTATAATGGTTGTATCGCAGGAGGACCAGGCAACTTATATGGATGCATGGGATGCCTATCTTGCTAAAAATAAACGGATCCTGAAATTTGTACCTGCTTCGGGTGCTGCCAGCCGTATGTTTAAGAACCTGTACGAGTTTCTGTCAGCCTCTTACGATGTGCCGACCAGTGATTTTGAAAAGAAATTCTTCAGCGAGATTACCCGTTTCGCTTTTTATAATGCATTGAATGCGGTTTGCCTGGCAAACGAAGAGAAAGATATCCCGGCACTGATCGCTGCCGGCAATTATAAGGCGGTGGTTTCCAATTTACTGGATGCCAAAGGGTTGAATTACGGACAGTTGCCTAAAGGTCTGTTGTTGTTCCACCGGGCAGGTGAAACGATCCGTACTGCCATGGAAGAACATCTGGCTGAAGGTGCCATGTATGCCAAGAACAATGCCGGTGAAGTAAATATCCATTTTACCGTATCTCCCGAACATAAGGCATTGTTTGAACAGTTGGTGTCAGAAAAGAAACAGGCATACGAAGAAAAGTTCTCGGTAGGCTATGATCTTTCCTTCAGTGTACAGAAGCCGAGTACGGATACGGTTGCCGCCGATATGGAGAACAATCCTTTCCGCGACAAGAATGGAAAATTGTTGTTCCGTCCGGGCGGTCATGGTGCTTTGATCGAGAATCTCAATGATATCGATGCAGATGTCGTTTTCGTAAAGAATATCGACAATGTCGTTCCCGACAGTTTCAAATGTTCGACTGTTATCTTTAAGAAAGTGATAGCCGGTGTACTGGTTACTTTGCAGGAACGTATATTCAATTATCTGAACCTGATCGAAACAGGAAAATATTCACATGACCAGGTAGAAGAAATGATTCATTTCCTACAGGATGACCTGTGTATCAAGAATCCGGATACGAAGTTGCTGGAAGATGCCGAACTGATTCTCTATATCAAGAGCAAACTGCTCCGTCCGTTGCGTGTTTGCGGTATGGTGAAGAATGTAGGCGAACCGGGTGGCGGTCCGTTCCTGGCACAGAATCCGGATGGCACTGTCTCTCCGCAAATCCTGGAAAGTTCGCAGATCGACCTGAAAGATCCGGCAAAGAAAGCGATGTTCGAACAAGGTACCCACTTCAATCCGGTTGACCTGGTATGTGCATTGAAGAATCATAAAGGAGAAAAATATAATCTGCCTGATTATGTAGATAAAAATACCGGTTTCATCTCTTACAAGAGTAAAGATGGCCGCGATTTGAAGGCATTGGAACTTCCCGGTTTGTGGAATGGTGCAATGAGCGACTGGAATACCGTATTTGTAGAAGTTCCTATCGAGACTTTCAATCCGGTAAAGACGGTAAACGACTTACTACGGTCCGAGCATCAATGATCGGATCGATATCATAGTTAGTATTTAAATTAAACATTCGAAAAGGCGGACTTGTGAGAGCCCGCCTTTTTCATTCTGCTTATATTTTCGGTAACTCCCAGGGGGCGCGATACTCTTTGCAGAGATATTTATCAGCTTCTGCATCATGGAAACTTGTTCCGTCCCACGAAAGTTTCTTTCCGGTCCGGTAAGCAATGTTACCCAATTGAGAGAATTTGGCGATATGTGCGCCGATCTCGATGCTAGCATTACAATTACGGTTGCGCGATTTGATACATTCCAGATGGTTCTTGACGTGCAGGTTCAAGCCGCCTTCTCCGTAAGCCTTATTCAGGGCGACTGCTTCCATGCGGGCCTTGCCGTTCACCTTTTCAGGGATGACTTCCCAACCGCCGCGGTCGATAACCAGTGTGCCGTTTTCTCCTACAAAACCGAGTCCGTGGTTACGTCCGTAAGCACCGTCGTCGATACCGATGGCATGGTCCCACATCACGGTGAAGTCATCGAATGTATAGATCGTTTGCAGAAGGTCGGGTGTTTCGCAGGCATCGTCCGGATAACCGAATTTGCCGCCCGAAGCCATGATAGAGTTCGGTGCCGTCACATTCATGCCATAGAGGGCGTAATCGAGCAGGTGGACACCCCAGTCTGTCATCAGTCCTCCGGCATAGTCCCAGAACCAACGGAAAGTGAAATGGAAACGGTTACGGTTGAACGGGCGTCTGGGTGCCGGACCAAGCCACATGTCATAATCAACACCTGCCGGAACCGGTTCGTCGGCAACAACCGGAATGGAAGGACACCATCCCTGATAAGAGAATACACGTACAGTACGTATCTTTCCCAACTGCCCGCTATGTACGAAAGCCATTGCGTCCTGCCAGTGAGGGTCGCTGCGTTGCCATTGTCCGACCTGTACGACACGGTTGTATTTCTCGGCAGCACGTACCATGATATTACATTCTTCGATACTGTTTCCCAGCGGTTTTTCGCAATAAACATCTTTTCCGGCTTCGCAGGCGGCAACCATCTGGAGGCAGTGCCAATGGTCGGGAGTACCGATGATAACGACGTCCACATCTTTGTTGTCGATCAGCTTCCGCCAGTCTTTATAAAGGTGTTTTACCTTCTTTCCGGTTAGTTTTTCCGTCTCGGCAGCCCTGTTATTTAACACATTTTCATCAATATCCGCTAAAGCGATACATTCGACTTCCGGATTGCGGAGGAAAGCCTGTAGGTCGGAATACCCCATCCCTTTGCAACCGATCAGTCCGACCCTGATCTTATCGTTTGCACCGACTGAGTTACTACTAGCTTTAATAAAGAAAGGGTTCATCGAGAGGCCGGCTCCCAGAAGGGCGGCCTGCCGGATAAAATCTCTGCGTGTTGTCATGGTCTGAATGAATTAATGGTGATGATACACAATTGTTTGTAAAACACCAAAAATAGGAAGAAAGCCTGGGTTTGCCCAATAAAATATGTAATAAAAACATAATATTGCAGACAAATCCGAAAAAGGGAAGTAAATTTGCAGTCACTTTATGGAAAAAGTAATTATTGGATTATTCACTAAAAAAGAAACAAAATGAAGCTGACACGCTTATTAACCTGTCTTTTTTTAAGTATTATGGGAATGTCCTGTATCCAGGACGAGGCGCCGAATGCAGAAGCTGATATTCTGACTTGTACAGTACCAGCCGACATATTGCGTCGCGATCCTATTATTACAAATGATAAGATTACATTGATGGTTAAATCAAATACTGATTTGTTGAAACAATCGCCTGAATTTACCCTGACGCCAGGGGCCTCTATTTCACCGGCTAGCGGAACGACGCTCGATTTCAGCGAACCGCAGTATTACACTGTCGTTTCGGAAGACGGACAATGGAAGAAACGCTATGAGGTGAGTTATGTGATAACCGGTATCGGTACACAATATAGTTTTGAAAAGGTCAGACATGAAGGTAAAGCTGGCTATGATGTTTTCTATGAAACAGATGACAATGGAAACACTATAATGGATTGGGCAAGCGGTAACCCCGGATTTGCTCTGACAGATGTAAATGCCCCCCGTGATACCTTTCCGACACTTTCTTCAGATAAAGGCTATAAGGATAATTGTGTAAGATTAGTAACCCGCTCAACCGGTGACTTTGGAAGTCGGTTAGGTATGCCGATTGCTGCCGGAAACTTGTTTATGGGGACATTCGATATTCTCAGTGCTGTAACAAATGCCTTGAAAGCAACTAAATTCGGTATGCCGTTCGAGTATGTACCGACTTATCTGACCGGATATTATAAGTACAAGGCAGGACCGGATTTCTCCGAATCAGGAAAGATCGTTCCCGGTAAAAAAGATATGTTCGATATCTATGCGATCTTTTATGAGACGACCGATGATGTGAAGATGCTGGATGGAACTAACAAATTCAGCCATCCCAACTTGATCTCCGTCGCACGGATCGAAGATGCAAAAGAGACGGATGAATGGACACAGTTCTATCTGCCGTTTAATATGCGACCAGGTAAAACTATCGACCGGGATAAGTTGAAAGCAGGAAAATATAATGTGGCGATTGTGTTTTCTTCCAGTATAGAAGGTGATTTGTTCAACGGAGCAGTTGGCAGTACATTATATATAGATGAAGTCGAACTGATCCATTCAGTGGAAGAATAAACATAAAACAGTATGAAAAAACAATTAATTATAAGTATCCTGGGTTTATTATTGCTGACTAGCCATAGTCTGTTTGCCCAGAAAGACCGGAATGCCGGTATCATCAATTCATATCTGATCGGGTTGGAATATGAGGTAAAAGCCGGATTCAGTATCGGAGGTACGTCTCCATTGCCATTGCCGAAAGAGATACGTTCTATTGACAGTTATAACCCGACATTGCAGATTGCTATCGAGGGGAATGTAACGAAGTGGCTTAATCCGGCGCGTACCTGGGGTATTATGCTTGCTTTACGCCTTGAAACGAAAGGTATGAAAACAGATGCCCGTGTAAAGAATTACAGCATGGAGATCATCGGTGACGGTGGTGAACGTATGAAAGGCTTTTGGACCGGACAGGTAAAGACAAAAGTAAATAACTCGTATCTGACTGTTCCTGTGCTGGCTGCCTGGCGGGTTTCTCCACGTTGGAAGTTGAATGCCGGACCGTATGTTTCCTATCGGATGGAAGGCGATTTTACGGGTGATGTGTACGACGGCTACTTGCGTGAACTCGATCCGACCGGTAACAAAGTCGTATTTGAAGACGGTAAAAGTGCTCCTTACGATTTTTCCAAAGACCTGCGTCGTTTTGCATGGGGGCTACAGCTGGGAGGCGAATGGAAAGCCTTCAAACACTTGAATGTGTATGCCGATCTGACTTGGGGTATGAACGATATATTCAAGAAAGATTTTAATACGATTACTTTCGCCATGTATCCGATCTATCTGAATATGGGGTTCGGTTATGCATTTTAAGTTATAATACAATATCATATCAGCGGGAATATTTCATCAAATATTCCCGCTTTTTTTTTATTTATTTCAATAAATTCTATACATTTGCAGTATTGATTTTTTAAGACCAATATAATTTAATACCATGAAAGAGAACGAGAAGAAAGGAATTTCCCGAAGAAAATTCCTCGGCTTGTCCGCACTGGGACTAGCCAGTTTTACAATCCTTCCCAGCTGGTCGATCAATGGAGTGCGCATCGCACCGAGTGATCGGGTTGTTTTAGGCTTTATCGGACTGGGGCAGCAAGGTTTATCCGATTTTACCAGTTTTTCCAATTGTCCGGGCGTGCAGGTCGCTGCCGGTTGTGACGTAGATTCCATGAAACGCGAGCGTTTTGTGCGTAGAATTACGGCCTGGCAGAAGCAACAGGGCGTAGCGCCGCGTTGCGACAGCTATGAGTTTTATGAGGAAATGCTGGAACGTAAGGACATCGATGCGATCGAGGTGGCAACTCCCGACCACTGGCATGCTTTGACTACTATTCATGCCTGTCAGGCGGGAAAAGATGTTTATTGCCAGAAACCGCTGGCTTATACAATTGCCGAAGGTCTGGCGATGGTAAAAGCCGTCCGCGATAACAAGCGGGTGCTACAGGTGGGAAGCCAGCAACGTTCGAGCGAAGAGTTTCAGAAAGCGATCGAGTTGGTTCGTAATGGAGCGATCGGTCATGTAGAGAAAATATATGCCCGTGTCGGTGCACCTCCAAAACCGTTGGATCTGCCGGAAATGCCTGTGCCGGGAAATCTGAACTTCAATCAATGGATGGGACCGCTGAATGATCCGAAGGTACACTATCATCCGGATCTTTGTCCTCCGATCTCTCTCGATCCGGAGCAGAACGAACAGTTGTGGGGAGCCTGGCGTTGGTATCAGGAAACCGGTAATGGCTTTACGGCCGACTGGGGTGCCCATATGTTTGACATCGCTCAGGCTGCTATCGGTATGGACGGTTCCGGCCCGGTAGAATTTACTCCGGCTGGTTATAACGGACAGAAATATGCATCCATGAAATATGCTAACGGTATTGTGATGACCGAACAGCCTTATCGGGAAGATAATGAGAATGCTCAGGGTATCCAGTTTATCGGTGATAAAGGATGGCTGAAGGTAGCACGCGGTTATATCGAATGTTCGGATCCTTCCTTGTTGAAAGCTAAGAAGAAAGAAGTCGGTAAAGGAGAGTATGAAGTAAGTTCGCCTCATATGCAGAACTTTATCGATTGCGTTCGTTCACGTGAGAATCCGATTGCTCCGGTAGAGGTAGGTTGCAGCACTAATACGCTTTGTTGTCTGGCAAATATTTCCCGCGAACTGAACCGTCCGGTAAAATGGGATCCGGCTACATTAAGTTTCGTGAATGATAAGGAAGCCGCTGCACATCGGTTGTACTGGTATCAGTATCGCAATCCTTATACATTGCCTTACTGGAAATAAATGGGGGGTAATTATAGAAAAAGGTGAGCTATCCCGTTCCCGTGCTTGACACGGGATCGCAAAGGCACAAACCGTATCCTATATGTATCTTTTGATACTGCCTGTTCTTCTGCGTCCCCGTGTCAAGCACGGGGACAAGATAGCTCACTTTTGATAAATATCGAATCTAATCTTCTCTTTCGCTATCGCATTCTTTTGTTGTAGCCTTACTATTCCTGTATTGCGATGGCGGCATGCCTTTGAGCTGTTTGAATAGCGTGCTGAAATGGCGGGGATACTCGAATCCTACAGTTTCGGATATCTCTGTGATATTCATGGAAGAGCCAACCAGTAGCTGGCAGGCTTTATCTATGCGGATCATATTGATATAATCGTTAACTCCCATATTGGTTAAGGCCTTTAGCTTGGCGTAGAGTGGCGTACGGCTCATTCCCATCTGCGTGGTAAGGAACTTGACATCGAGTTCACGCGATGAAAGGTTGTCGTAAATCAGCTTGTTCAGTTTCAGCATGAACTCCTCGTCCAGGTTGTTTGTCTGTAAAGGGGTTGCTTCCGGAGGAAGTAAATGGCTTTCTTTATACTTCTGCCTGATCGCTTCCCTGTTTTTTAGCTGGTTACTGATGACTGCCAGTAATAATTCCATATCGAAAGGCTTTGCCAGATAAGCGTCCGCTCCCAGTTTGTATCCTATTGTCGTGCTGTCCAGATCACCCCTGGCAGTTAAGAGTATAACGGGAATATGGCTGGTTGCTATATCTTCCTTGATCTTTTTACACAATTCATAACCGTTCATCTTCGGCATCATAATGTCGCTGACGATGATGTCCGGATGCTTCTGGTTAATTATTTCAATGGCCTCTTCTCCGTCGCCTGCCACATAGACATTTTTGAATGATTCCTGTAAGGACTCTTTCAGGAACGAACTTAATTCCTTCTTGTCTTCTACGATGATGATAGAATAATGGTTTGTAGAGAATGTCTCCGCTTCGGATGGTGTTTCAACCGGGAACCATACGTCTTGCTGGTTTTCCTTTTCTATGTTTTCATTCTCTGCATCGAGTGGCAATTCAAAGAAGAAAGTGGCTCCGCAGTCTTCATTGTTCATGGCTCCGATCGTTCCCTTATGCCTTTCTATCAGTACTTTGGAGAAAGAGAGCCCTATCCCGCTTCCCGACTGGTCGTGGTTACCCTGATAGTAGCGGGTAAAGAGTTTATTGGCATCGAGATTGCCCAGACCGATTCCCTGGTCGGCTACGCTTACCCGGATTTTATCATTCAGTAATTCGCTGGATACGGTGATCGTTGTGTCCGAAGGGCTGAACTTCAGCGCATTCATTAATAGGTTCGATAAGACGGTCGTACATTTGGGACCGTCGAACGAAACTTGTCCGATATGTTCATCCAGTTGGTAGTCTATCCGGATATGGCGGGCTTCCAGTTCGCTTTCAAAATCTTTGGCGACGGAAATAATCCATTCGTTCAGTTGATGGGGCGTTTTATGCAACGTATTCTTCGCCTCCTTCAGGCTGCTCATATCCAATACCATATTGATGGTGTTCCGCATGTCCAGCACCTGTTTGTATATGCCGGATAATTGTCCTTTCAGATTTTCCGGTTCATTCCAGCTGTTTTTGTCGAGTATCCTTTTCAGAGGTGCGTAAATCAGTGTTAGCGGGGTACGCAGTTCATGGCTGATGTTGATGAGGAAGCGTACCTTTTCTTCATTCATCTTATTGGTGTGCTCTTTCATCTGCCATTTCATTTTCCGGTTTCTGCGCCGCCTTGCTATGCGTTCGGACCAGAAAAGAAAGAGGATTAACAGGATGATGAAAATGACAAAGACGTAGGGGCGTTGATACCAGGGAGGTGTTACCGTGATATGAAGTACTTCGACCGATTCGCTCCATTCCCCGCTTTTTGAGTTGCAGGACACCAGGATGGAGTAGTTGCCCGGAGCCAGCATACGCAGTGAAAGGACATGGTTGTATGTTTCGGTGTATTGTTGATCGGTTCCGTTAATCATATAACGGTATAGTTTGCTGCGGAACACATCTTTTTCCATCGAGATGACTTTTATTTCAATGGAGCTGTGCGTATGAGGAATCGTTATCCGGTTACGGCCGTTTTCCAACTGGTCGATACAGGAGTTCCCGTTCAGCAACACATCCATCAGCCTGACTTCGGGCAGCGGCTCTTCTTTGGTCGGTATGTTTTTATTGATACGCAGCAATCCGGAGGCGCCACCCAGATAGATATAATCGGAGATGGACGAAACCTGGTATTTATAGATGAACTCATTCGTCGTATAACCGTCCGATTCTCCCCAGGAGGCGAAACGTTTCTTTTTGAGATCGTATGAGAATAACATGTTGCGGGCACCGATCCAAAGACGTTCCTGTTCGTCCAGTAGTAAGGTAGAGACACTGTTGAACAGTTTGGTTTCAATCTTGGTGAATTCCTTTGTGTTAGAATCGAAATAACCGAAACCATACTCCGTCCCGATCCAGAAAATACCGTTCTTGTCGCGTGCTACCGCTTTGATCGCTTCATGTCCACCGATACTGAGGAGGACATGAAGCGTGTCGCTGCCGTGATATACTTCATACAGGTTGTTGCTTTGGATGATAAAGGCTGATTTATCGTCGGCACAAACCATTTTCATCGGACCTACGGCCAGCTTCTTCCCGTCTATCTTCAGGAAAGAGAACTTCCCGGTCCGGAAACTATGGCTGACTGCATTTTTACCCAGAAAATAAGCCCATTCGTCGGTAACCCTATAAGCCAGTGAGGCGTTTCCTCCGTGAAACTGGTCGACCGTCGTGGCTTCGTCGATCAGATAGAAAGGACGGTGATAGTGTCCTGTTTCTTTATTAAAGAGATACATACCTTTGGTATATAGGGAAACGAGCAATTCTGAGTCCGAATAATCTGTAATAGATACGACTTTATCTCCGTAAGTGGATGGATAATGTTTGAAGGTATCGGTATAAGGATCATATTGGTTGATACCGCCTCCGTCTGTCCCCAGCCACAAGCGTCCCCGTTTGTCTTCGTGGATACTGATGACTGATATATCGCTCAATCCGTTGGTATTGTTGCGCGGAACATCCGTATATGTTTTCATGAAAACTTCTTTGATACCGATCATACCGCCTCTGACTGTCCCTACCCAGATATTATCCTGTTTGTCTTTATAGATGCATTTGACGGAATTTACCGGAAGCGTGTTCCTGTCTCCCGGCGTATGGACAATGGCTGTAATATCGGAGGTGTTTTCCAGATCCATAATATTGATTCCTCCGCCATCGGTCGTTATCCAGAGTTTGTTATTTATCTCCAGAAAGTCAAGTACCAGGTTATTATTTAATTTGGAATTTCCCGTATGGATATGGTAAAGCTTTTTTCCATCCGGAGCGTAACAAACGAAGCCTTTATTATAGGAGGAAAGATAAAGCCTTTTCTTACTATCCAGATAAACCGCATTCAGGTCTCCCGTTTGGATCGGATAATCGGTAGGAGTTATCTGATCGGTAACCGGGTTGTATCTGAGGATACCGTTTCTGCGTGAGATAAGCAATACTTCGTCTTTGTCCCAGGGACGAATATAATAAGGTATAAAATCGGATGAGTCTTTTTGAAGGACGGGCCTTTTATGAAGAGTCCGACTTTTGCCGTCATAGATATATACTCCTTCATCAGCTGTGAAAAGGATGGAACCGGAGAATGTATGGAATGAATTTGTTGTGATTATCTTATCTTCGAATTTGACAGGGCGGAATGAGTCGCTGCTTTTATCGTATAAGGTTAATCCGTTATTGGTGGAAACCCAGATATTGTTCAATGAATCTTCCGCAATGAAATAAATCGTATTTCCCGGCAGGGAATAAGGGTTATCCTTTTCATGGAAATAACTTTTCATACCGTAACGGTCGAAACAACTCAATCCGGAGGCCGTCCCGATCCATATCAATCCTTTATTGTCTGCCAGGATACAATTCACTGTTGTTTGCGATAAACCTTTGTCCAGATTCAGCTGCTGGAAAAAATAGCTGGGGGTTGCTCCTTTTGTATATCCTATACAGAAGTAAAACAAAAACAGGAATTGTAATAATTTTATAATAGGGATGCTTCTCATCGTACTTTATTTCTAATAAGTGCAAATGTAATAAAACCGATCTAAAATAGAAAACATTCAGTGTAAACAGAACTTTGGGATGGTTTTTGACATGAAAAGTACGATTGTTGACATCGGTATGTCTCGGAAAGTGCAACTTTGCCTTTGCAAATATTAACTAAACAGAGCGTGCTTATGAAATAGGGTTAATTCGATGTTATTGGATATAGGTGAATTTGAAAAAACTTACCTGTCTTGAGAATTAAATTATGTTGTTTACTAAATTTATTGTTTTATGAAAAAATCTTTTCTAACATTCTTACTGATGTTGTTTTGCTTGGCAGGTTTTGCTCAGCAGACAGTAACGGGGGTTATCCTCGAAGAGGCAACTTCCGAACCTTTGGCCGGAGCAGCTGTTCAGGTGAAAGATTCACAGAACGGTACGATTGCCGATGCCGATGGCCGTTTTTCTATCTCGGTATCACCCGGACAAACATTATTAATATCTTATATTGGTCTGATCCCTCAGGAAATCCTGATAAAGGAAGGCATGAAGGATTTAACGATCAAGATGCTTAGTGATGCGGTTGATATTAATGAAGTAGTTGTTGTCGGTTATGGCGTGCAGAAGAAAGTGAATCTGACCGGTTCCGTATCTTCCGTTAAGGGAGATGTGCTGGAACGTCGTCCTGTTGCCGATGCCGTACAGAGTTTACAAGGGATGGTTCCGGGTTTGCTGGTAAGCAATTCCGATGGTGGCCGTCCGGGTGGAGCCGGTACTTTGACATTACGCGGACAAGGTAATCTGGATAATAATGCGGCCCCTTACGTCCTGGTCGATGGTGTGGAAATGAGCCTCACCGATGTAAACCCCAGTGATATTGAAAATATATCCGTATTAAAAGATGCGGCTGCTTGTGCTATCTACGGTGCACGTGCCGCTTACGGTGTGATTCTTGTCACGACAAAGAAAGGGGAAGAAGGTAAAACGCGCATCAACTACCAGGGTACGGTCGGTTGGAGTACACCGACTGTTCTGCCGGATATGGTCAATTCGTATGATTTTGCACAATACTGGAATGCCGGTGTAACCAATGCCGGTTCTCCGCGTTTGTACAGCGATGAGAAACTAGTTTTGTTACAGCAGTATATCAATGATCCGAGCAGTGTCGATCCGTGGTTCGAACTGCCTGCCAATTCCAATATGAACCCGGCTTTCGAAAACTCGGAGTCTGGTGTCGGTAATGTGAACTATTTTGATTTGCATTATAAGAACTGGGCGTTTAAACAGAATCATAATATCAGCCTGAGCGGTGGTGGTAAGGCTGCACAATATTATATTTCAGGTGGTTACTATTCGGAAGACGGAATCCTCCGTTATGCCGATATGGATTATAAACGGTATAATTTTGCTGCCAATGTTACTTCGCAGCTGACTAGTTGGATGAAGTTGAAAGTGAATACCAAATTCATGCATTCCGACCAGAATACTCCGTTTGGTGACGGTGGTATCAGCGAAGGTTTCTATCATTCACTGGCTCGTTTCCGTCCCACAGTTTCTCCGGTCGACCCGAACGGTCATTTCACGGAACTGACAATGATTCCTTATCTGCAGAGCGGAACCTATACAAATACACAGCGTGATAATATGAATATCACTGCCGGTTTGGATATTCAACCTGTTAAGAACTGGTTTATATTCTTCGACTATACCTATAAATTAGGAAATAAAGAATACGAAGCACTAAATGTCAGTCCGCTTATTTATGGTGCCGACGGTGTCAGTACTTCAAAAGGTGTTCGTGCGGAATTGGGTATGTCTCCTGATGGTAAGTTTACCCGTAGCTATGACCGTACACGTTATCAGTCGATCAATTTGTATACAAATTATCTTTTCAGCTTGGCTGAAAAGCACAACTTTACAGTAATGGCTGGTTTTCAGGAAGAAGATTATGAGTTCAGTCTGATGAAGAACTCCATTACCGGCCTGTATTCGACCAGCAATCCGAATGTCGGTATGGGAACCGGCGACAAGACTGTCATCGATACCCGTAACGGTTGGGCAACCCGCGGTTTCTTCGGACGTATCAATTATGATTATGACGGACGTTATCTGGTTGAACTGAACGGACGTTATGACGGCTCTTCCCGTTTTGCCTCAGGCAATCGTTGGGGATTCTTCCCTTCCGTCTCTTTGGGATGGAACATTACCCGCGAACAATTCATGAGTTCTGTGACTGATGTACTGTCAAACCTGAAACTGCGTGCTTCCTATGGTTTGCTGGGTAACCAGGCCGGTGCTGCCTTATATACTTTTGCCGCAACAATGGAGTTGAATAATAAGTTGGGCAATTATATTTTTTCTGACGGACGTCATATCTTTACCCGGGCTCCGGGTGTTGTGAATCCGACTACTACCTGGGAAAAGGTGGAAAGTAAGAATATCGGTCTCGACTTTGGATTCTTAGGGAACTCTTTGACCGGTACACTCGATGTTTTCCAGCGTGATACAAAGGATATGTTAGGGCCCGGCGTCGACTTTCCGGATATTTTCGGAGCAGATGCACCTAAGACCAATAATGCACGGATGAGAAACCGCGGTTGGGAGCTTGCCCTGAATTATCGCGGACAGATCGGTAGCGATATTCAGTATACGATCGGTGGTTCATTGTCGGATGCAACTTCAGAAGTAACGGAATATGCCAACCCGACCGGAACAAATCCGAAAGAAAACTGGTATACCGGTAAAAAGGTTGGCGAAATCTGGGGGTATCGTGCTGACGGTCTGATCCAGACACAGGAAGAAGCAGATGCTTATAATGAAAAGTATGACTTGTCATTTATTAGTGGTAAACCCTGGACTCCGGGTGATGTGAAATATCGTGACCTGAATAATGATAATAAGATCAATAACGGGACAAATACATTGGATGATATGGGCGATATGACGGTAATCGGTAATACGACTCCGCGTTATCAGTACACAGTTAACGGTTCTATCAGTTGGAAAGGCATCAGCCTGAGCATGATGTTCCAAGGAGTTGGCAAACGTGATTGGGATCCGGGAACAGGCGCTTACTTCTGGGGAAGCGGTCCCTATGCACAGGTAACTGTGTTTAAGGAACATCTGGATTTCTGGAGTGAATCGAATCCGGGAGCTTATTATCCGAAGCCCTATATCCATACGGCAGGCGGTGTTGTTCCGTTCCGTGATAAAACAATGACTACCAGCGACCGGTATATTCAGAGTGGTGCTTATTGCCGTTTGAAAAACCTGACAATCAGCTATGACCTTCCTGCTATCTGGACGAATAAAGTAGGTATGCAGAAAGTTCAGGTATTCTTCTCTGGTGAAAACCTGCTGACCTTTACAAAACTGAAAGGTATGTTTGACCCGGAAGCGATCTATACAAAGAACGACTACACCAGTGAGGGGGGTAAGAACTATCCGATGAACCGTGTAGTATCTGTAGGTTTGGTTGTTAACTTATAATTTAGAGATCATATGAAAAAAAGAAATATATTTTTAGGCGTGATTCTGGCTTTCAGCCTAACATCCTGCTTCGATATGGATAAAATGCCGGAAGGCGTACTTTCGACTGCGCAGCCTTTCAGCAGTACAGGTGAAATGAGAAATTATCTGGACATGTTTTATCAGATAGGCAATCCGAAATATGAAGATGATAAAATAAAAGTAAATTTTGGTAACGGCTTGCGGGGACAAGACTTCGGTGCCGGTGGTAGTGGTGACGGTATTGCCGGTTCTGATATAAATAGTGATAATATGTCATCCAGTTCTGTTAGCTCGCGTCTGGTAGGGGAGACTACTTTGAGCGGTGCAGCCAAACTGACCAATTATACGGCTATCCGTAATTTGAACTTTTTATTAGCCAATTTAGATAACTGTGTGGAACAGGGAAGTCCCGATTATGATCAGTATGTCGGCGAAGCCTATTACTTCCGGGCCTGGTACTATTACAGGATGTTTGTGGATTATGGGCCATTGACATGGGTAAGTACTCCGCTTGACCCTAATGAAGAAGAGATGCAGTTACCTCGGGATAGCCGGACCGTAGTGGCGGATAGCATTTTGGCCGACCTGGACAAGGCTATTTCTTATTTGGGTATACAGAATAATAGTGCTTCCATGCGTGTCCATAAGGATGTTGCCCGTGCATTGAAGAGTGAAGTGGCTCTTTTCGAGGGTACCTGGGAGAAATATCATAAGGCAAAAGGCGATAAGTTTTTTGATCCTTCCGTAACGGATGAAAAGATTCGCGGGTACTTTACACAGGCTGCCGATGCCGCCAAAGATGTAATGGATCGCGGAGTATGGAAAATATATTCTACTGGTAACGAACTGGATGACTACCGCCAGATGTTTCAAACCACCGACTTATCGGCTAATTCCGAAGTACTTTGGTTTAAAATGTATGATGGCGATCAGGTGGGTAACAGTGTAAATCGTTATCTGAACCAGGGAGGAGGTAGCATCGGTGTTACTGCTTCTTTGATCGATGATTATCTGACAAAAGATGGCAAACCGTTTATCGGTGCAGCATTGGTAAATGCAAAGAAGGTGTTTGGTGATGAGTTATTGCCTACCGTACGTGATCCGCGTTTGTCGCAGACGATCTGTACGCCCGGACAACAACTGCGTCCGGATGATTTGCCTCCTTACTATGTCGTTCCGCCACTGATTGGTACTTCGTCTTACAATCAGAATATGACAGGTTATTCTTTACTGAAATATGTACAGATCGATTATACCGGTAGCCTGGATGCTGAAGCTAAAGGAGCAACCCCGGCAATCCAGTTCCGTTATGCCGATATCCTGTTAAATTATGCCGAAGCGTTGGCCGAGTTGGACGGAGCGGCCAATTCTCAGAAAATAATTGTAGCTTTGCAACCGTTACGTGACCGTGTTGGTATGCCTGCCGTAGATTTTGATCGGGAGTATAATCAGGAGGCTGATTATCCGTTCCGTCATCTGGATAAATATATTCAGGCTGTCCGTCGTGAACGTCGTATCGAGAAAGCCTGTGAAGGCCGTCGTCTGGAAGATATTCTTCGTTGGGCTGCTGCCGAAGAACTGATCGTTGGCAAATGGCCGAAAGGTGCCTTATTTACTGGAAGTAACCTGGAAAACCATCCCGCATTTGGCGGTAAGTTGGTTTACGACCAGGCTTCCGGAAACAATCTCTTCCTGACAGGTAAACCGGGTGACGCACTTCGTTATGTTGTGCCCAGCAATCCGGCAGGTTATGAGCAGGGATGGCGGTTTAATGTAGGTCGCGACTATTTGTTGCCTATTCAACCTCGTATGTTGTCTTTGACAGGAGGTAAATGGGAACAGAACCCGGGATGGTAATCTAATTTATACAAGTATATAGAATATGAAGAACATTAGGTCTAAAGTATTATTCTCATTAACAGGAGCAGCGGTGTTAGCATCGCTGCCTTCCTGCAAAGAGAAAAAAGCAGGGGCAGAGGAGGCTAAGAAGCCAATGAATATCCTCTACATTATGTGCGATGATCATTCGTTTCAGACAATCAGTGCGTATGATCATCGGTTCATCGAGACTCCGAACATCGACCGCATCGCCAAAGAGGGAGTCCGTTTTACCAACAGTTTCGTTGCCAACTCGTTGAGTGGTCCCAGCCGTGCCTGTCTGCTGACCGGTAAGCATAGCCATGCAAATGGCTTTACCGACAACACGAAAACATTCGACGGCGGACAACAGACGTTCCCGAAACTATTGAAGCAAGCCGGTTACCAGACCGCTATTGTCGGTAAATGGCACCTGACATCCGAACCTACCGGGTTCGATTACTGGAACATATTGATAGGACAGGGCGATTATTACAATCCTTATTTTATCGATAACGGAGAAAAGAAACAAATAGAAGGATACGCCACCAATATAACAACCGATCTGGCTATCGACTGGATGGACCAGAAAAGAGATAAGAACAAACCGTTCTGCCTGCTCCTGCATCATAAGGCTCCGCACCGTACCTGGATGCCGGATACCTGTGATCTGGAATTGTATAAGGATGTTGTTTTCCCGATACCGGAAACTTTCTACGACAAATATGAAGGCCGTATTGCCGCTTCGCAGCAGGAAATGAGTGTCATTAAAGACATGGATCTGGTGTATGACCTGAAACTGGCAGACAAAGAAAACGAGATCCACTCCAATCCGGGATTGGAAAAAGCCGGACGTAATATGTACAACCGGATGACTCCGGAACAGAAAGCCGCCTGGGACAAGCATTATGACCCGATCATCAAAGAGTTCAAGGAAAAGAAACTTTCCGGCAAGGCGTTGGCTGAATGGAAATACCAGCAGTATATGCACGATTATATTCGTGTCATCCATTCGGTAGACCGTAATGTAGGTCGTGTATTGGATTATCTGGAAAAGAACGATCTGCTGGATAATACGATTATCGTTTATACATCCGATCAGGGATTCTATATGGGTGAACACGGTTGGTTTGACAAACGTTTCATGTATGAAGAGTCTTTCCGCACACCGATGTTGGTTCGCTATCCGGGTGGCATAAAGGGTGATATTCCTGAAATGGTTCAGAATATCGACCATGCCGCTACCTTCCTCGAACTGGCAGGCGCTCCGGTTCCTGAAGATATCCAGGGTGATTCTTACCTGCCGTTGCTGAAAGGCGAGCATCCGAAAGACTGGCGTACTTCCTTGTATTACCATTATTATGAGTTCCCGGCCGAACACATGGTAAAACGTCATTATGGCGTACGTACAGACCGTTATAAATTAATGCATTTCTATAATGACATCGACGTATGGGAACTTTACGACCTGCAAAACGACCCGATGGAAATGAATAACATTTATAATAAACCCGGTACGGAAGAAATCACCAAACAGTTGATGGACGAACTGCACAAATTGCAGAAACAATATAACGATCCTATCGAATCGGAATTAGCAAAGAAAAGCTAACAGAATAAGTGAAATAGGTAAAGGAGATGTGGATAGTTGAACCCCTGGAGTCGAACAAAAAGGCTTCAGGGGTTCTTTTTATATATATCGTATAAATGCTTTATTCGCTTAAACATCTCAATAAAAGTTTATCAAAATAAATCCTTCATTCCTTCATCTATATGATATTTTGTTGGTTATCTTTATGTTACTGATAATAAATGATGAACAAGATGAAGGAAATGGCTTTGTTAACAGGTAGAAAAGAAGTAGGAGTCCGGTAATAGATAATTAGGTATATCCTAATAGTCTGCTATTCTGTAGGTTATATATGCGTTGTTGTTTGTCATATGTCGAACGCTTATCGCACAATTATCGAACAAGCGTTCGACAGATGGCAAACAAGTGTCAGATAATTGAAAAACAAGAAAGAAGAAAGCATATCAGGACTAAGGGTTCACTGGCTCTGTATTAGAATAAGATATGCTGACAGATAATCTTCCGGTAGATATTTACTTTTTTATGGTATTGGAAGCTATCAATTATTAGCTAAAAATCAGGGATTGAAAAGCGTTTCCTTCATTTTGTTCATTATTTATAAGTTGTAACACAAAGATAACCAATAAGATATCATATAGATGAAGGAATGAAGGATTTATTTTGATGAACTTTTATTGAGGGAATATGTCAATATTTATGATATGACTCACTTCTTATCAAAAGTGAGCTATCTTGTCCCCGTGCTTGACACGGGACCGCAGAAGAACGGGCAGTATCCCAAGTAGTCCCGTGACAATAAATGCCCAGATATTAGGTACACGCGATTGGGCTTCCAAAGTATAATCACCAGGTAACAGCCGGTAGGCGTCTATCTTCCAATAAGGAGTTTCTCCTTCATGTAGGGTGGTATTGGTTGTTATCAACTGGCCTGGCATATTGAGTTCGTATTTTATCTGGTGGTTGAATAATTCTATCGGACGGCATTTCTCTTCAAATAACCGGTTTATCTGATCTTTGTCTTTCTGCTGATATGCAGTGGTGAAATGGTCCGTCTGGTAGAAAGTGTCGAGTAGCCGATACATATCTATCGAGTCAAGGTCTGTATCTTCTCCTTTACTCATGGCTGATTTTTTGATGGCATCTTTGTCTGCCTTCAGCTTTGAGATAAAGGTTTTATTACCGGACTTAGCTTCCCATTCCTCAATAGTTTCAAGGCGGATTTCAAACAAACTCTCATTATACCATTTCACGAAACGATCTGTCAAGTCATTCAGCTTATCGTTTAGCTCAAGTCCGTTCATTCCCCTGACTTGAGTCAGGTCACCTTGAAAGAGCAGTTCTTGTTCTTGTTTACTCAGGTAATGTTCAAGGGGGATGGGGCCTCTTTCTTCAATTTGACGGTAGTTGCAGGTGAATGTATAATAGGTATAAAACCATCTGAAATGTTTTTCCAGCTTTTCCTGCGGAACGGCTAACGGTTCCATCCATTTCTTTTCAGGAGTGAGCCGGAGAGGGGTATCCCATATTTTCCATGTGCGTTTGACTTTTACATTCAATTGCTCCTCTTTACCGAATGAGTCGCTTTTCTTTCCTAAGATGACAAAAGGGATGTTGGGATTCAAAGGAATCTGTTGCCAGTCCTGGATGGAGAACAGGAAAGGAGAGTGTGAGCCGTCGCCCGCCATAAAAGCGGAATCTCCGTGTGCATATACTTCACGGTCAATTTGTCCGTCCGGATAAATATGGGTCACCATCCGGTGGTTGGAAGAACAGGAGGCCATAAGAAGCAGTCCTGAAATGATTGATATATATCCTTTAGTTTTCATCTTTTGTTCGTTTTAGTGAATGATGGTTTCTATAGAAATTCTCTTGGACAGGAAGGAGGCTTTTCTTTTTGATAGTTTCTCTATATATTCCTTCCATTGTTCGGATAGATAGCGGCTTTTTTCGAGTAAGCTACTTTCTGGGTTCCAACTATCGGGTAGGGAGTAGGCTTTTCCTTGCCAGATAGCATTATTCGCATAAGATTGCTCCGGATACTGTTTGTCTTGTGAAAAGAAAATGGTTTCGCTTATCAGAAAACAAAGCAGGAGAGCTGCTGCAATACCGGATATTTTGCTGACCGATAGTAATATCCTGTTTGTTTTACTTTTTCCTTTTGCTTCTTTCAAAAGGGACGTTCCGGAAGGTAAGGTCTTTATTTTGTTCAAAATATCATTTGTCAGCTCTTCCGGAGCATTCAAGACTGGTTCGGTATTTTTTAGTTTGTCCAGCCATTTTTCGTATGTTTGATCTTCTCTTTTCATAGGTTGTTCTCCATCTGATTTATTTTCATTCGTATCTGTTTGCGTGCCTGGTAAAGATTGCTTTTGATCTTTTCGGCAGACATACCGGTGATAGCTTCTACTTCGGATACTTCAAGACCCTCGACTTCCCTTAGGGTAAACACCAGTTTTTGTTTCGGAGTGAGTTCCTCAGTGAACCGAAGTATCAGGTTCTTTAAGTCTTTGTTTATAAGACTTTGTTCCATGTTCTCATCAGAAGATAAGGAGAGATTGTCGACGGATGGCCCTTGCATACTTCCCGAAGGGGTATGTTGCAGAAAGCGCAGGCGGTCGTAACAAATGTTTCCGGTAATTTTATAGAGCCAGGTTGAGAAACGGTATTCCCGGTTATACTTGTCTAGATTCAACCAAACTTTTATAAATGTTTCCTGTACCATGTCTCTAGCCTCTTCTTCATTACAGAGTAAGCGAAATGCCAGTCGGAATACAAGTTGCCGGTATTCTGTGACTAATAGGGCAAAAGCGGTCATGTCCTGCTTTTTGCTTTTATCTATTAGTACTTGTATTTCTTCTTCATTCATCATACTTCTTGTCCGTTTATAATATGATACGTAAAAAAGGGGAGATGGTCGAATTATTTTAAATAAAAAAAGAGACCCACTTCTAAAGTGAACCTCTTTGCCTTTGTGTGGAGCATATCGGACCGCATTGCTTATTTGTATATTAGTTGTTTATATGAGTCTGTTCCCTACATTTTCCCTACATACAGGGAACAGACATATATTATTCCTTATAAAAAGATGCATCTTCAGCTATATGAAGAAGCTCATTGATTTCGTGTCGTTTTTCTAAATCAAGCATGTAGGTTTCTACGACCTTATAGAGATCAAAACCACCAACTGATCCTGCGGCCATGTGTAAATTATCTACTACCTGTTTCATCTCTTTTTGAATATCTGATTGCTTCAGCATATGATATTCGTTACTGTGAATAAGTTTTTTATTTTCCATAAATTGCATTAATGTTTAAATTGAAATTTCAATCAATATCATCCCCGCCTGTATTCCACTTCCCTCCATAAGTAATCGTCATACTGCTTGATCTGCCTTTGCTGATGGTTCGTACTTATCTAATCGTTCCTTATATCGGCCTAGCTCCACAAGAACTTTTTCATATCTTTCTTGTAGCTCTAGATTTGTTTTGTTAAGCCTTTTTAACTCATTGACAAGTTCTTGTTCTGGCTTTTCTTCATTGGTCAATAACATATTACCATCTCCTTTTATAATCCATGAAGGATTTAATTCAGTATGGTGTGTAAGAATTATAACTACATCACCGAGAGTGAAATTTGCTTTTTTCCTTTTTATATCACTAAGCTTAGTTCTAGCGGTAGCCAATCCAAGTTTTTTGATAAAGTCAGCTTCAGACCTATACTGGTTAGACTGTATTGAATAATCTATCCAATATAATATACGATTGTTGATATTTGTTAAATCAATAGTCATGTAGTAAAAAATCTTACCAAATGTTTTGTATGTTGGATAAAATCCAGCATATTTGCACCTGTATTAAACATTCAATGTTTCAAAGGTAGCGAAAGCAATTTTATAAATCAATAGGGTAAACACCCTATAAAATACACACTAGTATGGCAGTAAAGAATTTAAATTACTCTTTTTTAAAGGGAATTCGTAAGGTTAAGTATGAAGATTATATGCCTCTGCAGAATGAATTAATAGAGGCTTTAGGTATTAAAACCAAGCAACACTATTACCAAAAGCGAAAGCGTATCCCGAATATTTCTGTACAGGAGAAGGAAGCAGTAGAGCAGGTGTTTTCAAAATATGGTATAACTGATCCTAATGAGATATGGGATATAACAGAAGTAAAAAATGAATCCACAAGCTCATTTATCCCCTCGTGAAATACAACTTGCAGAAAGATTAGCCTGGGGAGCATCCGTAAAAGAAGCTGCGTATGCATTATCTATGACATACAAAACAGCAGTTAATCATGTACAAAATATTTATCAGAAAACTGGTTGTAATAAGATAAATCAACTTTCTGCTTGGTGGTTTTGTACTCGTTTTAATATATCGTTGGATCTTTCACCAATGGCCCGTTCTGCTATAGCCTCTGTTTTGTTATGTATTTTCCTCTCAAATGAAATACTATGTGCAAAAGATTTTTGCCGATACAGAGCTCGTATGACGAGGAGATATCGAGTTGAGTGTGTAAGGCTGAGAAGAATTTAAATAGAGAAAACTATGATTGATGATAAAATAGATGTGGATGTATATCCCAATAAAAAAGGCTGGAATGTCGTGGTGTCTTATTGGTATTATAATAGAAACAAGAATAAAAAGCGACTTAGTTCTTCAGTTACATACACTTGGTTTACGGATTGCTTAGAAATAGTAGAGTTTTTGCAACGGAAGCAAACTAAGGTATTTTATTCTCAAGTGAAAGCATTAGCAAGACAATTTGGGGAAAAGGAAAAAATCAGTTATAAAAAGTGATGAATCATGGAGAAAATTTATAAATATCCTCTTGCACTAGAGGATAAACAAACGATAGAAATGCCGATAGGCTCTCAAATATTATGCGTCCAGACACAATTCAACCAACCTTACATCTGGGCCATGGTCAATCCCAATTTGCCTCCAATTGGGGTAAAGATCGAAATCTACGGGACAGGTGAAAGTATCACAAATCCATTTCCTAGCTATCTGAAATATATAGGTACATTCCAAATTAATAACGGACATGAAGTGTATCATGTGTTTTTGAATGAATTAGTGTCGGTTCCTATCAACCCAAATAATAGTTGAGTCATGAAACCTCAAAAAATGTGGATGCTTTTTGACCCTCAGGACAGACCTAATTATCTTACTTTAAGATATTGCAAGAAAGATAGTATTGCTGCTTTCTTTAGGTATGAATATTGGTCAGAAGCTCGGAAATTTGGATGGAGATGTAAGAAAGTACTTATTACAGCAACTTTAATAACTAAAAACACATGAAAACTATGGTAGACCTGATAGAATATCTCAACCAGTCCGGATTTACAGATTTGATACGCATGTTTTTGATAATAGGAGGACTTTTGTCTTTGGTCGTATTTTTCCTGTCAATATGGTTTTTTATTAAAATATCACGTAGCATTTTTAAGCATAGGGAACAATCCATGCAGTATTATTATCAACGTAAAGAAGAAAGAAAACAAACATTTAAAAAGAAAGGAGCTAAAAATGGCTAAAGAGTATGCAATAGGTGAGACATTCTTGCATGAAGAAGTGAAGCTAAAAGTAGAGAAGGGCTATTGTCCAGACTGCTATTTCTTGGATAAACCGGGTTGCCATTTATACGAATGCCATCCTGATGAACGTGTGGATGAAGAAGGAGTTATGTTCGTAGAAGAAATGATTAACAATTAAAAAGGTATGAAACATAGTTATCTAACAATAACAGATCAATTCTGTGGTGCTGGTGGATCATCACAAGGTGCCAGAAGACTCTCTCGTAAGATGGGAGGTGGTCTTGAAATTGTACTGGCAATGAACCATTGGCGTTTGGCCATTGAAACACACAACACCAATTTTCCTCAGACGGATCATGATTGCGCCGACATTTCAGCTTGTGATCCTCGGAGATATCAAAGTACAGATATTCTCATCACTTCTCCAGAGTGTACAAATCATTCACTGGCTAAAGGGGTAAAGAGAAAATATCAACAGACAAATAATCTGTTCGGTAATTTGACAATTGATCCTGCTGCAGAGAGATCACGCGCTACAATGTGGGACGTTCCTCGGTTTGCGGAAATCCATAAATACAATCTGATTATTGTCGAAAATGTAGTAGAAGCCCGTCAGTGGGTGATGTGGGATGCCTGGTTACATGCGATGCACAATTTGGGATATGATCATAAATGTGTGTACCTTAATTCTATGCACGCATTACCCACACCTCAAAGCCGGGATAGGATGTATGTAATGTTCTGGAAAAAAGGTAATAAGTCGCCTAATTTGGATTTATGTCCTAAAGCGTACTGCTCGTGTTGTGGTCAGGAAGTAGAAGCGATTCAGAGTTGGAAGAACCCTAAAAAGAAATTTGGGAAATATCGCCAACAGTATATTTACCGATGTCCGAGATGTACTAATGAGGTTGAACCATATTATTATTCAGCATTCAATGTAATTGACTGGTCGAAGCCTGGAGAGAGAATTGGTGACAGAAAAAAGCCATTGGCCGCAAATACAATGAAACGGATAGAATGGGGCTTAAAACGATGTTCAGACTCCAGTTTCGTTATCTATACAGATAATTCAAGTATTTTAAATCGAGCTTCTGGAATCTCTGATCCAATGTATACTCAAACTACCCGGCAAGTTGCAGCATTGGTAACGAAAGGTTCTTATGGTGGTGGTATTGAGCCTGTAACTTCTCCGGAATATACCATGACTACCCAGCACAATTATGGAGTCGTGGGAATGCCTATGCTGATTGATGAACAAAACAAAAACGGAAAAAGCCGACCTTTATCAGAATATGTGTCGACTGTTCTTTCTGGTGGAAATCATCATGGATTTGTTGGTATTCCAATGCTAATAAAGAACTATGGAGGTGGTTTTGATCCAAGAAATGCGCCTATACCGATTGAAAAAACATTAGGAACACTAACAACTGTAGACTCTCATGCTCTATTAGGGGTTCCCTTTGTAGTTGAAAACAGAGGACAGTCTAATACAAGAGCTATCGACCAGGCAATGAGCACGCAGACATCCATGATAACTCACGGAATTGCATCCACAGAAGCAGTGAACGCTTTCCTGGCTTATTACTACGGCAATAATCAGGCATCAGGAATGTTTGATCCTGTAGGGACAATTTCGACAAAAGATCGAATAGCTCTCGTTTTATCGGCCCCCAAAAACATAGATATAAACGATTGTACGTATCGGATGCTTTTCCCTCATGAAGTACAAGCGGCTATGGCTTTCGAATCGGATTACATAGTATGCGGAACCGGAAAGGATAAAGTGAAGCAATTAGGAAACGCAGTTACTCCGCCGGCAATGGAATGGTTACTAGAGAGAGGTATGGCAACATTTAATTAGACTCAAACACTAAAAAATACTGAAGATATGGATGAAGAAAGGTTTGAACAGTTATACAATAAAATACTGGATGGAGAAAATTGGGATTATTCAACTCTTGATGAACTCATTTGCTTGTCAGAGTCAGGTGCCCGTGAAGAAGGTAGGCAAGAAATGAAAGTCAAAGCAATAAAAGCACGTATAGCAACATGCCCTTATCAATCAGGTGATAAACAAGGTATTTGTGTTAATGGCATACATTGTGACGAATGCTGCGATGAAATAAAAAAGTTTATAGCACAAATTTAAATAATAACGAGTTATGACAGTAGAAGAACTTATAGGCGTATTGGAAGAATATAATCCTAACGCCACAGTCTTGATGGATTCAGGGGACATAAACCAAGTAGAGGTTGATGATGCTTCGCAGACGAAAGATAAACGGTATGTAGTAATTAGCTAACAATTAAAAAAAGGTGAGCTATCCCGTTCCCGTGCTTGACACGGGATCGCAAAGGCACAAACCGTATCCTATATGTATCTTTTGATACTGCCTGTTCTTCTGCGGCCCCGTGTCAAGCACGGGGACAAGATAGTTCACTTTAAAAAAGAAATGAGTATGATAAAAGAAATAATCAATCAATGGGAGGACAGAAAGGAAGTCCTAAGAAACTATTTTAGAACTACACCCCAGTCAGAATATGGAGAATATATAGATATAGTTAAGGCGATATTTAGGTATGTTATTGAAGGATATAATATAGATAAGATTACTGTGGTAGATGATGGTGATTGGCAAGGAACCCAATTGTTTCTAATACCTCTTAAAACTTATCAACCTTGCGCCAGCGAATATTTGATCACACACACCTATTATGGCTCATGTTCAGGATGTGATACATTGCTGGGTATACGGGATTTTGGCCATGGTTTACCAAGTGAAGCTCAAGTAAAAGAGTATATGACATTAGCTCTTCATTTGGTTCAGAAGCTACAAAGAATACAAGACTAATAACTAAAAAAATGTGAGTCATGGACAAGAAGAGATTGGAAGCTCATATGAATGATGGGAAAACAGAATACGTGATGTGCGCAGCAATTCATGTGAATGATGAAGAATCTTATTCGTATCAGCCATACAATATTGATACTGGCATTGTGCTATGTGGGTGGAGGCATCCTGGAATATTCCAACAGGCAGCACTTTTAAAAATGCCAGATAGCAGTAATGTGGTACAAGGATTTCTTACTACTAAGAATAGATTTTTAACCAGAAAAGAAGCTTATGCGTTGGTTAAAGAAACGGGACAATTAAAGCAGCCTCTTATAGGTGGTATGTTAACTTCAGAGGATTTGTGGTAACAAATAACTTAAAAAACATGATATGTAAAAAATGCGGTCACGAAAACAGTGATATTAAAAGATGTTGTGAATCTTGTGGTTCTATCCTCGAAGGATGGACTATCAATAACACAACGGGGAAATATGGGTATAGAACAAGTGCAGGAGAGTTTCTTCCTTCTGACAAAGCGAAGGAAAAAGAAAAGTTACTTGACGACACCAAGCTGCAGATAGAAGTATTTGTCAATAAAAAGCATTTTGAATTATTTGATGAGATTATAAAAGAGTGTAATATACAGATTATAAAGCAAAATACTTGCGTTGATGATATTGGTATCTTCTATACCCTGCAATTGGTAAATGCTGATGAAGTATATTGGTTCGGCAGGAACTTTCAAGAAGCAATTAGCAAATATCATAAAACAGTATGATCTTACTTAGAGGGATACATTATTATTAAATACATTATTAATTATCAAACAATTAAAGTTATGAACAAAGCAGAACTAATTGAAGCCTTAGCAGATAAGGCAGGTGTACAGAAACAGAGTGCTAAACAGTTGTTAGATGCCTATATTGACATCGTAACCGAAAAAATATCTCAAAAAGAAGAAATTGTAATCGTTGGTTTCGGGACATTAACACCTAGATCGCAGAACACACGCCTTGCGCGTAATCCTAAGACCGGGACACCGGTTCAAATCCCTGCTAGGACAACGGTAAAATTTAAGCCTGGCAAGTTCTTATTGCAAGCAATGAACGGAAAGAAGTGAGACTGGGCGTTTCGGCAGAGCCGTCAGGCTATTCGTTCCAATCGCTATGCGGATTTCCTCTGCTATCCCTTCCTATCAAGGGGCAACTTTAAAGCCTTGTAGCTTATAAGGTAAGTATGTACGATTAAATTAATTAGGTAAATATGTATGCAGAGAAGGATAAGGATGGAAATATCATCATCCAACAAATAACGGAAGAGGAAGCGTCATGGTTAGATGACTCTATTTGTTGTTACCTGGCTGGTAAACAGGCTTGCGATCGGACGGATATTGATAAGAAGATGATGAGTTTAAAACGACAACTTGAAACTCTATTTTAGTATGATAGCAAAATTGACTTATGAAGTTGAATGCCCGATGGACTGTGATAAGGAAGATTTTCTGAAGTGGCTGGAATTTCATTTAGGGGTTCCCGGTGCTTGTATCATGGAAGATAATCCTCTTTATGATAAAATGTTTAATCTGGATAGTTCTGAATTTGATAATCTGGAGGTAGTAGATGGATAGTTATGCTTCGTTTCGGTTGACGGATTGGGATTGGATCTCCAGATATAAAGAAAAGATGGGGACTGATCATTTTCGTGATTATGTAAATGGTGTTTACAGCGAATTGATGAAAATGAGAGTAGGGGGTGTGTTTTCTCTTGACAATGAAGTGAGAGAGGAGAATCGGGAACTCTTTATTAAGATTGTCTGCATGTTTATCTTAGAGGGTAACAGCGATTATGATTTTAGTTCGGATTATAAAACAATTAGGCGACATGAAAAAGCAACACTGGTCAGAAAGCCAAGAAAGCTTCCTTCGGGAGAACCTGGGGAAAAAGACATTGAATGAAATAGCTAAGGAGTTGGGTAAAACGGAACTTGCTGTTAAGTTATACATACATCGTAAGAATATTGTTTATCGTCCTTCTGTAAAACGTAATCTTGTCTTAGAATTGTTCCGGATTAAGCTAGTAAACCCGGAATATTTTGCTGTGACAAAGGAATTTCTTCGCGCTGTAAATATTAATCAGGTACGATTTTGGAAGTTATATCGAGGGGAGGAATCCCCTACTGATGCGGAGTATCTAAGACTAGCTACAACTTTGAAAGTTTCTTTACAAGAGGCATTTGAAGCCCGGCAACTAAGTTTGTTTAACGATAATATTAAAATAGATGATACCTCAAAATGTGATTGAAAGCATTATCAGTGCTACTGATATTGTCGATGTGATTAGTGATTACGTAAAACTGCGTAAAGCCGGTGTAAATTATAAAGGCGTATGTCCGTTTCATGGGGATAAAGATGCGAGCCTGGTCGTTAGTCCTGCTAAAAATATTTGGAAATGTTTTGGTTGTGGTAAGGCTGGAAATGTGATCGGGTTTGTCATGGAGCATGAAGCACTGTCTTTCTTCGAAGCGGCTAAGTTGATCGCATCCAAATATAATATAACAGTTCCGGAACGAGAACTGACAGATGAAGAAAAAGTAAAGGCTAAAGAACGTGAAGCACTGCAGATCTGTTTGTCGTTTTCCGGAGAATCCTTTATTTCACAATTAAAAGAAAAGGCACCGGCGGAGTATCTTAGAACTCGACATATTGATCCGGAGATACTTTCTATGTATGGTGCAGGATATGCACCGGCCGGTTATTCTTGGTTGGCTAATGAGGCAAGGCTAAAAGGTTATGATCTATCAATTTTGGAAAAGGCAGGGCTTGTTTCCATTAAAGAGAACGGGAAGGTGTATGACCGTTTTGTGGATCGGATAGTGTTCCCCTTTTACTCTTTGTCCGGACAAGTAATAGGCTTTACCGGTAGAGCTCTTGGGACAGACCCACAGTGTAAGTATCTTAATTCTCCGGAGACCTCTCTTTTTCATAAAGGCAAAACGCTATTCGGCATATATCAGGCACGGCCCGAGATCTCAAAGGCTGATAAATGCTATTTGGTTGAAGGGCAATTTGACGTTTTATCCTTTGTTCAGTACTCGCTTTCTAATACAGTATGCGGAAGCGGTACGGCATTAACATTGGATCAGGTACGGATGATTAAAAAATTTACCCGTAATGTCACGGCAATTTATGACGGGGATGCTGCTGGAATGAAAGCATCTGTCAGGAATATGGATATTCTTCTGGCTGAAGGAATGAATGTTCGCGCCGTATTGCTTCCGGATGGAGAAGATCCCGATAGCTTTGCTCATAAAATGGGTAAGGATAAACTGACTAAATATATCAAGAAAAATGAAACAGATTTCATATCCTTCATATATAAGGCTTTTGAAGGTGAAATGGATGATCCGATACGAAAGACAGAAGTACTTCGTGTTATTGCCCAGAGTATTTCTGTTGTTCCGAATAAACTGCAACGGCAAGCATTTATAACATCGCTAGCTGAAAAGTTTAAGGCTGATGGTGAGCTGATCACTTCACTAGTGGGAGAGTTGCAGGCGATGGGAAAGAAAGAAGCTCCGAAGCAGTCGGAAGATGTCGGTTTTACCGGTTTGGAGGATGCTGCCAAATTGATCGGTACAGATGGCAAGCAGATAACAATCACCTGGTCGATCGAACGCTTTACTGAGAGTTGGGGAGAGCGTCCAACAGTTTTAGTAACCGGAATACCCGGAGTACCGGAAATACAGGAACTTCGTAGAGTCTCCTCTGTGATCCGCTGCCGTGATCGTTTTACAATAGATAAAGATACTGTTCAGGAACCGGTAGAACTTACATTTATCCGATCCCTCACTTGTACCGGCTTTACAGTTAGTATGAGCCGATATATAAAATCGACAGAAATGTATGTTGATGATGAAGGAAAGGATAGGAGGAAAACAGTAGAGACGGAAAAAGAAATTGGTTTTAATGAATACTATGTCGGTCTGTACAGTGCTTTCAAAGATGCTCCGGAAAATCAAAAGAAGATTGCACTTGAACGATGTGCTGAATTGATCTCTTATGCCGATGCGACAACGCGGGCGTTCCAAGCTACTGACTATGCTCGATTGTTAGGGGTTACAAAAACCGCCCTCGAACATGTACTAAAGCCTTATCTGGATATTCGTAAATCAGCTGCTCGATTTAATAGTGATGCCCTGCAGGTAGATGGTGCCTCATTAATGTTTGATCCTTCCAAATTGCCTGATTATGTAGAAGATGATCCGGAGATAAACCGTTTATGGAAAGCTTATCAGTTCTTCCCTTATGTTGATAGGGGTGGGAGAAAAGTTGCCTATATATTTGCAAATGGAAAGAAATCATTCATGCGAGTCGGAAACTTTTATATTGAACCCTTGTTGCATGTGTATGATAAGGAGAGCCAGGCTAATAAGCGTATCGTCCAACTTACTCAAGCAAATTATCCATACCCGGTCTTCATGGAGTGGATTAGTGCGGAAATGATTACATTGCAAACATTTCGGAAGCGGTTGTGGGAGGAAGGAGATATAAATTTCAGTAATGGAAACCAAAATCATTTGGATCTGATCATGGATAGCTGGGCCGGTAAATTCAAAAAGTGCTATGAGCTCCGTATGTTTGGCTGGTATGACGAAGGCTTTTTCGCTTTTAGTAACGCGATTGTGCATGAGATCGACGGGAAGCAACAGTTACAGTATGTCTCTGATTTAGGGCTTGTTGAACATAATAAGCAATATTATTATATACCTGCTTTTTCAAAAATCTATGCCAGCGAACGTCGGGATAGTGACCGTTACTTTTTGGATCGCTTCATTAAATATCGGGAGCCTAAAAAGAAAATTGACTTTAAACGCTGGTCTACCTTGATGAATGAAGTTTATACATTGAACAACAACGGGAAATGGGCTATCTTGTATTCTATTATGAGTGCTTTCCGTAGCGATATTTATAATGTTCGCAGAACATTTACCGCTTTGTTCTTTATCGGGCCTACCGGTTCCGGTAAATCTCAGGTCGGTTATTCGATTCGGTCGCTGTCAATGCCGCCGGATACACCGACATTTAACCTAAATTCCGGTACTCCCGCCGCGCTGTTTTCTTGGCTTGAACGTTATCGGAATATTCCAATAATGCTTGAAGAATACAATGACAGGGATATCAATCCGGTAATCTTCCAAGCGTTGAAATCTGCTGTCTATGACGGAGAGGGAAAGCAGAAGCGTAAGGATGCTGTAAGCAAGGAGATTGACAGTAGTCAGGTAAACGCAGCACTGGTTATAATGGGGCAGGAGAGTCCCCAGCAGGATGATAATTCACTGGCTAACCGTTGTATCATTTGTGATGTCCCGAAGCGTGACGATCGAACGGAGCAAGAAGAAGAAATCTTCAATGAATTGAAAGCCTATGAAGAAAGCGGACTACATAGCGTGCTACTTGAAATACTTGCCTGCCGGCAATCTCTGCTTGATAATTACGTAAAAGTCTATGGTGAAGTATTCAAAGAGTTGAAAGATAATGTTCGTGTATTAGTGACGAACACCGATGGATTATCTCGTATCTTAGAAACTGTATCAATGTTCCTGGCTGTATGCAAAATAGTAGAAGAACATACTGTATTACAGCTACCATTTACGTATGAAGAGTTCTTCCGGATCGCGGTAGAAAAAGTAGCTAAACAGGTGGAATCGATCAGTACATCAAATAGAATGTATAATTTCTTCAGTAATATTAATTATCTTATTGATACAGGTAGTATTATGCCTGGTCGAGATTACAAGATTGAGGTACCGGTTAAACTTACTCTTAAAACAAAGGGTAAAGATACAGAAATAAGAGTCCTAGATCCGGCCGATACTCGCGTTTTATATTTATATGACTAATATTTATCCGATGTACGCTGCACTGGCAAGAAATGAAGCCTTGTCACAGCAATCGTTGAATACTTATTTTGAAAGTAATGAGTCTTATATCGGTCGTGTCCGGTCTACCCGTTTTCGGTGGCAGGAAGTGAAAGAAGTTCCGAAAGGTGATATCGCTACCGGGATAGATGGGGAAATGATCACAGATAATACCATGAAACGGATCATGACCAACAAAGAAAGTAATACTTCCGCTGTCACGTTTAATTATGACAAACTGAAGGAACTGTTGGATATTGATTTTGAGAGAGAAGAAAGGATTGAAGAAAAGGAGGAAACGCCTTCTTATCGTTTTTAGATACTGATAGTATTTTAAAATCCGGAGAACCGGCTTTATGGGATAGAACTGTCTTTGTTGGATGAGACAATACGGATCGATCAACCCTGGGAAGCCGGTTCTCCCTTTTTATATATTTCCCCCCCGCACCCCCCTAACCTTGAAAAAGAAATAAAGGAAGTTTTGCGATTTTGAAATGAAATCTTTGTTTAAAAAGCGACCAACAGACCAACAGACCAACAAGCGCAAAACGATTTTGAAATACATAGAATATAAATATATAATAATCAATAATATATATAATAATAAACAGGATTGTTCTCTGTTGGTCGTTGTTGTTTTAGTTCTATTTTTGTTGGACGCTGTTGGTCGAGTAGGTTTTGTTGGTCGTTGACGCCATGACCAACAAAAGTATTTTTCTGTTGGTCGCTTTTTTCTAATTATAATTTGTTATATGGTTGAAAATTAGTAAATTAGCGTTGTTTTTGCTCATCCTTGTTGGTCTGTTGGTCTGTTGGTCGCAAAAACATACATATTTATAGAGTAAAAAATAGCGAATTGACGGTCTAATTCTTCAAAATTGATATGGTAACTATAAAGATAAACATAAAAAAACACTTGGAACAGTATCTTCGTGGAAAATTCAACGGTTGTCGTGATGGGGCTATTGTTTTACCCGATCACTTAGATTTGTACCATGTGCTATTTGATTTGATGTCACGACGGCCGGAGGAATGCCCTTTGGATTGTGGTACGTTTGAAATTGCTTTGCCAGACCGGAGGTGTGGTAAAGATCCTGCCTATTATAATTATTTGAGCGAACGATCTCAGAGAATATTTGAACGTAAGGTTGAAGTGATGTTTTTTGCAGAGATACATGATTATGCAGATGCTAAGAAACACATCGAAGGAGTTGAGTATGCTGAAAGTATTTTTCGTTTTATGCGAATTTATGATATTACGGAGATTTCTGAGGATGCCCTGCTTAAGAATTATTATCGGTGGCGGAAGAAGGTACGAAGGGATAGTAAGAAACGATCGTATAATAGATGTTAAATCTATCTGTATTTTACTCCGACCAAATGCATTGATTTGTCCACTTTGGTGACAAAATGTTGACAAAAATGGCTAATGATTGATTATCAATTAATTATAGTTTGTTATGGCTGATAATATGGGTGGCATTTCAAATGCCTGGTTTATTTTCTCTACGAAAGTGGAAAGAGTAGTTGAAACAGAGCTATCTGCTTCTGTTATTTTAAAGTCCGGAAATGATTGGATGCAGATTAAACCGGGACGTTATGGAGCGACAGTGAAGGTTGATCCGCAGGATTCCGAATCAGGTATGCTCTATAATATTACTGTAACAATCCAGATTCCAAAGCAGAATCTGGATAATGATGGTATTGAATATTGTAAACGATTGAATCGGTTGACTGCTGTAATGAAGTATCAAAATTATAATGGGGACATTTTTGTACTCGGTTCCCCGCGCTTTCCTCTCAGATGCCGGTTTGAAATTTTACATCCATCTAGCCCGGGGGGATTTTCTGGGTATAAATTAACAGTAACGGGAAAACAGCTTTCGCCACAACTACTTTTGAGCTAACAAGTCCTTTATACCTTATATATATAGGTATATCATTGCACAAAAAACAGTGATATGCTTTATTTGCACAATATTTTAGGGGGAGTTTGGTTTGTCGAAGAAACCTTCGCTGCAAACTATCTTCCCCTTGTTACATCTTATCTCACTACTCCGATTGCTCTTACCGGCCATCCGCGTAACGCTCTTCAGGAAGAAGAACGCACTGGTGATAACTCTGTACAGTTTGCTGCCGTTAAGAACGGAGCCTACCAAATCAGCGATTATGGTGGATGGAGTGCTCCGGAGGATGCCCCGAAGAACTCAATAGCCATCATAAGTATTAATGGTGCAATCACCAAATACGATCAGGATTGTGGGCCTTCGGGTATGTTAACCAAAGCGAATCTGTTGGCGCGTTGTTATGCCGAGGATAATATCAAGGCCATCGTTTTGAACATTGATTCGGGCGGTGGTGAAGGTATGGGGTGCCGGATATTGCAGGAAGCGATCAGCCAGCGAAACAAGCCGGTAGTTGCTTTTTGTAACGATTTTGTAGCATCTGCCGCCTATGGTATTGCTGCCTCATGTGATCGGGTGGTAGCAAATTCGACTGTTTGCCGAATCGGATCTGTTGGTACTTATATGACGATTGTGGATGCTAGTAAGCGATTGGAAAATATGGGTGTCAAACTGGTTGAAGTGTATGCAACCAAATCGACTGACAAAAATCAAGAATTTTACAAAGCTATACAGGGTGATACAGCCCCTCTCAAAAAGGTGTGTGATACCTACAACGAGAATTTTATCTCCAGTATCGCGAATGCGCGTGCTGGAGTGATTGACGAAGATCAGAGCACCTGGGCTACCGGTAAGATGTTTTTTGCTCCTGAAGCGATCAGCCTGGGGATGATTGATGAGATAGATACTTTTGAAAATGTACTTAATTATTTTAATACATAGTAATTTATGAAGTGGTTGAAAGATGATGCGTATAACGCAATGAAACAGGCTGCTGACAACTGGAACAAGCTTCTTAATCAGGTTCTGGGGGATGCTCCGGAAATGAAAGTGGAAGAAGTCACAGTTGAAGTATTGCTTGAAGCATTTGAGAAAGGCAGTGCGGATGCCGGGTTGCAGGAACAACTGGCTACTGCACAGAATGAATTGAAACAGAAGAACCAGCAGGTTGAACAGCTTCAATCTGATCTGGCAGAACTAAAGGGGACACCGGTTACAAAACAATCGGAAGCTAAGGTTAATAATGAACCGGGAGCCGGAGCAGAGGACATCAAAGACTTTGCGGAAAAGCACGACGGAGATACGCTTGCTATCATGGCTAAAGCGCAGGAAACAGGATTTTTTACACATAAGTAACAGACATGGCAAAACAAGGATTGTTAGATATTGAAAAGCTGAAACGTTATGCTATTGATTATGACGGCGTACTTCGTACGTTGCCGTATTTCACGTTTCAGAAGTTCGCGGCAGACATGAAGCTGAACGTGATTGAAATAGAGAACGAGGATGTAATTACGAACGCCCGTCGCAAAGCCGGACATACTGGCCCATACAAAGCAGGTGCAGAAATTAATTATCCGAATGAGATCGGTAAGATTGTAGAAATGTCCATCAAACCGGAACTGACAGTTGCCCGTCTGAAAGATAATATTCTGAACTACTCAGAAAAGAAAATTCTTTCTAACGCTGGACAACGTGTAGATCACACGACGAAAAAACATCCGATGGAAAAGTTTGTAGTAGATAGCCACATTATCAGTCATTCTGAAGATGTGACTTTCTCCGCTTTTTTCGCTGAACGTAATGATAATGTATTCAGTCCGATGACATCATTTACCGGCTTCTTTCCGTGGATTGATCATTTTAAGACGACGAATGATATTAATATGGCTAATCGCAACTTAGTACGAACTGGCTTTTTCGCCGGTGGTGATGGGGTGAATGATTATGATCGCCTTGTTAACTTCCTTCGTGCAGCGCATCCGTTCCTGAAACGCAGTGCGATACTTTATTATTCCGATCAGGTCGAAATGATTTGTAAGGAAGCCTATCGTCAGAAGGTCGATGCTTTTGCCCGTCCATCGACAGAAGATTTCTGGAAGGCAGTCAAGGATGATGCAAAGTTCCCTGGTTTGCAACCCATTACGCATGAAGCTTATGGTACCGGTCATGCATTAATTCTGATCCGCCCAGGCATGATGGACTTTGGAGCAAACACACAAAAGGCAACCCGGTTTGTTCAGATCCGTGATATTTTCGAAGATCCGAACGAACTTCAGTTCTGGCTTCAGGCTGGTTATGGTACCCGTTTCCAGGATATTCATCAAAAAGTATTCCAGGTAAATGAATTTACCAATGAGGGAGTAGACTTAGCAGGTGATTATGTAACCGGTGCAGCTGTAACTGTAACCATTACATCTGCAGAAGCAGTTGAAGCTGGTGCCGAATGGAAATTGGGAGAGAATGGTGAATGGATGAAGAGTAATGATACTTTACTTGGTGTTCCGGATGGTACACATACCATCTACTATAAAGAAGTGACAGGCTATACAAAACCAGAAAACGGTAGTGTGACAGTTGCTGAAGGTAAAGACTTTACTGCGTCTGGTATTTATACCAAGTCCTGATAACTAATAAGGAAGGGCATTCGTGCCCTTTCGTTTGTTTTACATAATATATACATATACAATGAAAAATATCAATAAGATTCTAGCGTTGTTGTTCTTTATCGTACTGATATGTGCCTTTTGTGTGCCTGATATGTCAATAGAGGGTGTAATGTGTGCCGCATTTGCTCCGGTATTCTGGCCGGCTGGATCAGATAATATGGGGGGATATAAAGGACGTGTAGCCTTTATACCTGAAAGTAGTGTAACAAAAGTACCTGCTTTACCGAAAGTGCCAAAAGAGGTGGCCGATTTTGTAACGGCAGAAGGTGCTTTTACTTTCGTTAAGAGTGGTGATAAACCTACACCTATCTATGCAACTCGTGCCACGGTAGGTTATAAAGCAGAAATACAGGGAGAAACGGACTGTAAAAGCTATAAGATTACCGGCGAGTTCTTCCATCCGGGTAGTAAAATCGATGCGGCCGCTTTTGCCCGTCAGATTTGTAATACTCCGGGTTATCTGCTTATTGAGAATGATGAACATCAGCAGTTGATCGGTCAGGAAGGTTATCCCTGTATGGTTACAGCTTCTTTCGATGGGGGGAAAGCTCCTGCCGATAAACGCGGTTGGTCTTTCACCTTTGAGGCTGACAGTGTAGCACCAATGATCGTGATGGGTACTCCTGTCGACCTTTCCGAATTGTTTACAGGAGTAGCTTCTACTCCGGAAAATCCTGGTTCTTAATGGAAAAGATAACATTACAAAACTGGTTAGCCAACCGTCAGCGTAGATATGCAGACGGTGTGGCTCTCTTCCGTTCTTTAGCTCCGGAAGAAATGAAAAGTAAATACCTTTCGTTTTTTAGTGAAGTTTCCGACGCACCTCAGTTTGATAACCATTACACAGTACTGGTTAATAAACTGACATCCATTACCCGCATGGCAGGAGCTAGACCGCAAATGATGGCGGTTGAAGTAGCTGCAAAAACGATGGTCACGGCTGTTGCCGTTGCGAAAGCTGCTGATGCAAAGGCGAATGAAGTACTAGGTGACAAAGTGCTGAAGGAAATACTGGTAAAAGAAACAGAATTGTTTGCCCTTCAGGACAAAATCACTGCTTTGGAAGATGATAACGAGGATAAATCGGAGGAAATAGCCGCTTTAGAATCCGATTTGGAAGAAGCACAAGAGGAACTACAAGAGTTGCAGGATCGTTTGGCCGTACTTCGTCCGGGTGCAAAGATTGTAACTTATACATCCTTGCCGGATAATATTCGTTTGATCTTTGATCGTGTTCGCTATATTACCCCGCTTTATGCTTCTCTTTTTACTGAGATGCAAAATGAATCACTCACTCCGGAACAACGGGCACCTATTGCCAATCAAGTACATGATCTTTGGATAGAGCGCGCCGGTTTATGGGATCAGATTGATGCCTGGGCAGAAGGTAAACATGTTGCTTTGAAACTTCAAGAGAAACGGACTGAAGAATTACCGACCGATCAAGTTCTAAAGGGGATGCAGATTGCAAACCGTATCGAGCGACTGAAAGAAAATATACGTCGTACGGAGGTGTCTATTTCCAATCATGACAAGAATGGAAAAAAGAACCTAAAGCAAAAAGCAGAGCAGCGTCTGGAAGTGTATCGCAAAGAACTGGCTGAACTGGAAGGTATGAAATAATGAGTGCTAAGGCTTTTGAAGAACTGCTCACTGCTGGATTAGATTTAGGAGTGAAAGGTTTTCATCATAAAGGAGAATGGGCAATACATGAAGCATTGACTGTTCTCCTTTCTCGTACAGGGCCAGCCTGCGTGATGATGGAGACGTTTAATGTGTCTGAAGATGTACTTCGACCTATGTTCTTTGAGGTTGAAAAAGGGAATATCACAGATTTACGGATGATCCTGGATATGAATGTGAAAAGGCATAAGCTTGAAATGTTGCTTTTTGCTGCCGGAATAACAACCGATATTCGCCTTGCTTCCTGCCATGCAAAAGTTTTGTTGATTAGTAATGAACGTTACCGTATAGGTATAGTAGGTAGTGCAAATGCAAATCAACCTGTTCGTTACGAAGCGGGTTTCTTGTTTTCTGATCCGGGATTATTCTCGTTTTTTGAATCACAATTTAATCAGGTGTTTAACGAAGATTCGATACCATTTGAATGGAACTCACAGTAGAACAATTAAAGGAACTGGAAGAAATGTCGTCCGCACTGTTACCGCCTTCGGAGATTGCAATTTTAATTAATATCCCGGCTGATCAGCGCGGTTTGTTTTGTGAAATATGCAAAACACATAAGTTATCTCCTATTTATTCAGCTTATCAAAAAGGTAAACTGAAGACAAAATATGAATTGCGTAAAACGGTTGTCAAATTGGCAAAGGCGGGTTCACCTGCAGCCGAACCACTCGCAGACAAGTATATACTTGAACAATTATCAAAAGAATAATGGCAAAGGAACTTACATCATACGATAAGATTGAAATGGTCTTGTTCAAAGGTCGGGAAGATGCAGCTCAATTTCTTTCCGATCGAGAGATGCAGCAAAAGGAACGCTGGATGCTGTGTGTGTCAAAGTTATTGGAAGATCCGGTTACTCAGGATAAAGATCTGGTAACATTTCTGACCGGCGGGTGTGGTGGTTCTTGTTATCCTGTTTCGCCGGCTACTGCTTATCGGGATATTGCAGCTATTAAACGACTAGTTGGAAATATTCAACTAGCGAGCAAAAACTGGTATCGCCATATAATTATTGAGTCGGCAAAAGAAGGTATTAAAATAGCCAAAGATGCAAAAGATCCGAAGGGCATAGCCGCCAATGCAGACAAGATTGGTAAATATACCAGGGCTGATAAAGAAGATGATGAAATTGATCGTACCGGCTGGCAGCCGCCAGTGTTTGAACCTTCAGATGATGTTACCTTATTAGGTGATGAATTTAAACCTATCCCGAACTTGGAGGATGAACGTAAAGCATTCCGGGCCTTATTTAAAAATGATCGTGATATAATTGATGTAGAACCGATAACCGATGGTACTAATGACTGAAGCTTTTGTCAGGAAAGGACAGGACATACAACAGAAGTTCTTTAACCGTATGCAACGCATGGGAATGGCTATTGCTGCTCATGATGAGTATTGGGTATGTTCACGCGGTACAGGTAAATCTGAGGGACTGGATGCGCGATTTATACTCCGAAATGTTTGGGCTATGCCTGGCAGTACTGGAGCGTTGATATCCCCGTCTTATGCTAAAGCTTGGGGCAATACCTTACCTGCTATCATTCACGCTTTAGCGGAATGGGGATATGTCGAAGGTGTACACTTTTTTGTAGGTCGTAAAGCTCCTCAATCAGTCAATTTTGGTAAACCAAAACGATCACCACTCCGTGATGCATGGGGAAACTGTATACATTTTTGGAATGGAACAGTCATGGTTGTTCTTTCTTTTAGTCAGGGAATGTCAGCTAACTCCATGTCGCTTGATTGGGTTATAGGGCCAGAAGCTAAGTTTTTAGATTATGACAAAATCAAAACAGAGGTCAATCCGGCCAATCGTGGTAATGTGCAAGATTATGGTCATTGTCCCTGGCATCACTCTGTAATGTATAGTACTGATATGCCGACTGTGAAATCTGGTCGCTGGATATTGGATAAGATAAACGAAATGAACCCGGTTCATATCAACCTGATCCGAAATCTATACCGAGAAATGAAACTCACAGAATGCTTTCCGGAGCAGAATGAATATACAAGACGTAAGTATAAAGAATTACGACGTGACTTGATGCTTGCAAGAAGATATCAGCCGCCAGTAAAGCAAACCAGAGGAAAGACACGTGAATATACTGTGTATTATGGAGAATACGATATATTCGATAATATGGAGGTTGTAGGTAAAGACTATATCTGGCAAATGTACCGTGACTCTCCAACATTGGTATGGCGTACTGCCTTTATGAACGAGCGCCTGTTCCGCGTGGCCAATGGCTTTTATTCTGGATTGGGAGAACACCACTTCTATACACCAGGTGACACGCGGTATATGGGGAGTATGGGAGCGGACTGGAATAAGCTACAAACAGCCGGTTGCCTGGCCGATGGTGATCTCGACATGGATGCCCCGCTTATTATCGCCTTCGATAGTAACTCCGCTATCAATACCGCTTGTGTGTGTCAGGTGCAAGGTCGCCAGCTGCGAACGTTGAAGAGCTTTTTTGTTAAGACACCTGCAAAACTGGAAGAGTTGGTGCGCCAGGTATGTGAGTATTATAAATACAAAATCAAGCGTGATATTATATTCTTCTATGACCATACATTTGTCTGGACTACCGGTAATAATGCTGAGTCCTACAAAGACACTATCATTCGTGTGCTGAATGAATATAGATGGGATGTGACAGATGTTTATATAGGTCAGACCAGCCGCCATGACTGGCGACATGAACAGATAGACCGTGCATTAAAGAATGATCCGGATCTACTCTATCCTGTATTCAATATGTACCACAACGAGTTTTTAAAATTGGCAATGGAACAGACAGCCGTTAAGGTTGGTAAGAACGGCTTTGAAAAAGATAAGAGCCCGGAAGCCACCGAAGATAGTCCTGATGCACCGGACGAATACAAGACACACGTTACTGATGCCTGGGACACGGCTTTTGTTGGTGCAAACTTCTTTATGCCGGATCTAGCGGTTGCAAGTGGTGGCATCATCTTTTTACATTAAATCGGTAGGCGCAATTCATGCGCGATCCGTTTGAGGGCGGCAGCAGATAAGGTGAAAAATCGAATCTGCTGCCGCATTTTTTTTGGAGGGCGTCGCGTGGTCTGTTGCCAGACAATGAGAAAACTACGTTTTCCCATACCCCCTTTCCTTTTAAAAGTCAATTTATTGACTTTTTTCTTGTGAGAATACCGAGAGAAACTGCCTGAATTTATCGTTATTGATATAGGCTCTAAGGTAGCTTGTTTCTCTTCGGCTCCACTGGGGGAAAGGACTTTGTCCTTTATATCAATCAAACATCCCGGCATCTTTGCAGAAAATATTGATCACGATGATAATAGAAACATTTGCCCCGATCGTGGAGCGTATTTTGGTGAAGCTTCAGGGAGTTCTTAATTCTTCCTGGGGATGGCTGATGAGCTTTGCTGCTTTTTTGTTGAACTTCATGGCACCGGTTAAATATGCTTTCGCAGCTATGGGGTTGGCTATATTGATGGATATGGCTTTCGGAATGCTTTCGGCCAGAAAACAAGGTAAATTCCTGCTTTCTCAGAGTGGGAGAGATACACCGGCAAAGGTTATCGTATATGGTGGTTTTATGCTGGTTGTGTATGCCACTGAACGGATATTTGGTGATGATGCTTCGCTATTAACAAAAGGAGGGTGCGCTCTGGCTTGTGCATGTGAACTGTGGAGTATGTTAGGGAGTGTATTGATTATTTGGCCCAAAATGTTGTTTCCGAAGTTACTGAAACTACAACTTCGGGGAGAAATAGAATCGAAATTAGGTAAGAACATCAGTAATATTTTAGATAAGGAGGATAAAAATGACAAAACAAGCCAGGGGAATCCGGAACAATAATCCGGGTAATATCCGTAATTCGGAACGTAACGACTGGAAAGGCGAAGTATCAAAAGCTGATAAGAAAGATCAAGTTTTTGAAGAGTTTGAAACAATGTCAGATGGTGTACGGGCCATGATGAGACTGTTACAGAAATATCAGCGTTCGTATAATCTGCATACAGTTAAAGAGATCGTGGAACGCTGGGCACCACGAAATGAGAATGATACAGCGGCATATGTGCGTACAGTTTGTAAGGAAATGCAGATGCCGGAATGTTGCGGACTGGATCTTACTGATAAAGGAACCATGTGTGCTTTAGTGGATGCAATGTGTTATGTGGAGAATGGAGTGCATATTGATATGGCTGATATTGAAGCCGGTTGGGAGAAAATGTGAATGAGGTATTGTATTTATGAACTTCCTTTTGGATGGTAATAACATGAAATATGTACGAATACTTACGATTTCCGGAATTTTGGTTGCTTGTTTGCTGGGTTGTGCTGTTCGTCGTTCTGACGGTGTACACGATAGTGAAAAATCGCAGGAACGAAATGAGCTTGTTTGGCTTACAGCTCGAACTGATGCGAAGATTACCGCCACCACCACCGTCGTCGACCGGTGGAGAAATCTTCGGATACACTGGAAGGATTACGATCTTAGCAAGCCCCCCGATCAGAACGGGAACTATCCCGTTAAAAATGAAGGATGGGCAGAAGGTAGTGAGCAGGAATCTCAAAATGAAAAGTCCGATATATCGGAAAATACGAAAGAGGACTCGAACGGTAAGGTTAAAACGGATCGGGAGACAAGCTATGAGAAAACAGAGAATACGGATCTGGATATTAAAGCCGGAACGCAGCCGCTCTGGTGGTGGCTGATCGGCGTGTTGATGGCAGTGGCTGGTTTAATTTATCTGTGGTGGAAGTATGGAAAAAAGGATAAAACAAAGTGATGTCTGGGATGTGATGCAAACGAAGGATGAACGGGGACGCTACAAGATGTTTTCTTTCTCGTATGTGCGGTTGAATGAGAGTCGGGAGGGCAATGGCTCACCCGGCTCTATTGAACACTATGAAGCGGCTGTATTCAGCTCGATACATGCAAAAGGAAGTACGGTGAATATCCGAATAAAAGGAGAACGGTTCCCGCGTAAATTTGTGCGTTGTATGATCATCCGGATTAATGGTAAAAAAATATATGCGTAATGGCTCGGAAACATGTATATGAGTTTGGCAATACCGCATTCCTTCAGGGAGCCGGTGCTGCTGTCGTAATGACGGAAGATGTCGGGTTTCTGGAAGATAAAAAGTTTACGGTTACTACCGTAATTCCAGCGAAAGGTTCGACAGTAGCCAAGAAAGAAATAGATTTTGTTCCGTTCGGTCATGATAATAAATTACCGCTTATTATCATGAAGAAAATACACGAGAACACGATCGTGGGAAGTAATATTGAGTTTAAATCTAACATGGCCTACGGCGATGGCCTTACAGTATTTCGCAGAACGAAAAGCGAAGGAGAGATTAAGATCGACGAATTGCTACCTGACGACGCTCCGGAAATATTTCAATTCCTGTCTGATAGCAATTATATGAGAGTCATGCAGGAGGTTGCTGCCGACCTGGTCGTGTTTGGAGATGCTTTTGTACACTTATCCTTTGGAAAACGTTTAAAAAACGATAAACCGCGGGTTGTACAGATATGGCACCGAGAAATGTGTTTCAGTCGGATAAGTAAGCAGGATGATGTTACAAAACGTATCGAATATCACGGTTATTCGTCGCAATGGGGAGAGCAGAGTGCTCCGGATGATGTGATAGTAACCCGGTTGCTTGATCGAAAATCACCTCTTTATGATTTGAAAGTTCGTACAGGACTGGCAATTAATCCTGATACCGGTGAGAAGGATGATGAAGGAGAAAGCGGTTATACTGTCAGCCTAAATATGCCGGTTCCCGGTCGATATTATTACAATCGACCGTACTGGTGGAGTATTTTCCTGGATTGGTACGAGTTCAGTTGTGCTATACCGAAATTTAAGAAAGCCCTTTTGAAGAACCAGATGGTATTGAAATATCATGTGTCGATCAATATGAGTTTTTGGCCGAAACTCTATAAATCTGAAGGTATTACTGATGCAGAAGCTGATAAACAAGTTGCTTGTAAAAAGAAATTTTTGCAAAACCTGAATGACTTTCTTTCCGGAGAAGAGAATGCGGGCAAGAGTTTTGTTTCGCATTTCCAGTATGACCGGATCAATAAATATGAGGAAAATGATATTATTATCAAACCGTTGGAGTCGTTTATTAAAGGAGGCGAATACATTGAGGACAGCGAGGAGGCTACAAACGTGATTTGCAACACTATGGCGGTACATCCGTCGCTAAAAGGTGCATCACCCGGCAAGTCAAAGAATATAAATGGTACTGAGACCCGTGAGTTATTTATCATCGCACAGGTGTTGTTTAAACCGCTTCGGGATATGATGTTATTGCCGCTTTATTTAGCCAAAGAGATCAACGGATGGGATAAAAACATTGAGTTCGGGGTTAAGAATATCATGTTGACCACGCTGGATAAAAATACGGGATCGGAAAAGAGTATTGGAAACGAAAAAGTCTAAACCATGATACAACAATTTATAAAGACGATTGATGATTTGAGACAGACTGTAAAAGTAAATGCTTCGCTTACTTTTACGGTCATGGTCCCCTATCTGGATGATGCTTATGATAAGTATATTCTTCCTTATTTGGGTGAAGCATTAGTTAAAAGGTTATCTGGTAACTCGGATAATACCAGCGATTTAAAGCTTTTCGTCTTGGTCGCCCGTGCATTAGGTCCATTAGCTTTATCGCTGGCCAGTCCGGAACTGGGGGTGTTAATTGGTGACAGTGGCCATACTGTAACACGCAATGATAAATTGACTGTTGCCAGCGACCAAAAGATTGCCAGGTCTGAACAAAGTATGCAGGAACGTGGGTGGAGAAATCTCGATCAGTTGCTCGAATATTTGACCGGTCATTTAGAAGAATATCCAGAGTGGAAGGATAGCCGGTATTATAGCCGAATGGCTACCGGCAGGTATCTGAACACTGCAAAAGAGTTTCAGGATTTTGGAAAAGTAAATATCAATTACTCACAATTGACATTTGAACACTTTCGGCCGTTGCTGGATGCGCTTGAAATGAAGTTGCAGCGGTGGATCGGCCGGGCATTGGATAAATCGTTACGTGAAGAGTTGATAACGCCGACTGATCCGGTACGGCAGGAGCTTATAGAATATATCCGTGTCTGGCTGGCCATGAATGTGGCGAAACTGCATACCAGCCAGACGACCCGTGTTCAGCGTACAGCAGCCGGACAACTGGAGTTTAATCCGTTTATCTATCCGCTTTATGCAGATCCGGTAGATAACGGCAATTTCTATGCTGAACAGGTGACCGCGATGGAAGCAATGATAACGGATTTTATGGTTGCAAATGCTATTGATTTGGGTATACCGGCACCGATGACGTTCGATTTTAATTCAAAAGACAAGCACATATTCGTATTATGAGAAAGATTACAATTAAAGGAAAAAACTATTTTGTTCCTGGGGATTGGAACGAAATGACGGCGGAGCAACTTTGTTTTCTTGCTGTCATATTAACGCAACGGTGTACGGTGCAGGAAGCTAAACTGAAAATGTTGCTGTTCTGTCTGAGGGGGCGTATTCGTGCATATCGTAGAGCGACCGGCAATGGTTATGCTGTTTCTCTTCCTGGCATGAATGTTTATCTAACTCCTGAACAACTGACAGTATTAAGTGCTGTGTATGATTTCCTATTTTGTGAGACTGATAAAGGGTGTGACCTGGATATCCGTTTAACCCGGAATCCGTTCCCTGTCTATGTTTTGAAAGATCGGACACTGGCCGGTCCGGAGGATGGTTTGACAAATGTTAGTTACGGTCAGTTTATCATGTTGCAGAGCTGGCAGCAACAAATGAAGAGTGATTTCAATACGGCACTGGATAATTTTCTATCTGTGATTTGGAAAGATGGCAATTTCACTATATCTGAGGATGGACCGGCGGACCTTTTCAAAGAGGTAGATCCGGCAGTGAAAACCGTTATGTTTTGGTTTTTTCTGGGTAGTATGCGTTTTATTCAAGAGAAATTTTCCCGTGTGTTTCCCGGTACTGGCGATAGTGGCGGGGGAGATATATTCGATATACAACAGCGTATTGTTGATGAAATGGCATCCGGCGATGTAACCAAGAAAGAACAGGTAAAGCATTGTTTGCTTTACGATGCGCTTTACACACTTGAAATGGCGATCGAGAGAGACGAGAAGATGAAACAAAGAAATAAATAGTTTGAGTTACTTTTTCGTGTTTTGGTTTATAGATTGGTTTAATCAACCGCTTTGCCTGTGATAGGTGGAGCGGTTTTGCTTTTATTAACTAATATAAAGCTCTTATTTGTTGTGTAATATACAAACGTATATTATATTTGTGGTGTCAGTTAAACAATGATGAACCAAGAACAAGAGCTAAAGGCTCAAATAAAACAAATAGATAGGAATCTATTGTTTTATTCTTCTTACTGGGATCTTTTGTCAGAACAGGGGGTACGGAAAGAAGAACTCTTTAGAAGATTAGATGTTTTGTTAGACAAGCGTTTATCCTTGACAAAAGAGTTGAAAGGTTAATCAAGCTCCCCCATTGTGGGGGAGCAAACTGACTAATTTTTATCAAAAAGGAGGTTATATGGCTAATTATGAAGAGTTAAAGAAAGAGTTCCTTTCACAGCGAGCAGAGTTTAATCAAAGTGAAGAGATCGATGAAAGTGCTTTCCAGGAACGCATCAGGCGATATTTGGCCACGAAAACGCCGGAAGAGGCTCAGATGTTAGCTGATATCATGCTGGAATGTGTGAATGAAGATATTGAAAAGACTGATAATCTAATTCATGAGGCTCGGTTAAGAAAGGTGCTGTCAAAAGTTTATGATGCGGTTTCATGGTCTTATATAGCTAAGGCTTATTTTGGGAAAAGCCGTTCCTGGCTGAATCAGCGTTTGAATAGTTTTATTGTAAATGGGAAAGAAGCTCAATTTACTCCGGAAGAATTAAAGCAATTACAAAGAGCTCTACTGGATCTAAGTGGAGATATAAAGAATACCGCTCTTGAATTGGGCGTTCATTGATAACTGACATTATCAATCTGGAGAAGGCTTGGCAGTTTGTCAGGCCTTTTTTTTGTTATATCAGAAACTATCCTCATATTTGCTGTACGATAAGAAGCTGAAAGGATCTGAGGGCATGCAGTGAGTTTCAGAAAAGATATACCAATTGGTCAAAAATGCCTGCAAAGTACGGGAATGCCCTCCTGGAAATGTAGGCTTTGTTTATTTATGGAACTAAAAGAATTTATTAAGTCTACGATAACTCAGTTATCTGAGGCTGTATATGAATTAAATGATGAATTGAAAGACAAAGGAGTAGTGGTAAATCCATGTTCTGTGGCAAATTCAAGCTTTGATACACTTGATTTTGGTGGTGGTATTATTGTTTCATCTGTTGATTTTGATTTACAAGTTAACACTTCTGAGGTGAAGGAAAATAGTGGCAAGATTGGTATATTAGCCAGTGTAGTTGGTATAGGTGCTTCAACCAAGGAGGGTAGTAATGGAAATGAAGCGAGCCGAATAAGGTTCAAACTTCCTGTGGTGTTGCCTTATAAGATACCTTATTGACGCATTCTTTCTTGAAATATAATACCTTTTTTTATATACAATTCAATATCTTGGGCGGATGAACTGACTGTAAATCCTTTTTCTTTTCCTTCATGGGCTTTAATGGCATACTTTACACAACGCTCGTGAAGGTGTTGCTCTCTGAGGGTACGGATATAGTTGAAGATTGATTTCATATTTCAGTTCTTTTTTACAAAGATACATGGTTTCTTGGCTATCTCAAAAAACTTTTATCTAATAGTGTTAATATTAAATCTATAACTTGAATGGATGTTCTGATTGTTATTTTTGAAATGAATAATTGTTTGTTTACTTTGAGAGAGTATATCTCCAATAGTGAAAGCAATGAAGAATTGCAAGATAGAGTAAACTTGAATGTAATAGCTAGGAAAGAAGAAAAGGAGCAATATGAGTCAAGATATGAAAATAAAGATTCATCCAATTACTGTTCTTTCAATGTTGCAGGGTTGAGATATTTTAATGCTAAGACTAAAAAGTTAATTGCTGAATTGGTTCCCGGTGATATTTTGTTTTTAGAGCGAGACTCTGATGATGAGTATAATAATATGATAAAGGTTACATTTTTTGATATTATAAAAAGTGATGAGATTTTGTTAGGATATGTTCCAGCTGATAAAACTCTTTCAATAGGAGAAATAATTGATGACAATCCTCAATATCAATGCTATGTAGATGATATATCCTGTAACTTTGCTGATGATGATTTTTCAATATTTGCAGAAATAAGGTATTAATAATTTTATTAAAACAAAAAGATGAAGGCATTCCCTCAAAAAATAGGAGTAGTTGTTATTTTGTTCTTGCCAGTACTTCAACAACAGTATTTTGCAAATCAAATACTAGGGTATAATGTATTTAAAAAGGGATCGATCCCGGTCGATTTGTATTGTGTTCAAACTAAAAATGAATTTTTAAAACTTTTGGAATTATTGACGGATAGAATTGTAAATGAACAGTATTATTTTTTTCTCCATCTTGTAACACATGGGAATAAAGATGGTCTTGGATCGAGCCTTTCTGAATTTATATCTTGGAATAAACTCTTTTCTTATACACGTAAAATGAATATACTGTTTAAGGGAGGGTTAATGATGTTGTTAGGTATTTGTGTCGGTAATTCAATGATTCAAAGTATTGATCCCTCTTTACGTGCTCCATTTAAAACTATTATTGGTTCTTTTGAGCCTCTTTATATCAAAGACGCAATAAATGCTTTTCGTGAGTTTTATGCTTCTCCATTTCCTGATCCTATTTTTTTACATGATTGTGTGGATAGAATGAATATCGTAGTGGGAAAGACTGATCCTCATTTATTTCATATGATAACTGATAAGTTTTGTTTTGATAAAATCTGTGATCCTGATAGAGATCCTGCTTTTTATAAGAATATGGTCTATCAACATGTTCAGCGTATTACTATTCAAGGAAAACAAGGTAATCGTTCTTTTGCGGAGTTATTTAACGATGTAGATCGAAATATCAGAGGGTTGTTAAAGTATGCTCGTAGCCGTGAAGATTATTTTTTATTTAAAAAATAGTAGTGTTATTATTAGTTGATAATCTTGATATATTTTTATGTATAAATCAGAAGATGGGTATATTCGATATTTTTATCGAATAATAGGACAATGGGAGTCAATGGAGACAACTTTTAAAAGTTATGTTCGGGTAGGAGAGTGGTTTATAAATAACAAAAAAATAGAACTATCTCGGATTCCTGAGGAACATAGAATTGGTGATGAAGAGGTGGATATTATGTTTTTGGAGAAAGCAGTTTATAATAGTTCTTTAATTTATCTGTTCTCGCAATTTGAATATTATATTAATAACTTAAGAATAGAAATTGAAAAATTATATGCTAAACCATATGAGAAAAAAGATTGTCGAGATATAATAAAAGGAGAACTAGGAAATATCTATAGAATATCTAAGGTTTCTACAGATAGTTCAAAGCTACTTAAAACGAAATGGCATAAAATTAGCTTATATAAGAGGATTAGAAATAAGTTTGTTCATTCAAATGGACTTACAAATGAGATCGATTTAGTGAATGAGGTGTTAGAGCAACTTGAAAATGAAATTAAAATAATACGATCCAATGATGAATATTTTGAATTTTTACTGTCAAAGGATTTTTTATTTAAGATTGTTGATGATATGAGAATATTTCTAAATGAGTTGATGAAGCTTGTATATGAAAATAAGAAATAGAATGTTTGTCTGGGGACATTGATGTTTTACCATGCTTTTTTGCCATCTCGAAAATTTCGCCTACTTGCGCTCGTATTAATGTTAAACTTTATATGATATGAATGTACTTGTCATTATAATTGTGGTTGTTACTGTTTTTGTTGTTATCAGAGCTTATGCTTTAAGAAACGATGAACAAAGAAAACAAGTAAGGTCTGAAATAGCTGATCGAATAGAAGAAAGAGATAATTTAAATGTTGAAGTTCAACCGAAAGAAGAAATATCGACTTGCAATTCACTGTTTAATCGAAGTTCCTCATTGGAAGAATATAATTTTATAAATGAATTAGGGGGCAGTATAGAAGTTGAGATAAAAGGTCTTTCATATAGAATGCTACAGGAAAGACAACGAGCTAAATTATTAAGATCTGGAGAAAATTTAATGTTAAAAAGAGAATATAATAACCCTGTTGATAAACATGCTGTTGCTATATACAGCAATGATAATTATCAATTAGGGTATATTCCTGCAAATTTGGCAGAAGGAGTTTCTAACCTTCTTGAAAAAAAATATGATTTGGAGTGTATGGTTAGTTCAAAAACAAACCATGAGTTACCCTATGTTCATATACAATTGTCATACACATCCGACAAGAGAATAAAGATAAATGAAATATTTAATGAGAAATGGAAAAAGCTGGATTTGAAGGAGACATTTAGACGAAGATTAGGAAATGCTTGGAGTAAACAACTTAATGATTCGTATTTGGACACTATATCCATTTATGGGGAATATGTAAATGTAGAGTTATTTCTGGTAAAGGAAGTTGTTAGAACAAAAGCCAATGAAGAAAAAGAATTACAATACTATTATAACAATAATATTTCATATGAAAATATCGAAATGGCTAAAGAATATGAAAATTGCCGGATGTATGATGAAGCCATACAATTATATAAAACAAATATTTCACTAAAAGAGAGTTTGTCCAAATCTGCTTTAAGATTAAGTGTACTATACAACAAGAGACATCAATATGACGAGTCAATCAATGTTCTTCAGGAAACCATTTCGTTGTTAGACATTATTAGAGAACAATATGATAACACAGAGAAGCTAAAAGATCGATTAGATAGATTGAAAAATAAAGAACATATCAAAGTGAATGAACATGTGAAATATAAAGTGGAAAGACTAAAAGAAAACATTAAGCGAACAGAAAGGGCTATTGTGTCTTTAGAAGAAAAAGGGAAAGATAGTCTTGCTGAAAAAGCGAGATTACGTCTTCAACAATACAAGAGCGAACTGATTGAAATCGAAAAATGAACATTAATTTTTGTCATATCAAAAACTTTCCCCATCTTTGCAATGCTAAACACGTGGCGCAAGCTACAACACCGGGAGCAACGGATAATGCTCAACTTTTGTTAGGGCTTTTTTTATGCCCAAATTGTACGATATAGGCGGCTGCCATTTCTTTGTGATTTTTGCTCCTCGGAGTAGCTCACGTGTTTAGCGACGGGAAATGTGTGGCCGTCTTTCTTTTTAGAAAAACCACACTATAAAAGCTAAACACGTGATTTTATGAAAACAAATTCATTAACCGTACCTGTATCTGGAAGCCGGAAGCATGTACAAGTATCTAATCCATCAGCCTGGGAATCAATTGCCCGTATGTATAATTACTTTCCGAAGGCTGTTACTCCCTGTAAAAATGTTTATGAAGCAAAGATGTACACGGCCTCTTTATTGGCTGTTCTCTCTATGTGCTTTTTACCGCTTGTGATCGCGGCTTGTTGGGTGTATTTCTCTGCAAAGAAAGGAGGCCAGGCATGACCCAGGTTAATAATTTGGAAGAAGCTATGGTTGAAATCAGAAATCTCGAAAAAAACTTAATTGAATGTACAAAGCGTTGTGAAAGAGCGTGGGAAGAAGTAGGGCGATTGCAATATAGATTATCGAATTATGAGAATAAATATTCTGTAAGTGCTCGACATTTAACTGTTTCGAAAGGAGGAAAGGCCGTATGACACAGAAAGAAGCTATTGATTTGCTCGATATCGTAACCGATGTGAATGAGCAATATGCGAAAGAAGAGCGCATCCGTGCCGCGATGCGATTGGAAGAGTTGCTTCGTTTACTCCTTCCGGAAGATTGAACCTACATAAATGTCCTTTAGAAGCTCCCTTCGGGGGGCTTTTTTTGTATCCGTAAATTAACGGATGCTGTATGTATAAACATTTTGAATATTCCGAATTTCTAGCCCGGCACTTGGCTCCGATCAGGCACACAGATACCGACTGTCACTTTTTACGAAGCGATGAAGTAGAAGAAATCTCCGATCTGGAAGCGCGGATATCTTCCATCCGGGACTATGTGCTTGTTGCCATCGACGGGCACAACTCCGATTTTTCGTGGATCAATAGTGATAATCTGGTGAATATCCCTCAGTACTTTATTGCTGTACTCAAACAGAGTGAGACAGGGAACATTGACGCTGTACATAAGTCGAAGGCTGACTGTAAAGAAATCCTGATGCAGATCGTTTGCCGGATGATGGTAGACCGGGAAGAAGAACGAAACGAACTCCAGTTCTTAGAGGTTGACAGTATGACCATGCGCGGCGTGGGCCCCATGTCGGAAAACTTCTATGGTGTGATGTTGGGCTTCAATCTCCGGAGGCCGGTACAGTATTTTATCAACGAATCGATGTGGGTGTGATATGGGGGTGATGAAGAAACTTAGCGATCAGATGCGGACACCTAAACGGAAAAACTCCCTTTTAGGTGCCCGCGAAGGGTTGCCTTTTGAAATATCGCTGGAGTCGGTCAGTGCTGTTGCCCGTTACGAACGACGGCAGGACAAAGAGAAGTTGAAGCAATTCAATGATGATGTGAAGGCCTGGAGTATTGATGTAACCCGACAATTGCGGAGTAATGTCCGTATGCTGGTGAAGCAGGATGAACAACTATCAGAATCAATTGAACCGAATGTGTATTCTCGGAACGGTGAAGCTGAACGGATTGGTTTTAGTTTTGCCCGTGAAGGAGTTTATATACATAAGGGGGCCGGTCGTGGTCAGGGTGGTTTTCGTGGTGGATCGCGATGGACTGATAAACATGGAAAATTAAAGGAGACGAATCCGCTTTCTTTCTTTAAAATGGGAACCGGGAACCGGAAGCCGATCCGGTGGTTTGATCCGGTGATTGATAAGAACTTGCCGTTTTTGGCAGATGTGGTAGCGGAATATGCCGCTGATATGCAGATCGATGCGACGCGAATTTTTGTAGACAAGGAGGATAGAGAATAGGTATGGCGAATGATTTGAACAGGAGTATAAAGATTTATCTGGATAATAGTGCGGCAATGACCAGCGCGGACGAACTCCAGAAGCGGATCGGTGAATTGGAAGGTAAGTTGTTGGATTTGCAGACGGCAGGAAAAGGCAATTCCGACCAGTCCAAAAAGATCGAAAAGGAACTAACGGCTCAGAAGAAAAAGTATGAAGATTATAAACGTGAAGTAGCGGATACAGAACGTGTGCTGAAGAATCTTAGTGGTGCGACATATAATGAATTATTGCGTGCAAAGAAGGAAGTAGATAAACAATTACGATCTTCTACCCGGAACACAGATTTGTATAATAAAAGGTTAGAGGTTCAGAAAAATATCAGCCGTGAGCTTTTGGTTGCACAAAAGGAAATGCGGCTGGAAATTGCTAGCCAGGCATCGGTTTTTTCTCGTGCCAACGATTTCATTGGTAAATACATGGGACTGATCGGAACGGGTATTGCAGCTATTACCGGTATCACGATGGCATTTTCCAAGTTCCGGGACGAACGGGATAAATTGGAATCTTCATCTGCGAACCTTAAAGCCTTGACGGGGTTGGATGATGATAATGTAAAGAAGCTGGAAGATGGTGCAAAACGGTTATCGACGACTGTAACAGAGGAAGGTGTTCGGATCAGGCAGAGTGCCGTGGAAATTGATGATTCGTTTGCGATCATTGGTAGCCAGCGACCGGAATTGCTCAAAAATGCAGAAGCGTTGGAAAAGGTTGCTCAGGATGCCATATACCTTTCGATTGCCGGTAAGGATAAGCTAGAACCGGCAGCTAAAGCTCTTACTACTGTCATGAATCAAATGAACCTCGGTGCAGAGAACAGCCGACGGATCATTAACGCCATTGCTGCCGGTAGCCAGGCTGGTGCAGGTAATATCCAGTATATTACGGATGCTTTTGAAAAGTCGGGAACAACTGCCAAGCTTATGAATATTGAACTGGAACAGCATATAGGTTTGATCGAAGCGGTTGCGCCGAAGTACTCCGAGGCTTCTATTGCCGGTAACAGCTTAGACAAGGTGTTACTGAAGATGAAAGAGAAGGGGATCGGTTATAAGAATGGAGTGTTCGATCTTTCCCTGGCAATTAGTGAACTGGAAACTAAATTCAAGAACGGGGAGTCGGCTGCAACCTTGTTCGGTGCCGAACATGCGAAGATGGCTGAGATCCTTGTTATGAATAAAAAGGAGATCGAAGATTATACGGCCGCCGTGACTGGTACGAATAAGGCTGTCGTACAGGCTCAGATCAATTCGGATACGAATGAAGCGAAACGCGCTCAGGCTCGTAATAAAATGAATTTGCTCGCTATCGACCTAATGGAAAAACTTAACCCGGCGATCATTGGAGCCATGAACCAAACGGTACACTGGACGGGAAAGCTGGTCACATTAGCAACATGGGTAAGCGAAAATACAACTGAAATACTGGCTGTTGTTATAGGCTTATCGGCTTACACTGTGGCTGTAAAGTCTGCAATTATAGTTGATAAATTACAGGTATTGTGGAATGAGAAGATTATCTCTTCTTTGAAAACAATGTATGCAACTATGTTGAAAAATCCTTATGCACTGATGGGAGCCGTGGTACTGACCTGGTTGCTTTATATGCGCAAAGCAAATCAGGAATTGACAAAGATGGAGGTTGTTCAGAGGCGTTTGAATAAGGTTGAAACTGAAGCTGCTCAAAATATTGCCGAACAAAAGACCGAATTGGAGCAATTTTTACGTGTCGCTCGTGATGAGTCGGAATCGAAAGAACGTCGTTTGTCTGCCTTAAAAAAGATCAATGAATTATCACCTGAATACCTGGGGAATTTGACATTGGAGGAGATCAATACAGACAAGGCAACGACTGCTATCAACAGATATATTGATAGTATATATGCGATGGCGAAAGCTCAGGCGGCTAAAGAACAGCTTGTCGAAATTGAAAAGGAGAAAATCAGACTGGATACTGATCCGGAGGCTTTTCAGGAACAAATATCCTGGTTGGAAGAAATGGAAGTCGGTTTTGCCGGTTTATTCAGCAAAGATAAGTCTGATAGAATGTTAGCTGATATGGTTGCTCGCGGAAGGGAAAGACGTGATAAAGCTAAAGAGTTACTAGATGCTCAGGCGGAGGCTCTACGTGGAATTGTAATGGATAGCAGTAAGACTATCAATGATATATTAGCCGACGATACTTCAGAGTCGGGTGGTTCCAGTAAGAATATGAAGGACTCCGAATTTAAAGCGGCGATGGATTTGAAGTTGAAAGAAATGGAGAATACCCATTCGTCGGAGCTTGCCCTTTTGAAAAAACAGAAGCTGGAGTCTGAACAGACTGAACAGTTCTACAATCTTCAGGTACTTTCTTTCGATGCTATTTATTACCAGAAGCGTCTTGAACAGTTGCAGGACTATTTGAAGAAAGCCGGTAGCAAGAAGATGCAGGCGGAGATCAATAAGCAAATCGTTGACGTACAGACGAAACAGTTAGAGATAGAGCAGAAGCGGGATAAAGAAGTTATTGCCGCTTTGCAGGATAACCGGGATAAGCAATTGAGAATAGTCGAGAATGGTTATACCCAACAGAAAACGGTATTGGAGAAGGCCGTGGCAGAACAGAAGATGACACGTGAGCAGGCAGATGCTTTATCTCTTTCTTTAGATGCGGAAACGGCTGAAAAACGACTGGATATTTATCTGGCTTATCAGAACGACATTCTTTCTCTTGAACTGAATAATGGGCCGGAAAAGGCCAAAGCGATCGAGGATGCAAATAAAGCTGTATTGGATGCTGATTTGAAAGCTTCACAATCCCGTGCTAATCAGCAAAAAGCTTTACAGGATTTGCTGAAGGATTTCAAAGGACAATTCAATCTAACAACAGTTGGTGAAGATACTGAATTACAGCTGAAAGTACTGGAAGACGTTTATAACGCCAAGAAGGAAATGGCTATTAAAGACGGATTGGATACGACAGAACTGGATGCTGCCTATGAGAAAGCAAAAACCAATATCCTGCAACAGGAAGAGGATAAGCGTTATCAGATCCGTCAGCAGTACGGCTTGGTTTCTCTGCAAGAAGAGTATGAAAAGGAAATGCAATGGTTACAGCAACAACGTGATCAGGAGTTGCTGAGTTTAGAAGAATTTGAAAAAGCCAAAGTCCAGGTAAAAATCAAATATCTGAAAAGTAGTTTTGATTACTATTCGGATATGTTTTCCGGCGCTGTATCAGCTTTGCAGGAGGCAGAACTGGCGAATATTGATGCAAAATATGACGCGGAGATCCAACGGGCAGGGGATAACTCGGAAGAGGTTGCCCGGCTGGAAAAGGAGAAAGAGAATAAGAAACTTGCCGTACAGAAAAAATATGCCAATGTTCAGTTTGCTATTAAAGTTTCAGAGATCATTGCAAATACGGCTGTAGCAATCATGCAGGCTTTTGCTCAGATGGGTCCCATTGCCGGGGCTATTGCTGCTGCTGTAATGACAACGACAGGGGCGGCTCAGATTGCGGTTGCTAATGCTGAACGCAAGAAAGTAATGAACATGACTGTGGACGGTTCCGGAAGTAGTGGTGGTAGTGGAACGCGGGTTGCTACCGGTAGTAGCTCCAATGCCGGGTACTATGTCGGAGGCTGGTCTGGTGATGGCAGTCCGTATGAGGTGGCTGGTCCGGTTCATAAGAAAGAATATGTTGTACCATCTTTTGTCATGAGTGAACCGGCGGCCATGAACCATGTTGTTGCTCTCGAAGCTATGCGTAGGCAGAAAACAAATGCTAACCCGTTACCCGGTTCTGTCGTGGGAATGGCAACCGGTGGTTATAGCGGCAATACGCCAAAGGAACCGGATGATACGTCTGTTGGTATCCCTCTGTCAATAATCAAGATGCTAGTATCATTACTTACACAGTTGAATAAGGGGCCGCTGAAAGCATACGTTGTGCAATCTGAATTACAGGCAGAGCAAGATAAGTTAAATGAATCCCGTAAAATTGGTAGTAAGTCATGAAAATAGTGCATTCATCCGGGCAAGAACTGAAACTGAATCCCGGTACCGTGTTGGAAATGGAACGTAGTAATCCGTTTTTTAATGAATATGGAGAGCAATCGCTTCCGGTAAAACTTCCTTCGGATGAGTATAATCGTAAGATACTTGGTTTTCCAGATGATATGGCGGGAGTAAATAAAATGCCCTCACGGGCAGATGCGACGATTCAGGATGGTCTTTTCTCAATCCGTTGCCGGCAGGCTATATTGTCTGCCAGCCGGAAAGATGGGATTGATACATCTTTTTTCCTTAACATCGGATCTTTTTATGAGAAAATGAAAGATGTACAATTAACAACTGTCTTTAAAGATAAAGTCGTTAAATTTTCATCACTTACCACTGCGATCAACTTTGTCCGCTCGTTAATGATTACTCCAGATCCTCGCTTTTCCTGTTTTCCAGTCTTGGCAGAAAGTCATGATAATGGCGAGATAATTTGCCTGAACAGGGTTGGTGGCCCTATTAAGCCGGACGGTTATTATACCCTGTGGAATGAACAGTACCGGGAAGAGACTGTTGATGATAAGACTGTCTCAACTCCGGCCGGGTATTATATTACTCCGTTTATTAAAGCAATGCATTTATTGGAGGAGGTTTTTAAGTATTTGGGGTATACGCTTGAAGAAAGTTTCTTTTCTCGGACAGAACCGTTTAAGTCGATGGTATTTTTGAATAACAACATTGATACTATAGTCAATGCCGAAATACGTTACGATCAGATTGTTCCGAGTTGTAATATTTCGACGATATTAGATATATTTCGTTACAAATTTTGTTGTGAGTTTATTCCGGACGAAGCCCGGCGAAGTGTCAGAATTGTACTGTTTAACGAGATCGCTGACGGTAATGCAAGTCAGGACCTAACAAGATTGCTGACGGCTCCGATTAGTATCAACCACGGAGGAAAATACAAGCAGGTGAAGTTGTCGGCAGAGAAAGGCCCTGTATTATCATATAGTAATGATGAAGGAAAGTTGGTTTCTTTAACTCCTGATTATCTTTCGAAGTCAATGTATGAAATAGCGGCTATGTATCCGGAAGCCTTTATTGATCTTACACGGGGATGGATTATTCGGGAAGGCTTTTCTGCGGTTGATTACGTGATAGAAAAAGTAGGAACCTTAAATTGTGGTTATTATGCCGGTGGCACTCTGGAGGCTGAAAAAAAGGAGTCTCCTGATACACTTGTCAGCATAGAATTTGAAACGCTATCAAGTGGTGTTGCACCTTACATTGGTACGACCAGAGCAATAAATTCGAAAATAGTCTGGAACAATGATCCTACACAAGGTAGTAATACTGAAAACTCGACTCAGGAAAAATCGGAATTGAAACCTATGCTATGCTTTACGGCTCATAGAACTTCACGGTTTGACTCTGGAACGATCTATGCCTATCTTGATACACGAGAAAGGATATGGGATTATTCACTGGCATATAACGGTCCGGATGGATTGTATGAAAAGTTTTGGCGTAAATATGATGATATGCTCCGTAACTCGATGCGCCCTGTTACAACGAAAATGCTTTTGTCGGATATTGACAAACTCAATATATCGGCCCATGAAAAAGTAATAATAAACAATCAGGAACTATTACCAAATGTAATCAAATATAACATAGGTAAGAATGTTCCAACTGAATGTACTTTTTTGACAACAAAATTGTATAACCCAGTTTCTTCTGCTAAATCTGAATCAGAACATTTTCCATCCTCTAAGTATCGCTGGAACCGTCGCTGGTCGAATAGCGTAGGAAGTCAATACAATTGGATGCAGTTGAAAGAACAAGCTCCGATATCGTTTTTTCCACCTCCCACAGAAGAAGAATACAGGCGCGGAGGAAGGTACCATGTGGAGACGCATGCCTGTTGGTTTGCTATAGAGATTCGTTTAGCAGGGAAAATTCCTATTCTGGTTGATAAAATAGAAGGAACATTAACTGTATGGTTAGAGCCTGTTCTAAGGGAGTGGTAATTGTCCTTTACCTATCTGTTAGTCACAAATACATTTGCTGAAAAAATGAATAATGGCAGGAGTTTTAAATAAACCTGATGCGCTGAATCTCTCCGGTAACATGAATCAATTTCTGTTATCCTCGACCGGTTTGATATCCTTTATTTTGAAAAAAGGGAATCAAACTTTATTGGAGCAGAGTTATGAGCCAGGTCCCGACCTCATGGTCCGGATTGATTTGAAAGAGGTTATCGAAGGACAATTGAGTTACAATCTGGATGCCGGATCGTTATTTTATGTTCAGCCAAACTTGGCAGAAACATTTACAGCCGTAATTGATGGAACAGAATATAACTTTAGGGTTGTTCGTGGTGGTGTGGCCAATCTGGCGGATACGGCATCGAACTGGTTGAAGCTACATTTTCTGACTTGGCAACCGCGTGTTAAGCCTGTTACCTATTATTCACCTGAATGGCTGACCTATTATGCTGTAGAAGAATGTACCGCGAAACTCAAAGCGACGTATCCGGACAAATCAACAAAAGTAATTTCGCTGGGAACTTGTGTTGCCGGTCATGTTACGACAATGAACCTGCAATACTCGGTAATAGCCGGTAAACTTGGAAACACCTATCCGTCTTATTACGAAGTATGGATAGAGAGGTCCGGTACAAAATTGTCCGAATCTCAGGTATATGCTTTTTCCGATCCTATATCTGATGATGAACAGTGGTATCTTTTTGAAAATAGCTTAGGAGGTTTAGATACTTTCCGGGCGACAGGAACAAACAGCCTGAATGCCGAACATGAACATAATATAGCTGAATTTGGCGATGTGCGGGAGGAGTATCAGGTAGACACCCAGCGAAAGTATACGAAAAATACTGGCTACCTGGATGAATACTCTCGCCGTTGGCTGCTTGACTTTTTTCCCAGCCGTGCAAAATACGTATATGAAGCAACTGCTATCCGGAAGATTGTTGTAACAGAGAGCAATGCGACATATGTTTCGAACGAATTACCAAGCAGTTATACTTTTACCTGGCAGCTGGCCGAAATATCGACCTATTTAAACCTTGTTAAAAACGAGAACGATATCCCGGACAACTTAGTCGCTCCCGATCTGTCATCGCCGGATTTTATTTTACCCCCTCGGTTAGCTGAGTTTCCGAGGGTACAACTTACTGAGGGGGTACTTATTCCGGCCTTCGATCCGAATAATCCAAAACCGACTGTCACGACCTATGGAGCGATCCATAATACAATCAAAAATGCCGTAGTTAAAGAACTGGAAGAAGAGATCGGAAATATCGGAACTGGTCCGGGCGGCGGTGATTGTATTGAAATAATTAAACTAAATGATCTAACTTTACCTACAGATGAAAATGTTTTTTCGGCTTCTCGAACTTTAGATGAAATTAGAAGGAAGATAGAGGACAACACCGTTACACTTGATGCCCGTTATCTCCGTAAGGATATAGATGATACTGGAGAGGGGAACTATGAATTTATGAAAAATATCTTCGTTCATGGTGAAGCCGGTTTGACCAATGCTTTGATTGTCGAGGCTCTCTACTCTGATATCCATGCCGCCGATTTTGATGTTGTAGGTTTTCACCTGTCAGCCGAAGGTGATGCTTGGTTGAATAACATCTATGCTAAGAAGGATTCTTATTTCGCAGGAAATCTATCATCTCCAAACTTTTCGTCTGGATTCCCGGCCGGCTACGGATGGGCAATTACCTGGCGCGATGTAGTTAATGCAGCTGGTGTGATAGCAAAGAAAACACATCTTGAGATTGACGATGCGACTTTCCGTGGTGTTTTACGCGTGTATGAGATGGTAATCTCTCAATTGTTAGGTGAGAACGGAACTCATTTGACTACCGATATGATGAAGATCAAATCGGTAGACATTGCGAATAAGATCATTTATCTGGACACAGAAGAAAACGTGTTGTATAATCCGTTTTGGACAGACGATGTATTAATGGTACAGCGTTTTAATGGAATGCCGACACCGGAGAATGACTATTATGTCACGAAGCAGTACGAATTTGCTGTTGAAGAAACGCATATCGGTAGTGTTGATGAAGAAGGGAATCGGGTTGACTGGATTAAATACAAGAATTTTGTCGGTGACGAATCTCTCATGGAGGCCCGTGATACATTGGTCCGAGTGGATAATCTAACCAATCCGGATCGTAAGGGGATCATTAAACAGACAAGTGTGGAACCTGGCAGTCCGTACATGGATATTATCTACGCGATGAAGACGGACCCTGAAAACGCAATCCGTGCTCGTTATGGCATGTTAGATGGACTTATAACATCTTATTGGGGACAGCTATATGGACCTGGAATCATGTGTGACAACGCCTATCTGAAGGGGCACTTTATGTTACACACTGGTGAAGACGTGAAGACAAAGTTTGAGATCATGGAAGGTTTGTTCCGCTCCGAAATCTCTTCGATCAAGACTCAGATATCAACTAAGGACAACTACCTGTCTAATGCTTCATTCGCGACCAATACTGATAAATGGTCGACGGTCAACGAACAGAATGTATTCGCTGTGAACGGTCGGATACTGATGTTTAACAACAACCTGTATGCGAATAAGAAAAAGATAGCCGCTATCGTCTCCGATGCCGGCCAGCGGGTATTACGTATTAAAAACAGCGTGGTCCGGCAGGCTAACGCAGATCTGGCGAACAAACCTTCGCTTGACATAACCGGTGAGACAGTAGTGATTCCGACGTTTTACGTGTCGTTCAAGTACCGTTGCCTGGTTCCCGGCTTGCTGAAGGTCGGTTTTGCGGGCAAGGAACTGTATACCGAGGAAAACGTGTCGGTGTCGAACGATTATGTTTTGAAAGAGTTTAGCGGCAAATGGGACGGAACCGGTGACTTTATCGTTGAATGTACCGGAGATATCTACGTCACCATGCTGGCTCTTACTACGGATGCCCTGGCTGATTTTAAGCTGGAGATGAAAACGATCATCGAGCAGACCGACGAACATATTAAGCTGCTGGGTGAGAAGATAGACAAGAATGCCGGTACGATCACCAATCTGGGTATTGAACTTGATAACGTCAACGAATCACTGATGCTGTACGCGACCAAAGCAACAGTTAATGATTTAGAGAGTCGTTATCAGTCATCCATGCTTGAACTGACTCCGGCAAAGATTAATGCGACGGTTAGCGAACAGATCACCCGCGTCTCCGAATCGGCCAAAGCAGCTGCGATCGCGGTAGCTAACAAGGCTCAGGAGTCAGCGAATAAAGGTATTGCCGATGCTAAGGCTGCCAGCGACCGGTTGACCGGTTGGGCTAGCGATGGCGTAATCTCTCCGCCAGAGAAGTTGACATTGAAACAGGAGGCAAAAGATTTAGCCTCTGAAAAGGTAGAGATCATCGCCAATGCCGGCAAGTACGGAATCGCTACGACTGGTTATGTGAATGCTTACAACGCTTATCTAGGCGAACTCAATTATCATAGTACCGCTACACCGGAGAACATTGCGATCCGGACCACATTTGCAACCTATCAGACGGCTTATTATAATGCCCGTCAGTCTATCTTGGATCAGATCGCAGCTAAGACTAAGCAGTCAGCTCAGGACTATGCAGACAATGTCGGTAAGACGATAAGTGCTAGCCTAAACATAGAGAAAGGTAGAATTGACGCTCTTGCCGGTAAGTTTGACGCGAACGGCAAATTGATAGAGGGGGCCGGTTGGATCACAACAACCCAGGGTAATACGCTGTGGGCTAACAAATCCGCCTTTGACTCTTTAACTCAGACCGTTTCTGATCATTCCTCCAAATTCAATGTCAATTCATCTTGGATTTCAGGTCTTGTCTCTCGTGTTACAGTGGCAGAAAACGGAATCAGAAGCCTTAATAATGCAGGCTTCATAACAAAATCTGACGGTAATAATTGGTGGGTAGCTTCAACGGATTATACCGGGACGTCTATTGTAAATAAGATAAATCAAAGTTCTACTACAACGAAAATATTAGCTTCAAAAGTAGACATTCAGGCTTATAATTTGAATCTGATCAGGAACTCTGGTAATTGTCGAAATACAGCTTACTGGCAGGCCGATGGTAATGCATCTAATTTGTCAGTATCCAACGGTTCCATATCAATCAACTTTTCAAATTCTTATGGACGACTATACAATCGAAGTCTGGCTGGCATAAGGTTAATGGGAGGTCGAAAGTATACATTAAGATTTAGTCTGTATTCATCAATTACAACAAGCGTTCCTATTTGGATAGGCTCGTATCAAAAAGATATATCGGTTGTATCAGGTGATAGAGAGTATACTTGGACATTCACTGTATCTAGTAATACAGATGCACAATTCTTTTGCTTGTATTGCCAAACATCTTGCCGAATGATGATCAACTGGATAAAATTAGAAGAGGGCGAGTATGCAACAGCTTGGACTCCTAATCCGAATGACTCTATTTATTCTCTTGATTCAGATTTGGTCGCCGCTTTGAATGGGACTACTATTTCCGGAGGACTACAGCTTACAACAAAAATAAAATTAGGGTTACTATCCGGTGGGGCTTGGACGGAACAGGGTGGTATCTCTGCTAACATTGATAATATCATGTTATGGGCAGGTGGAACCTATGATCAGGCGAAGACAGGAACGGCTAAGACTATTCTATATCATGATGGATCAGGTAAGTGGACTGGAAAGTTAGAAAGTAATTCAGATGGTAATAGAATAATTATTGATCCATTAGAAAGAGGGCTTAAAATGATGTCGTCTACTTTAGAAGTCGCAAAATTACACTGGATGGATACGGGAGCTGTAAGCGTACCATTTTTAACTATGGCACAATATGTCAATGGACAGGAAACTTATAGAGCAGGTTTAAGTCCGGCTGGATTGTCTATTACTTATGAAGGAACTGAATTCGCAACCTTTATGGCTGGAAGGACACAACTCAAACTTGGTAGATCTATTTTCAATTACGAGCCACAAGGTACAGTTTATCAGGGTACATTATGGTATGATTCTTCTGGATATGTACGAATAAAATTATAGTGACTAACAATTAAAACAACACAATCATGAAAGTAAATTTTAATCAAGCATTTAAGAGTTTCGATGGAACGACGATCACCGAAACAGTCGAAGACGATAAGGGTGTAAAAACTAAGGACAAGATGATTTCTACGATGGTAGCATCATTTCTCTTTTTGGGTGAGGGGTTAACCTCGGTAGAAGAAAAAATGATGGCTGCAAATTTGTCCCAACGTATTTACACAGCTAAAGAGCCGATCGAAATCAGTTTAGAAGAAGCGGCCCTTATCAAAAAATTGGCAGGAAATCTCATCGCCGGGGCATATGCTCAGGTTGTAAACCTATTAGAAAATAGCTCTAAAAAATAAACGACATGCAAATCAGTAGTGATAAAAGAGAACGAATAGGGGTAACAGAGGTGTCAGCTGGAGTAATTAACACCTATACATTTACCCAGGAAGCCGGGCAGGAAGTGACAGATATCAATATCGTTTCGTCCAAATCTGGAAATAAAGTAGCTGGAACTCATTACATGGGTACCTCCAACCGGTTGTTGATTGACGTGACGGATTATAAGTATCTGACGAAAGACGAGCGTAAAGCTATCATATCCACCTTGCTGGGTGATATTGATAATATCCTGGCAGAGAATAAAACAAATGAAGAATGATGAATCTAACGGACAACGAAATACAAGAGCTGGGCCGGTTGATCCTTGATTGGCTCCAAGCGCAAGCGCAGGGCGTAGGAGATGGCGATGTTGAAGTGGTCGGTACCCTGGCAAACATTAACTCTCTGCTAGCTTATCAGAAAACCGGTACGCTGGTTAAAATCGTCGAGGCGCCGCTATCCCTGTTAGGCGTCGGCATGCAACGAACGGAAACACATCTTCAGTGGAAATTGGGGGCGGGTGCCTGGCAGAACATTATTCCACTCTCTGACCTGATGGGTAAGGATTTTAAGTTTTCAGACTTTACTCCGGAACAATTGGCTTTGCTTACGTTGACCTTCGAAAAGCTGACTCCGGAAGAAAAGGAAAGTTTGAAACTGAAATTTGCCGACCTGTCAGAAGCCGACATTGCTCTGCTCCAGAAGCCGGCTACCGATGCCGCCAAAATTGTCACCGACAAGATGGCTCAGATCGAGCAAACCGCTGATCGGAAAATAGCAGACTTGACAACCTTTGAAACTACGGCCAAAGAACAGGAAGCTGATCGTGTTGACGCAGAGAAGAAACGAAAAGCCGAGGAAGGAATACGGAAGACCGACGAAGCTACCCGTAAATCAGACTTTGAGAAGATTAAAACGGATGCTGGAGAAGCGACAGAAAATGCTAATGCCTCTGCTGCGAATGCCGATGAAAAAGCAGGATTGGCGAATACCGCTGCTGATTTGGCAGATAAAGCAACAAAGAACGCTGATGATGCTGCCGGAGCCGCGAATAGAGCCGCCGAACAGGCTATTACTGAAGCCGGGAAAGCTACCGACGCTGCTGAGTTAGCCGAAGAAAAAGCTGGATTGGCGAATACAGCTGCTGAGCTGGCGAAAAGGTCCGCTGTGAATGCCGATGAAAAAGCGAAAGAAGCTGAAAAACAGGCAGATTTAGCAAGTAAGGCTACAGAGAATACGGAGAAAGCAACAAAGAATGCCAACGACGCTACTGGAGTCGCAAATGATGCAGCGGAATTGGCTAAAACTGCTGCCAGGAATGCCACAGATGCCGCTGTTCTAGCGGAAGAAAAAGCGGGAGTCGCGAATGCCGCTGCAGAATTAGCTACTTCGTCTGCCGTGGCCGCTCAAGAAACCGCTGATCATCCGACTTATGTCGGTGACAATTTCTATGTCTACAAATGGAACAAGGAGACAAAGGCTTATGATAAGACAAATGTCTTTGTAAAGGGAGATGGTTTCTCAGTCAAGAAAGTGTATCCTTCCATTTCAGTCATGAACGCTGACCTGGATAATCCTGATATCAAGGAAGGCGACTTCGTCCTTATCAATACCAATGATGTAGAAGATCCGGATAACGCTCAATTGTACAGTCGTACCGAAACGGGGTTCAATTTTCTCGTTGATATGTCAGGGCCAATAGGGTTTACCGGTAAGACACCACAGTTCTCGATCGGAAATGTATCAAAAGGTGATGATCCTGCAGTATCCCTATCTCTTGACGGAACCGATCCGGATGGTAATCCCAAAAACAAATTGAATTTCGTATTACCGAAGGGAGATACTGGTAATGTCGGTCCCGTTGGCCCGGTAGGCCCAGAAGGCAAACAAGGGCCAATAGGTCCGAAAGGTGATACCGGTGCCGCATTTACCTATGACATGTTTACTCCGGAACAGCTAGCCTTATTGGTAGGTCCTGTCGGTCCAATTGGCCCGAAGGGTGAAAAGGGTGACAAAGGTGATAAAGGTGACAAGGGAGATCAGGGGATACAAGGTATTCAGGGGCCAATCGGTCCCAAAGGTGAGATCGGCTTAACTGGCTCGGCAGGAGTAAAAGGCGATAAAGGAGATACTGGTGCCCAGGGTCCGCAGGGCTTACGCGGTGAAAACGGTATATCCTGCGACTGGCAGTGGTCCGGCACCAGTTTGCGTATCTACGGAGCTTCCGGGTGGAGTAGCTATGTAAATTTACTTGGCCCTCAAGGTCCGAAGGGCGACACTGGAGCGACTGGACCCGCTGGCGCTAAAGGAGCAACCGGAGCAACTGGTCCGCAAGGTCCTGCCGGTGCTCGTGGAGCGACTGGTCCAGCCGGGTCAAATGGCTCTAATGGAGTTTCCTGCGACTGGCAGTGGTCAGGAACCAGCTTGCGGATTTACGGTGCATCCGGTTGGAGCAGCTACGTAAACCTTAAAGGCGCAACGGGGGATAGAGGCGCTACAGGTGCAACCGGTCCTCAAGGTCCCAAAGGAGATACAGGTGCACGCGGTGCAACTGGAGCAACCGGACCGCAAGGCCCTAAAGGGGATTCTGGTGTATTTGATGGGGGTACGGTAAGTAGTACTATCTATTTTAACTTTTCGGGAGCTATGATTTATAGCCGGTATACAAATGGAGGATGTGGTGTTCAGGCAACACAGACATCAATGCAGTTATATACGGGGCAAGGATCGGCTAAAGTCTCAATGGTAAATGGTGGTACTGAAATGTTTTATACGACATCATCTATTGTAGCTGCTGCCAAATCCGTTACGGTAGTATCTGATATGCGGTACAAAAACATGATACGTCCGTTCGAATCCGTACTGGATAAGATCAATAGGCTTAATCCATTTTACTTTTACTATAAAGGAGATGAGCCAGACAATGTGTATGGAGGTTTGTCGGCGCAAGAGTTGTTGACCGTTTATCCTGAATTTGTCAGACACTTAGACGATCATTATTCGGTCGATTATGGGAGCCTCACAACCTGTATAGCCATTAGGGGGATACAGGAACTACTTGAAAGAATAGAAAGTTTAGAACAAAAAATATCAGCGTAAAATGAAGAAAGAAGAAATTGTGAATTTGAATCGTACACTATTGTATGTGTCGTTCGGAAACATGAGTAAGGCTGGCAAATCAGCCATGATGCGTAATTTGGTCCGGTTGGGAAAACACTCGAAGGAAATCGAGGAAGCTATGAAGATCGCTTTCGATAAGTTCAAACCGGCCGGCTTGGATGATCTTATGAAGAAGAAAGATCGGTCCGAAAAAGAACAGAAAGAACTTGATGGCCTGACAAAGAAATTTGACAATGATATCAGGGAATACACATCTGAGTTTCTGGCCGAGGAGGTTGAGATCGAGATGCACTATATTTCAGAGGTTGACTTCGATGACCTGGTTGATGCCACTTCTAAAGCAACGAAAGAATTGACTGCCGGTAATTTTATGTACTTACACGAATATTTAGTAAAGGAGGGATAACGATGGAAGATAAAGATAAAAGATACGCGTATTTCGTGATGTCTCATACAGTTGATACGGATAGAGGACGTCAGTTTATTTGGCCGATTGAACCTGATCCGGCCATGGGTAAAGATTTTTGTGAAAAGATTAAGCAAGAACATGATGATATTCGTAAGTGGATGAGAGATAATCCGGACAAAGTAACCTTAGCAGAACATGGTTTTTATCTGAATAAAATTCAGAAGTGCTGTTGGTTACATAAATGCGCTAGTCACCGTTGTTTCTCATTGAATGAGTGCTACGGTGACGGAAATCATCCAGGGTGTTATGCTGGTCCCGGTCCAGAGGGTCCAGCAGGACGAGTAAGTGGTCCTGGTTTAAAAGGATTAGCAGAATGATCTTAGGCTTTATCATATTCGAAATAGTATTCTGGGTACTGCACTATATAGGTACCCGGAATATCAAATCTGATGTTGATTTGTGGAATGATGAACAAGAATAACGTAATACTTGTATTAAGCAAAAGAATCAAACACCTTGATTCCTTGTTGTCGATCTTGATCAAGAACATGGGCATAAACTAATGTTTGTCTGATATTACTATGTCCCATGATTTCTTTTAAAGTATTGATATCTTTCGTTTTTCGTAAAAAAATGGTTGCGAAAGTATGACGTCCGAATTTTGCACAAAGTTCTCTTTTTATACCGGCAGCAGAAGCTATAATCTTTAATTTCTCGTTTATTTTTTGGTCAGAGATCATGCCTTCCCATAAAGTTCCGGATTTTCTGTTCTTGCGTTTATGGTTAATTATTTGTCGGAGTGGTTCTGAAATAGGGACTCTTACTACTCGTGGTCGTATGTTTACCATTTTACCGCGCATGTACCAAAATTCAGAATCCCCAATCTGATCAATCTGTAAGGATTTAGCATCAGATATATGTAATGAACTGAAGCACATGAAAAGGAAAAATTCTAATACATCGTGAGTTGTTCCTGTAAATATATGTTGATGATACATCTTAACAAGTGTAACTAATTCTTGCTCTTCTAAGGATTCTGCATTGGTGTCCATTGCACCTCGGAGTTTAACATTTTTGATAGGACTCTCTTTTATGATCTCTTTTTTTATGGCTTCATTGATATATACAGCAATGATTCCGATTGTTTTATTAATAGTGATTTCTTCATTACCTCGTTTGTTTCTAAGGTAAAGAACAAAACGGCGAAACAGGTCAGTTGTTAGTTGGTCGAATGATAACTCTTGTTGAAATGCTTTTAGTTTATTTATACTGGAACGATGTTTCTTTTGTGTGGCACTGGCTACTTCCTGAAACCGTAATCGTTGATATTCCTCACAAAATTCATAAAAATCCTGATGATTTCTGGGAGAGTTATATTCTTTCCAGAATAAATCAGGTGTTAAGCGTTCTTTCCGTAAACGATAGCAGACGAGTATATCATTGATAGTTGCTTTTATGTTTGATATGATCAGGTTCTTATCAGATGCAAATTCATATGATTTTTTGATTATACCGCTCTCCTTATCGAAATAAGTAGGGGGGACACTAATGCGTGTCGGAACCTCTATTTTTTCACGATTGATATAAAAACTAATGTAAACAGGAGCTTCTCCATGTTTGTTAACTCTTTTCTGTGATACGTTAAATGTTGCCATATATTTACCTACAATATTAGTTTTACCTACATTGAATAATGAATATTTGTGAATTTATTTTATGAACATGCTTGTATGTGATTGATATGCCATAAAACAACAAGGGCGACATCCCTTGCGGAATGTCGCCTTTGTGAATAGCTGTTAAATTGTGGAGCATATCGGACTCGAACCGATCACCTTTAGACTGCCAGTCTAACGCTCTAGCCAGATGAGCTAATGCCCCGTTGTTTTATTTTCGAGTGCAAATATAGAGTTTTTCCTGATATTAGCACTATCTTTGTGTAAGAAATTTAGAGAAAAAGAATATGATCGTTTATAATACAACATTTAATATAGAGAATGATATCCTTGCCGAGTGTATTGAGTATCTGAAAAAGAGTTATATACCCCGTGCGGCAGCTAGCGGGTTTCTGCGGACACCTTATCTGCGTCGTATTTTACAGGACGAGACGGAGGATGCAACCAGCTATTCGGTTCAGTTTCATGTAAAGAATCCGGAAACGCTGGAGTATTGGATGCAGTCCGAAGGCCGTGACCTGCAACAGGAGCTAGTGAACCGTTTCGGAACAAAGCTGGTGGGCTTCAGTACCTTATTGGAGGAAATAGACCTGGAGTCATGACGAAAGACCGTGTCATATTGGGTATCGACCCCGGAACAATCGTGATGGGATACGGCGTTCTGAAGATTGAAGGAAATAAACCGAAGCTCGAAGCCATGGGCGTTCTTCAACTGAATAAGTACGAAGACCATTACTTGCGTTTGAAAAAGATATTCGAACGGGTACTGGCCCTTATCGACCAGTATCACCCTGACGAATTGGCAATCGAAGCACCGTTCTTTGGGAAGAACGTACAGAGTATGTTGAAGCTGGGAAGGGCGCAAGGTGTTGCTATGGCAGCAGCATTGGAACGCGAAATTCCTATCTTTGAATATGCACCGTTGAAGATCAAGATGTCTATTACCGGTAACGGAAATGCAGCCAAAGAACAGGTGGCGGGAATGTTGCAACGTTTTCTGCATATCCCTCAGGAGTCGATGTTGCCTCAGCTGGATGCAACCGACGGATTGGCAGCTGCTGTTTGTCATTATTTCCAGACAAATAATCCGATTTCGGAGAAGAAGTATAGCGGATGGAAAGATTTCATGGCAAAGAATCCCGGTAAAGTACGGAAGTAAGTAGAGATTACAGCATAAAAAAACTCCGGTCCTTGGTTAACAGGAACCGGAGTTTTTTTATTGGGGAAAGAAATTATCTTTTGCCAAGTTCATGATCCAGAAGGATGGCATGATGTTCGCCGTACATCTTCAACTTGTCGACGATTGCTTTTGCTGTCGATTCTTCTTCTACCTGTTCGCGAACGAAACCATATAAAAAGTCTTTAGCTGCATGATCGTTGTCTGCTTCAGCAATATCGACCATCTTGTCAATCAGTTCTGATACATGTACTTCGTGTTTGTAGACATGTTCGAATACTTCCAGTGGAGTACCCCATGCAGTCGGAACGACATTGATCTGGTTGATGACGATGTCGCCTCCGCGGTCGATAGCGAAATCGATCATTTTGTGGGCATGTTCCATCTCTTCTTCAGCCTGTTTCCGCATCCAGTGTGCACAACCGTTCAGTCCTGCTTTCTGGAAATAGATCGACATCGACAGGTACAGGTTTGAAGACCACATTTCAGCTTCTACCTGTTCATTGAAAGCCTTTGATAAGTTCTTACTTAAGATCATAATATTTTACTTTTATTGAGTTGTATTTGTATAAAATTGGTCACAAAAAGTGTGCCAGACTATTTTATACAATACCTTGTGCCATCATGGCTTTGGCAACTTTCATGAAGCCGGCAATGTTGGCACCTTTCACATAGTTCACATAATTACCGTCTTTACCGTGGGCGACACATTGTTCGTGGATGGCGCCCATGATCTGATGCAATCTGGCATCCACTTCATCGGCAGTCCAGGAGATATGCATGGCATTCTGTGTCATTTCCAGTCCAGAAGTAGCTACGCCGCCGGCATTAACCGCTTTGCCCGGGGCAAATAGTTGTTTGTGTTCGATAAACAGGTCGACTGCTTCGGCTGTACATCCCATGTTGGAAACTTCGGCAACGCATAATGTTTTGTTCTCGATCAGCTTACGTGCATCGTCGGCATCCAGTTCGTTCTGTGTGGCGCAGGGTAGGGCGATATCCACTTTCTGTTCCCAGGGCTTCTTACCGGGATAGAAAGTAGCGTTGGGATATTCGTCGGCATAAGGAGCTACGATATCGTTGCCACTGTTACGCAGTTCCAGCATGTATTCGATTTTATCACCCGAAATACCGTCCGGATCATAAACATATCCGTCCGGACCGGAGATGGTTACGACTTTGGCTCCCAATTCGGTCGCTTTCTTCGTTGCTCCCCAGGCCACATTTCCGAAACCGGAAACGGCAATTGTCTTACCTTTTATATCTATGCCGTGAGTTTCAAGCATTTGATGTACGAAATATAAAGCACCGTATCCGGTTGCTTCCGGACGAAGGATCGAACCTCCGAACTCCATGCCTTTACCTGTAAAAGTACCGGTGTTTTCGCGGGCCAGTTTTTTGTACATGCCATACATATAACCGACTTCACGTCCGCCAACGCCAATGTCGCCTGCCGGAACATCGCGGTCCGGTCCCAGGTTACGCCACAGTTCCATGATGAAAGCCTGGCAGAAACGCATGATTTCTGCGTCGCTCTTGCCACGGGGAGCAAAATCGGAACCACCTTTACCGCCGCCCATCGGCAGAGTTGTCAGCGCATTTTTGAATGTTTGCTCGAAGCCCAGGAACTTCAGGATAGATAAGTTTACCGACGGGTGGAAACGGATTCCTCCCTTATACGGGCCAATCGCATTATTAAATTGTACGCGATATCCTAAATTAACTTGCACTTCACCTTTATCGTCTACCCAAGGTACACGGAAAGTAAAAATGCGTTCGGGTTCAACCAACCGTTCGATGATTTTGGCTTTCTCGAACTCTGGATGCTGGTTATAAACCTCTTCTATTGATAAAAGAACTTCTTTCACGGCCTGCAAGTACTCTTTTTCACCCGGGTGCTTTGCTTCCAGTGCAGATAAAATAACTTCTGTCTTCATAGCGTTTCTTGCTTTTAGGAATAACAATGTGTAGGCAAATGTAGCGAATCCTATGGAATGACCAAGTGTTTTGCTTACTTTTTGATAGTGAAAATTATGTTTTTGATGCATATTTTGGAATAGAGAGAGGAAGTAGAGCTTCTGAAAGTGGTTGTTCGTTTGAAGTTTTTCGGTTATTTGTGGTGATTGGGATATGATTATGTAACCTACCTAGCATATTTTTCCTTATTTTTGGGCGCATATAATTCTATGAAATCATTATGAGCGGAATACCGGACTTTCAGAACCTTGTGTTTAAAGACACATCATTCGCCAATCTAATGAATAAGCGTATATATAATGTACTGCTTATCGCTACAAAATACGACGCCTTTATGCTGGAAGACGACGGACGGGTAGATGAACAGATATTCAATGAATATACCTCACTCAGCCTGCGTTATCCTCCCCGTTTTACTCAGGTGACAACGGAAGAAGAGGCGCTTGCCGAACTAAAAGATCGTAATTTCGAATTAATCATCTGCATGCCGAATATGGATAACCGCGATATTTTTGCGGCGGCAAAGGAGATAAAGATACATTATCCGAATATCCCGATCGTGGTGCTCACGCCTTTCTCGAAAGAGGTCTCCAAACGTATTGCCAATGAAGACCTGAGTGCGATAGATTACGTATTCAGTTGGCTGGGTAATGCCGAGCTGCTGTTGGCTATTATCAAACTGATTGAGGATAAGATGAATGCACCCGACGATACGGCAAGTGTCGGGGTACAGATCATCTTGCTGGTGGAAGACTCCATCCGTTTCTATTCGTCCGCTTTGCCCCATCTGTATAAATTCGTCTTGGAACAGAGCCAGATGTTTGCAAAGGAAGCGCTGAACGGTCATCAGCAGACGCTTCGTATGCGTGGTCGTCCCAAAATCAAGCTGGCCCGTACTTATGAAGAGGCTGTCCGTATTTTCAATCAATACCGGGATAATATGCTCGGTATCGTTTCGGATATGAGCTTTATGCACGACGGGGTGAAAGATCCCTATGCCGGGTACAAGTTCGGACAGTATGTCCGCAAGACCGGATTGATCATTCCTTTTGTGCTGGAATCGTCCGAGTCGAGTAATAAAGTATATGCCAAAGAGTTGGGAGCCTCGTTTATCGATAAGAATTCAAAAAGCTACCCGCAGGATTTGCGTAAGAAGATCATGCAGCGTTTCGGGTTCGGTGACTTTGTGATCCTGAATCCGCAGACGAAGGAAGAGATTATGCGTATCAAAGATTTGAAGGACTTGCAAAAGAAAGTGTATCAGATTCCCGACGATTCGCTGGTCTATCACCTTTCGCGCAACCATTTCTCCCGTTTCTTTTATTCGCGTGCCATGTTTCCGCCGGCAGAAGTGTTGAAGCGGGTCGATGTAAGCGATTATAAGGATATGGATGAAGCACGTAAGCTGATATTCGACCTGATTGTACAGTACCGTCGCATGAAGAACTCCGGTGTCGTGGCTATTTATCAGAAAGACCGTTTCGACGAATACAGTAACTTTGCCCGTATCGGTGACGGTTCGTTGGGAGGAAAGGGTAGAGGACTGGCCTTTATGGGCGCTATGGTCAAGCGTTATCCCAAACTGGAGACGGAGAACTTTAACACGAATATTCCGAAGACCGTTGTGATCTGTACGGATATTTTCGATGAGTTCATGGAGACAAACGAACTTCTGCCCGTCGCCCTGAGTGATGCGGATGACGAAACGATACTGAAATACTTTCTCCGTGCCAGTCTGCCGGCCAGTTTGATCGATGATCTGATGGCATTCTTCGATGTGGTGAAAAGCCCGATAGCCGTCCGTTCGTCCAGTTTGCTGGAAGATTCGCATTATCAACCTTTCGCCGGGATTTATTCTACCTATATGATTCCCCGGTTGGAAGATAAATATGAAATGCTCCGCCTGCTGAGCGATGCGATCAAGGCGGTTTATGCTTCCGTCTTTTACCGTGACAGTAAGGGATATATGACTGCTACGTCCAACCTGATCGATCAGGAAAAGATGGCGATCGTTTTGCAGGAAGTGGTGGGAAACCGTTACAACGATCATTTCTACCCGACTATCTCCGGCGTGGCCCGTTCGCTGAATTTCTACCCGATCGGTAACGAAAAGGCGGAAGACGGAATTGCTAATATTGCCCTCGGTCTGGGTAAATATATCGTAGATGGCGGACAGACGTTGCGTTTCTCTCCCCGTCATCCGCACAATATCTTGCAGATGAGTACGATGGATTTTGCTCTCCGTGAGACGCAAACCCGTTTCTATGCACTCGACCTGAAGAACCTGGCAGAACAGTTCTCTATCGATGATTCGTTTAACTTGCAACGATTGGGACTGAAGGAAGCCGATGCGGACGGTTCCCTGAAATATATTGTTTCCACTTATGATCCGTATGACCAGATTATCCGTGACGGTTATTATCCCGGTGGTCGTAAGATCCTGTCGTTCGTAAATATTCTCCAACACGACGTTTTCCCTCTGGCGAAGACGTTGGATGAGTTACTTCGCATCGGGCAGGCCGAGATGGGACGTCCTGTTGAAATAGAGTTTGCGGTAAATGTCGATCCGAACAACCACGACAAGGCAACTTTCTATCTCCTTCAAATTCGTCCGATTGTCGATAATAAGGAAATCATGGATGAAGACCTGACGCAAGTCGGTAATGAGGAAACGATCCTTTCGTCTACCAGTGTGCTCGGTCATGGCATCGTGACGGATGTGCAGGATATTATCTATGTAAAGAGCGGTGCTTTCAACTCGTCGAACAACCAGTTGATTGCCTATGAAATAGAAAAACTGAACCGTCGTTTTACGGAAGAAGAGAAGAATTACGTGCTGGTCGGTCCCGGACGTTGGGGAAGCAGTGATCATTGGCTGGGGATTCCGGTGAAGTGGCCGCATATCAGCAATGCCCGTGTAATCGTGGAGTGTGGTTTGGAAAATTATCGTGTCGACCCGAGCCAGGGAACGCATTTCTTCCAGAACCTGACATCCTTTGGTGTCGGATATTTCACCATCAACCCGTTCAAAGGAGACGGCTGGTTTGACGAGGAGTATCTGAATGCCTTGCCGGCTGTCGAGGATACCGAATATCTGCGGCATATCCATTTCGACAAGCCGATCGTCATTAAGATGGACGGGAAGAAGAGTTTGGGTGTGGTACTTAAGCCGGAATGATAAAAGGAAGACGGAGCTTTGCTATAAGGCTCCGTTTTTTATCGTATTTTGACTACTTCGTGAAGAATAGGAGTCTCACAAGTCTCAAGAGTCTCACCCCCATTTTTGAAAATGCGTCTTTTTTCGAAATGATGCGTAATTTATTCATATATAATAATATAAGGTCTATTTTGAGGATGAAAATCAAGCATGGAAATCTTTTTTTACTGTTTGCTCCGGACATTTTCAATGAGTAGTTACCCGTTCTTTCACCGATGCCTATCCGTTATCTCACCGGTGCCTACCCGTTTTGTTTCCGGTGCTTATTCGTTCTTCATACTATGCTTACTCAATATGACTGTAATAACCATATTCCAATAAAAGAAATTTGTCCAGGACTTTAATAAAAAAAGGAACAAATTGAAGAGGTAAAGAAAGAAAAAGTGAATGTAATATATTGTGTTTTAGGAGTATAAGTAAATTTGTGTTTGTGCGGACGAGAATGCGTAAAAAGAAAAAGGGGGGGGTGAGACTGATGAGACTTGTGAGACTCTTTTCAATTACTCCTTTGTTTTTGTAACGAAGAAAGTGTGTCATCTGTGTGCATGTTTAGTGCATTTTTGACACAATTCCTTCGTTGAATATAATGTAGATCGGTTAGTCTTTCTTTTTAATAAAGTCTGACGGATAATTCACCTTGTTGATGATTTCATTGCCTTTCAGGCGTATCCAGGTTTTGAAACCATTCTCACCTTCTGTCATTTCGATCACGCGGGCACCGTTTGTCAGGTTGTTGTAAACAGTGTTGCCACCGGTATAACGACCGTAAGCCAGCAGGATGCCTTTCCAGTAAACGGCATAATCGTCGTCGTGGTCGTGACCAACGAATACTCCCTGTATATCGCCCATTTCTTTCATGGAAGCGAACAGTCCGGAGTTGAGTTGCGGGGCGCAAGCCTTTTCCTTACGTGTTCCTACCAGAATGGCTGTTTCGTCGGAAGCCGCCTGGTTGTATTCCGGCAGAGCGATATGGAAGAATGCCAGTGAAGGAATCGGGGTACCTCCGTTCTGTTTGGTGTATTTGGCACTGTTCTCACGATACCATTGGATCTGGTCGAATTTGATATAATCGTATCCGCCGATGCCGTTGATCTGGGAGTATGAATGTGAATCCATGCAATAGAGGATGGTAGCATCCTTACTTCCATCCGATGATTTGATCGGTAGGATATAATTGCTTGCTCCCGATACACCTTTTACAGAATCTGTCAGGTTGTAAGGGATCGTTTTAATGATGTCGAATAGCTCGGTGCGTGTCAGACCCTGCTCGTTGTCGTGATTACCGAATGTGATTCCAAAAGGAATCTTACGGTCGGAGGCCAGTTTTAAGACTTTCCGCATGCCTTCTTCGGCTGGTTTTCCGTAGATCACATCGCCGGTGAAAAGAACCAGGTCCGGTTTTTCAGCATCCAGCACTTCATTGATCCTTTCAATCGAAATGGCCGATTTAGGATTCTCATATATATAATGTACGTCAGTAAACTGGACGATCTTGAACTTTCCGTCTTTATTGAACTTCAGTGACGGCTGTTGGGCATTACCGTTCAACAGGCCACCCAACAGGAATAATGCACTTATAAATAACTGTTTCATTGTTTTCTCTTATTTATTTGAATACCGGCATCGGACGTCCGATCCATACCTGAGGCTGAGTCAGACCTAATAATTTAGCCAGTGTGGAGGCACAGTCGAATTGCATCATGCTGATGTCGTCAAAGCAATAGCCTTTCTTTACGTTCTTTCCTGCAATGATGAACGGAGTTTCCATCTCCTGCATAGTCTTGCCTCCGTGTCCTTTGTTGATACCGCCGTGGTCGGCTGTGATAACGAAAATAGTTTCATCCATCATGCCGGCTTTTTTTACTGCTTCAACGATCTGTCCGATATAGCCGTCCAGTTCTTTCAGCGTTTTGTAGTAAGAAGGGGTGTCATGTCCGTCTGCATGACCTACATGATCCGGATTATCAAAAATTACGGCAAACAAATTGGGCTTTTTTTCAGTAATATATTTAACAGCCATTTCAGTCAGAGCCGTTGGATTTTTATTGTAATCCGGTCCCTGGGCATGATAACTGAGTGCCAGTGTGTCTACCAGATATTTGATGCCGTCCCAGTCATAGATACAACCGATCTCTGCTTTCGGGGCGGCGTCGCGGTATAGCTGGAATACTGTCGGGAAGATGCCGTGCTGATTCAGTTCGCGTGAAGGAAGTTCAGGTGTTTTAGAGCCCCATTCGGTATATCCGTGAATCTCCGGACCTGCTCCCATAAACATGGAAGCCCAGTTCACTGCACTGGATGAAGGTAAAACGGAACGTTTTTTCAAGGTATAAGAACCGTCTTTCATAAACTGCTTGGTGACGGGCATCTCTGCTTTTTCCACACTATAAGCACCCCAGCCGTCCAGGCCGATCCAGATTACGTGTTTGGCTTTTGGTTTGGCAGCAAAAGCCGAACTGATTGTAACGATGGCTAAAACCAGAATAAGTAATAAATTTCTTTGTTTCATGATATGTGTTTAAATTTTGTATTAGTTCACCAAAGGTATGTATAATTGGCTCGAATACCCAATTATCATAAGTTCTTTTATCATTATTTTATAGTAATATCGAATTGATCGTACGACTCGGTTCTCCAGGATTTATCAGCTGTTGTCGGGGAGATAGCGAAGAGGGGAGAGAATGTTTTTATCTTGATCGTCTGTCCGTCAGGCATAAACTCCATAATCCGTAACCAACCGTCACCTCCGTTGCCATGCCAGAAACCGTCTGCGGTCTGGGCGTTGAACATCATCTGTGGAATATCTTTGCCGGCTGCATTCTTTTCGATACTGAAACCTACATTATCTTTATACGGAGCAATTTCACATTCATGTCCGCAAATGACCATGCATATGTTTTTGGACGGATAGACCAGCTTTTGCCAGATGGCTTCCCCATAGTTTGCCGGAGATATTTTATAGTTCTCTTTCAGGCGCCGTTTTCCTTCGGCGGTCAGATAGGAGTGAGTCAATAGGATCACTTTATGATCGGTATATTTGGGTTTCTCCGTTACTGCTTTTGCCCATTCGATAGCTTCGTCACGTGGGGCGAACTCTAAAGAGATCACCAGGATTTTGCCCCATGTTTCCGTATTGAATTCATAAGCAGCATTTTCGAGTGTCGGGATTCCCTGGTAGTTGTTTCCTACTTCGACCAGTGAGTTTCTCCAGCAGGAGTTTCTTTCTGACGGGAAGTATTCCGGTAGACGGCACAGACGGTTCTCTGCTTTTTCATATCCGTAATCATGGTTTCCGGTACAGACAACATAAGGCAGTTTATTATCCAGTCGGGCAAAGGCTTGCGAAGCAGCTTTCCATTGTTCTTCGCTGGTCTGGTTGCCGTTCACTCCGTCAGGGATACGGATTTCGTTCTGCTCTACCAGATCGCCGGTACAGAGCACAGCTTCGATATTGAGTCTCTCCTTATTGTTTGCCGTCCACGCGGTCATCAGTTCGAACAAAGGCTGGTTGACATCGAATTTCGTGTAACTTTGCGGATCAGGGAACAGAATCATGGAAAATGATTTGTCGTCCGTTAATTTGGGTTGCACAGGCTGAACCTGTGCGGTAATTGCTGCCAGATTGAATAGGCCGGCGGCGAATAAAAGAAGTCCTTTTTTCATGTGTATTTAGTTTTTAAATTGTAGTTATTTCTCGGATGGTGATATTATTTCAAAGACAGTCAGGACAGCAGCATGATCGGAAGCCCAGACATCATCGATCTCCGGTGCTGTTTTTACTATTTTGGAAGAAACAGCTTTGATATTCTTTCCTTTGTAATAGAGAAAGTCAATACGGCTGACCTGTAGTTGTCCGTAAATAACGGCAAATGTCCCTTCCGGGCGGGCTACTTCATCCGGATTGATTTCACGGAAGCTGTCTTTAAATCCTTCGTCCAACATATATTGCGAGATAGGGAAAGGTACGGGACCATATCCGAAATGTATGGGTGCAGCTGCTTGGGTCCAGTCCAGATGGCTGCAAGAGTTAAAGTCACCTCCGATAATAATGGGAGTATCGTCATCCGTCAGATAAGGTTTCGTATCCTTTTCCATAATATGTTGCATATCCGCCAAACCGCGTAGGGCATCTTCTGCCACCCAAACCGAAGTGTTATGTCCTATATTGGGGTAATTGCAGGAATATTCCGGGTTATAAGCATAACGTAACCAGCAGGCGTTAACTAATAGTTGTCGGTTGCCGGGTAATGTCAGTTTCACAGGGTTGGAGTTGAAACTCTTCTTTGTCGGTATAACTTCAGTTATAGGATAACGGCTGAAGAGAACCAGATTGTCTTTCAGGGAAGGTGTTTGCATGTAATATCCCAGTGAGTCTTTGATCCGTTGCTGACCTCCGTAGCCTTCCTGCATGGTAACAATATCGGCATTGGATGCCTTTACGAGATCTATAACCCGGCTGAGACCGTCATTCCCGACATGAACACCTCCGTGCCAGATATTCCATTGCAGGACTTTCACGATGTTGGGATTGTTTTTGCTGCTTTCCGTGATTCTTTTTTCAATGATACCGTCACTAACTTCCGGAGTATATCCGGTTTTTTCCAGTTTGAAAGAAGGTACGGATATTTTTATTTTGTTACCGGCGATGGCTTTTTCTGCTATATCGGCTGTGACCAATAAATAATTGATACCAGGAGTCAGTGTTACGACACCCTGTTCGTCTTTAAAAGTCATTTTCTTTTGAGGCTTTTCTCCTTTGCCGAATAATTCGGTTTTGACTCCTGACCGGGCAGTTTTTCCCGTATAATATACGTGAAGACTGTTTATATCGGATAAAGCAGTCGTTTCAGATAAATCAAGAGAAAGTTCTGTCAGGCGTAACGGGGCCTGGCTTCCGATAACGGCTATTCTTAATTTAAGGATCTGATCATCCAGACTTCCCTGGTCGACGTCCCATTCGCTATCGATGACGACTGCGTTGAATAATTCCTGTTGTTTATCCGGTTTTATGAATTTGGGGTTATCGTTTACTACGGTATAGGCCAGTGGAACAGTACCGTTATATTTGTTTCTGCCGTTTCTCAGGTGGTATCCCAAGTCACCTTTTCCCACCCAGTTGGTTGAAACATCTTCGATACCGTCATCGAAGTTATAGTAGGCAACCAGCGTGCCAAACTGGGGATGAGTCGGTTCAAGCGGTTTCCCCATCCACTCTTTTAATGTTTCGGTTGATACTGCCGAGTTCCATATGCGGACTTCATCCATTAACCCGCCGAACGTAGTCGGTTCACCTTCATTTACACCAATTGCTCCAGGCAATACGGATATGGCAGTCGTTTTACTGTCGACAACTTCTCCATCCAGATACAGCTTGGTGACAACTCCGTCACAACTTAATGCCACATGATGCCACTGGTCATCCAATACATCTTCCGACCATAAATCAGCCCATGTGTTATGCAGCCTGCCATTCTCGATAACAAGCGGCAGATAATCCGCTATATTCAACAGGCTGTATTCTCCTCCCCCGAAGATAACTTCAAGATCTTTCCATGAATTATCATCGCCCTTGATCCAAGTCTCCAGTGTCCATGAGTCTTTCAGGATACCGATGCCGGTACGGACATTGTTATCTTGCCCGTCCAGGTGAAGGGCAAGATTATCGTTTGAGGCGTGTATAAAAGATAAATTTGTAAAAAGGCTGATAAATAAAAGAGTGAATATGTATTTCATGGTATTTTATTTTAATGTTTTAGTTTGAAGGTCGCCAGGACTACTTTATGATCTGTTGGCCATGTTCCCGCAGGTTGTATAAATTTGTCCTTGCTGTTTTCTTTAGCACGTTCACCTCGGATTATAGATTTCCGGGGACCTACCACGGCGGCATCTATTAACTTTAATTTTTTGTTAGGTTTGAAATAGATAAAATCAATACGGTCTCTTTCATCGGCTTCCGGAGCCCAGGCCAGTTTTTTTACATCGACATCGGGATTGTCTGAAGGAAATGTGAAACCGGGATGTGTCACAGGATCAGGATATACTTCACGATAAGCATCTTTAAACCCGTTTTCCTCCAAAAGGACAGAACAATCCCAGCGTACGACCGTTCCATTGTGATCCCACAGGTCTTTTGTGTTATCCTTCCAATCCAGATGGGACGGTTCATTGAAGTCTCCTCCCAGGAGGATGATATTCCCTTTTTCATTTTCGACATCTTCGATTACTCCCCGGATAGCTTCGTCCCGTAAGGATTCATTATTGGCCTTTTCTATTTCCTGGGAGTCAAGAACCGGTGCGTCCAGTTTTTTCCAGGTAACGCCACTGTATCCGCGTGGCAGATAACAGGCGTAATGCGTATAATCCAAATGGGCGGAATAGACGACAATGGTCTGCCCTTCGATTTCGATACGGGCTTTGAGAACTGACCCTGCATCATTTTTGAGAGGATAATTTGGCCGTTGTTCCTGTATTTTGTATTTAGAAAGTATACCGACATCCAAAGTACTGGTTTCACCGTAATAATTAACACCTCTGTCTTTTAATGCCTGCAAAATGCGCGGAATAAATTGTTTACCGTGGTAGTTTCTTACTTCACTGAACAGGACAATATCTGGAGACAACCGACTGACTTCGTCTGCTATGGCATCGAACCCACCATCCACCATCGTACCTTCCTGCCAGATATTCATTTGCAGAACAGTCAATTCTTTACTTTTTCCATAAAGCGTACAAGAACAAATCAATAGAATTAGAAGTATAAAATTGTATTTTCTCATGATATTCAAAGTGTATAATAAAGATGTACTCTATGAAAAATAGAGCGACCTATATTCAAAGAGTACATCAAAAGTAGTAATATAAATTGATTATTTAATTATCCACATAATTTTGTTTACATCCTCGGAACCTCCCCATTGGCGGTTAACAGCATTGATCAGTTGCTCTTTATTGTAGTTTGTCTCAGATTCAGGATATAACCATCTTACTGGTATTTTATATTTGTCGTCATTCAAGTTTGTTTCCGGGTTGATCGGTAATTCCGGATAACCTGTACGTCTGTAATCATAATAAGAGTCCCAAGCAAGGTGGAAATAAGAAGCTAAGAATGCTTGCATCCATATTTGTTTAAGCCGGTCGAGTGATGTTCCGTTTGTAGCATAGGCTACATCTTCTCCTTTTAGATATTGGGTGATATACTCGTCTGTGATGGTCATTCCTTGATTATATTCAGGAGAAGAAACCGTTGTGCGAACGAATTCAAAAGAGGCGCGGATACCTTTTTCATAATAATTTTGAGCAGAACCGCTGATCCATCCTCTTTCAGCAGCTTCAGCCAATACAAAATTCATATCAGCATATCCCAATCGTATAGAAGGTACTCCGACATAATCTGTGCGATAAATATCGTTGGGGCGGCAATGCATTTTGTTAGAGATCTTTTTCTGTTCCGTGTTGAATAATCCTGCGGCTTCAACTCCCTGATACGCATTCCAATCATTTTTTTCCAACAGGGTTTCGCCTTTCGGCAGATATATTGGATCTGTCAGAGCCTGCATCGGGGCAAAATAAGAGAATAACCGATAATCTTTGTACTTTTTCAGCGGATCGATTAAAGTGGTTGTTCCTGCATACACATTGATACTTCTTGTTAGATCCTGATGAAAAGGATTTTTCTGACCATCTTTATTGGAATAAGTAACCTGGAGGTTGTCATCATTTCCTTCAAAAAGATTTCCTTCTTTTACAATTTGTGCAAATTTTTCTTTGATCTGTAATTCAGGTGTGTCATCCGCTCTTTTCTGTAAAGCCATTAATACTTTCAGGCGGAGCACATTGGTCGCTTTTCTCCATTTAGCAGGATCGCCATTGTAAAATGGATCGCCGCTGATACCTTCCGTCGCTTTGGCAAAATGACTGTCAGCCTGTTCCAGATCATCGAGTATCCCTTTGAATACCTCTTTTTGTTCATCATATTTAGGATATCTGAACTCATTGACTTGAAGCGCTTCACTATAGGGTATGTCTCCCATATCCATTGTTGTCCGGTAAAATGCCCAACCTTTTAAATAATAATAGAGTCCGGTATAAGCATCTTTATTGGATTCAGAGGCTAATTCAACCATTTTCTGTGCATTGGTAAGTCCCTGTATGGCGCTGAAGCTCCCTTTTTCCACACGATTGTATTGATAATTATCCATTTGTTCTCCCCAGAACATGCGTTTGCACATGAATTCATTATTGTCGCTACTTGCAGATTTTACATGATCCAGTATCACTTTAGTGGCAAGCAGTGCCGGGGTAACTTTTGTTGTGGCGTCAGGATTGGTATTCAGATCATCAAAAGATGATGTACATCCATTCCAGATTATAGATATTCCTATTGCACTGAAAGCAAATAAAGATTGCTTTATATATTTCATTGTTTTCATATATTTTACCTTTAGAAGTTTGCTTTTATGTTAAAACCGATGTATCGTTGAGAAGGTGAATTCAAACTTTCATAACCACTGCTGTCTCCTCCTTTGTCAGGATCTGCATATTTGTATTCTTTCGCCCATAAAAATAAATTCTGACCTGTAAGACTGACTGATGCTGATTTCATTCCTATTTTTCCACACCACAATTGAGGTATGTCATAAGTAAATGTCAGATTTCTTAGTTTGAAAAATGTTTCATCCAATACATTCTGACGGCTGGGGCGGCTTGTTGAATCGTGATATTTTGAAATATATGCTTCATAAGATACAACGACATCATTAGGAGCGAACACGCGGGTGTCACTGATGATATTTCCATCTGGATCACGTTCAACACTACCGGATACCACTTTTACACCTTCTCCGATGAATGTTTTGTTTCCATTGACCACTTCTTCATATCGCCATTGATTGTCAGAATCTTTATGTGCTCCGGAGTTCCATAACATTTGGTGGGTACGTGAATATGACATGCCACCAATACGTCCATCGATAGTGAAGTTAAGTGTAAAGTTTTTATATCTGAAAGTATTAGTAATACCCCAAACCAAGTCAGGTGTCAGGTTTCCTACTTTGGTCTTGAAGTTTTGTTTTACCGGAATACCTCCGTTATGTATAATATTTCCGTCTGGATCTCTGTCCCAGTCGTAGATGTCGAACCAATCCCAGCTTTCTCCTTTTTTTACCCAGGGTTTTTTAGTTGAATAATCTGGGTCGATTTTGAAGTAAGAATATTTATCATGTCCCCAGTTTGTAAGGATGTCCCACTGGAAATCTTTGTTTTTTATAGGACTTCCCCCTATCGTTAATTCATAACCGTTTCTCAATCTTTCTTCTTTAAAGTTGACTTGCACAGAACTGAAACCTGTTGCAGAACTTATACCTCCGGAAATAATGAAGTCCGATTCAAGTTTTCTGAAATATGCTAAGTCTGCATATAATCTATTATTAAAGAAGTTTGCGGCTGTTCCGACTTCATATACCATTGATTTTTTTGGATGTACATTACCTCCGATTAGAGATGAAGGATAAGAAGCGGTACCAAGTCCGTCCCAAACATTCGTAGAGACAGAGTAAACATTATTGTTGTCATAGACGCCTGCATCCTGTTTGGAGGTTGTCCATGAACCTCTTATCTTCCAGAAATTCCAAGCTTCGGGTAAAGTGATGATCTCTGATAATACCACACTTCCGGCGACGGAAGGATAGAAGTAAGAACGTGTCTCTTTGGATAATGTGGATGACCAGTCGTTACGTCCGGTTACATCAAGGAAATAGGTACTGGCCCATGATAATGACAATTTACCATATAAGCTGTTTACTCTTTTCCTTTTCAATTCACTGCTGGCATCGATAGGATCGACGCTGGCTTTTAGAGAATAAAATCCGGGAATAGTCAGACCGCCGGAGGTGGTGCTTCTCATTTTGTCATCCGAATAGAAATAAATATTACCACCGGCTAATACATTCATATTTAGTTTTCCCCATGTCTTGTCTGCCATTAACATGGCGTCTGTATTGATACTGTAACCGGAAGTGCGACTGATACCGAAGAATCCGTTTTTATCCCATGCATAATTGGCACTTTTCGCATTTCTCCATTCATTTTTCTTGGAATAAAAGTCCAATCCGCCTCTTAACATGGCTTTCAGCCAAGGAGTAATTTCATAGGACGAATTCATATACACATTCAATATATCAGTATCATAAGCATCGACAACTTCGTTGGCTTTAAACCACGGATTGTCATACCAGCTATTATCGTACCAGTTTTGCTGTTCATTTTCTTTACCTTCAACCCAATAATTTTTATAATCGCGTACATCATATTCCGTACCACCCCAAATTACCATGTCATAAATATAGCTGCCGCTATAACCTGAACCGTTGTCGTTTGATGACACACGTTTGTTGTATGACGCTGATCCTTCCAGTTTGAAATTTTTGTAACTCATTTCACCTCCGGCAGTATAAGTTATTTTGTTCAGTTTTTGGTTAGGATATTGTCCCTTGTTGAACACGTGGGTCAATGATGTTCTGAACGAGCCGTACTTTCCTTTTTGCGAGACACTGACATTGTTGTTTGTAATCGCACTGAATTGGAGGAAGTTTTTAAAGTTATTTTTTCCTTTGGATGTTAACTCCATTTCTCTCCACTCGAATGTTTCCGGGTCGTATTGAATAGCCGTTCTTCCGATATCCAATTTGTCTCCCCATACATAATCGCTGTTGTATTTTCCGCCGTAGCCTCTACTATAAGATGATTGTACTTCAGGGAATGCCAGATATCCTGCGAAAAACATTGTGTTACTGTTGATCTCTACATTAATACCTTCATTTTGTGAACCTCTCTTGGTAGTGATCATGATCGCACCGGTAGTACCGCGTGCTCCGTATAAAGCAGAAGCGGTGGCACCTTTTAAGACATCGATGGATTCGATATCGTCAGGTGCAATTTCGTTCAATGTCATATTTCCATATGGGATACCGTCGATGATCAATATGGGAGTTTCTCCTCTTAATTTCAAAGAGGGAGCTTCATTGAATTCGGTACTGTTTTTAACATTTAAACCTGCCACTTTTCCGGTTAATGAAGTTCCGACATCGATACTTTTTGCTGAGGTTAATGCTTTCGCATCTACTTTTTGAACCGCATATCCCAAAGCTTTTTCTTCACGTTTGATACCTAACGCTGTTACAACTACTTCATTTAAGTTTTGAGTGTCTTCTGTCAATTGTATGTTGAAGACTGTCTGGTTTCCTACGACAATAGCTTTGGATACATATCCGATATAGGAGATTACCAATGTCGATTTATTGGGTACGGATAAACTAAATTTGCCGTTGATATCGGTTACGGTACCGTTTGTAGATCCTTTCTCCAATACATTTGCTCCGATGATTGGTTCGCCATTGCTATCGGTAATAGTGCCGGATATATTTTTTATGGATTGCTGTACGACAGCACTCATCAGCATCTCTTTGGGAGAGAGGATAATGCTTTTATCCAAAACCTTATAACTGATATCCGTTCCATTGAATAATTGTTCAAGAACGTTGAATACATCCTTTTTTTTACTTTTAATAGAAACAACACGATTCGTATTTACCTGCTTGTTGTTATAGAAGAAGTGAAACTCAGATTGTTTCTCAATTTCATCCAGGACCTCTTGTACCGTTTTGTTGTTAACGTTCAGAGTTAGTGTTGTAGATTGACTGTAACTTTCGGAGGCATATGCCAGTCCGATGCATACAAATAACATTATTGCGGTGAGTCTCATACATAATGGTATTTTTTTCAGGACAATAAACGATAAATTCACCATCCTGAAATGTTGGATGCTAAAATAATTTGTCATAGATTTGTAAGTGATTTTAGAGTTAAAAAAATTCATTTGCTGGAGCTTGTCGCCAAACAAGCTTACAGTTGTTTTTCATACGGAGAAATACGCCAATATTTTTCCGTATGTTTTTTCTAAGGAGGCTTCTTTCTTTTCATGCTGTACTTAATTTAGGTTACACAAAAGATTAATATAATTCGACAATTGTCTTTTCGGATATTTTATTTTGACTGATATCCGGATCAATGAATTTGTATTGAATATCAGTTGATAAGCGAAAATGTTCAAGTATCAGATGGAGATGTTGTCCACTAAATGTACCAGTAAACGAATTGTTATACAATAGGTCGTTCTTTACGATGAAGTTTGTATTGAATCGTTTACTCAATATTTTTAGAACTTCTTCAAATGGTGTGTTTCTTAAAATAACCAGTCCATCTTTCCAGGCTATTTGTGTTGGAATATAGGATGTATGAAGTTTAATCTTTTTATTTTTAATGTTATATGAAATTTCCTCATCAGGTTTCATTATTACAGATTCTTCTTTGTTGTCCTTATTTAGGAATGAAAGTCTAACTGAACCAGAGACCAAAGTTGTAGTTACTTGATTTTTCTTCTTATAGGCTTCAATATTAAATTCTGTGCCTAATACTTCAGCTTTTATATCAAAAGGTGTATTTACTATAAATTTTTTGGTTTTATCCTTTTGGATGGAGAAGTAGGCTTCCCCGTTAATTTCTACATAACGCGTATCTCCTGTAAATTTTTGTGGATATTTCAAGTAAGATTGGGAGTTTAGCCATACTTTACTTTTGTCTGGCAGATCGACTTTAGCCACCATACCCGGATTTGTCCTGATTTCAATGTATTCAACCGGATCTTCTTTGAGAGCAAAATAAAGTGTGCTGATTAGTAAAGGTAAAACCAATATAGCAGCGATTCTTTGAAGCCAGACAAAGTAATGTTTTTTTTCGGGCTTAATGATCCTTTTCTTTACCTGGACAAGAGCCTGGTCGGAGTTTATTCCTTTTATTGTCTGAAGTGTGTCGGTTGCTAAATAAATATATTGAATGTCACGAGCTATTTTTCTGTTTTCCTCAGATTGGTTCAGCCATTCTTCTACTTCTTGTTTTTGAGTAGCGGATAGTGAACCTGAAAAGTAGTCCAGAAGCATATGTTCGTCTATGTTTTTTTGTGTATCCATTTTGTCTCTTTTATAATTAAGACTAATGAGCGGGAAAACCTCCTAAACGAAAAAGCATTTTTTGTGATATTTTTTTGAAAAAGTTAATCGTGTTGTAATAGGTTGATATGTTGAAAAATGTTATTTTTGCACAGACTCACATTAGTATCACTGGAATTTAATACATTATAGGTCTTAATATGCTTTCAACTACTACAGACAACACAAACGATGAGATTCTTTTTCAAAGGATTCAAGCAGGCGATGTGAAAGCATTCGATGTATTGTTTATGCGTTATTATCCTCTTTTGTGTGCTTATGCCAAACAATTTGTAAATGTAGATGACGGTCAGGAGATCGTACAAGATGTGATGGTTTGGTTTTGGGAAAACAGTAGCATGCAGGTTATCGAATCCTCTCCGAAGAATTATCTATTTAAAGCCGTAAAGAACAGATGCCTGACCCTGATCAATCGGAATGAACTGAAACAACAGATTGTAAATACGTTGTATGCAGATTGGCAGTCACAGTATGAAGATCCGGACTTTTATGTGGTTGAAGAGTTGACGAGGAATATTGAAGCTGCTTTGTCACGTTTGCCGGAAAGTTACCGGGAGGCTTTTGAAATGAATCGCTTCCAGAATATGACTTACAATGAGATAGCACAGAAGCTGAATGTTTCATCTAAAACGGTCGATTATCGTATTCAACAGGCATTGAAACTTTTGCGTGTCGAGTTGAAAGACTATCTGCCATTATTAATGGCCTTAGTCAGAATTGTCTGAAAGACATTTCCGGCTAAAGCCATCCTGATGTATTATTGTCTTTATCTTCGTATTATAAAACTTTCATCCATTTTTCCGCTTTGGCTAAAGCCTCCGGCTTGCCTATATCCAGCAACTGTAAGTTTTCGGCTGCATAGGCATGGATATTTGTTTTAGCACAGATAGCCAGATAGAAATTGATGATCGAGAATTTACCCGTCCATTCTTCCATCCAGTCGAATATTTTCGGTGATATTACATGGATACCGCTAAAAGCGTATTCATTATATTGTTTGGGGTCGAAATCCGGATAATAAGATTTTACTTCTCCGGTTTCATGATTTCTCCATCCGCACAACCGGCTCTCTTTGTTGAACAGGAGATAACGCGATGTGTTACGTTTACTGACCAGCAAAGTAGCGACCGGATTGGTTTCCAGATGGCAATCGTATAACTTTTTCAGATCCACATTCGACATGATGTCGACATTGTGTACCAGAAACGGTTCGTTTCCCTGAAGGAATTTGGCCGCTTTTTTGATGCCTCCTCCCGTGTCGAGCAGGTAATCCCGTTCGTCGGAGATATGGATCTGAACTCCGAAGTTGTTGTTGGCTGCCAGGAAATCGATGATCTGGTCTCCCAGGTGGTGAACGTTGATAACGATCTGATGAAACCCTGCATCCTTCAGCTTCAGAATTACATGTTCCAACATTGGTCTTCCATTTATTGGTATCAATGCTTTTGGTGTATTGTCAGTCATCGGTTTGAGGCGGGTCCCCATACCGGCTGCAAAAATCATAGCTTTCATAATATTGCGTCAAAGATTTGTTCTATATTTTGTTCCCTGTGGGTAAGGTCTACTTTTACTCCGAATTTGGCATGCAGATGCTCTGCCAGATGTTGTGCCGAATAGACGGAACGATGCTGTCCGCCGGTACAACCGAAAGAGATCATCAGATTCGTGAAACCACGGTCCAGATAACGTTTCACCGAAGCATCCACGATCGTATATACATGTTCCAGGAATTGCGTGATTTCCCCGTCTTCTTCCAGGAAGTGGATCACTGGCTCGTCCAGTCCTGTAAAATGGTTGTATCGTTCATATTTTCCCGGGTTGTTGATGGCCCGGCAATCGAATACGAAACCACCGCCGTTTCCGCTCGGATCGTTCGGTATTCCTTTTTTGTAGGCAAAGCTGACGATCTTAACTTCCAGCATCCGTTTTTGTATGTCGTCCCTGAACTGCGTCAGGCCGGTCAGTTCTCTCAGAACGGCGCACAAGTACGGATATTCCGGATAATCATTCTTTAATAACTGCCGCAGATTGTTGATGGCGAAAGGTACGCTTTGGATAAAATGCGGTTTCTTTTCAAAGTATCCCCTGAAACCGTAGGCTCCCAGCACCTGTAGTGTGCGGAACAACACGAAATGGCGTAGCTGGCAGAAGAAATGTTCTTCGTCTACATCAGTATATTTTCGTAATGCTTGCAAATAATCGGCAAGCAATTCGTTTCTCAAATCTTCCGGGTAATTGGCTTTAGCCTGCCAAAGGAAAGAGGCTACGTCATAATAGACCGGACCTTTTCGTCCTCCCTGAAAATCAATAAACCAGGGTTCGCCGTCTTTGATCATGACGTTGCGTGACTGGAAATCCCGATAAAGGAAAGTGGGAGAGGTGTCTTGAAGCAATACATCGCTCATTTTCTGGAAATCATCTTCCAGGCGGTCTTCCTGAAACTCCATCCCCGTCGCTTTCAGAAAGCAATATTTGAAGTAATTCAGGTCCCAAAGAATAGAACGTTGGTTGAATTCCGGTTGAGGATAACAGTTCTCATACTCGAATCCTTCGGCGCCGGCATACTGGATAGAAGGAAGTTGCGTGATTGTTTTGTGTAACAACCGGCGTTCCTCTTCATCGAATACACAGCTTTTGCGTCCTTTTTCTATGGCATTGAAAAGCATGGTGTCGCCCAGGTCTTCCTGCAAATAAAAAAAATAATCGTCCGAATGAAAATGCACTTCCGGGACGGAAATACCTTTTCCCCTGAAAAATCCGGACATATAAATAAACGCTTTGTTCTCCTCCTGGGAAGAGCCGCTGACCCCTATCAATGTTTTCGGGCCGGATATTCTGAAATACCGGCGGTTAGAACCGGATGAAGGTAGTTCTATAATATCTTCGGCCTGCGAACCGGTATATTCGTAGTAGAGTCTTTTTAATTCTTCTGTTACCATGTTTTTTTGAATTACGGCACTAAGGTAAGCCTTTTTTGTTAGGGAAGGAAACTTCTCAAAAACATTCGCAATTGTATTTGCTTTTTGTACTGATGTCTGTGGAATTACTATACGTACTAAATTATATAGCAAGCTTTCGGTGTAGTACATATAAACAATCTATAAATGTTTAACAAAAGCAGTATCATCGATATTGTTTCATCCTAAAGAAACAAGTGTTTCTACATAATGAAACAACTGTTCCATTACTATGAAACAGATTCTCTTAAGGAGGTATTGGGAATGTGAAAAGAGTAAAGGTGATAAGATGCATTGTTCCAGTATGATTTTGCATGAAAAGTCGTCTCTTTTGTACAATATACTTGATTATTAGCGTTTGTTATAGTAATTTCGGATTTAAAATATTCTATCTTTGTACTTAGTATGGGTTAATATGTAAATCAAAAGTGAAATAATATATGAATAGAAAATCTACATTATTGGCTGTGGCGTTGATGGCGGTAAGTTCTTTCACGATGAATGCAGCTAAAGTCACAGATTTGGGGACTACAGATAATTTCTATTATTTGGAGTCTGGAGGTGTTTATCTGTCACTGGCTGGTGTCAAATCGGACTCTGTTGTGGTGAAATCGATTGATGAAACATCGATGACTAAAGCTGCTCTAGATTCGGCTTTGTGGCAAATAGTAGATGAGCAGGTGGAGCAAGGAGTATATTCTTATTTGATTAGAAATAAGGCAACACTACAATATTTGGCTTTTGCATCAGCAGAAAAACCTGTTCCGAATTTGGTTTCGGTAGTAGATGGAGTAGCTCATAGATGGATTTTTGATGAAAAAGACGGTTTAAAGGCCTATTATAGTGGGGAGAAGTATTTGTCATTCTCTATTTCTGATAAAGATCTGTCAATGCTTGATTCTAAATCAGGTAACGTCTTTTCTGTAGAAGCTCCTGCTGAGAAGTTTGTTTTGAAAGCCGATCAATTGGGTGATGGTTTTACAACTTTTCAATTAAAGTTCGGTGCAGCTTATGAGGGAGATATCTTTTCAGGCAAAGATCTGATAGCAAAAGATGTTCCGGGAAAAGCAGGCTACGTTGCGTTACAGTCTAAAGAAGATAGAGCTTATCCGAATGGTGTTGCTAAATATTTTGGAATCGATACATTGAAAACTACAATATCCGGTGCGAAAGATGTATTCGGATATAGGTTCTCTTTAGACTCTACCCGTACGGTGCAGAGGCCGAATGCTGCATGGCAACAATTCAAATTTACAATCGATTTGAAAAATGATTCGCTGGCTATGTTCGTTGCTGCTACTCCATTGGCTGCTGAAACTCCGTTGGATGCTGACACTGTTCAGGTTGTGGTAGCAAGTGTAGATACAAAGCAGGTTTTGACAGTATCAAAGATTGACGAGACTGGCAAGGTGTTGCAAGGGGCTGTTCCTTATGTCGTACTCTCTAAAGGAACTCATGCTAATATACCAACCGGTTCGGGTGTTTATTTTCTCCAGAGTGCAAGCAAAGGAGCCAATGGCGGTAAATATTATGTTAAGAAAAACTCCTTTATGGGGGGAGACAGTGTTCCTTCTGTGAACTTGCCGAGAGGGCAATGGTATATTAAAACTGAAAATGGCAAATATTCCGTTGTCGACCGTGAATCTGATGATGCTTTTATCTTGAATCAGGAAATATTTGAAGTGGCAGAAATGGAGGATACCTATTTACTCGATGGAGACTCTGTAAAAGTTACTCCGGTGTCTGTTGATTTGAAAGATAAATATCTAGGTTCGCGGGCTTATACAGAGAAAGAATTGGCCGAGAAAGGATTTACGCTTCATCTGATACCCGGAATTCCGATAGGTCCTGCTTATCTGTCTACATTTACGAACGATTCTATCTTGAAAGGAACAGGTGATATTTCTAACCAGATTATGTTTAAACTGGTACCGAAGGATACGCAAGTAGTAGCTGGTGCTAAACAGTTAGGCGATGAAATCTCTATTATTTCTTATCAGCTACGTACGTTGTTCGGAACTGATAGAATCGCAGCCCAAAGTGATAGTTTGAAATTGTCCGAGACAAGTGAGCCTCTTTCATTCCACTTTGTTTTCAATGAGACAAGACAATGGTCTACAATGAAAGTTGTGGGTGATGCTGAAGGCCGTTACGTTGGAATGGATATACAGACTGGTTGTCTTCAGTTGACAAAAAATCCGGCTAATGTTATGATCCTGTCTGCTGATGCTCCTGAATATGCTCCTCAGGAAGTTGGTCATAAGCGTTTTTCTACTGCTAATAATTCGTTGGTGATGAACCCGAATACATTCCTGGCTGAACTGAAGATCGAAGGCAATGAGATTACGAAGTCTGGCTATACGGAAGATAATTTTAGTCTTTGGGTTGAGAAAGCTGAAAAGAGTCCGTTGGGTAAACAGTTGTATTATATCTCTTGCAAGGCCATAGGCGCGAAAGAGGGTGACGAAACTCGTTATTATTTGGCAGCTAGTGATACTTTAGGCGGACGTGCCGTATTCATTTCCGATGAATCTGTTAAAACGATGGAAAACAGTCCGGCTCTCTTTGCATTCAAGATGGTAGAGGGTGGTACTTATTATCTGGAAAACCAGAGTGAGTTCAAAAAGGATGATGCTAAACCTTATGTTGGTATGGTGAATGGATTTGCTGTGATGCAGCCTGTTCCGATGGCAGAGTTTACTATTGAGAATGCTCCGGCTCCTGTTGCCAACGAAGAAATCGAAGCGCCTACGACTATTCAGGTAATCGGAAGTACAGGTGAATTCCAAATCCGTAATGCAGGAGGTAAGAAAATTACTTTATCGAATATTCTGGGGCAGACAATCGGTTCCCGCTTTGTATCTTCTGATAATGAATCAATTCAGACAGCAAGAGGTGTTGTGATTGTGTCCGTTGAAGGTGACAAGGCTTATAAGGTGATCGTGAAGTAAAAAAAGATACTCTCAAATAAAAATCCGGTTCTCATATTCAATTGGGAACCGGATTTTTTATGGAGAAAATCAGACCGTTTATTCTTCTGTATTACTTTCCAATTTGCTTTTCAAATAAGCAATTCGCTTGGTTGCTTTTTCTTTCTCTTTCTGAAGATTTTCCAGATCGCTTAATACAGTAGCCAGTTCAAAAGTCGCGGCAATCGCTTTTTTATCCCCGTCAGCTATATATAATGTATAGGGTTTGCCACCTGTGTACTCGGCTTTGACACGTTCTTTTACGTTTGTAGAAATGAACTTGGCAGCATCGAGTCCTTTTTCGCCTTTGTAGGTGACGACTTCAGTTGTTTTTCCCAGATCTTTAAAACGGTAGTTTACTCCGCCGTCGTACGGGATTGCGGCTGTTTCGGCAAACTGGCCGTCTTTCGTACTGACCTTGATGCCTGTATGGTTGATCGGTGCGCCGCCGTAGAAAACACTGGCAAGATAAATCTCGCCCTTTTCGTTTACTCCGCTGCGGATATAACAGCGTTGCACATTCCGCTCCACTGTCTGCTGTTTCCATATATAATTACCGATCTCTTCGTAGACGCTGTCTTTTTCAAAAACGAATCCTTTTTTCAGTCCTTCCGCTTCTTCTGTCTTGATGGGAATAAGGCTATCGCAAAAAGCGATATTCCGTTCCGCCTCTTTCATCTCGACCATACGCATCAGGGAAAGTCCTTCTTTCAATACTTTGAATTCTTTCGGATAGAGTGCGCGGATAGAGTCTATTTCGCTTTTTGCGGCGAAGAGCTCGTTTCGTTCGTACATACTTTTTGCATTGTTCAACCGGGCCCGGGCTTCTTTCTCCGTATTATTGCATGCTGCCAGGGTTACGGCTGCCAATGCGATACATATTACAGACTTCTTCATGTTGTTTATCTTATTCGTTCTGTCTGCAAAGATATATTTTTTATCTTTGCAGTCTCAATGAGTGAGATAAATAAAGCGAATGTATATAGAACAGGAAGATATTTTAAATCATATATCGGCAAAACCGTTCCACATAATTTCAGAGGCCGCAGACGAATTAGGTGTTGAGGCTTATGTGATTGGCGGTTACGTCAGAGATATTTTTTTATACCGTCCATCAAAAGATATTGATGTTGTTGCAGTAGGCAGCGGGATAGAGTTGGCAAAAGTTGTTGCCGGCAAGTTGGGGAAAAAGACGCATTTGTCCGTATTTAAGAATTTCGGAACGGCGCAGGTGAAATCAGGCGACCTTGAGATCGAGTTTGTCGGAGCACGGAAAGAGTCGTATAATCGCGATAGCCGGAAGCCGATTGTGGAAGACGGGACTCTGGAGGATGATCAAAACCGGCGCGATTTTACGATCAATGCACTGGCTTTATGTCTGAATAAAGAACGTTACGGGGAGTTGGTCGATCCTTTTGGAGGATTGGATGATATGGATAATCTGATTATCCGTACGCCACTCGATCCTGATATAACGTTCAGTGATGACCCGTTGCGTATGATGCGTGCAGTCCGCTTCGCTTCACAGCTGGGATTTTTTATTCATCCCGATACATTTGATGCGATTGAGCGCAATAAGGAACGCATCTCCATTATATCCAAAGAACGGATTGTGGATGAATTGAACAAGATCGTACTTTCGCCAAAACCCTCCATCGGTTTTGAATTGCTTGAAAAGAGTGGATTGTTGCAGCTGATTTTTCCGGAACTGTGTGCTCTGAAAGGAGTGGAAACAAAAGAAGGCATCGGTCATAAGGATAATTTTGCCCATACCTTAATGGTGTTGGACCGTTTGAGTAAAACAACGGATAATCTGTGGCTTCGGTGGAGTGCGATTTTCCATGATATAGGAAAACCGGCAACTAAACGTTTTGATCCTCGTCTGGGATGGACGTTCCACAATCATAATTTTATCGGCGAGCGTATGCTGCCGGGTATTTTCCGTCGGATGAAGTTGCCGATGAATGAGAAAATGAAGTATGTACAGAAAATGGTAACCCTTCATATGCGTCCCATAGCTTTGGCAGACGATGAAGTGACAGATTCTGCCATCCGTCGTTTGTTGTTCGATGCCGGTGACGATATCGATGACTTGATGAAGCTTTGTGAGGCGGATATCACCAGTAAGAATCCGGAAAAAGTCCGCCGTTTTCTGAATAACTTCCGGTTGGTTCGTGAGAAGTTGGCAGAAATAGAAGAGAAAGACCGGGTACGGAATTTCCAGCCGCCTGTCTCGGGTGAGGAAATTATGGAAACATTCTCCCTGCCTCCTTCACAGCCGGTAGGCGTCATAAAAGAAGCCATCAAGAATGCTATTCTGGACGGCATAATTCCTAATGAATATGAGGCAGCTAAACAGTTTATGCTGGAACGGGCTGCAAAGATGGGGTTGAAGCCAGTTAGGGGATAATTCCTTTAAGTATAAATAGTTACAGAGTAAATATAATTAATTAGATCCGGTTTTTATATTCAATAAGCCGGATCTGATCTTTTCAATAGATAAAAATATCACTTTCCTTTTAGCAATTCTGCTGCTTCATCTCCGAAAACGATTTTTAGCACCTGCTCTTTTTTATCGTTGTCCAGCTTGATTTGTAATACTGTTTCTGTTGATATATTACTTTCCTTGCTCAGAACATATTTATCCGGATATGCAATAATGTTTATTACTGATTCTTGCAGAGCGTTTGCAATTTGTAATAATGTGTTGTATTTAAGTTCCCGCTCTCCTGACATAATAAGACTTAACCCAGCTTGTTTTAAGCCGATCTGACTAGCTAAATATTCTTGCGAATATCCTTTGTTTCTGCGAATTGCATCTATATTCCTTAGTATATCGTTCATGTAAGCAATTTAGTGTTTGTGGTTTGAATAAATAAATGATATTTGTAATAAAAAATTGCACTTATGTTTGCTAATATAACAAAATGTAATATCTTTGCTGCTGTGATTTTCTTAATTCTCTTAATAGATTTTGTGTTCCCATTTTGAAACATTTTGCTATTAAGTCTAATAGTTAACCTAATTTGTCTGAAGATTATGTTGATCTATAGAAGGTTATGTTTGTTTGGTAAATGAGGTGTCCGGTATGTGTATGAAGGGGACTGTTTTCCTTTGTAATACGGTTTTCAAGATATATGCCAGTTGTTTCTCTGTAATAAAGATTGCACTTTGTTAAGTAATGGAGAAGATAAAATTTAAGTTTATATAATTCACTAGTATTCATTTTAATATTGCTTGCCTATGATTATGAATTTTTAATTCCAATGTTTTCTATTCGGATATGTAGTCATATCCATTGTGTTTTTTAACCTTATATTCATTTAATAACAGAAGGAAATGAAAGAATCTTTTTTAGACATACATTTAAAAGGATGTCGTGTTAAAAGCAATTTATTCAGAATGTTAACCTTATTGCTTTTAATTTTTTGTACGACAAATGTATTTGCACAGCAGAAAAATGTCAGGGGAACGGTTGTTGATGCTTCGGGGGATCCTCTTATTGGTGTAAATGTTTCAGTAAAAGGAATGACAATCGGTATAATTACCGATATGGAGGGTAGATATCAACTGGAAGTACCGGCCAATGCTACGCTTCTCTTTTCTTATATCGGATATCGTTCGCAGGAGATTGCGGTAGGTAATCAGTTATCGATCAATATTACGATGCAGGAAGATACTCAAAATATAGATGAGGTTGTGGTTGTCGGATATGGAGTTCAGAAAAAAGAAACTGTTACAGGTGCTGTCTCCACATTGAAGGGGGATGATTTAATAAAAACACCAGTAGCGAATCTATCAAATGCCATAGCTGGTAAAATGTCGGGAGTGGTAACATTTCAGCGTTCCGGTGAACCGGGTTACGATGGAGCAACAATTCGTATTCGCGGTTCAAATACATTAGGAAATAATGATCCGTTGGTTGTCATTGACGGAGTAGCGGCGAGAACTGGTGGTTTGGAGCGTCTTGACCCAAACGAGATTGAAACGATGTCTGTACTGAAAGATGCGTCTGCGGCTATCTATGGGGCACGTGCAGCCAATGGTGTAATCTTGATAACTACTAAAAAAGGACGTGCGGGCAAGAAACCGGTGTTTTCTTATTCTTTTAACCAAGGATGGTCTAAGCCTACCAATCTACCGGAAATGTGTGATGCTCCTCAATATGCAGAGTTGATGAATGAATTGTATATGAATAAAGCCATGAAAAATCCGGCTAAGAATAATGGTGTCGGTATGGGAGATTATACTTTGTTTGCAACTCAGGAAGAAATTCAGAAATATCGTGATGGTTCTGATCCTTGGAGATATCCGAATACGGATTGGTATGCGGCAACCTTTAAAGATTGGTCTCCACAGCGAATCCATAATGCATCGCTGGAAGGTGGTTCTGATAAATATCAATACTTTGTAAACTTCGGACATAAATATACAGACGGGCTTTATCATAAATCAGCGAACAACTACAAACAGTTCAACCTGCGTATGAATGTTGATGCACAACTCAATGATTTTATTAAGGTGGGAACTCAATTAATGGGACGTCAGGAAAACCGTAATTTCCCAAGTCAGGGAGCAGGTGATTTGTTATGGTTCACATCCAGAGGCCGTCCAACTGACCAGGCTTACTGGCCTAACGGACTTCCCGGACCGGCACAGGAATATGGGCGTAATCCGGTTGTTGCCTGTACAGATGAAACCGGTTATACGCATGATAAGCGTTATTATATACAAACTAATGCTAATGTAGAAATTACCCAGCCCTGGATTGAAGGCTTGAAACTTGTAGCTTCCGTCTCTTATGATAAATACTTAAAGCAAAGTAAAACATGGTTTCAGCCATGGACTTTATATGATTGGGATAAAGTGAGTTATGAATCAGATGGCACAACACCTAAATTAACGCCGATGTTGAGTTACCCGAACCATGAGGATCCGGACTTGTCTATGGAGTCTACAGACCAGACAAATACAGTCTTAAGCGGTATTATGACATATAATCGGGTTTTCGGAGATCATGGAGTCGATTTTTTGATAGGTATGGAACGCGACTGGTCCGATGCTGAATCGTTTAACGGATACCGGAGGTATTTCCTTTCTACGGCTCTTCATCATTTTAATGCAGGTGGTGATAAAGAGAAAAATGCCAAGAGTGACGGAGATAACTGGGAACGTGCCCGTATGAATTATTTCGGACGTTTTGCTTATAACTATAAAGAGAAATATCTGGCTGAATTTGTATGGCGTTATGATGGTTCTTATATGTTCGCAGCAGGCGAGCGTTTTGGCTTTTTCCCCGGTGTTTTGCTTGGATACCGTATTTCGGAAGAGGACTTTTGGAAAGAAAATCTCTCTTTTATTAATTACTTTAAGTTACGTGCATCCTGGGGGCAGATGGGGAACGACCAGGTTTATTATGATGATAAATTAAGGGAATACCAATTTGCACCTACCTATTATTATGAATGGGGATATATCATTGATAATGCGGATGAAAAGGGATTGCGCATCAGTCGTTTTCCGAATCCTGCTATTTCGTGGGAACGTGCTAATAACTTCAATGTTGGTATTGAAGCCCGGACATTCGATAATCGCTTATATTTAGAGGCAGATTATTTTTATAATAAACGTTCAAATATTTTATGGCGTAGAAATGCATCTATTCCTACAACTTCCGGCTTAACATTGCCTGCTGAAAATATAGGTAAGGTTAATAATACCGGTTTTGATTTTAAGATTGAATGGAATGACAATATCGGTAAAGATTGGCGCTATAGTATATCTGCAACCGGAGGCTATGCAAAAAATACCATTAAGTTCTGGGACGAAGCTCCGGGTGCTCCTGAGTGGCAAAAGTCGACAGGTCATCCGATGAATACTTCTTTGTATTATGAGTATGACGGTGTATTTAAGGATTGGGATGAAATCAACGATATAGCTAATCGTCCAAATTATGACGGTATAACAAAGGATGCGGACTTAAAACCGGGTGATATGAAATTTAAGGATCTCGATGGGGATGGTAAAATAACCCCGGATGACCGTTATCGTTCGGACCGTACCAATGAACCGAAATGGACATATGGCATTACAGGATATTTGCAATGGAAAAACTTTGACATGAATATCTTATTTCAAGGTGCGGCTGATTCATGGACTAAAGTTTACTGGGAAGCCGGTGATATTGGTAATTATCCGAAAACAGTTTATGACAAGCATTGGTCTATTGATAATCCATCTGACAAATATCCGCGTGTAAACGAACGCAGTCAGTATTATTGGGATGGAACGGCGGCCGGTAACAACACTTACTGGATGGTCAATACGAATTATATCCGTTTGAAAAATCTTGAAGTAGGATGGAGTATCCCCAAAGCATGGTTGCTGCAAACAAAGTTTATCTCGTATGCCCGTTTGTATGTGAGTGGGGTAAACTTGCTGACTTTCTCGCCAAGTAAAGATATTGACCCGGAAAGTACAAGTTCCAATGCGACAAACTATCCTCAGTCAAAAATTATTAATGTAGGTTTTACTGTAACATTCTAAACTTGATATGAACATGAAAAAAGCGAATATATTATGTCTTTTATCTGTAGCTTTGCTTACTGTGTCTTGCAGTACGGATTTTCTGGATACAAAATCACAGACAGAAATCATGGCAGATGATATATGGAAAGAAAAGAGTCTGGCAGAAGCTTATATGTATGATATTTATTTTGCATTTCAGGATGCCGGTTTTACGGAAGAACTACAGGCTTCGGCTTGCGACGAGGCGATGTTTACACATGGGAGAGAATTTGTTGAGACAAACGCAGGTGCTGTGACTGATGTGAATTTAGGCTGGTTTTCAAAGACTCAGAGTGGGCATCAATGGCAACGTTTATACCTGAATATCCGTTCCTGCAATGATTTTATCGAACATGTGGATGACGCAACATTTGCTGACGATGCAAAAAAGCAGTTGAAGGGGGAGGCTTATTTTTTGAGAGCCTATTTCCTGCATCGTTTAACACGTGGATTTGGCGGTGTTCCTATTCAGTTAAAGGTAACCCAGCTGACTGACGATCCGGAGTCGTTTTTATTATCCCGTTCTTCTTATACGGATTGTATCGGGCAGGTTCTGGATGATATTGACAAAGCTGCGGAGTGTTTAAAGGATCATACGTTTGATAATACGCAGAAGGGCAGGGCTACATTGGCTGCTGTTAAGGCTTTGAAAGTTCGTGTGTTGACGGATGCTGCCAGTGATTTGCATGACCAGGCTACAGCTTCGGCAAAATCGTCTCTGCTTGCTTCTTATAAAAATCCGGAATTGTTGTTTTACACGCAAGGGTCACGAACGGAGCGTTGGCAAGCCGTTAAAGTCGCAGCAAAAGATTTGTTGGATAATCCGATGGGACATGCTATTCCGACCTATGGAGGTACAGGACTTTCTACAGAAGAAAAAGCTCAGGCTATCTGGCGTTTCTTTCTGGCAGAAAGTGCAGATCATATTTTTTCTCGCTATTTTATCGATACAAAAGACGAAAGTGGTACTAAGATGCCGATATTTAATGGCCCTTCCGGTTATCATGGATGGGGAGGGAATACTCCTGTTCAAGATTTGGTAGATGCATTTGCAATGGAGGACGGGAGCAAATTTGATTGGAATAATTCTCAACATGCAAACAATCCATATGGTAATCGCGAACCCCGCTTTTATGCAACCATCATGTATGATGGCATGCAATGGATACAGAGACCCGATGATTATGCTTCTATTGAACCGACCGGAAAAATACAGACAGGTTATTATCAGTTGGATCCGTCTGTAACTGATGACTCAAAGTTTTATGCAGGAATGGATAGCCGTAGTGGCGGTGGGGAAAATTGGAATGCTACATACACTGGTTATTATTTAAAGAAATATATCAATCCTGCCGATGGGGATCACCGTAACAAGATCAATGCGGTTTTTCCGTTCATTCGTTTGTCAGAGGTTTATTTCTGCTATATTGAAGCTTGCATTGAGTTGGGTGAATTGGACGAGGCGAAAAAGTATCTGAATGAATATCGTGAACATGTGAATTTACCGGCTGTTACAACCAATAATAAAGATGAATTACGGAAAATTTATCAGAATGAGCGTCGTCTGGAATTTTCTTTTGAAGAAATTCGCTATTGGGATGTCCGCCGTTGGATGACTGCCCCTGATCTTCCGGGTTTAAATAGTTTGAAAGGTATTCGTGTTACTGCTACATTGAAGTCAGGAGCTGGTGTTCAATACAAGTATACTGCGGATCCGGATATCTGGAATATGCATTATAAAGTTATAGACCTGAATAATGAAGGGCGTCAGTTTGTTGACAAATGCTATTTTTTACCTATAATGCGTGATGAGAAAAACAGTAATCCAAATTTAATTCAAAATCCAGGTTATGAAAATTAAATAAGTTACTAGTTCTTTTTTTATAAAGTACCGTCTTTGTATTAGAGTATAGACGGTACTTTATTCAGCCTTTTGTTGAGCGATTTGCATTAAATCGGATTTATCATTTGTCTATATAACGAAATAAATCCTATCTTTAGGGTCTCAATTCGTAATTGTAAAAATAGTATTATCATGAAAAACAGAAAATTAAGAATGGGCATGGTAGGCGGTGGAAGTGACGCCTTTATCGGTGCAATCCATCGTCGTGCGGCTTTTATGGACAATCAGATCGAACTGGTATGCGGATGTTTCAGCGTAGACCCTGAAATTTCTAAGAGTTCCGGTCTGTCTTATTACTTGCCGGAAGATCGCATTTACAGTACTTATCAGGAAATGTTCGAGCATGAAATGACGTTGCCGGAAGGTGAACGGATGGATTTTGTGACTATCGTGACACCTAACCGCTGGCATTTTGAACCGGCTATGATGGCTTTGGAAAGAGGATTCCATGTTGTAGTGGATAAACCGATGACCTTCTCGCTGGAAGAAGCTAAACAACTTCAGAAGAAAGTGGAAGAAACAGGACTGATCCTGGCTCTGACCCATGTATATTCTGCCTATCCGGCAGTAAAAGAAGCCAAAGAACGTATCGCCAGAGGTGAACTGGGAACGCTCCGCCGTGTTTATGTGGAATATCTCCAGGGATGGCTTTCCGATCGGATCGAACTACAGGGTGGAAATAACGCCGGATGGCGTACAGACCCGAAACGCTCCGGAAAAGCCGGTTGTATCGGAGATATCGGTACGCATGCCTGGCATCTGAGTGAATATATAACCGGTTTGAAGGTGCTGGAAGTTTGTGCCGACCTGAATGCTTTTGTGCCCGGACGTCCGATCGATGATGATGGCGCAGCATTCCTTCGTTATGAGAACGGTGTGGTCGGAACTTTAACCGCATCGCAGGTCGCTGTCGGAGAAGAAAACAATATCCGGATCCGTATTTACGGAGATAAGGGCGGTCTGGAATGGCAGCAGCAGGAACCGAATACTTTATATGCTAAATGGTCGAATAAACCGACAGAAGTGATCCGTATGGGAAATAACGGTTTTATCGGTGATATGGCCAAAATGAATACCCGCACTCCAGGGGGGCATCCGGAAGGTTTCATCGAAGCTTTTGCCAATATTTACAGGAACTTTGCTCATACTGTCATGAGTATCAAGAAAGGAGAAAAGCCATGTGAGGAATGTCTGGACTTCCCGACTGTTTATGATGGCGTAAGAGGCATGCAGTTCATTGAAACGATGGTGGAAGCCGGATACAATGAAAATGTAAAGTGGCAGAAGTGGGTAGATTGATGATCGCACATTAGTAAATCAATATAGGAATGAAATTAAAAATGTTAGCTTGCTGTTGTTCCTTGCTGGGAGTGACAGCATTTGCTCAAAAAAATGAGTGGAAAGATCCGAACGTAAATGAAGTTAACCGTGCCCCGATGCATACCAACTATTTTGCGTTTGAAACAGAGGATGCGGCGTTGAAGGGATGCAAAGAATCGTCAGTCAATTTTATGACTTTGAACGGAACCTGGAAATTTAACTGGGTGAAGGATGCCGATGCCCGTCCGACAGATTTTTATCAGGTAGGATTTAATGATAAAGGTTGGGCGAATATGCCCGTTCCCGGCATCTGGGAATTGAATGGTTTCGGTGATCCTATTTATGTGAATGTGGGATATGCCTGGAGAAACCAGTTCAAGAATAATCCGCCGGAAGTGCCGGTCGAAAATAACCATGTCGGTTCATACCGTAGAGAAATCGTTATTCCGGCAGACTGGAAAGGAAAAGAAATATTTGCTCATTTCGGTTCGGTAACATCCAATATGTATCTTTGGGTAAACGGACAGTATGTAGGGTATAGCGAAGACAGCAAACTCGAAGCGGAATTCAATCTGACCAAATACCTGAAACCCGGCAAGAACCTGATTGCATTCCAGACATTCCGCTGGTGCGACGGTACGTATCTGGAAGACCAGGATTTTCTGCGTCTGTGCGGTGTCGGACGTGATTGTTATCTGTATACCCGTAATCCTAAATATATCCAGGATATCCGCGTAACTCCGGATCTGGATGCACAGTATAAGGATGCCACGTTAAATGTAAGCGTTAACCTGAAAGGTAGTGGTGTTGTGGATGTGAAATTGTTGGATAAACAAGGCAATTCCGTTGCAACAACTACGCTGAAAGGCTCAGGCAAAGTGTCTGCGGATATCGCTGTTTCCAATCCGTTGAAGTGGACGGCTGAAACGCCTAACCTGTATACCCTGGTCGCTACGCTGAAAGAAGGCAATAAAGAACTGGAAGTTATCCCGGTGAAAGTCGGTTTCCGTAAGATAGAACTGAAAAACAGCCAGATCCTGGTAAACGGGCAGCCGGTACTGTTTAAGGGAGCAGACCGTCATGAAATGGATCCGGACGGCGGATATGTGGTTTCCCGCGAACGTATGTTGCAGGACATCAAGGTGATGAAGGAATACAACCTTAATGCGGTTCGTACCTGTCACTATCCGGATGCAAACCTGTGGTATGATCTGTGTGACGAATACGGTATTTATGTCGTAGCCGAGGCTAATGTGGAATCCCACGGTATGGGGTATGGTGAACAAACCCTGGCTAAGAATCCGGCGTATGCAAAAGCACATATGGAACGTAACCAGCGTAATGTACAACGTGGTTTCAACCATCCGTCTATTATTTTCTGGTCATTGGGTAATGAAGCCGGTTTCGGACCGAACTTTGAAGCATGTTACACCTGGATCAAGAATGAAGATAAGAGCCGTGCCGTTCAGTATGAGCAGGCAGGAAAGAATGAATTTACCGATATCTATTGTCCGATGTATCTGGGGTATAAAGGATGCGAAGACTATTGTAATAGTAATGTCGACAAACCGCTTATCCAGTGCGAGTATGCGCATGCAATGGGTAATTCACAGGGTGGATTCAAAGAATACTGGGATCTTGTCCGTAAATATCCGAAATATCAGGGTGGTTTCATCTGGGACTTTGTGGATCAGTCATTGCGTATGAAAAATAAGGAAGGTGTGGAATATTATGGATACGGTGGCGACTTTAACCGCTACGATGCATCTGATAATAACTTCCTGGACAATGGTTTGATCAGTCCGGACCGTAAGCCTAATCCTCATATGCATGAGGTCGGACATATTTACCAGTCGATCTGGGTAACTCCTTCGGACCTGGCAAGCGGTGTCGTGAATGTTTATAACGAAAACTTCTTCCGTGATTTGAGTGGTTATTATGCAGAATGGGAATTGCTGGCTGATGGCGAAGTAGTTCAGACAGGCATGGTCAAAGATCTGGAAGTGGCTCCGCAACAGACCAAATCTGTAAAGTTGAACTATACTACGGACGGAATCTGCAAATGCAAGGAATTGCTGTTGAATGTCGCTTTCAAACTGAAAAAAGCGGAAACAATGCTTCCGGCGGGATATACGGTTGCTAAAAACCAGTTGGTTGTCCGCCCGTATAAGGCTCCGGAATTGAAACTGGCAAATGTTGAAAAGGTAAATGTTGCCACGGTAACCCCGGTAATTACAGAAAATGATTACAACTATCTGATCGTTACAGGTGAAAACTTCCGTATCGAGTTCAATAAACATGACGGTTTCCTTTGCAAATATGATGTAAAGGGCCAGGCTTTGATCGATGAAGGCGGCAAGCTGACTCCAAACTTCTGGCGTGCTCCGACCGATAACGATATGGGAGCCGGTTTGCAGAACAGATATGCAGCATGGAAAAAGCCGGGACTGAAACTGACCTCTTTGACAAATAAGATGGAAAACGGTCAGGCGGTAGTAAATGCAGAATATACAATGGAAGCCGTATCGGCTAAGTTGTCCGTTTCTTATACCATTAATAATGAAGGTGCCGTAAAAGTAACACAGAAGATGATTGCCGATAAGTCGGCTAAAGTATCGGATATGTTCCGTTTCGGTATGCAGATGCAGATGCCGAAAGAAATGGCATTGATCAAATATTATGGTCGTGGTCCGTGGGAAAACTATTCAGACCGTAACAATGTGACCGATCTGGGTAAATTCTGCCAGACAGTGGATGAACAATTCTACTCTTATATCCGTCCGCAGGAAACCGGTACAAAAACGGATATCCGCTGGTGGAAACAGACAAACAAAGGTGGCAACGGTCTGATGTTTGTTGCCGAGGCTCCTTTCTCTGCTTCTGCATTGAACTACTCGATCGAATCACTGGACGACGGTGTGCAGAAAGACCAGAGACATTCAGAATTAGTCCCGAAAGTGGACTATGCCAACCTTTGTATCGACAAGGTACAGATGGGACTGGGCTGTGTGAACAGCTGGGGCGCATTGCCTTTGGAGCAATATCGTTTGCCTTACGGTGATTATGAATTTACTTTCATTATGACACCGATGCAGTCAAATCTTTAAGGGATACTGAAAATAATTAAAAAAAGCATAATCTGCTTACTTATTACGTTAAATAGGTGGGTTATGCTTTCTTTATATTAAGGAAAACGCTACTTTTATTGCCGATTTTTAAATCTAATTCTCAGACTAAGTGTAAATATTGAATACCATAAAAACAGATGGCTACTAACAAGAATTCTAATCGATACTCATCAGGCCTGAAGAAGAATTTTTTTAAAGGAAAGACCTTTATGCTTCTTTTGGGCGTAATTTTTGGTGCCGGGGTAATGATTCTGGCTTATAATACTTCCGTTTATTTTTCCAGTGACGAATCCTGTATGATGTGTCATGTGCATCCGCATGTGGAAGGCAGCTGGAAACTATCCAAGCACGTAAATAACGGGAGCGGGGTGAAAGTGCATTGCGTGGACTGCCACCTTCCGCCTAAAAACGATACCTGGAACCATTATACGGCAAAAGCAAAACTGGGCTTAAAAGATGTCTGGTCTTTTATGACCAAAGACAGTGCCGACTTTGACTGGGATGTAAAGTCAGAACTGGATCATGCCGTTAAATATATCCCGAACGAATCATGTAAAGAATGCCACCAGAATTTGTTTCCGGAAGGAATTACGAACGACGGTATTACAGCACACCTTTATTATGATGAAAATGAAAAGAAACTGGACTTGCAGTGTATCAGTTGTCACCTGGATGCCGGGCATTATAATCCCAACTACAACCATTCCAAGTTGACTGGTATTCCTGGCATGGCTTCCGGATCTTCGGCGGTCGATACAAGCCTTTATTTCAAGGAACCTGCACAGGTAACAAGTTTTGCCGATTATGTAGAACAGATACCCGGAACACCGGTGTCTTTCAAAATGGTTGCCGTGCCGGGCGGTACGTTCAAAATGGGTAGCACCAGCAAGGAACCGTTCCATAAACCGGATGAAGCACCTGTTCGTAACGTAACGGTCAGCCCGTTCTTTATGGCTGAGGTGGAAGTTACCTGGGACCAGTACTGGTCGTTCTATGGAAATACGATGAGCGAGGGGCGTACTCCTCCTGAAACAGTTTATGCGAATAACAGCAATCCGGATGTGGATGCTATTTCCGGTCCGACACCTCCATTCGGATTCCCCGACCAGGGATGGGGTGGCGGCGATCGTCCGGCTATCACAATGACACATTATGCAGCTGAAACATTCTGCCAGTGGTTATCGAAGAAGACCGGCAAGAAATACCGTCTGCCGACCGAAGCCGAATGGGAATATGCAGCCCGCGGAGGTACGGAAACTCCTTACTTCTTCAGCGGCAGCCCGAAAGACTTCTCCGACCAGGGATTCTGGCGTAAGTTCTTCGATGCAAAAACCGACAGTATCAGTTCGTTCGTCATTTACAGCAAGAACAGTAAGAATAAGACACAAGAACCGGAACTGGTGAAAGCCAATCCGTTCGGATTAAAGAATATGTTGGGTAATGTCATGGAATATTGTGCAGATAAGTATGATCCCGAAGCCTATAGCAAGGGAGGCGAGTCTGTTACGAATCCGTTGGTAACCGAAGGAACGGAATGGGTAGTGCGCGGAGGTAATTATACTTCTGACGCGGCAGACCTTCGTTCGGCAGCCCGCGACTATACCAAACATGAAGCGTGGTTAAAGACCGACCCGCAGCAACCTAAAAGTATCTGGTGGTATTCTGACATACGTGGCATTGGCTTCCGTGTGGTATGCGAGCCGGATTCATCCATTCAATAAAGTAGACTAGTGTAAAAATTATATCAATTCTTTAAATTTGCTATATCATGAAAAAGGAAAACAGTATCAGTAGAAGATCATTTTTAAAAAGTTCAGCGATGGCCGGTGCACTGGGTGCAATCGGTACAGGTAGTGCAGCAAGTGTGGTTCTGACTTCATGCGGCGGGGGAGAAAAAGCCGCTGCTTTGAAACCGCTGAAAGAACCGGGTACTTATTATATTCCGGAATTGCCGGATCTGGCAACCGACGGCCAGGAACTGAAAGCCGGTGTTATCGGTTGCGGCGGACGTGGTTCCGGTGCCGCTTTCAACTTCCTGAACGCAGCAAATGGCGTAACTATTGTTGCGTTGGGTGATACTTTCCAGGAAAGAGTTGACGAACTGGCCGGTAAGCTGAAAAAAGATAAGAATATAGATATTCCTGCCGACAAACGTTTTGTAGGTCTGGATGCATATAAACAAGTAATAGACAGTGGCGTGGATGTTGTGATCATTGCAACACCTCCCGTGTTCCGTCCGGTACATTTCCAGTATGCGACAGAAAAAGGGAAACATTCATTCCTTGAAAAACCGATCTGCGTGGATCCGGTAGGTTATCGTACGATCATGGCTACAGCCAAACAGGCGGAAGCGAAGAATCTTCGCGTAATCACAGGTACACAACGTCATCATCAGCGTTCTTATGTAGAATCTTACAAAAAGATCATGGAAGGTATGATCGGTGAGATCACTGGCGGTACGGTTTACTGGAACCAGAGTATGTTATGGTTCCGCGAACGTCAGAAAGAATGGAACGATTGCGAATATATGATCAAAGACTGGGTGAACTGGAAATGGTTATCCGGCGACCATATTGTTGAGCAGCATGTACATAATATCGACGTATTTACTTGGTTCAGCGGGCTGAAACCTGTTAAGGCTGTCGGTTTCGGTTCTCGCCAGCGCCGTATTACCGGTGACCAGTATGATAATTTCAGTATCGACTTCACTATGGAGAACGGTATCCATATGCATAGTATGTGTCGTCAGATTGACGGTTGCGTGAGCAATGTAAGTGAATTTATTCAGGGAACCAAAGGTTCATGGGACAGCTCTACGATGGAGATCAAAGACCTTGCCGGTAATGTGGTATGGAAATACGATTATGAAGCAGAAAAAGCAAACTTCAAACAGACCGACCCGTATACATTGGAACATGTTAACTGGATCAACAGTATTCGTGGTAACAAACCGCTTCAGCAGGCTTCCGAAACAGCTATTTCGAATATGGCAGCTATTATGGGACGTGAATCGGCTTATTCCGGTGCTGAGACAACCTGGGATGCTATGACCGCTTCTCCGCTGGATTATACTCCGAAAGACCTGAATCTGGGTAAGATGGATATGAGTACATTTACTGTACCGGTTCCGGGAAAACCTCGTGATCAAAATAAATAAAGATATGACATTAAACAGAAGAAACTTTTTAAGAACAACTTTGTCCGGTGCTGCGGTAGCAGCCGTTAGTACCGGCACGTTGGCATCCTGTGCATCGAAGGCTTCTTCGGATGAGAAATGTCCGGAAACGAAGTCTTGCTGCAACACCAAGGCGAAACTGAACCTCTCTTTCCAGGAAGGCATCGCTCCGGGTGAAAACCTGAACCAGAAGCTGGACTATATGGAAAAGCTGGGAGTTGTCGGTTTCGAGCCGGGCGGACGTGGTTTGAAAGACCGTGTAAGCGAGATCAAGCAAGCTCTGAATGGTCGTGATATCAAAGTCAGTGCCATTTGTGCCGGTTTCGACGGTTTTATTCTTTCTACCGATCCGGCTATCCGCAAGCAATGTATGGATACGATGAAGGAAATCATCACGGCTGCCGGCGAACTGGGGTCGACTGGTGTTATCATCGTTCCTGCTTTCAACGGCCAGGTTCCTGCGCTTCCTCATAACCAGGAAACCCGCGACTTCCTGTGCGAACAGTTCACGGAGATGGGTAACCATGCTGCACAGAACGGAACGACAGTAATTTTTGAACCTCTGAACCGCAAAGAATGTTTCTATATGCGCCAGGTGGCCGATGCTGCTTCCGTATGCCGGGATATCAATAATCCGGGTGTGCGTTGCATGGGTGATTTCTGGCACATGACCTGGGAAGAAACTTCTGATATGGGAGCGTTCATTTCGGGTGGCGACTATCTGCAACACGTGCATGTGGCAAGCCGCAAACGTCGCAGCATGCCGGGTGAAGACGGGGAAGCAGATAACTACGTAGATGGCTTCAAGGGCCTGAAGATGCTGGGTTATGACAAATACGTAAGTTTCGAGTGCGGATGCCAGGGCGATCGTAACATCGTTGTCCCTGCCGCGGTAGAACTCTTGCGCAAACAATGGGAAGAAGCATAAATTATGCCTTTAGTATATCCAAATATGCAAATGAGTGAGGTGGTGGAAGAACATCCCTCACTCATTCCTGTAATCAACCGGTTCGGTATCCGCCTCGGGTTGGGCGATAAATCGGTGAAGACGATCTGTGACGAATATCAGCTGGATACGGATTTCCTGCTGACAGTGATCAACACCTTTCTGAATGAGGAATATTTCCCGGAGAGGAAGTTGCAGACATTCCATACGACACAGATTATCGATTACCTGACCAAGACCAATCTTTACTATCTGCGTTATCAGTTGCCGAACATAGAGCGGCACCTAACTTCTTTCATCTCTATGAGCACGCCGGGAAACAATACGTTGAACCTGATCGGCAAATTCTTCTCCTCTTTCAAGGAAGAGCTTACGGCACGTATCGAACATGATGATAAGGAATGGTTCCCTTACTGCCTGGCGTTGAGTGAAAAAATAAAAGGGTGTTGTAATTCCGATGAAAAGGAGGCACTCCATCTGGGTGACGAGCAGCGTTCGGAAGATGCTATAGAAGCGTTGTTATCCGACCTGAAAGGCATCATGATCAAGCATCTTTCCGGCGATTACAACGAGAATCTGTGTTATGCCGTGATCTTTGGGATCAGCAGCCTTGAAAAAGACATCAAGCAGCATAACCGTATCCGTTACCGTATCCTGACTCCGATGGTCTCTGCCATGGAGAAATTATGTAAATAACCCCTGTCGATGCACCGGAACAAACAAATAGCGATTATCTTACCCGACACTCTACAAAGTATAGGTCTTCAGAGTCTGCTGACCGACTACTTTCCTCCGGTCGAGGTCTGCTATTTCCCTGCATTCGAGATTTTTAATGCGGCAGGTGGCAATGATGCGTTCGATTATTATTTTACCTCTCCGGACATCATGGTGTTGAACGCCGATTTTTTCCTTCCCCGCCGTAGCAAAACCACGGTACTGATTGATGGGGGAGAGGATACTGGCGGTATTTCCACCACCAACCATATAACCATCAAGGCATCGCAGGAGATTATCATCGAGCAATTGCAGCAATTGTTTACTAGCGACAGTTCCGCTTACACAGTCGGTGAAAACAGCAAAGACCTTTCTTCCCGCGAGACTGACGTCCTCCAACTGATCGTCAAAGGCATCACGAATAAGGAGATTGCCGACAAACTGAATATCAGCCTGAACACCGTCCTGACCCACCGCAAGAATATCACAGCCAAGCTAGGCATCAAGACCGTCTCCGGTTTAACATTCTATGCCATCATGAACGGGATTATTTCGGGGGATGATATTGAGTTATAAGTTTCTTTCCACCACCTTCCACGTCTCTATATTCCGTGTTTTGTTACTGAAGTTTACGCCTATTTTGAATAGTTTGCGGGTATTGCTGGCGAAGGGGTGTGCATAACCTTTCTCTTCTGGAAAGGTGAATCCACCTTGTCCGTATTGGCATAAAAAGGTAACAGGAATTTCATAAATCCATCTTCCTCTTCGCGGTTGGGAAATCCCAGCCGGTAAAAATACCAAAGAGACGATCATAATCTTTGATAGTCTGGTATCCGCTCTGATAGATAACTGGTATTGGGTTCGTAGAAGTCGAGTCAATACTGTTTAACACGTCTGCGTCGGTTTCCGTATGAGCCATGTTGAGATTGTAGTTGGAACGTTTAAGCAACATAACCAAATAAGTTGGCGTACCTGTTTCAAATCAGTAACTTCCGAATTGCATGTACTTGAATGTATTTAACATACTGAACGGATTATATATTCCTGGACTGTCGGGCACGAAATATAACTGCCTGTCTTGACCAATTGGTAGATCAATTCCGTTTTATCAATATAAAAAAACCATCCTTTCTGATTTTCTCGAAGTTCTGTATGCCGATGGGATAAAGCTGTGTCATAATTAACCTGATTGAAAATGATACTTTCACAAAGGTTGAGAATTATTCCTAATAATATGCCTTTTCACCGAATCCGGGATACAAGCACTGTCATCCTTATGCATTATATATGTAGCAAGTTCTCCGTGCCAAGTCGCCAGCCATATTTTTTCTACCAATACCTACTTCCTCTGCGGTATAAGATTATGCCGGTTATTGGCAAAGTAATGTCGTTTGCAAACAATGCCTGTCGTTTGTGGAAATAAATTGCATAATCATTCTACAATCTTTAGCTTTGGGTAATTGTAAAATAGTATTTACTGCTATGGGCAAAAAAAAAGCGAAAGAAAGAAAGCCGGGTGGAACACAAGTTAGCAGTGTCTCGTCCCAAAAAGGGAAACCCAAAGATAAGGCCAAAGGTCAAACACAAAAGGAAGAACCAACTCATGTGGATAATAGTCCTAAATCTGAGCATGACCGAATACTGAAAGAGAAGATAGAAAAAGGGGAGAAGAAAAAAAGAGCACAGGAAAACCTAAAGAAAGTGAAGGATCTACCAGCCAAAGAGAGAATGGCTTTTATTGCACAAATCATGAAAAAGTATGAATGTTCTGAAGACGATTGTATTGGTTATATTAGCCAAAGTCTTCAGGATCTTAAGCCGGGAGAATATGATAGGACCCGGTTTGAACAAACGTTAGCTTTTGATATACGGCATATTAGATTTGCTCCTGAACCCCAAACCTTGCATCAACAATATCTAACTAAAAGCGGATGGGATAGGAAATTGTTAGAGAAAGAAGGAAAATCAGTTGTACCAAGAAGACAGGCAACGAAAGAAGAACTGGCAGAAGATCAGCTATGCATTTACAGAACGATGTCTTTGGCTGAATGGGAAGGGTTGAAAGGGAAGCCATCATCGTTGAAAAATCATTTGGGCGATTTTAAAGAGGCAGTAGAATATTTATATTTAAAAAGTTCTGATGTTCCGATTAAAGTGTTGGTTGAATTCCCTATAAAGAGAGGTCGGGAAGCAAATTTGTTCTCCCCGAATCTCATAGGCTTCCCTTCTAAGATCGCTTATAATATAAAATCAATGTCTAAAGTTCTTTTGGATGTAGAGCATTCAAGTAATTTTTCAGAAAACGAAGCAAAGGACAAGACGGGAGAAAAGGTTGGAATAAAATCGGAAGACCATGGCGATGCAAAATTCAGTTTTTCATTGCCTTCCAGCAACAATCCGACGAAAAACAAAAAATGCGTTGAAAATTTAATGAGTCTGATTGATATACCGCAAATAGGTGTTTTAGCTTATAATATCAATGGAAAGATAACATTTCTGGAAGAGAAAAAAATAGATTTTGTGAAGGCTGATGTGAATGACTCGGAAAAAGCTACCGACAAAACGATATCTGCCGAATCTGACATTCCGCAACCAGAGAAACAAACACCTGATGCCACTCCGTCAAAAGAATCCCAACCTGTAACGCAGGTTCCGCCAGAAATGCCCCAATCCGAAGATGAAATTTCCGTTGTCTCAGTCATTGCCTCTGAGATACGATCAATGCTTCAATCCGCTGATGAAGACGAACAAGTATATCCGGATGTGCCGGACCTTACTCCTGAAGAACTCCGGAGGCTCGATATGCCGGCAGCGTCAGATCCCGAAAGAAAAATGATACCCGAAGCCCAATATGTAGCAGAAAAGAATTGGATTATAGAAGATTACGGAGGAGGTGGTGATTGTTTGTTCCGTGCCCTTTCGGCTTCTTCAGATCCTGAGGTATTCTTAAAATTGCGTCAGGAGATAGTAATAGAAGAACAAGAGGCGGGTTTGGTACAGAAAGGATTTGTAGATGCCAACCTTATGGGTATGTTAGAAAACAGCCTCTATCCCGAACTTAGAGATCTGTCGGTTGAAGCAATTCATAAACAGAATATTCCCATTGAAGCCTATCATAAACTTATGGCACTCCAAGGTACATGGGGTGGGGATATGGAAATTTTGGCATTTACTCGATTGGGTCATCAAATCGTGTATGTGATAGACGAAAATGGGACTATGTTTTGTTATGAGGAAGGTGAGAGCCAGAGAATTGATGAAATACCGGATGAGGTATGGGAGAATGAATCTATTGTTCTTTACAAAACTCGTGATCATTGGCGTAGAGTTACCGGTCGATACCATACACAATAGCAGACCTATTCAATTATATACTGAAGAAGGCGGATTTCAAAATGGTTTAGATAAACTTAATAATAGACAAAGTTTGTGATACATCTCTTTTATCCAGGATAAAGGAATTCGCGAAAAGATCGCAAAGGCTCTTTGTTAAAATCACTACATCTAGTGATTGATCGCCTTGTTTCTTTCCTGTTCCTTTGCAATCGTAATATACTAATAGTGAAAATACGATGAAACAACGCTACTTGTTTGTTCTGATTGCAGGGGCTGTCTCTGGATTACAACCGTTGATGGCTGATGAAGTAAATGTAAATGAAAATGACACCATCAAGACGTATAATATCGATGAGGTCATTATAACATCTTCTACAAAGGAAACGAATGACTTACGGTTATTGCCCGGTTCTGTTTCCATCCTTTCCCCCCAAGCGATATCAGGACGCCAGATCGATGCGTTGAAAGATATCAGTTCGTTTGTTCCTAACCTGTATATGCCGGATTACGGCTCCAAGATGACTTCGGCTATCTATATCCGCGGTATCGGTGCACGAAGCAGCGGACAGTCGATCGGACTTTATGTCGATAATGTGCCGTATCTGGATAAGAGTACCTTTGATTTTGAATTGAACGATATACAGCGCATGGAAGTGTTGCGTGGTCCGCAGGGTACTTTGTATGGCCGTAATGCGATGGGAGGAATTGTGAATATTTATACATTGTCACCCTTCAATTATCAGGGAACAAAGTTTTCGATGTCGACAGGTAACTATGGTGCTTCCAAGATCAAAGCGTCCCATTATCGAAAACTGAGCGAGCATGTCGGTATTTCCCTTAGCGGTTACTACGACAGGAATGACGGTTTTTTCATGAACGAATATTCCGATACGAAAGCAGATAAGGAGAAGTCTGCCGGCGGACGTTTTAAACTGGATTGGCTGATCAATCCGGCAATGAAACTGCAATATGCATTCAATTATGATTATGTCGACCAGGGAGCCTTTCCTTACGGACAATATAACACGGAGACAGGAAAGGTGGAGCCTGTACGTATAAATGATCCCAGCACCTATTGGCGGCGGATGCTGAATAACAGCATTTATTATGAGTGGAAAACGGATAAATTCCTGCTGTCCTCTACCACCGCCTACCAGTATCTGAAAGACGATATGAAGATGGACCAGGATTATACGGAGAAGTCTATTTTCACACTGAACCAGAAGCAAAAGCAATATGCCTGGAGTGAAGAGGTGGCGATCCGGTCGAATCACCAGAAGAATTATCAATGGAGCTTCGGTGCATACGGCTTTTATAATAGTCTGAAAACGGATGGTCCGGTGATGTTTAAGGAGGATGGTCTGAAAGATGTCCTGCAGAAAGCCTTTGATGAGATCGTGGCCGGTAACCCCAAGGCTCCGCAATTGACCGTATATGGTGATGATAAGAATCAGATTTATTTCCCCGGATATTTTGAAACGCCGACATTCGGTTTTGCTGTCTTCCACCAGTCCACTTATAACAACTTATTTACGGACGGACTGTCTGTAACGGCAGGTATCCGGCTGGATTATGAAAAGGCAAAGCTGAATTACGACTCTTCGGTAGATAGTATGAAGATAGGTGTGTCGATGGGAGGACGTCCTGTGGGTGTTCTGCCTGTCGAGACAAGATTGGAAGGTAAAACATCGCAGGACTTTTTGCAGGTGCTGCCTAAGGTATCAGTGAGGTATCAATGTTCGCCGGGTACGTTTACGTATGTGTCGGTTGCCAAAGGATATAAGACGGGAGGCTACAATGTGCAGATGTTTGGTGACCTGGTACAGGAATATGCCCGGTACGATCTGATGTCGAAGTTCATGCCCAACCAGGCAAAGAAGCCGGCAGAGGTGGAAGAGGTGGCTGCCTATAAACCGGAGCACAGCTGGAATTATGAAATGGGTATCCGCAGTGAATTGATCAAGGACCGTCTGCATGCCGAACTGACACTCTTTTATATGGATATTCAGGATATCCAGTTGACGACATTTGCCAAAGGGGGAAGCGGGCGCATGATCACCAATGGAGGCAAGGCCGACAGTTATGGGGTGGAGGTAAGCCTTCGCAGCCGTATTGCCGAGGGCCTGACGGCTGATTTGAATTATGGTTTCACCCGTGCTACCTTCCGCGATTATAAGACGTTGGATAAAAACGAAACGGAGATAAATTATAAGGATAACTTCATCCCGTACACTCCGCGCCACACTGTCAGTCTGGGATTGAACTATACCAAACTGTTGCGGAACAGTTGGCTCGACCAGTTTACTGCTTCCGTCCAGTATGCCGGAGCCGGGAAGATTTTCTGGACCGAAAAGAATGATATCAGTCAGGACTTTTACGGTGTGTTGAATGGCAAAGTGGGAGTGCGTAAGGGGATTGTTAACCTGAATGTATGGAGCCGCAATATGACTGACACTGACTACCAGGCATTTTATTTCGAATCATTCGATAATTCATTTATACAAAAAGGCAAACCCTTCCAGATCGGGGCGGAAGTGGCTGTGACGTTTTAATTCAGTATTTATCAAATATGAACTATCCGATTATTGACCGGTTGTACCTGGCTCCCCTCTCAAGAGGGGAATTGGTTACTCCCGTCACTATAAGCAGATAGTTCATATTTTTCTAAAATAACTTATATGAAAGTATTATTCTTATTTGTTTGTTTGTGCTTGTCCGCATCAGCGGTTAAAGCGGACGATCCGGATACAACGAAAGTTCGTCAGGTTGAGTTGAACGAGGTGGTGGTCCGGTCGTTTAAGCAAAACAGGGATTTGCGCCTGGAACCGCTGTCGGCTTCCTCCGTTACCGGCACAGCCATACAAAACAAGAATATTACAGGAATTAAGGAGTTCAGTTCCTTTATCCCGAACCTGTTTATGCCAGATTATGGGTCGAAGCTGACTTCGCCTGTGTATATCCGTGGGATCGGTTCGAAGATCAATGCGCCTTCCGTCGGGCTTTATGTGGACGGTATCCCTTATTTTGAAAAGTCGGCGTTCGATTTCGATTTTGCGGAGATCGACCGTGTCGAAGTGTTGCGCGGTCCGCAGGGAACTCTATACGGACGCAATACGATGGGGGGAATCATCAATGTCTATACCAAATCTCCCTTGAAATTTCAGGGAACGAATGCTTCGATCTCTAACGGTACCTACGGTGCCCGCGAGTATGCCCTTTCCCGCTATGCGAAAATAGGGGAGAAGTTCGGCTACTCCCTTTCCGCCAATTATAACAGGAATGACGGATATTTTACCAATCTGTTTACCGACAAGAAAGCGGATGACCTGAAAAGCGGCTCCGGCCGTATCCGGTTGGAATGGCAGCCGACGCAGCGGTTGTCGCTCGGCCTGATGAGTTCGTATGACAATTCCAGGCAGGGAGGTTATCCATATGCCGTCTGCGATTCGGTGACACACCGGCCGGGCGATGTCAACTACAACGATTACAGTTTTTATAAACGGGCCATGTCTACCACCGGCCTGACGGTGGAATATAAAGGTACAGGATACAGTCTCAGCAGCAAAACGGCTTTCCAGTACCTGTCGGATCATCAGGGGATCGACCAGGACTTTTCTCCGGCAAGTATTTATTTTGCCCGGCAGGATCAGAAACAGAAGATGTTTTCGGAAGAGTTTAATATAAAATCGACGACAGACGGGCGGTATAAATGGCTGTTCGGCGCCTTCGGTTTCTGGCAGGGAATAGATAATACGGTGATAATGGATTATCTGTCGGCTGCCTACAGTTCGCGTAAGTTGTACGACACGCCCACCTACGGAATAGCCTTTTATCATCAGTCTACCTTCGATGACCTGCTGGTCGACGGCCTTTCCGCAACGATCGGCATACGTTATGATTACGAACGTGCTTCTACCGATTATCTTAGCTTCAAAGATACGGAGGAGGAGAGTAAGGAGTTGGATGCCTTTTACAGCAAACTTAAATTCAGCCAGGTTACACCTAAATTTGCCTTGCAATATATGTTTCCCTCTTCCGGGATTATCTACGCCACTGTAACGAAAGGATATAAGACCGGTGGCTTCAACACCTCCTTCGAACGGGAAGAGGACCGCTCTTTCCGGCCGGAGAGCAGCTGGAATTATGAAGTGGGAGGCAAGCATCCTTTCCTCGATAACCGCCTGCGTGCCGAGATCGCTCTTTTCTGGATCGACTGGAAAAACCAGCAGATCAGCCAGTCGCTTACGGTAGGTTCCATGCTTAACAATGCGGGGCGGAGCGAAAGCAAAGGGGTGGAAGTCAGCTTGCAGGGAAATCCGGTAAACGGCCTGATGGTACAGTTGAATTACGGGTTTACCCATGCCACATTCAAGGATTATACAGACAAGAAGAAAGACAAAGTGTATGACTATTCGGGCAATTATCTGCCGCTGGTCCCCTCGCATACTTTCTCTGCCGGGGCTGATTATACCATTTCAAATCCTTGTTCCCATATCGACCGCATCCTGATCAGTGCGAACTTTACCGGTGCGGGCCGGATATATTGGAAAGAAGATAACGTTGTTTCCCAACCTTTTTACGGACAATTGAACGGAAAGGTTTCTGCAACGAAAGGATTTGCTACCTTTGCAATCTGGGCTAAGAATATCACCAACACACAATATACCGCTTTTTATTTTGAGATGGGAAAAGGTCTGGCACAAGCGGGCCGCCCTTTCACGATCGGAGGAAGTGTAGCGGTGGCCTTTTAATCGGGTGTAAAATGCTTTCGCATCGTGCGCCGGGACTTTACAGGGGTGTAAAATGCTTTCCCAATCTGGGAAACGACTTTACAAGGGTGTAAAATGCTTTCCCAACATGGGAAACGACTTTACAAGGATGAAAAATGCTTTCCCAACATGGGAAACCATATTACAAAGAAAACGAATGGAACAAAAAAATAAAATATTCAATCTCGGGACCTTTTTCTGCCTCTACATTGCGCAGACTATCCCGATGAGTTTTTTCTCTACCGTCATCCCGGTAATGATGCGGCAGGAGAATTTTTCTTTATCAGCCATCGGTTTGCTGCAACTGATCAAGCTGCCTTGGATACTGAAATTCCTCTGGTCGCCGATGGTGGATCGCCATGCCCGGACAACGGGCGATTATAAACGGTGGATCTTCTCGTCCGAACTGATATATGCCGTCCTGATCTTTGCCGTCGCTTTCCTTGATTTTAAAACGGATTTCTATACCATTATCGCCCTGATCATCGTATCGTTCGTAGCCTCTGCCACCCAGGATATTGCGACCGATGCGCTGGCTGTCCTTTCCTTTAGCCGGAAAGACAAGAGCCTGGTGAACAGTATGCAGTCGATGGGGAGTTTCGGCGGCTCGATGATCGGGGGAGGCGTGTTGCTGCTGTTGTTCAAACAGCTGGGATGGAACAGCCTGTTGCCTTGCGTAGCCTTGTTCGTGATCGTTGCTTTATTGCCGTTACTGTTCAACCGCGGACTGGAGATTGCACCGAAAGATACGCATGAACGGGCGAAGAAAGCAGATGTCTTTTACTTCTTTACCCAAAAGAATATATGGAAACAGATCGGTTTCCTTTTCCTTTACTATTCCGGCCTGATCGGTACGCTGGCGATGTTGAAGCCTTACCTGGTCGACCTGGGATACTCGATGAAAGAGATCGGGGTGATGAGCGGTGTGATAGGGACCTCTTTCGGGTTCATCTTTTCTTTTGTCGGGGGCTTTATCGTGCGCCGCATCGGACGGCATTGGGCACGCATCCTGTTTGCCGTGCTTGTGCTGCTTGCCACGCTTTATTTCCTCGGATTGTCTTATGTCACTCCGACACTCGGACTCTTGCATGCCGGCATTGCCCTGCTCTGGGGTAGTTATGGGATGGCAACGATCGTGGTCTATACAACGGCGATGGATTGTGTTCGTCCCGGACGGGAAGGCACGGACTTTACGATACAGACGGTTATAACCCATCTGAGCGGAATGGTGATGGCGATATTGAGCGGAAAGATTGCCGATCATACCGGCTACCACGGCTTGTTTTTCTTTGAAGTCAGCCTGGCGGCCTTATCGTTGGTTTATATATTGATCGTATTCAGGAAAGAGAAAGAAACAGTATAATTATGATACAGGATTTATTACAAAAATATAATGTGCCGGTGCCGAGATACACTAGTTATCCGCCGGCCAACTATTTTACGGAAGCGTTTGCCAATAAGGAATACGAATCGGCCATAGAGGCATCCAATACGGCACGGCCCGAACACATCTCTTTTTATGTGCATATCCCGTTCTGCCGCCATCTTTGCCATTATTGCGGGTGTAATTCATTCCCGATGATGAAGCGGGGCGTGATAGAACGTTATTTCTCAGCGTTGCACAGGGAAATAGAACTGGTAAAGACACGGCTGGCTCCCGGACGGAAGATTTCCCAAATACATTATGGCGGGGGAAGTCCGACATCCATGCCTGTGTATTATCTGAGAGAACTGAACGAGCATTTGTTGGCAGGCTTCGAAACGATCGACCAGCCCGAAATAGCCGTCGAGTGCCATCCGGGGTATCTGGATGAAGAGTCTTGGCAGTCGTTGACGGAGGCGGGTTTCAATCGCTTCAGCCTCGGCGTGCAGGATTTCAATGAAAAGGTGTTGAAGACAGTCAACCGCCGCCCGTCATTGTTGCCGGCGGAGATGATCTTTCAGATTCTTCGTAGCAAAGGGGCGCGCATCAATATGGACTTTATCTATGGCTTGCCGTTCCAGACGGCCGAAAGTTTTGCGGAAACCATTACGCGGGCGGCAGTTCTGTGTCCTGATCGCCTGGTTACTTTCTCGTATGCCCATGTCCCTTGGGTGAACAAACAGCAACTTATCCTGGAAAAAGCCGGTTTGCCGCCCAGTGAGGAGAAAAGCCGCATGTATGAATCGGCAAAGAAACTTTTGTCAACAGCCGGTTACAAGACGATCGGCCTGGACCATTTTGTCCGGCAGGATGATGAATTGTATACGGCGTTGAAGAACGGCCGTTTGCATCGTAACTTCCAGGGCTATTGTACCCGCCGTACAACCGGACAGGTGTATGCTTTCGGTGTGACCGGAATCAGCCAGCTGAATACCGCCTATACCCAGAACAGCAAGGACATTAATCAATATATGGAACGGATCGAAAACGATACGTTTGCCGTATCGAAAGGATATGAGTTGAGCCGGGACGAACAGATTACCCGTGAGGTGATCGAAACGCTGATGTGTAACTATTCTTTGGACTGGCAGGAGATGGCCGCTCGTTTCTCCCTGTCTGCGGAAGAGGTAAAATCGGCAACTGCCTATAATGACAATCGTCTGAATGAATTTGCCGCCGACGGCCTGATCGAGTATGACGACAATCATATCCGTATGACTTCCGGCGGAGCTCTCTTTGTCCGTAACGTTGCCGCTTCGCTGGATAAACTGATGCTTCATTCCAATAAATCATTTTCAAAACCAGTCTGATATGGAACAACATAATACGGATATTCTGGTCATCGGAGCCGGACTGACCGGTCTGACTACCGCCTTCCGGCTGACCCGCGGAGGAAAACAGGTACATATCCTGGAATGCAGTAACCGGGTAGGCGGGCAAATACATACATTCCGTGAAGACGGGTTCGTTTTTGAAAGCGGACCGAATACCGGAGTGATATCCTATCCCGAGGTCGCCGAACTGTTTGAAGCCTTGTCGCCTGCCTGCCAATTGGAAACGGCCCATGAAGAGGCCAAACGCCGCCTGATCTGGAAAGGAAACTCTTTCCGTGCATTACCTTCCGGCTTGTTCAGTGCAATAACAACCCCGTTGTTTACCCTCGGTGATAAATTCCGTATCCTGGGCGAACCTTTCCGGGCAAAAGGTACGAATCCCGATGAATCGGTCGGTGAACTGGCTGCCCGCCGTTTGGGAAAGTCATTCCTGAATTATGCCGTAGACCCGTTCCTCTCCGGTGTTTATGCCGGCGATCCGCTGAAACTTATTACCCGTTATGCTTTACCTAAATTGTATAACCTGGAACAGCAATACGGAGGATTTATCAAAGGCACGATTGCCAAAGCCCGGCTGCCTAAAACAGAGCGTGACCGGTTGGCAACCAAAAAGGTTTTCTCCGCTGCCGGTGGTTTGGAGAATCTGGCGAAAGCGATGGCAGAGGCTATCGGTTCCCGGAATATCACCTTGTCGGCTTCCGGTGTGACGGTCCGTCCGTCCGAAAAAGGCTGGCTGGCTACTTATACAACTTCCGAAGGCGAACAACTTATGCATGCCAATAAGGTCGTAACGACGAGCGGTGCCTATACCTTGCCTGACCTGCTGCCGTTCATTCCCCGGGAAGATATGGATAAGATCAGTAACCTGCAATATGCTCCGGTGGTACAGGCGAGTGTCGGCATTCGTAATACCGGGAGTTTGCGTTTTAACGCTTTTGGCGGATTGGTCCCTTCCTGCGAAAAGAAAGATGTGCTGGGGATTCTTTTCCCGGCTGCCTGTTTCGATAATCGCGCACCGAAAGAAGGAGCGCTCTTTTCTTTCTTTATCGGTGGCGTCAAGCGGGCGGAACTGACCCGTTTAACCGATGATGAACTAAAGGGGCTGATCACACATGAATTTCATGCAATGCTGAAATTTCCTATTCAGGTGCAACCGGATATGATCCGTATTTTTCGCCACCCGCATGCAATACCGCAGTATGGCCTGAGCAGCGGCGAACGTTTTGCTACGATCGATCAGTTGGAGGCACGTTATCCCGGACTGATACTGGCCGGTAATATGAAAGGTGGTATCGGCATGGCCGACCGTATCCGGCAGGCAACTGGTATTGCTGAAAACTTGCTCATGTAAGTCAAAATCCTTTTCTTTGCAGAAAAGATCTATTCATGGATGATACGGATAAAATGGTCGAAATAGCCCGGTTTCAATATCCGGCAGAGGCCCAGACACTGATCGCTTTGCTCAGGTCGGAAGATATCGAATGTTATTTGAGGAACGAATATAGCAGTCAACTGATGGCGGGTTATATAGATGTTGGCGGTGCCCGTGTAGAGGTGCTTGAAAGCGATGTGCCCCGGGCGTTGGAGGTGATGGAAGCCGGTGGGTACGACATTCCTGCGGAGGATGAAGAACCAGAGCAGATACAGGTCGTAGCCGGATGGGCTCGTCATATCCCTTTTCTTCGTAATTACACGTTAGAGAAGCAAATTGTCATCTTATTTGTGATTATTGCTGTGTTTTTGGTATTATTGATCTTTTTTGGATCACAAATCTCGTCTAACTAAAAAAATGTAACCGATGGCCCGTAGAAAGATAACAAATAGTCAGGCGGTGTGTCTCACTCTTTTATGGGGTGTTTTGGCCTACATGCTGCTTGTTTACAGTGAAAAGATAACCTTTGATGTGGTTTTTGCCCTGGTGGCGTCCGCTATCATTGTGTTCGTTCCTGTCTATAAAAACATAAAACGTAGAAATGAGTGACATTTAGTCACGTTTGCCTCTTTAAAATATCATTTCGATATTTTTTTATCATTTTTTCTTTCAAATATTTGCTGGTTTGAAAAAATGGCTTACCTTTGCGACGTTCTTAAAAGAAGAACGCTAACTAGCAAATTGGTATAACATTCTAAATAAACAGTTCTTATGAAGGCAAATGAAGTTTTAGACAACTTAAAGAGAAGATTTCCTAACGAACCCGAGTATCATCAGGCAGTTGCTGAAGTTTTAGGCACAATTGAAGAAGCCTATAACGAACATCCTGAATTTGAAAAGAGCAACCTGATCGAACGTCTTTGTATTCCTGATCGTATTTTCTCATTCCGCGTAACATGGGTAGACGATAAAGGACAGGTACAGACAAACATGGGTTACCGTATCCAGCATAACAACGTGATCGGCCCGTACAAAGGCGGTATCCGTTTCCATGCTTCTGTAAATCAATCGATCCTTAAGTTCCTGGCTTTCGAACAGACTTTCAAGAACTCATTGACAACCCTGCCGATGGGTGGTGGTAAAGGTGGTGCCGACTTCAGCCCGCGTGGCAAATCAAATGCTGAAATCATGCGTTTCTGCCAGGCTTTCGTTATGGAATTGTGGCGTCACATTGGTCCGGATACAGACGTTCCTGCCGGTGATATAGGTGTTGGCGGACGTGAAGTTGCTTATATGTATGGTATGTACAAAAAGCTGGCCCGCGAAAACACAGGTACATTCACTGGTAAAGGTATCGAATTCGGTGGTTCACTGATTCGTCCGGAAGCAACAGGTTACGGTAACGTTTACTTCCTGCTGGAAATGCTGAAGACTCGTAACATCGACATTAAAGGTAAAGTGGTTGCTGTTTCAGGTTCGGGTAACGTTGCTCAGTATACGGTTGAAAAACTGATCGAACTGGGTGCTAAACCGATTACTATGTCTGATTCTGACGGTTATATCTATGATCCGGACGGTATCGACCGTGAGAAACTGGATTATATCATGGAATTGAAGAACCTCTATCGTGGACGTATCCGCGAATATGCAGAAAAATATGGCTGCAAATATGTTCAGGGTGGCCGTCCCTGGGGCGAAAAATGTGACATCGCCATGCCGAGTGCAACTCAGAACGAATTGAACGGTGACGATGCCAAGACGCTGTTGGCTAACGGTTGTTTCGCTGTATCGGAAGGTGCAAACATGCCTTCTACTCCGGAAGCTATCGATGCATTCCTGGAAGCTAAGATCCTGTATGCTCCGGGTAAGGCAGCTAACGCCGGTGGTGTTTCCGTATCAGGTCTGGAAATGACTCAGAATGCAATGAAGCTGAGCTGGACAAGAGAAGAAGTAGACGAAAAGCTGAAAGGCATCATGAAGTCTATCCACGAACAGTGTGTAAAATACGGTACACAGGCTGACGGAACTGTAAATTATGTGAAGGGTGCAAATGTGGCCGGCTTCATGAAGGTTGCAAAAGCTATGATGGCTCAGGGTATCCTGTAATTATAAAAGTCGGTATTTAGTAATTGAAACTGATACAGACCATAAAAGAAAAAGCCGCATCGTACCAATGTACGATGCGGCTTTTTCTTTTATGGCTTGTTATTCTTTATAATCTATCCATACTTTCATTTTTCCTGCTTCCCGGTTGTCCCAGGCATAATAGGGTATGAAGGTGATTGATTGTTGCTCGTTTTTAGCATTGATAGTTTTCACACCGTTCAGAAGACCGGCTTCGAAGGAGGTGTGGTATTCAGTGTCGGAGGTAAGTGTCAACCGGTCGAAATAGGCAGAGTTGTCTGTCTCTTCCGCACAGTAAACAAGGGGACCACGTTGAATGGCTCGTTTACCGATGTTTTCCGTTACCAGGGGATCGGCAGATTCAACTTCGACAGGCATATCCATATCTAATGAGATCATGTCGCCCGGTTTCCAGTCGTAGACGATAGCGTATCCTTTTTCTTGAGACAGACCCACTTCCTTTCCGTTTATTGTTATGGTATAATTTTTGCACCAACCGGGTATACGGAGTCGGATTTCCTTGTCCAGGTCTTTGGTTGAAGATACGGTGAGTTTGACGGAGCCGTCCCAAGGATAATTCGTTTCTTGCCGTAGGATGACGTTGTCGCCGTTAAGGGTAAATCGGGTCGTATTGCCGATGTAAAGGTTGACCCAGAGTGCATCGTCGGAAATAGCATAGATATAATTACCGATGGTCGGCAGGAAACGGGAGAGTTGACTGGGACAACAGGCGCAGCCATACCACTCTTGCCGATGATGGTCTCCTTTTGACTCCAAAGGATTCACATAGAAGAATCGGTCGCCGCTTAGGGAGATACCGGCAAGCACACCGTTGTACATGGAGCGTTCCAGTATATCGATGTATTTCGCATCGCCTGTAATCTGATTCATACGATGGTTCCAAAATACCATGCCTACCGAAGCACAGGTTTCACAATATGCCTCCAAGTTCGGTAAATCATAATCTTTCGTGACCCCTTCGTTATGCTTGGATGAACCGATACCTCCGGTGATGTACATGTTTCGTAATGTGACATCATTCCATAAACGGTTTAATGCGTCAATGTACTCTGTGTTATTTCTCAATGCAGCCACGTCAGTCATGCCGCAGTATAGATACATGCATCGTACGGCATGTCCTGAGATGTCTGTCAGTTTTCGAACAGGTTCACTATCTTGATAATAAGCAGGATTCCATATTCCTTCGTTACCCATACTTCCGTAGCCATGCCCACGCTCTTCCAGCAACCAATAAGCAAAATCCAGATATTTATCCTCCAAGGTAATTTGGTAAAGTTTGACAAGAGCCAACTCGATTTCCTCGTGTCCCGGCACCCAGTGTGCCTTTTCCGGTCCGAATTGTCTCATCATATGGTCTGCCATCCGGATACATACGTCAAGTAGCTTGCGTTTGCCGGTAGCTTGGAAATAAGCTACTCCAGCTTCAATCAGGTGTCCGGCACAATACATTTCATGCTTATCCATGTTTGTCCACCGTTTTTCGAGGTTGGTAAGCGTGTAAAAGGTGTTGATATATCCATCGGATTGTTGTGCGGCTTCGATTTTGTCGATCCATTCATCGGCCTTTTTTTCCAGTTCTGGGTTAGGATTGTTGATCAGACTGTAAGCAATGCCTTCTAACGCCTTGTAAACGTCGGAGTCGTCAAAGAAGATGCCGGAGTGTTCTCCTTCTCCTTTAGCTGCATTTTCGAAATTGCGGATGCGTCCGGTTTGATTCTCTATTTGATCTATGCAAACAAGTAGAGTGGTAGAAATATGTTTGCTGAGTCTGGGAGACCAAAAATTATCATTGATTTTCACCTGGGAGAAATCAATATGATGAATAGTTTTTAAAGATTGCTCTTTTATATCCTCTTTAGAGCTTTGACAACCTAGCAAAAATAAGGTTGATGTAATGAGTATTAGATAATGCTTCATATAGCTTTAGAGATTGAAATTAATTGTTTACAGGGGATAAAGTTAAAAAAATATTCTTTGTTTCAAGTAATTATAAGGTGGTGTTTTATGAAAAAGGTGGGAGAAGAAATCAATTTTTGAATAGTTATGGGGCGTTGGTTGCAAGTATAAAAACGGGACTGTCTAAAAAGTATTTTTGACTCTGGTTTATTCGGATACCTATCTGAGATTGAGTTCAAATATTCAATTCTTAAGGACGAATGAGTGACTTTTTAGATACTCCCGTTTTAGTTAGAGTTTTATATTTTTATTCAACGTATAAAACTAATCCTTTCAGATATTCCCCTTCCGGATGATAGATGTTTACCGGATGATCGGCCGGTTGCGTCAGTTGATGCAGGATACGGACGCTACGTCCGGATTGTGCAGCGGCACTGAATACGGCCAGACGGAAATTTTCTTTACTGACAACCTGCGAACAGGAGAAAGTAAATAAAATACCACCCGGTTTAATCTTTTCAAAAGCGATCGCGTTTAGTTTACGGTATCCTTGCAAAGCATTGCGGAGCACGTTCTTATGCTTGGCAAAGGCCGGCGGGTCCAGAATGATCAGGTCGTAATTGCTTCCCATCTTTTCCAGATATTTGAAGGCATCTTCCGCAAAAGCCTTATGTCGCAGGTCGCCAGGGAAGTTCAATTCCACATTTTTATTTGTCAGCGAAATCGCTTTGGCCGAACTGTCTACCGAATGAACCACTTCGGCACCGCCACGCATCGCATAGAACGAAAATCCTCCGGTGTAGCAAAACATGTTCAGCACCGAATGACCTTTGGCATACCGCTCCAGCAAAGAACGGTTTTCGCGCTGGTCCACAAAGAAACCGGTCTTTTGGCCTTTCTGCCAGTCCACACAGAACTTCAGTCCGTTTTCTGTTGCAATATCCTCTACTTCTCCGCCATATAGGTAACCGTCCTCACTGCCGAGATTGGCTTTATAAGGAAGAGTCGCTTCCGATTTACAATAAATGTTCTGTAAAGTATCTCCCAGTACCGTTTTTAACGCTTCGGCAATTTCGTGGCGGGCATAATGCATACCGACCGAATGCGCCTGCATAACAGCCGTATGGGCATACATGTCGATAACGAGTCCCGGAAGATTATCTCCTTCCCCATGAATCAGGCGAAAAGTATTATTGTTTTCCACACCTGCCAGTCCCAGTTCGCGGCGAATAGCATAAGCCACGCGGATACGTTCTACCCAGAAATCCGCATCGATCGTAATCGGTTTGAACGATAAGATACGTACGGCAATGCTGCCTATCTGATAATGGCCGATAGCCAGAAAACGCTGGTTCGTTCCGTACACCTCTACCAGGTCGCCCTCTTCAGGATTCCCTTCAATGCTTTGGATAGCTCCGGAGAATACCCACGGATGGAAGCGCAACAACGATTCTTCCTTTTTCGGTTTGAGAAAGATTTTACAATAGTTCATTCTTATTTATCTTGATTCAATTGGTTGTAAATTTTCAAACAAGCCCAGGCGTCCAGGGCTGCATATTTCTTTTGTTGTTCGGTCAGCACATCGGCTTCCCAGTTGCTCAGGCGCTGGCCTTTCGATATTTTCTTATCGAAAAGGATTGCATAAATCTTTTGCAAGCTGGCATCCTCGATACCGAATTGTCCCACATAATTCTGCAAATCCAGAAAGTTCGCCGGTTTGATATCCGTCCGCTTCCGCATGGCACCGAAATCGTCACGCAGGGATAACCCGATTTTTAATATTTTATCGTTAACCAGAAAATCTTCAAGCGATTGCGGAATACCGATTCTGTTCAACCGGAACAGGAAGCAAGCCTCATCTGTCGAAATCTGCATCAACGAAATCTTATAGCGTGTCCCCTTTTTAAAACTGGGACGTGTTTCCGTATCGAAGCCAACCGCTTCGAACTGGGTTAAATAGCTGACGGCTTTATCGGCATCCTTTTCGGTGTCGATAACAAGGATCCGTCCCGGAAATTCTTCTATTTCAAGAAGTGATATCTCTTCTTTTGTTATTGTGTGTGTGTATTGTGTCATCATTCCTCGTTCGTTTCAATAATTTCTTCATCGCTGTAACGGATAGCGTGAAGCGCTTTCAGTGCATTTAAGAGTTGCTGTCCCCAGAACTCCTGGAAATTGGCGCGGCATAAAGCAATAGCCTGAAGCATGACTTCCTCATTTCCCTGTCGGAAAAGTGAAACAAAATTTCCTGTGTCCTGGTAAACATCCGCCAGGTTTTCCGAGATAAATGCAGCGATTGGCGTGTCGCTGTATTGCATATCCGGATGAAATGTCTCCAGGTAAGAGTCTTTTTCTCCCAGCAGGGCGGCAATACGGGTCCGCACGGCTTCGTACATATCTTCCGTAACAGTCAGTTCCGGTTCGTCATCTTCGTCGTCCACTTCCGCTTCCGGTAATAGTGTCGCCTTCAGATAGAGCAGAGGTAACAGCTTGATTCCTTTATCTATAAAATCAAAAAGGCCGTTTTGTCCGGCTGTTTCAACAAATGTACAAAATTCCAGCGCTACAGTTACAAACTCCAGCGTATTGCGTTCATATATGGGATTATTCTCCTTTTCCATGCTACTTCTTATAGTATACCTATGATTTCTAACTTGCAAAAGTAAGAAATATATTGCGATAATCAGAATTATTAATTCTTATTAAGGTCTAATAAGAGAATGTCGATGAGAAAATTTTCGTGTGTGTTAAAGAGAATACGTGGGAAACAATAAAATATAAGCGTTCAGGAGAATAATTTCTCCCTTTCTGTTGTATCTTTGATGCTAATGGATTTAGCGGCTGATAATTGTCGGCCGTTTGGTTGATAATTATGTGCCAATCGGTCGATAATTGTGAGCCAAACGGCCGAGGATTATCAACCATTGATTACCTGCCGTACTAATTCAAATTAGTAAGGCATATAGATGAAAAGAGTATGTAACCAAATAAATAATACCATGTCAATAAAATTTAAAGCTTACTACACGCCGAAGCCCAATGGACGTAAAGGCATGCGGTTGACACATGCCCGTGCGATCAGCAGGGGAACTTATAATCTGGAAAAAGTTTGCAGGTTGATAAGCGAACGTTCTGCTGTGTCGTCGGCGGAAGTCAAAAGTGTATTGGATTCATTTGCCTGGGTGGTCGAACTGGCCCTGGAGGACGGCTGCCATATCGAGTTGGATGATCTGGGGTATTTCTCGCCATCATTGAAAACTACTCCGAATAAAGAAAACGGAAACAAGGGAACGGTTTATGTAGATGGAATTAATTACCGTTGTTCCACTTCTCTACGAAAAAAGTTAAGAAAAATCGATCTGGAGTTTGAAAAAGATAAAAAGAAACTTGATAACTGGGAGACACGAAAAGATAAATTGTTGAAATACATGAAAGATTGGGAAAGTGTGACTCCGCGTGCTTATGCTAAAGAATTTGGTTGTAGCCGTTACCGGGCGGAAATAGATTTGAAGAAGTTCGTGGAGGAAGGCGTACTTGTCAAGGTAGGCTATCGGAATAAGGTGATGTATTTGCTGGCGGCGGATAAGCAGAAAGAATAGTATGTATAAACAGCGCATAACAAACAATCGGATACAGGACTTGAAGCCGGATGAGATTTTTGTATTTGGTAGTAATTTGGCAGGGGCTCATGGTGGAGGTGCCACTCTCCTGGCTTATCGTAAATGGGGAGCCGTATGGGGACAAGGTGCCGGTTTACAGGGACAAACGTATGCTATACCAACGATGCATGGCGGTGTGGATAAAATCGATCCTTATGTAAAGGATTTTATCTGTTTTGCAAAACAACATCCGGAAATGACTTTTCTGGTAACAGAAATCGGTTGTGGAATTGCTGGCTTTCTTCCGGAAGAAATCGCTCCTTTGTTTAATGAGGCTATTTTGGTCGGGAACATTTATCTTCCGGAAAGGTTTTGGATGGTTTTGATGAGTTAGTAGATTGATTAACATAGTAAAAACAAATAATATACCATTGGTTGTGCTCGTTTTCCGAATTGTGGCTATCTGTATTGGAGGTATTAACTGCATATGAAGTATTTGTTTGTTATAGGTAAGTATTATATGCTTTTTGCTCAATAAAAAAGCATATAATAAAAAAATAGCTATATTTGGCAGTTGAAGTTAACCAGGTGCAGGTAGACACAGGTTAGTCTATTAATGCTTTTATGAATGTAGCTGAAGAAGATATTATAAAAAAATTAGTTCAGGGAGATCGAGAGAGTTTTGACTATATTTATACTTGTTATGTGAATAATTTGTATGCTTATGGGAAAGGGTTCGGTCTTTCGGACGATGAATTGTATGATGTTCTTCATGACCTTTTCCTGTCATTGTTATCTAATACGAAAATTTTTGAAGGTGTTAGAAATATAAAATCTTTTTTGTTTACTTGTTTTAAGAACAGACTTTTGAATGTCTTAAAAATCCCCTATGAATATAGTGACATAGAACAGTGTGAACATTTATTTGTTGTTGAAGTCGATTTGCTGGATGAACTGATAGACCGTGAACAAGCTGCTATGAGAGTACAGATAGTAAAATCTCTGCTGAATACTTTAACGGACCGGCAACGCGAAGCCATCTATTTAAGGTATATGCAAAAACTTTCCTATGATGAGATTGCAGATATGTTAGGTCTGACCCAGAAAGGTGCACGAAAGTTGGTGGCGAGGGGAATTGAACATATGCGTGAGGAGGCAACCTCATCTGTTATTCTGTTATTTTTGGTAATCTTTCCTCCTGATTGGATATAAAAAATTATTTTTTTTAATTATTTGAATTTTTGTGGGGGCAAAAAATGAATGAGGTTGTCTTAATAGTAACAACACTTGTTTTCTTATATGAAAAAGAAAGTAAATAATGATTTTTGGCAAGATGAGCGCTTTGTCCGTAACAGACTGTTGTCGGATGAAGAATCTACTGCATATTGGGAAACCTATTTGAAGGAATATCCTGATAATCAGGAGCTTTATGAGGAAGCGTGCCATGATTTTGAAAAAATACAATTGAACAATTATTCTTTATCGGAGGAAAAGCAAAAGGAATTATTGGACAAGGTTTATAGAAGCCATAATGCACAAAAGAAAAAACAAAAACAACATAACCTTTATTTATATGGGGCACTGGTTGCAGCCTGCCTGATCGGAGTTTTGTTTTTGATTCCGGTTTATATGAGTCATAATTCATCTGTCGGTCAAGATAGTTTGACTGTTCTCCCAGTAAGCGATACTGTTCATACGGAAGTTACTTTAATCACAGATCGAGCAGAAACAATTGAGATTGAAGATAATGCTATTATTGCCTACGATTCTACTGTTTATGTACAGAATGCCAAAGGGCAGAAAAATTATTTATCAGAATCGAAGGTGGACCCGAAGGAAAAAATGGTTTACAATACCTTAGTCGTTCCCCGTGGAAAACGTTCCTCATTGCAATTGCCGGACGGATCGAAAGTATGGGTCAATGCCGGATCTGTTTTACGTTTCCCTTCAACGTTTGCTTCTGAAAAGCGAATGATTCAAGTGCAGGGTGAAATTTATATAGAGGTGGTCAGAGACGAGTCGAAACCTTTTTATGTGCAAACTCCTAAATTTACAGTCAATGTGCTAGGGACGAGTTTTAATGTCTCTGCTTATTCTGATGAAGAACTTCAGTCTGTCGTTTTGGTTAAAGGGCAGGTCGCTGTAAAAACAGAGATGAATGAAGAAATAAAATTAATTCCTAATCAGAAACTAGAGATGAACGATCACAAGAATAAAGTCGTACCAGTCGATGTGTACGACTACACTTCATGGAAAGATGGAATTCTTCAGTTTAAGGGAGAAACTGTTGCCGAAGTATTGAAACGGTTGAGCCGTTATTATAATGTAGAGATAAAGTGTGATCCATCAGTGGCCGGCAGGCGATGTGGTGGTGAGTTGATTCTTTTTGATGATGTAAATCAGGTGATGAAGTCTCTTTCTTTGTTATATGAATTTACTTATCGGTTTGAATCGGAGACTATTATAATTGAATAATAACTAAAAATGAAAAGCCTATGTAAAATGTAAAGAGAGTCATTGTTAATCAGTAAAGAATAAGCCCGGATAACGGCAATTATCCAGGCTTGATTGAATTTAAATTTTCCAGTAGTAAATTGAAAAACCTAAAATGTATACAAATGTATGAAAAAAGTAAGTCGTAACAATACAAATCGGTTACGTTCTCTTCTTAAAATGTTTGAAAGTGTGGGATTTATTGTAGTTCTATTATTAGGAGCTACTAATATTCATGCTCACACGGATCATGTTTTCGTATCGATAGAACAACTAGTTAAAGCTAGAAAAACAACCATGTTGGATGTCTTTAAAACGATAAAGGAAAAGACCGGGTATATATTCTTTTATTCGGAAGACATAAAAGCTGAGTTAGAGAAAGAAGTTACTCTAAAGACTACCTCCGGTTCCATAGAGGATATTTTAAAGCCTCTTTTTGTAAATTCTAATCTGACTTTTGAAATTAACGAAAAGCAGGTTATTATTAAACAGAAAATGGATAGATCCGTAACTCCTTCCATACAACAACAACCGATTGAATTGACGGGTGTTGTGGTGGATGAGACAGGAGTACCTGTTATCGGAGCCAATGTGTTGGTTAAAGGAACGACAATGGGTATAATAACGGATGTCGATGGTAAATTTATATTGAAAGTGCCTGCTAACAGTACGTTGGTTGTTTCTTTTATCGGATATAAAACGGTAGAGATAAAACCGGGTAAAAGGAATCATGTCTCTGTAGAACTGGTAGAGGATACGGAACATCTGGAAGAGGTAGTGATCGTTGGATACGGAGTCCAAGAAAAAGAAAGTGTTGTGGGTGCGATCACACAGGTTGGAAATAAGAGTTTGGTGCAATCTGGAGTGTCTGATGTGACTGCAGCAATTGCCGGTAAACTATCCGGTGTATTAACTATGCAGCAATCTGGTCAACCGGGACAGACAACGAATGATATTATTATTCGTGGTGTTTCCAGTTGGAACAGCTCTAAACCTTTGGTTATGGTGGACGGAGTGGAACGTGATTTTGCAGATCTCGACCCGAATGAAATCAATACGATTTCTGTTTTGAAAGATGCATCGGCGACAGCCGTTTTCGGTGCAAAAGGGGCTAATGGAGTTATTTTGGTAACAACTAAGCGCGGCGTGGAATCTAAACCCAAGTTGGATTTTTCTGCCTCTTACGGCATTGAACTTCCAACCCGTATCCCTAAACATATCGATTCTTATACGACAATGAGTATGTATAATGTCGGATTGATGAATGCCGGGACTTTTCAGAGCCTAACCCCTCAGAATGTACTTGATGAGTACCGGAATCCTTCTACCCCTTTGAATTCAATCCGCTATCCGGATGTCGATTGGTTTGATGTACTGGCCCGTGATTTTGCGCCGGTAACGAATGCCAATTTTAATATACGCGGCGGTACGAATTTTGTGAAATACTTCGCTTCTTTAGGATATTATCATCAGGGTTCATTCTTTAATTCTTTGAATGAAGGTTATTGCGATACGAGATATAAGTATGATCGTTTTAATTTTCGTGGAAACCTGGATTTTGATTTGACAAAGTCGACTGTTCTATCCTTTAATATCGGAGGAGATATCAGTATACAGAATACGCCGGGTGAAGATCCTTGGAGGCCGGTTTATCAGGCTAGTACAACATTATATCCAGCTTATTATCCGGCATGGGTTTTGGAGCAGGTTCCGGATCTGGATTATCCGGATGCGTCCGGAGATCGCCTGGCGGCAGCACAGAATGATGCAAGAGGAAATCCTTATTCCGCTCTTCACCAGGGGAAATTTAATGAATATACATCTTCTAAATTATTTACCGATCTTATTCTTAAACAGAATTTGGATATGGTAACGAAAGGACTGTCCGTCCAGGCAAAAGTGTCATTAAGTACGTATTATAAAAATAAATCTCTGACAGCTGATTGGTCGGTTCCTCAATATACGCTTAATTTTGATAAAATAGGGACAGGAATGAATCCTTGGTTCAGGGAAGGTGAGGGAAACGAAAGTTGGACGCAGCCTCCGTTGGATATTAATGTGGGCGGATTGGAAAATGGCTATTACAGTAATTTGTATTATGAGTTTTCATTGGATTATAAACGTTCATTTGGAAAACATAATGTAACGGCACTGGCATTAATGAGCCGTCATCAGAAAAATTCAGGAACAGATTTTGCCTACTATAACGAGAGTTGGGTAGGTCGTGCTACTTATAATTTTGATAAAAGATATTTATTGGAGGTCAATATTGGGTACACTGGTTCCGAACGGTTTGCCCCTTCTAATCGTTTTGGTTTTTTCCCTTCCGGTGCTGTCGGTTGGGTTGTTTCGGAAGAAAAGTTCTTTAAAGATAATATCTCCTGGATGAACAAATTGAAATTCCGTTATTCTGATGGAAAAGTAGGTAGTGATTCCGCTAGTGAACGATGGCTTTACATTGGCGAATATAGTGCTAACGGAAACTATATTTACGAGGATAAAGTACCAAATATATATGCTCAGTGGGAAGAGGCCAGAAAAAGAGACTTGGGTATTGAAATGGCTTTTTTAGATAATATGATAACTGTAGGAGTTGATTTTTTCGATGAAAAAAGAACACACATGCTGTTAAATCCTCAAAGTAATACTATGTTGATTGGTAATAACGGGTTTAAACAATTAAACAAAGGTTCCATGAAAAAGCATGGTCTGGAAGTTGAACTGGGATTTAACAAAACAACTTCGTATGGATTGAGTTATAATTTGAAGGGAATTTTCGGTTTCAATGAAAACCGGATTGTAGATAAAGATGATTTACCCTATGCCCCGGAATATAAAAAAGCGGCTGGAAAACCTTATGGAGCTCAGCTTGATGGGGCTTTATTAACGGGGTCCGGATATTATACGTCAGTGGATGATATTCATAATAATCCGGCTCCAACAACTATAGGCAATATAAATGTAGGTGATTATAAATTTTTGGATTATACGGCTGACGGAAAAATAGATACTTATGATAAGTATGCAATCGACGGAACTCTTTATCCGCCGATAACTTTTTCTTTATCCGGAGGATTTTCCTATAAAAATTTTGATTTTAGTATTTTGTTTCAGGGAAATTCCGGTAAATATGTTGAGTATAATGAAGCATTTGAGGCAGAGTTCACCAGTGGTTCTCTTCGGGTTCATGAGTCTCAATTGGATTATTGGACGCCGATTAATCCTAATGCAAATCACTCGACTTTGCATTATGTGGGACAGGGAAATCCCCCTATGTTATCTTGGGGAGGAGGAGATGCTTATGCCGGATATGGTATAATGATTAAAGATCGTTTCTGGAGAAAAGCAGACTATATTCGGTTGAAAGAGATTTATCTGGGTTATAACATAAAACCGAAATACTTGAAGAAGTGGGTTGGTATTTCTGCCGTTACAGTATATGCTTCGGGGAATAACCTTTTTACGATTACGAGTTTGTTAGAAGGTGATCCGGAAAGAAAAGATTTCGCTCGCGGATTCTATCCTCAGATGAGTACTTATAAAGTTGGTTTGAAAGTCGCTTTTTAAAACTTAAATCAATATGAAGAAATGTATATTATTATTTATTGCAATAATTGGTTTGTCAACACAATTTTCTTGTACGGATTATTTGGATAAAGCCCCGGAGTCTGGTTTGTCAGAAGAAGATGTGTTTACTAAACATGTGAATTTTAAGAAATTCTTTTATACCGTTTATGGGGGTAAAGAGAACAAGAATATTACATGTGCTCATGCATTGAGTATGGCGAATTGGGATCAACGTTATGGGCTGGAGGCATTAACAGAACTGGCTGATAATGGACGTTTACTAGGTGGTCAAAGGATAAAAGGCGGAGTGATGGGAACAGATATCAATTTTTTTACCTATCAAACTTCGGCAACCAGAAGACCTATCCTTGATGCTATGTTTAAAGTAATACGGGTCTCGAATATCGCATTGGAAAAAGTTGATCAGATCAAAGATGCTACTCAGGAAGATATTGAAGATTTGAGAGGACAAGCTTATTTCATACGAGGATATGCACATTTTGTATTAAATCGTTATTGGGGTCCGATGCCGTATCTGAATCAGTCGATCGGTGCTTATGATGAATGGGATATTCCGCGTCTTTCCAAAAATGAAAGTTTGAGGTGCGTTGCATTGGATATGGATTCAGCTTTTGTCGCTTTCGAGAAAGCTGGAAAAATACGCCGTGATCCGGGACCAGGAGAACCAGGACATTTGAATGACCCGGATTTGGAGAAACCCAATGGCGTAGCTGCTAAGGCTATGAAAGCCAGAGCGCTATTGTATGCGGCAAGTCCGTTGAATAATGCGAATGGTTCGAAAGATTGGGAAGATGCAGCTGTTGCCAGTTGGGAGGCGATCCAATTGGCACAAAAATATCAGTATGCTTTGATTGACGGAGACAGGTATACGGATAATATGTACGGTGTAAAATATACAAATGAGCAGATATGGGCCTGGCATGCGGGAAATAAAAATTATGGAAATGCTCCGACTGCATTACAAAATGGAATATTTTCTAATAAGAAAACAATTGTATCCGGCGAAAATCCAACACAGAATTTTGTGGATATGTTCGAAACGCAGTGGGGAGATCCTTTGAATACGGAAGAGGATAGAAAAGAGGCAATCAAATTAGGACATTATAATGAGCAAGATCCTTATGTAAATCGAGATCCTCGTTTTTATCATTGCGTTATCTATAATCAGGCAAATATAATATGGGCGAAAGTGGCAGATGGGGAAGTGAAAAATAAGGCAAATATCTATTATGAGAATGATAATGGAAAATTTAAATATTCTACACTTTTAGATCAGAGTTATGCAGGTGTTAGTCATACAGGGTATTATACCCGGAAATATTTTGGCGATATGAGTGTTCAGAATCAGGTAAATACTTTGACGACAGACCCGTTGATTCGTTTGACTGAATTATATCTTAATTATGCCGAGGCAACAAATGAAGCTTATGGTCCGTCCGGAAAAGCCCCCGGGGCTTCTATGTCTGCCATAGATGCTATCAACCTGATTAGAGAACGTGTTGATATGGTTCCGGTGAAATCAATTTATACGAAGGATACGGAAACGTTCAGAAAGCATATTAAAAATGAGCGTACAATCGAATTATATGGTGAGGGTCATCATTATTTTGATATCCGACGCTGGAAGGATGCTCCGGTAATCATGTCGACAAAATTATATGGAATGGATATTGAGAAAGTGGAGAAAAGCGCTGAATATCCTACCGGATTTAAATATACACGGCAGCCGTTGGAAGAAGGACGTCAGGTCAGATGGCATGATGCTATGTATTATTTCCCGTTCCACTCAGATGATTATTATAAATTGAAAAACTTTGATACCAGTTTGAATCCAATTTGGTGATAAGAACCATAAAAAAAGAAGAAATATATGAATCTATATAAACGACTATATGTCATAACAAGATGCGTAGGTTTGATTTTACTTTTTCTGGCCGGCTATGGTAATCTGTCTGCGCAGGAAAAAGAAAAATCGAAAGTGTTAGAACTCACCATACGAGTTGTGGATGAGACTGATGAGGCTGTTTCTGATGCGAAAATAGTAGTTGGTGAAGGTTTTACCCATGGGGTAACAGACCAAAACGGTGAATATAAACTGAAAGCGAAACCAACCGATTTTATCACTGTTTCTAAACCGGGATTTGAAAAAGTAGTTACTTCAATGCCTCTGTTGAATAACGACCCTTCGGTTGTATTGAAACATTCCTTACTCTATCGTTCGGAAGATGATCGTATTCAGTTGCCGTACACCTATAACTTTAAAAGGAATACGACGGGCGATTATATTGTTATTACAGGCAAGGAACTGGAAAAATATCCTTCCAATGATCTCCGTAATGCGTTGGTTGGACTGATTCCCGGCTTAATGATAACGGAAGGGGAAGGATCGACCGGTACGAGTGCGGAAGAAACACGCGGCCAGTTCGGGGTAAAGACGAAAGTTTCTGCTAATATGCGTGGTTTCAGTCCGATTTATGTCATAGACGATATGCAGATCGATATTACGGAAATGCAGCTGGATCCTTCAGAAATAGAAACGGTTACATTTGTTAAAGATGTGGTTGGTAAAGCAATGTACGGACCGCGGGCGGCAAATGGAATTATTTTTATCAAGACAAAAAAAGGACAGGCTAATGACCGGATATTGAATGTGAATGTAGAAGGCGGGGTCAGCACGGTAGATCGTTTCCCGAAATGGGCGACAGCCGGAGAATATGCCCGCTTGAATAATCAGGCACGTATCAACGATGGTTTGTCTCCTTTGTATGATGACGTGGCACTTGCCGGTTATGATAGAAATGATCCGTATGATAAAATGTATCCGGCTGTTAACTATCAGGATATGATGTTTAATGATCTGAAATCTTATCAGCGGGCTAATGTGTCTTCTTCGGGTGGCAATAACTTTATTAAGTATTATGCTTATCTGGGATATTCGGGTGAAGGTGATAATTTCAAGATTGGAAATAATGCGGATTATAACCGGTTGAATGCTCGGGCTAATCTGGATATGAATGTGAATGATTTTATTAATGTGGAATTCGGCTTTTTCGGAGGACTGACAATTCGCCGCTCTCCCAACTATGGATATGATAAAGATTATGGGAAGGATAATAGTGATGATGCGGAACTGGATATTTTTGAATTTAATTCGGCTATAGAAGATGCGACGACAATTGCTCCCAATGCATTTCCTGTATATGCGGCTTTTGATGAAGAATCGGGTTTGCCTTGGTATGGAGTAAGTTCCACTTTTAAAAGAAATCCGATTGGTCATTTGGTAGATAATGGTTACTATAATGAAACGGGGCGTTTGGGCGCTGCTAATGTAGCTTTGAACTATGATATGAATCATTTGGTTAAGGGGCTGAAATCCAGAACGTATGTTGGGTTTAATGCTTATAACCTGACCCGTATCGGAAAGGCGGAACAGTTTGCAGCTTATATTGCCACCCCGAATGCTGATAAAACAGATGTAACTTTGGAAAAAGTGTGGGATTTGACGGAAATGTCCGGACAGGCAAAATTGCATGATTATTATTTCCAACAGTTTTCCGGCTATCAGACATTTTCTTATGACCGACTATTTAATGATGTACATGGAATCAACACTGCATTGACTTATCATATTTCCAAATTGACGCGTAACCAGGTAGAGAATCCTTTATGCCAACAAAATGTGAACTGGACGGGTAGTTATACCTATGATAATAAGTATACGCTGCAAGCGGCTGTGACTTTTGCCGGAACACAGAGCCTGATTAGTTCATATCAATATCAGTTCTTCCCTTCTGTCGGTGCCAGCTGGATCATCTCGGATGAACAGTTTATGAAAAACTTAAAATTTATTGATTTTCTTAAATTGAGGGCAGAATATGGAGAACTCGGCTATCAGGCGTTGACTCCGACGCTTTTCATGTATGAAGATAAATGGGGGGTAGACAATAAAGGTACTGCATTTGGACCTCATACGAATAATCAGTGGTTTGGAAGTAATACGGATAACAATATTTACCGTTCGACCTATAACAAACTGGGTAATCCTGATTTGAATTGGGAAACACGTAAAGAGTTTAGTGTCGGTTTGGATGCTCTTATGTTGGATCGTAAATTGTCTGTCAGTGTTAGTTATTATAATACTCTTCGTACTAATGAATGGGTGAAACCGACTAACCGGTATCCGTTGGCTATCGGTTTGCTGGCAACACCTTATGTGAATTTTAATAAAACGCGTTATTACGGAGCGGAACTCTCTGCAAAATATACAGATAAAATAGGTGATTTCCGGTATTCAATCGGTGCGATGGCTACTTTACCGAGAACTGAGCGCATCCAATTCGATCAACCTGATTATCGTAATGAATACCAAAGTCGTATCGGAAAACCGACAGATGCTTATTTTGGATTGGTTCATCAGGGACGGTTTAGTTCGGATGAAGAAGCAAATAAAATACCTCAACTGTTCGATGAAAAATTGAAAGCTGGAGATTTTAAATATGCAGATTTGAATAATGACGGAGTTGTGGATGGTAATGATATGAAACAGATAGGGAATACATCTCCTCGTTTGTTTTATGCATTGAATATTAATCTGGCTTATAAAAATATCGAGTTAACGATTATCGGAGACGGTCGTTCTGGTTTTGATATTCCCTTGACCAGCAAATATTTCCATAACGGTTGGGGTGATAATAATTATTCAAAATATTTAGTGGAGAATGTAGGTACTGATAAGTTACCTCGGCAGACATATTATAAAGTGGAAAACAATTATCAGGCATCTACATTTTGGTTGAAAAAAGGTGATTATTTTAAAATTCAGAATATTGAAATTGCTTATAATCTACCTTTGGCAGCCTCCGCTTTCATGGGTATCCGTAAGGCTCGTATCTTTGTTCGCGGTGCTAATCTGGCAACAATTTCCGGAATAAAAGATATTGATCCTGAATCTGCAACCTCGGGGATAGATCGTTATCCGCTGAATAGAACGTTTACGGGCGGAGTCAAATTAACTTTCTAAAATTAAGAGTAAGATGAAAAATATAGTAAAAACAAGTCTTTTTGCAGTAGTAGTTATGATGAGCACATCCTGTGCGGATTTTCTGGATCCTTATCCTTACGGCAGATTATCGGAAGAAGATTTTTGGGAGCGCCAGGATGCTGTACAAGGATTAGTTGGACAGTGCTATGACTATATGCAGCGTAATTATAACCATAATAATGGCTTTTTTCTAGATGGGGCGACCGATGATGCGGTAGTAACGAGCTCTACACATGCGATGGCAAAGTTGGCTACCGGAGCTTTAACTCCGTCAAAGGATCCTTTTGAGGCTTATTGGATAGAGGATTATAAAGGAATCGCTTTAGTCAACAAATTCTTGAAAGATCAACATGGGTTTAATACTCGTTTTATGGTAGATGCCCATTTTAACGATTTGGTACGTTATCGTTTACAGGGAGAAGCTTTTGCGTTGCGTGCCTGGTTCCAGTGGGATTTACTTCGGCGTTATGGTGGTATCGGTATAAAGAGTGGCGAGTTGCTGGGGTTCCCTATTATTACCGAACCGGTAAATGTTTTTGAGGACAATATGAACCTTGCACGAGATACGTATGCCGCGTGCGTAAAACAAATAGAGAGTGATTGCGATTCCGCATACGCTTATTTGCCGATCGCGCATCGCGATTTTTTAGTGGAAAATGCGGGCGATCTGGTTTATGCCGGTTCTCGTTATTGGGGCCGTTTAGACGGTATCACAATGACTGCCCTCAAATCGCAAATGTATCTTACATATGCCAGTCCGCTGTTTAATCCGGAGAATGATATGACACGTTGGGAGAAGGCTGCTATATATGCCAAACAGGTGATCGACTTTAAACTAAATGTGGATAATGTAAAAAACGGATTTAATCCGGTAAATAGAGTTGATTGGACTGATCCGAATTTTCCGGGTATAGTTTATGGTTCTCGCTATGATAATAATAATGATGCAATGGAACGTGCTTTGTATCCGGGTGGTTTCCAGGGAAATGGTGCGCTAGGGGCTACTCAGGACCTGGTGGATGCTTTTCCAATGAAGAACGGTTATCCGAAAGATCATCCGGAAGGAGCAAAACTATATGACCCGAAAAATCCGTATGCCAATCGCGATCCTCGTTTTTACAGTGTGATTTTTTATAATAATTCGAAAGCCAACAGAGATAATAATGAGACAAAGCCTATGTATACTTTTGAATGTTGGGAAAATCAAGATGCATTGGGAAAAGATGCCGCAGGAAATAAAGCGACCAGCCGTACGAACTATCATATAAAGAAATATATTTATATGGGACTAAACTGGAGTGATGCGACTGTAAAGAAGATGCCGCATTCCCGTTTCTATATTCGTTGGGCCCATATGGTTCTGAACTTCGCAGAAGCAGCTAATGAAATTGGAGGACCTAATCATACGATTGACGGATTGTCGGCAAAGGAGGCCATGAAATATTTGCGTACCAGAAAAACTTATGATGGGAAAGAACTTTATACGGACGATGATCCTTATCTGGATGAGGTCGCTACAATGGGAAAAGATCAGTTCAGAAAGTTTATACAGAATGAACGGCGTCTGGAAACTTGTTTCGAGGGTATGCGTTTTTATGATCTTAGGAGATGGTCGAAAGATGGGAGCATTGAAATGTTGAATCAACCTGTCTATAAAGCAAAAATTTTGAAGAATGCGGAGAATACTTTTGATTATGATAAGGATGTTGTAGAAAATAGAATTTATACATCACCTTATCTTCCGTTACCCTATGATGATATCTTGAGAATGGATAAATTGGAACAGAATAAAGGCTGGGATAACTGGCAGTAAAATGAATTTAATAAAAACATAGAAGCATGAAAAAGATAGGAGTTTTTATATTATTGGCTGCGGCTTTGACTTCTTGCTATGACGAATATGTGAAAGATTATGATTATGATGGGGTTTATTTTCCTTATCAGGAGAATGTCAGGACTTTTGTCGTTGGTGAGGGGTTGAAGATCGATGTAGGGGCTGTATTGGCCGGGGTTTTGGAAAATAATAAGGACCGTGTTGTTCGTTATCAGATAAAGAATGATCTGGTGACACCGGATGCTTTGGCCCGGATGAAAAGCGGACAGAATTATATAAAGAATTCTGTCGTGGGTGTAAATGAACTGTTGCCTATGCCAGCAGATTATTATTCATTAAGTAATTCGGAAGAGATGTTGATTCGTAAAGGTTCACATGGCGGAACCGTTACTGTCTATGCGGATTCTGCTAAATTTCTTTCTGATCCGAAGACATTGAAAGCAGCTTATGCATTACCTTTTTATATAGAGTCGGCTGATGCGGATTCTATCATAGAGCCCATGCGGTATGCTGTGATCGGATTGAAATATGAAAATATGCTTTTCGGTAATTATTGGCATGGAGGAGTTCGGGTTGTAAAGGATGCGGCTGGTAATACGTTGAATACGGTTGCTTACTATACCCAGATACCACAGCCGGAATCTAAAGTCTGGACTTTATCTACAGTCGCTCCTTTCGAACTGGAGACAAACGGTCTGGCAGATGATGCGGATAAAGGTTCTATGAAGTTGACTTTAAATTCGGACGGGACTATTACGGTGGGAAAATCTTCTTCCTCTGATATAAATGTATTGCCGGACGGAGAATCCCGTTTTAATCAGGCCAAACTGCTTCAGGATAGAAAAATATTCCTTAAGTATAAATACGATAATGGAGATGGTACTATCTCTTATGTAACGGATACATTAACTTTCAGAAACCGTGTAAGAGATGGGGTGAATGAATGGCAGGATGAAAATCCTGGAAACTATGAGTGACTTTTTTAATTTGTGTTTTATAATATCTAATATCAAAAAACTATATGATTACAAGAAATGTACGAAAAGTTTGGAATACGGCTTTTCTGGCGTGTTGTTTATTTGCAGGAGGTATGAATGCCCAACAATATAAATGGGACACGCCTCCTTATGCTGAAGATTATGCCTTTATCACAAACGATGGTGCCTGGTGTTGGTTTTCGGATCCCCGTGCGATTTATGTCAATGATAAGATGATTGGCGGTTTTGTAGATAAAGAGGGAAGTATCTGGGCTTTTAGTTATGATCCTGCAACTCAGGAAAGACAGCAGTATAAACTGAAAGATAAGTTTGATTACGATGACCATGCGAATCCATCGGTGATGGCGCTTCCGGACAATCGAATTGCCATTTTCTTCTCTGCTCACGGCGGAACCAAGAATTCTCCCATTTATTATGCGATATCGAAAAATCCGGCCGATATATTATCGTGGAATGAATTACAACAAGTCGATCCTGATATGCCCGGAAAATTAGGTGTTTGTTATTCCAATCCGGCAATGCTTTCTTCAGAAAATAACCGGACGTATCTTTTTTTCAGAGGACGTAATTTTAAACCGACTTTTATAGCGACAGAAGATTTTAAAACCTGGAGTGATCCGGTAACGATTGTTGTTAATGATACGATCTTTGGAGAGAGTGGCCGTCCTTATATGAAAGTTACGACTAATCATAAAGATAAAATTTTCTTTGCTTTTACAGATGCCCATCCTCGTGATAGAGCAACGAATTCGATTTATTTTATGATGTATGAAAAAGGGAAACTGACCAAGGCAAACGGAGAAATTATTTCGGATAGCTTTGATAAGCCTGTGATGCCAAGTCAGACCGATAAAGTCTACGATGCAACAAAAACATTCGATAAGGCCTGGATTTGGGATGTGGCTTTCGATCAGGAAGAGAATCCGGTTCTGGTCTATGCCCGTTTTTCTCATGCCAGAAGTACTCATTCTTATTGGTATGCCCGTTGGAATGGGAAAGAATGGGAGAATCATAAAATAACGGATGCCGCTCAGTGTTTTATGCGTAATGATTATAATAATAAAAACTATATGGAAACCGAAGAAAATTATTCGGGAGGAGTTTATCTGGACCATCAGAATCCTTCGGTTGTTTATACCTCGCGGCCCATTAATAATGTATTTGAAATAGAGAAATGGACATTTGTTGGAGGAAAGGATAAATGGAAGACAGAGGCGGTAACCCGGGATTCGGAACGTGACAATATTCGTCCTTTTGTTGTTCGTAATTATTCCGGTGATCAACCGAATCTCTTATGGGCTTATAATTATAAATATCCAGGCTTTAAGTCTTATGAAAGTGCTATTCGCGTGAATCAAAAGGCGAAAGGATTCGATAGCGGCCTGAATAAAGAAGCGATTAAAACAGTTGCCGCAAAGGTTGCGGATTGGCAGCTTCGTGATTATAAAACAGCGCCGTTTAGTAGTGGTGTCGCCCGTGGCTGGAGGAATGGAGTTCTATATAACGGAATGTTCGACTGGGCGGAATTGAGTGGTGATAATAAATATTTTAAGTATTTGGAGAATATCTTCAATAAAGAATATTGGCAGGTCGGTAACCGTATGTATAATGCGGATGATATTTGTGTGGCTCAGGCGTATTTGGATATGTATGTGAAGTACAAGAAGGACAATATGCTTATTCCTACATTGGCTCGTGCGGAATGGGTACTCGAATATCAGCCACAAGGAAATATAGATATATCGAAAGGAAAAAGTGATCGTTGGTGGTGGTGTGACGCTTTGTATATGGCGCCGGCAGTTTATTCCCGTTTGTATGCAATTACCGGTAATAAGACGTTTATGAAGTTTGCAGATAAGGAGTTCAAAGCGACTTACGAACATTTATATGATAAAGAAGAGAGGTTATTTTTCCGTGATGGGAATTATCTTGATAAACGTGAGGCAAACGGAAAGAAGGTTTTCTGGGGGCGTGGTAACGGTTGGGTGATGGGTGGCCTGGCTGAAATATTGAAAACATTACCGGCTGGGGATAAAAAATATCGTCCGTATTATCTTCAACTATTCCGTGAAATGAGTGACCGGGTAGCTGAGTTGCAATGTGAAGATGGTTTTTGGCGGACTAGTATGCTGGATATAGAAACATATCCTGATCCGGAAACGAGTAGTACGGGATTGTTTGTTTATGCACTGGCTTACGGTATAAATCAGGGATATCTGCCGAAAGATAAATTTTTACCGGTGGTAACAAAAGGTTGGGAAGCGCTAGTCGCTTCAGTAGATACAGAGGGAAAAGTCTGTTGGGTACAACCGGTAGGACAAGCTCCGAAGAGAATCGAAAAAAGAATGACGCAGGTGTATGGGACCGGAGGTTTTCTGATGGCTGCTTGTGAAATGTACAAATTGACAGAATGATAGCTACTTGTTTAGAAGTAGCTGTTACATGATTAGTAGTATGATTGTAAACCTCGAAAGTTTTTATTTACTTTCGAGGTTTATTTGGTTTATAAATAATGACTTTTGCATATTCGATGTTTTTATTTACTTTTGTTTATAGTAAGGAGTTTGTTTTGAGATATCGGATATATTGATGGATTTTGAGAATTTTTACATAACATGGTATTCGCGTGTCAAATATTTTGCACGCGACTATGTCCTTTCTGATGAGGAGGCTGAAAATATCGCACAGGATGTTTTTCTGGAGTTCTATCAAAAGAGAGAGGAACTGGGTTTCCATATAAACCTGGTTGCCTATTTATTTACCTCTGTGAAAAATAAATGTATCGATTATTTACGGCGGAGATTGATGGAACAGGAAGCTGCTGTTAAAATGCAGGAGGAGTTCGATCTGTCTTTCCGTATGAAATTTGATTCATTGGAGGCATTCAATATAGAAGGCCTTTCTGAAGACAATATAAAAGACATCATAGAGAAAGCACTTGATACGTTACCCGAACGGTGCCGGGAAATTTTTGTAATGAGTAAAATAGAAGGGAAAAAGCAGAAAGAAATAGCAGAAGAATTGAATGTCTCTGTGAAAACCATTGAAAGCCAAATGACTATAGCCTATAAGAAGTTGAGGGAGGAACTGAAAAACCACTTACCGCTACTCTTGTTCCTTTTATCTTCCTGGGAAAATTGAGATAAACAGAAAAAAATTGATTTTGTTTAGGGGGATTATTTTTCCTGTTCGTTTACTATATAAAGAATCGTACACGATGGATGAAAGAATAATAAAATATTGTCAGGGAAATTTATCAAAAGAAGAACAGGATCAGCTTCTGAAAGAAGCCTACAAAGACCCAGTGCTGAAATCCCGGATAATAGATTATCAACATTTACATAGCTTGCTCGAATTGACTCCCGAACGGATGGACAAGGAGCAGGGCCGGATAAATTATGCCTGTTTCAGAAAGCTGGTTAATGTTCAAAAACGAAAAGTAATGCTGATCTCTTTCAGTCGGTATGCTGCGATCATTGTAATTGCTTTTGTTTCTGCATGGATGCTGGCCTCTTACTATTTTTCGGGGAATCTGGCAGAACAGAAAGAATTGATCGCTTTTCAGCAGGAACTGCTTGTCCCTGCCGGACAGCGTGCGGAACTGACGTTGCCTGACGGAACGAAAGTGTGGCTGAATGCCGGTTCGAAATTATCTTATCCTTCTTTTTTTGAAAAGGAACGAAAGGTTTTTTTATCGGGGGAAGGCTTTTTCAATGTGGCTAAAAACGAAAAAGTACCTTTTATTGTTTCTACCGGAACGATCGATGTAAAGGCTTTGGGTACTCAGTTCAATGTGTTCTGTTATCCGGGGAGTGATTATACCGGTGTTTATCTTCAGCAAGGGTCTGTAAAAGCTTATTTCCCGTCTTTAGAGTCGGAAGGAGTTGTACTTTCTCCGGAACAGTATCTGGTTCAGAAAGGGAAACGGCTGAAACTGTCGACGAAGGATCCGGATGAATTGTTGTGGCGCCAAGGTATTTATACATTTAAAAGGCAAAAGTTAGGAAGCATCATAAAGAAACTCGAGTTATATTATGATGTAAAAATAATTGTGAAAGACCCGGAAATATTAAATTATGAATATGTCGGAAAGTTCCGTCAAAGGGATGGCGTGCTGGAAATACTCCGGTTGATCCAGCGGATACATAAATTTAATATTAAAAAAGATGATGAGTTGAATCAGATCGTTCTGAGTAAGTAAAAAGAAGTATTAACCTTTAAATGTAATATGTATGAGCCCATGACAAATTAAAAAAATCGGCAGATATTGGCGTATCTACCGATTTAGCGAAAAGCAAACCCATTCGTGATCAAAAAAATAGTATTTACTTAACAAAACAAAGATATGAAAATAAATCCTTTGTTAACGCATAAGTTATGCCCTAAATTAATCAAAAAAGCATTCAGGATTATGAAGATGACCTTTTTATGTATGTTTATTTTCGTTTCACAGTTATTTGCTTTCAACGGTGAGGCACAAAATAAAGTTGTAAACCTTCAGTCTGAAAACTTATCAATAGAAGAACTCTTTAAAGAAATCGAGCAGCAGACTGATTATCTGATTATTTATAGTACGAGTGAAATCAAATCAAACTTTGATATTTCATTGAATAGAAAAAAAGCGAAAGTTGATGAATTATTGAACGAAGCCTTACAAGGGAGGAATTTGAAATACGAACTCTCTGATAACTATATCATCTTGTCGCCTTTAACAAAATCTGAAAAAGATCAACAGACTGGTCGCGTTATTTCCGGAATAGTGAAAGATCGGAAAGGCGAACCGGTAATAGGTGCTAATGTCATGGAAAAGGGAACGACAAATGGTATCATTACAGATTCAGAAGGTCGGTTTACTCTGAAAGTCTCTTCGAATGCAGTATTGACCATATCTTTTATTGGATATCGGGCAATTGAAGTAAAGGTTGGCAACCAACAATCTCTGTCGGTTACTCTTGATGAGGATATGGAGGTATTGGACGAAGTGGTAGTTGTTGGTTACGGTTCACAATTGAAAAAGACGGTAACGGGCGCAATTTCTTCTGTTAAAGCCAAAGAATTGGAAGCTCCGAATGCCGTAAGTGCAGATAATTTGTTACAAGGGAAAGTAGCAGGTTTGAGTATCACACAAAATTCCGCACAACCGGGGTCAGGCATGTCTGTTAATATTCGAGGTGCACTTTCTCCAAATGGTTCTAACAGCCCGTTGTATGTGATCGACGGAGTGATTATCAGTTCCGAATCAAACAAAGCGTCAAAGGTCGGGCCGTCCGGTTTGTTAGGTACGGCTTTGAGAGATGGTTCGGATCGTAGTCCTTTGGCAACATTGAACCCTAACGATATTGCTTCGATCGATGTTTTGAAGGATGCGAGTGCTACGGCCATTTATGGTTCGTCGGCTGCAAACGGCGTGATTTTAATTACGACGAAGAAAGGGCAGAGCGGACGTCCGAAAGTGACATACAGCGGTTCATTCTCTGTACAAGGCGTAAATAAGTATTTCGACATGCTGAATGCTCAGGATTTCATGAACGTGGCAAATTTGGGTATGAAAGAGCAATGGCTGTATATCAATAAATATTATCCGTATGGTCCGACACCGGCTCCTGCTTCCGGTTGGGCTGTGTTGTATGATGAGAATCAGTTGAAGCAGACCGAGTCGTATGATCATTTTGACGAAATAAGCCGTACCGGCCTGATCCATAATCACAACGTTTCTTTCAATGCTGGTAGCGAGCGGTTTAAGGTCTACGCCTCCTTCAATTACTACGATCATAAGTCGGTTATGAAAACGAACGATCTGGAACGTTTCAGTGGACGTATCAATGTGGAGGCTGATTTCAGCAAATATTTGAAATTGAATGTGGCAAGTATGTATTCGCTCTTGAGCGCGAACAACCCGTCTTCGGGGCATTGGAGAGCGAATGCCAATGAGGCGAACCAAACGAATGCAGCCTTATATTTTTCTCCGCGCCTTCCGTTGGAGGATGAAAACGGCAACCTGACATTGCCAGAAAATGCGATGACGGCGAATCCGTTGGCCTGGAGCTATATGAGAGACAAGACAACGACCAAACGTTTGATGTTTGCTCCGAATCTGGAAATCAGAATTTTACCGGAATTGAAAGCGAATATGCAGATTTCTGTCGATAAGACAGACGAAAATCGTGATGTATTCTCACCGACTAAATCGATTTTACCTCAACAGACACAGCGTAACTTCGGTGGTTATTCCAACGCATACAATAATAATTATGGTATCGAAGAATATTTGAGCTACGACAAACAGTTCGGACGGGATCACCGTTTGAATGTTGTGCTCGGTACGGGATATTATGTGACATCCGGCAACAATTATTCTGTTACCGTCTTTAATTTCCCGTCAGATGCACTTGAAAACAATTATCTGGAATTGTCGTCTGATGTAGATGAAACGACTTACAACTCGGGGAGATGGGAACGGAACAAATTGTCTTATTTCGGACGTTTCAATTATACGTTCAAAGATCGGTACACGATTGGTGGTACATTACGTAACGATGGTTCTTCCGTATTTGCTGCCAATCACAAATGGGGATGGTTCCCGGGTGTTTCTGCAGCATGGACTGTTTCGGAAGAGAATTTTATGAAACAGCAGAAGGTGGTGGATTTCCTGAAAGTGAGAGCCGGTATCGGTACTTCCGGTAATGAAAGTATTTTGACGGGTGGAAACTATAGCCTGACGACTTATGGCATGGCGACCGGTGCATTCTATTATTACAATGGACTTTTACATAAGGGAATCGTTCAGAAGCAGAAAGGAAACAAAGACTTGAAATGGGAAACGGATGTGACGGTTAATGCCGGGTTGGATTTCGGATTGTTCAATGATCGTTTGAGCGGTAGTTTCGATTATTATGTACGTACGGCGAAGGATTTGCTTGATTTTACATCTTTGCCTGTGACTGATATGGTGGCTACTTTGGCAAAGAACATCGGCTCGACACGAAGTACCGGATTTGAAATCGGCCTGAAAGGGGTGATTATGGAGAAGAAAAACTTCGACTGGACGGCTTATCTGAACATGAGTCACAACCATTCATACTGGGTGGAACGGAATCCGGAAGTAGACATTGCCCCTTGGATTAAGGAGAAGGATGATTTGAGTCCGATTTACGGTTGGAAGACAAACGGTATTTTCCAGTCGCCAGAGGAGGTACAACAATATACTTCCAATGGAAAGGTTCTTCAACCGGATTCTTATGCCGGAAACAAGAAATTTGTCGATATCAACGGTGACGGTGTACTAAATGATGACGATATCGTGAAGCTGGGTAACAATGAGCCTAAGATGCATTTCGGCTTGGGTACGAGTTTCCGGATCAAAAATGTGATGGTCGATCTCGATACCTATGGTGTGTTGGGACGAAAAACGTATGACCAGTGGATACATCGTGGTTTGTGCGACAGCAAGATCAATACGAGTTATCGGTATAAGGAAGTCTGGACTTCGTTTAATACATCGGGTTGGTGGCCGGGTATTGCACCTAATGCGGCAGCAAACAGCAATAAGTCGGGAACCGATGATTTTTCTTTGCAGAACACGCATTATTGGCGCTTTAAGAATATCAAAGTGACTTATTTGTTGCCGAAAGATTGGATGAAAAAGAGCAAGATTGCTTCGAATGCTTCGGTTTATCTGGATTTGCAGAATACATTGTTGTTGACGAATTACGAGGGACTGGATCCGGAAATGGAACAAAACGCGTCTCCGCTCCCCATTCCGTTTACAGTCGTTTTAGGTGTCGATATTACTTTTTAATTTAATTTGAATGAATCATGAAAACGAAAATAATAGCTTTTTTATTGGCTTTGTGCATGACCGCATGGTTTAATTCGTGCGATTTGGATTCCAAGGTTTACTCTTCGTTTTCGGAAACGAACTTTCCGAAAACGGAAGAGGATGCGCGCTCTATGTTGACTGGGTTGTATGCCTATTTTAAATGTAATTCGGGGGCGGTGAATGATAATAGCAATGGTGCTTGGGTTTGGCCGCTCTTCACGACCGGTTATGGCGGATGGATCGGACTATCAGAGATGACGACCGATGAAATCTTTAATATTGAACATCAGGAAATCCACTTCAATTGGGGTAGCGCATTCGATACCTATTCGACTTATGCGGTAAGTCGTAATATTACGCGTGCGACTTATATACTGGATGTTTTCAGCAAACTGACGGATATGGATAAGGACGTGAAGAATGAACTGATGGCCGAGACGAAATGTTTGAGAGCCTGGATGATGTTTTGCTTTTACGATATGTATGGACCGATACCGGTTGTTACCGATCCGGCCAAAATCGACAATATCGTATATGAACCGCGTCCTTCGAAAGAAGAATACTTCAACCAGATGGTCAAGGACCTGACGGAAGCACTTCCGTATTTGTATGACAAGACCAATAATACAGAAAACTGGGGACGAGTGAACAAAGGGGTTGCTGCCATGCTGCTGATGAAGTTATATATGAACGATCACCAGTACGATAAGGCACTCCCGTATGCCGAAAGCCTGACACAGATGGGATATACGCTGTCCGACGATTACAGCAAAGTGTTCAGCGAAGAGCACAATAATGAAAATATATGGTCGGTTCCGAGTGGGCAGCAGATGGGGAACGAATGGTTTTTTTATATGATTCCTCCTTCTTGTGCCGAGGTTTGCGGGATAAAGGTTGCGCCTTACTGGGGGGTGACGTTGATGCCGTGGGAGTTTTACGATACGTATGCGAAAGAAGACAAGCGTTTGGCTGGTATTGCTGACCGCTATATCGGTACGGACGGAACTTTGTATTCGCGTGAAGGCAATCAGGGAGAGCGTTTGCCGTATGGTGCAGTTATCGTCAAGTATCTGTTACCGAAGGAACAGACGCAAGCCGGTAATATACCGTTGGTGGTTTGCCGTTATGCAGATGTCATTTTATCATTGGCAGAGATTGAAAATGAGTTGAACGGACCAACCGATAAGGCTTTGGGATATTTGAAGCAGATTACCGACCGTTCGGGCGTCACGCATACGATTCCGGCAGACATTCGGACAAGCAAGGATAAGTTTAAGGAGTTCCTGTTGGCTGAACGTGGACGTGAACTTTATTTTGAAGGTTGGAGACGTCAGGATATGATCCGTTTCGGCAAATATATTGAATATGGCTTGAGTAAGGGATATCCGGCCAAGGATTATATGACTTTGTTCCCGATTCCGCCGAAGGTCATTATCGAATCAGGAGGTATTGTTAAAAACAATCCCGGATATGAATAAATGTTTGTTGAGGAAAGAAGAATAGATCGTTTGCGATGAAGTGAACATTTATTTTTAGGCAGAAGAACAGAAGATACATCAGAGGCATTTGTTTGTTATTATAATTCTTTTGTTCTTCTGCTATTTTGTTTAAAACTTATTTAGAGGTAACTCCTCCATTATTTAAATACAAAGTTTAATCATCATGATAAAAAAAGCAGGGAATTCCTTTTTTTTATTATTTTTTCTTTTGGGTTTCTCCATACAACTTTGGGGAATGGAAAATATCGGGATAAAAAATGATATTATTTCTGTTATTCGGTTCGGAATCAAAAATGACGGTTCGGTTATTGGTGCAGAACTTAATCGGTTGGTAAAGGATAGTTATGGAAAAACGTTATATTTTCCCGCAGGAACTTATAATTTGTCGGAACCGATCGTATTACCGTTCGATTATACGAAAAATGTAAATATCGTATTTGATAAAAATGCGTTAATCAAAAGTGATTTTAGATTAGATGCTTTGCTGAAAGTCGGTTATTCTGAAATGTCGACACCGGATGTCACTCATCGACGTTTTTCTTATATAGAAGGAGGCATGTTCGATTGTTCTAATGTTGACAACGGTATCATGGTGAATGGCTTAAAACAATTAGTGTCTTTAAAGTATATCAGTTTGTTTAAAGGACGTAAAACCCATATCAGAATTTGTGTCTCAGATGATTTTAAAGGAACTGGAAGTAGCGATACTAAAATTGACAATATCACCATACAAGGAATTTCTTCCAACGAAGAAGTCTATGGTATCTATATTGATCATTCTTGTTGTGACTGTAAAATTTCCAATACGTTTATATATGGTACAAAATATGGTCTCGTTACAAAATCGGCTGGACATATATTGAATAATGTACATATTCTTTCTATGCATACAGGAGGAGGTTTGGATCTTGGTACTGATAATTATCGTCGGACGGAAGGTATACGTGTGGAAAGTGATGGCTTTTTTGTTTTTAATGAGATTTATTATGATACAATCGACAAATCGATAGTCATTGAAGCGGATAAGAATCCTACTTTGATTCTGGATAAAAATATATTTTATTCTTATTTGAAAAATTTCGGAACATCCTTTCTTTATAAAGATTCGTCTTCCATGACACCATTTCAGGTAAAAGTTTCTAATAGTATTATTGAAGTGGCAAATAAAGGGTATAAAATATTCGATATAAACCCCTCTCTTATAAGTGAGGATATTGAAGGCAATTTTTCATTTGTAAATTGTGCGTTAAGAAATTCCCGGTTATTGAACACATTGGATGTTTCTTTGGCACAACGGGTGAGAGGAAGAAGACAAGATGTTGTGTTACCGGGAAATCAATCTGTTATTGCTGGCGAATGGATGCCTGTAGGTGCAATTTTGGCATCTGGGGAGCATAGTTTATTGAGACTCGATCTTTCGAAAGATTGCGCTGTCGAGTTGGATCTTTTTTTCAGGAAAGGGGAAGATCCTCTAATTAAAAGCTATCGTAGGGAAGATTCGGAAACTGTATTTTTCGAAATTGGATATGTGGTTAAGGATTCTTATTGTATATTATTGGTGAAATCTGAAGAAAGTCAAATATCCCCTGTTGTCAGTGACCTGTTAGGGACAGGCTTGTTTATGCCTACTCCTTCTAAGGAAACCCGCTATTCTTTGTCAGATTATGAGATAAAAGAAGAGTCCGAAATTATATCTTTACTCTCTTGCTTCAAAAAAGAAAGAACCTATACGAATCCTTTGAGAACGACAGACAGCACTTACGTGTATGTGGCTGATCCATTTGTTTATAAGGCAGGGAATTTATATTATCTGACCGGTACGAGCACTTTGCCGGAAGGAGAAGGTTTTGTTTGTTACACCTCTTCTGATCTGATCACCTGGGAATATAAAGGACTTTTGTATCGCAAGCCGGAGAATCATATCGGTAGTTTTGGTTTTTGGGCGCCTGAGGTGGAATACTACAAAGGAAAGTTTTATATGACGTATAGTTGTTATGTGAAAGAATATGACCGTATGCTAACCTGTCTGGCTGTCAGCGAAAACCCTGGTGGACCTTTTGTTGATCTCCATACTCCCTGGTTCGATTTGGGATATTCGGCCATTGATGCAGATATATTTGTGGATGATGACGGAACCCCTTATGTTTATTTCAGCAAAAACGGCATGCAGGATACTTTAGCTACGGGTGAACTTTACGGTGCAAAACTGAAAGATGATCTTTCCGGTTTTGTTGGCGAGCCCGTTTTTATTTCCGGTGCTTCTCAGCCCTGGGAGAAAGTAAACTGGGGCAGGAACAGGTGTAACGAAGGCGCTTATGTATTTAAGAGAAACGGGACTTATTATATGACTTATTCCGCAAATGATACGGGATATGAGTCGTACGGAGTAGGAGTCTCTTATGCGGACAATCCGTTGGGACCCTGGACGAAAAGTGGAGATAACCCGCTACTGGCTACCGACATATCAAATGGTATTTCAGCACCGGGGCACAACTCGGTAGTGGAAGCTCCGGATGGAGACCTTTATATCATTTACCATCGCCATGCCGATGCGTCTTGTCAAAAGCCGAACTGGGATCGGGTTGTATGTATGGACCGATTATTTTTTGATGAAGAAGGTAAATTGCATACAGACGGCCCTTCGGCTATGCCCCGGCAAGTTTACTGGTGATTTATAAAGGAGTTGAATATGTAATTAATGAAAAATGAAAAAACTGATTTTATTATTATCTCTGTGTTTGTGTTGGCAGGTTTATGCCCAATCACCGGTTGAAATATCTTTTCCTAAAGAGAATATGTTTGCTTTAGGTTCCTATTATTATCCGGAGCAATGGGATTCTTCCCAGTGGGAGAGAGATCTGAAAAAAATGTCGGAAATAGGAATCCGGTTTACCCATTTTGCTGAATTTGCCTGGGGAACACTGGAACCGGAAGAAGGTATATACGATTTTGAATGGTTGGATCGTGCAGTTGCCTTGGCAGGAAAATATGGATTAAAAGTGATAATGTGCACACCGAGTCCGACACCTCCGGTTTGGCTGTCGAAAAAATATCCGGATATTCTTATCCGGAGGGATAATGGAGTAAATATTCAACACGGACGTCGGCAGCATGCATCATGGAGCAGCGAACGTTATTGTGATTTTGTGAAAAATATAGTCACGAAGCTGGCGGAACGTTATGGTAAAAATCCGACAGTTATAGGTTGGCAAATCGATAATGAGCCGGGACACTATGGTTTAGTCGATTATAGCGAGAATGCTCAACAGAAATTTCGTCTTTGGCTCCGTCGGAAGTATAAAACCATAGATCAGTTGAATGCAACCTGGGGGAATACTTTCTGGAGTGAAAGCTACCAGCATTTTGACCAGATCCGTTTACCGAATCAACAGGAATTGCCGGAGAAACCGAATCCGCATGCCATGCTTGATATGAATCGGTTTATGGCAGACGAGTTAGCCGGATTTGTTAATATGCAAGCGGATGTTTTACATAAAAATATTAGTGAAAAACAATGGATAACGACCAATTTGATACCGGTCTTTAATCCTGTGGATCCTGTGCGGATGGACCATTTGGACTTTACTACCTATACACGTTATTTGGTAACAGGCCATAAAATGGGAATAGGAAAACAGGGATTTCGGCTGGGAATTCCGGAAGATATCGGTTTCCCGAATGATCAGTTCCGAAACTTTGCCGGGAAAACATTTGGAGTTATGGAATTACAACCGGGGCAGGTGAACTGGGGCGTTTACAATCCTCAACCCATGCCGGGGGCTGTTCGCATGTGGATATATCATGTATTTGCCGGAGGAGGAAAATTCGTATGTAATTATCGTTTCAGGCAACCGTTGAAAGGAAGCGAACAGTATCATTACGGAATGGTCATGACAGACGGGGTTACCTTATCTCCCGGAGGTGAAGAGTATCGGCAGGTGGCTGGAGAAATGGAGCAGTTACGAATGGCTTATGATCCGGATAGCGAAATGCCGGAATATTTGGCGGCACGTCGCATCGGAATGCTTTTCGATATGAATAATTATTGGGAAACAGATTTCCAGAAACAAACGGATCAATGGAACACGATGTCGCATATTCATAAATATTATAACCTGTTGAAAACCTTCGCCGCCCCTGTCGATATTATATCCGAAAAAGAAGACTTTTCCGATTATCCTTTTTTAATCGTACCGGCTTATCAATTACTGGACAGTATGTTGGTGGAGCGATGGGTGAAATATGTAGAACAGGGAGGACATTTGATTTTGACCTGCCGTACGGGACAAAAAGACCGGAATGGCAAACTCTGGGAGGCTCCCTTGGCTGCACCTGTTCATTTTTTAGCCGGAATAGATAACCTCTTTTATGATCATTTGCCTGAAAGCCTGCAAGGCGGGGTGAACTTCGGTACGGAAAAGTACGATTGGAACAATTGGGCTGATGTCATCACGCCGAAAAAGGGGACGGAAGTGTGGGCTACTTATGCAGATCAGTTTTATAAAGGATCGGCTTCTGTTGTTCACCATAAGCTGGGAAAGGGAACTGTTACTTATATTGGAACAGATACGGATGACGGAAAGTTGGAAAAGGATGTGATGCGCCGTGTCTACGAAGAAGCGAAGGTGACTGTCGATGACCTTCCCTATGGGGTTGTGAAAGAATGGCGCGATGGATTTTATGTGGCTTTGAATTACACTTCGACTACTCAGGATATCGCAATCCCTTCTCATGCTAAAATATTAATAGGCAGCAGGGTGCTGGAGCCGGCAGGCGTTGTGGTATGGAAAGAAAAATAGCGGACTGAATCTGATATTTTATAAAATAAATCGATCCTATTGAGGAAGGATCGGAGATATAAACCGTTTAATTTAGCAAAAAGTATTAAACCAGAATAAAAGATTTTTTTTTGTGGCAGTTTGGAGAAATCCCGTATATTTGCATGTTATAAAATAAGGAGAGGGGGATAAATCTCTCTTTACTTAAAATATATACGAGGATTTATATGGCAAAGAAAGCAACTACAACAAAACAAAATAATAATAACGAACCGGGTAAGTTCGCAATGATGAAAATGTTTTTCACTAATGAGCGTACCCGTTTCATTACAGGATTGGTAATAGCAATTATCACCATTTATATAGGATTAGCTCTTATTTCTTTCTTCTTTACGGGAGGGGCCGATCAGAGTAAGATAGAAAACGTTCCGTTGGCAGACTTGCTGACCAACAGAGGGTCCGTCGAGAACTGGACGGGAGTGCGGGGAGCTGTCCTGGCAGATCTGCTGATGAACCGGTGGTTTGGGATATCTTCTTTTATGATTCTGTTTTTCCTGGGGTCGGTAGGAGCTAAATTGATGAACCTGCGCCGGGTATCGCTGTTGAAACGGTTTTTGTTTTGTGCAGCCATGCTGATTTGGGGGTCTATGTTTTTTGCCTTTGTCTTTATCAGCGGATATGAAGATACATTCATTTATCTGGGAGGACAGCATGGGTATTACCTGTCGGAGGTGATGATTACGAATGTCGGTATTCCAGGAACGATATTGTTGTTGGCGGGGGGGGGGCTGATCATCGCCATATTCTCCAGCAAGCGGACGATACCGTTTCTACAAAGTGTCCTTTCTTTCGGATGGTTGAAGAACCGTTTGAAGAGGGAGAAAAAAGAAGTATCGGAAGAAGAGGATATTCATGAAGATGATGAGGAAGAGGTCGCAGACCCGGTAGTGACAGACCAGCCGGACGAACGCCCGGAAACAGAAGAATTTGTTTTCGATACTGAAAAAGAAATAGAAACAGCCCGCAAGGAAGAGAGCCGGAAGAAGACAGAGGTTTATTCAACGATCTCCCATGATGATGCTTTTGAAGTGACTGTACCGCAGGAAGAAGAAGTGTATGATGCTCCGAATGCGGAAAATCAGCCTGATGAGCCGGAAGATCTTCCCGGAGATCCTCGCTTTACGGTGGAAGTCCCGGCAGGAGACGATGAAGTGTATGATGCTTCTTCATTAGGTGAGTACGATCCGAAACTGGACTTGTCCGGCTTTCGTAATCCACCAATCGAATTGCTGAAAAAATATGATGTGAGCGATCATCAGGTCGATATGGATGAGCAGATGGCTAACCAGAAACGTATCAAGCAGACGCTGGAAAGTTTCGGTATCAGCATTGCCTCTATCAAAGCAACCGTCGGTCCGACTATTACCTTATATGAAGTGATACCCGATACCGGGGTCCGTATTTCAAAAATTAAGAATCTGGAAGACGATATTGCCCTGAACTTGTCGGCTTTGGGTATCCGTATCATAGCCCCGATGCCGGGTAAAGGTACGATCGGTATCGAGGTGCCGAATAAGGATCCGCAGATTGTATCTATGCAGTCGGTCGTTGCTTCACGTAAATTCCAGGAATCGAAATATGACCTGCCGGTTGTGCTGGGTAAGACGATTACGAATGAAATCTTTATGTTCGACCTTTGTAAGATGCCTCACTTGCTGGTGGCCGGTGCTACCGGACAAGGTAAGTCCGTCGGGTTGAATGCCGTGATCACTTCTTTATTGTACAGGAAGCATCCGTCGGAACTGAAGTTTGTCATGGTCGACCCGAAGATGGTAGAGTTCGGTATCTATTCCGATCTGGAACGTCATTATCTGGCGAAATTGCCGGATGCGGACAAAGCGGTAATTACGGACTGTACAAAAGTTATTATGACGCTGAACTCCGTTTGTAAGGAAATGGATGACCGTTATGAATTGCTTATGAAAGCGCATGTGCGTAATATCAAGGAATATAATGCCAAATTTATTTCCCGTCATCTGAATCCGGAGAAGGGGCATAAATTTATGCCGTTTATCGTGGTGATCATCGACGAGTTCGGTGATTTGATCATGCAGGCCGGTAAGGAGATTGAAACACCGATCGCCCGTATTGCCCAGAAAGCACGTGCCGTCGGTATCCATATGATCATTGCAACGCAGCGTCCGTCTACCAATATCATTACCGGTATTATCAAGGCAAACTTCCCGGCCCGTATGGCATTCCGTGTGATGCAGATGGTCGATTCGCGTACGATTCTGGATGCACCGGGTGCCAATCAGTTGATTGGTCGTGGTGACTTGCTGTTCTCACAGGGAGGCGATACAAATCGTGTGCAATGTGCGTTTGTCGATACTCCGGAAGTGGAACAGATCGTCAATTTTATCTCCGGTCAGGCCGGTTATCCGACTGCTTTCCTGTTGCCTGAATATGTAGGTGAAGGTGGTGAAGACAAGGCTCCGGGATCAGTGGATCTGTCAGACCGTGATCCGTTGTTTGATGAAGCTGCCCGTCTGATTGTGATTCAGCAGCAAGGTTCAACATCTCTGATCCAGCGTAAGTTTGCCATCGGTTATAACCGTGCCGGTCGTTTGATGGACCAGTTGGAGGCTGCCGGAATCGTCGGACCGTTTGAGGGTAGTAAGGCCCGTCAGGTCTTGATCCAGGATGAGTATAATCTGGAACAGTTACTGAATTCTCTGAAATAATATGTCCTTTAGTAAATGTAGTTTATGGAAAGAGAGAGAAAAATAAGAATATGGCGGGGAATCGCGTTTGTGGGATTTCTGTTGTGCCTTCTTTTTGGAACAAGAGTGATAAGCCAGGCTCAGAATCCGGTATCTATCCTCGATAAAGCGGCTTCTGCCTACGAAAACTCGAATGGTATAACAGCCTCTTTTGAACTGAATACCCGTTCGGATGTACAGAAAGTATCGGAAAGTTTTGAAGGAACGATCAATATGAAAGGCGATAAATTTACGTTGGTCACTCCTGATATGATAACCTGGTTCGACGGGACTACCCAGTGGACTTATGTGGAACGGAATGACGAAGTGAATGTGAGTACGCCGAGCGGAGAGGAATTGCAATTTACCAATCCGGCTTTGTTGTTACGTGTATATAAGAAAGGGTTTATTCCTAAGTATATAGGGGAAAGCACTGCGTCGAACGGAAAAACAGCCTATGATATCGAACTGACACCAAAGAAAAAAGGCGATATCATCAAAGTCGTGTTGCAAATCGAGAAGTTCTCCAATTTCCCTGCATCGATCAGGATCGAAGCGAAGAACGGAGTCAGCAACACGATTCATATTAGCCAATTGAAGACAGGGATAAACCAACCGGATGACTTTTTTGTTTTTAAAGAAAGCGAATATCCGGATGCAGAGGTGATAGACCTCCGGTAAAATAGAAGCGATGAAATAACAGCCAATTATCAATATTCAATTAACATAAAAAGTATGAGCGATTCAATAAATGAAAAGGTTCGTTGCCTTATAATAGGTTCCGGTCCTGCAGGATATACAGCAGCAATCTATGCTTCCCGTGCTAACTTGTCTCCGGTATTGTATGAAGGTATTCAACCGGGCGGCCAGCTTACTACAACAACAGAAGTGGAAAATTTTCCGGGATATCCCGAAGGAATCACTGGTCCGGAACTGATGGAAGACCTGAAACAGCAGGCGCTTCGTTTTGGTGCAGATATTCGTTTTGGTATCGCGACGGAAACGGATCTTTCGGCTGCTCCATACAAAATTACAATTGACGGGGAAAAGGTTATTGAAGCGGAAACGGTAATTATTGCAACCGGAGCAACTGCTAAATACCTGGGTATTCCGGATGAGAATAAATATGCTGGAATGGGTGTATCTGCTTGTGCTACCTGTGATGGTTTCTTCTATCGCAAGAAAGTGGTAGCTGTTGTCGGTGGCGGTGATACGGCTTGTGAAGAGGCTATCTATCTGGCAGGACTGGCTAAACAGGTTTATCTGATTGTGCGTAAGCCTTTTCTGCGTGCTTCGAAAGTTATGCAGGAACGTGTATTTAACACGCCGAATATTATGGTATTGTTTGAACATAATACAATTGGTCTGTTTGGTGAGAACGGGGTGGAAGGTGCCCATCTGGTAAAACGCATGGGCGAATCGGATGAAGAAAAGGTGGATATCGCTATTGACGGTTTCTTCCTGGCTATCGGACATAAACCGAATTCCGATATTTTCAAACCGTGGATCGATACGGATGAAGTAGGATATATCAAAACCGTACCCGGTACGCCACGTACGAAAGTTCCGGGAGTTTTTGCTGCGGGCGATGTGGCTGATCCGCATTACCGCCAGGCGATTACGGCTGCCGGAACTGGTTGCCAGGCCGCTATAGAAGCAGAGCGCTACTTGTCCGAAATTGGAAAATAACGAAAAAGTAGTACCTTTGCGCCACTCAATAAATAAGTGGAAATGAGAAAGTATTGCCTGTTATTTCTGGTCTTTTTCCTGCTTCAAGCGATTGGAGCGGTTGAATCTCCTAAGCACGAAATCCGTGCGGTTTGGCTGACTACCATCTATGGTCTCGACTGGCCGAAGAAGCTGGCTACAACGGAAGCGGGGAGAAAAGCACAGCAACAGGAGTTATGTTCTATGCTGGATAAATTGGCTGATGCCAATTTCAATACAGTGTTTTTGCAGGTTCGTTTGAGGGGTGATGTTATTTATCGCTCGGCTATTGAGCCTGCTTCCAAAACTTTCTCAGGAAAATACGGAACGATGCCCGGATATGATCCGCTGGCATTTGCAATAGAAGAATGTCACAAACGGGGGATGGAATGCCATGCCTGGTTTGTGACATTTCCTGTTGGTACGGATAAGGCTGTGAAGGAACAGGGGAAACTGTCCGTTGTGAAGCGCAAACCCAAACTGTGCAAGCGTCATAATGGCGAATGGTATCTTGATCCGGGTGTGCCGGAGACAGCCGATTATATTTTGTCGCTGGTGAAAGAGCTGGTAAACGGATATGATATCGATGGTATCCAGTTCGATTACATCCGTTATCCGGAGCAGGCAAAGACGTTTCCGGATAAAGCGGTTCATCAGAAGTATGGCAAGTCTACCCGTTTGGCGGATTGGCGGCGTGAGAATATCAATAAAATGGTATACCGTATTTATGACTGGGTGAAACTGGCAAAACCCTGGGTTCAGGTCAGCAGTTCGCCGTTGGGTAAATATAACCGTATCGAACGGGTTCCTAATGCCGGATGGACGGCGTACGAAAGTGTTTTCCAGGATCCTAAAATGTGGATGCAGAAAGGAAAACAGGATATGATTGTTCCGATGATGTATTACCTGCATGATAACTTTTTCCCCTTTGTGGATAACTGGGTGGAAAATTGTAACGGACGTTTGGTTGTTCCTGGTTTGGGAGCTTACCGGATGGATAAGTCGGAGGCGGACTGGACGGTAAATGATATCACAGACCAGATAGATTATAGTCGTTATTATGGTGGTGCCGGTGCTACTTTTTTCCGTTGTGAGAATGTTCTGGATAATACAAAAGGACTGTATAATGAACTGAAAGATAATTATTATAAATATCCTGCTCAGCTATTTCCGCTGACCTGGCTGAATGACCGTGTCCCTGTTGCTCCGGGTGAAATTCGTGTGGACCGGGAAGGGGATGAATTGAAATTGTCCTGGCAGAAGCCGTCGGAAGAAAAAGAGGATTTAACCTATACGGTTTATTATTCATTGACGGATTCGATCGATACGGCAGCAGCCAAATGTATGCTGGCGACAGGGATAAGGGATACGGTTCTGTACCTGCCTGTCGGCCCGAATGAAGAAAGAGGATATAGTTTCAGTGTCTCGGCCTCTACCCGCTATCATATAGAGAGCCAGCCGTCTCCGGAAACGTATTATTACCTTTCCAGATTTCCTAAATAATATTAACGATTAGGAGCGGATTTACGAAAGCACTATCTTTGTGCTGAATGAAAAAAGCTGTAACATATTTGTTTATCGTTTTTCTGGCGTCTCTTATTTTTTATGGAGGGGCCGGAGTGAACTTTATTACCTACTGTTGTGGCGATTGCCGTACGGAAGGTGTTGCAGTTTTATTGAATGATAATTGCTGTGAAGTGCATGGTCATGGCTGTTGTGATGAGGCGGCAGAAGCACCTGTATGTTCTTCCGGCTGCTGTGAAGATGACTGTTGTGACCTGGAACGCATCAGTTTTGACTGGAGCAGTTTTAATAACCCCATTGTAGAATTACAGCCGGTAGTGGTCGACCTCTTGTCGTTTGGCTCTTCCTTAGCCTCACTCGTGCCGGTTCCTTCCATAAAAGAATTTATAGCACAGAATCAGGATGGACCACCTTTTGTCTGTCCCCGTATTTATTTGAATTTATTGACTACACTTTTGATTTAGCAGGTCTTTATCTACTTTTCCCTTGATGGAAAAGTAGTCAAAAGATCAAGGCTGCACCGGCTTCACTGCTTCGGTGAAAGATTCCGCTGTCGCATCTGAACTCGCTTCGCTCAAACAGCAGATGCTCCTACCGCTCCATCTTTCCCCTTCGCGGACGTTCATCCGCTGAGGCCTTGACAAGAACGCAACGCGTTCTCTTAGGATGGCCGATACAGATAGTTGTGTAAGAGACTGATACCTATATAACAGGTGGTTTTGGCGATCCCAAAAGGAAGCTCTGCTTCCTCTGAATTAATGATTATAACTCAAATGTAAGACATGTTGAAACAACTCTATCTTATTATAATATTGACTTTCTGCGCAGTTTTTGCCCAGGCGGAGGAAGTAAAAGGGCATGTGTTTGATGATAACAACCAGCCGATCATCGGGGCGAATGTTTATTGGGAAGGGACCCAACAAGGCACGACTACCGATGTAGACGGCGCATTTGAACTGAAAACAAGAAAAAGTACAAACAAACTGGTTGTAAGTTATATCGGTTATGAAACGTTTGTCATGCCGGTAACGAATACAGATGAACCTCTGGTTATAAAGCTGAAAGGCGAAGTAGCCTTAGAGGAAGTCGTGATCAGCGAGCGTAAAATAGGAACAATCGCTTCGCGTACCAGTGTGTTGCAAACTCAGAAGATCACCTATGATGAACTTTGCCGTGCTGCCTGTTGTAATCTGGCGGAAAGTTTTGAGACAAATCCTTCTGTGGATGTGTCTTATGCCGATGCAGCAACCGGAGCTCGCCAGATTAAGCTGTTGGGATTGGCCGGAACATATGTGCAGATGCTGACGGAAAACTATCCGAATTTCCGTGGAGCAGCTTCCTTATACGGCTTGGATTATGTTCCGGGTGCCTGGATGGAAAGTATCCAGGTCTCCAAAGGAACCTCTTCCGTAAAGAACGGATATGAGGCATTAGCCGGGCAGATCAATGTTGAATTTAAGAAACCGCCTACGGCTGATATTTTTTCTGTAAACCTGTTCGGTAGTGATGCCGGACGGTACGAAGGAAATGCGGATGCTTCCTGGCATATCAATGATAAGGTTTCGACCGGTTTATTAGTGCATTATTCGAATGATAAGAAACAGCATGACGGTAATGATGACGGTTTTCTGGATACACCTTTAAGAGAACAGGTCAACCTGATGAACCGCTGGTATCACAAACTGGATAACTATGTAGCCCAGTATGGGGTTCGTTATCTGCACGAAAGCCGTACGGGAGGGCAGGCCACCAAACATCATGATTTTACGGATCCGTATCGTGTGCAGTTGAATACGAACCGGGCGGAGTTATATACCAAACAGGCTTATATCATTGATAAGGAAAAGGTGGAGAGCGTAGCCTTGATCCTGTCCGGTTCTTATCATGAACAAAAGTCCATGTATGACCGTACTCCTTATAATGTATATCAGAACAATGTCTATGCGAGCCTGCTCTATGAAAAGGAATTTTCTCCGGCCCATAGCCTGAGTACCGGTTTGAGCATGAACTACGATGGTTTTAACGAGAACCTGTTGCAGAATGATGTGCGTAGAGTGTTCGACCGTACGGAAGTTGTTCCGGGTGCCTATGTACAATATACTTACAACCTGAATGATAAGCTTATACTATTAGGCGGCATCAGGGCAGATTACAGTTCTTTGTACGATTTCTTTGTTACGCCTCGCGTACATATTAAATATAATCCGTTCGACTGGTTTCATGTCCGTGCTTCTGCCGGTAAGGGGTTCCGTACGGCTAATATTCTTGCAGAAAACAATTTCCTGTTATCCAGTAGCCGTAAAATGAATATTGCGGATAATCTGGATCAGGAAGAAGCCTGGAACACTGGCGTTAATTTGTCATTCTACATTCCTCTGTTTGGAAAAGAACTGACGCTGACCGGCGAATGGTATTATACCAACTTCCTGAAGCAGGTAGTTGTCGATATGGATAGCGATGCCCATGCCGTCAGTTTTTATAATCTGGACGGTAAATCCTATTCAAACAGTTTCCAGGTGGAAGCGACCTATCCTTTCTTCCGTGGGTTTACACTGACTGCCGCCTACCGTTATACGGATGCTAAAACCGATTACCGGAATGCAGAGGGTGTGACACAGCGCTTGAAGAAACCGTTGGTAAGTGATTATAAAGCATTGGCAACCGCATCTTATCAAACCCCGCTGAAGAAATGGCAGTTCGATTTGACCGGACAGTTCAACGGAGGAGGCCGGATGCCGACACCGGATGCGACAAATCCGCTGTGGAAGCCTAATTTTAATGCTTATACAGTTGTGAATGCGCAAATTACAAAGTATTTTCGCAGATGGTCCGTCTATGTCGGCGCGGAGAACTTGTTTGACTATAAGCAATCTCATCCGATCATAGATGCGGAAAATCCGCGGGGAGACAATTTTGACGGTTCGATGGTCTGGGGACCGGTTCACGGACGGAAGATATATGCCGGCCTGCGTTTCAACATCAGCCGTGATTAAATAACAGATAATATTTACCAATTAATACAGATACATTATGAAACAGTTAGTAGTAGCATTGATTTGTGCCGTTTTTACTCTTTCTACGGTTTATGCACAGGATGCAAAAAAGAAAAAAGACACCGTTACTTTCTTCGTTGAAGGGATGGAATGTGCCAATTGCCAGAAAAAAGTAGAAAAGAATATCTCATTCGAAAAAGGAGTGACCGATATGAAATGTGACCTGACTACCCGTACGGTAGTTGTCACTTACAAACCGGATAAAACCTCGAAAACCAAACTGGCATCAGCCTTTAAAAAGATCGGGATGGAGGCTGTGCCTGTAGACGATGGAGCCGGATGCCCTGTCGATCCTGCGAAAAAAAAGTAAGCAGTCTATATCCGTTAACACGGAAATTCGTTAGAACATCTTATCTTTGCAAAGCATACCTGTAGGGGGCGGATCTATGTGTCCGCCTCTTTTATGAAAAAAAGTTCGTAAAACATGCAGCGTTTTGCACGAGAATAACATCATAATATTTGTACGGCCTCGTAAGAGGTGAGAAGGCACACACTGAATGGATGAGACGCAACTGATAAATGGTTGTAGGAAGGGAGACAGGCTGGCTCAGAAAGAGCTTTACGAGAGGTATTCCCGCAAAATGATGGGAGTTTGTCTGCGTTATGTGAACGACAGGGAGACTGCTCGTGATTTGCTGCAGGATGGATTCGTTAAAGTTTTTACCAGTATGGACTCCTATTCGGGAATTGGCTCATTCGAGGGGTGGATGCGAAAGATCTTTGTAAATTGTGCATTGGAATATTTGCGTAAATCAGATGTGCTGCGCGAATCGACTGATCTGGATAATACGGCGGAGCTGATCCAACCGGATGCTTCGGCTATCTCCAATATGTCGGCGGCTGAACTGATGCAGCTGGTACAGGAGTTACCTGCCGGTTTCCGTACGGTATTCAACCTGTTCGCAATTGAAGGGTATTCGCATAAGGAGATCAGCGACATGTTGAATATAACGGAGAGTACGTCACGTTCACAGTTTACGCGCGCCAAACAGATGTTACAAAAGAGGATTAACGCATTGTATTAAGAGGAAAGAATGGAAAAGGAAAGAGATACATTTGATGATTTGTTCCGCTCGAAATTGCAGGATTTTGAGGTGGATACAATGCCGGGGGACTGGGAGGCCATAGCCGATCGTTTGCCGGTAAAAGCGCCGGTACCTTTCCGCCGGACATTACGCTACTGGGCTGCGGCAGCCGTAGTTTCGCTGTTGATGATAACAAGTGGCGTTTATTTATTCAAGTCAGAGAAGGAAGCGACTCCTTTGGCTGAAAAGATCGAACAGGAAACAAAGAAAATAGAGACGGAACTGGCAAAAGAGACGGAAGCGTCTGTTACTCAGGTACAGCCTGTCGAGGAAAGAATTACTGCATCACCGGTTGCAGCAGTGCAACAGCCGGTGATGCAGGCAACATATAAGGCGACTGTAAAGGTTGCTGAAAATGAACCTGCCGTTATTTCTTCAGATGATGATATGGAGGAGAATGCAGAAGTTATAACACTACCGGATAATACTGCTGTTGTTGAAACAGAAGAAGTTGCGCAGGATTATCCGGAAGTGGGTTCTGCTGATGATACCCGTTCGTTGATAGCGGATGCGGCTCCTGTCGGTAAGAAAGATAAAGAAGTATCTCCACGCAGATGGGGATTTGGCATGGGAGGCGGAAGTGTAACTGCCGGAACAAGTAATTCACTGAATACATATGCTTTGAAGAATACATCGCTTACGGATCAGGAGTTATTGTTTTTGAATTCTGCTAATTTTGAGAATTCAGCGCGAAAGACAAATGTAAAACATAAGACACCGGTTTCTTTGGGGATGTCAGTGAGTTATTCTTTAAATAACCGGTTTGCTTTAGTAACCGGTTTAAATTATTCGTTATTGTCTTCTTCGTGGGAAACATCCGATGCATACCATAATAAAACGAGTCAGAAACTTCATTTTATAGGTATTCCGTTGTCTTTGACATATAGAATAGCTGAATGGAAACGTTTCCAGGTTTATGCGGCAGCGGGAGTCATGACAGAAGTGAATGTGGCGGGTAAATTGGTTACGAAAAAATACATGCATAATGAATTATATGAAAAGGAAGCTGATCATATTCGTATGAAAGAATGGTTCTGGTCGGTGAATGCCCGTGCCGGTGTAAGCTATCCTTTGCTTCGTTTTGTAAGTCTTTATGCGGAAGTAGGGGCTGATTATTATTTCGATAATGGCAGTTCGATCGAAACTGTCCGTTCCGAAAAACCATTTAATGTAAATCTGCAGGCCGGTTTCCGGTTTGGCTTTTAATAAGAAACAAATACTAATAACATAAAAATTAAAAGACAGAAAATGAAGAAGCTAAAATCTTTAGGCGTGGTTGCCGCAGCAACTATTTTGTTGACCTCTTGTTTGGATGGTAATAATGAGAGTAGTTTAAACGGTTTTGGAGTTATAGATTATTCGGATGATTTTAGGATGGTGGCTTATATAGATGATTATACACCTGTATATTCTCCTGTATTCAAAGATTATCAACCGGATGATTGTATTTATTTTACTAGTACTTACAGTTCTGATGATCCAGCGAATAATGGTTCGAATAAATATGCAACGGTTTCTAATGCTGTAGTCACAAATAAATTGGATAATAAAGGACATTTTTCAAGTAGTGTTGATACTGCAAATATAATGCCTAATGAGATAGCTGCTTTGGATGCAACTCTCATGTTCATGACTCCATATTCATTTACTCTTAAAAACTTTATGTTTTTGGGTTCAAGTCATGAAAAAGTAGCAGCAGATCAGGATAATCAATATATTTTACAATATAATCCAAGTCAAGAGCCTCAGACCGTGGATGGAAAACGTGTTTATGATTTCTTTTTGCGTGTTGTGAAGAATGCTGATGGTAAAGGTGTCGTAGGTAATAACGCTTTTTATTATGCGTTTAAAACAAATGGTCATTTTAAAACTTTACAGTCAAGAGAAACAGCAGCAGGAAATGAGACGTTGAATATCCGTATTAACTATATCAAAGAGTTTAATAAAGATACAACCGCTGCAACATGGGGTAAGTCTCAGATTTTCCAAACTCAGATACTAAAGGAAACTAATTAAAAAAGATTGCGATTATAATAAAAAGGGATTGTCTAATAAATAAAAGGCGATCCCTTTTTGTTTGTATATATTTAGAGGAAATTTATAGTACGAGTAAGATTTGTAATGAGCATTGGATTATCCTTTCTCATTAACTCTATTAATACCGATGCTTTTGACGGATCGGTTTTTATTGCTTGTAATTCCTGTTCTGTGATACCAACCTGCTGCATAAAGTCCAGTTTTCCGTGGATTGTATTTACGCCGGGGACTTCTGTGTCATTTACAATCAGTAAGGCTGTAATGGCTGATTCGACATCCCAATTAATGGATTGTCCGTTACCTGCTATGAATTGCAGTGGCTCGAACCAACGTTCCTGAGTAAAGGTGTAGCGAGCCAGGTTGCTCATCATGCTGATGGCCCATTGACATTCTTCACTCGTTTTGACCGGTAGTTTTATGGTCATCTCGTATCCCCATTTGCTAAATTCGTTTTCCAGTGCTTCTTCGTTGGAATATAATTCGTTCATGCCATAGGTGACAAGATGTTTGTAGCCGTTGGGGGAGGTGTAGATACTGTATCCGTCAAGATACTCGTCACCACCCATCATCGCTCTGGAAATGATGTTGGTGCCGAAATGTTCCGGCTCTTGTCCGGGATAAAGTTTTTCGAAACATTCGTCGATAGCATCCCATCCGGGAGCCCAGTCTTCATGTTCCTCTGCATATTTTTTATATTCTTCTTTGTTCATAACCGTATGTGTTTGTTATGAACAAAGATAGAAATAGTTTCCGGGAATAAAGATTTTAGTCAATAAACTTCTTGATTTGTTCCAGAAGGACTCCTTTTTCCATTACTCCGGAAGTACGCCAGACTATTTCCCCCTTTTTGAAAATGATTAAAGTCGGAACGGACTGAATCCGGTACAGGTTGGCGACAGCTTCGTTTTTATCGACATCGATTTTCAGAATACGTGCCTGACCGACCAGTTCCTTGCCTAACGCTTCCACAGTCGGACTCATTACTTTACAGGGACCACACCAAGTGGCAAAGAAGTCAACCAAAACCGGTTTATCTCCATGTATGATATCTTTGAAAGTTTCCATATTGCTAGTATTTATGATTGCAACAAACAATTATTTATCTTTATTTATAACAGTTACCTTGTAGTGGTTGTTCATTAGCCAGTGTGGTAGAGCTATGACGAAAGACATCGGTAGGTAGAGAGTGTTTAATAGGTGAGTTTTATTAACTTTGTATGAATAAACTGCGTTATAGGCAAATGTCGGGTGAAAGTTTATACATTAGGTTTAATTCATTAAATGTACTATCATACTATCATACTATCATTTTCTAGTGTATGATATTGTTTTCCAGTTGATTAATGTATGATAGTAGATGCTTTTAACTATCACTTATCTATCATTTAACTGTCATTTTAACAGGGTTTTAACTAACGGTTAGTCTTTTTTTGACTATAAAAGCTGTTCATTACTGCTGTATACGGTACCTTATCATTCGTCGGCTTACCAGCTTTTTATACCAAAACTATGATTTAACTTCACTCGGATAAAGACTTTTTGTTGCCAGGATGCCCGTCTCACCTGGTTTTACACCCCCATCCTGACGATGCTTACACCCGGGTGTCGATGATATCAAGACCCGGGTGTCAAGCAATAGTTTTTACTATCTTGCTGAAAATTAGTTATATATTTACTGAAAATAGCAAACTGTCTTCCCTGCTTTTTAAGCAGGGTAAGCTGGTTACTCCCTCCAAGGTTTCATTATTGACATCTGTTACTTTACTGGAAACTTTGATTTCTGTTTGCTGTGCATATAAAGGATAAGCTAGTAACCCTAAAAGCAGTATCTGAATGATCTTTTTCGTCTTTATATTTTTGTCGTTTAATAATTTATCAGCAAAGCTATGGGGGGGGGAAGCGGGTTTCAAATAAGATTGACGAATTGCTTGTTTTTTGAGGTGAATTGCAGAATTCATATAAGTTCACTACATTTACACTATTGAAACGAAGATACACATGGATACTGATTTTATAAACATAACAACAGAAAATCTTGCCGATGAGCATTTATGCTGCATTATCCGCACTAAAAAGCTACATCCGGGTGTTGAGGCAAAGCGTCAATGGCTTTCTGACCGGCTGAATGAAGGTCATGTCTTTAGAAAGTTAAATGCGAAGGCAACGGTTTTTATCGAATATGCTCCTTTGGAAACAGCCTGGGTTCCCATAATCGGGGATAACTATTATTACCTCTATTGTTTATGGACTTTGGGTAGTTGCAAAGGGAAGGGGTATGGAAAATCATTGATGGAATATTGTATAGCCGATGCCAAAGAAAAAGGTAAATCCGGTATCTGTATGCTCGGGGCAGAAAAACAAAAATCCTGGCTTTCCGACCAGTCATTTGCGAAAAAGTTTGGTTTTGAGGTAGTCGATACTACCGATAACGGATATGAATTGCTCGCACTTTCTTTTGACGGAACAATGCCGAAGTTCGCGCAAAATGCAAAAAAGCTGGAAATAGAAAGCAAAGAGCTGACAATTTATTATGATATGCAGTGTCCTTATATCGATCAAAAAATTGGGATTGTCAGACAATATTGCGAAATGAATGATGTCCCTCTATCATTGATTCAGGTGGATACATTACAAAAAGCGAAGGAATTGCCTTGTGTTTTCAATAACTGGGCTGTGTTTTATAAAGGAAAATTTGAAACGGTGAATTTAATACAAGACGTTACCCACCTGAAGAGAATACTTAAGAAATGAAAGTATAATTTTGACTACCTTGCAATAAGAATACTGGTAAAACACATCGAAAATAATTAATTTTGCACCCTTTTTCGGAAGAGCATTATATTTAATTATAAACAAAGACAGACGATGAAAAGATTATTTCCCACTAGCCTGTTTGTGTTGGCTGGTATGCTTTTGCAGCTGGTTGGCTGTAAAGATGATGAAGTATCCCTACCCGATGAAGGTGGTCTTGTAATTGAAGAATTGCCCGTCAGGATGACGGAAGCTGCCTATAATGAGGATAATACGTATTATTTGTTGAACGATGAAGAATCGCCGGATATTTATTTCGATTCGAGCCAGCGCAGTTTCTATGTCACTCAGCCGTTGCAGATTCAATTGGACGACGATCATAATTTCCAACTCCGCTTTTATAGCCCCAGAGCGTTGAAAAACGTAACCATCTGGGCGACTATTGATGGATATGATGAAGAGTTCATGTTTATGTCGCTCGAAAAGGTGCTGCCATTTCAGCAACTTCGGGTATGTATTCCGTTTGCCACTCAAGACTTGACGGCTTATACCCGTAGCGGAAAAAAGATCCGTATCATGGCAAACCCGTATCTGACGGGAGAAAACATTTCTTTCACGGTAGAGTCTGACGATCCTTATTGGGACAGGTTGCAATCTATTCGTTGCAAATGGCGCATCGCTTTTGGCAGATATAGTGATACTCAGGCTAGCTGGAAATATAAAATGAAGGCTTCGCATACACGTGAAGCTGTGGCTATTGCGCTGAACATGAGTTATATGTTCTCGTCGCAAAAGTTCGAGAAAGCATTGTATGAGTTTGGACCGTTGCATAGTAACAATGACAGGGTGGAGATCGACAAAAGCGCCCTGTTGACGAGAGTACTTAATCATGCTGGACTGGTTTTCGGATATACGACAGGAGTCATGGGGCTGGGGGGAGGAACTACCTTCGGTATGCATGAGGTGTGTTATTTGGAACATTATGCCGACGATAAAAGTATTACGGAGACTATCTTTCACGAATTTGCACACTGTCTCGGATATGGCCATGCCGGAAATATGACATACGAACAAACCGGACCAGGCTGGCCTACTTTGTGTAATAATGTATATGTGGATTTATCGCTGGAGAAAGAACTGCCGGTTTATTCTCGCCGTTTCTTACATACCCGCCGGAGTAAAAACAGGTATTTTGACGATATCTATGTAGCTTCTAAGTATATTATTGAAGATCCGGAACTGGATGCCCTCGATGGTGGGTTGTCACCGCTACGCGAAGAGAATACTTCTGAGGGAAACGATGGAGAACCTGTTACTTTCAAGTTGGATTATTCAGATGTGCCGGGAGCAACGGCAGCTACTTTCCGTCCGAAAGATGTGTTTGCATATGGTGATACGTTGTATGTCGTGAATGATGCCGATAATAACTATAGCCTGGAAGTATTCAGTATAGCGAACGGTGGTAAGAAGCACTTGGGAAGTATCAAGGAATGGACCTGGGAGGATACCCAGGAAAAATTTGCAGGTCGACCGAATGGGGTTACACGTGCTAACGGAAAGATTTACGTTACTCATGAGGGTAGCCGAACGGAGATTTTTGATGCGACAGACCATCAGTTTATCACTTGTATCGGTACCGGTAGTTGGGGAACAGGGCCTTCGCAGACTGTTCATGCTTTTGATGTGCTATGTTATAAGGGACTGATTGTGATTCATGATAAACGTTATATCGATATTGTGGAAGAACGAATTTTGGAACCGGGGAAAAAGGCTCCGCGTATCTATATCCGTTCCGAACATTTGGGTGAAACCGCCGGTACTTATGGTATGGCAGTAGATGAACAGAGCGGACTATTGTATTCTACTCATCCGTCCAAACGTATAGATATCTTTACCCCTGATGCTATCCGTGAAGGAGTAACATTTAAACGTGTCGATCAGCTGACGTATGCAAATATTCCTTATGCCTTGGATTTTTATGAAGGTCGGTTGTTTGTTAGTTCAAACGGCAAGGAGAAGTTTTGCGAAGTCGATCCGGTGACAGGCGAAATCTTGAAAGATTACACGGTTGTGGGAGATGTCACCTTGCAGGTTCCGGAAAAATTCTGTATTCGCCGTAATACCTTGTTTATTATAGACCGTACAAAGAGCGGAGCGTGTATCTATGCAATCCCTATGAATGAATTAAACTAAGTTGATCCCATAAAAATGAAAGTGAATATGAAAATGTATGTTTATATCTGGTTGGTATTGTTGGGTATACTGACCGTTCGGTGCAGCAGTGATGATATAGGGAACCTGGAGGAGGATTCGCCCGAATATGATAGTTATTGGTATTATTCTTATGAGGCTGCACAGTTAGTTAATGCGGAAACTTTAGGAATGGAAGCCTTGGAGGACTTCTCGCCTTATACTGTAGCACATCTGGGAGATACTCTTTTTATTGCTAACATAGGAAAGGAAGGAAACAGTTTGTTGGTATTCAATACAAAGGAGGGGCGATTGCTGGATGTGGTGAAATCATGGCAATTCGACAATGAGGAAAAGAATTTCGGGAGTTCGATCGAAGCTATTGTTCCGGCAGGAAATCGATTATATGTTGCTGAGCGGCAGTCGCGCATTCATGTGTTCGAACTACCGGATCTGACTTATGTCACTTGCATTGGAAATGGACAATGGAGTGGTCCGGTATTTCAGGCACAAGCGCTTGCGGTGAAAGATGGCCTTATCTTTGCACGCGACAAGAACGGAAAGGTCAGTATTTATAAAGAGTCGGATGTTACTCAAGAAAATTATCAGAAGATAAACCGTCATTGGCAAGTTTCCGGAAATAACAGTCCGGGTAACAATGGTTTTGCTCCCCATTATATGCAGTTCAATGCAGAAGGGAATATTCTGCTTACAGATTATGAGGGAAAGAAAATACGTGTACTCGATCCGACATTGGTAAATGATGATTTGGTAAACGGAACTTCCATCGATATGGACGAACTGTCTCTTTCTCTTGATTTTAAACCCAAGACGCTTGCTTTGTGTAACGAACGTTGGTATGCAACCGGTGATAACGATGCTATCAATATATATGATAGCCAACAAGGTGAATGGGTGAAAAAAATAAAGACCATCAAAGGATACTCTTTTTTACTGCCTGTTCGTATTTATGCGCAGAACGATTCGGTGTTATGGGTTTCGGATACACATAAATCGATGCAGACATTGGTAAAAATGGTTGTGCATAAAGGAGAGATACGCGAGTAAGTATCTAAGCGTGACAAGCATGTGTTTAGTGGATATTTTCTTAAAAATATATGCTTTCTAATTTGTTGTCTATCAGGTATGGTTGAAATATTGGTGTATTTTTTTTGCTTAAAGTATTGCAGAATTAAAAATAATATCTACCTTTGCACCGCAATCGAGAGAGATTGATTATCCAAGAAGAGGTTCGGTAGTTCAGTTGGTTAGAATACATGCCTGTCACGCATGGGGTCGCGGGTTCGAGTCCCGTCCGGACCGCCTCTTTTGAATAATGTTTTGTCTTTTTATTTTATTTGGTTCGGTAGTTCAGTTGGTTAGAATACATGCCTGTCACGCATGGGGTCGCGGGTTCGAGTCCCGTCCGGACCGCCAAAAAAGTCTGTTAGTCGTTAGATTAGCAGACTTTTTTTATGTTTGGGCGTTTCGTGTGTTATGGCTTTTTTCATTTTCCAATTACGTATTTATAAAACAGGTTTGTTACAAATCTATACTGTTTGGCAACTTTTCATAAACCATACGGTGATATGTTATGATAATTTGTTACTTTTGCAACTCAATATAAAAAAAGAAAACGGAGAAAGAAAAATGGACGTCGCCATTATTAAGTATAATGCCGGAAATATCTACTCAGTGAATTATGCACTGAAACGATTGGGCGTAAGTCCTGTGATAACAGCGGACCCGGAAGTATTAAGTAAAGCAGATAAAGTGATCTTCCCAGGTGTAGGGGAGGCACAAACGACAATGGCTCATCTGCAGGAACATAAACTGGATGCTGTTATTAAGGATCTGAAACAACCCGTATTGGGTATTTGTCTGGGTATGCAATTAATGTGTCGTCATTCTGAGGAAGGAGATGCAGAGTGCCTGGGGATTTTTGACACGGAAGTAAAGCGGTTCATTCCCCACCGTCATGAGGATAAGGTGCCCCATATGGGATGGAATACCATCACTCAGGTTAAAGACGGTTTATTTACCGCACAATTGGAGAATAAATTTGTTTACTTCGTACATAGTTATTATGTACCCGTAAATGAATATACGGCTGCTACCACTAATTATATATTACCGTTCAGTGCTTCGCTGCATAAGGATAACTTCTACGCAACGCAGTTCCATCCGGAGAAAAGTGGTTCGGTCGGTGAAGTAATTCTGAGGAACTTTCTAAAACTGTAAGAGAATATGATCGAGCTTATCCCTGCAATAGATTTGATAGATGGCAAATGTGTCCGCCTGACGCAAGGCGATTACGATACCAAGAAGGTGTACAACGAAGATCCTCTGGAAGTGGCGAAGATGTTCGAAGCACATGGCATCCGTCGTTTGCATGTAGTGGATCTGGACGGTGCCCGTCAGGGACGGATCATCAATTACCGTGTGTTGGAAAGACTGGCGACACGGACCGCTTTGGTGATAGACTTTGGCGGCGGACTGAAGCAGGAAGATGATCTGGAGATTGCTTTTGAAAGCGGTGCGCAGATGGTGACCGGCGGAAGTATCGCAGTGAAGAACCCGGAAGTTTTTACTTCCTGGATTACCAAGTTCGGAAGCGAAAAGATTATATTAGGCGCTGATGCGAAAGATAAAAAGATTGCTATCAGCGGGTGGGAAGAAACTACTGATAAGGAACTGATCCCTTTCATCGAGGGGTATTACGACAAAGGAATCACAAAAGTGATCTGTACGGATATCAGCCGGGATGGAATGCTGCAGGGACCGGCTATCGGATTATATAAGGAAATACGGGAAGCATTACCTTTTATATATATCATAGCCAGCGGCGGCGTCAGTTCGATAGAAGATATAGAAAAACTGGCTGAGGCGGGAATACCGGCGGTAATTTTCGGCAAAGCCATCTACGAAGGAAAGATCGATTTGAAAGATCTGCTTCGTTTTACGTGAAACAAAGGAGAAATCAACGTATGCTAGCCAAGAGAATAGTGCCCTGTCTGGATATTAAAGATGGAAAAACAGTAAAAGGTATTAATTTTGTAAATTTCCGCGATGCAGGAGACCCTGTGGAGTTGGGAACGCAATATAGCCGGGAAGGAGCTGACGAACTCGTCTACCTGGACATAACCGCTTCGCATGAAGGACGTAAGACCTTCACCGAACTAGTCAAAAAAGTAGCTGCAAATATCAGCATCCCTTTTACTGTGGGCGGCGGTATTAACGAATTGAAAGATGTAGACCGTCTGTTGAGTGCCGGTGCCGATAAGGTATCCATCAACTCGGCGGCACTGCGCAACCCTTCGTTGATCGAAGAGATCGCGAAGAACTTCGGAAGCCAGGTCTGTGTCGTGGCTATCGATGCAAATTATGAGAATGGCGACTGGATCTGTTATCTGAACGGCGGACGTATCCCGACAGAGAAACATCTTTTCCAGTGGGCGGCCGAAGCTGAAAACCTGGGAGCCGGAGAGATCCTGTTTACCAGTATGACACACGATGGTGTGAAAGACGGCTATGCAAACGAGGCGTTGTCGACCCTGGCGGACAACCTGCATATCCCGGTCATTGCATCGGGTGGTGCCGGAAAGATGGAACATTTCCGTGATACATTCGCGGCAGGTAAGGCTGATGCGGCATTGGCTGCCAGCGTATTTCATTTCGGTGAAATCGGCATAGCCGACCTGAAGCAGTATCTGAACAGGGAAGGAATCAATGTAAGAATATAATTACAAGAATAAGATGAAATTAGATTTTGAAAAAATGGGCGGACTTATCCCGGCAATCGTTCAGGATAACAATACCAACAAAGTATTGATGCTGGGTTTTATGAATGAAGAAGCCTATGAAGAAACAAAGGAAACCGGTAAGGTGACCTTCTTCAGCCGTACAAAGAACCGTTTATGGATGAAAGGCGAAACCAGCGGCAACACCCTGCAGGTGGTTAGCATGATGGTGGATTGCGACAATGATACGATCCTGATCAAAGCCAATCCCGCCGGTCCGGTTTGCCATACAGGTGCTGATACCTGCTTCGGCGAAAAGAATGTGGAAGATATCATGTTCCTGAAATATTTGCAGGACTTTATCGAACAGCGCCGTCAGGAAATGCCGGAAGGCTCCTATACGACCTCCCTGTTTTTGAAAGGTGTGAACCGTATGGCCCAGAAAGTGGGAGAGGAAGCGGTTGAAACTGTGATCGAAGCGACCAACGGAACGGAAGACGGCTTTATCTACGAAGCATCCGACCTGATCTATCATCTGATCGTATTACTCACCAGCAAAGGACTTCGTCTGGAAGACCTGGCACGCGAATTAAAGAAAAGACATAAAGGATAAATTACTATGGAAGATACAACACTGCTCAGACTGGATGGCGTAGAAATCTGCCGCGATGAAAATGTCATATTGCACGATGCCTCTTTTACTTTGTGTAACGGGGAGTTTGTGTACGTCATTGGAAAAGTAGGCTCCGGAAAGAGCAGTCTGTTGAAATCCTTGTATTGCGAAATCCCCATCAGCCAAGGTGATGCCTGGCTGTTGGATTACAATCTCTGTAAGATGAAACGGAAAGATATCCCGTATCTTCGCCGTAAGTTGGGGATTGTGTTTCAGGATTTTCAGCTGCTTACCGACCGTTCGGTGATCAAAAACCTGGAGTTCGTCTTGCGGGCGACAGGCTGGAAGAAAAAGAGCGAGATTAAGGAGCGCATCGACGATGTGCTTCACCAGGTGGGTATGCATAACAAAGGGTACAAGATGCCGCACGAACTATCGGGTGGCGAGCAGCAACGTATCGTCATAGCAAGAGCACTCCTGAATGATCCTAAACTGATATTAGCCGATGAGCCGACCGGCAATCTGGACCCTGAAACAAGCGGCCAGATCGTACAGCTTCTGCACGACATCTGTGAGAAGGGTACGGCGGTGATAATGACTACACATAACTACACACTGGTGCATAATTATCCGGCCCGTATAGTTAAATGTGAGAATGCACGCCTGGGTGATGTCGGTGAATAATTTTTTATGTAACTTTGCACACGCAAAAGAAGCAAGGAACGAACAATTTAATTATAGGAAAAGAAAATGAAAATTTTAAAGTTTGGCGGTACTTCTGTGGGATCTGCACAGAGAATGAAAGATGTAGCAAAATTGATTTGCACGGGCGACCGTAACATTGTCGTATTGTCTGCCATGTCAGGTACAACCAACTCGTTGGTTGAAATATCCGACTACCTGTACAAGAAAAATCCGGATGGTGCAAATGAAATCATCAATAAGCTTGCACAGAAATATTACGGACATATCGAAGAACTGTACAGTACCGACGAATATAAGCAGAAAGCCAAAGAACTTGTAAAATCTCATTTCGATTATATCCGCACTTTTACTAAAGACCTGTTCACCCTGTTCGAAGAAAAGGTCGTGCTGGCACAAGGCGAATTGATCTCTACCGGCATGATGAACCTGTATCTGAATGAAACAGGTGTGAAGTCTGTCCTGCTTCCGGCATTGGAATATATGCGGACGGACAAGAATGCAGAACCGGACCCTGTATATATCAAAGAGCGTCTGGTTAAACTGCTGAATGAACATAAGGATGCCGAGTTGTATATCACTCAGGGTTACATTTGCCGTAATGCTTACGGTGAAATTGATAACTTGCAGCGTGGCGGTAGCGACTATAGCGCTTCTTTGATCGGTGCAGCTCTCAATGCTGATGAAATCCAGATCTGGACAGATATCGACGGAATGCACAACAACGATCCGCGCATCGTAGATAAAACATCTCCTGTCCGTAACCTGCATTTCGAGGAAGCAGCTGAACTGGCTTACTTCGGTGCGAAGATCCTGCACCCGACTTGTATCCTGCCGGCCAAGTTGAACAATATACCGGTTCGCCTGCTGAATACTATGCAGCCGGATGCTCCGGGTACATTGATCTCCAACAACACCGAAAAAGGAAAGATCAAAGCCGTTGCAGCAAAAGACAATATCACTTCCATTAAGATAAAGAGCGGCCGTATGCTGCTGGCTACCGGTTTCCTGCGTAAGGTATTCGAAACTTTCGAAAACTACCAGACTCCGATCGACATGGTTACTACTTCTGAGGTAGGCGTATCGGTAACGATCGACAACCGCAAACATCTGGAAGAAATTGTAGACGACCTGAAGAAATACGGAACCGTTACCGTAGATGAAGATATGGTAATTGTTTGCGTAGTTGGTGACCTGGAATGGGATAACGTCGGTTTTGAAGCCCGCATCGTTCAGGCGATGAAAGATGTTCCGGTACGTATGATATCATATGGCGGTAGCAACTACAACGTTTCGCTTCTGGTGAAAGCCACTGATAAAGTGAAAGCGCTGCAGGCGTTAAGCGATCATTTGTTTAACAACTAAATATATGAGGGCAGCCTTTTCCGGACTGCCCTTTTTTTTAATTTATATATAATAAAGTAATATGCTCAAAGGAACATTCCCGATAGATAAATTGAAGGCACTTCCTACGCCCTTCTATTATTATGATGTAAAGTTATTACAGGATACACTGGATATGGTGAAGAATGAAGCCGGCAAATACGGCTATCATGCACATTATGCCGTAAAGGCAAATGCCAATCCGCGAATCCTTTCTATCATAGCTGAAAACGGACTGGGTGCCGATTGTGTAAGCGGCGGTGAGGTTAAAGCGGCATTGGATGCAGGTTTTCCGGCTGATAAGATCGTTTTTGCCGGTGTGGGCAAAGCCGACTGGGAGATCAACCTGGGACTGGATAACGATATTTTTTGTTTCAATGTGGAATCGGCGGTAGAGTTGGAGATAATCGACGAACTGGCTGCCGCAAGGAATAAAGTAGCCTCGGTCGCTCTCCGTATCAACCCGGAAGTAGATGCCCATACACATGCCAAGATCACGACCGGTATGAAGGAAAATAAGTTCGGTATCAACCTGAGCCAGTTAGGACAGGTGCTGGATAACCTGGCGAATCTGAAAAATGTGAAACTGATCGGTATTCATTTCCATATCGGTTCGCAGATCACGGACATGTCGGCTTTCCGTAACCTGGTGATTCGTGTAAACGAAATACAGGAAGACCTGGAAGCACGTGGTATCCGGATCGAAAATGTGAATTTCGGTGGCGGTCTCGGTATCGATTATTATCATCCGAATCATTTGCCGATCCCGGCTTTCGATAATTACTTTGCCGTATTCAACAAATTGCTGAAAGTACGTCCCGGCCAGCAGGTACATTTCGAACCGGGCCGCTCGGTAGTAGCCCAGTGCGGTACATTGATCTCAAAGGTGCTGTATGTAAAGGAAGGCGAGACAAAGAAATTCGCTATCCTGGATGCCGGTTTCACTGAACTGATCCGTCCGGCCATGTATGACGCTTATCACCGGATCGAGAATATTTCCAGTGATGAAGAGGTTGAATTGTATGATGTAGTTGGCCCTATCTGCGAATCATCCGACGTGTTCGGTAAAGATGTAGAATTGAATAAAGCGCATCGTGGAGACCTGATCGCCTTGCGTTCGGCCGGTGCTTACGGCGAGGTGATGGCTTCCCAGTACAACTGCCGCCAGCTTCCGAAAGCCTACTATTCCGATACGATTTAATTGTTAATTAATTATATAGAGAAAGCCGGGTTTCTTTGTTTTTGCAAAGGTTCCCGGTTTTCTTGTTTGTTGTGTTTCCTTTTTTACTACCTTTGTACGATCCCGTCATGTGGGGTGTGGTTTAACTTGAATGTTCGTAAAGATAGAATGTGATGAAAAATAAAGAGTTATATAGCATATTCATAGTTTGCTTGTTGATGATGTCCTCTTGTCTGGGGGATACGAATACACAGATCACCGTAGGGGAGCAGGAAGCTGTGTATCAGACCCGTCCGACCCAGGGCTTCTTTGTTGAGGGCGGGCGTTTCCTTTATGGTACCAATTTAGGCGTAAGTGGGAATAATGGCGATTGTTTTCTGATACAATATTCATTTGATTCGGCTGCTCCTGAGTTACAGAATTCGGATAGTTTGTCTATCGAGTTGATAGAAAATCCTGTTCCTGTGGATTTGTGGCCTGTGGATAAAAACTGGACGGATACGACGGTTGTATTGAAAGACGAGATGCTGACAAAAGCTATCACTGGAAGGGACTTTTATATCAGAGGCCGGCTGTTTTTATGGAGTACCCATACGGTTGTGGAGAACCAGAAGGATAGTTTCATGATAAGCTATAATCCTGAGAACCTGTATACCCAGGAAGACGGCAAACGTATTTACAATTTATATCTGAGAGCGATAGCGAGAATTGAAGTCGGGGAAGGGGAGGAACTGCCTAAAGGCCAGCAACTGAACTTGGTGAATGCCTTTAGTGTGGAAGAGTTCTATAATATGGTGAGTGCTTTGGAGGAAGAAAAAGGCAGTAACACATTTTCTATAGCGATCAATTATGCTTCTGCTTTTAATAAGGATACGACGGCCTGTATCTGGGACAGGACGGAACCGATAGAATATAAAATTAACAGCAGGACGGAATAAGGAAAAACAGATAAATAGAGGGGATAGGGAGAATACATTCAAATAGAAAAACAGAGAGATGTACAAGGAGATAATTAAATGGGTTATAGCCATCATATCCCAACCGGGGAAGGCCTGGGATATGCTGTCGAGGAAAGAAGAGAAGGGCGACGAGTTCTTGTCGCGCTTTATATATCCGTTAATCGGGCTGGTAACTGTGGCTGCTTTTCTGGGCGTATTGTTTACACGGAAGGAATTTGATGTCGAACTGGCGTTGAAGTCGTCGATCAAAACGCTGGTCGCTTCGTTCGGAGGTTTTTATCTCGGGGCGTATTTGCTGAATGAAGCCTGGCAGGGATTGTTCAAAAGAGAGAAAGACATGAAACTTTGCCAGCGTTTTGTCGGTTATTCATCCTCCCTGATGTTTGCGTTGAACGTCGTACTGATGCTGTTGCCGGAGTTTTTCTTCCTGCGCATCTTTATACTTTATACATTTTATATTGTATGGGAAGGGGCCGGTCCTTACATGCAGGTGGAAGAGAAAGAACGCCTGAAGTTTGCCGGTATAACGACCGTTATCATTTTGCTGACACCGGCGGTGATCGAGTTTGTTTTATTCATGCTGATGCCGGGGTTACGTTATTGACAGTTAGAAAAAGATGAAAGAAAAGATTAGTAATAATATACAGATAAAGAATAAGCGGGCAACCTTCGATTATGAATTGCTCGATACCTTTACTGCCGGGATTGTGTTGACGGGGACGGAGATCAAATCCATCCGCCTGGGAAAAGCCAGCCTGGTGGATACGTTTTGTATCATGGAGAAAGGCGAGTTGTGGGTAAAGAACATGTATATCGCCGAGTATTTCTATGGTACCTATAATAATCACGTCGCACGCCGCGACCGCAAATTGCTGCTTACCAAAAAGGAACTGCGCAAGATAGACAGTGCCGCCCGCAACAGTGGTTTTACCATTATCCCGACCCGTATGTTCATTAATGAAAAAGGGCTGGCGAAAGTGGTTGTCGCTATTGCCAAAGGTAAGAAGGAATACGATAAGCGCGATTCCATCAAAGCCCGTGACGATAAGCGGGAGATGGACAGGGCATTCAAACGGTAAGAAATATTCTTGCCGTTTCTCTTTTCATAAAGAAACAACATATCTATGACTAAAGAATTATTTATACGATCTCTGCAGGAGCGTATCCTGATACTGGATGGTGGTATGGGTACCATGATCCAGGGGTTCAAACTCAATGAACAGGATTATCGCGGCGACCGTTTTGCCGATTTCCCCGGACAACTGAAAGGGAACAACGACCTGTTGTGTATCACCCGTCCGGACGTGATCAAATCCATTCACCGGCAATACCTGGATGCCGGGGCCGATATTTTTGCCACCAACACATTCAATGCCAACGCGATCTCGATGGAAGATTACGCCATGCAGGAATATGTGCGCGAAATAAACCTGGCCGCCGGTAAGTTGGGACGCGAAGTGGCCGACGAGTTCATGGCGGAACATCCCGACAGGACTATTTTTGTTGCCGGCTCGATCGGTCCGACCAACAAGACTGCCTCCATGAGCCCCGATGTAAGCAACCCTGCTTACCGTGCCGTTACCTATAAAGATGTATATAAAGCATATAAGGAACAGGTGGAGGCCTTGATCGACAGCGGTGTCGATCTCATCCTTTTCGAGACGACCTTCGATACGCTGAACGTGAAAGCCGGACTCGAAGCTGCCGAAACAGCTTTGAAGGAAAAAGGCAAAGACCTGCCCATCATGTTGTCCCTGACGTTGTCGGCTCAGGGAGGACGCACGTTGTCGGGACAGACGCTGGGTGCTTTTCTGGCATCGGTCCAGCATATCAATCTGGTCAGCATCGGCCTGAACTGCTCGTTCGGTGCAGCCGATATGAAGCCTTATCTGGCGGAACTGGCCAAACATGCCCCTTACTTTATCAGTGCCTATCCGAATGCCGGGTTGCCTAACAGTTTCGGTACGTATGATGAGACACCCGAAAAGATGGCTGTCCATGTCAAACCGTTTATCGAAGAAGGACTGGTAAATATTATCGGTGGCTGTTGCGGTACGACTCCGGCCCATATCGCCCAGTATCCGGCATTGGTAAAAGGAGCGAAGCCGCATGTGCCGGCTCCGAAACCGGACTGCCTGTGGCTGTCGGGCCTCGAACTGCTGGAAGTAAAGAAAGAAAATAACTTTATCAATATCGGCGAACGTTGTAACGTGGCCGGCTCGCGCAAGTTCCTGCGCCTGATCAAAGAAGGAAACTATGAAGAGGCACTGACCATTGCCCGCAAACAGGTGGAAGACGGTGCCCAGGTGATCGATATCAATATGGATGATGGTATGCTCGACGCGGTGAAGGAGATGACTACTTTCCTGAACCTGGTAGCTTCCGAGCCTGATATCGCCCGTGTCCCCGTCATGATCGATTCCTCCAAATGGGAAGTGATCGAAGAGGGACTGATGTGTGTGCAGGGAAAGAGTATTGTCAACTCGATCTCGCTGAAAGAAGGGGAGGAAGTCTTCCTGGCTCATGCCGCCCGTATCAAACAGTTGGGAGCTGCCGCCGTGGTGATGGCTTTCGATGAAAAAGGGCAGGCGGATACTTTCGAACGGAAAGCCGAAGTTTGCGGACGCGCTTACCGTCTCCTCCGGGAGAAAATAGATTTCGATCCGAACGGAATTATTTTCGACCCGAATGTGCTGGCAATCGCAACCGGGATGGAAGAACACAACGGATACGGACTCGATTTTATCCGTGCCGTCGAATGGATCAAACAGAACCTGCCGGGTGCGAAGGTGAGCGGCGGTATCAGTAACCTGTCGTTCTCATTCCGTGGAAATAATTATGTACGTGAAGCGATGCACTCCGTATTCCTTTACCATGCTATCAGCAAGGGACTGGATATGGGTATCGTCAACCCGTCATCGGCCGTACTGTATGAAGATATAGAACCTGAATTCCGCAATTTGCTGGAAGATGTGATCCTGTACCGCCGTCCCGAAGCGGCAGAGGAGCTGATCGCCTATGCCCAGAACCTGGTCGTTGAGAAACAGGGCGGAACGGAAGAAAAACATGAAGCCTGGCGTGAGCAGCCTTTGAAGGAACGTCTTGAATATGCCCTGATAAAAGGTATCGGCGACCATCTGGAAGAAGACTTGCAGGAGGCGTTGAAGGCATATCCGCGTGCCGTGGATATTATCGACGGTCCGTTGATGAGCGGCATGAATAAGGTCGGCGAACTGTTCGGGGCCGGAAAGATGTTTCTGCCACAAGTGGTGAAGACTGCCCGCACGATGAAAAAGGCAGTGGCTATTCTGCAACCGGCCATCGAGGCGCAGAAATCGGCAGCCGGCTCGGCAAAAGCCGGAAAGGTGGTTTTTGCTACCGTAAAAGGCGATGTGCATGATATCGGAAAGAATATCGTTTCGATTGTCCTGGCCTGCAACAACTACGAAGTGATCGACCTGGGTGTGATGGTTCCTGCCGAAGTGATCGTGCAGACTGCCATGAAGGAGCAGCCCGACCTGGTTTGCCTGTCCGGCCTGATCACCCCTTCGCTGGAAGAGATGGTACATGTGACGGACGAAATGCAGAAAGCAGGTCTGACCATACCTATTATGGTGGGTGGTGCAACAACCTCCAAATTGCATACGGCTATCAAGATCGCTCCTCATTACGACTATCCGGTGATCCATGTGCTCGATGCGTCGCAGAATCCGTTGATCGCAGCTAAGTTGTTGAATCCGGATACCCGTGATGCGTATATCGAAAACCTGAATAATGAATATGAAGCCTTGCGTGCTTCCATGGAAAAGAAAAAGGAAGTGCTGGTTTCATTGAGCGAAGCTCGTGCCAATCCTCAGCAGATAGATTGGAAGGGATATACGCCGGTGGTTCCGAATCAGATGGGTATCCATGTATTGCCTTATATCCCGTTGGAGGAAATTATTCCGTATATACATTGGACATTCTTCTTTACCGCCTGGAAACTGAACGGCCGCTTTGCCGGTATCACCCAGATACACGGTTGCGACGCTTGTCGTGCTTCCTGGCTGGCAGATTTTCCGGAAGAGGACCGTGCCAAGGCTGCCGAAGCCATGCAACTGTATCAAGACGCCGTCAAACTGCTGGACCGCCTGGTGGAGATGAAGGCTGAATATTGTAAGGTCATCTACGGGTTCTTCCCGGCTAACAGCGATGGCGATACGATCCGGATGGGAGAGATCGCGATCCCGGTATTGCGTCAGCAGTCGAAAAAGGAGGAGGGCGTTTATAAATCGCTGGCCGATTATATCATGCCGGTGTCGGAAGGCCGTACCGATTATGCGGGGGCGTTTGTCGTAACGGCCGGTGTCGGTGCCGAAGACTTGAAGAATAAGCTGGAAGAAGAAGGGGACACCTACAATTCCATGTTGCTTCAAACATTGACGGACCGTCTGGCGGAAGCCCTGGCGGAATATCTCCATGAAAAAGTCCGCAAGGAATACTGGGGGTATGCTCCGGACGAAGCCTTGTCGATCCCTGACCTGTACAAAGTGAAATATCAGGGTATCCGTCCGGCAATCGGTTATCCTTCATTGCCCGACCAGTTATTGAATTATACGCTGGACAACCTGCTCGATATGTCGCAGATCCATGTGAAACTGACGGAAAACGGCGCCATGTACCCGACAGCAACGGTAAGCGGTATCTATATCGCCCATCCCGACTCACAATACTTTATGATCGGCTCGATCGACGAAGAACAAATGAAAGATTACGCCGCCCGTCGCAACCTGTCGGAAGCGGAGGCTAAAAAACTGTTGAATAAGAATATATCCTGAATAAAGAATAAAATTATTCCCATAATTATCTCTTAAACGAGGCTCGCCTCGTGCCGCAGGCTCTCTTTTGCCGTCAGTTTCAACTGACGGATAATTAAATTTTCCGGCTTTGCCGGATTCCTCTGTGGGTTTTAACCCCTTTAATAATAATAATAAAGGGACTAAAGTCCGCAAAGGAAGAGGCTTTGCCTCCTGTTTTTAGATCCGTCAGTTGAAACTGACGGCAAAAGAGAGCCTACGGCATGCTATGCTCCACATGGCATATGGGATATGAGACATGGCATATGGTATTGGTATAAAGCCATACCTTATAACAATATTACAATCCTTCTTTGTGGAGTATTTTCAGAAAAGATTCATATTCCTCTCCGAAACTATACTTTTTATGATGCTCTTCCTGTTTTCTAATATATCGGCGAACTGTCTCCAGCCGATCCGGACTTACCGAAATAGCAAAATAATCATCCTGCCACTCTAAATGTCCGTATTTCATTTGGGAATACCAATGGGAAGACTCTCCTTTAATTAATTTCTCTATTTCGGCCAACGATTGACCTGGTTTAAGAAATAACAAGAGATGTACATGATTTGTGAATCCTCCGATATAGTCGGTAAGAATACCCTTTGATTTTGAGTACTTTCGTATATGAGCAAATAGTTCATACCGGTAATGTGGATTCTTTAATAACGGAGCTCTGTCTTTAGTGCTCCAAACGCAATGGATAAGAATAGATACGTAAGACATAGTCAATGGTTTTAAAATTGCGGTAAATGTAGAGATAATTATTTGAATTATCTCAAAGCGAAGATTTTTCTTTTCAAATAATTTAAACAGGGTAAATCCTGGTGTCGCAGTTCTTTTATGTCTTTAGCTTTCTTTCTCATGTTTTTGATTCTCTTTTGCTATAGGCTCTCTTTTGCCGTCAGTTTGAACTGACGGATAGATAAACCTTCCGGCTTTGCCGGATTCCTCTGTGGGTTTTAACCCCTTTTCCGGGGGGATATTATGAAAGGGGATAAATCCCACAGAGGAAGAGGCTTTGCCTCCTGTGTTTAAAACCGTTGGTTGAAACCAACGGCAAAAGAGAGCCTGCGGCATTCGTGTTTTCCGATTGCTTTTTGTTATGTGGGTTTGAGTTTGTGATGGTTGGATATGGTGGCTTAATTAGAGGGGGGATACAAGAGTTTTTTATTCTATTATTTTATACAATAACCGATGTTTTGAAAGTGTTATTTTTTACAGTAAGATATTATGAAAATCATTACATTTTAAATGTGGTTTAATCCTTCTTTTATAACAGGTAGTAATTGCTTGTTATGCTATTTGGATAGTATAGTCTTTGATAAACAAGGTTGATTGTTGGTGTTTTTAAAATGCTTCTATTTCTCTGAAGTTATTCTTTAAAAGAAATCTGTTATCTGTGAATTGGTCTTTTATGATTGTTTTATAATATATAAAAATTACAATAATATTTGGCGAGATAATAAAAAAGGCATAGATTTGTCGGCGTGTTGAAACGAACGTTTGGTCCGGTTATGATTTGACGGCAGACAACGCCCGTAAAATGCGTAGTGAAGAATTATTAATCTTAAAAAGCTAGTATTATGCAAAACAAATTAAGAGGATGGTTGACTGATAACAGTGTTACGTCAGACCCGAATGACCAGATTTTAGTGCTCGACCCTGCCGGAAATGTCGGCCTTACCGAAATTTATGCGGAAATGCGTTCGGAAGATACCGGACTTCGCGAAGAAACCCTCGTTCATGTAGTAACCCTTTTCCAACGCATGGTGGCTCGCTTCCTGATGAACGGCTATAATGTGAATACCGGCCTGTTCTATGCTGTGCCCCGTTTTACCGGAATAGTCGAAAAAGGGCTTTGGAATCCTCTGAAGAATGGTATTTATGTCTCTTTCATTCAGGATAAAGTCCTTCGTGAAGAGATTGCAAAAACCGAAGTCGTCATTAAAGGTGAAAAACCGGGTATGATGTATGTGCTTGAAACCGAAGACCGCAGCAATGGCTTGACCGACGGAAGCATGACACCGGGGCGAAATTTCGCTATTCGTGGTTCTTATCTTCGTGTGCTTGGCAACGATCCTTCTGTCGGCATCACTTTGCGCAATACGACGACCGACTCCATTACCAAAATTGAAAGCGATATGTTCGGGATTAACGATCCGTCCAAAATTATGTTTGTCGTTCCTGCCGACTTGGCAAATGGAAGCTACGAACTGACTATCACCACTCAATATATGAAAGGAAAAACCGGCGTACGTAAAACACCTAACTCCGTATCTATTCCTGTATTTGTCGGGCAACAGGGCGGAGGAGGCGACCGTCCGGAGATCGAGTAAGTACTATTTCCGGGTTTCCTGTCGGCGACGCCTCTGTCTTCCCACTGGCGACAGAGGCGTCGCCGTTGCGGAGACAGGACGGTCTCCGGTAGAGAGACCCTCCCTGGTCACCACATCGGTGACCTTTTTCCGTCATTATTAAACTAACTGATATATGAAAAAGAATTACTTCTATTGGACGGCTTTGCTGGCACCGCTTTTGGTGGGCTGTACGAATGACGAAGTGAAAGATGATAAGGGTGACCCGCAACCCGAAAAAGATACCTATACCTCGGTCTGCATCAAGTTGCCGACGGTGAGTTCTGAAACAAAGGCAGAACCAGGTTACGATGCCGGAGAGAAAGGCGAATATAAAGTGTCTGACCTGACGCTTCTATTCTTTCGTGCTCCTGAAGGGCAGGAGGAAAGTACTACTGCTGAAAGCGACTTTGTTTTATCGGAAGTCGTTTCTACCAAAGCAGAACTGAGTACGGGAACTGTTTTGCCCGGAACGATTTTACCGGATAATAGTGCAGATGATGATGCCGGGGCTACTACTAAAACGTTAAGTACCGGCCCTATTCCAATCAGTAGTAATTCCGTACGTGTATTGGCTTTGCTCAATGTGGGACCTACCAAAGGAATAGCGAAGGAACTTCTGAAGCTGGGAAGTCCTTTTAGTACCATTAATAATGCGCTTCCTATTCCCGGAGGCAATCTGGAAGAGCTTTTAGGTACGGCCCATGACTGTTTTCTGATGACTTCCGCTCCCGTTTATAGCGATTCGGATATGAAGACCTTAACGAAATGTGTTACAAGTAGCAATGAAGTAACAGCAGGAAGTAATCCTACGACTATTAGTGTAGAAAGAGTAGTTGCCAAGGTGAGTCTGAAAGCTGGTGATAATTATAAGGCGGATGCTGATACCGGTACAAAGTATTTTACAGTGGGAAACGATCTCAGCCATGCAGGCGATAAGATAACCATCCTGGGTTGGACGCTCGGCAATACCAATACGAAGGCTTTCCCTTTCCGCAAAGTTGCAACGAGTTGGTCGACTATCGATCCTTTATGGGGAAATGCGATTTGTCCTTCTAAAACGAATCCTGCACGTATCTATTGGGCAGTCGATCCCAATTATGACCGGACTGTTGCCGAATCTCAATTCTCGACTCCGGAATCTGTAACGGATAATACCGGTTGGACTGATGCCACTGAATATTGCCTGGAAAATACCTGTGATTATAATTGGATGTATAAATCCCAGGTAACCCGTCTGATTGTCAAGGCCAAATATATTCCTAATAGTACGAATAAGACAGCCACGGGAAATAATACAACCGATGATGATGCTACCTGGTGGTCGTTCACCACAGTGGCTGCCCATTATTCAGCAAAGAATATGTATTGGAATATTATAAAGTGGGCACATGATAATTTGAATAAAGATAATAATATGCCGGATGCTCCGACTGATGGAAGCGCTATTACCACTTCTGAGGCTGGCAATACATTAACAGGAGTTTCTGGTGATAATAAATGGACCATTACTTTAGAATCGGATGGTCATTTACATTATAAATTGGTTAAAGTCAGTTATTTCCCTACTACAGTAGGTGGTGCTCAAAAAGATCTTTCCGGAGCCTCCCTGGACGCTTTCCATTCCAGCATGGGAAGAATCCAGAAATACGACAAAGGCGTCTGTTACTACGAAATCTTTATCCGTCACTTTACGGATGAGGAGGGTGGTTATGCACCGATTGACGGTTCTCCCTGGGTAAAAGAAGGCGAGTATGCACAGGCCCAACTCGGCCGTTACGGCGTGGTAAGAAATAACTGGTACACCGTAACCATCAACTCGATCAAAGAACCGGGCGAACCGACAATCCCCGACGATCCGGAGGAACCCGTCGATACCGAAACTGCCTATATCAATTGCAGTATCGAAATCTCTGCATGGGCGAAAAGAGACCATAGTATCGACTTGTAAAGTCCGGATTGTATGACTGAACCTGTTCGTATATGGCGATTGCTGGTAGCCTGGCTGGTATGCCTGTCGGTCTTTACCTCCTGCATCCATGACGATCTGGCGGGATGCCCGCAGGCCTACTCCGTTTGTTTTCGTTACGATTACAACATGGGGTTCACCGACCGGTTTGCCGGTGAGGTCGACAGCCTTTCCGTTTATGTCTTCGATGCCGGCGGGAAGTACCTCCGCACGTTCAGCGACGGAGGAGAAGCCTTGCGCAAACCCGGTTACCGTCTGCCTCTGCCACTCGACCCCGGTAAATACCGGTTGGTCGCGTGGGCTGGATTGAAAGAGGGATGCTTTGAACCTTCCGGCATGCAAGCGGGTGTTTCCGTACCGGAAGACCTGGTGGTCACCCTGCGATGCGATGGCGACGGCGAAGTTCCCTGCGACAAACCCCTTTCCCCGCTTTGGCAGGCGATGCAGGAAACGGTCACCGTCCCTCAGCCGGGTACGGAACAGACCGATACGCTCCGACTTATCAAGGATACGAATATTCTGCGTGTCATCCTTCAACGGCGTGACGGAGCGACCCTACATGCAGCCGATTATGATTTTAGCATACTATGCCCGCATGGCAACGGACGGCTGGCTTACGACAATACGTTGCTCGACTGCCACCCCCTGGTTTACCGCCCTTACCTGCAAACGGAAGGGACGGACGGCGAGGGGTCCGGCGGTGCGGAGGCGGTTTCGAATGTGATAGCCGAACTGTCCCTCTCGCGCCTGATGGAAAACGATGCCATGCGGTTGCATATTACCGATGCTTCCGGTGATGTGACCTTGGTCGATATTCCGCTGGTGGAGTACCTCCTGATGACCGGCAGGGAACAGGACGGCAGGATAAAGTCTGACCAGGAATACCTCGACCGGCAGGATTTCTATACCATCACCCTTTACCTGAAAGGTGAACCGGGCGAGGAACAATGGTTTGACGGGTTGATCATTATTAACGGTTGGGCTTTACGCCCCGGCTCTGTGGATTTATAAGAAATGAAAGGAATATCCCGACATATGATTGCTGTTTTGTTGCTGGCAGGGTTGGCGTATTTCCTGTCCGGCTGCTCCAATGAGGTGCTTATCGGGGAGAAAGGCGGGAAAGACGATTCCGACGATGGTAAGGTGATGTTGACCATGACGGTACGTGCCACCCCGCTTTCAGTCTCCGGCGATACCGATGCCGGATCGGAAGAGGAAAGGGCGATCCGTTCGCTTTATGTCTTTGTCTTCAACATCGGTGCCAGCCAGTATTGCGAAGCGGAAAGGTTCAGTGTGTATGATATGGCAGAGGGTACAGACGGAAAATATACCTTTAAGATGGAAGTCACTCCCGGCTATAAACGTTTTTATCTGGTGGCTAATCCCGGAATCGATCTTCGGTCGAACCTCGCCAGCTATACCCAGGCGGAATTGCAGGATTTACGGACAATGGTGCTGAATGATCATGAGGATGACTATAGTTCGGACGGAGAATTGAGCAGAGGGTTAAAATTGGACCAGCTCATGACTGCCCTAAAAGACGGAAGGGGAATACCGATGTCGATGAGTGTGACAGGGTGGATAACCTTGAACAAGAACAAGACCGGGACTGAGGGTACGGCACAGGGAAATTTGATGTTGGATGACGGGTCTGATACTTTTAAGCTTATCCGTGCTGTTGCCAAAGTCCGCCTGATCTGCCGGGTGAAGAAGGAACTTCCGAGTAATAATTTTGAGCTGGAAACCTTTGAAATCCTCCAGGCAAACAGACAAACATTTCTGTTCCCAAAATATGCCGTGACGAATGGAAAATGGGTAATTGATTTTCCTTCCATGACGGAGGCGGCAGATTTGAGGAGAACTGTCGGATATGTGTATGGCAAGCAAGAAAATCATTCGGGGCAGGAGTGGTTGGAGTTTGACCGGGGAACGCATTATCTGTATGAAAACTATTTTGGTCCTACATTGCCGGACGATGCACAGGAAGGATTGATCGATGAGACGAAGTATAGCCATATACATGTTGTTTTGGATGACGGACGCGATAGGACTTTTGCCTTGCCTTATTTAAAACGGAATGATTATCTGACGGTTCGGATCAATATGAGTGCTTCCGATATTATCTGTGATATACAGCCGTGGGAGAAGGATGACATTTATCCGGATTATACTGGAACGATAAAATGAGATGCATTATGAAATATCGGATATTGCATAGAACAATTTTGGAGCTGGCAGCTTTATCCCTAGTCGTAGGATGTACAAAGGAATTGCCTGCAGGTGAAAAACTTTCCGAAGGAGAAAAATACACGCGGATTGTGTTCGGCCCTTCCGGTTTTACAAAAGCTGACGATCTTCGTACCCCGACAGTGGGGAATGAGGACGGAATAAAATCGCTTGATATCTACGGAATCGTCAGGGGGAGTAGTTCTATAGTTAACATATTCCATGTTCCAGGGGTTAACCCGACTTGGAGTGATCAAGTCTGGGGAAAGATCAGGGGGGATACGGCTGTTATTATGAGTTCGCTTTTTGAAAGGAATGACAGAGGGGATAATATTGAATATGTGAATATATATGCAATAGCCAATGTTGAACAGTTGGTTTCTGCCTATACGGACATTTTTAATTCTTTTGGAGACTATAATGAGCAAATAAAGAAGGTGGTGAAAAACTATCTGATAGGTAGGCCGAGTCAGGCAATAGGTCAGAATGTTGAAGACAAATTAAAAAAACTGGTTGTAAAAGCCAATGGTCTTTCAGCCGCTCTCGATTACCCGGTTATGGTACAGTCGATGAAAGTGGTAGGCGGCGTATCTTATCTTCATATGCCGTTGGAGCGGATTTATTGTCGTATCGGTTTTTCGTTCCTGTTTACCGGTAATTCCGAGGACAAAATTAAAATTGATAAGATCACAATTGACAAGACGAGTAACCAAGGGTATTTGTTTCTGGAAGAGAATGAAGCAGATAATAAGACTCCTTTAGGTTCCTTGGTATGGTCTGCCGCGGTCAATGGTCCGGGAGTGTTTAAAGATGCCAAAGGGGGTACGAATACGAATGGGGAGCAATCTACAGGGGGATCCCTCATGACCCTTTATGCAGAATCTTCCAGTGTGGCCCCTCTCTATTTCCGTACCTGCCAGTACCTTTGTGACGATGAAACGGAGGCGCCTTCCATCACCCTCGACATTACCGTAACCGGTAATGGAAGTACAAAAGCACGTACACTGACCGCGCCCCTGTACAGCTCAGGGGGGATAGGAGGTAAAAAGCATTATGGTTTCCTGCGGAACCATTCCTATCAGGTAATTTCTACGATCAATACCAGTGCGCTTCAACTGGAAGACGTGACGGTTGAGATGCGCGATTGGAACGACCGTCCCTCGGTCGATATTCCCGAATTCAAATGAGTATTACGTAAATATCAGGCTATGAAATACAAAGATATCCCAGTTTGGTCGATTATACTTTCCTTCTTTTTCATCTTTGCCTCGTGCCGTGATGAGATGGCCGGTAAAGGTGGTGTCCTGGAAGTGGAAGAAGGGATTCCCGGCACGCTGACCCTGTCGGTCACTTCCGGCAATCCCGCCCTGCATGTGGTTACACGGGCTTCGGAAGAGGAAGAGAAACATATCTCATCGCTCTATGTCTTTATTCTGGATATGACTTCGACAGGTGGTCCGGCGACTCATCCGGTCCTGTCGAGAAAATGGTTTCCTGATACGCAGAGTTTCCCGCGTGATGTTTCCGGGAATATACAGGTCGGTATTCCTGCTGTCTCCTGCAACTCTGTTCGGATATTCGCCGTTGCCAATCTGAATACGGCTAACCAGTTGTCGAACAACAAAGAGATGTTGGAGGCTTTTCACAATGCAGCCAATGAAGCTGAACTGGAAAGTATAACGGCTCGGTTGGATGTGTTTAAGACGGCAACGGATGCGGAGCCGGAGAGTGGGAGGAGCCTGGCGCTGGTCGATCGGTTGCAGGGCAGTTTGCTTTCTGCCGGACATTACTCTTCTTCGCCGGATTATTCTCCTTATGCGAGTGCAGAACAGTTTGTACTGGATAGTGATGTCGTAACAGGCCGCTTAATAATGAAGAAAACTACGGGTGAGATTGTAAATGGGGCCATCCGGCTTCATCATCTGGATGCCCGGTTTAATTTCGTTGTGAAACTGGCGGACAGATTGCCGTCGGGCGCTTATTTCAAACTGAAATCATGGAAGGTGAAAAACCTACATATGCGGTCGTTTGTGCATTGGCAGCAGGATAGTCCCTGTTCTTCGGGAACAGAAGAGTTAGGAGGAACTACCGATATGAATGGTAATTATATCGACGAAACCTCTGCCGATGGCAAAGTAACAAGTAGCTTTACCTTTTATACGTTTGAAAACCGGCATGCTCCGGCTGCCCCTTTCATGAGTGTTGATAAGGTGAAAACAGCGATGGAGGCCGAAGGATTGTCGTGGAACGAAGATTCCGGCTTCACTTCCGATCAAGCATATATGTTACGTGAAAAGAAAAATCCGGACGGCAGTTTTAAATATGCACCCGGTAATGCCGCCTATGTCGTTTTGAAGGGTGAATATTACAATCCGGCGGAAAAGGTGCTGGGAGGTATTACGCAGCAATGTTCGGCAACTGTAACCTATCTCATCCATCTGGGATATATCGGGGAAGGGAATATGGAAAAATCAATGGCAGGCAGTTCTTCGGAACAGCGGGAGTTGGATAAACTGAACGACTACCGTATTTTGCGTAATTCGAATTATACTTATACGGTTACAGTCGGCGGAGTGGATAATATCCGGGTCGAGGCGGAGGCTGGTGGCGTTGAGAACCAACCCGCTGCCGAAGGGAATGTAGTCGATTCGGACTTCGATTTCCAGGCGGATGCACATTATGAACAGCGGCTGGTTAGACTGAATCTCAAGAGTGTTGTTGCGCGAATGAATCAGACCGGTGCCGGTTATTCTTATACAGTGAATACTCCTTTTACTTCCGGTCCGGTATCGGTGACGCTTCAGGATGACGGAGGCAGCGACCGGTCGATCATGCTGGATGACGGATGGGTACATTTTGCTTATCTGGGAAACGATATTTACGGAGGACTGTCGGAGACGCTGCACCGGCGGATAGAGGAAACCGGCGGGTACGGCTTGCCTTATACTTATACGTATGACCTGGAGCCGGGGGAAAGCTCGGTCAGTAATCCGGTACAGCTATGGGGACCTGTCGCTCTATTGCAACACCTGAAGTCGTGGATTAATATCTATAACGCGGAGTTAGCAAAAGGGAAAAAGATCGAGGGGCGTGAGGAAGATCCTTATATCGTGCTCGACGGAGGTGCTTATTTTTACCTCTATCGCTATTTCACAGTCTATGTCGATGAATATTATTATATCCAGGACCCGGTGACCGGAACGACTTCGAATACATTTTGGATGAGATTCTGTAATGCAGCCGACCGTACGATGAGTGTTTTTCAGGGAATGGATACGAGTGCCGATGGTCACAGTAGCTACACCCGTTCGGGCATGAATATCCGACAACGTTCCATCCAGACCTTATATTCGCCGGGACAAAGCGGGCAACAACTGACCTACAAGGCTTTCGGTATCGAACATACGGACGAGTACGGAGGAAACTATAACATAACGTCTGACGCGCCTATGCTTTCCGCTTCTTCCACTTCTGCCGACGGGCTCGATAATACCTGTCGAGGACTTTGGGATAACAAAGTTCTAGTGATTGAAGCCCTTGGTGAGTTTACCTGGAAAGGCGGGAACGGAATCTTTCCAGTGACCGATCGGACGTCCGATAGTGGTGCAGGGTGGCCTATGGCGCGAAGCAGTCGCTATGTCAATGTCGCTGCACTTTCACGCAACAGAGATAACAATCGCAATGGCCTGATCGACCTGGATGAGATTGTATGGTATGTGCCGGCTAAAGAACAGATGATGCACCTCTATGTTGGTACTTTCCTGATGGATGACCCGCTTTATCAGGCCCGTTTGCAGAAGGGGGATAATCTGTGTTATGCAACCAGCACTTTCGACGCATCGAAGGGACTGGCTATCCTGGTAGCCAATAAGGGAGCTGCGATCGACTGGATGAAAGACGGCTCATTCAGTGAGACGGACAGGAAGAATTGCTATATCCGGTGCGCTCGCAATCTGGGTACTCCGCCGGTGATGCAGGCATATGCACCTTATACCGGCACCGGCTATGCACATGAAGGTTTGGCGTTCGTCTCTCCGGCACCGGGTAGTACGGGTGTAAATTATATAATTACATATAATAAGCTAAGTACTACGGCACTGCGTTCGTATATCGGTGTCGGTTCATTGGGAAGTCATACACAGTTCCAGGCGGCCGCCCGTCCGTATCGTAGTTTTATCACGGCAAAACAATTACTTTACGGGGCAGGTAACTCTCCTGTCACTTGGAACGAGGCCCGTAACTTATGTTACAATTATTCGGAACAGACTGATCGCTCGGACAAAGGGACCTGGCGTTTGCCTAATTCCTGTGAGGCGATGGCTATGTTGTTTAAGTTTACGGATAATTTGTGGGATAAGACTGTCGGTCGGGTCATGTGGTCGTGTACCCGGTATAGTGGAAGCGCATTGTCTGTCGAGTATATTGGAGTGGAGTATGATAAGCAGGAGATAGTATGTGCGCCGGGAACGGATGTCGTAGGTTATGCCAGATGTGTGCGTGATAATAATGATGAATAAAGTCTATTATTTTGTATAATATCGGGCAGTGTCTCGCAAAAACATCTATCTTTGGAAATCAATAGTTATAGGTGGGTTTATGAGGAAGAAATGCATATATGTAAGAGGGTTTTTTATTATCGTTAATCTGATCTTGTTGAGTGGATTTGATTACTGTTTGGGTATGAATAGTTTTGAAAATCAAAAGAAATCAGGTCAGGATAGTTTGTTGTCCGTTCTTCGGAATACAACGGATGTGAAAGTGAAACTAAAGTCATTGTTCGAGTTGTCTCGGCTGAACTGGGAAACGCCGGAAGAAGTCGGTTATCTGCAACAACTCATGGAAACGGCGGCTCCGGTCGATTCTATGAATCATTATTATTATGCCCTTTCCGGATTGGGACGTTATTATTGCAACCTGAATAAATTGGATAGCCTGCTATATTGGGGAGGGATATTCGATTCGGTAACGAAGGTTCGCAAGGAAACTCCTCATGAGGCGTTTGATTTCCTGAATTATTATTGTCGTTATTACCTGAATAATGAAGAATACGAGTTGGCGATGAATGAAGCCGTGCGTCTTCAGATGCTCTCGGATGAGACCGGTAATTTGCAAGGGACTATCTCGAGTAATGAATACTTGGGGTTGATTTATATCATGATCGGTCGCGACCGGGATGCTGCGACCGCTCTTGAAAAAGGGATGAGCTTGCTGAAAGAGTCCGGGGGGCAACCTGATTATGAAATGCAACTGACGCCCTTCCTCTTGATTGCTTACCTGAGGCTTAATGAATTGGAGAAAATGAGGTCGCTCCTTGTTTATTATGAGTCTGTAATACATATGATGGAGAGTGAACGACCAGCTAAATGGATGAATTATCCGTTCCGGCAGAAGTATTGTTTCTTGTATTCCTATTATACGAACTTATATATTGCAGAAGATAAACCGAAAGAGGCGAAGAAGGCTATGCAACAGGCGTTTTCCTATGTGGACGATACGAACAGGAATGACCCTTTTCTGATCTCGGTATACAACCTGGCGATGGCCCGGTATTATTTTTATGTGAAAAAGTATCCCGAGGCGATCCGTGAAATAGATAAAGTATTGTCTGTCGATTATTCTACCGAACCTCTTAAATTGAAGGCTGAGATACTGAAAGCGGCCGGAAAGAAAGAGGAGGCGCTGGTCTTTTACGATCAACTGCTGACGTTTGTAGAACAGATAAATGTTAAGGCTTTCACCCGCCAGCTAAACCAGCTCCGTACACTGCATGATCTGAATGAACAGAAAATACAGGAGCAACGTCTGGTTTACCAGAAGGAACAGTTATCTCAAAAGCAAACCCAACTGACTGTCTCGCTTGTCTTTTTCGGTGTGCTGTTGTTGCTGTTCTCTTTTTTACTTCGTTACGTTTACCATGTCCGCAAACTGAAGGATGACTTGCAAAAGGAACGCGGGGTATTGATCGATACGACTGATAAACTGCGTATAGCCAAAGAACAGGCGGAGGAATCCAACCGGCTGAAGTCTGCGTTTGTCGCCAACATCAGCCATGAGATACGGACGCCGTTGAATGCGATCGTCGGCTTTTCCGGTTTGCTGGAAGATGCGGACGAGGAAGAAAGGAAAGAGTTTATCCGGATCATCAATAATAATTCGGACTTGTTGCTCGACCTGGTAAATGACGTTCTCGACCTATCGCGTCTGGAATCGGGGTCTTATAATCTGAACCTCAAAGAGTGCAATATTTATGCATGTTGTAAGGATGTTGAAAAGAGTGTGCAGCAGAAAATACAGCCGGGTGTAAACTTGACTCTGACCTGTTCGGAAAAGGATTTTGTCATGAAGACCGACATACTTCGTTTGCAGCAATTATTGCTGAACCTGTTGACCAATGCCGCCAAATTCACCGCTCAGGGAGAGATCAACCTCGATTATCAGGTCGACAAAGAGAAGATGCAAGTTATTTTCTCTGTCACGGACACCGGTTGCGGTGTACCTCCCGACAAACAGGAAAGCATCTTCAATCGTTTCGAAAAGGTGGATGAATTCAAGCAGGGAGCCGGTCTGGGCCTGCCTATTTGTCGTACGATCGCCGGACTTTTCGGTGGCACGCTAACTGTCGATCCTGCTTATACCGGCGGGGCACGGTTTATATTTGTGCATCCTATCTAACTGTCCAGTTTTCGATGAAAATTCCAGGCAGTCTTTCCAGATGTTTTATGTTGTCTGTAACCAGGATTAAGTTGTTATGAATAGCTGCACATCCTATTAAGATATCAAAATCATCAATTAATGTTCCTTTTCTTTTCAAATTAGCTTTGATATCCCCAAATAAAGGTAATGTTCCTGAAACGGAAATTACTTTGAAACGGTCTACTATAAAGGCAACATCTTTTAAACGTTCTTTTTTATTGTCACTGAATGATGCACCAAAATAGAGTTCTCCTAAAGTTATTTCAGATACATAACAATTTTCAGCTTTGGCTTTTAATATCGCCTCGCGAACACCATATTTGTTCTTAAGCATAGATATGCAGATATTGGTGTCTAACAGATAACCTTTAGTTTTCATTAAAATTCGTCTATTATTCGAGTTTGGTTACTGGTTCTGCTTTCCCTGATTTTCCGGACTTCATCTTCAACAGAAGTATCATCTTCCCAAGCTCCTGATAATGCACTGAAGAAATCGGAAGATTTGGATGAGGTTTTTTTTGAATATGTATGCGTGTCTTTTAAAGATTCAGACAATTTGCTGATTAAGTCTAATTTTATATCCGGACTTAATGGAGCCAACAGTTTCATATACCAATCTACGGGATTTAATGCCTGTTCCATAAAGTTTCTCCTTTCTTTTTTACAAAGATAGCTCGTTTGTTTTAAAGTGGCGGTATATTTATGTTGTTTTTTGTTTTAAAGTAGATGGTAAATGGGGAAATTAACTCTGTATAAATTCATAATCCGTTTGGAGAGTGAAAAGGGATTATCTATCTTTGTTTGCATGATGAATGTAAAGGATGTGATTAAAAATATACGTTTGCGCTGGGTTGTACTGGTGGTTTTGCTGGTGTTTATTTGGACGACCATGTCTTCTCCTGTGATGGGAGAGTGGTATGCCCGTGCGGTTTATCCGGTGTTTTCGGCGGTGTTGTCCCGTTTTTCTTCTCTTTTCCCTTTCTCGATCGGCGATTGCTTCATTTATGGCAGTATTGCAGGGTTGGTAGTCTATCTGGTTTATGCGATTGTGAAACGGCGTCCGTGGTTGAGGACCATCGGGCGGATGGCGGAATTTTTGCTTTGGGTATATGTCTGGTTCTATATGGCCTGGGGGATGAATTATTTCAGGATGAACTTCTATGCCCGGGCGGAGGTGCCTTATGCAGCCTATTCGGAGGATAACTTCCGTTCGTTTCTGGCTGATTACACGGAGGCATTGAATGCTTCTTTTGTTCCTGTCGGGAAGGTCGATAAGGCGGTCGTGGCGAAGGAGGTGGAGAAAAGCTACCGGGAAATAGCGGGACGTTTCAGCCTGGTCCGGCCGACGGCTTACCTGCATCCGAAACCGATGCTGGTTCCGGCCCTGATGAGTGGTGTCGGCGTACTGGGATATATGGGACCGTTCTTTATTGAATACAATCTGAATCCGGATCTGCTTCCGGTCCAGTATCCTTTCACCTATGCTCATGAAATGGCACATGTACTGGGCATATCCAATGAGGCGGAGGCAAACCTGTACGGCTTTCTGGCATGTTCACGTTCCGAAGTACCGGAAATACGTTTCTCCGCTTATTTCGGTTTGTTGCCTTATGTGCTGGGCAATGCGTACCAGTTGTTGCCGGAAGAGGAATTCAACCGTTGGAAAGAAACGATCTCTCCGGATGTGAAAGATGCCTACAATCGTAAAGTGGCTTACTGGCAAACGTTGTATAGCCCGACAATCGGTGATATACAGGATACGGTCTACAACTGGTTCCTGAGAGGAAACAACATTCCTTCCGGCCGTCAGAATTATTCGGAAGTGGTCGCTCTTTTAATGGCTCTGGATGCTTCCTCACGAGAAAAATGATCGCGTAACAAGCCAACAGAAATAAATACCTAACGGTAGATATGGATTAAAATAATTCTCTACTTTTGCATATATCAATTATGTAGCAAATATCTAAAACTAATAAGATGAAAAATCAAAGACTGGGATGTGTATTGGCTGGTATAGCTATTTGGGGATTAACGGGGTGTTCGCCGGAATCGATAATCCTTGAAGGTAAAGTTTCGAATCTTTCCGGTAATACGATTGTTTATCGGCCGACAATGGATGGTATATACAATGCGACACAAAGGGATACCTTGTTTCTGCAAGCCGACAGTACGTATCGTATCACTCTTCCGTCTAAAGGAAATGAGAAGATATCTTTCTATATCTATGGGCAAAAATACCTGGGAACGGTTTATGCTGAACCGGGAAAGAATGTACTCGATATCGACGCATCCCTCGAAAATAACCTGAGTATTGAAAATACGTTGGTAAAAGAAAATGAAATAGTAAAAGAACTTTCCCGTTTACAGGAAGAAGTCTTTAATTTGAGAGCACGAAGAGGCGATGCTTTCCAGGTAGCAAAGGATACAGTAGCCTCTTCCGTCTATCAGAAACTGACGGATTATGCGTCGGGAATAGAGCAAAAGATTACAGGGGTGGATGATGTATTCAAAAAGAGGGCGATACAAGACGTTCGTATGCAGATGTTGCTGGCCTTTATGAACCAATATTTTGGCATTAACTATCAGGGTACGGAAGAAACAAAGAAAGAGTGGGAGGCCGTCTATCCGGAAATGTTGGCATATGCGGATATCAGTCAGCCGGAGAATGTCTTTTCCGAAGCATTTGCTGATGTGATATCCAATGTAGCCGGTATAGAACTTTACATGAAAACAAAACAGCAGCCCAAAGACCGGAATGAAGGCAAGCAGAAACTTTTCGACTGGTATAAAAACAATCTGAAAGGGCGTGTACAGGAAGTCGCCATGGCCAACGTGATCCTTGAAGATGCTTCGAACGAGAGTTATTCAACGGGGATACCGGCTTTATACGAACAGTTTAAAGAATTGCATCCGGGTAGCACGCTGACTCGGGCATTGGAAAAAGCGATACAGAAAAATATCGCATTCAACAACCAGGAGCTTCCCGAAGACATTCATATACTGAACACCGATAGTGTGCGTTCCTTTAAAGAGATAACCGACCGATATGCCGGCAAAGTTATTTTTATCGATATCTGGGCTACCTGGTGCGGTCCTTGTCGTGAGTCTTTTGCCCATGTGAAACCTTTGCAACAATATGCGAAAGAGAATGACATCGTATTGTTGTATGTTTCTATCGACCGTCCGACCGATGCCGCTTTGTGGAAGAAGATGGCCGGGTATTATAATCTGAAGGGCGACCACGTTATTATTAATGAGTTTTTCAAGATGGATATCTACAATACATTCGGAAATAACGGTGCCTTATACATACCTCATTGCGCTATCATCAATAAGAAGGGAGAGTTGCAATTCAAGAAAGCAGCCAGCCCGGAAGATATGGATAAACTGGCGGAACAGTTACGGGAAGCCGGTGAATGATTCTGAAATCTAACCTTACAATTCAGTAAGCCTTTAAGAAAGCAGGTTTTTGGGGAGTAATAAGAAGATGATCGGTAGATAATCTTTTAAACTGACCCGTAACTGTTTTAAGGCTTGCTGGATACGGTAATTTACCGTCTGGGTGGAAACTTGCAGGATTTCGGCAATCTCTTTATAACTTTTATTTTCAAAGCGATGCATTACAAATGCCTCCCGGTAACTGGGCGGTAAGGCATGTATTGCCTCAAAGATATGCTTTTTCAGCTCTTCCGTTTGATAGAAATCGGTATCCTGTAGCATTTCCAGCATATATTCGTAGAAACGCGTTTCTGCCCGCAGTTGTGACTGTTGGCGGGTAAGTTGATTGATGCATCTGTGGTAGACTGCCTTGTACAGGTATTGGCAGAAGGAGGTATTGAAGGTTTGTATTTCCCGATTTTCCCATAACCATAACATGACATCCTGCACGATCTCTTCGGCATCTTCCAGACTGACAAATCGATTTGCATACGTACATAACATCGGATAGTATCTTCTGAATAAGGTACCATAAGCCTTTTTATCCCCATGTTGCATGGCTGATAACAGAAATGAATCATCTATCGCTTGTGAGGTATTTTTCATATCACTTTCTCCCTGGTTGCAAAGGTAGGTTTTTTGTCGTAGAAAAAAAATATCAAAAAAAAGTGGATTCCCGTTTAGTAATCTGTCGTAGTTCTCTTGTCTAATATATAAACAGGGATAAAAGTGCAGATGGAAACATTCAATATAGATAAGATAGAAGAGATTCTTCCCCGGTATTGTTCCGGTGAGGCAACGATAGAAGAATGCCGGATGGTAGAGGAATGGATCGGGCAGTCGGAAGATAATTACCGGATTGTCAAACAAATGTATGCCATCGATCAGGCAATGGGCACGGTGCGGATGGAATCGCAGGTGAATACAGAGAGGGCTTTGGCCTCCGTCAACCGTAAAATGAGTAAGGAACGTTCGCTCGTAAACTGGTTTACCTGGGTACAGCGGGTGGCAGCTATTCTCTTTGTTCCCCTTCTTATTATCTGGGGCATCGAGCACTTTACTCCCCGGACTGAGATTGCCCGGATGATCGAGATAAAAACAAATCCGGGAATGACGACGACTGTCGACCTTCCTGACGGTTCCAAAGTTTATCTTAATTCGGAATCTTCTTTGACCTATCCTTCTTCTTTCAGTGGAGAAAAGAGAAATGTTCAACTAAAAGGAGAGGCATTCTTTGAAGTACAGAAAGATCCTGAACATCGTTTTATCGTATCCGGTCCTTGTCAAACGCAGATTGAAGTCCTGGGAACGTCTTTTAATGTGGAAGCGTTCGAGAGAGATTCGTTTATCTCCACAACGTTGGTGGAAGGGAAAGTCCGCTTTGCTTATCAGAAGAATCAGAAACTTGCTACGGTAGAGATGAAACCCGGACAAAAACTGCTGTATGATACAACCTCTTCTCAGGTTAAGCTGCTTCGGACAAGTGGTGAAACAGAGACTGCCTGGAAAGACGGAAAGATCGTTTTCCTGGCAACTCCGTTACCGGAAGCATTGCGGATGTTGGAGAAACGTTTTAATGTAAACTTCGTATTATCCAATGACCGCCTTCGTAGTGAAGCCTTCAACGGTACTTTCACAAACCAGCGTCTGGAACGTATATTGGAAATATTTAAAATATCATCGAATATAAAATGGCGTTATCTGGATACCCAGAATACGACAAATGAGAGAGCGAGAATAGAAATTTATTAATCTAATTGAAAAGATCATGAAAAGTAAACCACCCTAAAGAAAAACATCCGGAGAAATATTGGCGTATTTCACCGGATGGAAAGAATTAATTTAAAACGCTTGTTTGGCGACAAGCAGTAGTAAATCACTTTTATTAATTAGATCAGTACAAAGTTATGCAAAAACATTTTAATACCCAACAGTTTTGGGTAGCAGAGTTTCTGCGGTTTATCTTAAATAAAATACCGAGAGTTATGAAGTTATCAGTCTTCTTACTATTATGTTCCATAGGTTTGGCGCAAGCAACAGACAGCTATGCACAGAAGGCTACAGTGAATCTGGAGATGCGGAACCAAACGGTAAAAGAAGTGTTGGATGAGATCGAGGAACAATCAGATTTCTCTTTCTTCTTCAATATCAAACATGTCGATCTGCATCGGAGAGTCTCTGTCGTAGCTAAGAAAAGCGATATATTTAAAGTGCTGGAAACAGTGTTTGCCGGTACGGATGTGCGCTATTCGGTAGTGGATAGAAAGATAATCCTGTCGACAGAGAAGCAGGAAATTCAGCAAATTAATCAAGATAAAAAAGTTACAGGTGTTATCAAAGACCAACATGGTGAACCTGTTATCGGTGCGAATGTGTCTGTAAAAGGTACGACTATAGGAACAATTACCGGTATCGATGGTGATTTTGCTTTAGAAGTGCCGGCAAATGCAGTCATACAGGTTTCTTATATCGGTTATGTCCCTCAGGAACTTCGTTTGGGCGGTAAGAATCATCTGGATGTTGTGTTGAAAGAGGATTCGCAAGCATTGGATGAAATAGTAGTCGTAGGTTATGGCGTACAAAAGAAAATAAATCTTACCGGTTCGGTATCATCTGTTAAGAGTGAAGAGCTGGAACGTCAACCGATCGTAACCATGAAGGATGCTTTGGCAGGTTTGGTTCCCGGTCTGACAGTCGTGAAGTCGTCCGGACAACCCGGATCGAGTAATCCGACCATCACAGTACGTGGGGTAGGAACGTGGAAAAACGCAGGTCCTCTCGTATTGGTAGACGGTATGTCGATGAGCATTGCTGATGTTTTACCTAACGATATTGAAAGCATATCGGTATTGAAGGATGCGGCCTCGGCTGCTATCTACGGTTCACGTGCTGCCAACGGGGTAATTCTGATTACAACGAAAAAAGGAAAAGAAGGTAAAGTGCAAGTGAATTATAACGGAAATGTCGGTTGGCAACAAGCTACGCGTCAGCCAAAATCGGCTACAGGTTGGCAGTATGCGGAGTTGTACAACCGTGCAATGTTGGCCGACGGCAAAGCATTGCCTGACGGAACGACATTACTATTCCCGCAGGATAAGATCGATCGTATGAAGAATGGTACAGGAGATATCGATCATAATGAAGCGAATACCGATTGGTTCGATGAACTGTTACATACAGCTTTACAACATACTCATGATATTTCTATTACGGGAGGTAACGACCGCGTGCAGTATGTCGGAACAGTAGGGTATGCAAAACAGGACGGTATTATCGAGTCGTCATACGAACGTTATAATACTCGTTTGAATACGACGGCTAACCTGGCTGATTGGCTTACTATTCAATCAAACATTGCTTATATCAATGATGTCAGCAAAGAGAGTCCGGGACTTGGTTATGCCTATTATTACGCACCACGTTCATTCCCCAATATGCCGGTTAAATATTCGGATGGTACCTGGTCGTTCCACTCTACACCGAAGAATCCGGTGCGTATGACGACTGATGAATATGGTTATCAACGATATGAAACGGATAAGTTGTCGTTGTTACTTTCGCCTGAAATCAAACTGTTCGAGAACTCATTGTTCCTGAAGGGCGTATTAGGCTACGAAAGTAAAACATCTTATGTGGACAAGTTTGAAAAGAAAGTTATTTACGATGCTTTCGAACCGGCCGGACAGAGCGAGAATATATTCGTGGCTCGTAATACCAAGACGGATACCTGGTATCGCAACCGTAACCTGACCTTAAGTGCTACGGCCAATTATATGAAAAAATTCGGCGACCATGATATTAATGTATTGTTGGGAGCATCACGCGAACAGTTCAGATATAATACAACCTCAGCTTCACGAAAAGATTTCCCGACCGATGATTTCGAAGTGATCGATCCGGGTGATGCCGCCACAGCTACGGCCACAGGAAATAAGACCTATAGTGCCTTGACTTCTGTATTCGGTAGATTGAATTACTCTTACAAAGATCGTTACCTGTTTGAAGCGAATGTTCGTCGTGACGGTTCTTCCAAATTTGCCCGCGGACATCGTTGGGGTACGTTCCCTTCTTTTTCGGCTGCCTGGAGAATATCTGAAGAATCTTTTTTCAGTCCGCTTAAGAGTGCTGTGCAGAACCTTAAACTGCGTGCATCGTGGGGTAAGCTGGGGAACCAGAGTATCGATAATTATCTGAGTATGTCTACGTATGCTGTTGTAGGTGGCGGTACCCGTTTTTATTTATTCGATGGTACTGTACAATCATTAATGACGGAAAGTGTTATGGGTAATAACATTATCACATGGGAAACGAGTACGAACCTGAACTTCGGTCTCGATGTCAATGTACTCGATAATCGCTTAGGTCTTACGTTCGACTGGTATAACCGGGATACGGATGATATTTTGTTAAGCCTCGAAGCTCCCAGCCTGTTGGGTATCACACCGCCTATTTCGAATGCAGGTAAGGTGAGAAACCGCGGATGGGAATTGACTGTCAACTGGCAGGATCAGATAAACAGCGACTTCAGTTACAACGTTAATTTCATGTTGTCCGACGTAAGGAATAAAATTCTGGATATGCACGGATACAAGTCACCGACATCCAGCCTGACTACCCGTATCGAAGGCGAACCGATCGATGCGCTGTTTGGTTGGCAAACGCTGGGACTTGCCGACACGCAGGAAAAATATGAACAATACAAAGATGTGATGTTGACATACAACTCGAATTTCTCAATGGGTGATATTATTATCGCGGATTTGGATAAAGACGGAAAGATTACGGAAGCCGACAAAAAGATTATCGGTAACCAGATACCCCGTTATACCTTCAGCCTGAACCTGGGATTCAATTATAAGGCATTGGATTTCTCTGCCATGTTCCAGGGAGTAGGTAAAGTCGATGGTTTCCTCGGACGCGACATTATCGAACCGCTGGGTTCTCAAACGGCTATGGAAGAACATTATTATGATTCTTTCGACCCGTCGAACCCGACTACCGGTAAATATTATCCGCGTATGACAATGGCCAACCGCCTCAATTATGCCAATATGTCGCATTGGGTACAAGATGCCTCTTATCTGCGTTTGAAGAACTTACAGGTAGGGTATACATTTAAGTTCGGCGAAAAGTCACCGGTAGAGAGGACCCGGATTTATTTCTCCGGCTCCAACCTGTTCACGTTGACAAAATATAGAGTCTTTGACCCGGAAAACGGATTGAATACCACTTCTTTTCCGAACTCACGAGTATATAGCATAGGTGCTAATGTTACATTTTAAAAATTGAAATCATCATGAAGAATAAATTATTATCGATAGTCTTTTTAGTAGGATGTGCACTCTGTTCTTGTGACGACGTGCTGGACGCACTTCCTGAAGATAAATTGCCGGAAGAAACTTTTTGGCAGACACCCGGTAATGTCCGTGCATTTGTTGCAGACGTATATTCCCGCTCTTTCCCGTTGGAATATGAAATGCATCCTTGTTTCGATGAAGCGATGTCTGATAATTCCCATATGGCATGGGAGGGATGGTATACCAATATAAAATTGATTGCTAACGGTTCATATCTTACAACCACTTCTGTTGTAAATAATAATTGGGCTTATGCCTATACCAATATCCGTATGACCTGTCAGTTTCTGCAAAACATAGAGAAATGTACAGAGTTGGATACTGCGGAAAAAGAGGCGCTTACCGGACAAATACGCTTTTTCCTGGCTTACAGTTATATCCGTTTAGTCGCCCTGTACGGAGATGTACCTTTGGTTGAAAAAGTGTTGACAGAAGAAGAGTCCAAAATTCAGACCAGAACGCCCAAGGCTGAAGTGCTGGCGTTTGCCCACGGTCAACTCGACCAGGCTATTAAGGAGTTGGATGGTAAGGCACTCGGAAAAGGACGTGTTACGGCCGGAGCATGTAAGGCCCTGAAAGCACGTGCTTATTTATGGGAAAATGATTATAGTAACCTGCTGGCTGTTACATCGGAATTGATTGGTAAATATTCGCTCAACACTGCCGGTGAGACACCTTATGCCGACCTGTTCAACGGGAATGCCGAAGATGCGGACGAAATTATTCTGGCACGTGAACATGCCTATACAAGTGGAAGTATCACAACCGGTAACCGGTTGAATCAAGCATTTTTCCTGAAAGAAATGTCTGGTGGAGATGCTCTTCGTGCACTTACCCCTACCGGAAGTTTGATCGATGCTTACCCGATGGCTGATGGCCGGTTGATACATGAAAATGGTTCTACTTATAATCCGAAAGATCCTTATAAAGATAGAGACCCCCGTCTGGCACAATCTATTATCTATCCCACTTCTACGATTCGTGAATCGAAAACAATGACATGGGTACTTTATGATCCGGAATCAGAAGAAAGTATCCCGGGACAACGTTATGATGCGAAAGAGCCTTCATCTACCGGATATGTCTGGAAGAAGTATTGCGACTGGAGCGATCATGCCATGGTCCAAATCCTGGACGGTGGTGTAGATGTTATCTATTTCCGCTATGCAGATGTATTGTTGATGCACGCCGAAGCATTGCTCGAAACGAAAGGGGTTGCCGCTTCTTCTGAAATTTTCGGTATTATCAACCAATTGCGTGATCGTTGTGGCGGCGGACGTGTAACGGCGGCCAACTATACATCGGAAGATGCACTGCGGACATTGGTTCGTAACGAACGCCGTGTGGAATTGGCAAATGAAGGTCTGCGTTTCTTCGACCTTCGCCGTTGGAAGGTTGCTGAAAAGACTGTGGCAGTCTCCGGTGAGGGAATGAATGGCGAAGTATATGGTGCTTTTATGCGTTTGGACGGTGTCGGTGCTACCGACAGGACAGTAACCGTGGATGGTGTTCCCCGTCGCTATGTGGAAACGTATAAATTCGATCCTTCCAAGCATTACCTGTTCCCGGTACCATCTAAAGACATCGACCTGACCAACGGTTCGTTGACGCAAAATCCGGGATGGAACTAAGCTGGATCTTTCCATCGTAATAAACATTGAAGGGCTGTGTCAAAATGGGGTTTTGATACAGCTTCTTCTTAAATCATAATTAGAAAAACAGTTGATTTTATATGAATTACTATTTTTGGGCAGGTTGTCTGCTTATGGTGGGACTACTGGTCGGATGTCAACCAGGAGAAAAGAAGACATTGGCCGATAAAGGTGAAAATGTCTTTCCTGTCTCCACCCATCGGGCATTGAATCCGATAGCACCTCCGGGCGTATTTATAGCCGATCCGGAAGTAAGGCAAATGCCTGACGGACGTGTCTATATTTATGGTTCGCGCGACGAACCCGGTAACAGCTGGTGTTCGCATTCTTATAATGTGCTTTCTTCTTCCGATCTGGTGAACTGGCATGTGGAGCAATTCTCCTTTGCCACCGAAGGGGTGGGGAAGCAGGTCGACTATACCGACAGGCTTTTGTTTGCACCCGACTGTATCTACCGGGATGGAAAATACTATCTCTATTATTGCCTGGCCGGAGGTGGGGAAGATGAAGGTGTTGCCGTTTCTTCTTCTCCTTATGGTCCGTTCAGGGATGGGAAGGTAATGGAAGGGATAAGCGGTATTGACCCGTCCGTATTCATCGATGATGACGGGCAGGCCTATTTGTTTTGGGGACAATGGCATGCCAGGGGGGCAAAGCTGAGTAAGGATATGCTTTCCATAGAAGGAGCTGTTCATGACAGTTTGCTGACCTATAAAACGCATTTTTTCAATGAAGGCAGCTCGGTCCGCAAAAGAAACGGCATCTATTATTTAGTATATGGAAGCCATTCCCGGCATGGAGAGTCCAACTGCGCTACGTTGGATTATGCGACAGCGACTTCTCCGTTAGGTCCTTATACATACAGAGGGGTCATTATCGATAATTGGGGTAGTGACAGGAATCTGGTGAACAATCATGGTTGCATCACCGAAATCGACGGACAATGGTATATCGCTTATCATCGTCCTACCCATGCAACTGCAACAGGTACTATGCGGAAAGCCTGTCTGGAGCCTATCACTTTTAATCCGGACGGCACGATACCTGAAGTAGAAATGACTACACAGGGAATCGGCGGTCCCATCTCTCCGTTCTATCGGATGGATGCAGCCAGGGCTTGTCTGCTGTCAGGCAATGTGATGGTATCCGTACGCAGGCCGGATAACGATATTCCGGTAGAGTATTTGGCAGGTATTCGTGACGGGGATCATGCTTATTGGAAATATTATGACTTTACCAGTACCGATGCCGACCGTTTTATTTGTAAGACATGGGGCAAGAACAGGGCCGCAAAGATAGAAATTCGTTTGGATGGTCCGGAAGGTGAGTTGCTTGGAGTCTGTGATCTGACTCCTATGGAGGGTGAAGTGGCTTATGCCGTTCATGAAACAAAAATTAAACCGGTTACAGGCAAACATGCGTTGGTACTGGTTTTTAAAGCGGTTGAACCGGCGGATACAGAGGATGAAGACTTAATGAATTTGGAGTGGTTTACTTTTTCTACTTCCCATACTCCTCGGTGAAGTGGTATTTTTTGGAAAAAGGACTATAGTTTTGCCTGGTTGGGCATTATACTATAGTCCTGAATTCATCTCAAAATAGAATGATTTCTACTTCTTCTATTCAAAATAAGTTTTCCGGAATAATTCCTTCATTTGTTCATCTGTGAGTAATATCTGCTTATTATCAACCCTCTACAGATGAAGGCAATGAATAAACCCTGGTGCTTCGATACCCATTTTTCTCCAATTTACCTTCATCGATCAGTTTTTTCAGGTCTTCTAAAGCACGATACTTGGAGCAACCCGTCAGTTCCCGGTAATCGCCGCAAGTGATATAATGATGCTTTTCCAGGTATTCCGTCAGCCTGCGGACCCGTTCTTCGAAAGGAGGCAACACACCTTTTCCTTCCGGCATGCGTTCCAGATCCATTGTCTTTAGTTTGTTTTTCAGGTATTTGCCACAGCGGAAATTCACATTCTTGAAGTGGATCGACTCGCTTCGGATCTCCTTCTTATCCATGACCGGACGCGAAGAAAGCGAGACACTGAAAAAGCCCAATTCCTCCAGTTCGACATTATATCCCTGATCCAGACGGCTGGCCATCACATCGGCAATGACCCGCAACGCCCCTTTTAGATCGGCTCCCGACATTCCGGAGCGAGCTTCCGCCTCTTCTATCAGATCGTTCGTACGGATTGTTCCGTAAGGTACTACACGCGGATGCAACGCCTGTTTTTTCTTATCTCCCGTTGGGTTCGGATTGCGAACCATTCGATATCTTGCACACATATCAGTTGTTTTTTAAGGTGTAACCAGGCATCCGGTAATGCCGGAGTGCTTTCTTATATCTTATTTGTCAGTTATCATACGCTTGTTCGACTGCTGTAGGACGCTTGTAAGACTACTGTTGAATAAGCGTATGACAATTGAAAAACAAGAAAGAATAACGCACTAAAGATATAAATAATAATCGACAGAAGCCTTGTTATCCATAGTTTTTTTCTTATCTTTAAGCAGAAAATACACCTTGGATCACAAGCAAATGAATGTAACACAGTATAAAGACGGAAGTAAGTCCGTTAAAACCTTTTCACTTAGTGAATTAGTCGATACGATGAAGGACCGTGCGTCCGGTCGTGCAGTAGAAGAATTCCGGGAAAAACTGGAGGAGTGTCCTCCGGGTTGTCCTTGTCCGGCGGCAAGTAAACTGCCCCGGATTGTTTTTGGTGCCGAATACCGGAAGAAGAACGGAGAGATGAAAATGGCAGCCTACAACGGTCTTGTTCTTCTCGATGTCGGTAAGATGGAGGCGATTGGTTATCAGTAGCTGAGATCATGCAACATATCCGTAAGCGTAGCCGCCTTAGTTTCAGTAGCACAACGATCAATGGCTTTGGTCGTTTACTGCGCCGAAATAACTATCCTTCTCGCCACGCTTTGCGTGGAAATTTGTATCATGTAGAAGAGATCGGATGATATTCTTCATTTTGTTCATCTGCAAGGCGTTTATTTTTAGTGTTATAACTTTGCAGATGAATAAATGAAGGAAAAAATGGGAAAACATTTATTCGGCATATATGGCATAGAGCAAGCAGATGGTTTATAACTGTATTGCAGTTTCAGAAAAAATGAATGTATGTAAGTTTGATTAGTTACGGCAGTAAACTTTTTGTACTTTTGTAGACATTATCGTACATAATAATACAGGCATAATGAAAGACTCGATAGCTTATTTACCCAAAGACAAGCAGGAAGATTTAAACTTTCTGGTTAATGAGATACAGAAAAGATTACCTCAGACGGAGTTTATTATTCTGTATGGTAGCTATGCAAGAGGAAATTATGTACGCCGTAGCATACGGATTGAAGATGGCGGTATTCCTACCGTCAAAATATCCGATTATGATATCTATGTGATAACCAGTGGTATCAATAGTAAAAAGGCTGATACTATTCTGGATAACGTGGAAGATATATTTTTTGCCGGAAAGGATTTTGACCGGGATACTCCTGTTCAGTTTATCAATGATGATATTAAGATAGTAAATAAGTACCTGGAGGAGGGGCGATATTTCTATACACAGATTAAACAGGAAGGTATTGTTCTGTATAATAGCGGTAAATACAAACTGGCTCGCCGCCGGAAATTAAATTATGCAGAGATAAAGGAACAGGCGCAGGAATATTTTGATGAGAAGTTTAGTTACGCAAATGATTTTCTTGGAGTTACCAAGCTTATCTACGAGAATATGAATAATTATAAACTTTGTTCATTTAATCTTCATCAAGCCTGTGAGAATTATTACTATGCAATTCGATTGACATATACTTTACGAAATAATAAGCAACATAATCTTTCCAAACTATCATCTTCCACTAAAAGGTATTCAGAGGATTTGGCAACAGTTTTTCCACAAGATACACTTGAAGAAAAACGGCTTTTTACTTTATTAAAGGCTGCTTATGTGGATGCCCGGTACAATCCGCATTTTGTTGTGACCAAAGAGGATATCGATCAACTAACTCCGAAAGTAGAATTGTTAAGGGATATAACAAAACGGATTTGTGAATCGAAGATTAAGGAGTATGCGGAGAAAGTTTTGTGAAACTTTGTCAGGTTTGTTGTTGCTGCAATTCGATTATGTAATATAGGCATCCTCATCGTTATGAAAGGATATTTTTAAATCAGTTCTTTCAAATCATAGTACATTGGAATTGTATCGTCTTCGACATTGTTAACTAATTGTTTAAATCCGCGTCGCCGCAATCAAACGGTTTTATCTTTTCTAATTCTTCTAACTTTGCTAATTTCATGTTCACATCATAAAGGTTGCTATTTTCTTTATATTCTCGTAAGCTTCCTTTATACGTCTTTTTTCATCGTCAGAAGCTGGTTTCACATCCTTAATGGATTGATTAAAACGCTTTGCGTCTTCTCCAAATATGATTGGAGTCTCTTTTATCGGTTTGGCCATCGTAATAATTGTTTATAGTTTATAAATCCGATACAAAGATAAATATTATTCTTGATCTTTCTCCTATTTAGTCAAGGAAAGATCAAGAATACACGAATGAATTAATACTATCCTGTTTTTGTCAAACATACAAAGCTTCCTTTTCGATATTTCGTTTCAGATACTCATCCATACGATCACGCAATCTTACTAGGTCGACCCGGGATCCTAGCAAAGCTTCAAGATCAAATTTGATGCGGGCTAATGTGAGAAGATTGGGCGCAGGGGCTTCAAAACAAATATCCACATCGCTATTTTCTGTTTGCTGGCCACGGGCAACACTGCCGAAAATCCCCATACGGACAATACCATATTTACCGGCATGGGAATCCATATATTGCCGTAATAGTGTCAAGTATTCATTTGTCGATTTCATAGCAGTTACCTTTTATGAGGTCAAAGATAGTTATATTTTTTTGAAAGGGAGATTACTTAGCTTTGTAAAATCCAATCAGGTTCTACGAATTTCTTTATTGCCTAATTAGAATTAAATCACTAACTTTGCGGCATTTTTAGAAGAAAGATAAATATAACGCGAAATGAGTAAGAAATTTGCCGAATATTCTAAGTTTGACTTATCGAATGTCAATAAAGAGGTGCTGAAGAAGTGGCAGGATGGAGACATCTTCCACAAGAGTCTTGAAATCCGCGAAGGATACCCCTCATTTGTATTTTACGAAGGACCGCCTTCTGCAAATGGTATGCCGGGTATTCACCACGTTATTGCCCGTTCGATTAAGGACATTTTCTGCCGTTACAAGACCATGAAAGGATTCCTGGTCAACCGTAAGGCGGGATGGGATACGCACGGCCTGCCGGTTGAGTTGGGCGTGGAGAAATCCATGGGTATAACCAAGGAAGATATCGGCAAGAAGATTTCTGTCGCTGACTATAACGCAGCTTGCCGCCGCGATGTGATGAAGTTTACCAAAGAATGGGAAGACCTCACCAACAAGATGGGCTACTGGGTGGATATGGAAAATCCGTATATCACCTACGATAACCGTTACATCGAAACGCTGTGGTATCTGCTGAAAGAATTATATAAGAAAGGTTTGCTGTACAAAGGATATACGATCCAACCGTATTCGCCGGCAGCCGGAACAGGTCTTAGCTCGCATGAGTTGAACCAGCCGGGTTGCTATCGCGATGTGAAGGATACGACCTGTACGGCTCAATTCCATATCCTCGATCCGAAGCCCGAAATGGCACAGTTCGGTGATGCATTCTTCCTGGCATGGACGACTACTCCGTGGACATTGCCTTCAAATACGGCTCTTTGCGTAGGTCCGAATATCACTTACGTGGCTGTTCAGACGTACAATCCGTATACCGGTATGCCGATGACTGTCGTGTTGGCAAAGGATTTGATGGATGCACATTTCAATCCGAAAGCTGCCGGTCTGGAACTGTCTGATTATAAGATAGGAGATAAGCTGATTCCGTTTAAGGTGGTTGGCGAATGGAAAGGACCGGAATTGGCTGGCATGCATTATGAACAGCTGATTCCCTGGGTAAATCCGGGCGAAGGTGCTTTCCGTGTAATTACGGGTGATTATGTAACAACCGAAGACGGTACGGGTATCGTACATATCGCTCCGACTTTCGGTGCGGATGACGACCGTGTGGCTAAGGCAGCTGGCGTTCCTCCGTTGATGATGATCGACAAGGATGGCAACAGACGTCCGATGGTGGATATGACCGGTAAGTTCTATCTGCTGGAAGATCTGGATCCGGAGTATGTACAGGCTCATATGAACGCTGCCGATTACGATCCGTGGCAGGGTAAGTTCGTAAAGAATGCGTACGATCCGGAGAAAACCGATAAAGACGAAACATTGGATATCGAAATATGTATGATGCTGAAAGTGCAGAACCGCGTGTTCCGCATCGAAAAGCATGTACACAACTACCCGCACTGCTGGCGTACCGACAAACCGGTATTATACTATCCGCTGGATAGCTGGTTTATCCGCACTACTGCTTGCCGCGACCGTATGATCGAACTGAATAATACGATCAACTGGAAGCCGCAGAGCACCGGTACGGGACGTTTCGGTAAATGGTTGGAAAACCTTCAGGACTGGAACTTGAGCCGTAGCCGTTATTGGGGTACCCCGTTACCAATCTGGCGTACGGAAGACGGAACGGAAGAAAAATGTATCGGTTCGGTTGAAGAACTGTACAACGAAATAGAAAAGGCTGTTAAAGCCGGATTCATGGAAAGCAATCCTTATAAGGATAAAGGATTCAATCCGGGTGAATACAATAAGGATAATTACGAAAAGATCGACTTGCACCGTCCGTATGTGGATGAGGTGATCCTTGTTTCTGAAAGCGGTAAGCCGATGAAACGGGAAACCGACCTGATCGATGTTTGGTTCGACTCGGGTGCGATGCCGTATGCCCAGATCCATTATCCGTTCGAGAATAAGGAAATACTGGATAACCGTACGGTTTATCCGGCCGACTTTATCGCGGAAGGTGTCGACCAGACTCGCGGTTGGTTCTTTACCCTGCATGCGCTGGCAACAATGGTATTCGATAGCGTGGCTTATAAAGCGGTTGTTTCCAACGGTCTGGTACTCGACAAGAATGGTAATAAGATGTCCAAACGTCTGGGAAATGCGGTCGATCCGTTCTCTACAATCGAACAATATGGTTCCGACCCGTTGCGTTGGTATATGATTACGAATGCATCTCCTTGGGATAACATCAAGTTCGATATAGACGGAATGGATGAAGTGCGCCGTAAATTCTTCGGTACATTATATAATACCTATTCATTCTTCTCACTCTATGCAAATGTGGACGGCTTCGATTATTCGGAACCGGATGTTCCGTTGAACGAACGCCCGGAGATCGACCGCTGGATTCTTTCTTTGCTGAATACATTGGTGAAAGATGTGGACGGATTCTATGATACCTACGAACCGACCCGTGCGGGACGTGCTATCTCTGAATTTGTAAACGATAACCTGAGTAACTGGTATGTACGTCTGAACCGTCGCCGTTTCTGGGGTGGTGGTATGACAACCGATAAGTTGTCGGCTTACCAGACTTTATATACTTGTCTGGAAACGATAGCCAAGTTGATGGCTCCGATTGCTCCGTTCTATGCCGATCAGTTGTTCTGCGACCTGATTGCCGTAACCGGACGTGAGACGGTTGAGTCTGTCCACTTATCCGATTTCCCGAAATATGACGAAGCATTGATTGATAAGGATCTGGAAGAACGTATGAAGATGGCGCAGGATGTTTCGTCCATGGTGCTGGCTTTGCGTCGTAAAGTGAATATCAAAGTTCGTCAGCCGCTCCAGACCATTATGGTGCCGGTTATGGATGCCCATCAGCAGGAAAGTATCGAAGCAGTGAAGAACCTGATCCTGAACGAAGTGAATGTGAAGGAACTGAAGTTTGTCGATAACGCTGCCGGAATCTTGGTAAAACGTATCAAGCCGGACTTTAAGAAGTTAGGCCCGCGTTACGGTAAGATCATGAAGAGCCTGGCTGCCGCTATCCAAAGCATGAGCCAGGAGGATATCCTTGCTTTCGAAGCTGCCGGAACATTCACGTTGAATGTGGAAGGACAGGATGCAACTATCGAACGTACGGATGTTGAAATTATCTCGGAAGATATCCCGGGCTGGTTGGTTGCCAATGAAGGCCGTCTGACCGTAGCTCTTGATATCACAGTCACTGAAAGCCTGCGTAAGGAAGGTTTGGCACGCGAATTGGTGAACCGTATCCAGAACTTGCGTAAGAGCAACGGTTATGATATAACGGATAAAATCAATGTGACTATTCTTTCGACCGATGAAATGGATGACGCAATTAAGGAATTTAATGAGTACATTGCGAACCAAGTGCTGGCTGTATCTGTTGAAATAACAGAACATGCCATAAGCGATGCGACCGTCCTTGATTTCGAAGATTTCAATCTGTCGGTACGAATCGAAAAAGAGTGATTTTTTCTATAAAAAAGAAAGGCGTCCCTTGCCGCATATAAATATTATCGTATATTTGGACTGCGACTTGGTCGCCTGATATATATTATGAATTGTGGAACCTAAAATTAAATGAACCATGGCAGAAAAGACAAGATATTCGGATGCTGAACTCGAGGAGTTCCGCGCCATTATTTTAGAGAAGTTGGAGGTAGCCAAGAAGGATTACGAGTTGTTGAGATCGGGTGTAACCAATTCTGATGGTAACGATGTGGCTGATACATCACCAACATTTAAGGTGTTGGAAGAAGGTGCCGCAACTTTGTCGAAGGAAGAGGCCGGACGTTTGGCACAACGCCAGATGAAGTTCATACAGAACTTACAGGCTGCTTTGATCCGTATAGAAAATAAAACGTATGGCATTTGTCGTGAAACGGGTAAACTGATCCCGAAAGAAAGACTGCGTGCCGTTCCTCATGCTACTTTGAGTATCGAAGCAAAACAAGGAGGTAAGAGATAAATGAAATTTTCTAAAGGTTGGGGAGCAGTGTTGATTATAATGCTGCTCCTTATTCTTGACCAGGCTCTCAAAATTTGGATCAAGACACACATGCAGTTGCATGAGAGTATAGAGATTACCCCGTGGTTTTATCTCTATTTTACCGAGAATCCGGGAATGGCTTTCGGTATAGAAGTAATAGGTAAGTTGTTTTTGTCGATATTCCGTATTGTGGCGGTCGGCTTTATCGGTTATTACCTGTATAAGCTTGTAAAAGACAAATATAATTTCGGTTTTATTGCTTGTGTCTCGTTGATATTTGCAGGAGCAATCGGTAATATTATCGACTCCGTATTTTATGGAGTGGTATTTGATCATAGTTTCGGTCAGATCGCGTCTTTTATGCCTGCGGGCGGAGGATATGCGGGATGGCTGCACGGGAAAGTAGTGGATATGTTTTATTTCCCGTTGATTCAGACGGTATTGCCTGACTGGCTTCCTATTTGGGGAGGGGAGGAGTTCGTCTTTTTCCGTCCTATCTTCAACTTGGCGGATTCAGCAATCTGCGTAGGTGTTTTCTTATTATTGATATTTTACCGGCATACCTTGTCGGCCAGTCTCTCTAAAGAAAAAGAAAGTAATAAATAAATGCGGAATAAATTGCGCAGATATGGTGTCGCATTGTTGACGGCAGCTTTGTTGGTTTCCTGTAGTAAGGTGCCTGATGGCATTTTGTCGGAAAAGGAAATGAAGGCTGTCCTGATTGATATGCAACTGGCTGAAGCTATGATCAGCACGGATTATAAAAAGTATAGCGACGATGCTGAGAAAGAAGCGCTTTACCAGTCTGTATTCCGCAAGCACAAAATAGAACAGGCTGTTTATGACAGTTCGCTGGTCTGGTATGGGCGTAACCTGGATGTGTACATGCAGGTCTACGACTTGGTTCTGGCCGAACTGAATGAACGGCAAAAGGCGCTGGGAGATGTGCAGGCAAATGCCGCCCCTGTATCTAAACAGGATTCGGTAGATATCTGGCCGCGTCTTACTTATCTTACTTTAGAACCGAATGCCCTGTTTAACGGGATAGCGGTCGATATTAAACCGGAAACCAACTATCCGTCCGGCAGTACGTTTGTATTGGGAATGCGTGTCTGGGGATTGAACGATGCGATGAAGAATCGTCCGGAGATCCGTCTGAGTGCCAATCAGGGAGATACGATTATTACCGTAAACGACAAAATTCTTCGCGACGGTTATCATGAAACAACGTTAAGGACTTTGCCTACCAAACAGGTAAAGAGCGTGTATGGTTTTATCCGCCTGAACGGAAAGGATGATTCCACCTCTTATTTCAAAATTTATGTGGATAGTTTGAGCCTGATGCGGTATAACTACGGTCGGTTACCGGAAAAGGACTCCATACAAGTTGCACGTAAGGACTCTATAAAGAATTAGATCAAAATATGCGCAGGATTGCTTCGCATTATATATATTGGCGTAAATGGTACCGTATGCATTATCTTGAGTTGGATGCAAAGGGACGTTTGACCGGTGTGTATCCTCTGGTACAGGAGATTGCGAATACAGAATTTTATGACGGTACTTTATTGCCGGTACCGTCAGATATTACTTTTCCTCTGGTTGGAGTTTCTTCTTTAGCGGAATGGCTGGCTGTTACGGATTCAGTAACCATAGACTCTCTGGTACAAGTCTGTCATTTACCCAGCATTTCCCCGACGACGCCTGAACTCGGCGCAGACTACAGCAGTGGCGATTGCTACGTTCAGCGACTCTGATGTTTCCCTGTCCTGTGGATAATTAGGTATGTATAATTTTTCATTGACAAGCGTTTCTATCTCGGGGCGGATACCGTTTCCTTCATTTCCCATGATGATGATACCTGTTTCCGATAATTCTTTCGCGTACATATTTTCTCCGTCAAGAAACGTTCCATATAACGGGATTTGTTGTTCTGCCTGTTTTTTCAGGTAGTCGTGCAAATCCGTATAATGTACTTTTACATGGACGAGAGCCCCCATAGTGGCTTGTACCGTTTTGGGACTGAATACGTCGGCGGTGTCCTGGCTACAAATAATATGTTCGACGCCGAACCAGTCGGCCAGTCGTATGATCGTACCGAGATTGCCGGGGTCTTGTATCCCGTCGAGGGCAAGGATTAACTGTTTTTTGGGGTCGGCATCATCCAATGACCAGGTCGGACGTTTGAAGACGGCCAGTACATCCTGCGGGTTTTTCAGGAAACTGGCTTTCCGTATATCGTCATCATCAGCTTCCAGCAACTCCTTGGCGGGAATGTCGCCTTGTGTTGCCATCCATGACGGTTTGGCTATCAGCAGGTCGCATTCGAATGCATGTAACATGTCTGCCACCAACTTATTTCCTTCGGCAACAAATGCATTTAACTCGTTGCGAAACTTCTTTAATTCCAGTGAACGGATCTGTTTTATTTTAGACTTACTCAGCATCTTTACTCTTTTTACAAAGCAAAAGTACAGGAATTTATTTAATTTCAGTTACATTTCATTGAAAAGTGGATATAAGGTAAATACATTACAATTCTTCTTTTGGGAGGATTGTGCCTATTACTTTTGTGAAGTATGAAGGACTAAATTTCTCTATTGTTATACCATATGTCTTGATTTGAGCGGTATTTGGAATAATCTCTTTTTATAATTTATAATTTTAAGGCGAAGTTTTCGAAAAACTAGTATAGATGGATAAATCCAGTAACCCTCATGAGGGTTTTTTGCTGTGTACACAGCAAAAAATTATATATATTTTATTTACTTAATTTACAGGCAACCCTAATGCATGTAGTCTGGATATGAATGAAATGAATAGATTGATAGCGATGTGAAGAGGATAATAAACGAATGAAACAAAATAACTAAAAAACAAAAAGTATGATGAGAAAACTTATTATCATGATCTTCCTGTTTGTGATTCCACTGTCGTTTTATGCACAGGATAGATTGAGTGGCCAGAAAGGATCAGTCGTCGGTCTGAAAACGAATATTCCGTATTGGGGAGCGATGGCGACTTTCAATGCCGGAGTTGAATTCCGTCTGGCACGTCATTGGTCATTAGATATAGAAACCGGTCTGAATCCGTTCGACGGAAAGAAAGAAGATGGTAGCTATGGTAAATCTCTTAAGCATTGGCGACTCCATCCGGAGTTGCGTTATTGGTTTTGTGAAACTTCCTACAAACATTTTATCGGTCTGCATGTCCCTTACATATTATATAATGTATCGGACATCAAAATACTGGGAACCGAGAATGAGCGCCATCAAGGTTGGGGAGCAGGAGTAGGAGTTAGCTACGGTTATTCATGGTTGCTTTCCAAGCATTGGAATTTGGAAGCGACGGTCGGTGTGGGATATCTCTATCTCGAATCGGAGAAATACCCCTGTACAAACTGCGGTCGTCGTCAGGAATACGTCAAGAAACATTACTTCGGTCCAACACAGGCTGCAATTAACCTGATTTATCAATTTTAATTTTCGCCGCCTTATGAAAATGAACAAACATATACTTATAGTAACGAGTCTGCTGGCGGCAACTGCTTTGCAGGCACAGGAGATTAAAGTAAAGGATAAGATTGTTGAGAAATCGGACAATGCGTTGATTATTGGTATGACGTTCGATTTTGGTAAAGTGAAGGTTCCTGCTGACCGTAGTCTGGTATGCACACCGGTGGTTGTTTCGGGTGATAGTATCCGTCCTTTGACACCGGTTATTCTCAATGGTCGCGATCGTCATATTTTGTACGACCGTACAGGGCGTACTTATTCGACACACGGGGAATATGAATTGCGTCGTAATAATGGTGAGGAACAATTCTTCGAATACACCACTCGCACACCAATGGCGCCTTGGATGAAGAAGTCGGAAGTGGCTCTCGTAACCGACCTCTGCGGTTGTGGTTGGGAAGCGTTGCAGAACGACCGTTTGCCACTCTTTCCGATAAATATGTCTGAACCGGTTGTTTTGAGACCGTTGCTCGCCTATCGTACACCTGAAGCTGAGGCGGTCAAGGCGCGTTCGATCGAGGGAAAAGCATTTTTGGATTTCCCGGTTAACAAAATAACGATTTATCCCGACTACCGAAACAATCCGCGTGAGCTGGCAGCTATCCGTGCGACGGTCGAGTCCGTGAAAGACGATCCGTATGCTACCATCACGGAAGTGTGGATCAAAGGTTTTGCTTCTCCCGAAGGCTCATACGCCAATAATACATATTTAGCAGAAAATCGTGCCAAGGCCTTACGCGATTATGTGAAAAGTCTTTATCGTTTCGAGCATGCTACATTCAGTGTAGATTTCGAACCGGAAGACTGGGAAGGATTGGAAAAGCGTCTGGAAGAAATGAATTTACCGGACAAAGCTGAGTTGCTGGCTATTATTCGTGATCAGGAACCACGCGACCTCGATAAGAAGGAGCAGAAGTTGAAAGTCTTGAATGGTGGTAACTCTTATAAAATTTTGCTCAGGGATGTTTATCCTGCGTTACGCCATTCGGACTATGTGGTGAAGTATAACATCCGCAATTTCACAGCCGAAGAAGCCCGGTCGCTTATCTATACTGATCCAAAGCAGTTGAGTCTGAATGAAATGTTTATGGTGGCTCAAAGTTATGAGGCTGGAAGTGAGAAATATAACGAAGTGTTCGAAATTGCTGTCCGCATGTTCCCGGAAGATCCGGTATCGAACCTGAATGCCGCCAACACAGCTATTCAAAGAGGCCAGTTGGATCAAGCGGAACGTTACCTTCAGAAAGCAGCCGAAGGAGATGAGAAACAGTTGGCACGTGCATCTATTCTGATGCTTCGCGGTGATTTGGACGGTGCGGAAAAGATCTTGAATACGTTGCAGAATAGTCCGGTGACAGGAAAAGCTGCCCAGGCAAACCTCGAACAGATCAAAGCAAAACGTGAAGAATGAAAAACGTCAAAAAATGATTGATTATGAACATAGCCTATAAATATCTTTTATACGTCTGTATGGCAACCTGTTTTATGCAGGTTGGCTGTACTGACGAAGTTCATTTGAACCGTGATGACGGGGAGGAGGATGTGGTGGTGGAAAACTACCTTCGTCTGACTATCAGTAGTCCGGAAGCCAAACACTTAACCCGTTCAAACCCCACCGGTGGCGAGAATGGTGACGGCTATGAGCCGGGACAGGACTACGAGACACGCATCGACGATCTGATGCTACTCTTTTATCAAGGGACAGACGGTGTGAATTCTCCTGCCTCGACCCCGATAGATAAAATTATGTATCTGGATCGTGACGCCATGGAGGGTGACAATCGTACTGAACCGGTACTTGTGGGGCTTCCGGGTGGTTGGTATGACTTGTTGGTCATTACCAACACTGGCAACATACGTTCGCAGCTTCAGGGAATGACGCTCGGCGGTGTGCGTGACTATTTGCAAAAGCGTGCCTGGACGGAGAATGGAGGAAAATATTCTCGTTTTGTGATGGCTTCGGATGGTCATTTGGACACACAAGTGTATATCTGTGGTGAGAATACGATCGATAATCCGGCTTCGGCCACAGTTGAGGTGGAACGTCATGCGGCACGCATCGATTATCAATTGGTACACAAATATTATGATGTGACGGACAAGACAGCCGGCGAGGCCCAGGTTTCCATTACCGGGGCTTTGATCGTGAACAAACTGGATGCCGGTTCCTATATGCTCAAACGAGTGATAGGTGCAGCATCGGACGGTTCGTACGGTGCGGAAAGTACGCTTAAATACCTCGGCTTGGAATTACCTGAATGGGGCGATCACCAGACCAACTACGTGCTGGATCCGTGGAGTCGCAAGAAGACGCTGGCCAATGTGGATCGTCGCGTTTTTAATCCGGAACAGCCATCCGGTTCCGGACAACCGCTTGCTTCGCTTTATGAAAACTATTTTACGAGCTACGGTACATCGGTATCCAACTGGAAGTTTGCTCCCGGTTTGGGTGAACGTGTGGGTGACTGGTACCGTGTGGGTTACACGAAAGAAAATACGGTGGCTAAGGCGGAACAATCGCCTTATATCAATACGGGAGTCGTATTTAAAGCTTCTTATGGACCTAAGAAATGTATTGTTTATGATCCGGTTTCCGGTAAAGCGATCGAACGGACGGGCTTGGATGGTGCACCGTTCACGTTCTTTGCATACAAAGGCGTTATATACAACTCGGCGGAAGCTGTTATGGCCGCATTTACAGGTAACGGCACGAATGTGGTCGGCTATGATTTTGCCGGTAAGACTTGGGGCGATGTCGAGAAGTTGACGAAGGAGTTAAAGGAAAACGATCCGGTGGGTTACCGTCGTTTTCTTACTCAGAAGGCAAAAGGCAAGACGGCAACCGACCGTTTGACAGAAGCAGAAGCCTACCAGTTGTCCTGGAATAATTATATGTATGTCACCTTTGGGTACTCGTTGGGTTCGAACGGTACATCCATTATTAATCTGAATGGCAAGGATACTCGCCGATTATTGGCACGTTACGGACTACATACGTATGCTGACGGAGTTTGCTATTATACTCACTGGATTCGTCATTCTAACAACAATGATCCATCAAAAGGGATTATGGAATATGCGATTGTGCGTAATAATGTTTACAAATTGCGTCTTAGTGACATTTATGGCCTGGGACATGATATCCCATACGAACCGCCGTTTGATCCGGAACCTGTCGATCCGACACCTCCCGGTCCGGATGACCCGGACAATCCTCCTACACCTCCCGGCCCGGACGATCCGGATAACCCACCGACGCCTCCAGGGCCTGATGATCCGGATAATCCACCAACGCCACCCGGACCGGATGATCCTGATGACCCGGATATCGATCCGCTTATCCAGATCGAGGTGGTTGTGAAACCTTGGTTGATAATCGACCCTGAAACGTTTTATTTCTAACCGTTAAAATAAGAAAACGATGAAATCAATAACAACAAAATATATCTTTTTCCCGGTACTGGTACTGTTGTGCCTGGCCGGGTTGGCTTCATGTGATTATATCCATGACGAACTACCTCTTTGCCGGCATACACTCCGTTTTGTCTACCGGCATAATATCAAACATGCCGATGCATTTGCCTATGAAATGGAGAATCAGGAGGCAGCAAAAAATGTTCGTTTGTATATTTATAGTGCTGATGGCAAGTTTCTTTCATCTCGCCTGATCGAGGGGGAAGAGTTAAAAAAGAACGAAGTGGATCTGAGCGAACTTGCCCCGGGCGATTACCGCCTGTTGGCTTGGGCCGGTTTGAACGCTCAGGATTATACGTGGACGGAACCGGCCCCCGGTTCTTCTATCGATGACTTCCGTATGTCGGTACAAATGGTGGAAAATCGTGTCGATCGCGAATTGTCCGGTCTTTTTCAAGGGGAATTGGAATATACGATACCTATCGGAGGTACTACCGATACCGAGTTCCCATTGGTAAAGAATACCAATAAGATACGTTTCATACTGATCGATGCCAACCGGGGAACGAAACTGACGTCGGATGCATTCGACTTTGCTGTTACTACCACAAACGGCGATCTTGATGCGCACAATGAACCGGTTTCTCCTACACGAATCACCTGGTTGCCTTATTTGCAACAAGTAGAGGAAGTGAAAGCCTCCGGTAACGAAACGATTAAGTATGAAGCTGTTTGTACGGAATTGAATACACTTCGTTTGATCGACAACACTACCGGTACGCTTCGTATCCGTTATGCGAGTGAGAAGACGCCGTTTATCAACGTCAGTCTCACGGAGCTCCTGAAATTGACACAGATAGCATCTCATAAACTACCGGGACAGGAGTATTTGGATCGGCAAGACGAATATGTGATCACCGCATACGTCGACATCGTCGGCGGACGGGCACATTGTCTTGAAGTGATCGTTGATGACTGGATTGTTCGTTTGGAAGACTTGACACTTGGAAATGAGGAGATGACATTATGAAAGGTCGATTGAATCCATATAGGAACCTGTCAGCGGTTGTCTGCCTGCTTGCTTTTCTCGCCTTCGGTTGTGTGAGTGGCGAGAAGGGTGGCTCCGGCGACCTGGACCTTCCTGAAATAGTGGAGGTGGATTTGCAAGTGGGCATAGCGGATGTTGCGCCCTCGTTGCAAACGAAAGCTGACGAAGGTGAGGAGGTAGAAAAGAAAGACGAGAATGCTTTGGATGGTGAACAGATTCATTCGCTGGCCGTGCTGATTGTTAATAATTCTACCCAAAAGATTGAGAAGAAGTTTTTGCCCGATTTAACGAATGATGAGATGGCTAAAGAGGGTGAACTGACAAGTTGGAGTTCCGAAGAGTTCCGGTTGCCCAAAGGAACGAAACGGATTTATGCTTTTGCCAATTGGGAGTCGCTGAAGAATGAGACGCTGAAAGCTGCTATCGAGGCAAAAGAGGGTGACGAGATGCCGAAGCTACCGGAAGATGTCTCCTGGCCTGAAGGTGGTTTTAACCCGAAGGAAGGAATTTATCTTCCGATGAGTTACGCTGAGACGTGGGAGGTTTCTTCTTCGGTAAAGAAAAGAATCGAACTTACCCGTTTAGTGAGTCGTTTGCAGGTGAAGGTGGCTAATGCCACAAGTCACGAGTTGCAGTTGGATGGCCTTACATTCGGTTCTTTTAATAATAGAACGCTTTTGTTTGGTGGGGCTATTAAGGATTGGTATGAAAAAGGTGATGTGAGTTTTTTACCTGCGGAGACAAAAACGCTGCAACCGATGGGGAATAAGCCGGAAGAATATACCTCCGACTGGATGTATGTTTTTGAGACAGCTCAGGCAAAAGGTTTCCTGCTTGATTTTAACACGACAAGTAAGGGGAAGATATTTCATGCTGACGATATGCATAGTGGAAAAAGATATACTAAAAACACGGAAGTCGAACGCAATCATATTTGGAGTCTGAACTTGTGGGTTTGTGGTTACACGTTGACTTTGAAGTTGAAAGGAGAAAATCCGCCGATCGGTGGTTATCCAGTGATGACGTCGGAGGTGATGGAAGGTTTGAACGGTACGCTGTATGGTGGTGGTCCGTTTACTCTTGAAATCGGAATGTTGAAATCGCCGGAAAATCAATTGACTGTACCGAATGATATCCAATGGTCAATCATAGATGTTGAAAATTCTGATTTGTTAATAGAACAGTTAGAATTAACAGGTAAGACGATAAAGGGTTGTATGGTTGGATATGCTGATAATGGAAAGATCCTTGGATTTAAGTTGAAAGCAACAAGCAACGGTCAGACGATATCCGTTTTTCCTGTTACGCTGAAATTTGAGGAAATATTCAACATGAAATAGGAGTCCGTCTGTTCGTTGAACAGGCGGGCGTCTGCTTATCGAACAGATGGGCTCCTGTTCATCGAACAGACGGACGTCTGCTTGTCGAGTAAATGAAGGGTTACTCGATAAGCAGTTCGAAAGATAAAAATAACTGATGTTATAACTAAATTAGAATACGATGAAACGAAATAAAATAAAATATGACAGGTGGCTTCGGATGCTGATTATGTCGTTCGCCTTGCTGACAGGAGGGGGGATGGTTGCGTGGGGGCAGAAAACTGAAATTAGTTTGGTTCTTTCAGAAAATCATGATAATGTTCATTCTGAAGTAAAGACGATTTATGTCGATCCAGACAAACCACGTAAGTTATCTCTTCCTGAATTGAATATCAACACCAGATCTGGTAGTGATGTCTCTTATAACTGGTTTGTTCATTGGTATGTAAAAGGCAAAGGAACTATTCGACATGAGGTAATAACTGTTACCAGTGATCAGGCTCAAGCACGTGGAGGATATCTGGGTATAAAAACTGATGGTAATAACTCATATGTTACAAAAGATTACTTTGCAAAAGTAAAAGAAACAGATGGTTTGATTTGGTCAAATAGATTAAAAGAAGATAATGTAGTGACTGGCGGATTAGGTATTGATGCTTCTACTATAACTTATGAATTACCCAATGTTTATACCGGGAATGACATAGTCTATTGTGATGTGAGTATTTATAAAGATGGAAAAAAAATATCAAATAATAATTATCAGGAACCTACATTGTTGAAGCGATATATTTATGAAATCAAAACGGCAGAAGAATGTATTTCTCAAATTAATGGTAATCCGGATCCAGATTCAATATATTTTCCAAAAGGTTCTGAGTATATAAATTTCTCGATGCCTTATGCTCCGGATAATTATTTTTGGAAAGAGGGAGATCTCACACATCAAGGTGCGAAATTTCAGTATAGGATAGTAGGAAAAAGTGATGCGTTTGAAGATTTTAAACAGATAACGAAAACAGCTTCTCTTACTTTGCAGCAAAATCAGAAACTAGATGTGAAAAATGTAACTGAAGATTTCACGGTGGAGGTTCGGGCTGTATGTGAAACGCCGGGGCATACGGGTGAAAGTCCTATTATCGCCCGATTTACTTTTCGTCCGATTGAAAATGCAAATTTTTTGCTAGAAAAAGATATAGATAAAACTGAACAAAGTGTAAGGTGGCCTAGAGGTAATACAAAAAAATATGAGCTGATCGGATGGGTTGATTTTGACCAAGATAGAGCAACAAAAGAAATTGGAGTGGGAGATAATATGTCAGATGAACCATTAGGCTCATTTAATGACTCTTATACGACTTACGGATTTTTAGCAAAAAACGGTAAGTCTTTATTGGATAAAGACGGGAAGTGTTTTACTTCAGCTCCGGGTGTATATGGCTTGTTCAGAAGTGCAAATGCTCTTGGACATTCCCGAAATGACAATGAATGTTCGACAGAAGCCGGTGTGAATAGAGTTTATAAGTGGATAACTCCTTATATCGAAAAAGCGCATAAGCATACTGTTCAAATGTATCAAGAAAAGCCTTTGTATGATCGAACATATGAAATAACGAAAGGTACAAATGATGAAAAATATGGCTTTTTTTATTATATTGATGCAACGGATGAACCGGGAACATTGGTGGCTGTACCGATAGATGGCACTATTTGCGGAAATACGGAGTTGACAGTGACGGGGTGGCTTGCGGATATGACGCGTCCTTGTAATGCAGATGGGAATAGACCTTTACGTCCTAATTTGAATTTGCTTTTTAAGGCAACTAAAGATGGGGAAGAAGTTGTACTTCATCGATTTACAACAGGTGATGCATTAGATCACTATGTCTCAAGCACAGGTTCTAATAACAAAGAAACTGAGGTAAATGAATACCTGATGCAATGGCAGCAATTTCATTATAAGTTCGTTGTTTCAGAAGAAAAGATCGCTGGATGCTCTGATTTTCGTTTGGAAGTTCAGAACAACGAGCCTCACACCGACGGTGCCGACTATGCTATCGACGATATCCGTATCTTCAAAAGAAAACCGGAAGTGGGAATTGTTCAAGCTGGAGATTTGTGTGATACGGAGTTAAAAGAGGTCCGGTTTGTGACAAGTTATAGCAATATAATAGATGTAATGGGACTGACGAAAGGTGAACCGGTATCGGGTGTGAATCAAGATGTCGTATGGGATGAAAAATCATTGCCGAAGGCGTTAGTTGAATATATAAAAGCACACTACAAGGATGATCCGAAAGGTGCTGTAGAAAATTACTTCACAAAGATTTATTATTCTATTTATGACTCTGAAAATAAGAATGAGCCTCTCAAAATAGATTATAACGGTGATGGAGAACCTGAGTATTGTCGTGTATCTTATCTTTCCACACGTAAGGAAGACATGGGATGGGTTGATTATTCATCTTTTGGTTCTGAACAAAAAGACAATACGGATAAAATCTATTCTATGTCTCTGGAAATCGGTCAATATTTTAAGAGTAAGAAGTATATAGCTAGAATTTCATCACAACCGATAGGTAATGGAGCTGGGGAGATATCGCCTGTATGTGATGCTTGTGCTTTGATTGGAGATCCGTTTGAGATATCGGTTGCAGAAGATCGCTTTAAAATATATGGTTCGGATGATACGCAAACTGAAATATCGGAAGAAGATGTAGAACAAGAAAATACGTATCGTATTGTCGGTAATTTTCAATATTTCAAAGACGATAAATGGAATATATTGGAAAATGCCAGCTTCGACTGGTTTATTGGAACTCTGGAAGAGGCTAAAAAATTAACAGTAGAGGTAGATGGAAAATCTTATTCGATATGGGGAGCCTTAAGTGAGATTTCAACTAATGCAAGCAATAATAGAGATATTTTGAAAGAAGCTTTACAAGATAAATATGGTTTCTATAGTAAAAGTACTCCTAAAGGTTTGTTTGTTTTAGAAGCTTCTTCTTTTGATTACGAGATGGTTGGAGGATACCAATCTGTAGTTGGTCTGGCACGAGCTAAACAAAAGGATCCAACAACCGGTGAGGAAATTGAAAGTGATTTGTATTGCACGGAGCCTGTAGTGATCAAATTAGGTGGAACACCTCCGACAATTACGCCGGGTGATCCGGATGTACCAGAACTCGATCCGGAAGATCCTGATGATCCCGATAACCCTCAACCGGATAAAGATCCGGAGACCGGTTCGTATGTTCGTTCGGTTCGTGTTGGCTTGGTTCAGATTCGGGAGATGGTGAAGAATAATGGAACGTTGCGTATTCCTATTCATTTCCGGAATTCGGGAAAGGCAAATAGAATATTCTCTAAGAATAAAAATAATGCGGATATAAAAGTAGTCCGGACTGCTGATAAGGAGTTTGTAAACAATCAAGATCTTGTAATTGCGACATTGGATAAGCTTGTAGATAAAAATACTACTGCTAATTGGAAGGAGAATTATTTCGAGATTAGATTTACAGACAAGGCTATCGGTAATTTCCGTGAAGGCTTCTGGTATATGGTTGATATACCATACGCTGTAATTTATAAGGATAATGTAGACAAAATAGCTTACGAAAATTCTTTTAAACTTACCCTCAAAATCGTACCGGAATACGTGACTTGGGTAGGTAGTGAAAAGACAAAGCATAACTGGAATAATGACGACCTGAATCATTGGAGACGTTCTACAAATGCAGAGCTTTATATATTAGGTGATAAAGTAGCAGCCGAGGCCAATGGCACACATCCCGAAGCTTACACTCCGATGCGTTTCACGAAAGTGACAATTCATGGCAAAGCTACAGTAGAAGAAAAAGATGGTTCTTATTCTTATGGGGATAAGGGGGCTGCTTATGCCGCTTATCCTCATCTATACAAGCTGGAGAAGAATACCGGTGACCAGGAAAAAGATCCTGAAAACGTCTTGTTGAATATGATGCCTGGTATAAATGTATCGGATGAAATCGGTGCTGCCACTAAAAACATCGAATATGACTTGTTGGCTGATCCGGCTTTTGAAGTGGAACTAAACCGAAAACCGGTTAATGCACTATCTGAACATTCTTACGCCTGTGTCCGCTTCTACGGCAACACTTGCGACGAAATCTATATCAAACCCGAGTCGGAAATCCTGCATACGGAATACCTGACCTACAACAAAGCTCATGTAGACTACGAAATGGATCCGAACCGTTGGTATATGCTTGCTTCACCTTTGAAAGGTGTTGTTTCGGGAGATATGTATTTGCCGACAGAAGAGAGCAATATCGGTAAATATGCACGGCAAGAGACTCCGGCGTTTGGAGAGATTTATTATAACAATATAGATTATACCCGTTGGACTCCAGCTGTTTATATGCGTGGTTGGAATAATAGTTCTGTGAATGTTATTTATCCGAACAATGTAGCTCAATATGGAGTATCAGCCAATTGGTCAAATTTGTATAATGATGTGGATGTATCGTTTGCTCCGGGAATCGGATTTTCTATCGGGACAAAGACAACAACAGATGATAAAGTGTTATTCCGTCTGCCCAAAGCAGATACAAAGTATAGTTATTATAACGGTGCAGGGGGCAGCGAAGACAGTAAGACTCTAATTACAAAGAATCGACAGGGTAATGGTCGTTTCTATTTTAGTCCGAATGAGAAAGGAGAAGGAGAGGTTACTTCTTTGGAAACTAATACAACTGGTATGGTAGGAAATCCGTTTATGTCGCATTTAGATATGAAAGAGTTTTTCGATATCAATCCTCGGAGTAATGATACCTATTATATTTTGGATGGCAATACCACAATTACAAATATCGCAGGTGAAAAGTATGAGTTATCTACAGATAGTGATTACGATCCAAACTATGTAGCTCCTCTTCAATCATTTATTAAAAATGATTTGGATAATAAAGTTGTATTTACTACTGCTATGATAGCCAAGGCCCCCACTTCAGGAAAGAAAGTCGGCTTGCGTTCCGCTACTGCTGCGGCATCAGAAAAGACATTGCCTCAATTGCGTATCACTGCCAGCCGTGGTGGTGTACATAACACTGCGCTTGTGGCAGGTCTTGTTACAGCATCAGACAGCTATATAGAAGGTGAAGATGCAGCCTTGCTGATCAATGAGGAAGTCGCCGCTCCGCAAGTGTATACACTTGCCGGTAATCAGATGACGGCTATCAACGTGACGCCGGAACTGAAAGATATTCCGGTCGGTATCTATGGTAAAGATGCTTCTCCGGTAGAACTGAGTTTCAAGCTGTCGGGAGATATGCAGAATGTTACATTAGTAGACAAGCAGAGTGGCAAGGTTTATCCGGTGACTGACGGTTTGACCCTGACTGTCTCCGGCAATACTTCCGGACGCTACTTCCTGAATGGCTCGATCGCTACGTCGAACGAGGTGATCGCTCGCAACGAGATTGTATGTTATGCCAATGGAAACGGTCAGATTGTGGTTTCATCGGTTGATCCGCTTACCCGGATCTCCGTCTATAGCGTCTCCGGACAGCGTTTGCGCTATTTGGATAATCTGAATATGCAGACGGTCTATGTCAAAGACTTGGCTCCCGGTATTTATATCGTTAAAGCTGAAAGTGTAACACAGGTATGTTCGGAAAAAATGGAGGTTAAGTAATTGTGGATACAATATAAATCTTCATAGATATTTGTAACTGAATGGCGGTCATATTATTAATGGCCGCCATTTTTTTATTCAAAAAGGCATTCCCTTTATTGTATCTTGTATCGACTAGTTGCCTTTCTGAATAATTTCAGCTACATTTGCGTGCGTAAAAGCTCGAATAATGAAGGGAATCCTCCATATACTATATTTCATATGCCTTGTTTGGATGCTGGCCGCCTGTAGTACGACGAAATATGTCGGTGACGGTGAATATCTGCTGGATAAAGTAGAGATTGTCTCCGATAATAAATCTTATAAAACAAATGAGCTGAAGCCATATCTTAGACAGCAACCGAACTTTAAAGTGTTCGGATTGATGAAATGGCAACTTTTTGTTTATGACTGGTCGGGCCGGAATGAAAAACGTTGGCTCAGTAAGCAGCTTCGCCGGATCGGGGAGCCGCCTGTCATTCTGGATACTACATTGGTAGAGCAATCGACGGATGAGTTGAGGCGGTTCTTTATCAATAAAGGATACGTGAATGCGGAGGTCTCGGCCGAGATAGATACTTCGCGGCAGAAGAAGGCGGTTGTCATTTATAAGATTAATTCGAATGAGCCTTACCGGATACATAATTATACGATGGAACTGGATGATTCGAAGATTGACAGTATTGCCCATTTGAAAGCCCCCAAGCGTTCGGCTGCCTCTTCGGCTTTTCGGGTATATCCGGAAGACTATACCTCTTTGGTGAAAGACAGTTCCCTGTTTGACAGGGATATACTGGATAAGGAGCGGCAACGCATCACGACATTGCTCCGTAGAAGAGGATATTATGCATTTAACCGTGATTACCTGGCTTATCTGGCAGATAGTTCCTACAATAGGAATATTGTGGATTTGGATATGGTTCTTAAACCTTACCGTAAATTAAAGCCGGACGGTTCTGTTGTCGATACCCTGCATCGCCAATATTACATCAAAGATGTAACGATTGTGACAGATTATGATCCGCTGAATCAGACGCAGAGTGACTTGTCGTTTGCTTCTGCCGATACGGTGAAAGCAGGAGATTTACAGATTCTCTACGGAGAGAATGGTAGAACTATCCGCCCAAATGTTTTACGTAGAAGTACTTATATAACTCCCGGCAGGTTATTTAACGAACGGGCTGTTGAACAAACTTACTCTTCGTTTGCCGCTCTCCGCGCATTGAGGAATGTAAATATACGTTTTACGGAAGTGGAAGAACGCGACACGATGATGTTGAATTGTACCATCCTGACTTCTCCGGCAAAGTTACAAGGTTTTGGTGTTGACCTGGAAGGAACGAACTCGGCTGGTGATTTCGGTTTTGCTTCCAGTGTGAGTTACCAACACAGGAATCTGTTCAGAGGCTCGGAGATTTTATCAACGAAAGTGCGTGGAGCCTATGAGGCTTTATCCAAGAGTTCGGCGGGCGGCAGTTATTGGGAAGTTGGAGCGGAAGCGTCTGTTTTGTTTCCCCGTTTTCTGTTTCCCTTTGTCAATGAAAGTTTCAAACGAAGGGTGCGTGCTTCTACGGAGTTGAAGGTCAGTTACGGTATTCAGACACGTCCGGAGTACAGACGTGCGATCCTTTCCGGCGGATGGAGTTATATCTGGCAGGAACGCTCGAATACACAAGCACGGCATGTTTTTAAATTGCTGGATATCGATTATGTGCATTTGCCGAAGATCGATCATGATTTTGAAGAGAGTTTGCCAAACTCTACCCGGATATATAATTTTACGGACCAGTTTGTCGTTGGTTCCGGTTATACCTATTCATTTACGAATTATAATCCTCAGAACCGTTTGAGGAATACACATTCTTTGCGTGTATCCTTTGAGATGGCCGGAAATCTGTTGTATGCGTTTTCCAAGATAACGAATGCAAAGAAAGATAAAGACGGATTGTATAATCTGTTTGGAATTAACTATTCACAGTTTGTAAAGGGGGATGTTGATTTCAGTAAAAGTTATGTATTGGATAGCCGTAATAAGATCGCATTTCATGTGGGAGTAGGTGTCGGTTATCCTTATGGAAATGCGAAGATGCTGCCTTTTGAGCGGCGTTATTTTTCCGGTGGAGCGAACAGTGTCCGCGGATGGTCTGTCCGGTCATTGGGACCGGGAGGAATGCTGGCAGACTCTGTTACATCGTTTGCCGACCAGGTCGGGGATATCCGTTTGGACTTGAATCTGGAATACCGGACCAAGATGTTCTGGAAATTTGAACTGGCGGCTTATGTCGATGCAGGAAATGTCTGGATGATGAAGCCGGATAAGGATCATAAAGATGGAAACTTCGATTTCTCCCGTTTCTATAAAGAAATAGCCGTATCTTATGGTTTGGGATTGCGTCTGGATTTCGATTTCTTCCTGATCCGTTTCGATACAGGTATGAAAGCTTATAATCCACAGGTACGTGGAAAAGATCGGTGGGCTATTCTGAATCCCAATTTAAAGAATAATTTTGCCTGGCATTTTGCAGTAGGATATCCCTTCTGATGAAAAAAAAGACTTTCCTGTTTGCAAATATAAATATTAATGCTACCTTTGCACCGCAAATAAGGATGGTCAGGTAGCTCAGCTGGATAGAGCAACAGCCTTCTAAGCTGTGGGTCCTGGGTTCGAATCCCAGCCCGATCACATAAAAACAGGCGGTTATCAGTGATTGATGACCGCCTGTTTTTGTGTTAATGGTACGATTTCCCGTTCTCATCGAGGCTGAATACAGATGACATGGTTTGTATTCCTTCCCGGTTCTCTACTGTACAAAGAATATTTTTCTCCCTGTCTACCAGAAACAGATGGTTCCGTTGTTCTGGGTTGACATGTCCTACCCAGTTGGTAAACAACAGACGCCCGTCCAGGAAATATTGCATGCCTCCCAGAAACTTCAACGGTTTACCGGGAATATCCTTGTTGGATATTTCCCAAACGGTTTTACCTTGTTTGTCTAGCTCCACGATGCGGGGGTTTTGTGTCTTATCAGCAACAGCGACCAATGTGTGTCCATCCGGCAGCCGGATTACGGAATGAGGGCCACCGGGTATCCGTACCTGCCAGACAACTTTACCTGCCTGGTTATATTCTTTAACACATTCATCGCCGTAATGAGCAACCAGATAATGTCCGTTATCCAGTTTCCGGGCATTGCGCATAAAAGCAAATGTCCCGTCTGAAACGCCTTCCGGTAAAATGCATATATCACTGACGATATTCCCATCGGGAGATACTTCCAGCAGACGTCCGGCATTACATTCTCCGATAAACGTATTTCCATTCTTCAACCGCTGGCAGGCAAAGATCGGACTTTCGGAAGTATAATGAAAAATGGTATCGTTCTGACGGGTGATTTCCAGTACCCCTTTGCCGGTTGAAAATAACAGGTTGCCGTTGGGTAATACCCAGATGTCATTCGATTCCGGAGCTTTATGCTGCCAGACGATCCGGTTGTTTTCCATAATGAACACTATCCCTTGCGAATAGTCTGCTCCAACAAAATTCCCGCACTGGGCCACGGTTGCCAGGCAACAGATACAAGAAAGAATGAGTGTATAAATAATGGTTCTCATGATCTTTTATTGATTATAAAGATAATACGTATTCTGCCAGGTCATTCAGTTCGTTTTCAGATAATACTTCTGCCGGAGCATGTATTTTCAGCATTTCCTGCATTGTGTAAGCACGTCCGTCGTATAAATAGGGGGCTGTTCTCCATACTTCGTTCAGGGCGGGAACATCCATTTTGACATGCTCGTCCGGTCCGTTGGTCCAGCTCACTTTATATTGTTTCATATCTGTGTAGTAGGTTTCGGAATGGCAGGAAGAACAATCTTTCTCAAAATGAGCTTTGCCTCTCTTTGCCGCTTCCGACAGGTTGCCGTTCACCAGCCGGGGACTGGGAACCGGAGCTAACGATTTCAGATAGGCATCGATAGCCGGAGCCACTTCTTCGGTTGAAGCTGAGAATAAAATATATTTGATTCCCGAAACAACTGCGGTTTCTGCATCTTTACGGATTCCGGTGACCATACAGGGCGGTGTCTGATGGGAGAGGACTAACGTCTTGGTGTTCTTAGGATTCCCCATTCCATCATTCAGCAAGTCCCAGTTCAGTCCGTCCATCCGGGCATCATTCGGATGACAACTGGCGCAACTCTGCCATCCCTGGAAACCGATCGATGCGTCATGGAAATACATGTCGCCTTTGCCTGTTTGAGTGGAAGCGAGAGGAGTACCCAATGAAGAAGAAGTCATCTCTTTTCCACTCTGATTGAAGGCTACAAGTTCACCGGTGTAGTAATTTGCCGTATATACTTTATCCGAAGTGACGTGTAAGGCCCGGGGACCTTTCCCCTGTGTTTTGTAAAAATCGCGGATACCGTATAAGAAGCCGGCATCATCCCGGATATGTGCATAATCTTTTGTCGAAGGAGTTACTTTTCCCCCTTCTTTTACCTGTGCCAGACGGTTATGCAGCATCGCTCTGTCTATACAGGCCAGTTCATGGGTACCGGAAATTGCCACCCATATTTTGCTGTCGTCCGGTGAAACAACGACATTCCAGGGATTTGAGGCTCCTTTCTGGGGAGTATCTAGCAGAACAGTATTTTCCACTTCCTGTGAGTGCAGGTTGATGACAGATAAAACGTTGGTACTCATCCATCCACGATCCACCTGATTGGTCGGGAGCTGGTAGCGTGCCAGCAAATGGACGGCATATGCATAGTTGCCTTTACTGTCTGTAGCCAGGGCTTTTACATCAGTCGAACCGTTCGGGAGTTGTAATCGTTTCACAACCTTTTTGTGGTTCACATCCACAATATCCAACTGACAGGCAACCGGATAAGCAAGCGACGACATTTCCGGCAGGTTATTGGCTACCAGCAGCATGCTGTCGTTTGCAAATGAGACGAGGTCTACCGGTTCACGTCCAACGGGAATCCGATTCAGTACTTCTTTTGTTTTCGGAGAGACTTCCCAAAGTTCATTATTGAAACGTTGCGTAGTCCACAAGGATGCGGTTTGTTTATTGAATAACAGGGCGGAGGGCGTATGTCCCAATCGGGTATCCGATATGACGGACAAATCTTTTCCGTTCAATTCGCACAGAGAGCCGTCTGCACCGTTACACACTACCCAGATATGCTGGTCAGGTGTTTCCGCCAGATCGTTTGCTGGGGCGGGCAGTACCGCTTTTGTCCCGGTTTTATTGAAATTGGCGTCGATGAGGTATATTTCTTTTTTATCCCGGTTTGTCACCAGGAGTCCGCCTTGCTTTCCGGCACTCCAGATATGGTCCGGAGCAAAAATATCATCTCCGCTGCATCCGGTCAGGATGGTCAGGGAGAGACAGGCTATGTAGGTCCAGTTTATTTTCATGATCATTACTTCTTAGCTTTTAATGATTGAAGATACTGGCGGATATTTTCTTTTTCCGCAGCACGGGATGTCTCCCGTTTCTTCTCATAATAAGTATAATACTCTTTTTCTTCCTGTGTCCAGTTATTCGCTTCCCGGTAATCGCCGATGAACGGTACACACAGGTCGATCCATAAAGCGATCGTTTCTATTTCCTCCTTGCTCAGTTTGCAGCCGCCATGCCCGTTTTCAAGTCGCTTGATCAGATTACTTGTATTGGAACCTGCAAAATAAGGGGCAAGTAAAGTCGGCTCGGATAAATTGCTGATCCAGTTCACTTCTGGATGATGGGCGTCTCCCTGCCAAGAGTCGTTATCTCTGGTCATTTGACGGGCATGAGTCAGGTTCAGGTAAGAGTCTGAGAATTTACGCTTCGTCTGCTGGTCTACTACTTTTAATTCGCCTTTCAGGCTTAGCTTGCTTTTTACCCCGTCGTGGCAGGAAATGCAATGAGCGTCCCAGATGGGCTGCACTTCTTTGATATAACTGAAACAGCGGTCGCCGATACCTTCCGGCTCGATCTTTTGGATACCGGTGTTCATCGCCATAGATACCGGATGCGAGGCTATCGGAACGGTGTTTTTATGTTCATGGCAGCCCACGCAACTCTGCGTTTCTCCCGGTTGCAGCGTCGACCAGCTGCGCATGGTTTGCACAACCCGGTTGTTTTCGTCTAATGCCTGAAAATAAAGCGGAGTACGGCAAGGAACTTTAAAGAAAGCCGAACCGTCGGGATTAACATCGACAGTTCCCAATATCCGTTTTACATCCCAGCTGGCGTTGCCGACACCTACCGGAGAGAAAGCATGTCCGGCACCACCCGCATCAAAACCGAAAGCAGCACCGATACTGGCTACCCGGTAGATGGGTTCTACAATTCTCAGTTTTTTGATCGTTCCGGGCTGAACACCTTTCAAGCCGTTGCCTTCATAGATATTTTGCATATAGTAGACACCTTCCTCTTTTGTGTAATCCACATTGTCTACGCGCTGGAAAGGACGTTCACGTTCGGACAACAAGACCGGTTGGTTGCAAGATATACTGGCGTCTGAAACCAGCAGTTCCCGTTCACCGGACGGTGTCATCCAGTAAATACTGAATTCCATCGGATGACCTACATGGTAACCTAATGGGGTATAGGATATTAAAAACTCCTTTTCATTCAATGGGTAAGGATGCTGGAACTGGTCGGCGAACTGCCCGTAGGCGTCGATTTTTACGGCTTCCGGTTTCCGGAGAGGGGCAACCAGCATGACGCCTTCATTCTCGTCACGTCCGGCTTCCGGGTCGATGATACATAGTTTGCCATGCTGGGGAGTGTGATGTCCCAGGGTTGTCGCCATCACTTTCCGTGTTCCGGGGATTTGCCGGGTGTGGGTGAGTGTGGTTGGGAAAAAACTGTTCCCGCCATAGTATTCCGCTTGTCCGGTACCGTCCGGATTCATCTGGCAAAGCGGTTGCATGAATACCTGGCCACGGTCATTGTATTCCCAGCGGGTATAGACCACCCGTCCGTCATCGAGCAGTGTCGGGTTTGATGTATGTACCTGGTCGAAACCAACCTGGCGCATATAACGTCCTTCACGGTCGCAGAGATAGAGGTTGCTGACTTCGACAGTCCAGCAATCCACTGCACTTCCGTTGCGGGTCGAATTGAACAGAATGTTTTCGTCGGGCAGATAGATCGGCTCTATGTCGGCAAATCCCAGACCTGAAGTGATTTGTTTCAGTTTCCGCGACGGCATCTCCATTTCATAGAGATGAAAATCATCCTCCTTTTGTGATTTCTTCCAGGCAAAGAGAATATGTTTACCGTCGAAATGAACATCCGGATCCCGGAAGACACCGGCTGTATCTTTTAATAAAGTTTCTTCCTTTGCCCAGATCCCGTCCATTTTGAAATAAGCCAGCTCGCCACCAGCAAAGAAGTTGCATTCTGCGCGGGCATCCGACAGACCTTCCGTATAAGCGAAAAAGGAAGGGCGAAGTGTGCGGAATTTGGTAAACACGACTTCGGGAGTGTTTTTTATAAAGGATGCCAGCCGTTGTTCCCTTCTTGCTTTACAGGCATCCAGATAGGCGGATAAAGCCTGTGTTATGCTTTCCGGCGTGTTGGTTACTTTGGTTTCCTGCTGTAATTTTTGCAAACGCTCTGAAATTTGTTCGGGCAATGTTTTGTCAAACCATTTTACATCGCTTCCATCCTGTAACCACCAGTCGTAGTAAACCGGATAGTGGTGATAGAAATGCAGATGTGCCTCCCGGATCAGGGTGGCAGTACTGTCTTTTGAAACAAGACCTTCGGTTGCCTTTATTTTATTAAACCGGTCTTGTATGTCTGTTATAAATTCCTGTTTGTCGGCGGGATAGTGGTCCTTATATGCTTTTTCCTTGTTCTGGCAAGCTGCCAGAATGAGGAGCATAAGTCCTAATCCTATTTTGTGTAAGTTATTCATATATATTACTCCCTTCTTTGTTATTATTGGTTTGCCGGAATTGGCAAACGGAAGTCATTTTTCCCCACTTATTTTTTCTTTGTGGGGAAAAAGTCCCACTAGTGTGGGGAATAATCCCCTTTGCAATGGGGAATTATCCCCATACTAGTGGGGATTTTTACTTAATAGCACTTTTATAAGCCTCCACAATAGTAACTCCACTGGATGTGCCGATGCGGGTTGCTCCTGCCTTGATCATGGCTAAAGCAGTATCGAGGTCGCGGATACCGCCAGCCGCTTTTACTCCGATTTCCGGACCAACAACACGGCGCATCAGGGCTACATCTTCTACAGTCGCACCGGCTGTTCCAAAACCAGTCGAGGTCTTAACAAAGTCAACTCCAGCCTCTTTAGCTATCCGGCAGACTGTTTCCTTTTCGGCATCCGACAGATAGCAGGTTTCCAGAATCACTTTGCAGATAACGCCCGCCGGTCTACAGATAGCAACCATCTCTTCGATTTCTTTCTTTACAATATCCAGGCGGCCTTTTTGTAACGCGCGTACATTTATTACTGTATCTATTTCCGTCGCGCCTTTAGCGATGGCGTCGCGTGTTTCGAAAGCCTTGCATTCGGTCGTGGTCTGTCCTAACGGAAAGCCGATGGCTGCACCGACACGGACGGGCGAACCTTCCAGCAGTTTGACGCAGGTTTCTACTTCCGCCGGATTGATGGCAACCATGGCGAATTCGTATTTGCGTGCTTCGTCACATAGTTTCTCAATGTTTTCTGCTGTGCCGAAAGGTTTCAGGAAAGTATGGTCGATCATTCCTGCCAATTGTTTTACTGATAAGTTCGCTATTATTTCGTTCATGATAAATGATGTTTAGAATGTTAAAACTGTTTTTATTACTTCGTTACGTTTTACGGCTTCCAGGGCCTCGTTGATTTGTTCTATTTTAAAGCGGTGGGAGATGAAGTCGGATGCGGACAGCCGGCCTTCGCGTATCCATTCGGTCAGCGCTATCATTGCTCGTTTCTCTTCCGAACGGGTCGGCCAGCGGTGGATGAACAGGTTGAAATTGTAAGGAGCCTGGTCCAGGTCGATCGTCGGATTCTTTGTCATTACGCCATATACACAAATATCTCCGGCCATTTTTATAAGGGGTAGGGCCGAATGAACGATGGAAGGCAGGCCGACAGCGTCGATGACCGTATCGTATGAACGATTTGCGGCAGCGATAAATTCGGGTGTCGCAATCTCAGCCGGCGTATAGCCATTATCAGCACCCATTTGTCTGGCTAGTTCCAGTTTGGCAGGTAGCATGTCGACAATATCCACTTGTCCGAGACCGAATAGTTTGCCGAGTTTCACAAAACTCAACCCGACAGGACCGGCACCGAATACCATCACTTTCTTTCCCGGTTCCAGGCGGAAGTCTTTGAATGCACCCACTATTTCACGCCAGGTACAGGCAATGACTGCTTCTTCCGGCTGTATATCGGCCGGTATTGCATTCTGTATTTCGAAGCTGTCCCAGCAGCCTTGTTCCTGAGTGGCAAGGCCTTCTTCCTGCAAAACTTCGAAATCGTTTACTACGACATATTCACAGAAACCGCCCCAGGCACTGTTCAGCCCCGGTGTCGTAAAGGAGGCATTCAATCCGCCGATTACCCTGTCGCCTACCTTGAAATTTCGAACTTTACTTCCGACTTCTATTACAATGCCGACATTTTCATGGCCTAAAGCCATCGGGAACTGATCTGCCCCCGGAAAATGTCCGGCTATCAATTTGCTGTCGGTGGCATTGCACAAAGCGACCATTTCTGTTTTTACGAGGGCCTGGTACGGAGTGATAACAGGCATATCTATTTCCCGGATTTCTACTACGCCGGGAGCTGTTGCGATTACGCTTTTCATTTTTCCTTTCATATTCATTCTTATAGATTTAAATCCGACAGGTCTGTATAAACATCTTTCAAATGCTCGTACGTCCGGTCGAAAACAGCTATTAATTCTTTGTATTTCTCTACATTGGCGGGGATAGGACTGATCTTTTTGTCGATATGGATAAACCGGTCGGTTACACTGAAATCTTTGAATAAGCCGGCTCCGATTCCTGCCAGGATGGCGGCGCCCATGGAGGTCGCTTCTTCCAGATAGTTCGGGATTTTTATTTCAGTCTGATAAATATCGGCCATCATCTGCTGCCAGATCGGATTTTTAGCACAGCCTCCTATTACCGTCATATTTTCTACGGGGACGTGGTTGCGGAATATATTGACGATAAGTCCCAGGTTCAGGGTGATGCCTTCCATGACGGAACGAAGCATATCGCCATGCGTGTGTCCTACCGTCAATCCGATAAAAGCGCCTTTGGCATTTACGTTCCAGCGGGGAGAACGTTCGCCCATCAGGTAAGGCAGGAACAATAGTTTGTTGGAGCCTACCGGAGATTTCCGTATCTGTTCGTCAATCAGTTCGTACACATTCCCTTTCCTGATTCTGGCTTCTTCCTGTTCAAACAGGCAGAGTTGCTGCACCATCCAGTTATAGGAAGCGCCTGCCGTCTGCATAGTTCCCGACGGATGCAGCATGCCCGGTACGACATGCGCCCAGTTCATGGTACGGCGTTGTTCGTCTACAACCGGCTTTTCTACTGTCAGGGCAACCCATGAGGAGGAGCCCAGATAATTGTAGGATGTTCCCGGGGCTACACAACCTACGCCGACTCCGGCACAACTGCCGTCGCCTCCTCCGCAGATAACCGGTGTACCTTTACGGAGTCCGGTGGCTTTGGCTGCTTCCTCCGTTACTTCTCCTATAACATCAATAGAAGAACGGACTTCCGGGAAGAGGGAGATATCCAGTCCTGCTGCTTCTATGATCTCTTCGCTCCATGACCATCTGTTCAGGTCGTAGGCGTTTGTTCCGGAAGCATCTGACGGGTCGGTGGCGATCGTACCGCAAAGGCGGAAATTGATGTAGTCTTTTGCATTAAGCATTTTGTACGTTTTTGCAAAAACTTCCGGCATATGTTTTCGTATCCACATTAATTTTTCTATTGAATAGGAAGCACTGATACGGTGTCCTGTTATTTCATAGAAATGAAGCGGGTCCATTTTTTCATACAGGAAAGCTTCTTCCTCCTGTGAACGCTGGTCGCAGTACAGCAGGTGTGGAGAAAGCGGATTCCCTTTTTTATCGATACATAAGCATCCCATCATCTGGCCGCTCAGGGCAACTCCGGCGATCTCTTCGGGTGATACGAGTTGAAGTAATGCATTTGTTGTTTCTGTTATGGCTTTCCACCAGTCGGACGGATCCTGTTCCGCGCGGTTACCGGCGGCATAAACAGTCTGGTAGGAGGCGACACGGGATGCAACCAGCATGCCTTCTTCATTGAATAAAGTGGCTTTGTTGCCACTTGTTCCTAAATCGTGTGCAATGACGTATTTAGCCATGGTCTTTGAATTTTATTTATAATGCAGCATTCGTATATCCGGTCAGTCCGACCAGGATGCCTCCTGCTATCCCGCCGGCAATAATAACGGCCCAACGTGGGAAAGCCTCTTTCAATAATCCCAAACGTGTCCCTCTGGGAGCACAGAGTGTATCACATACGACAAATCCCATAGCGATGGCCCAGCCCATATCCACCCAGGGGGCACTTCCTCGGGCTCCCTGATGAATGAGGCTGAATTGCATGGGTAATCCGTTTACATCGGTAGCTAAACCGGTGGAGAAACCGAAACCGGGCAATTTGTGATTCACCAGCCAGAATGTTCCTATAATTAAGGCGGCCGCAATAAATCCTCCTTTTGCTCCAAAATCTTTCACCAGTTTGGGCCAGCAGAATATAACTGTAAAAGTGACGGCGAAAGAACCGAATATACTGGTTATGATACCGGCATTGTACATGCCGAACAATTCATTGTAAGTTTGTAACCATTCGCTCATACTGCATCCTCCTCTTTTGACAGGCGATTACCGCATGAACGCATTATCCAGATGGTTATTCCGGCTAAAGCACCTCCGATCAGACAACAAAACAAAGTGGGGGCAGCCAGGAAAAACTGAGTGAAATCACCCTGGAAACGGACGATTCCCCAGGCTATGCCGGCAGAGCCGATACACCATCCCTGGTCCAGCCATATTTTTCCTTCCGGATTTAATATGGCTCCGTTATAATGGTTCATGTACCACATGATCCCGATAATAAGGGTAGCAGCCAGCCATCCTCCCATTAAACCGTATGTTTTCCAAAGTTCCGGCCAGATGCCGAAAGCAAATCCTCCGCATATTGCCGAACCGGCAAATGTAGATAAGTAGTGTTTCATGATATTTAGGTTTATGATCTGTTAGTTCAATTGTAATTTAGCCAGTGTAAAAGGCTTGTCGTGTTTGGTATTTACTTTGTCGGGACCTGTCACGATGTCGAAGCAGGATACAATCACCTGGCCGTTCCAGACGATCGGTTCTCCCGGCTGGTCCAGACCACCGTCGCTGCCGTCGCAATCCGGACTTTGGGCGATACGCTGAATGCGGCCGTTCTTGTCTATACGGGCCACTGCATTTTCAGAAAAGTCGGCTACCCAGATATTTCCGTCGTCATCCATGCACATTCCGTCGGTGGTGCGTAGTTGTGACGGGTCTTGTGCCCATATCTCATTTCCGATAACGTTGCCTTTGGGATCCATGGTTATTCGGTGAATGGTGCCGTCTCCAAAATTTCCTACATATAAATTGTCTTTTTTATCGAATACGATTCCGTCAAGTCCGTACTGAACTGCTTTGTTTTTCGTAATGACGGTTGTGAGCAGGTTCTTATCTGCTTTTGTATTGGTTACTTTTATATTCTTATCGTTCTTGTCGAAGCAATAGACTCCGCTTACCAGTAGTCCGGACGGATCCTGGATGGAGGAGAGGGAGCTTTGTGTTACATATAATTTCCCATTTCTGAAGCGGATGCCGTTGGGGTGTTCCATACCGGTGGCTACTTCGATAACTTCTTTCAGTTCGTAGCCATCTAATTTTAAGCATAAGATTCGGCCTTTGTTCCTGGCCTTTTCTGCTCCGCTCCATCCCTGGTTGTCACAAATAAATAAGTTTCCTTCATCATCGAAGGTGATTCCCATGGGAGCAGCCCAACCTGTTTCTTCTAATATGGGTACATTCATCCATTTGCTGATTTTCCCGTCTTTAGTAATCCGCATCAGGCAGGCTGGTTTCGACAAATCGGCAAAGTTCGGACAAGCCAGGATCAGGTCACCATTTGGGGCAATTGCCATTCCGTCGGGTGTCGGACAATCATCCGGCAATTCCATGAATAGTTCACTTTTTTGCATTGCCGGTGTACAAGCTCCCAGGAATGCAGATAATAAAACTGATATTAAAAACACGTTCTTCATGATATATAGATTTTTCATTGGCAAAGAAATATAATTCTGCCCTGAAAGAGTTTCATCTATCGGTCAAAAGCTTTCAATATTCGGTCAGTGAATGATTTGTGTTGTTGTAAGGTGTTGATATTTAGTAGCCTGATTGTATGAGGCTTTTATATGCCGGAATAAATCTAGATGAACTTTTTCAACGTGTATTTGAACTTATTCCTGAAATATTTCCGGATATTTCCGGATGAAATACGTCGGTGTACAACTCCAGGCATGGCAATAGCTATTGACCGGGAAAAAGTTGTATGGAGATAAAAACTCATTTTTAGGATCATAAACTTCCCAGAATGTATCAGCACCTTTGTGGATCATTCCTCCCCAGTATTCTGCTACTTCATTTCGGGCTTCTTGCGGCATTCCGCTTTTGATCAGGGCCTCTATATAATAATGGAACAGGTAAGGGGTTCCCGGAGTGCAGACATTCTCTGTTGTTTTCAAGGCTTTTAAAGATCGTTGGGCTTCTTTTTGTGTAGGTATTTCTCCCAGTATCATCCATATTTGGGAAGCATAAGAAACCTGATCATTCAATTTGCCTGTGAATAAACCCGTTTTTGGATTGTAGAAATGTTTTCGGGCAGCTTTTTTCATCTTTTTGATGAGTCCCGGAAGTTGGGTGACCTCATTTTCTTTGTTCAGTAATTTTGCCAGTTCATAGGTCTCTTTGAAAGCAAAAACAGTAACGCCATGAAAAGCTACTTCTCTATGTAATCCGTCTTTCCAGTCGAAGAATATCCACCATTCACGGGATGCCCGTTCGTAATTCATTGTTCCGTCATCCTGTAGGTATTGGTAAGCAGATTCTAATTGTTTTTTTGCAACGGGCCAAAGATCCTCAGCCGTTTCTCTGTCTCCCGTTTCCTGCAAATAGTCTTTGAGGGTAACGCCAAACAGGAAAGAATAATCATATAAATGTTGTTTTGCCTGGGGCTTGGGCTCCTGGGTTTCAAAAACAGTTGCGTTTAGTTTTCCGTTATGCTCGCTTAGTCCGGCCAGCAGGTAGAGGCAGCGTTTGGTCAGATTGTATTGTTTGAAGGAATAGTTGTTAGCCAATGCTTCCAGATATAAGTCGCCCAACCACAGACGCTGATCCCTTTTGGGACCGTCTTCGTAAACGGTTTGCATACATTCTTTCAGGGTATTTAAACTAACCCGGTCTATGTCTTTAAATATCTGTGGCGTGGCAGCCGATAATTCTCCGGGCGTATTGACGGCAGAAGTAACAGCGTCGCATTTCATTCCGGAAATACAGAAGTCATATCCGGGAGGAGTCGCGATAAGTTCTATTTTTACATATCTGAAAGATACACGGCGTGGAATGGTGATCGTTGACGGCATTGTCATCATGGTGACTATTTCATCTTGTAACCACGCACGGCTGAGTCCTCCCTGATAAGGATCGAAAGGTGTTACCAGTTCAGAAGGAACTTCTCCGAATGTCAGTTTGAAGCGTGCCGGTGCGTCTGCCTCGGCTTTTAGTAACTCCGTGCTGAAACTGAAACTACCTGTTATGTGCTCTCCGAAATCGACAATGACGGCTTTTGTCTCCTTAAAAGAGTTATCGTAGAGTGTATTTATAGGTGCTGTTTGCTCTGCTTTGTATTGCTGGAAAGCATTTTCATCTTTTATTATATGTACTAAACCGACCGGCTTTTTTTCTGTAACGGTCAGTTGAGGAATGCTTTCTTTTGCTTTTTGTAACCAGGATGCCCGCTGGCTGGCATAAAAATCTTGTCCGTGGACTGTTATAAAACAACTGGCAAGTAAACAGTTTAATATAAGTGTTTTTAAGGTCGTTTTCATGTTTCTATAAAATATGAATAAGTGTTTTATCAAAAGTATTCTTTCTTATAAATAGTTGATAAAATTACTATTTACCGGGTGGATGTATGTTGTATTATTGATATTAAATGTTACAAAAATGACACAATGGTAAGGGTTGAATTATTTTATCTTTTTCGTGTTGGGAATTCCTTTTATGCAAGGATACCGGTTTATTGACAGTGGAGAAAATAAAGATGACGGGCGACCAGAGTAACCTTTCCGGTGTGACCCATTCGATCCTGCACGGTTTTAATTATAGTCCGCTGGAAGTGCCGTTCCCCGGTTGGATCATGTACGGCGCATTTCTGAACGAACGGAATAGCTGGTGGCCTTATTTCAATTTGTGGGCGACCTGTAAAAGCCGGGTGTCGACTGTCCTTCAGGAATCCGATTTCTTTGCTGATATTGCCGTGATGCATCCGCTGGCTGATATGTGGACGATACACGGACCACAGCGTGATCCGTTCCCCAGCTTGCATTATCCGTCTTATCAATATCATGTGTGGGAAGCAATTCATCAGAACGGAAATAGTTGTGACTACATAAGTGAGAATATCATTCAGCAAAGTAGTTTCAAGAAAGGCAATCTTGTTTTCAATAACAGGAAATATAATACATTGATGCTGCTGGAAGTTGAGTCGATGATGCCGACGACAGCAGAAACACTGGTTGAATTCGTTAAAGCCGGAGGTAAACTGATCTTTGTCGGTAAAGAACCATTTTATTACGAATTGTAATCCGGAGGATGAAATACGGATACAGGCAACATTTGAGGCGAATGGCAGAACACCTTGGTTATGGAATCCGGAAACAGGCGAACGGACACCTTATCCGGTCTCTTCCGGTTCCACTTTACAGATCGACCTGGGGCCGGCCGCATCCAAACTGATTGTTTTTGAGGAAACGAAAGGCGCGAAGATCTCCATTCCGGCTTTGCCGCTTCAGAGTTCGTCTCCGGTCGAACTGAACGGATGGACGGTCAGAATGGCGCATGTCAATGGCGAGTCGGCCAAACGTGAGCTGGATACGTTGGTGGATTTCTCTGCAAACCCGGAAACACAATCGTTTTCCGGCGACCTGTATTATGAAAAGACGGTCGATAATGCAGCCGGATTCAATTACCTGGATTTAGGGAAAGTATATGGCGTTTCGGAAGTAACCCTGAATGGGGAAAAACTGGGATGCAAATGGTATGGAAACCGTGTGTATCAACTGCCGGAACATTTAGCTAAGGCACCGGTCAAATCATTGCAGATAAAGATCACGACAACTGTCGGTAATTATCTGAAGGGTACGCCTGAAAACAAAATAGGGCAGGCATGGACCCATCATCAGAAATGGGCACCGACAGGTATGCTGGGCCCCGTTAAATTAATGTAACATCAGGAATAAACGGATAATGTCTTTTTTTGTCAACTGAAAAATGTTTCTCTTTTATTTTCTTGGCATTCTCTCATCCCTCATTGCTGCATTATAGGCAGACCAGGCTACGATCACTGCATTATGACGTATATCGTCTAACACCAGACGGTCGGAGATATTCTGTTCGCAGGGGACGGGACCGGCTTCTTCCAGTTTATGGAAATTCAGTCCCGGAACGCTGTAACTACCGGAATGTGCAAAATTATTTGTTCAGTGCCTTTATCAGGTCTGAGCCGGCGCGGAACTTGACGGAGGTACGCGGCTTGATCATCACCGGCTCTCCGGTCTGTGGATTCCGGGCGGGACGTTCGGTTTGCTCCCAGGGCAGGAAGGTGCCGAATCCCTGGAATACGACCGTATCTCCCTCTTGCAGGGCTTCGGTGGTATTGTCGATGAAGGAGTTGAGTACCGCCTTTATCGCTGCTCTCGTCATGCCGGTGTCTGCGGCTATTTGTCCGATCAATTTACTTTTATTCATATACTACAGGTTTAAATCGTTTTTAGAACAAGTGTTCGGGATACTTGGCCGGAGACGTAGTTCTGCGGTAGAAGCAGGGTATAACTTTTCAGCATAATATCCTTTAAATCGGTATAAATACTCCGTTTTCAGGAGTATGGTTTACTTCTTTTTGTTCTCTGATATTAGTTAATATAAATTGTTCACTTTCTGTTCTTCGCCCTCAATCAGTGGATTAACTACCGTATTACCGGAAATACAGCGTATTCGATAATTTGTAGTAGGCCATTTTCTCTGATTTAATGGAGTTCGTTAAGAACTCAGGAAATTAGGGGGGCGCTATAGAAATAATGGAGTTATCCATAAACAGAAAGATTTAATTGTTGCAAATAAACCTGTAACAGCCAAGCCACTTGATTAAAAACTGCTTATTTCCGGCAAGATTTCTCCTTGTTTCCTCCCCTGCCAATTCCCTTGTGGTACTTTTACAGAACCCGGCTTTATCGCATTATCCTTGATGGAAGAGGAGAAAAAGAAGAGAAAAGATGAATTTTATCGCATGTTTGATTGCTTATCCTCTGTATTTATTATCTTTGTCTCCATTAATAACAAAGTTCTTAACGAACTCTGTCCATTTTCCCTTCATAACTCCATTATCGGACATACTGTTCATTATCGGACACTATTCTTTTATGTTATGCTCAGAAAATCAATGATATATGTTTTTGGCATACCTTTTGCCTGTAGCATGGCAAAACATATATTACGATGAAAAAGATCTATATAGCCATTACTTATTTATTGCTGACATGCTTTGGTTTACAGGCCGAAGAACAAGATAATGTAGTCCGTCTGACTTTGAAAGATGCCATTACGCTGGCACAACACCAGTCTGTCGATGCGGCTGTGGCCCTGAACGAATTAAAGACGTCTTACTGGGAATACCGTACCCATGTCGCCGACCAGTTACCGGAGGTTAATTTTAAAGGAACGCTCCCCAGTTACAGCAAGCAATATTCACGTTACCAACAATCGGACGGAACCTATGCTTTTGTGCAGGACAATAACCTGTCGATGGACGGAGCGATCTCTATCGACCAGAATATCGCTCTGACAGGCGGTAAGATCTCATTGAACTCTTCTCTTAATTTCTCCCGCCAGTTAGGGCATGGTGCCTTCAATGAATATATGAGTGTCCCGGTCGGTCTGACCCTGACGCAACCTATCTTCGGCGTGAACGACCAGAAATGGAACCGCCGGATCGAACCTGTTCGCTACCAGGAAGCAAAAGCCGCTTATATTGAAAGCGTAGAGGGAGTAACCATCTCGACGATCGCTTACTTCTTCAATCTTCTGCTGGCAAAAGAAAACCTGGCAACGTCTGTGCAGAATCTGGATAACGCAAATAAACTGTATGATATCGCTATCGCGAAACGCAAGATCGGTCATATCTCTGAAAGTGAACTGATGCAATTGAAATTATCCGCTTTACAGGCGAAAGGTAAGTTGACGGAAGCGCAGTCGAACCTGAACGCCAAAATGTTCCAGTTACGTTCTTTCCTGGGATTGAGCGAGGAAGATGTGATAGAACCGGTCATCCCCGAATCTGTCCCCGACATGCGGCTGGTCTATCAAGAAGTATTGGAGAAAGCCCAGGAAAACAACTCGTTTGCCAAACGCATACTACGCGAACAACTCGAAGCCGATTATGCAGTAGCGACGGCCAAAGGAAAACGCCGCGATATCAACCTGTTTGCTTCCGTGGGATATACAGGGAAAGACCGTGATTTCAGTGGCGCTTACAATCCGCTGAAAGATAACCAGGTGGTGGAAGTCGGTTTCAGCATCCCTTTGCTGGACTGGGGAAAACGGAAGGGAAAGGTTAAGGTTGCCGAATCCAACCGCGAAGTGGTTCTCTCCAAAAACCGTCAGGACCAGATGACATTCAACCAGAATATCTTCTTGCTGGTGGAGAACTTCAATAACCAGGCTGCCCAGTTGGAAATCGCGGAAGAAGCCGATGAAATCGCCCAGAAACGTTATCAGACATCTATCGAAACATTCATGATCGGCAAGATCAATATTCTCGATCTGAATGATGCCCAGCAATCGAAAGATGATGCCAAACAGAAGCATATACAGGAATTGTACGGTTTCTGGAGTTATTTCTATAATGTCCGTAGCGTGACGCTTTACGATTTTCTGAACGACCGTAATCTGGATGCCGATTTTGAGGAAATTGTCAGAAAGTAGGTAACTTATTCGTATCTTTACAAACCCAATTAAAGAAACCTATATGATATTAATTATTGATGATGACGCAGCTGTCCGTTCTTCGCTTACTTTTTTGTTGAAGCGGGCAGGCTTTGAACCGGAAGCTGTTCCGGGGCCTGAAGAAGCGTTGGTTATTGTGCGCCGGGAAGCGCCCCAACTGATTCTGATGGATATGAATTTTACCTTGACTACGACGGGAGAAGAAGGAATACAGCTATTAAAACAAGTAAAGATATTTCAGCCGGATGTTCCGGTAATCTTAATGACCGCCTGGGGTTCCATTTCGCTGGCTGTGCAGGGGATGCAGGCCGGCGCTTTCGATTTTGTGACCAAGCCCTGGAACAACCTGGTGTTGCTGAAGTCGATCCGTACGGCTCTGGAACTGAATGAGCAGAAGAAGATGCAGAAATCGCCGTTGAACCGGAACGATGCGGACAGTAAATTCCATTTCGAGAAGATTGTCGGACAGAGTGATGCGCTGATGGATGTGTTGGGAACCGTTTCCCGCATAGCACCGACCAATGCTTCGGTGCTGATTACCGGTGAAAGCGGGACAGGCAAGGAACTGATTGCGGAAGCGATCCACGCCAATAGTCCCCGTATGAAAGAGGCTTTCGTCAAGGTCAACCTGGGAGGATTGTCTCAGAGCCTTTTTGAGAGCGAGATGTTCGGTCATAAGAAAGGTGCGTTTACGGATGCCTATATAGACCGTACCGGACGTTTCGAAATGGCAAACAAAGGGACCATCTTCCTGGATGAGATAGGTGACCTGGAGTTATCCTGCCAGGTAAAACTATTGCGTGTATTGCAGGACCAGACATTTGAAGTGCTGGGCGACAGCCGTCCCCGGAAAGTGGATATCCGGGTGGTGAGTGCTACCAACTGTAACCTTCCGGAAATGGTTGCCGCACGTACGTTCCGCGAAGACCTGTTCTACCGTATCAATTTGATCACGATCCATCTGCCCGCCCTTCGCGAGCGGAAAGACGATATTCCTCTGCTGGCCCGTTATTTTGCCGATAAGCAGTCGGAAGTCAACGGTTTGCCTAAAGTCACTTTTTCTTCGGATGCCGTAAGTTACCTGCAACGTCTTCCGTATCCCGGAAATATCCGTGAATTGAAGAACCTGGTGGAAAGAACGATGCTGGTATCCGGTAAATCGTTGTTGGATGTGTCCGATTTTGAAGGGCAATGCCTGAATCTGGGGAACAAACAGGCCGTGAGAAAAGGCGGAGCCGTCAGTTTCGAGGGTATGACGCTGGACGAGATTGAAAGGCGGACTATCCTTCAGGCTTTGGATACACATGAGGGAAATCTCTCGCATGTCGCATCCGCATTGGGAATCAGCCGGGCAGCCTTATACCGCCGGTTAGAGAAATACGGAATACCTACCGATAAATAAATGATATTCGAATGAGGATAAAAGGATTGTTCTGGATCTTGACCGGGTTGCTGCTGACTATTCTGGCAGTTATCACTTACCATGTCTTCTATAATTATTCTTCCTTCATGTTCTTTATTGTGGAAGGTGTTGTCCTGGTTACGATCTTGTACCTTTTCCTTTTTTACCGCCGAATCATCAAGCCGTTGGATATTATCGGCAATGGTATGGAACTGCTGAAAGAGCAGGACTTCAGTTCCCGCCTGAGCCGTGTCGGGCAGAAGGAGGCCGACCGCATCGTGGACATCTTCAATAAGATGATGGAACAGTTGAAAAACGAACGTCTGCATCTGAGGGAACAGAATCATTTCCTGGATTTGCTGATCAATGCTTCTCCGATGGGAGTGATTATGCTGAATCTGGATAACGAGATCATATCGCTGAATCCCGCTGCCCGCAAGATGTTCGGACAACCTTTGTCGGTCGATTTCGCCGGAAAATCCTTTACAGAGATAGATTCCCCGTTGGCGGTGGAGTTGGCGCGTATTCCCTTGTATGAATCGCAGACTGTTCGCCTGAACGATGCCAATATATATAAATGTACGCATTCCTCTTTTGTCGACCGGGGATTCCATCACTCGTTCTATCTGGTGGAAATACTGACGCAGGAAGTCTTTAAGGCTGAAAAGAAAGCCTATGAAAAGGTGATCCGCATGATTGCCCATGAGGTAAATAATACAACTGCCGGTATTACATCTACATTGGATACGTTGGAATCCACTTTCAGCGAGATGGAAAATACGGAAGATATATGCGACGTGTTGCGTGTTTCCATCGAACGCTGTTACAGCATGAGTCATTTTATTACAAACTTTGCCGATGTGGTGCGCATCCCGGAACCGCAAATACGTAACCATGAATTGAATATGGTGGTGACTTCCTGCAAGCGGTTTATGGAGACGGTTTGCCAGAACCGCAACATCCAAATCATTATGGAGCTGGATGAAGTGTCTCCTGTCGTGTGGCTGGATAGTTCGCTTTTTGAACAGGTGCTTGTCAATATTATAAAGAACGCCGCCGAGTCGATCGAGCGCGACGGTAAGATTTACATACGTACTTCACGCAACCCTGTTTGTCTGGAAATAGCAGATACCGGCAAAGGAATAGACAAAGAAACTGAAAAGAAATTATTCAGTCCTTTCTTCTCCACCAAACCGAACGGGCAGGGGATCGGCCTGATCTTTATACGCGAAGTACTGCAGAAACAGAACTGCTCTTTTTCCCTGCGTACTTATACGGACGGTTTGACAAGGTTCCGTATATTGTTTGAATAAGTCTGAAATACAGTAGGCTATAGTTGTTTTCATTTTGTTATATTGTGTAACAAAATGAAAACAGTATGTATAATGTATCAGTAAAAGTAAAAAGGCGTAAGTCGATAGAGGCTGGGAAGCGGATGCCGCTCTATGTGCAGATTATTTATCGCCGTGAGGTCCGGAAGATGGCTTTGCCGTACCAGTTATCCGAAGAAGAGTGGGACGGAGGCAGGGAGGAAATCAATATCCCGGGTGAAAGCACTTCTGAACGGTCAAAAGAATTGTATGCCATTCGTGAGCAGTTTTCCCGCGATTGCCGGACAGTCCGGTCCGTAATCTATTTGAAGGAGAAAAAGGGTTCCTTTACTCCGGATGAAATAGTGGAGGCGTGTAAGGAACGTTTTGCGGTAGCCAACCTGACAAAATATGTGGAGAAACAGATCTGTGTGCTGCAAGGGGAGGGCAAGGATGAAACGGCCAGGCATTACCAGAGTACGCTGAATGCCTTTATGCATTTCCGGGGTGGCTGCGAACTCAGGCTGGACGAGATCGACGCGCCGCTTTTGAAAGAGTTTGAGACCTACCTGTTCAGTTCCGGAGTTTGTGCCAATACCGTTTCTTTCTATCTTCGCGTGCTCCGGGCTATCCGTAACCGGGCGGTAAGGGATAACCTTGTCGAAGCCATCCCGCAGCTTTTCAGTAATGTCCATACCGGTATTGAAAAGACGCGCAAACGTGCGGTTCAGGAGAATGTGATCCTGGGTCTTGTCGCTTTGCAGCTTCTGTCGCCTGCGTTGCAGCTGGCACGCGACCTGTTCCTGTTCTCTTATTATGCCCGTGGAATGGCCTTTGTGGATCTGGCTCATCTGACGCGGAAGAATATCGTGGGGGATAAGATCGTCTATATCCGGCGCAAGACCGGGCAGGAGTTGCAGATACGTCTGCTACCCGAAATGAGGAAACTGATTGCCCGTTACCAATATGTATCCGGCCCTTTCCTGTTCCCAGTCCTTACGGGTTCCCGCCCGGACTATATCGGTTATCAGAGTGCGCTGCGTGTTCAGAACAAGCGTTTGAAGAAACTGGGAAAGCTGGTCGGGGCCGACCTTTCGACTTATATTGCCCGTCATACCTGGGCCAGCGTTGCCGCACAGAAAGGGATACCGGAAGAACTTATCTCACAGGGTATGGGACATGAGTCTGTTAAAACGACCCGTATCTATATGGCGCTCCTGGATACCTCGCGGGTGGATCGTGCCAATGAAATCGTGATACATAAGAGGGCTTGTAAATCAAAGCCTGTTTATAAAGTCGTATTGTGAGGTGTGTTCTGTCTCTTAGGAAGAGACGGTCCGTCGGTGACAGTCAGTGTTAAAACTTTGCAAATGTACTAACTCTTTTTTATACTTGCACCATTTAGTACGGTGTTTTTCCATATGACTAGCCTTAATATTCATGTATTTACTGAATATTGTTACATCTTTTAAGAAAGAAGGCCTGTTGTTCATGCCTCTCTCCGGTTTTTCTATGTCTGTCTTTTTGCTTCTTTTTTGTTTGTTATCTATTGATTATCTGTTGTTTACTGTTTGTTTTCCTGTTGTGTCTCTCTTTTCCGGCAGGGATGCTAAATGATAAAACTTGAAAAACAAGCACTTTTCTACTTTTCCTTTTTTTCATCTTCCCGTTTTGTTTTCCGGATGTTGTCCCTGAGTGTTCTGCTCTTGCAGTATGGCACCATAAAACAGTTTGAAATCCCTGATTCTTGTGCCTTTTGTGTATCCCTGTTCCGTCTCTTCCTAAGAGACAGAATCCCTCTGACGGTTACCAAATCTAGTATTAATATAATGTATAGGGTTCTTTACTTATCGCTGCTGTATACCGGTTGTTTGTTGCTAACGACAAATATGTATGGACAACAAACCGCACTGAAAACGAATCTCCTGTTCTGGGCGACCACCACTCCGAATACCGGTGTGGAGTTCGGGATGGGACGTCAATTCACCATGGATATCTGGGGTGCCTATAACGCCTGGAAGTATCCGGATGATATGCGTCTGAATCTGTACCTGATACAGCCGGAAGTCCGTTTCTGGCCGTGCCGCAAGTTTGAAGGGCATTTCTTCGGGTTACACGGTCATTACGGTCATTTCAATGTCGGCATGATTCCGTTTATCTCCGGCCTGAAAGACCATGTGTTGAGAGGTGACCTTTACGGCGGCGGCGTAACCTATGGCTACCACTGGGCGGTCGGCAACCGCTGGGGATTGGAGGCGATGATCGGCGGCGGTTATGTTTCGATGAAATATACCAAATATAAATGTGCCGAATGCGCGGAGGCATCCGGTTCTTACAGCCGTAGCTATTTCGGCCCGACGCGTATCGGTTTTTCAGTCATCTATTTTCTACGCTAAAATAACTTGTCCGATGAAACATACCTTCTTCTATAATATATATGTATGGGCCGTTTGCCTGGTGCTTTTTGCGTTGCCTGCCGGCGCGCAGCATATCCGTGTCGTGCCGCAGCAGGTCTCTGTGCGTAACGACAGCCTGCAACTTCAGCTCGATATGGACCTGGAGGCAGTGAATGTGTCCGCAAGCACAGCCGTTATTTTTACCCCTCAATTGCTTGGACCGTCCAAACAACTTCTTTCTTTGCCCCCTGTCATTATCAGCGGCCGTATCCGTGAGCGTCAGGACCGTCGCGAACGGTATCTGTCTGCCAGCAAAGAATCTTCCGTCCCTTATATGCGCATCCGCGATACCCGGCATACGGGATCAAAGAAAATAACTTACCGGATGTCCGTCCCTTACACCTCGTGGATGCAGCAGGCTTCTTTATTACTCTGCCAGGAGGTGAAAGATTGCTGTGACCTCCAACTGCTGGGAGTGGATACGCTGGTGGGTAAACTCAGCTTAAACCATGTGCCGCAACCGATTGGTGAGGCTCCCGTTCCCGTGCCTGATACGGGATCGCAGAAGAAGCGTCCTCTTTCCCGGGCGAATATGACAAAAAATACGAAGGATCGGGCCGTTGCCCCTGCGATCCCGCATCGGGTGCGGGAACAGTCCGTCGATGTGACCGCTTACGAGTCGATGGTATCCTATCTGCATCCTGAAACCGGTCGGTCCGGCAAACGCCATACCGAGAGTGCCGTGCTCTATTTCGATTACCCGATCGGCAAGGACGATATTTATCCTGATTATAAAAACAACCGTGAAGAGATCGATAAGATCGACCGTATCATGGTGCCTTTGCAGGATAACCGCTTTACCTCAGTGGAGCGTATCCGTATCTGCGGCTATTCTTCCCCCGACGGTCCTTACGGCGACAATGAACGGCTGGCAAAAGCGCGTTCGGGGCTTTTTGCCTATTACCTGCGGAATGCATACGGCATTCCCCGCAACCTGGTGGAAGTTTCTTCGGTGGCAGAGGACTGGGAAGGACTGTCCGATCTTATGAGGCAGGAAAAACCTTCGTGGCAGGATGCCGTGCTCCGGGTGATCCGCCGTTACGGCATTTTCAACGGGCGTGAAAAGCAATTGATGGATTTAGAGGGCGGGACGCCCTACAGGGAGATGATGCGCCGTTACTTTCCGAAACTGCGGCGTATAGAGGTTGTCGTTCAATACGATGTCCGCAAAGTGGAGGGCGACGAAGCGGCAAAACTGATCTATACGCATCCCGACCTGCTGAGCCTGGAGGAGATATATGCCGTGGCACGCTATTACCGTCCCGGGACGGAACAATACCGTGAAGTCTACGAGATAGCCGCCTTTCATTTTCCGGATGATGTGGTGGCGAATGTGAATGCGGCCTCGGCTGTTATGCTGACGGGCGACCTTACATCGGCCTGGGATTATCTGCGCAAGGTGGAGGCGGACCCGCGTGCCTGGAACAACCTGGGCGTGCTGACGCTGATGGAAGGCGACCCGTCCGGTGCGGCGGTGTGGTTCCGTAAGGCGGTGGGTGTGGAACCCCGCAAGGCGCGGAAGAATCTGGAGATAGCTGAAAGTTATTTGGAAAGCGATGAATAGGAAACGGTCCCGGACATATTTCAAGCATTTGATTTTTATGATACTGACAGTACTGCAATCAAGCTGCACTTTCGGAGATGAACCCGGCGTTTGTCCCTACAATACCCGCCTGGACTATTGGTATGCAGGCAGCGGTAGCGAGAACCAGCTACCGGTCTACGTCGACAACCTCCGGCAGTACCTGTTCGACAGCGAGGGTGAACTGCTGGGCGTCGAACCCCTCCGTGGCGACAGTATCCGCGGCTGGCAGGGCAACCTGGCGGCGGGTGAATATACGGTCGTCCTCTGGGGCAACCTGGCGGACGACGGCAGTGACGGCCTGGCTATAGAGCCGGAATCCGGACAGAGGCTGGCCGATATGGAGCTGAGCGCCGTCACATCCGGTGCCCCTCCGGGATACCGGACGAACACCGGTCGGCTGTATTACGGTAACCTGACGTTTCGCGTGGAGGAAGGCCGGAGCTTCCGGCGCCGTGTTTACCTCTCGCATGCCCATGCCTCGCTGCATGTCACGGTGCAATGGATGGCGGATGCGCCGGCGGAAGGCGGTACCTACCGGATGCGGATGAAGGGGATCGCCTCGGAATACGGCTTTGTGAAAGGCTGGGAGAGTGAGGAACAGCCGGGGGGCGGTTCGTATGCGGTTCCATACATCGGCACCTCACGTACCAATCACGAGACACGTGCCTCGATGAATTACGACGGCGAAGTGACGGGCGAGTTCGTCACTTTCCGCTATACCTCAGGCACGCACCAGTTATGGAGCCTGTGGCGTAACGACGAACGTATCGTCGGCGATCTGGACCTGTACCGCTTTTTTGCCAAAAAACCGATGGATATGGACCGGAACATCGAGCAGGAGTTCGAAATCCTGGTCACGGTCTATGCCGATAAGATCATCGTCACGGAAGTTACGGAATCGGATTGGGACGAAGGCGGTGCGATCGGCTAACAGATAATTAATCCGGTACGGGAGCGTAGCGGATAGATATAAGCGTTCTTTGACATGGTGTAATTAATGGGAATTTTTAGGTAAGACTTGAAATATATTCTTTCATGGTTTGTGAAGAATATATATTTCCTTATATTTGCGCATTATCAATCAAAACAATTTAGTCTATGAAAAAAGAAAAATGTGTAAAAGCGGAAATCAATGCTGATGGCAGACAAGTTTCAATCTTATCATTAGGAAGAAATAATGATTACATTTCTTTGACGGATATTGCCCGTTATAAAAGTGATGATCCCAACGATGTAATAAAAAACTGGATGAGAGGAAAAGATGTTATCCAGTTTCTTGGCCTTTGGGAGAAATTGAATAATCCGGATTTTAAACCCGTCGAATTTGACGGGTTTAAAATGGAAGCAGGAACAAATGCTTTTACTCTTTCTCCCCAAAAATGGATTACAGCAACAAATGCAATCGGTATTATTTCAAAGGCAGGTCGTTATGGAGGGACTTTTGCCCATACTGATATTGCTTTTGAATTTGCATCCTGGATTTCAGCCGAATTTAAGTTGTATATTATTAAAGATTATCAGCGGCTGAAAAATGACGAAAATAGTAACTCCTCTTTAGGATGGAACTTAAATCGTGAACTGGTAAAAATTAATTACCGTATACATACCGATGCGATAAAGGAAAATCTTATTCCGGAATCTATGGCTAACAAATTACAGGGTATTGTTTATGCCAATGAAGCAGATATATTAAATGTGTCTCTTTTTGGAAAGACAGCCAGACAATGGAGAGATGAAAATCCCGGATTGACAGGTAATATCAGGGATTACGCTACATATCATCAATTGATCGTTCTTATAAATCTGGAGAGTATGAATGCTGAACTGATCAAGATGGGACTATCTCAAAATGAACGAGTATTGCGATTAAATAAAATGGCAATAGAACAAATGTCTTTATTGCTTCGTGATATATCTATAGAGCCAATCAAAGGGCTGAATAAGTAACCTTTCTTTTCCTATTAATTACATCCGTGTTTGAAAATGCACGGATGTACAATCGTTACATAATACTGGGTCCGGTATCATGCTGCTTTTTGTGCATCCATATGATTTTGAATTGAAAGAGATTTTTAAACATATAGTATTCACTTTAAAAGAGTAGTTATGAAAAAGACGTATTTAATGTTGCTTCTGGCCCTGTCCGGCCTGGGAAGCGGTTGTACAAACGATGACGGCACGACGGAGAGTCCGTCCGGTGCCGGCGGTGAGATCCAGCTGGTGTTCAGCGGGAGCGGTGAGAGCGAGGAATATACGAAGGCCATCGCTTCCAACAGTGAGAATGAGATAAAGAACCTGAAGGTTTATCTTTTTGCCTCGTCGTCGGCAGAAGCGGGTGATGACGAGTATTATTACATGGAAACCTGGTCGAAGACGGATGCAACCCCTACCGGAAACCAGTTCCTCCTTCAATCGTCGGGTTCTTCGTATAAGGCCTCGATCAAACCCGGAGAGTTGAAAGGCCTTCCGTATCTGACATTGGTCTGTGTGGCGAACCAGGACGACCTGTTTAAAGGTGACGGCAATGCTTTTGGCGGCCTGACCGCCGTAACGGTCGATGCCAACGGTGCGCCCCAGAATGCCGCTGCGGCAACCGACCTGGCCGATTTCAAAGCCGCCTATACGGCCAGTCTGGCAGCGGACGGTATCATCAAAACTCCCCTGGTCATGACGGGAATGGAGAAAACGAAGATCAGCGGGAGCGTCTCTAAAGTCGCCATTACGCTGAAACGTGTCGTTGCCCGTTTCGACATCGACAATACGACGGCGACCTCCCGTTTGACCATCACGCATATCGCTTTGGGACAGGGCCGTCCGAACGCCTCCCTGTTTGGTGCGGCACTGGCGGAGGTAACGCCTCCTGCGGGTGTGATGACCTATGCCGACGTCGAATACAAAGGAGAGAACGCCAACCAGGGAACCCTTGAAAGTGCCCTTTACGTTTATCCGAACCTGGCCACGGATAAGAGCTTTTTGATCATTAAGGGTACCTACAGCAGCCCGTCTACAGGCCAGCCGATAGATGTGACCTATAACATCCCTATCGTCAAAACCCCTGAAGACGCCACCCCTACAGAGCCTGCCAATTACATCGCCATCAACGCCAACAGTCGTTACAAGCTGCACATCACGGACGTGACCGAATCAAACATCTTCTCCACCTTCGAAGTGGAAGACTGGACTTCGGGCGGTGGTGTGATAGTCAAACCGGGTAACGATGCACCTGTATTCGATGCAGCCACCGGATTTACCGCTGCCGACGGAGGCAATATCGCGGATATCCCGGTCGCAGTAACCTATGCCGGGGGAGCAACTTCCACCACTGAATTTAAGGTAGTGGATGGAAAATCCTTTAAGACAACCCTCGCTGCCACCGGTAAAATCCGTGCAGAGAAAGCCCCGGCAACCAAAGCCGATGTGGCACCCGATGCCTGGCTGACCTTCGATGCCCCGACTTACGAAGAGAAGGACGGCATATGGTATACGACATTCGTATTCAAATCTACCGACGCAACGGGAAAACAACCTGTAAACGTTACTTTCATCAACGACGCCGCCTCTTACGATCCCGACCTGTGGACCACGCTGACATTCTACGGCCCGCTGGCCGCCCCGTCCCTGAAAGAGGTGGCAAACGGACACAGTACCGGAAACGCGGTGGATATCGCAGCGTCTACCGCCACGATGTATAAGCTCAATAACAGCCTTATCAAAGTGGAAGCCATGTGTATCGAAGGGGTAACGGTGGAAGTCCCTGCCGGATTCAGCGCGGAGGCCGGTGAAACGAATGGTTATACGACTGTTTATACGGTAAAGATCAATAAAGTATCAGAACTGGTAGGTAACGAACAGAAAATCACGTTCAAGAACAAGGAAGCGGGTGACGTTAAAACCGAATTGACCGTAACCCTGGCCGAACCGGGCATGACCATGGAAGAAGGAACCGATACGAACAATGCCGCTGATGTGACCGGCAATACGATCAAGGTCGACCTGGACGTTCTGGCCACCGGAAACTTCACCTTCAAGGTAAATGCCCCGCAAGGCCTTACAGCGGGAAGCCTGGAGTGTCCGTGGCTGACAATCACCGAAAGCCATGCCTGGGCGGATACCGACGGTAACCGTTATGCCGAATATACGGTTGCAGCCAAAGGCGGCACTCCAGCCAACTTCGATGACTTCGACATCCTCTTTACCAATGCCCTGGCGGGAGCAGCCAACCTGACCGTCACGCTGAACAAGGCCGCCAGCAAACCCAAACTGGAAGCCGCCACAGCAGGAACAGCCAGCGACTTCAACGGAACGGTCTCATTCCCTGACGCAAGCACAGCAACAGTCGACATGTATAAAGCTAACGGCAGTAAGGTGTATGTAAAAATGACCTGTGATGAAGCAGCCGCCTTTGCCAGTGTCACCGGTCTGAGTATGACTAAAGAATCTGACGATAATTACGAGGTCAAAGTAACGGATGCCACCCAGTTTACAGCCGGAGCCACAACGGTTATCACCGCTAAAAACAGCAGTGATGAAACCCGTACGGCAACACTGACTATAACCTGGTTGGATCCGGCGATAACATTTGAGAAAACGTTGGATACAGCCAGTGCAGGAACGATAGTGGGTGATGATATTAATGTAAATGGGACAACCTTTAAAGATTCATACGGAACAATCAAAGTAAAAATCAAAGGTTATAAAGGTTCCGTTATTGCTGTCTCGGATGTCAGCAGTGCTTGGGTCGGCATTGCGAATCCTCCTTCTGTTATAGCGGAAGATGGTACGGCAGAAATTACGATTTCTGCAGCAACGGCTGTAAATGCAGATGCTACAAATGATATAACAATCACTGTAACGAATGCGATTACCGGCGGAGGTGATAAAACGATTACGTTGAAGAAACAATAAACTGTAAATAACAAAAAAAAGAATCATGAACATAAAATATAAACTATCCAGCATCGCCGCCAGCTTCCTGCTGGCCGCCTGCACCAGTGAAAACACACTGGAACCCCCGACGCCTCCCGACGAAGGCACGGCATCGGCAAACAACACCCGTGAAGTCCTGTTATCCCTTAAAAACAAACTGAAAGTCAGCCCTGTCGGAACGAAAGCCGGCGATGTGATCGCCACGGTGGAGGAAAACCATATCTACAGTCTCGACGTCTACGTTTTCGGTTCCAAGACGGAGGGAGGCGACTACACCTTCCTGCAACAGTTTTATTACCGTGAAGACGCCCGCCAGATTGTCGACGGCGAATACGCCACCAGCTTCACCCTGAATACGGGAGCCGACAACTCGACCGCCCTGCTGAAAATGCAGAAAGGTCTTTTCGTCAAAGTCTACTGTATTGCCAACAGCACCAAACTGATCGATGCTGCCGGTGCAGAGTTCGCCGGCTTCCAGCCATTGGTACAGACGAAACCCGGCCAGCCGGATAACGTTGTCACTCCCGGTGTGCCTACCGAGACAGCCTTCAAGGCGCTCCATACCGCAGTCCTGAAAGCCGACGAGCCGACCGATATCCTGAAAACCCCGCTGCCTATGACCGGCGCCTACACCACGCCGCTCGACCTGACCGATTTCTCCGTCTCCGCCCGTACGCAACTGGGCTTCAAGCTGACCCGTATGGTCGCCCGTTTCGATGTGGAGAACGATGCGTCGAAATCGATGTTCACCATCGAATCGGTGAGTATGGGCAACGGACGTACCGGCGCCACCTATTTTCCGGTGAAGGTCCTGGGAACCGAGCCGGCTGCCGACGGTGACCTGATCACCTATCCGGTCCGCGACTATGTAGCCGACCAGACAACCGCGAGTCCCAAAGGAACAGGTGTTTTCTATTCCTATCCGAGTCCGGTGGGCGACGGCGGTTACCTGATCTTGAGCGGTACTTATGCCGCCAACAAGACCGACAATATCCCGGTCACCTACAGGGTCCCCTTCAAACCCGCAGGCAACGAGACGGGTAACTATATCGAAGTGGCGCATAACCACCGTTACATGGTCAAGATCACCGATGCCGACGAATACCATCTGGACTTCACGCTGAATGTGGCTGACTGGGCGGACGAGGGCACAGTCGACAATTACAAGCCGGATAACGACTTTTCCAAAGATGCGTTGGCCCTGGCCGATGTAGGTAATAGCCCGGAAGTGAAACTGCTCGCAGACGGCAGGGTGATGATGACTACCGAAGCTGCGAAAACACTGGCCTTTACCATCGCATCGAACAATGTGAAGGTGGAGGGCATCACCGAAAAACTGGATTATGCCGGTGGTGACGAATGGCTGGTCGTAGATGGTGAGAGGACGAACACGACGAAAGCCTCCATGCTTACCACATTTACGTATAAGACGGCGGACGGTATCGGCAGCATGAGCAATTTCCGCCCGGTAACCATCCAGCTTACCAATGTAGCCAGCGGCAAGACATTGGATGTAATCGTTGTACCGAAAGACCAGACAGGTCCGGAGATCAGCCTGGTGGAAGAAGAAAGTAACGACAATACCTACAATGCGGCCACCCGGACGGTGACGCTCCTGAATGAAGACGGGCAGGCCATCCAGCTGAAAGCGACTGCCGTTGCCATACCGGGCGAATCGCCCGAGACCGGAAGCAGTACTGTTTCGGCGGACAACTGGATTCAGGTATCTCCCGCCAGCTCTGCGGAAGCCGAAGGTGTCTATACGATAACGTTGCCGACGGCAAAGGATAATGCGACGTACACGACTACGCTGACGTTTACCTCTACGGCAACAGGTGCGAAAACAACAGTGAATGTGAAACTAAAAGAAGCCTCCCCATCCATCTGATGAATAAGCGCGATTTAGTAGTATCCCTATCCGAACGCCTCTCCCTGACCCAATCCCAATCCGTTGAGATTGTGAACGCCTGGGAGGGCGTTCTCACGGACGCATTGCAGTCCGGTGAACGGCTCACGCTGCAAGGCTTCGGTACTTTTTTTGCCTGGAGCCAGACCGAGCGGACAGGACGCAATCCCCGAACGGGTGAGACCTGCCGCATCGAGGCGCGTGTCAGTGTGAAGTTCAAGCCCGGCAAATTCCTGCTGGCCGCATTGAACGAGAAAAAGAATGATTGTCAATCAACAAATGAAAATAAAGATGAGACTATTTAATAAGTTATATGGAATCAGCCTGTTTACCCTGCTTCTCTCTGTGGCGTCCTGCACCAGCGAGACGGAGGAACAGCACCGGACGTCTGCCCCGGACCCCTCCGGAAGCGAGGCCCGCCGTGAAGTGATACTAACGCTTAAAAACAAATTGTCGGTCGTAAAGACCAAGGCCGGTGATGCGATCGCCACAACCGATGAGAACAAAATCTCGTCGCTCGACATCTACGTCTTCGGCAGTACGACCGAGAATGGAACCTACACCTATCAGGAACGTTTCAGCTATCGTGAAAGCAGTGCGGAGATGCCGTCGGGCAATGATGTGACGCCTCTCGATCTGACGGCAGTCGGTAGCGACGGCAAACAGACGAATGCCCTTTTATCCCTGAAAAAAGGCTTGTTTGTCAAAATCTACTGCATCGCCAACCAAAGCAAGTTGATCGATCCGGCCACTGATACCGTGTTTAATGGCTTTATTCCGCTCGTGCAATCGAATCCGGGACAACCGGGTAACACTGTCACGGAAGGAACTCCGACCGAGTCCGATTTCCTGCTCTTCAAAAGTATCCAACTCGACCCCGCATCGGCAACCGATATCCTGAAAACCCCGCTGCCCATGACCGGGGCCTATGCTACGCCGCTCGACCTGACCGATTTCTCAGTCTCGGCACGTTTGCAACTGGGTTTCCGCCTGACCCGTTCGGTGGCTCGTTTCGATATCGTGAATGATGCTGCCACCTCTAAGTTCACGATCCAATCGGTCAGCATGGCGAATGGCCGTCGGGGAGTAAGTTTCTTTCCTTTAAAAGTTACGGGTACTTTGCCGACAGCCGCTAGCGGCGATCTGATCACCTATCCCGCCCGCCCGTTCGATGGAGAGAAAGCAAATGCAGGTAACTGCCTTGGCGCTTTCTATACCTGGCCCAGTCCAATGGGAGATGGCGGTTACCTGATCTTATCGGGGACTTATGCCACTAACCAGACCGAAAATGTCCCTGTCACCTATAAAGTGCCTTTCAAACCCGAAGGAGATGGCAACTATATAGAAGTATCCCAGAATCACCGCTACACGGTCAATATTACTAAAGCCGACGAATATCATCTTGACTTCACGATCAACGTGGAAGACTGGACGGACGAAGGTAATATAGATGATTATGAGCCGGGTGGGGAAGCGGGTGGAGAAGGACTCATTGTTGGAACAGCAACAGGAGTAGAATATAATAAAACACAACGTACCATAACAGTCGCTTTGGATGAGATTACTGATTTTAAAATATCCGGCAGTTCAGCCGCAGGATATTTTGTATCCAAATATTATATAGATAATGATAAAGATCATGACTGGTTAAAGATTACCGGACCTGATGGTGTGATAAATACAAAAGCCGAAAACAGTGCAAGTGAATATACAATTTCTCTAAACACAGATTATCATGGTACCGATTTTCCCCTTGCATATCTCCGTTTTACCGACAAAATATCGGCGAAAGAAAGCATTATGATGGTTCAGGCTATATCCGCTCCTAGATTTGATCGGGTTGTAAGTTCTTCAACAGGTGCATCCTATGCTGATGAGGTTATTACTTTTGATGTAAAGAAGGCCGTACAAACTTTTGATATTGAAATGGAAGTCTTTTCCGCAATTGGTTCAATGGTAGACAATCTACCTGACTGGTTAACGGTTTCACCCGCTACAATTGCAGAGACAAGTGGAAACTACAAATTTACGTTAACCTCTTTGCCGGATCCTTTTCCCAAAGCTGCGTTTGATGAAACAAAATTAGAAATGATCAATTTGTCTGACGAAAGTAAGATAACAGAAATAGCAGTAAAAATGGTTGCCAATAATCCGGAGATCATAACAGCTCAACCCACTATCGCAACTTCATCTGGAAGTTTGTCTTATTACGATGCAGCCAATAAAAAGATGTATTTGTTTAATGATAATTCCACTGTGAAATTGACTGTATTTTCTTTAGGAGGTTGTAAGGTAGTTAATGCACCAAGCTGGATGACTGTAATTCCCGGAACGACAAATAATACAATGGAGATTACATTTAAACAGGCTTCTAGTACTAGTACCGAAAATATTTCTGCAACAATAAAAATACAGAACTTACTGGATGAAACCAAAAGTATATCTCTAACAGTTTATCAGAAACTACAAGGTCTTCGTTTACAGGATTTCTACGGAAGCAATAGTTATAGCTATTTAGAAAACTCTATAACGGCTACAACTCCCAGTGTCGTTTATTTTCCTACTCAAAGAAATTATTTTGAATTTAAAGTACGCTCGCCTTTTGGCATAACGGCATCAGATAATACCAGCTGGATAAATACTCCGTCACAGACTGCGACACAAACACTTTCAAATGGAGATATATTAACGACAGTCAAAGTGACAATGTATAATTATATATCTGCCGATATGTGTAATACAAGACGTAAAACAGGAGTAATAACTCTTACTGCTGCAAAGTCTGCCCAAACAAAAAAAATGAATATAAAAACGGAACATATAACTGTAAATATTCTAGGACATGATGCTCCTCCCTCTTTATTAACAATAGACCCCGGCGATAGATCTACTTGGATGTGGATGTCACAAAATGTAGGAGTGGGAAATGCTGTTGTGAATTATTCGACATGGAAAAGTAAGTGCCCGTCAGGTTGGACATCAATGAATGCGGGTACATTAAGTAGAGCTATGTCCGGACAAACCTTTGGAGCGAATACGGGTGAACATCCTTATAAATCAACTGCAGTTAGGAATTATATGCAAGGGGCAGGTCTTCCTTATCTGGCAATTGATGGGGCAGGGAATTTTATGTATGTATCATATGGAGATAGCTATGTATTGGGTTATACAACAAATGATTTAGCTTTTCGTTGTGTGAGAACTTATAATTCTTCTACAGATAATTAATTTTTTATTCATTAAATTGTTTATTATGGCAAATTACACCAAATTCTGGAAGGTCTGGCTCCGCCTGAACCTCCTGACAAAAGATGTGGATAACGACTACACAGCCGAAGTATCCACCATGAAAAACTCGTTGCGTAACGAAGACATTGCGCAGCGGATAGTAAATGAAGGTTCGGAATACAAGTACGATACCTTGTTATCAATCATTAACCAGCATGACCGCATCATCCGTGAAGCGGTTATGGACGGTTACAGTGTATTAACGAAAACGTGCCAATACACCCCGCGTGTGCTAGGTCCATGGATCGGCTCGAGTGCTAAATTCGACCCGGAGAAACATAAGGTGACGCTCGATATCACGCTCTCTTCTGAAATGCGCGAAGCTTTGAGTCATGTCGGAGTAGAAGTTCTGACGGTGAAGGATAGCGGTGCCAATATCGGCTTAGTTATCGATACGGTCACCGGCCTCTCCAATGATACCATCACTCCCGGCGACGATATCCGTATTGAAGGCGAAAAGATCCGTGTATCCGGTGAAGCCGCAGGTGTCGGTGTCTTCTTCATCGCCAGCGACGGCACGGAGCATCCCGTCACTCGCCGCCTGACAACGAACGATCCGAAATGCCTCCTGGCCCGTGTCCCATCAGACTTGGCAGACGGTCAGTACACCTTACGTATCGTCACCCAGTTCTCCAACACAACCACCCTGTTGAAAGAGCCCCGTACCATCGAGTACGAACGCCCTCTCACCGTAGGCACGGGTGGAAGTGGCGATGGTGACCGCCCCGAAATCGAATAACCTCCCCGCGTCGCATCGAGGCGCCGCCTTACGTCTCTCCGCGACGCACCCCATCGTCTCCCCTAAACGCAACGTTACGTCTCATCGAGACGCCGCACGGCGTTTAAGGGAGACGGTAATTTTACATCTCTAATTAATCTATTACGTGATATAATATCCTATATTTATATGAGAAAAAATAAAGTTATGAATGCAGCCGTAAGAAAATTACCGATAGGCATACAAAGTTTTGAAGATATAAGGAACCAGGGTTTTTTATATGTTGATAAAACAGCCTTGATTTATAAAATGGCAACTATGGGAAAGCCTTATTTCCTGAGCCGTCCCCGCCGTTTTGGTAAAAGTCTGTTGTTGTCTACCATTGAAGCCTATTTTCAGGGGAAAAGAGAGTTGTTTAAAGGACTGGCTATCGAGAAACTGGAAACGGATTGGCTGGAATATCCTGTGTTGCATCTGGATCTGAATGCAGAAAAATATACTTCTATTGAAGCATTAACATATATACTGGAACGTCATATCAACGGATGGGAAGATACTTGGGGTAAAGATACGCGAGAGAATAGTTTGTCTGACCGTTTTATAGGTGTGATAACACGTGCTTACGAAAAGACAGGACGTCAGGTCGTTGTTTTGATAGATGAATATGATAAGCCTTTGTTACAGGTATTTAATGATGAAAAGCTGCAAACGGAATACCTAAAGACTCTGAAAGCGTTTTATGGCGTATTGAAAAGTGCGGACCGTTATTTGCGGTTTGTTTTTAATCCGTTTAGCTTATTGAATACGTTGAGTTTTAGCCGGTTTGGAAGTTACTGGTTTCAAACCGGTACACCGACATTTTTGGTGGAATTATTAAAGCAGAGCGAATACGATTTGCGGACGTTAATCGATGGTGTGGAGATGAAAGAGTCTGCTTTCTCTGAATATAGGGTAGCCGAAAATAATCCGATCCCATTGATTTATCAAAGCGGTTATCTGACGATAAAGGATTATGATGAGCGTTTCCATCTTTATACTTTGCGATTTCCCAATGATGAGGTAAAATATGGTTTTCTTGATTTCATAACTCCGTTTTACACATCCGTCGGCGATGAAGACAATGGTTTTTATATCGGTAAATTTGTTCGTGAGTTGGAAAGTGGCGATGTGGACTCTTTCCTTACACGTTTGAAAGCATTCTTTGCTGATTTTCCGTATGAGTTGAATGATAAGACTGAACGTCATTATCAAGTTGTTTTTTATCTGGTATTTAAACAGATGGGGCAGTTTTGTGATGCGGAAGTACGGAGTGCCCGGGGGTGTGCGGATGCTGTAGTTAAAACACAAGATTCTATCTATATTTTTGAATTTAAACTGAATGGTTCTGCTGAAGCGGCTTTAAAACAAATCAATGATAAAGGATACCTGATACCCTATATGGCTGATAACCGTAAACAGATAAAAGTCGGCGTTATGTTCGACGCCTCCGAACGTAATATCGGACAATGGCTTATTGAAGAATAAAAAAGGAATAGCCGTCTTATTCCCTGAATGAATAGACGGCTGAGATATTGATAATGTCCTGATGTAGCGGAAGCGCCCAGACAACTGTATTATCCGGAGTTATTTCTACCAGTAGTGGTTGCGATTTATCTTTACTATGTCCGTTCCAGTTACTTATCAGCGTGTTTCCGTTGTCATACCGGACCAGTTCGGCAACAAACAACAAAGAGATGTTCTGTAAGTCGTCGCTTCCGACTTTTCTGACAATCTGTTTGCCGGCGGGGTCTATCTCCACGAAATTATGTGCATCGCCGCAGGATACCAGCCAGTTTCCGTTTTTCAGTATCTGGATGGCGAAGGGATTGCCACCGCATTCGACTCTATTGATAATTTCCTTTTCTTTAGTCATTTCAACTACTTCCCCTTTCTCCATCAGTGGTATCAGGTAAGTGTTTTGCGGTGTCTTTATAATCTGGCGGAACTGGTCGTGCACACCTGTGATGCTGGTGTCAAACTTAATCTCTTCGACAGGATGGCCTTGCGGGTCGAGTTCGATGATGCGGGAAGGGGTGCCGCAGATTGCCAGCATGTAATGGCCGGAAGGTAGCTGGGTTGCGGTGAATAATTCTTCCCCTTTCTTTGCTTTGAAGTCCCACACCGTCTGTTGGTCACGGGTAATCATCCGGGCACCGGAAGTGTAGGCATACAGGATATTTCCTTCCCTGGTTATTTCAACATCGTTGCAGTCTTCCCCTTTGTTAAGCGGGTGACTCCATTCTATCTCTCCTGTTTTTTTGTCGAGAATTGCTACCTGTTTCCAGCCACAGCCGGAAACAAGCAACTTTTCTCTGGTATTGCTGCACGAGCAACAAGTGCTAATTACTACTACAATGCAAAACAGATATTTAAAATAGCGTTCTATCATTCTTCAGTCATTACTACACGGAATCCAACATTATATACTTTCTGATATTCACGGTACGGCAGGCGGAAAGAAGATGTCGAACGGTAAGGACGGTCGTACCAGGAACCTCCGCGTACAACCCGTTTGCCGTTTTCCGAAGACAATTCGTTTCGTCCGTCATTTTCGTTGTACGGGTAAGGCAGATAGGAAGACAAGGTCCATTCCCATACATTTCCGTGCATATCGAACAAGTCCCATGGATTGCGGACGTAACGTCCTACCGGTTCGGAGATGAAACCTCCGTCGTTGTAAGTCGTGTCGCGCGGAATCCAGTCGTCGTATTTATTGGGATTCTCTATCACCATGGCGCTTTCGTAGAATTTATAAGCGGTACAGGCGGCAAATTCTTTCAGCTTGATGTCTCCCAGGTTGGCATAGCGTGAGAAATCAGCCGACATGTCACCATACCAGAAAGGCGTATCGCTTCCGGCACGGCAAGCCCATTCCCATTGCGCTTCGGTAGGAAGCGAGAACTTCATGCCTGTCTTTTCGGATAACCATTTACAGTAATCCATCGCTTCCTGCCAGGAGATGCGTACGGCCGGCTGGTCGGGGTGGTTCATGGAATAGCCTTTGCGTCCGAACTGGTAGCCGTGGCGGTGTTCGTCGCGACTATCGTGTGCCGGGTTGTAGGCCCTGAACTGTGCGTTAGTGATTTCGAAACGCCCCATCCAGAAAGGTTTGTCTACCTGTACGATTGTTTGGGGCAATTCGTCCGGATGCCGGTCGCTACCCATGATGAAGGAACCTGCCGGGATTTTCACCAATTCCAGAGTAATACCGTTACCCAGCGGGATGCTTTTCTGGAAGTTGCCTAATGCCAATTGTTTCCATTGCGTGTTGTCCCATTGTGCGTATGATTTTTCGGTCGGGTCATAAAGAGGCCATTTAGCCAGCAGGGTATCGCCTAACGGTTTCTGTTCCTTTTCAAATCTGACGGGTTCTATATTCTGCGGGATTTCCGGTAACCATTCGGCTGTCGATTCCGGGGCACCGAACATTTCGCGGTATAGCTCACGAAGTTCATTACTCTTTTCTGCATCTTCAAACTTCGGAATGTCAGAACGGCGTCCGTGGAAAGGTGCATTGAAGTCTATCCAGCAGGCTAGCTTCTCCATAGACTCTTTATCCAGTTTAACGCCGTAATGCCCTTTCTGGAGAATCTGCATCAGTTCGGTCTGATCGGCATGTACGTCCATCGGAACCAGCATGTGCATATCGCTTTCGATACCCGGCCGACGCACGTAACGGTGCAGGTTGGCATACGAAAGTGTAAAATGTCCGCCGTTTTTCCAGGCTCTTCCCGATATGTTTGAAGTCCAGTCATTAATCCATTTGTCCCCTTTCAGGTACGGTTTTCCGGGTTTGTCCTGATTGTGGCAGGAGATACAATATTTATCCAAAACGGGTTGTACTTCGTGACGGTAGCTGAATCCTCTCTCTTTCCCGTACCATTCTTTGATGGCCTGCGGTTTTTGCAGGGATGCTTTTGTCCGCTTCGGAATGGCTATTGTTGATTTTTCTTCATGGCAACCGATACAAGAAACCGTTTCGCCCGGCATTCCGGTAAACCAGCTTCTCATAACCTGTAATGCTTTTCCCTCTGCATCCAGCGGTTGTACGAATATGGCCGTATTGGCCGGGATTGTGAACATGGCCGAGCCGTCTTCTTCGACATCCACTTCGCCCAGGATTCGCTTGATATCCCATGGGCCGTCCATACCGATGGTGCCCAGCAATCCGCCTTGACCCCACGGGCTGAAGCTGAAAGAACCGATGCGTAGTTTCTTTACTGTACCACGCGGAATACCTTTTAGTCCTTCACCTTCATAAATATCTTGCAGGAAAACAGTGGAAGTTGAAGATGCCAGGTTGATACGGTCGGGGATTACATTCGGTGATTTACGACTGTCCATTAGTACCGGTTCAAGGTAGGCAACGTTTTCCTCTTCGGCAATCAGAGTACGGTTATCGAACGTGTCGACCAGATAAAGTCCCCACAAGCTTTCCGGGTTTTCCTTCATGGAAACCAGATAGTATGTATCGTTCAATGGATACGGTTGCAGGAACTGCGGCCATATACCGTCGGGCAGGCGGTCGCGAACGACAGCTTCCACTTTTCTGCCGGCATACGGGATTTCGGCAACAACTCCGTCCGCTTCGTGGCGGCCTTTATTGGTATCGATGATCAGCATGCGTCCGCTGCGCGAAACGCTGTGATGACCGGAGGCTATGCCAACCACGGCTGATGGTCGTCCCGGTATGGGGCGGGCATTGAAGAATGAAGTCGGGAAGTAGGAGTTGGAACCATAGAAAGCCGATTGTGTGGTGCCGTCCGGATTCATGGTAAACAGCAGGCGCGAATTGGAATGGGGCAGGTCGGCATACTCCCAACGCTGGTAGAGCACAGTACCGTTGTCCATCATGACCGGTCCCCAATTGCTGTCCTGGTCGTATGTCAACTGACGGGTTTGTTTTGTTTTTGGATCATACAGGAATAATCCGCACATTTTATTTCCTCCATCTGTACAAGGCAGTCCGAGGAAGGTACCTGTCGAACAGAAGATGTATCGTCCGTCCGGTGTATAACATCCGTCGAAGCTGTCGAAATCTTTATATGTATCCGGGGTTAGTTGATGGGCTTTACCTGTGGTCAGGTCGAGTTCGAACAGATGCCAGCGGTCGGAGGTACCAATGGAAGAAAACATAAGTTTTTTCCCGTCGAAGTGTGGTTCCGGATCGGTGATGATTTTTCCGTCTTCCGGTTTGTACAGGAGAGATTGTTTTATTTTATCAGGGTTGACGGTTAATGAAACAAACTCGTTGGTCCAGCCTGCTTTCGGATTTCCAATCTCCGAATTATTCTGGAAATTGGAAGGGGCGATGCCCAGTTGCCCGCTCATGGCTGTACGGGCCTTATCGCCCAGCGTCCGGCGGATAGCTACCACCTGTTTGTCCGCCAGCAAAGGATTGGCCAGCAGGGCGGCATCCAGTTGTTTCAACAGTTTCTTTGCCTGTTTTTCCGCTTTGGGGTCCTTGGCTTTCAAACCGCTGATAAGTGTTTCCTTATCGGTTTTCAGTTCGCTGAGCGCTTTCTCCCAATCTTTATCGGGGTGGTAACTGTCAGGATATTTCTTTTTCAGGTTATCTATTGCCGATTTGTATTTTTCCGGTGAGTAATAGGTAAGCCTGTTAATCAGGCTTTGCCAGGAGTCCTGCGCCGAAAGGAGGAACGGACTACATAGTCCGGACACGATAAGTAATGCTGTTATAAGCCGTTTCATAGCGTAATTAGAATTATGTGATAAGATGAAGTTTAGTAATTACAAAAGTAAAGGCTATCCGGCTATAATCTTTGACAAAATAAGATGAATACTTTGCATAATCCGATATTGTACATTTAAATATTATTCCTACATTTACACCGGTTAACTAATAAATGTCTGATATGCTTGTCTCTTATTCTCCTTACGACCTGTCGTTACCCTTACTTTATGCTGACTATTCCCGGGTTGAAACCTGGTGGAATTATCAGGATGTCATCAGTCCGTTTTACCGGCTTTACCTGATTACGAAAGGGAAAGGAAAAGTCTATATTAATCAGAAAGGATACGAACTATTGCCTGGACAACTCTTCCTTATACCCAAGTTTGCTTTCCATAGTTATGAATGCGATGACTTTATGGAACATTATTATATCTGTTTTTTCGATGAGACGAAAGGAGGGAAAGGTATCAGCAATCCGATGAAAATGGATTTGCAGATAGAGGCTACTCCGATGGATTATTCCCTGATGGAACGTTTTTTGGCGCTGAACCCGTATAAGTCGTTGCCAACGTCCGACCCGAAGCATTATGATAACGACAGGAATATTTATACCCGGGAGGATGAGGTTTCGGTTTCGACATTCTCCAATCTGGTAGAGAGTAGCGGTATCCTGCTGCAACTGTTTTCTCGCTTTATAACGGAAGAGTGTTTGCTTTCACCGGAGGCGAACAGCTTGTATGAAAAACTGGATGTGGCTATACAATATATAAATAAGCATCTGGACAAGCGTATCTCTGTCTCGGTTCTGGCTGATTTAATGTGTATTACTCCCGACCATTTTTCCAAAGTCTTTAAACGGATTATTGGCATGCCTCCCTGCGAATATATCCAGATGAAACGAATCGAACGGGCACAGACTTTACTGCTTACTTCCCATATGTCGATTATCGAAATTGCGGAAAAAGTAGGCATCACCAACCTTTCCCAGTTTTCCCGCCTGTTCTCAAAGATGGTCCGTTGTTCCCCGAGAGAGTATCGTGTAAAACAATTCAATGAATTGAAGTCGGATAATCATTCTATATAATAAAAATATCTCCCTACTGAAACAAATGCTTCAATAAGGAGATACCTGTGATGCTATCCGGCAGGCCGAGGATTTGTTACTTCTTCAGTTTTATCACTTCCGGAGTTCCTTTGGTAATGTAACGGATGATTACTTCGGGAGCGTCTTCACTGGTCTGTTCACAGGAGAAGGCTACGGCTGATAAGCCTGCGGGAAGTACGGCATTTCCCTGGGGCTGCACTTCGCTGATTACATTATAGTTCTTATCGGTTACTACGGCCTTGCCGTCGAATGTGTAAAGCAGATACTGGCGGTCTGAAATCTCGCAGGGGAACTTAATCACCCCCTGAGGCGTGGTGAATGACGGGTCTTTGATGGTTCCGTCTCCATCTACTTTCAGGCGGATGGCATATGTGCTTTCGTAGGGACTGCTCCATGACCAGTCGGCACCGCCCGGTTGTCCCGGTTGCATTTCGGACAGGTTGCAACGGAAATGTTTGGATATATAGAGCGGATACAGGTTGTAGTTCTGTTCGTCTGTTTTTTCCAAGTGCCATTCTGTTTGCGGATCTCTCAGACGGGCTTTCTGCTCGTCCGTGAATGCTTCTGCTTCGCGCAGCTTATCCCAGTTTTTGATCGCTTCCAGTAATTTATCGATCTGTCCGTGACGGCGCAGTGTGTTGCTGTTGATCGTCATCGCATAACCGGCATCGAAACCAGCTGATTCGGATAAAGCCCATTCCAGGTCTTCGAGAGAAGAACATTCGAAATTACGGTCGGCCAAACGGATCAGGAACCAACCCAGCATGCGTGGGAAAAGATTACGTTTGAAGAATGCCTGGTTTTTGATACGATTTTCAACCTGACCGGTGCGCATCGCTTCGCCCCAGGGTTCACCCCAGTTCATACGAGTGTGGATGTGCCATAAGTTATGGCTGAGGCGGCTGGCATCGTTAAGCACATTCTGGTCGAGCTGATTGTAGAAGCGATAGACGAAACGGTTGTTTGCATATTCGTCCTGACCGGTGTAGGAACATCCTTCCAGACCGTCGAAGGATATCTGGCGGATACCTGTTTTATTCATTATCTCAGCCAGGCGGTCAGCGTATTTATCTTGCAGGACCAGATCAGGGAAGAGGGTTTTGTAAGGGTAGTCCCAGAGTTTGTACAGCGGTGTTTTCTGTGAATGGCTGGCGGCTGTTGTTCCCCAGGCACCTCTTTTACAGTTTTTCAGCAGGATGTTTTCTCCCTGCTCTTCTGTTGTGCCGTAAGTAATCAGCTCTTTGTCGATCTGAAGGGTGTTGAGCGTCATCGGCATGGAGAACAGGTCTGACTTTTTGATTGTAATGTCGGTCTGGTCTTTGTTCAGATCGGCTGTCAGGGTGAGTATGCCTTGTTTCAGCAAGTGGTCGGAAGGAACCGGTGTTACATAGGCGTCGTTTGTAGTCGTGAAGTTACTGAGGGTATGGACACCGACAGCGATACCCTGTGCCTTTGCCTTGTCTACCATCTTCTTTACGCCTTCATCCCCGCCTTTGGTGAATTTGGGGTCCCAGTTGAAATGTCCCCAGTCCAGGAACGGGCCACTATGGTAAACGTATTCGAAACCGGCAATCTTAGCCTTGTCCAGGATCATATCAAAATTGTCTTCCGAGAAATCAGAGATCAGATATGATTTCATGGCTGCGCGAGCTGTTTTCCCCCATTCGCCGTCGAACATCGGGTGGGGAAGTCCCTGCTCGATTTCAATCTCGCCGATACGGGCTAAAGCATCTGTATTCTTACAGCCGAAGAGAGCGATTTTTGAACCTTTTATCAGTCCGTCTTCCCCTTCGACCGGAAGGACCAGTGATTTCTGTATTTGCTGTACTTTGCGATATTCCTGTTTGTTTCTTCTGCGGGCGGAGAAATGGAATACCGTCCCGTCAGAAATATCGGCGGCTGCCAGTTTGAAGTCCGGGATGCTGGCAACCGACAGTTCAGCAGATTTTCCTTTATAATCGTATGTGCTGGTAATCAATTGTCCGTATTCCTCAGGGATACCGGCATTCGTTTTAATGTTCAGTGCCTGTATACCGAAGGCAACGCCGTTACCCTGTGCGACACCGACCACGTCTCCAACAACTTCATTGATCGTAACAGCTAACGGGCCGAACAGTAATACGTCGTATTTTTCCGGGATATTTGCTACCTCCAATGTGATGCAGACATCGCTTTCCTTATGTTTCAGTGTGATTGTGCCGCCGTCGGACATCGTTAGTTTAAGTTGGTTTCCGCTGGCGCTCATTTTGGACGGTGTTATGAGTTTGTTGTCCGTGCAGGCCGTTACGAGCGGATATTTACCCGTATGAAGAATGTCCTTGCCTTCTACCAGGATAGAAGAAAAGTAACCTTCATTGTTTATCCCTATTTGGGTGGAACGGGTTTTCAGATTTACATGCTGGGCCCTGGCCTGAAAAACCAGCGCGAAGGCAAAAAGCAGCACTAGTCTGCCAATTACAGAGAGTCGTTTCATGTTTGTTTTAAATTATTTGTATAATGATTTGATTAGTGTCGGATCAAGTGATACAGACGGATTGAAGCGGTCGGATGCCATATATTGCAAGATGCTTTGCCTGAACTGGCGGGCAGCCGGACGTTTATCCAATTCCGTTTGCAGATCGGCACTGCATACCATCAGTTTGCCGTTACCGACTTTACCTTCCAACAGGATTCCCAACTTCCGGTTTGTGAACCAGTCGTCGATCAGATGTACAACCGGGCGGTAATCTGCTGGGAAGTCGTCCAGTACCATCGCATTGCAATGGCTTACCAGGTCCCACCATTGATAATCGCTATATTTCTCTGTGGGGAAAGCTGCCAGTGCCGGGTGTTTGGGATCACAGAGGATACCGAGCGTATGAGGCGGTTGTTTGTTGGTCCAAGCCGTGTTCCAGAAAATAGAGGAGAAGCCGACACTGATATTTCCTCCCTTTTCCGGCAGGATGCTTCCGGGTGACAACAGGAGCAGGACGTTTTCTCCTTTTTCCAGTTGTGCCATGGCTTGGTTATCCAATGCCGAAGTTATATAAGGTTGTTTATCTACCGTTTCTTGTTTTGCCGGATATACCCAGATATTCCATTGGTTTTTACTGCCGGTTTCTTTCACTTCCGCACTGACAACCAATTGTGTCGGTTTTTCTATGCCGGAGAATGGATATTCGATATTTCCGGCAGGAATGCAATTGGTTACGGGCAGGTCTTTCACGAAGTTGCCCTGTGCAATCTTTTCTCCTGCCTGGTTGCTGATCTCCCAGGTGATATTGGCTGCTTGTAACGGTTTTTCTCCGAAATGTGCCACTTCGAGGGGAACGTTCAATGTCTCGTTGTTCAGCCAGACCATTTTCGGGAAACGGACAAGAGGAACTGTTTTGTTACAGAAAGTACTATACTCTTCCGGTGTTACATAACCTTTTTCTTCCCAGAAGGGATCAAGAACGCCGACAAGGGCTGTTCCTTGTCCCGGAAAATCATGCAGGTCGAGTAATTGGAAGCCGGCAAAACCGGGCGTACGGAGAGCCCCTTCAATGTCTGCTTTGTAGCAAAGTGTTTGCAGGCGTCCGGATGCAAACAGGAAATCGTCTGCTAAGTCAGCCATATGATGTTCTTTCAAGGTTTCCTGAAATATCTCGAAGTTTTTAGCTTTCAGTACTCCTGTGTATTTTTCTATTTCTTTGAAATTCGGATAGACACACCACTGTCCGATTTCGTGGCTGACAGTCGGCATATTTTTTCGGATAATGTCGGCAAAGTCAAAGTCAGTACGGGGTTGTTGTGCGTTGATGATACTGTTCATACCTTCTCCCCAACGTTGGATGCGTGGTTCCATAGGATCCCAATAGTCGGCGTTTTCAACATAAGGCCAGCCACCGGCACTTGTATAGACGCGGCGGAGGTCTTTTGATTTCCAATAATCTATCAGGCCTGACAAATATGTAGCCTGATTGGCTCCTCCTGGCTCGTTACCGTAAGCCATCATACAGAAAGAAGGATGATTACCGTACTCTTTCAGGATGCGGTCGCTTTCGTCACGGAACCATTGGTCGGAGTAACCTCCGTCACCAACTGTTGCCCAGCCTGCGCATTCGACTTGTAGGTAAATACCCATGCTGTCTGCTACTGCGAAAGCTGCTTCCGGTGGACACCAGGAATGGAAACGGACATGATTTAGACCGTGTGCTTTGCATTGGTTATATATTTTTGCCCAGTAAGTATTGTCCATTGCCGGATAGCCTGTTAGTGGGAATATACAACATTCCAGAGTCCCGCGAAGGAATACTGGTTGTCCGTTTATTTCGAAACGCGTACCGTTCGCCTTAAACTCCCGGAGACCGAATGTGCGGCATTGTTCTTCTTTATTTTCGCCGTTTTTGATAACTGCACGTAAGGTGTAAAGGTTCGGAGTGTGTTCAGACCAGAGCTGAGCGTCATCACCCATTGCTAGAGTGGCCTCCTGTATTATACCGGAACCAGAAGTGATCTCTATTTTGTAAGGTTTGCCAACGATACTTCCATTTTTCTTCTCTATCTGAAGAAGTAGGGAAGAACCGTTCGTTCCGATTGTTCCGTCCAACGAAACTATAGCTTTGATCGTTTTGTTTGTGATATTCGGGTAAATCTGTATATCGTCTATGTAGAGGGACGGTTTGGCTGTCAGGCTGATTGTCCCGATGACACCATTCCAGTTCGATTGGGTATGGTCGGATACACTGTGTGCGTTTGTGCCCACTTCTATATTTACCCGGTTATCTACGCGGAGAGTTAACGTGTGTTTTCCGGGGGACAATTCATTAAAAGTGTGTCTGTACGGAGTGGACAGTGATTCGTGTTTCCCCATTTCCATGCCATCCAGAAAGAGCGTTGTTTCCCAGTGCGTGCGTTCCAGTTCGAGTTCTATCGGGCGGCCGTTCCATGAAGCGGGTATCTCTACTTCCTTCTGATACCATGCAACTCCTACATAATGCTTGTCCGGGTTCAGCCAGAAAGGAACTTTGATATTTCCCGGCTGACGGAATTTCTCATATTGGGGAGCGTCATACCATGATCTGTCGACGATTTGTCCGGTCCAGGGTGTTTCTATTCCGACATTGTCGCCATATCCTTGTTCCTGTAATGAACCGGGCAGATGAATTGTGTCATTTAAAGATTTATTATACCATTGTTCTGTTAATCCGATGTCATTAGGATCGAGGGCAAATAGCCATTTCCCTTGCAGGGATTGTTTGTCATCAACCTGACGGCAGGCCATTAGGGTTAAAAAGATAAATAGGACTGATAAGTACTTTTTCATGAGTATTTAATAATATGTGAAATTATGATGCAAAGGAATCGTGTTCTCGATAAAAAATCAATAGATAATATACTCTTATAGATGGATTATATTCTGATTTGGTGATTTTATTTCTTTATTTTTCTCTTTTATTGGTTGCTCGGGTAAATGGTTGTTTATACATTAAAAATATAGAGGTTGGTCTAAATAGTAAAGAGGTACATCCAATCTTGATTTACACTTGGTATAAACCGATTAAGAAGTACCTCTTAATTTATAAATTATTTGAATATACGACTGTTTACAGCCATTCCTTCATGAAGTTATCCATTTCTTCCGCATGTTCTTCCAAGCTTTGCAGCAGTTTGAACTGGGCTTTTGTACGGATCAGATTATGTTTCGGGTTGTGGATCTTATAATATGTATCACCGTTGATATAGTCTGTCAGGAAGCGTACGGTCTGCATGTAAGTCAGCAGGCGCCCACCATAAGGAAGTAGGCTGATTTCGAGCGGAGAAAGGAATGCCTTGGCTGTTTCCATGTAACCACGGGTATAAGCCTTAAAGATATCCATGTTTACATTTACATTGTCCAGGTTTTCATCATCTTCGGCACCTGTATTGGCACCTGTACGGATAAAGTCACCGATATCGGACAATACGAATCCCGGCATTACCGTATCCAGGTCGATTACGCAAAGTACCTTGTCGGTATCGGCATCGAACATCATGTTATTAACCTTCGTGTCGCAATGGTTGGTACGTTTCTGCAACTTGCCTTCACGATACAGACGTTCCTGAATGCACATTGCTTCGGCACGTTTTTCAATTTCTTCGATCAGATCTTTCACTTCTTCCAGACGTCCGGCAGTGTTAGCTTTTACTGCATCATGGAATTGTTCCAGACGGAATTCCATATTGTGGAAGTTAGGAATTGTTTCTCCCAGTGAACCTTCGGGCAGGTCTGCCAGCATAGACTGGAAATCACCGAAAGCCTTACCGGCTTCGTATGAGAGTTCCGGAGTTACTTCTTCGTAGCTTTTGCTGTTGGGGATGAACAAGCATACACGCCAATAGCTGTCGCCATCGAAATAATATGGTTTACCATCTTTAGTCGGAAGGAAAGTCAACACTTTGCGGTCGATATCGCTTTCGCCTTTAGCTTCCAGTTTTTTGCGGATATGATTCGTTACAATATTGATATTGTTCTGTAACATATCTACATTAGTAAAAATCAGATGGTTGATACGTTGTAATACGTATTTGATCTCGCCTTTTTCGTTTGTTACTTTCAGCGTGTCGTTAATGTGTCCGTTTCCGAAAGGTTCAGCGGAAACAACTTTTTCTGCCAGTGTGAACTGGTCGAGAATGTTCAGTAATTCTTCTTTTGTTTTTGCCATGGTATTTATTAATTGACAATTGATAATTGCTATTGAAAACAAGTTGTTGTTGTACTCTTTTCAATCATGCTTGCAAATGTAAAAATAATCTTTGACAAAATAAAAAAGGCAACGAGTCTGTTCGCTGCCTTTTTTATAAATTCATTTTGAATTGTTAATTGAACTTTGTCAATCTACAATTATTTTTTGTTGCGGTTACCGTAACGGCTCATGAACTTATCAACACGTCCTGCTGTATCCACCAGTTTAGATTTACCTGTGTAGAACGGGTGAGAAGTGTTAGAAATTTCGACTTTTACCAACGGATAAGTAACACCGTCGATTTCGATAGTTTCTTTTGCATTGATAGTTGAACGAGTGATAAATACATCTTCGTTTGACATGTCCTTGAATACTACAGGACGATAGTTTTCAGGATGAATTCCTTTTTTCATTGCTTCTTTATCTAATTTAATTTATACTCTTATTAGTTTGGTAACCGGTAAATTGGCTTGCAAAGGTATGGATTTGCTTCAAACTAACAAAGAAAATCGAACTATTTTTTCCGAAGGCGTTACTTTTGTATTATTTTATATGCTTAAAAGCATAAAGTTTTCAGAGAGTTCTTATCTTTGTGCAGAATTTTCAATCATTAACGTAATAATATATACTACAATGGTAAATTACAAAGATTTAGGTTTGGTGAACACAAAAGAAATGTTCGCTAAAGCCATCAAAGGCGGATATGCAATTCCGGCTTTCAACTTCAATAACATGGAACAGATGCAGGCTATCATCAAGGCTGCTGTTGAAACAAAATCTCCGGTTATCCTTCAGGTTTCTAAAGGTGCTCGTCAGTATGCTAATGCAACACTGTTGCGTTACATGGCTCAGGGTGCAGTTGAATATGCAAAAGAATTAGGCTGTCCGAATCCTCAGATTGTTCTGCACCTGGATCACGGTGATACATTTGAAACTTGCAAGAGTTGTATCGACTCAGGTTTCTCTTCTGTAATGATTGACGGTTCTCACCTGCCTTATGAAGAAAACGTAGCTTTGACTAAGAAAGTTGTTGACTATGCTCACCAGTTCGATGTAACAGTTGAAGGTGAACTTGGTGTATTGGCTGGTGTTGAAGACGAAGTTTCTTCAGATCATCACACATATACTGACCCTGAAGAAGTAATCGATTTCGCTACTCGCACAGGTTGCGATTCTTTGGCTATCTCAATCGGTACTTCTCACGGTGCTTACAAATTTACTCCGGAACAGTGCCACATCGACCCGAAGACTGGCAAAATGGTTCCTCCTCCATTGGCATTCGAAGTATTGGATGCAGTAATGGAAAAACTTCCGGGATTCCCTATCGTTCTTCACGGTTCTTCTTCTGTTCCTGAAGAAGAAGTTGAAACAATCAACAAATTCGGTGGTGCTTTGAAGGCTGCTATCGGTATTCCTGAAGAAGAATTGCGTAAGGCAGCTAAATCTGCTGTTTGCAAGATCAACATCGACTCAGACTCTCGTCTGGCTATGACTGCTGCAATCCGTAAGACTTTCGCTGAAAAACCGGCTGAATTCGACCCACGTAAATATCTGGGCCCGGCTCGCGATAACATGGAAAAACTGTACAAGCACAAAATTCTTAATGTACTTGGTTCAGACAACAAACTTTAATCAGATAACGGATTAAATATATTAGGAAGCCATCCCGTGTTTGCGGGGTGGCTTTTTGTTTTTTCTCCTTTTTTATTGTATAAATATAAAATTAAATATTTTATTATTTGTAAGTTTGTAATTGAATTTTAAGCTTTCTCATGATAACTGGCAAAGTATAAATGGAGCAGAAAATAAGAGAGTTCGATAAGTGGTATGAACAATATGTTGATGAATTGTTTTCGTATGGAATGGCATTCGGTATGGAGAAAGAATATGTGCTGGATGTCATACATGATGTTTTTTTACATTTATACGAATCGGTAAATAAAATAGAAATGCCTGATAATCCCAAGTTTTATTTACTCCGTTCTCTTAAAAACAGAATTATATCCTCTAAACAAAAGAATTTCAATTTATTAAGTCTTGATGACAATATGGAATATGAGTTCCAGATTAAGGTTGATGCACTTGCATTACTGGAAGATGAGGAGGAACGGTTGGCTTATGAAGAACAACTGGATAATTTATTCCGTTTATTGACCAATAAACAGCGTGAGGTTGTTTACTTGCATTTTATGCAGGAACTGAGTTATCAGGAAGTAGCGGAAATTCTTCATATAACGCCTAAAAGTGTACGTAAAATTATTTATCGTGCGTTGGAACGTATGCAAGGAGGAGTAGCTCCTTTATGGTTAGTCTTTATTTTTCTGGCTGAATCGTAAAAAAGGAAAAGGGTAACCCCATATGGAATTACCCTCCCGAATTAAAAACTCATCTGTAGTATTAATCTATTTATTGGTCTTTATTTGTCCCAGAATGGTGCCTGAACAAGCGTCGGGTCCTTATCTATCTCTTCCTGATAAATTGGATACCAATAGAATTTACGTTCATAAACCCGTTTGATGTATTGTGTACGGACGAAGAAAGCTTTGGGGTTATTCGGGTCATCAGACAATTCTGTTCCGCTGAAATTCATGCCATACATTGGCTGGTCCAAGACTTCTTCCGCTTTTTTCCATCGGCGCAGATCAAAATAGCGGATACCATTTTCACAACACAATTCTACACGGCGTTCATGATAAATAGCCTGTCTGACTTCTTCCTGGCCGTTTAAAGGAATCTTGTTGAAACCATTGCTGTCAATTCCGGTTCCATATTGCGGAACACCTGCACGTTCACGAATCAGGTTCAGGTATTTTAAAATGTCCGCGTTACCCGGATCACATTCATTTAATGCTTCGGCATAATTCAGGTAAGCTTCCCCTAAACGATAAAGTATTCCCGGGCGATATGGATGTATATTATCACGCTGGTTTTGTTCCAAAGAAACTTTTTTACGATTCAGATAACCATTTTGAGGAGCATCGTGTGTGGGGCCACCGTCTTGTTCGTTAGACATCATTTGTACTTCGCGGTTGGCTTGATGGTACCATTGCCGGTTCCACATAACGGTCAGATAGAAACGAGGTTCCCGGTTGATATACATATTATATGTGCCAGTAGCTGCAACCTGATTGTAAGTATTGCCGTCTGTACCGACAGAATCGACTGTTGCTCCCGGGCAATTGCGATACAGGTTGTATTTGGTTTTGCGAATATCTGGCTGGTCGGAGAAACCACGCTCTGTATAACCTGACTTTTCATTGATAACCGGCGAACCATAGTTACTTTTATAACCGGTAATGGGTAATGAACCGTCTTTCATGGAGAAGGCATCGACTAATGTCTGATAAATACCTAATCCTCCGTTACCGGATGCTCCGCGTGGAGTAGCATGTTTTTCAAATTCACTGAAGTTGCTGTCTGAACGAACGAATAATGCTTCCGGATTCACATCTCCACGCAGGAATAGCATGTTATAGCAGGACATGAAAGGATCGATGCTCCCGTCTGCATTATATTCGCGTACCAAGTCGTGACCGGCAGCATGGGCTGCCTCTATCAATTCCTTGCAGGCATCTGCCGCGCGGTTCCATTTGCTGGCGTCATAAGTCTGGCTAAAACGATCTTTACCGTCATAGTTTTTAAATCCATTATACCATTCATTGCCGTTGACCAGCGGGCTGGCTGCAAACAATAACATACGGGCACGGACTGCGAGGCACATAATGGATGTGGCACGTCCATAGAACTGTGTCGATTCGCTTAGCCAGGAAGTCGGCAGTTTTTTTGATAGGCTGACTAATTGTCCGTCAATCCAGTCAACCATTTCGTCGAAAGGTATCTGCCCACGCATTAAATTGGGATCATTGACATCTGCCAATCCGTCGAAGAAAGGAACACTGCCGTATGCTTCAATCATCATCCAGTAATAATAGGCAATCAGAAAGCGGCATTCATCTTTCATTCTTTCTATCTTTTCTTCTGTAACTCCCTGATCCGGAAGTGCATGAGCATTTTCAATAAACTGGTAGGCAGAACGGATACGTACAGGGCATTGACTCCATACCGCTCCGTCCCAGGAGGAACTTGTAAACCATTGTCCAATTACGAAATTCAGTGTATTACCCCACCACTGATACCAACGTTGGGAAGGATCGAGGTCATCTCCCATACTGTCATAACCATAATCTCTCAACAGACTCCAGTAAGGGTCAGGAACCCTGTTATAAACCCCGGAGAGCCAGTCCTCGGTTCTGGTTTTATCGTTAAATACCATTTCCATTGTTAGTGTATCATCCGGTGCATTATCCAGATAATCCGTACAACTATTGAGGGATAAGCCTAAAAATGATAAGCCAATATATTTGAGTAGTTTCATTTTCTATATGTTTTATATTTATTACTCTGTTAGAAATTAATATCCAGTCCGAAAGAGAAGGATTTCATGATCGGGTATTTAGCTCCGTTTGCCGTGTCCAACTCCGGGTCCCAAAGATCGAAGGAGGAGAAAGTGAAGAGGTTGGAACCTTTGGCATAGAGGCGGATATTGGCAAGGCCGACCGAATTAATCCAGTGTTTGGGAAATGTGTAACCGATTTCTATATCTTTCATCCGGAGCATACTCATGTTATGCAACCACCAGGTCGAATTTTGGCTGTTGTTGGCGTTTGTTCCGTAACTTAAACGCGGGTAGAAGGCATCCTGTTTCGGGTTTTCCTGGGTCCAACGATCGTTGTAGTTGGTCAGGATGTTACCCATAGATCCCTGGGAAGCTCCTGGTAAGAAATTGGAAACAACGCCTCCGATAAAACGATAAGTCTGTCCGTTCCCCTGAAAGAAGATATTGAAGTCTATATTTTTATAACGAGCTGTTGCTCCGAAGCCATAGACAATTTCTGGATTGACGGTTCCGCCCATTGCCTTCTCATCCTTATTAGTGATAACGCCATCACCGTCGATGTCCATATATTTAATATCTCCCGGACGGATAGCGCTGAAAGTTTGTGCCGGTATACCTTCTTTTAAAACCAGGTCCCCTTTTTCATTTGTAGTGAAATCATCTTCTGTGAATAATCTTTCGGCAACGAGGCCAAATAATTCATTGACAGCTCTTCCGGTGCGTTGACGATTTGTTCCGATAACTCCCATCGCTTCATCCATTTCAATAATTTCGTTGTGTGCATAAGTGAAAGTTCCGCGAAAACCCACGTGCAGGTCTTTATTGAACTGTTTATTGTAAGTTAATGAAAGATCTATACCTGTGTTGTTCACTTTACCGTAGTTAGCCCATGGTGTTTTACGGAAACCTGCAGATGTCGGGATATTATTACGTTGCATGAAAATATCACGGCGCTGTTCCTTGAACCAGTCTGCCTGTAATTCCAGAGCGTTCCAAAGACCTAATTCTATACCGACATTTAGTTTTTCTACGGTTTCCCATTTCAAATCTGTCACACCAAATTCTCCCTCAAAGCGGGAGGAACGGTTGTAATCGTTGTTTACACCCCATTTATATGATCCATCCGTGTCTATTGTTGGTAGGAAAGCGAAGCGGCGTCCGTCCAATTGGTCGTTACCGGTCAACCCCCATGATGCGCGGAATTTGATTTTAGAGAAAGTCTCTTTGAATTGTTCCATGAATTTTTCTTCCGAAAGCATATAGCCGACGGCGACAGAAGGGAAGAATCCGTAACGATGTCCTTTTGTGAAATTCTCCGAACCATTATAACCGAAATTGAATTCGGCGATGTAACGGTTGTCAAAAGTATAGGAGGCACGTCCTGCTATACCCATGCGGCGGAACGGCACAATGTTGCCATCCTGATAATCCCGTTGATTATAGAGGAACATGGCACTGACTGCGTGTTTCTTATTGAATGTGCGGTCGTAAGCGATATTTCCTTCCAGATAAGTGGCTTTATTTCCCCATGCAGACTCGCTTTTTGTATCCAGAAATTCTTGTCCGTCCGTACTGACTGTCAGGATCAGTTCTCCTGTTTCCGGATCTCTGCCTGTTGCCGGATTATAGTAAGTCGGAGTTTTGGAGCGTTTCACCCATGAACTGGAGTAACGGTCGAAAGAAAAGAGTCCTTTTATTTTCAAACCGGGAGTAATAAATTTCAGGTCCTGTTCGATAGAAAATAAGGATTCGACTTTTGAGTTGGTTGTTGTCTGATAACCATGCTGTGTGGCTTCCGCCCAGGGGTTATGGCGCTCTGTTACACGGACATCGCGTCCACCGGAATACTGGATCGGATGGTAGAAAGGAGGTGTATCAAATGCATAATTCCAAATGTCCTGTCCACTGACTGCCATTCCGTTTTGTTCCTGTAAATATCCCCCTATACTTATGCCGACAACGGTTGTTTTCGTGACGTTAATATCAACATTTGAACGGATATTGTATTTGTTCAGGCGGGTCGACGAATCCCAGTCTTTACTTTTATCGGTGACAAAAATACCACGTTCCCCATAGTAGGACGCAACTAATGCATAGCGAAGAATATCGCTACCACCTGTAATAGTCAGATCACCTCGTGTATTGGACGCCATGTCTTTTGAAACGGCATCCAACCAGTTTACATTAGGATAAAGCTCCGGATCGACATTATTACGGTAGTTGTTGATTTTTTCTTCTCCGTAAAGAGGATTAGGATTCCCTGCGTCCATATATAGTTCATCCATTAATGAAAGATAATCAGCCGATCCGATATATTCTGGGAGCTGGGTAGGTTGTGTGAAACCCTGTTCGAAGTGAAAATTTACTTTGGGTTTGCCCAGTTGCCCTCTTTTGGTCTTTACGATAATAACTCCATTTGCTCCTCGTACACCATAGACAGCACTGGCAGCAGCATCTTTCAATACAGAGAATGATTCGATTTCTGCAGCGGAAAGATCATCGAGCGTACGTTCTATTCCATCTACCAAAACCAATGGTTTGATACCTGTCCCTTTGAATGAAGATATACCACGAATCCAGAAGTCGGAACCGTCAGAACCAGGTTCGCCACTACGTTGAACGGCGATCACTCCGGCCAGTTGTCCTGCCAGATTATTGGAAACGGCACGGGTTGTTCCTTGTTGCAATTGAGCAGGTTCGATGGTCGTGATAGAGCCTACTACGGATACTTTTTTCTGGGAACCGTAACCAACTACTACAACTTCATCCAGATTGTTCGATTCTTCAGACATATTTACGTTTATATTGATCTGGTCTCCGACTTTAATTTCTTGTGATTCGAAACCGATATAGCTGAAAACAAGTACCGTGTTTTTATGAGGAACTTCAATGAAGTAATTTCCGTTAATATCGGTAGTTGTACCCTTTGTTGTACCTTTAATAATAACATTGACACCTGGTAATGGAACTTGCTGTGCATCTCTGATTGTTCCGTTGATAGAGATACTTTTTTGCTGTTGTTCTGTTTCTCCTTTTCGCATAATCATTACCTGTCTGTCATTGAGAACGTAGGTAAGACCGGTGTTTTTCAGAATTTCAGATAAAATTTGATCTATCGTTTGAGATTGGATGTTAATACTTACATTTTTACGTAGTTCTAGACGAACTAAGTCAGAATAAAAAAATACATACTCACTATTTTTTTCTACAGACGCAAAAACATCACTGATAGCCACATTTGATAAATCGAGTGACAAACGTGTAGATTGTGCATAGGACAATTCAGCCAAAAGAGATGAATTTACTGTAAAAAGCAAACACAACACTACACAAACCGCGTGTATTTTTCTTTTAATTTTTAGATATTCCATAATAATATAATAAGTTTTCCTTGATATTAATATTTTACTTGTTAACAACACAATGGTCTATTGTTTTATACAATACTAGGTTACGGCATGTTTTATCTATTCATAGGCATTCATTTTTTATTATTGATACTATTTACTTCAATCAAATTCCCCTTACGATGAAATGAAACTGATAACGTTTTCTGGAGTGTTTGAAGAACTTGGTCCATATTATCAAACAACACCAGCTTACCAGAGCATTTCACTTGTTCTATATCCGGTGGATAGCTAAATTGAACACGGTAATAACGTGAGATACTGCGTAGTACCTCACCTAAATTTTTCTCCCGGAACTGGAGAATACCATCTATCCATGAGATATAATCATATACATTCACCTGGCTAACAGACATCTGCCCATTTTCCAAGACTAAGAGATCATTAGGTTTGATAATTTGTTTTCCGCTTTTATATCCTTCAACCGCAACACTTCCTTCTTTCAATACAACAGATTGGAAATTTTCATCCTTATATGCAACTATGCCAAAAGATGTTCCTAAAACTCTGATTTCCATCTGGTTCGTTTTTACATAAAATGGACACGATGCATCTTTGGTCACTTCAAGATAAACTTCCCCTTCCACATAAATCATTCTTTTTTCTTTTTCAAATATTTCAGGGAATTGAAGCACCGTGCCTGAATTTACCCATACTTTCGTACCATCAGGCAAAATCAATGAAGAATGACGTCCTTTCGGTACGCTTAACACATTCATATGATTACCTTTTTCCTTTGCTTCACCAATACACTTCCTCTCTGTAGCCTCTAGATTATTAAAGTCTTTATCCGTCACCTTGATTTTCCCTTGTTGATCGACTAAAATTGTCGCATTATCAGAAACCTTCATTTTTTCCTGTGCCAAATAAAGTTCTACTTCTGTCTGATTAACATCTAACTGGACATCATCCACCAAAGACAGAATATCTCTTTCCTGAAATAAATTTTCTTTAGTAATCAAAAATAATGAACCCAATGTACATATAATAAGAATACAAGCTGCTGCATATTGCCATGTCAGACGCATTCGCTTTGGCTTTCTGAATTTTCTTAAATCATTTATAATATTTTCTTTAAGAGATTCTTTTTCAATTGGCGACAGTTTCCTATTATTCAATTTCAACGAACGAACCATTTGCCTGGCCTTCTCTATATTTTCTTTCTCTTCCGGATACAGTGTCAGATAATCATCAATCCACACCTGTTCCGACTCTTCCGTAGGAAACAGACACCAGAGAATAAAGAAATCGTCATGTATTAACTGGTCAACAGTTTTTATATGCTGTTTTTTATTCATTTTAAACAAGACATTAATTTCCCAAATTTGGCCCCATTTCATATGTTAAATTCATTTAATACCAATATATATATTGAATTAGTTCGTCTAGAACTAAGTTAATTTTTCAAATTGATAATAAAGAACCTTATGTCTTGAAAAATAAAGTTCCTGTTTGGGGGACCGTTTTTCCCTATTTTATTGTATTCATGCTGTTTCCCAATAAAAATATTAGTTAATAATTCGTTCTGTGAGATGAAAAGATTTGTGTTATATAACTGAATTTTTATTTAAATCCTTTCAACGGTCTTGGCTGTGAAATCCTTAAACTACTGATTATTGCGGCTACCACGGCAAATCCTGTTGCCAGATATAAACATGCTTGCGTGCTGTTGTTCGGAACTAGATTGAATATCATAGCGACTAATGTTGCTCCTAATGTCTGTCCTAATAAACGGGCTGTTCCCAGCATACCGCTTGCGCCTCCGCTTCGGTTGGAAGGGGCAGAGGAGATGATCGTGCTGTTATTGGGTGTCTGGAATAAACCGAATCCGGCTCCACAGATAAACAGGCGCCATATAATATCCGTATTTGTCGGGTTATCGGGTAATATGGCCAGTAGGAAAAGACCGGTAGCAAATATCGTCATACCGATACCTCCCAGTATACCGGCATGAATCCGTTCGACTAACCGTCCGGCAAGCGGGGCCATGATCATCGTTGCCAACGGCCAGGGAGTAAGAAGCAGGCCGGTCGTTACGTCGCTTCGTCCCAATGCACCCTGAAGGAAAAAGGGGAGGGAAATCATTGCCAGCATTTGTCCGGTGAAAGAACATATCGACGTGCCGATCGACATGGAGAAGATCGGGATGCGCATCAGGTCGACCGGAAGTAACGGAAACTGTTGGCGTAGCTGATGGCGTACAAAGAAATAACCGATCATAAACAATGTGGCTATACCTGCTATGATCAAAGTTGTGTTCTCTTTATGGGCAATACCTTCCAGCGAGAAAATCAGTAATCCGAATGTAAGAGCGTTCATCAGGCAACTGAGCTTGTCGAAACGGCGGCCGGTGACTTTAACCGGATTGGCTGGCAAATGCATCAGACCGATCACCAAGGCTGCAATGCCGATCGGGATATTGATGGCAAACAGCCAGTGCCACGAACCTAAAGACAGGATGACGGATGCAATGGTCGGTCCGGCGGCAATCGAGACGGCGACGACCAGGGCATTGATCCCCATGCCGCGGCCCAGGAAACGTTTGGGATAAATGATTCGGAGCAATGCCGTGTTAACACTTGTGATGGCGGCAGCTCCGAATCCTTGTAAGATACGTGCGGTTGTCAGCATCCAGAACGAATCGGCAAGGGCGCAGATGGCTGACGTGATGCTGAACAGTAAAATTCCTGATAAGTAAATCCTCCGGTAACCGTAAATGTCTCCCAATGAAGCGAAGGAAAGAAGCGAAATGGTGATTGCCAGCTGGTAAGCGTTGACAACCCAGATCGTGACAGACGGTGAAGTACCCAGGTCGCGGGCTATTGTCGGCAAAGCGACATTTGCAATTGTTCCGTCTATGACGGACATTCCGACACCTAAAGCTGTGGCCAGTATAGCCCAGTAACGTTTAGGTAACGGTAGTCCGTCGTTCTCACTTACAGTTATGGCGCGATTTTGTAATATCATTTATGTCTTGTTTACTTAATAACTTGTCTTACAGCTTCCAGCATAGGTTCGACGGTCAGCGGACTTCCTGTAGCCAGTATCATCCATTGGTTAGGGGTTAAACATCCCTGACGGAAAATCCGTTCTACTTCGTTCGCGAAGTTCTTGCCTTCCAGATACTGGTCAAGCTGGAATTCTATGATTTGTCCGAAAGCATAAGCCGACAAATACAAAGGATAGCTGATCATGTGCGAATAAACAGCCAGTACCGTCTCGTCCTTTACTCCGAAAACAGGCGCATAATATTTGTTCCATATCTCTTTCGATAATGCGATCGTCGCTTCTTTCAGCTGTTCGGCCGTTGCGTCCGGATGGGCATACATCCATTTCCATACGGAAATATCCAACATGGAAACACCGCAAATTTCATACATGCTCCATACTTTATCCAATATTTCCATCGCCTGTTTTTCCGGATTCGGATCGGTGATATCCAATATTTCGAGATCACGTTTCTGGAAAACAAAAGCCAGCGCTTCGGTAAATGCAGTGTTGGGTACGCCGCTCAACATATAATAGTCTACATCATAAAGCGATAAAGTCTGCTCTACATTGTGACCGAATTCATGGATAGCTATGTTGTATCCCTTATAATTCATTCCTGCTGCCGGAATACGTGTGCGGAGACGTGACTGCTGTCCTTTCATGGATGCTCCCCAGGCATGCCCTGAACCACGGGCGGCATCGACTGTGATCTTGTCGGCCAGATAGTTGGCCCGTTCGGCACTGAATCCCAGCTTCATAAGAATGTCCGGTAACTTCTTGTCCAAAGCTGCCGCATCCGGGTAAAGGGCTTGCGTTTGTGCATCCAGCTTGGTCTCGTCGAGATTACTGCGGGCTTTGAAACCGTCGTACCAGATATCGTAGGCTTCCAGTTTGCGTCCCAGACGTTTGGAGATCGTTTTGCCGATTTCTTTCAATTCGGTAGCGGACAGAAATTCATCGAACAGTTTTTCAACATCCTGCAAGGCGACTTCCATATCGTCGTTGAATTTACGGTCGATATAGGTATTACCTGTGTATTTGTCAATGCCTTGCATGGCCTTAAAATTGTTCAGCATCTTCTGATAACGGACAGTCGATTCGGGAGTCGTTTTTACTTCCTTGTTCTCCTGTTGTACCATGTTTGTATATGGATTCCATTCATACGTTCCTGAGTTGATTACTTCGACAGGAATATCCTGTGAAATGATCCGTTTCATCACTTCGTAAACGGTGCGTTGCTTGTCGAGTCCCTCTTTCCCCTTGTTGTAGTTTGCCTTGATTTCATCACGCAGGTTCCAGTGTGACAGCAGGATCATCTCTTTAGGGAACAGATGCTGACCTTTTTTGTTCATTACATGACCCATGTAAATGTTGTACTGGGAGATATAAATGTCGGCATCGCTTTCTGCGTTGGAAGCTGCCTGCAACAATGCGGCAGGGATCCGTTCTGTAAACATGTCGCCCAGACGTGCATAGGCCCAGGCTTTGCGGTCGGTGCCCAGTGCTTCTTTTTCTTCCAGGGTAAGGTGGGGGAAGTTTAGCGCGATGATAAAAGCTATTTTATTATTGTATAAGTCATCGCTTAAATGGCTTGAAGGACTGTATGAACCGAACTTCTCATCGATGGGGTGCAACGGACCGTTATCCAGCTGCAAATTTTTCTGTAAGCGCAGCGACATCTCATTGAAATGACCGCTGATACCTTCGAGATAGTCGCTGATCTTGAGGAATACCTGATACTTTTCATCCGGATCGGCAATATAATTGTCTTCACAAAAAGAGCGGAAGGCTTTTTCGTCGCCGTCTGTTTCCAGCCAAAGACGTGCAACCTGGCTGACTCCTTTTTCTATACTCTGTTTGTTACTGTTGTCCCTGGAGGTTAACGTGCTGATGGTCGATTGTATGACGGACGGATCGATGGATGCTTGTCCGTTCAGATACGCTAATGAGCAAATAAGCATAATACAAATGCGTTTAGTTAGATTTCTCATAAGACTTATGTTGTTAAGTTCAAGATCTTTTGTAGTGTAAATAAAAGCGTGAAGCAAATGTAGGGATAATATTTGTATCTTTGTATGTTTTTTAAAAAGAGTAAAACAAGAGGTATGAAAAAAGTGTGGGGATTAATGGCTGCTATATGCATCCTGCTGTTCGTATCCGGCCAGGCTTACGGACAATCGTTGAAAGACTTATTGAATTCATCTACAGTAAAGGATGCGGTTACTTCTGTAACTGGCGGAAAGAAACTGACAGTAGAGAACTTGCAGGGAACGTGGACGTATACCAATCCAGCCGTTCAGCTGGAAGGCGATAATGCATTGAAGAATGTAGCCGGGAGCGTGGCTGCTGGTGAATTGGAGAAAAAGCTGAAAACGTATTGTGCCAAGGTCGGTATTGTGGAAGGCATGTTCAACTATGTGTTCAATAGTGACAGTACGTTTACCAATGCATTAAAGAAAAAGACATTGAAAGGTACTTTCTCTGTTAATCCGGATGAAAAAACGGTTGAACTGAAATATGCATTGGGCGGAAAACTGAAAGTGACAACTTTAACAGCCCACGTCGTGATTTCCGGAGATGAGCTGTCTTTGCTGTTCAATGCGGATAAGTTACTGGATTTTCTGACCAAATTATCATCGATATCTGACAATTCCACTTTGAAACTGGTCAATAAACTGGCCAGCGAGTATGACGGGATGATGCTGGGGTTTGAATTGAAGAAATAGAAGAAAGTAGTATATTTTGAAAGTGGGTGGTCTTTTCGGACTATCCATTTTTATTTCAGTCCCGGCAATATTTTGTAGAGTGTTTTTCTGGTCATGATCTTCTGGTTCAGGAAACTTACAATATAGCCTGTTATACAGGCGGCAATAAGTGAACCTTCGCGTATCCCTTCAATGCCTTGGGTGAACATGAGGGAGATGAGTACGGCTAAAGTGACCAGGGTAACATCGAAATACACCTTGAACTTTCCGAATTCCTTATTATAACATCGGGATGCATATTTTACAAATGCTTCTGCACTCATCATAGCTACCTTCGGTTTGATTTCGAGCACTACGCCGATGGATTGTATGAGGCATCCTGTGAGCAGTAAGGCCATCGACATGCCGTAACCGGACGGATGCAGATTGCTTGTTAAAGCCATGTTGAAATCAATGAAAGCGGAGAATATGCAGGAAAAAGGTATCTGAAGAAGTATTTCTATCGTGTCCTGACGACTTCTGTCTTTCCGGATCAACCAGAACTGTCCCAGGATCAGCAGTACGTTTACAATGAATGTCCATGTTCCTAATGATAAAGGAGTATTAAGGCTTAACACGTAATTTACACTGGAGATAGGAGTGGTTCCTAATGCAGAGCGAACGATCAATACAATGCCTACAGCTAAAAAATATAATCCTAAAATAAATACTGAATACTTTTTTAATAGTTCTTTTATATCCATATCAAATCTCTATTTGTCTGATCTCTTTCTTTTTGATAGTTAGAAAAAGATATGCAAATATCCGATTTATTTTTCAAAACCGGATGTTATGGTGAATAAATTATTATCAAAATGATAATTTAACGGGGGAATGGAGGCACTATTTGAATCCTGGGTCAGCCTGGCCTTTGTGTAGACGATTCCTGGATGGGTTAGGTTGGGAAAATAGCTATTATAAGTCGAGGTTTTGTGTTAAACAGATGTTGAAACCTCGTGGTTGTAAATATTTGTCTTTTTATTTTCTGTTATGCTGATGTTTTTGATAATTTTATTTTGTTCGTATGACGTTGTCTTTTAGAGTGTAAAATATGCTGTTTAGCATAAAAAAGTATTGTTTCTGAACTGTTTTTCAGTGTGTTTTTGTGCTTTATTAACAGAAAAACTCATCTTAAATAAACCAGGGATCCGTTTAAAACGAGAAAAAACTCGTTTTAAACGAGATTGAAATTTGTTTAGATGAAGTTATCAAAATGATAAACCTTTACTTTGTGTTAAAAAATGTAATATCGATCTGTCTGGAAGCTCTTTCCTGTGAGATGTGTCTGTTTCTATTTTGAGCTTATTTGTATCTAAAGTGATAAAATAAGCTCAAAAAATAGCCATTATGATAGTCGGTGCAAAATAGTGATTCTGTTCTATTGCTTCTTATATTCTTCAACAAGTTCCAGCAGTACGCTACCATAGTTTTCGATTACTTTTTTCCCTATTCCGGGGATTGCAAGCAATTCGCGTGAATTGGAAGGTAGTGTATTGACAATACCCAGCAATGCTTTCTGTTGAAGGATCGTATAAGGAGGCAATCCTTTTTCTGTTGCCAGCTCATAGCGCCACCGCTTAATGCTGTTATAGAGTTCGGGATGGAGAACGTCGCTCGAAACAGTCACTTTGGCCGGCTGTGAAGAACGTTCGGAACGTTTTTTAGCGGATGCGGGCGGTTCGATGGACGCTTTTGCTTTGGCGGATAGATAGCGGACGACAGAAAAACCGTCTACGCATGCTTTCAGCGTCTCCTGCTTTAAATGGAGTTCTTCCGTAAATTTGCTGATCGCATTGTTCACCGCTTTCCGGCTTTCCTTGTTATCTATTTCGACAGCGGAATTTTCCTCGAGAGATGTACACAGGCTGTCGATGCGCTCGATGAAATAGGCTACTCCTTTCCGCACACGTTCCTGGATGGTTTCGTCCTGTTGGTAATCGGGGTTTCCGGAGATCATGCGCGTCAGTTGCTGTTGGAAGCGTCCGCCTACTTCTGTTATTACGGAACGGAAGGCATCACGGGTGTTGGCATATTGCGTGTTGAGTTCCGGATATAATTTCTGTAAATGAGCATATACCGTATAAGCGGCATATTGCAGGCGTTGCTGGATGGAGGTGAAATTGAAAAGTTCGATAACCAGTTCCAGGTAATATTGCTGTTGCGCCTGTTCCAACTGTTCTTTTCCTGGTTGTTTGTCGGTGACGGAACTGGTAAATTCCTGTATCCTCATATCCTTGATCATCGCGTTGCGGGTGATCGGACTGCTTAAAACCAATCCCTCCAGGGTTTTGCAGCGACTGAGTGCCACATAGACCTGACCGTGTGAAAAGGCTGCCGAGGCATCGATGATGGCATGTTCGAAAGTCAGGCCCTGGCTTTTATGGATCGTGATTGCCCAGGCTGTTTTCAACGGATACTGGCTGAAAGTTCCGGCAACCGTCTCTGTTATTTCTTTGGTGTCCGGATTGATCGTGTATTTGACATTCGTCCAGGTTTCTCTTTCTACCTGTATTTCATTGCCGTCTTCTCCGACAACCGTTATTTTGTTCGGGTTGATAAAAACGATTTTACCGATTTTACCGTTGTAGTACCGGTGTTCGCCGGAAGAGTCATTTTTGACGAACATAACCTGGGCTCCGTTTTTCAGTTCCAGTTGATTATCGGTTGGATAAGAGTATTCAGGGAAGTCGTTGTTTATTTCGGCATTGAAGGTGTATGACTTACCGGGCAATTCGGCTAACTTCCGGTTGTTGAGTTGCTGTGCCTGATAATTATGTGTTGTAAGTGTGATATACCCTTGTTGGTCGTCTGGGGCGAAATCGGGTATATATCGCTGGTTAAGACTGTTTAATGTTTCTTCATCGAATCTGTTTTCCCTGATGTTATTCAGCAGGGAGATGAATGTACTGTCATTTTGGCGATACACCTTGGTGAGTTCGATGCAGTAGTAATTGCTTTCCGAAAGCGCTTTACTGTCGAAGAAAAAGGTGGACGGATAATGTTCTTTCAATAAGTTCCATTCGTCATCTTTGGCAACAGGCGCCAGCTGTTGCAAGTCACCGATCAGTAATAGTTGTACGCCGCCGAAAGGTTTTGTCCGGTCTTTATAGCGGCAAAGTACGTCGCTGATCGCATCCAGCAGGTCGGCTCGTACCATACTGACTTCATCTATCACCAATAAATCCATGCTTCGGATGATATTAATCTTATCCCGGCTGAATTTATTCGTGAAATTTTTTGCCTGGTCTGCCTCCCTGCTTGCCGAGGGGAGATAAGGACCAAACGGTAACTGGAAGAATGAATGGATTGTAACACCTCCTGCGTTGATGGCGGCTACACCTGTGGGAGCAACAACGATCATACGTTTGGGGGAAACTTCTTTAAGTTTTTTCAGAAACGTTGTTTTTCCTGTTCCGGCTTTACCTGTCAGAAAAAGGTGAGTACCTGTATTCTGTAAGAAGTTGAAGGCAAGGTCAAATTGTTGATTCATTTGCATCATCATAGATCTATTGTTTATGGTATCTGCAAATATATAATAAAAAAACGTGAAAAATGCGCTTATAAGCTAAAAATCAAGCTGACAAGCGCATTTTTTTTATTGTGCCTTTTTTATCAGACAATCAGGTTTGCGATCAGCTGGATAAACAGGATCAGGAAAACCATGGCAATCGGATAAACAGTCGCATATGCAATGCTCGGTGCGGAACTGTCTGTCATAGAGTCGGCTGCGGCAAGTCCGGGTGTGCTGGTCATACCTCCGGCGATGGTTCCGATCAGGTCAAGGATATTGATTTTAAAGACCCAGTAACCGAATCCTAAAGCGATAAGCATCGGGACCATCGTGATTGCCATGCCGACACCGAACAGCGTCCATCCGCTTTCCTGAAAAGTGGATACCAGGTTAACGCCGGCTGATGTCCCGACTTCCGCCAGGAATAACAACAACCCTAACTGACGCAGTAACTGGTTGGCTGAACCTGACATGGACCATACGATCGGGCCCGTTTTTCCGATTGCGCTTAAAACAAGCGCCACCATCAGGATACCTCCGGTCAGTCCCGGAGAGAACGAGAATGAATCGGAGAACGACAGATTCAGTTTCCCGAATAGTACGCCCAGTACGATACCGGCGGCAATCGGGAAAAAGTCGGTATCTGAAAGTTTTTTCTCATCGTTACCGAGAATTTGTCCAAGTTCTTTTAAGTCCTCTTTTTCTCCGGCGATCATCAGTTTGTCACCAAATTTTAGTGTCAGATCCGGTTCGGGAGGAAGGTCGATACCGCTTCGACGGACGCGGGTTACCGTGCAGTTGAATGTTCCTTGCAGGTTTAAATATCCTAACGTCTTATTTATTACGTTTTTATTAGTAATAAGCATAGACTGAAGTTCTTGTGTGCTGTTGAAAGGGAGATCCCCTTTGATGCGTTCGCCTACCAATATTTCCAGTTGTTCCAGTGATTTGTCATTACCGACGGCTTTGATCAAATCTCCTTCTTCCAGAACACTTTGTGCTGTGGGAATAGATGTTTTTTCGTTATGCTTGATACGGGAGACGACAGCTCCTGTCATACTACGCAATTGTAGTTGTGCCAGTGTCTTGCCACAAATATTACTGTTAATAATACGGAAAGCAGCTGTATGCAATGGGGGATATTTACCTTTTCTTTTTGCTTCCAGGGCCTGTGCTTCTGCATTCAGGTCTATACGAAGTATTTTGGGTAACAACTTGACAAACAGGATCACACCGATCACACCGAACGGATAAGCAATACCATAGGCGATGGAAGCGGAGGAAGACTGGGTCGTGTCGATTGCAACCGCCAAACCCGGTGTACTGGTCAGTGCCCCGGCTATCAGTCCGACTATGCTTGGTGTATCGATTCCTAAAGCATATTTGAATATCAAACCTGTCAAGCAGGCGGAACCAACGATTAACAAGGTGAGGATAATCAGTGTTTTCCCTTTCGACCGGAAAGAATCGAAAAATCCCGGACCGGCCTGTATACCGATGGTAAAGATGAATAACACTAAACCGAAGTTACCCAGTTCCTTAGGTATGATCACTCCGAAATGACCGAACAAAAGTGCAATGAAAATGACGGCTGAAACGTCAAGAGAAAGACCTTTAATCTGTATTCTGCCCAAAATGAATCCTAATGCAACGATCAGGAAAAGAGCAAAATAGGAAGACTGAAGCAGTGTTGCAAACATGTCAAATAATTTTATTGTGAAGATTTGAGAGCGCAAAAGTACACTTTTTTGGGTGCATGGGCAATCTCCTGGCGAGATTTCTGTTACCTTTGCAGCGAATTATTAAGAAGAATATCCCGCACGTGAATCGATACTTTATTTATTTAGGTTATAACGGTAAGAATTTCAGTGGTTGGCAGGTACAACCCAATGGTATGACTGTACAACAATGTCTGGAAGAGGCCTTGGCTACACTGCTGCGCCAGCCGGTTCCGGTTGTCGGTGCAGGACGTACGGATGCAGGTGTCCATGCCCGGCTGATGGTTGCTCATTTTGATTGGGGCGAACCGGTTGCCGACCTGTCTTTCCTGGCGGAGAAGCTGAACCGTTTACTTCCGAAAGATATTGCCGTTTACCGGATCGTACCGGTCAGGCCGGAAGCGCATGCCCGTTTTGACGCCACTTCCCGTACCTATAAATATTATATAACTACCCGGAAAGATCCGTTCAATTATGATCTGGTTTACAGAATGAGCGGTCAGCTGGACTTTGAAGCGATGAATGAGGCATGTAAGGTTTTGTTTGATTATATCGACTTCACCAGTTTCAGCAAATTGCATACGGATGTAAAGACGAATAACTGCCGTATTTATAAAGCGGGATGGGAACAGGAAGGCGATGTTTGGGTATTTACAGTTCAGGCGGACCGTTTCCTGCGTAACATGGTGAGGGCGATCGTCGGTACCTTATTGGAGGTGGGACGCGGAAAGTTGACGATAGAGGGTTTTCGTAAAGTAATAGAGGCCAAAGACAGATGCAAGGCCGGAACTTCTGTTCCGGGGCATGCACTTTTTCTTGTGGATGTAACATATCCTGAAAATATTTTTAATATTTAATCATCATGTGGTTAGCGCTAGCATTTGCCTCAGCATTCCTGTTGGGATGTTATGAAGTAAATAAAAAGATTTCCCTGAACGGGAATGCCGTAATTCCGGTATTGTTTCTGAATACGTTGATAAGCAGCCTTATCTTCGTTCCGTTTATATTTTTATCGTTCTGTACGAATGTGCTGGACGATACTATGTTTTATGTTCCCCGTGTCTCTTTTGAGGCGCATGTGGCTGTATTTATCAAAGCGGTGATCGTGTTGTCTTCCTGGATCTCCGGTTATTTTGCATTGAAGCATCTGCCGCTTACCATCACGGGACCGATCAAGGCCACACAGCCTGTTCTTACTTTGGTCGGAGCGATGGTTATTTTTGGGGAACGTCTGAATTTGTATCAGTGGATCGGGGTTTTGCTTTCCATCGCTTCATTTTATATGCTTTCCTCTTCGGGAAAGAAAGAAGGGATAAACTTTACCCATAACAAATGGATATTCTTCACGATTATTTCCATAATAACCGGTGCGATGAGCGGCTTGTACGATAAGCATCTGATGGGGAGTATGGATGTGATGACGGTGCAGGTCTGGTTCAATGTTTATCAGTGTCTGATCATGTTGCCGATCCTGTTGTTGCTATGGTATCCGCAGCGTAAGAAGAGTACGCCTTTTGTGTGGCACTGGAATATCGTATTTATCTCCGTATTCCTGATCATTGCCGACTGGATTTACTTTTATGCCTTGACTTTCCCGGATTCAATGATCTCGATCGTATCCATGGTACGCCGTAGCAATGTGCTGGTTACTTTTGTAGCCGGGGCGATCTTCTTCCATGAAAAAAACTTAAAGAGCAAGGCTGTGGACTTATTCCTTGTGTTGTTAGGAATGATATTCCTATATTTGGGGACGAAATAGACAATAGAATATGAAACGACTTATTTTTTCTATATTGATTTGTGTTTTTGCATGGGGTGTGAAAGCCCAGGAAATAGATGCATTATTTGTTTCAATGCCGGATAAGAATATTCCGCAACTGGAAGATGCCTGGCGTAAGGACTTGGTCGATCTGTACAAATCGGGTAAAGAGGCCCGTTTGAAGAATACGATGAATGGCTTTTCTACATTGAAGAATCTTACTTCCGATTATCTGTTGTTACAGGTTACCGACAGAAGTACTATAGAAATGAAATTACTTCCATTGGTAAATAATACGAATGTGATCTGTCTGGTGAAAACGGTAAATGGTCCGGTTCCTGACAGCCGGATTGAGTTTTTTACAACGGAATGGGAACCTTTGGCTGCTTCCGACCTGTTCACTCCCGTAGAGGCGGATTGGTTTATTAAAGAAGATGCAGATAAAAACAGTACGGCTTTTCTGGATGCAGCTTCCCGGTTGGATATGGATTTGATACAGTACAGTTTGAGTCCTGAAAATCTGACATTAACGGCAACATACACAACTCCTCAGTATCTGAGCCAGGAAGACCGTAAGATAGTAACTCCCTTTATAAAAGAAGCTCCAAAAGTGTATACCTGGGAGAAATATTATTTTAAATAGGATATTTATGGATAACAGATTCATCTTGAAGAATAGTATCTTGTCTTTAATAATAGGTGATCATCATTGAAATATTAATTAAAATGTTACATTTGCTTAATTATATGTCTGAAAGGGAGAACATTTTCTTATGGATTTTGAGCAATTGTATATAACGTGGTATTCTCGTTTGAAGTTTTTTGCCCGTGAATATGTACTGTCGGATGCTGATGCAGAGAACATAGTACAAGATATTTTTACGGACTTATATGAAAAACGGGAAGTTCTGGAAATACCCGTGAATATGGTTGCCTATCTGTTTACGGCAACTAAAAACAGATGTATCAATCATATTCACCGTAAGATATTGGAGCAGGAAACCAGTCAATGGATGCAGGATGAATACAGCCTGACCTTACGGATGAAATTTAATTCTCTGGAGGCTTTCGATCTTGAATTTGCCTCTGATAACGAGATAGAATCCCGCTTGGAGAAAGCTCTGCAATCTTTACCGGAGCGGTGCCGGGAGATTTTCATTATGAATAAATTTGAGGGGATAAAACAGAAAGATATAGCAAAGCTGCTTAATATATCGGTCAATACGGTGGAAAATCAAATGGCTGTAGCTTATAAAAAATTGAGAGAGGAATTGAAAGATTATATACCGCTTTTGATTTTATTGCTTGGAATTTAAAAATAAAGAAAAACGAAGATGACTGTAAAGCGGGCCTCTTCGTTTTTTTCTTTTAAGGACTCTCTTTTTTTTGAAAAATGTATAGTGGATTTTTTCTTTTAGTTTGTCTACTTTATAAATACGATAGGAATATATTATAAAATGGACGAACGTATCGATAAATATTTTCAGGGTGAATTGAAGAAGCCGGAGCGGGTGAAGCTGTTATTGGAGGTTGTGCGTGATGAGGAGTTGAGGAAACAGATTGTAGAATTTCAAAATGTGTACACGCTTACAGGTCTGGCCCCTCAAGGTGCCGATAAAGAAGCCGGCCAGCAGAGCCTGCAACAGTTCATGAAGAGGCAACGCCGGATGGTACGGAGAAAATATCTTATCCGGAGTTTGGGATATGCTGCCGCAGCGGCTATACTGATTGTCTCTGTCTGGATAACTGCTGTCAGTTATGTGGATAAACCGGATGATTATGTCGCTGCTCAACAGGAGTTTTTTGTGCCGGCCGGACAACGGGCACGTATTAAATTGCCCGATGGCACATTTGTCTGGTTGAATGCCGGATCGGTGTTGACATATCCGTCGATTTTTGGGGAAGAGAGAAAAGTATATCTGAAAGGAGAAGGTTTTTTTGATGTCGCCAAGAATGAAAAATCACCGTTTATCGTTTCTACTGGAACTTTAGATATTAGGGCATTGGGTACACAGTTCAATGTGTTTTGCTATCCGGATGCCGGACTGATCAGTACGAGCTTGATAGAGGGTTCCGTTAAAGTGTATCATCCGGAAGACGAGGCGAATGGGGTTGTACTGAAACCTAATCAGCAATTGGTTTATGACCGGCAATCTTTTCAGACCATTCAAATGAAGAATGAAGATGACTTATTGTGGAAAGATGGCATTTATAATTTCAAATCGGAACGTTTAGAGTCGATCCTGAAGAAACTGGAATTATATTATGACGTGAAAATCGTAGTAAAGAGTCCGGAAATCCTTTCTTACCGTTATACCGGGAAATTTCGTCAGCGGGATGGAGTCGTGGAGATTTTGCGTATCATTCAGAAAATACATCATTTCAAAATGAGCGAGAATGATGAACGTAATATCGTAACCTTATACCGGTAGTATGGATTTACCGTAAATTTGATTGTTTAACTTTAAAAGAAATGCCTATGATGAAAAACTGAAGAAAAAATCATTGCTATAAAAATCGGCGGATGCGACCAACATCCACCGACCAGTATAAAGCAAATCCAATGTGACTTTGAAATTAGTATTTACTTTAATGAAACAAAGATATGAAAAGAAATCCTTTGTTAACACCTCCGGTGTGTTTAAAAAAAAGAAATAATATACTTCGTATTATGAAAATAGCCTTGATCTTTTTATTTGCATTTGTATTCCAGCTGATGGCTGTCAAGAGTGATGCACAAAATGTTACAGTGAAATTACCCAACACACAACTGACTGTAGGAGAGCTGATCCGTGCGATAGAGAAACAAACGAACTACCTGGTTGTGTTCAGTGATACGGAAATAGATACGGAACAGGTTGTCCGGTTGAAAAATAGCCAGGCGAAAGTGTCTGAATATCTGGTTGAGGCTTTTGAAAATAATGAGATAAAGTATGAGTTTGAAAATGACTATATTATTTTATCCAAACGTTCCGTTTATAATATTCCACAACAGAGTCGGAAAAATGTCACCGGAAAGGTCGTGGATCAGGAAGGAGAACCAATCATCGGGGCCAATATTGTAATAAAAGGTTCCACAACAGGAGTAGTAACCGATGTCGATGGAAAGTTCAGTTTAACAGTCTCGGAACAGGACCGGTTATTAATCAGTTATATAGGATATGTCCCGGTTGAAATTACTATAGGTAACAAGAATGTCCTGAATATACAAATGCAAGAGGAAACTCTGGCCCTTGATGAGCTGGTGGTGATTGGTTATGGAACGAGGAAAAAGTCGACACTTACCGGTTCGGTTTCAATGATTGATAAAGAGGTTTTGGAAGACAGGCCCGTGGCAAGGACAACAGATTTGTTGCAGGGCATTGCTCCGGGCGTACAGATAACGCGTTCAAATCAGGGAAAAATTCGCGGAACAAATAGTAGTATCTCTATCCGTGGGACAACCTCCAAAAGTGATCCGGGAGTATTGGTTGTTATTGACGGGATCGCTCAGAAAGACAACAATACATATGCGTTGGATAATATAAATCCGGATGACATCGAAAATATCAGTGTCCTGAAAGATGCGCAAGCCGCTATTTATGGTGCCCGTGCGGCAGGTGGGGTTATTCTGGTTACAACTAAAAGAGGACAGACAGACAAACCGACCATTAATTTTACAGGTACGTTTACAATTCAACAACCCTCTTTGATGAAAAAGAGTACGAATGTATTGCAGTTGGTGGAGATGATGAATGAGGGTTTTGTGAATGATGGACAAAATACGAATATGTATAGCCATATCGCGAAATATATAGCGGATAACCAATTGACGATGGATATTATCAAACAGAACAACGGGCAATATTCCTGTCAGTGGCCTTTTGATAATAGTGCGAATTTTGTATTTGGCGATTATAACTGGCCGGATATAATGTTTAGTCCTGCACCGATGCAAAATTATAATCTTTCGGTTTCCGGTAAGACACAGCGGTTGAATTATTACAATTCAGTCGGATATGTCAGTCAGGACGCCATGCTGAATTATGCCGACAATTCAAATAAGCGCTTTTTTGTCAAACTGAAGAACGACTATGATGTTACAAACTTTTTAAAGATAAAAACGATATTCGACTTTGAAAGGCAAAAAGTTACGGAACCTTATAAATATGACCAGATAGAATTTTGGCAAGGGTTGATATGGCCGGTATTTATGCCGTTTAATTCGGCAGGCAATTTATATAATTTCGGTTCCCATCAGAATCCGATCGGCTATGCCCGGGATGGAGGGAATACAACGGATTTGAATTATAGGGTGAAAGCATTGCTGGGATTTGTGTTGACACCGATTCAAAACTTATCGATAACGGGTGAATATTCCACCAGTTTTGATATTAATGAAAATGAATGGGCGGAACTGGGGTTCGATATGTATGACGAAAATAATAAATATTCATATAATTCGACTAACGGACGTAATTCAGCCGGCTCTTCATATGGCCGTTCCCGTTATACGGTAGCCAATATTTATGCTAATTATCAGTATACTTTATTAGAGAAAAACCGCTTTGACCTGATGGCCGGTTATTCACATGAAGAAGAGGACCATCGTACATTCAACGCTTATCGACGTTTGGGGCTGATCAGTCCGGAACTACCGACCTTCGGCGTAGGAAGCAGTGATGAGCAATATAATGGCGAGACTAAATCTGACCGTGCATTAAATTCTGTTTTTGCCCGGTTGGGATATTCGTTCGACAATAAATATTTACTGGAAGGAACCTTCCGTTACGATGGCTCTTCCCGCTTTGCCGAAGGGCATAGATGGTCACCTTTCTTTGGCGTTTCCGGTGCCTGGACGATATCGAATGAGTCCTTTATGCAATCGATCAATCATATTGTAAATTTCCTGAAATTGCGTGCTTCCTGGGGACAGATGGGGAATGAAGCCAGTATCGGATTGTACGATTATATCGCCCAGATCAATATCAACGGGCAATATCCAATGGGAAACTCTTTGTCTCCGTCGCTGACTCAGCAGGCTACTTTATCGGGGATGGCCAGTAAAACCCGTTCATGGGAAAAGATCGACACAAAGAATTTGGGCTTGGATGTATCTCTGCTGGATTCACGTCTGAACGCATCTTTGGACCTGTATATCAAAAACAATCCGAATATGTTTTTTACACAGGAGTTTCCCCAGGTTTTGGGAGTAACGGCTCCCAGTATTAACGGAGCTTATGTCCGTTCCAAAGGATGGGAACTTTCAATTGGCTGGCGTGATCAGATAGGTGACTGGGGGTATTCTGCGAATATGAATCTGAGCAATAACACCAGTAAAGTCTTGAAGTTGGCTGATTCGACGATACCAAATTCCGGATATAACTCTTTTGTGGAAGGATATCCTATCGGTTCTTATTTCGGATATGACTTTGACGGTTTTATTCAGACAGAACAGGAACTGGCTGACTATAATGCGAAAATGACTTCCGGTATTCCGAATAATCTATCACTGGGAGATGTTCGTTATAAAGATCTGGATGGTGACGGAAAATTGCTTCCCCAGGTTTATAAGTTAGGAGAGGACGGGAAACCGACGACCGATTCTGGTGATATGATTCATTTGGGAGATAACGGGCAGCATTATTTGTTTGGTATCAATCTGGGAGTGAACTGGAAAAATATAGATTTGAGTATGTTCTTCCAGGGAGTTTTGAAATGGCAAGTGCTGGAATCGAATAAACCGATTGAATATGACTCATGGCCGCCACAGGAATATTTCTATGGAAAATACTGGACATCAGGTAATACTAATGCGGTTTATCCGCGTCTGTCACAGAATGATGCTGTTAAAAATCACGATTATGTAGCGTCTAATGCTCCTTATAAATTCTATAATAACCGATATATTCGCCTGAAGAACCTGCAATTGGGATATACTTTCCCGAAAAGCCTGATCGGTAAAGCGAAAATAGAAAAACTTAGGGTATATTTCAGCGGAACGGATATTTGGGAGGCTTATTCTATCCCGGGAATTTATGATCCGGAGAAACCCTTTAACCCGCGTATTACTCCTTTCCCCAGAGGCTATTCATTTGGGATAAATGTTACACTTTAAATACATGCAAGATTATGAAAAATAATATAGTATATTCAATATGTTTTTTGTTGGCAGGTATATTGCTTTGCTCTTGTGAGAAGGATTTGAGTTTGTTTCCGCAGGATAAATATTCTGAGCCTACGTTTTTTCAAAGTGCCGGGCAATTCGAATTGTTTGCCAATCAGTTTTATTTCTCTCTGCCCAGTTCCGGCGCAGGCCTGGATGTGCGTTCGGATATTTTGGTCGATTGGAGTGAAAATACGATCAGTAACGGCAGTTATTCGCCGGAACCGAATAGTGACCAGTGGAAAAGTCCCTATATAAATATAAGGAATACTACCTACTTGCTTGAAAAGGCCATATTGGTTCCTGATCTGGCGGAACAGATCAGTGAATATGTCGGTGAGGCACATTTTTTCAGGGCGTTTGCTTATTTTGAGTTGCTGAGATACTATGGCGGCGTTCCTATCATAGATAAAGTACTCGACCTGGATGATACGGAATTACTTTACGGACCGAGAAACAGTCGGGAAGAAGTTGTAGACCATATCCTGAAAGACCTGGACAAAGCAATATCATTACTGCCGAAAGAAAAAGACATAGCGGAGGGAAAGAAAGGACGTGTAAGTCGCGAAGCTGCACTTTCTTTTAAAGGACGTATTGCCTTATTTGAGGGAACCTGGCGTAAATTCAGAGGGCAAAATGGCGATGAACTGTTGGACCTGGCAATTGCTGCGACCGGAGAAGTGATAAACGGAAACCAGTATGTGATTTTCGATCGCAGGGATGTTTTAGGAGAGGAGAGTTACCGCTATTTCTTTTTGTTGGATAAAGGTAAATCAAATGTTGCAGGGCTGACGAAAGCTGACCAGCAGGAGTATATACTGACAAATCGTTTCGATGCGGATATCAGACCAGCAGGAACCAGTAGCGCACATAAATATCCGAGTGTCACCCGTAAGTTTGCTGATCTGTTTTTGTGTACGGATGGTTTGCCAATAGACAAATCTCCATTGTTTGCAGGGCGTGAAACCGTCGAGAGCGAATATGAAAACAGGGATCTTCGTATGACAAATGTTCTGCAAAAACCGTTCACCCGCTTTTGGGCGAATAATCCTCCTGAATATAACCGTAACTGGAACGATCCTTTTGCAGGAGGCAATATTTATGATATCAATTTTGGTAATACGACCCGGACAGGATATTATGCGGTCAAGTTCAGGGTGGAAGTCGCTTCGCCGTTCGGAGTGGACTGGCCGGTTATCCGCCTGGCGGAAGTCCTGTTGATACATGCTGAGGCTTTATTTGAGAAAAACGGAAGTATAACAGATCAGCAATTGGATCTGACTATTAATAAATTAAGAGAAAGGGCAGGGCTTCCGGCTTTAACAAATACATTCGTCTCAGCAAACGGTTTGGATATGCGGACGGAAATCAGGCGGGAAAGAACGATTGAACTTTTTCTTGAAGGATTCCGTTTCGACGATTTACGCCGTTGGAAAAATGCGGAGACAGAAATGCCGATGGCTTTGAAAGGTGTTTTATGGCGCGATACTCAATATGCTACCGATTCAAGATGGAGTAACATTGATTTTCCGCAGGATGAGACGGGCAGTATTATCATCGAACCAACCAATAAGCGCAAGTTTGAAGAGAAACATTATTTGCTTCCTCTTCCTACCAGGCAGATATTGCTGAATCCGAATCTGGAACAAAATCCAGGTTGGTCATAATAACCCGAAAGGGAATAATAAAATAATTATCATATATGAGAACGGGAAAGAACAGCTTGTTTACAGGGCTTATTATTATTAGTCTGTTTTGTTGTCTGCAAAACAGTGATGCCCAACAATACGATGTCACTTTCAAATCGTTGTTGCAGGAAATGACAGACCGTACTGTCATGACTAGGAAACCGGAATTTCCGTATAAGGCGTTACAAAGTAGCAGTTACAATCGTGCAGCTGTAACGCCGGATGATCCGGTAGGATGGTTTGCTAACGGCGATCAGGGTTTTGACTTGCGTAAAGAAACAAATAACGGGAAACAGGAGTCTGTCCTGATGGAGTGTGACGGACCGGGGGTGTTGACCCGGATATGGACTCCTTTTTTCTATAAGGATTTCGATAACAGGGAGGGACCGGATATCTTGATTTATCTGGATGGAGAGGAAGAGCCATCCATACGGACGAATATGATCCGGCTGTTGACGGGTGAATCTTTTGCTCCGCCTCCTTTTGCCGTTTATACTTGTCGGGCAGGAGATTTATATTTACCGATTTCATTCGGCAAAAGTTGTAAAGTATCCGTTGAAGGAGATTCATTTTTCTATATTATAAACTATAGGGCTTATTCTCCGGAAGTAAAGGTCGAAACATTTCAACCGGAATTTATGGAACGTTATCAGGCTGTTTTGACGCAGACCGGGAAAGAGTTGACGGACCCCACACCCTTTACTAAAGGGAAGAAAGTTTCTTTTTCCAAGTCGGTCAGCAGCCGGCAGACAGAGGCTATTCCTTTGCCCAAAGGTACTTCTGCCATTCGTCATATGACGTTTAAGTTGTCTGCCGAAAATGTTCCGCAGGCTTTACGTTCGACCGTCCTTGAAATAGTTTTTGATGATAAATCAACCGTTTGGTGTCCGTTAGGAGACTTCTTCGGGAATGTCAATGCGGTAGATCCTTATAAGACATGGGTACGGGAGGTTCATCCCGATGGGACAATGGTCTGCCGATGGATTATGCCTTACAGGAAAAGCGGGGAGATACGCATTCATAATCTTTCCACATTTTCGGTAAAACTGGAGTCCGAGATAGTGGTTTCTCCCTGGAAATGGACAGACGATACTTATTATTTCCATGCTAATTGGTGGACTGATGAACCTTATATGGCCAATCCGGTCCGTGATATGACTTTTGTCGAAGTAAAAGGAGAAGGCATTCATGTGGGAGATAATTTTGTTGTTCTGAACCCGTTACCCTGGTGGTGGGGAGAAGGGGATGAAAAGATTTATGTGGATGACGATTTTGACAGGCGTTTCCCTTCCCATTTCGGGACGGGCACGGAAGATTATTATGGTTGGGCCGGAGGTGTTCACCCTACTCGTGAAGACGAGTTCTCAACGCCTTTCCTGGCAAACATCCGGGTAGGAGGAGAGACGCGTGGGTTTACCGGAGAGAACCCCCATACTCGTGGATATAATATCTGTACAAGAAGTCGTTCGCTGGATGCGATACCGTTCAATCAACGGTTTAAGCTCGATATGGAAGCGTTCAATTTTTCGTCCGGGCCGGATGCGATCCTGCAATACGCTTTGACATCATTCTGGTATGGGAGCATGGAGGCCGAACATAACAGGCCTCCAATGGTTGAAGCGGCCTCTGGTCCGGTTCCTCAGATAGAGGATCTGGAAAAGATTACGCAGACAAACAATTTCCGTATAAAGAATGCTATTGAATTGGAAGATATATATCCGCTGCTTGCTTCTGACGGACTGATCCGGAAGGTACAGGCTATGGATAATGAAAAGTCTGATTCGAAATGGAGCATGGCTAAACAGTTGTCGGTTGAGGCTGTTAAGGTGAAGGATTATGTTTCTTTCCGTTTCGGAGAGCAGTATCATCCTAAAAAAGTTCTTCTTTACCTGACAACTTCACCTGTTTCCGCTAAATTGAATATCTATATCAATGAAAAGCTAATCGCGGAAAGCTGGGATGCTTACAGTAATAAAATAGAATGCAGAGAATTAGACCTGGGACTTCAACAACCGATGAATAATACTTTTGAACTGAGGGTTGAGGTTGCTGGTAAGAATGAGAAATCATCCGGGTATCATTTCGGTTTGGATTGTATTTTGTTTAAGGACAATTAATCTGCCAGGTTATGATACAAAATAGTTATAAATACGGTTGGTTAGTAATTGTTCTTTGTTTTCTAGGGGTAAGCTGCGCTTCTGAAAAACTCTCCTGGAAAGAGGAACTGCATAATGAAATTTCTTTATTGGGACATCGTAACTGGATCGTTGTGACGGATATGGCTTATCCCCTGCAAAGTCAGGAAGGCATTAAGACGATCTGTACAGGAGACGATTACCTGGAAGTCTTATCTTTTGTTACGGCTGAAATCGATCGGGCACCGCATATTAAAGCGAATGTCTATCAGGATCGGGAACTGCTGTTTATGAAGGATACGGATGCTTCGGGGATCACAGAACTCCGGCAGGAGGTTGCTAGCTTATTCGGGGGGTATTTACAGTATGTATCTCATGAGGAGTTGATAGCCCGGCTGGATAGCATAAGCAGTGTCTTTAATGTCATTATTTTGAAAAGTAATCTGACAATCCCGTATACATCTACTTTTTTTGAGTTGGATTGTTACTATTGGGATGATGTCCGGCAACAAGAGTTAGAGAAACGTTTTCAAGAACATTAAAGGTCTCACTATGATATACAAATGATATTGATCGGGCAGGTACCGCAGATAGTTTATTTATGATAATATATATCTGTGGTTATCTGCCTGGTCTTTTAGTACTCCCCTTTTTATTCTATGAGCTGTCCTTCCGAATCGAATGTAAGTTTTACCTTATTATTATCCTGTTTCAGTTCAAATACGTAAAACATACCGGCTGGTTTTTCGATTGCATCTACTTCCAGTACTTTGTATTGGTTATAGGCGGAACTGGCAAGTTCGTCCGTCACAACGACCGGGACATCTTCAAGACGGGTATCCCATTGAGTGCTGATCCATTCGTTCTTTTCATTGAATGATACTTCTTTATGGATGCCTTTATCTTTTATATCGATTTCCGTGTCGCTCTTTTCTTTATCGAGTTTCAGGATGGTTGCCTGCGGATATTTGGTCGAGATAAAGTTCCGGAAAACCTGAGGGACTTCGACAGTCTGGTTTACTTTCTTTTGATGGTTATTACAACCGGCAAGCAGCGAAATGCAGCATACGAGAATGGCTAAAACAGATAGTTTTTCTTTCATGACGTTTAATTTTAATTGTTTATAAAAGAAAACACGAATACAATGGAGGTCCAGCCATCGTATTCGTGTAGTTTATTCTCGTAAGAAACAAATTCGCTCTATGCAAAGTTCGTTTTTACAGAGTTAATCTTTTTGGGTACTCTTAATATTGCCTTCGGAATCGAATGTTACTTTAACATCATTATCTCCTTGTTCCAGATCGAATACATAGAAAGTACCTTCCGGTTTTTCAATAAGATCAATATCATCAATTGTATAATTCTTGTATTCGGAAGCCTGTAAAGCATTCATGACGATTGCCGGAACCTGATCTTTTGTAATGTCCCATTCTGTAGAAATCCATTGGTTTTCAGTGTTGAAATAAACATCCTTGTAGATATTATTATGGAGGATATCCACTTCAAAACCATTTTTTTCTTGATCGAATTCCAGCATAGTGGCACCCGGATACATCTCGTTGATGGCATCGCTGATTGCTTGCGGGATAACAACAGGTTGGAAATTGTTGTCGTTATCATCATCGGGAACTGCTTTTAAGAGAACACCATCTTCAGTATAATACAGGTCGACTTCCTGTTCTCCTTGTTCCACTTCTATGACATAGACTGTGGCGGCGTTGGAGCGTTCGAGCTTATCAAAGTCAGTGGGTTTCCAGTTTTTGTATTCGCCGCCGTTCAGGTTTAAGCGTACCGGTTCGGGAAGCAGACCGAAATTGATTTCCGTCTTTGTCATTACCCAGTTGCCTTTATTGTCGAACCAGGCTTCGGCTTTATTTCCGCTCAGATGGAAATCGGCTACCTCATAACCACTTTTTGTTTCCCATTCTACTTTACCGACACCCGGGTATTTTTCATCGAATGCTTTAGTGACGGTTTGGTCGGGCAGATAGTTGTTGTCATCATCATCACAACTTGTAAATGTAAACAGACCGCACAATGCTAATGCTAAGATAGATAGTTTTACTTTCATACTTATTTTCTTTTTGTTGTTTTGTTAATCGAATTTCTTAAAGTTACCGTTACGGTCGAATTTGAGTTCAAGGTCATTGTTTAACTTGACTTCATATTCGCGTGTGTCTTTGTCCACAGAGATTACCTTGCTATCGGCAAAATTCTTCCTTATATAATCAGCTATTCTGGCAGGCAGGATTTCTAAAGGGATGGAGGCATGGCGCGCTTCGATCTCTTTCCATTCGCCGGACTTGTCAAATTCCACATTAATTCCGTTGGTAAGGATCACGTCATATCCTTTTGTTCCTAACAGATTGCTTTCTATTTTTATATGCGAGATATCTGTCTGTCCGAAATGGTCTGACAGGAAGTTGCGGCATACAGAAGGCAATACCGATTTGTCTCTTGTAATCTTCTCGTTGTCTGCGAAAATGGCCATTGTCGATAATAACAGGCTGACCAGAATTAATCCGAACTTTTTCATGACTTTCTTCTTTTAATTTATACTGCAAAGAAAAGGTGACATTTGGGAAAGATTTGGGAAAAATGATTATTTGAATGTTAAAATGAACTGATGCAGCCCATTATATTCATATTTTATATTTATCCCGTAAATGGAAACAATCGATTTAACGATCGCTAATCCCAGTCCGGTTGAATCTTTCTTATGTGTCTGTTTTTCAAAACGGTTGAACAAAGTAGCTTCATTCAGTTTCGGGCTATCACAACTGTTGGCAACAGTTAATGTACGGCTGGTTACTGTAATGGCGATTGTTCCGTTTTCTATATTATGTATAAACGCATTCTTTAATAAATTGCTGACCAGGGTGGCTGCCAGCGATTCGTTCATCGTATATGTTAATAAACCGGTTTCCGTATAGGATACCTGTATATTTTTGTATTCATACATCTCTTTAAAATCCGGCAGGAGTCTGTCGATCAGCTTGTTGAACTCTATCCCGGAGGTGTCGGGGAACTGTTTGTTGTCGATACGTGAAAGGAGTAACAAGGATTTGTTCGTCTTTATAATCCCACGGAGCGTATGATTGATTCCGGCTATTTCGGAAAGCTGTTCTTCCGTGCAATCAGGGTCCTCGCTAAGAAGTTCCAGTTTGTTCATGCAGATAGCTAACGGTGTTTGCAGTTCGTGGGAAGCATTCTCGACGAACTGTTTTTGTTGGTTATACATGGCTGTATTCCGTTCCATGGCTGTTTGTATGGCCGTATTCAGGATTTTGAATTCTTCCACTTGGGTTTCGTTTACCAATGGAGCCGGTTGTTTTCCGGGGCGGTATTCTTTCAGCCATTTAACGAGCGTATAAAGAGGGCGGAAGCTGGATTTGAATACAAAGTGCGATACCAGCAGGATACAACAGAGCAGGCTGACATATAATATAATGATACTCCAGAAGATTGCTTCGGCCATATCTTCTTTCTCGAGGGTTGAAGTTTCGATGGTCAACTCGTAATATTTCCGGTCGGAAGTCATGAACCAGGTACGTAATACACGGACCGGTTCGTATTCCATTTCGATTTCGATATAGGTGGTGGAGTCGAAGAACTCGTCTTTATCCAGTTCCGCTTCCGCCTCCGGGACTTCACGGATATAATATTTGGTCATGATGTCGACATGGTCACGCAGTAATGTGCTGTCGGCAAGGACACTCTTGATAATGATCTCCTTATAATTCTCCAGGCTGTCGTTGGTCTCGTCGTCTATCTCATGCATGATGACGAAATAGAAACAGCAGGCCCAGGCGGTCAGGATAATCAATAACGGAATCGACAGGTTGCGGAATGTATAGTGGATCAGTTTCATCGTGTTATTCTTCGTTTACCATTTTATAGCCAAAACCGTAGACTGCTTTGATTTCGGCTGTCGCTCCGGCAGACTTTAGTTTCTTGCGCAGGTTTTTTACCTGGCTGTAAATAAAGTCGAAGCTGTCTGCCTGGTCGATATAATCTCCCCAGATAGATTCGGCCAGTGCCCCTTTGCTGATCAGGCGGTCGGGGTTGGTGACAAAATAGTAAAGCAGGTCGAACTCTTTGCGGTTCAACACCAGTTCTTCTTCATTAATATATACGGCATGGCGGTCCGGGTAGACAATAATGTTTGCTAGGTTGATATGCATTTCGCCATCCTGTTGTTTCCGGCGGATGATGCATTTGATCCGGGCATTCAGCTCGGCCAGGTGGAAAGGCTTGGTCAGATAGTCGTCGGCACCGAGGTCGAGACCGGTCACTTTATCTTCGATCGAGTCTTTGGCGGAGACGATGATAACACTGTCTTTCTTCCGCATCTTCTTCAATTCTTCCAGTAAACTGAGGCCGCTACCGCCCGGCAACATGATATCCAGCACGATACAATCGTAATCATAATCGTTGATCTTCAGCAAAGCATCCTGATAGTTGGCTGTACTTTCCACGACATAGCGCTCCTTTTCCAACGAACGGATCATTACTTCACGCAAAGAATCTTCATCTTCTACAATCAGAATTTTCATGGGCTATCTTATTTATTTACAAAGTTATGCAATAATTCTGGCAAAAAACTGGAATTTTCGTGTTATGTTTTCCTTCCTTTGTCGTCATAATAACAGAATGGAACTTGAAACGTTTAAAATAACCGTCTTACCACTCCGGGATAAGCTGATCAACTTTTCTCTGAGACTGATGCAGGAAAAGGCCGATGCCGAGGATATCGTACAGGAGGCTTTTTTGAAGCTGTGGTATATCCGTGAGAAGCTGGACGGCTACAATAGCGTGGAAGCACTGGCGATGCAGGTTACCAAGAATCTGGCTCTGGATAAACTGCGAGCCCGCCGGCCGGAAGGTCCTGATATAGAGACGCTATCGCTGGATTCGGGATACCGTTCACCGGCTGAACAGTTGGAACAACAGGATGCCGCCGCCCGTATCCGGCAACTGATCAGCCAACTGCCTGCTGTTCAGCAAACCATCATTCGGATGAAAGATGTGGAAGGCTATGAGATTGCGGAGATAGCGGAGATAACCGGCTCTCAGGTCGAAGCTATCCGTTCCAACCTCTCGAGAGCCAGGAAGAAGATACGGGAACAGTTTTTATTATTAAATAAACAGGAGCAATTATGAATATAGATGAATTATTGAATCGGTATTTTGAAGGAGAGACTTCGGCGGAAGAAGAGCAGAAGCTCCGTCGTTTCTTCGCTTCAGACAATGTTCCGGAAAACCTGTCTGCCTACAAACCTTTGTTTGCTTATTTCGATGAGGAGATTGCGGCTGAAAGGGATATGGCAGAAGAGATATGGTCGGAGATCGCTCCCGAAGCACTTCCGGAAAAGCGTTTCCGGTTGAATCGCAAGTCGGTGGTTTATGTCCTGTCGGCAGTTGCTGCTTGTGTGCTGGTGTTCTTGGGAATCAGTCAGTTGCTCTATCCGGCCGATCCCTGTTTCTGTTCAGATAATTATGTAGTGATAAACGGTCGGTGCTATACCGATATCCATAAGGTTCGCTCTTCGGCTTTTGAAGCGTTGCATGAGGTGGCCACTCCTGCAGACGAATATTTTCCCGAAGAAGATAAGGATGAAGCAGATCGCCGGATCATAGATAACCAATTAAAGGAACTCGGTTCCATATTCAGTGATGACGAATAAAAAACATGTTGCGATGAAACAGATTAAATACACATTATTAGTATGGTTGGCGGCCCTTATGCTGTTTCCTGCCGGAGTAGGGGCAACAGATGCTGAGGTCTTGCAGAAGGACCTGAAGATACAGGATGTTTTCCAGCGTTACGGTCGTAAAAAGAATGTAACGATGGTGGAACTTTCCAACGAAATGCTCGAGACGTACGGTATGACCCGCTATAAGAGCATTACGATCAAGAATGATCCGGATGCCTTGCGTTTCACCCGTCAGTGTTTGGAGGCAGACCAGAAAGGCGCCCGTAAGATTAAGGAAGTGACCGACGATGGCGGTGTGATTTCCGCTTATTACCAGTTACCGGGTAAGGAGGCCGATATAAACCGTTTTGTCCTTTTCAAAGTCAATGCAAAAGGCGTGATAACCCTGGTCTATATCGAAGGAGATTTGGATAGTGATGACCTGATTACTATCTTGTTCACTAAAAAAGATTTATAAACGAATAAAACTATATGAAGATGAAAAGATTAATACTGATTATGGCAGCCTGTCTCCCCGTGATGGGTTTGTTGGCAGCAGAGGTAGAACCGATATCGGCCGATACGATTATCACATTGGAAAAGAAACGTATAGAAGTCAAAGATAACGGCGACCGGATGAAGGTGCGGGTATATGAGCTGGATGAAAATGGTGAAGCGGTTGATGATGAAATGGTTTTTGAAGGGCACTACCGTGACGGGCAAAGTTATGAACGCCGCAAACATATCAAGACGTTGAATATACCTGTTCCCACCTGGGACAGGGACTTTTCTGCCCACTGGGCCGGCTTCGGTATGGGCTTCAATAGTTTCGATGGAGACGATGTTTCGCTGCGCAAAGGGAAATCGCTGGAATATAATCTGAATTTTATGGAGTTCAGCTTTCCGTTCTCCCGATATAACTGGGCGCTGGTGACCGGTGCCGGTCTGCGCTGGAATCGTTACCGTATAGATGAAAACGCTCATTTCCAGGAGGTAGACGGTGTTACCCAGCTGGTTCCTGCTCCCGAAGGTGTTGTTTATAAAAAGAGTAAACTGAATATGACCAGCCTTACCATTCCTGTATTGCTCGAATGGCAGACACCGAAGAAAAGACATAAACCCCGTTTCTTCGTTTCCGGTGGTGTCGTTGGAGTGATCAAGACAACCTCTTCTTCCAAAGTTGTTTATGATGACGAACGTGGAAAGACCCGGAAGCAGAAAATGGATGGTGGCATGAACCTTCGTCCTGTTACGATGGACCTTCTTTTTCAAGCGGGTGTCGGCTGCATAGGGGCTTACTTCAAGTATTCGCCTATTGAAATGTTTGAGAGTAAAAAAGGACCGGCTCTTCATCCGGTTTCTTTCGGGTTGCAATTGCATTTGTAGAAATAATTGACCCTTGCTCCGGACGCTTCGTTTTCCCCCTTCACGGACGTTCACCCGCTCAGGTCTTTCCCAGGAAACACAGCTTCCTCTTTGGATGGGCGATACCGACACCTATATAAATATAACAGATCCTTTCTCATTCAACAGTCGGTATCGCTTCGGCTTTTGCCGGTTTCCTGTTGTTTAGCAGGTTTAGTCGGAAGTATGAACAGCGGAAGATAAGGATTTGCATGGCTGGATAAAATTAGTATCTTTGCCCGTAGGAAGGGGCAGTCTGTGAACTGCTCTGATTGGTAAAAACAACGAGTATGAGTACAAATAGAATTGAAGATGTTCCTTTTGAAGAGGTACACGAAGTGCAGAAATACGGAACCTATTATTCGGATAACCGTTTTTGGAAAAAGGTTGAACGGGTAGCCAAAAAGGTGGGAGCCACCGTGTTGTTACCGGTATTTACACTTTATTATATGTTGCAGGACGATAAAGTTTCTCTCCAGCATAAAGCCTATATTGTCGGTGCCCTCGGTTATTTTATCCTGCCGATTGATTTGATACCGGACGGCATCCTGCCTGTTATCGGTTTTACGGATGATATTGCCGTAATGACGTTGGTCCTGAAGTTGGTAAAAGATAGTATCACTCCTGAAATCAAGGCTCGTGCCAATGCCCGGGTATCGGAGATTATTGGGACGGATAATTTGTAACGGGATACTTTTTAGCGATTACTAGTTGATTGGTTTGTTTTGACGGTGACCGTCAACGAGAGGTGACGATCTCCGTCAATGGTGGTTGACGACTTACGTCACTTCTCGTTGACGACTGTCGTCAAAGTAGCTCGGTTATCGAAATATCATTTATATTCATTTCTTCTTTATATTCCGGCAAACAGATAAATGCTGTTCCCGGAAACTCCTTTTCAAGATACTGGGTGAGATACTCCATCGTATTATCGGCAATTAATTTGTCCGTTTCCGGATAGAGATTGTAGACCAGTGCTTTTACTTCTACTCCATATTGTTTACAGGCAAAAAGGCTGAGCAGGGTATGGTTGATACTTCCCAGTTTTCCGGAGGTGACGAGCAGGACCGGATAATTTTGTTCCTTTACGTAATCGATGGTGAGCGAGTTGAAATCATTCGGAACCATCAGTCCGCCGGCACCTTCGAGAAGGACATATTCATATTTCTCCTGTAACTTGCGTGTCGCTTCGGTGATGGTCGACAGGTTGATGGTGCGTCCGTCGCGTTCGGCAGCCATGTGCGGCGAACTGGGATACGTGAAGATGTAAGGACAGGTGAGGCCGGCCTTATCCTCTTCGGTAAAGGGGATATCCTGTAATTGTCGGTGCATTTCAATATCTTCCGATATTTCCGTACAACCTGTTTGTATCATCTTCTGGGTGATGACCGTTTTGCCCTTTTCGGCCAGGGCACGGGCGAGGATACCAGTAGCATAGGTCTTGCCGATATTGGTGTCGATGCCTGAAATAAATAAGACTTTTCCTTTCATTTTTTATGCTTGTTTTTTTACTGCCAGCACATAGAGCGGGCGGTAAGTGAGTGTTACCTGATTATTATTTGTATGGAACAGTTCCTGATAATCCCGGCAGAAATCTGTTTGTTTGCCGCGTGTCCAGGTGCCGTCGCCGGTAGCGGTTACCCCTGTATGCTTTAAATGGCGGAGTACATCGAGCGGTGTGTCGAAAGTGAGGATTATTTCTTCTTCTCTCAGGTGAATCAGATGAAAATCTTCCTCCAGCCATTCCGTCAGCAGTTCGCCAGAAGGATATGTTAAGCCTTTGCCGGTCAATTGCCTGATCTCTGTTAAATTGCCGGGTGCAAAGGAGTTGAACAGTAAAGTCCCGTTGGGCGAAAGCATTCCGGCCAGTTTATGAAGGAATTGTACAGGCTCCTTCATCCATTGAAATGCGGAAGCAGATGCGATCAGGTCGAAGCGACCGGGAAAGTCGATCTCTTCCGCATTTCCGGCGATAAAGAGTGGTGACTGTCCGGGGAACAGGGAGGCTACTTTCTCCCGGCAACCGTCACAGATATCGTTCAGATACCATTCGTCGATTACGCAGCTTTCTTTCAAAAGACGGGTGAAACCGCCCGTTCCGCAACCGATTTCAAGGGCACGCTGGAAATGGATGTCGGTGTAACGCGATAATATACCGGTGAGTTTCCGGCAGATTTGTTGCTGTGCATCGGCATGCAGGTCGTAACTATCCAGCGCGCGGCTGAAGCGGGTTATAATTCGTTCCACTGTTTCCATAAATAAAAAGGATAATGAGGTGCTGTGATTTCTGTTACCGGGCAACGTCCGTTCCAGTAGTTGCGTTGATTGGCAGCCGGAAAGATATGATCGTCCGAGCTTATAATGGCACGTGTCCATTGTATGGATGTCGTGTCGTCTGCATTTGTCATTGATTGGCCGTTACAAAGATTGTAAATATGTTGTAGCTCGTCTTTAACCTCTTCCAGCGGGCGGGCAGGAAATTTCTCGTGTTGTGCGAGTATATCCCGGCTGCCGCACATCCGTCGGTTGAAACGTTTCATACCTTCGGCTGTCAGGTTGTCGAGTGTTCCCCGGAAGATGTTTTCCGGGATACCGAAGTTGTCGTCTATCGGCCGGGGCGTGCCGTTGATGGCGGTAGCTGTGGTTAGTGCGTATTTCCCGGCTAAAGCCAGTTCTGCCATACGCACTCCCATGGACCAGGCAATCAGATGGATTTCCTTATAGCTGCTTAGGTCTTCATGGAATGTCATGTCCCTGTAATCATAACAGAGCATGATATCCGTTCCGTTCTCTGCTTTCAGTCCGGTGAATGATTCGGGCGAGGCAGACCAGCCTGCAAAGAAGAGGAGCAGACGGGGATGGGAGCTATTGAGTTGTTTTTCTATTTTCATATTTCTTTTATCAGTTGGGTGAGTTGCGCAGTGGTTATATCCGCTGTCAATGAGAAGCGTATCCGTGCCGTTCCTTTCGGAACCGTGGGCGGACGGACAGGGAGACAATAGAAACCTTTGCGTTGTAACTCTTCGGCTTTGCTTATACAATCGTTATTTTCTCCGATTATATAAGGGATGATATGGCTTTCGCTGATTTCTCCTCCTTTGCCTTCGAGGGCATCGGAAAGCAGATGGCTTGTCAGGGTGAGTTCTTCACGCAGGGAGGAAAATTCCGGAAGCCGTTCGAAGATGAAACGTGTCCAGGCTATCTGTGCTGGAGGCAGGGCAGTGCTGAATATCAGCGGACGCATGCAGTTGACCAGATATTCCCGGATGGTCCGGCTACAGACCACATAGGCACCCATAGAGGCGAGCGCTTTACCGAAAGTGCCGACCAGCAGGTCTATCTCGCGGATACAATCCTGTTCTTCGGCTATTCCAAGACCATTTTTACCGCGTACACCGATTGCATGGGCTTCGTCGACATAGAGGCAAACGTTCGGATAGCTTTTCTTCAATTCCACCAAGCGACGGAGGTCCGCAACGTCGCCATCCATGCTAAAGATACTTTCTGTTACGATAAATAACTGTTCGTATTGACCGGCATTCTTCTTTAATAATGTTTCCAACTGATTGTAATCATTATGGCGGTATCGTTGGAAAGGGGCGCCGCTGAGCAGTATCCCGTCGATGATGCTGGCATGTACCAGTTTGTCGGCAAGGATGAGGGTTTGCTTATCGGCCAAAGCCGGCAGTATTCCGGTATTGGCATGATAACCGCTGTTGAAAAGCAAGGCGGCTTCCCGGTTGAAGCATTCGGCCATCAACTGTTCTAGTTCCGTATATACCGTAAAATTCCCGGTCAGCAGGCGGGAAGAAGAAGAGGAGAGAGGATAACCTTTTTCCTTCCATTCTTCAAAGAAAGCTTCCCTCAGATCAGAGCGGGACGCCAATCCCAGGTAATCGTTAGAAGAGAGGTTAAGCATAACCTGCTCGTCTCTTTCTATCCGGTTGCCAGTATGAACGATATCCGGCAAGCTGCGTAGGTTCCCCGCTTCATTTAATTGTTTTAATATCAGAGTATAATCTTTCATTGTTTATTTCTTTATGCACCTCAATACCCCCGAAGTCAGAATCGTCAGCTCTTCCGGTCGGATGATAAACGGCGGCATTAAATAAACTAACCTGCCGAATGGGCGGACCCAAATGCCTGTCTCCACAAAACGACGTTGAAGGATTGCCATATTGACCGGTTCTTTCATTTCAATCACCCCGATGGCTCCGAGTACCCGTACTTCCTTTACATTCTCAAATGATTGCGCCGGAGCCAGTTCTTTACGAAGTTGTGCTTCGATGGCGCTGACCTTCTCTTTCCATCCGCTTTCCAGAAGCAGGGAGACAGAAGCAGAGGCAATAGCACAGGCCAGTGGGTTTCCCATAAAGGTCGGGCCATGCATAAAGCAACCGGCCTCACCGGAACAAATAGTGGTAGCCACCCGTGTCGTGGTCAGCGTGGCCGAGAGTGTCAGATATCCTCCGGTCAGGGCTTTGCCGATACACATGATATCCGGAACGACGCCTGCATGTTCCCAGGCAAAGAGTTTTCCGGTACGGCCGAATCCGGTCGCTATTTCATCAAAGATCAGCAATACATTGTATTGTTCGCATAACTCTTTGGCACGGACCAGAAAAGTCGGTGAGTAGAAATACATTCCTCCGGCTCCCTGTACGATAGGTTCCAGTATCAGGGCGGCGATATCATCGGCATGTTGTTTCAGCAAATCTTTTAATGGAGTCATGGCATCTTCGTTCCATTCTTCATTGAACTTTACGGAAGGTTGAGGAATAAAGTATTGAACGGGAAGGCTTCCGGCAAATATCCCGTGCATGCCTGTGACGGGGTCGCAGACAGACATTGCATGCCAGGTGTCTCCATGGTATCCGCTGCGGATTGTGGCAAATGCGTGCTTCCCGGTTTTCCCTTCGGATTGCCAGTATTGGATAGCCATCTTCATCGCTACCTCGACGGCTACCGAACCACTGTCGGCAAAGAATATCTTTTCCATCTCCTGAGGAAGGATTGCCAGTAGTTTTTGGGCCAGTTCGACGGCCGGTTCATGCGTAATGCCGCCGAACATGATATGACTCATCTTATCCATTTGCTTTTTAGCGGCAGCGTTCAGGACCGGATGATTGTATCCGTGAACGGCCGCCCACCAGGATGACATTCCGTCTATGAGGCGTCTGCCGTCTGCCAGAATGATATTCACACCTTCTGCACCGGCAACCGGATAGACGGGAAGCGGGTCGATTGTCGAGGTATAGGGATGCCATACATGCTCCCTGTCGAATTGCAATAATTCTTCTGTTGTCATAAATTTGTATGTGTTATCCGACCCAGTCGGTTTCTTCTGTTAATGAATAGCCGGCTTCGGTAAAGAGTATTTTGTCTTCCTCTACCTGGCTGCCGATGGTTGTCAGCAAGTCGCCGATGATTGCTGCGTTTATACCTATATATAAGGCTTTCCGTTGTGTCTCCTTACTCAACAGTGAACGTCCTCCCGAGAAACGGAGGTAAGCGTCCGGGTTGATAAAACGGAATAGAGCAATAGTCGTGAGAAACTCTTCTTCCGATAATTGGGGAGTGCCGGCAAGCGGAGTTCCCGGTATCGGTTGTAGCAGGTTTAAGGGGATGGAATGTACTTGTTCTTTTTGGAGTAACAGGGCCATCTCTATCCGTTGTTCCATGGTTTCCCCCATGCCGATGATACCGCCGGAACAGATGCGGAAACCTTCTTCGCGTGCCATATGAATTGTTTCGAGTTTCTGCTCGATTGTATGAGTGGTACATAGGGTACGGAAGTGGGAGGGAGCGGTTTCGATATTGCAATGATAGTTTTCGACACCGCTTTCATGCAGTTCTTTTAACTGTTCTTTGTTCAAAAGACCAAGGGAAGCACAGCATTTGATGTCGCTCGCCTGTTTGATATAGCGGACGGTTTCTGTTAATTTCCTGATTTCTCCGTCCGATAGACGTTTGCCGCTGGTAACCAATCCGAAGCGTTCGATTCCCTGTTGGCGATTGTGTAGTGCCTGATGAACACATTCTTCGGCCGGTAGTAAGGGATACAGGGCGACAACTGTGTTATAATGTCCGGACTGCGCACACCATTTACAGTTCTCGCTGCAATTCCCGCTTTTGGCATTGATGATGGAGCAGGTATCGAATTTATTTCCCATGAAGTGACGCGTGATTTGATGGGCGGCCTTATATAAAGCCTCTTTATCGGGAGATTGGGATAAGGCGACGGCCTGTTCCTCATTGATGGTTCCCCCTTCAATAACAATCTGTTTAAGTGTTTCAATCATATTGGTTGTCTTTTATGAAATAGAAAAGCGGGAAGTCTCAGCATAACTGAAACTTCCCGCTTTAGGATATATACATATAATAATGTAGGCAAACGAACCCGCTGCCGATGTCTGTTTTACCGTCTGTAAAGAGAATAGAAGAGGCAACATTTGTGAAAGCCACGATATAGCTTCTGCACACGATTGTTCCTGCAAAAGTTCAGTCTCTTTCTTTGCTTCTTCCGGACCGATTTGTCCGGTCAATAATACAGACGAATGGTTGGAACCGTTTTTAATCTGGAATCTTTCTGCCACATTAGAAGAAAGTTGCCCGATCGTAACGGCTCTGCCCAGACTGAAGAATGCAGCATACCCCTTCCGGCTCCATCTTTTGAATCGGAAAGTCTTTTGTTTGAGATATGTCTGCTGCAACTTCATCTGTTAGCTTTTATTATTTAGCTACTTTTTCCAGACGTTTCATGATAGAGAAGATGAACAGTGCCGACAGCAGACAGCATACGATCAATACGCTCCATACCATCCACAACTGCATTCCGCCCCACAGATAACCGATGATGGCCACCAGATAGTTACCGATAGCCGTAGCTACGAACCATCCTCCCATCATCATACCTTTATATTTAGGAGGTGCTACTTTCGATACGAAGGAGATACCCATTGGTGAAAGCAATAACTCAGCGAAAGTCAATACCAGATAAGTCGATATCAGCCAGTTCGGCGAAACCAGAACATCGGCAGAGATACCGTTTGCTTCAACAGCTGCCGGAGTAGGCAATCCTAAAGAACCCAACGCCATGATAAGGAAACCGCAGGCTGCAATCACCATACCGATACCGATCTTACGCGGTGCAGACGGCTCTTTCTTTTTCTTTGCCAGATATCCGAATACGGCCAGCGATACCGGAGTCAGCACGATTACAAAGAACGGGTTGAACTGCTGGAAGATCTGCGGCAGGATACTGACCGTTGAATCCATAGAACTGTAACTCCATCCCAGTAAGCCAAGCATGATGACAAGGACAAGCCCTGAGATTCCTTTTGCTTTGCCTGTTTTTGACTGGAACAAAGAGAATCCTGCATAAACAATAACCAGCAGGAAAGTAAGGTTTACGATATTGAATCCTAAACGATCCAATCCCGTCACGGCCTGTGCGGTATAGTCGCGTGCAAAGAATGTCAGTGTCAAACCATTCTGGTGGAAGGCCATCCAGAAGAAAATAACTACGGCAAATACCAGCAATAATGCCTGGATACGTGCTTTTGTCTGTTCCGGTGTCAGTTCTTCTTCCTGTACATTAGCCGGTTTAGCTTGTTTAGAGTTGTAATCGGCATGCTTGAATGTCGGACGAAACACTACATAGATCAACATGGATACGATCAGAGAGATACAGGCAATAGCAAAACCATAGTTGTAAGCCTCTGATAATTTGTCAATATAAGTAGTACAGAATGTCGCTGTATCACCAACGAAGTTCTGGGCAGCCTGTAAGCCGCTCAGGGTTGTTGCTCCTTCTTCAGTAATCGTTCCGTTCAGGAATTGATGGGCTAGTGAAGGAAGTTGCGGAACATAAGTGAATCCGGCTTTTCCCAACATCTTGTTAGTGATCATGGTAGCCGCAGTCGGAGCATACATGGCACCGATGTTGATAGCCATATAGAAGATACTGAAAGCAGTATCACGTTTAGCTTTATACTCAGGAGCATCATACAGATTCCCTACCATTACCTGCAAATTCCCCTTGAACAAACCCGTACCACAGGCGATCAGGGCTAAAGCACCGAACATCAATATTTTTCCGGTAGAGGAAGGGGTGGGAATAGATAACAGTACATATCCGATAAACATGACGACAATACCTGTTGTTACCATTTTACCGTAACCGAATTTATCGGCAAGAATACCTCCGATGAGTGGCATAAAATACACTGCAGCTAAGAAAGAACCGAAGATGGTCGATGTCTCGGCGGCTGTGAAGCCGAACTTAGCTTGTAAGAATAAAGTAAAAATTGCGAGCATCGTATAATACCCGAAACGCTCGCCGGTATTCGCTAAGGCTAACGCGTATAAACCTTTAGGTTGTCCTTCAAACATAGAAATTTAAATTAGATTATTATTGAATTATTTGTTTTATGGCGCCGGTCTCCGGATAGAAATAGACTTTCACCGGAGCTTTTTTATCTTCGAACATAACAGGAGCAAGCCCTTCGCGTGAACCGAATTGCGTAATTTGTGCATCTCCTTTATATAGTGTTTTCTTGTTCATGCTGATTTCAATACTAGCTTTGCCGGGTACATTATAAACAATGCCTTTCAATGATTTTTCCTTCTTTTCGGCTTCTTTTGGGTCGAGTACCGGAGCACGTTCGGTCGCTTTTAAATTCATATAGACCGGGACACCTCCGAGGTCGTCTGCATCGACGATACCCATCAGATTGGAGAAGCGGAATAAGACTTCTTTTTCCAGATTATCGTAAGGGGTAATGCTCACTTCGTAATGAGAAGTTTCTTTGGTAAGGATACCGGTAAACAGGTTGGTCAGCGCCTTTTCCTGTTCTTCTAACTGTTGGATAACCAGCTTCATCGCTTCACCGTCGGGTGGAAGATTATCTGCATCTCCGGTCAGGATATTCAGACGGCTTTCACGGATACGGTAGATTTGTTTGGCGGCAACTTCTGCCTGCCTGGCTGTAGAGCCTGCCATCAGCAACTCTTCCGAAAAGACGGAGGCATCCGTCACTTTAGCCGGTCCCTGGCCATTTTTCTTTATTGTCTCAAGTTCTGATTCTTCCGGTGTATATTCTGCATTGATGGAACACAGGAGGCCATCTTCCGTCAGATAAGCGTAAGGGGCAACTGTACCACTTTTAAATTCAACGATATAAGTGTTGTCCGGGTCGGGTATTCCTTTGTTTACCAACGATAGTTTTCCTAACTCATAGTATACCTTATCTTCCGTTATCGCATCTTTCACTCCTAAGTATTTTTCTGCATACTTGTAGTAAGGACCGGCTTTGCAGGTAACCTTTGTAACTTCTGCATCAACGATCAGTTGTGTTTTTGGCAATGAGTAGGTAATACCGAAATTATTAGCTTTAACAGCGTTTTTCTTTACCACTTTGGTTTGTGCCATGAGCGGTATGCTAAACAAAAGACATGCTATTGTGATCAGATTTTTCATATCTAAACAAATTATTTATCTCAATTATGATTGTACAAAACTATGAAATATTTTGTTAGAAACCAACCTTAGAACCTTCTTTTAGACTTTTGTAATGCAGATGAGCAGTATGATTATGGCACTTTAGTTGGGGAGGGATAAAAAAATCATAGTTAATGTTTTGGTTAAGGGAGAACAACTCATGAGTGGAAAAGGAGATCGAGATATAGAGGGGTCGGTTAAATCGCCCTCATGAGTTGTATATAAACATAAATTTAGCGCGTTTAATGCTTATTCTATTTCTATAATGAAAGAGCCGGTAAGATATCCGTATCTATGCACTAATTCCAATGTATATTCACCATTCTCAAGATTTAATGGAATAGTATATACTTGTGGACCAGAGGCTGATACGCATTCTTCATAGACTACCATACCTGTATTATCTTTTACCTGAATAGTCAGGTTGCTAAGCGGACTGGTAAATTCGATTGTCAGATCTTGTCCTTCTATTGAAGCTGTAGGAGGTGCCGGAAAGATAGATTTAATATCCTGAGGACCCCATTTACCTTTAGTCGGGATATTATCTGCATACATGTTTTGAGCACAGAATGCTCCACATATTACTAAAAATAAAGCTGTGATGAACTGTCTCATAATCTTAATTAATTTAATTGTCGGTTGATAAAATTGAAAATGCCTTACAAATGTATAACCCATATTGGAATATAGATTATATTTTTGTTGACAAAATGTTGACAATTGATAAGCTGTTATAAATCAGCTATAAACTGGTCGAATTTTTCGGTGTTTTCAGGCTCATGTGTCAATTTTTTATACAGTCTTTTCCGGCATTGTGTGACTCCGGAGCTTGTTAATCTCATCAATGATGCAATCTTTTTAACAGGAATGCCAATTTTGACCAGGTAACAGACTCGTAATTCTTCAGTAGAGACATATGGAGATAAGTCAAAAATACGTTTTGAGAAATCGGAATAAGTCGCATCGATCAGTAAACCCAGTTCTGACCATTCGCTTTCCGTAAGTCCGGTTTCGGTCTTATGTATTTTGATATATAAAGCAGACTTTTTGAGATCATGTTCTAATATCTCTAATGTATTTTGTTTTAAAGAGATTTGTCTGTTCTCCATTTCCAGCATTAGCTTTTGGGTTTCGAACAGTTGTTTTTTTACGTCACTCAGCGTTTCCTGTCCGTTGGAGAGTGCGTTTTCCAGATATTTGATCTGTTGTTTATTATCTTCTATATGTTGTTGGCTTTGTTTGTATTGTTGCTCTTTCAGGTCAAGTAGCTTTTTCTTTTTCTTCTGTTCTTTTTTGAAAAAGAAAAAGCCGGTGAGAAACAGAAAGACCGTGATGATCAGTATTTGATATATTATGATCATTTGTCTGGCTGCCTCTTGTTCATACTTTAGTTTCTCATCTGCTATGTGTTGGTAGTTGAACATGCTCTGTGTCATGCGTATATTTTCATAATGAGAGTTGACCCTGATTGAATCCCTCAGTTGTTCATAATGGTCCCAATACTTGAAATAGTCTGTAAAGTCGGATTTCTTTCTTTTTATCTGGGCTAAAAAGTATAAACTGCCTGCCTGGGTATAGATATTGGGACTCTGTAAACTTTGGCTCAAATAGTATTGGGCAGAATCGTATTGTGCTGTTTTTAATAAATATTCTCCGTATGTTAGAAATAAATGGTATTCCAGACTGGGAGTAAAGCAAGTTTGTATTGATTTTTGTATGCAATCGCCCGCTTCTTCATATTGACCGATTTTCATGTATAAATTACCTAAATCATTGTATAAAGAAGATGAACTTTCAGGGGTGGCTGTTTTTATCGCTTGCTGATAATAATATATAGCACTATCCAATTGTTGTGTTTCTGTAAAGACACGGGCAGTATTGCGCAGAGCGAGAGATATTCTGGTTGAGTCGTTACTCCCTTCTAAAAGAGATAATGTCTTTTTGTAAAGTGGTAACGCTGTTTCGTAAATATCCTGATAAGAATAAAGCGTTCCGAGGCTATTGTTTATTTTTATAAGCAGGTCTGTGGAGTTCAGGCTTTCACCTAATTCCAATGCTTTCAAATAGGCTTGTTGTGCTTGTAAGGCATCCTGCATATCGAAATAGGTTCTTCCCATATAATAATATGATAACGCCAGTGAGGCAATATCATTATGGTTTTCATAATAAGTGACGGCCTTTTTTATCAATGAGTCGGAAGTAATTGTAATATAGTTTTTATCCAAAGCCTGCGTAAACAGCAGGCAATAAGAGGCATATTCCCTGTTTGATAATGTTTCGGGTGATGGTATCTTGTTGAGAATGGCCAGCGCACTGTCAGGAAGTGTTTCCATTAATTTTTCTGCCTGCAATAGTTCTGATGAGGCAGAACTCCTCTTGGAACAGGAAGAAAAGCACAGGATACAGATTAGCAGAAAGTATAAAATAATATTTCGGGGTTTACTTGTCATTTGCGTATATTTGGTGGCCGAATATATCGCTTTTTTTTGAAACAGAAGTTGATAATGAATGTTATATTTTGGAAGTTATTCGGGAAGGAGGATAAGCGTATTGAATATTAAGCAGAGTCTGGCTGTATAAAAAAGTAGCCGGACCTGAATAGGGGCCGGCTACCGGTATAAATGGGAAATAACTTTATCTGTTTATTTGATTTGCTTGAATGCTTTTCCGAGCATATCGGTGATGTCTCCGGCAATCATACTTTCTTCCGAACGGTAAACAGCTGCCAGGTCGCCAGCCGTGCCATGAAGGAAAACTCCTGAAACAGCAGCCGTTTCGGGTTCTGCCCCTTGAGCCAGCAGTCCTAGAATAATGCCGGTCAGGACATCGCCGCTGCCGGCTGTCGCCATGCCCGGATTGCCACAGCTGTTGAAATATACGTTGCCGCTTGCCGTGCAGGTTGCTGTATAAGTGCCTTTAAGTACTACACACAGTTTATGTTCGATAGCAAAAGACTGTGCTTTCTTCAGGCGCTCGAACATGCTGTTGCTTTCTCCGGCGATACGGTCGAACTCCTTCGGATGCGGTGTGAGGATGCTGCGCGGAGGAATGCGGTTCAATAAATCTTTATTGGAAGCGATCAGGTTTAATGCATCGGCATCCAGCACGACCGGCTTGTCGGTTGTCTGCAACAGACGTTCCAGGGCGGCGGCCGATTCGAGATGTTGTCCTAATCCAGGTCCTACACCGATAGCGGAATAGATGGATATTTCGGGCACGGTCGTGAAATAGTCGGCATGCGGATCGAAGCTGATCATGGCTTCCGGAAAAGCTGCCTGCATAATGACTTCGCCACGTTGCGGGATATGCACGGTCAGTAATCCCGTGCCGCTTCTCAGGCATGAACGGGCGGCAAGCAGGGCGGCTCCCATCTTTCCCTTGCTTCCGGCAATGAGCAATGCGTGACCGAAAGTCCCTTTATGGGAGAATTTATCGCGGGGCTGGAATACTTCGGAGATATCGTCTTCCGTCACCATCATATAGGGAGTAGACGTATTATCGACGATATCCGGGTGAATACCGATGTCCAACACTTTCCACTCACCGACATACTGAGCATTTTCGGGGAAGAAGAAAGCCAGTTTCGGGAATCCGAATGTCAGCGTCAGGCTTGCCCTTACGATAGAATCCGGATCATTCGTCTGGTTATTCTCCCCGAACAATCCGGAGGGAATATCGATAGATACGATCGTAGCATCCGACTGGTTGATATATTTTACCATTGCAGCAAAACCGCCGGTCAACGGACGGTTCAGGCCGGAACCGAACAAACCGTCGATCACGACATCGCGGTCGGTCAGTACCGGAGGAACGAAGTCGGCTACCACTTCGGTAAATTCAACCTTCTCCAATCCGAGTATCCGTTGCTTGTTCATCTCACAATCAAAAGAAAGATGCTCGGTCGGGTTGAACAGATAAGTTTCAACCCTGTAACATTCGTCCTTCAATAGCCGTGCGATAGCGAGTGCGTCGGCACCATTGTTTCCCTGTCCGGCAAATACGATGATACGGGTTTGCTTGGAGTAACGGCGGCAAAATTCGTGCACGAAGACCGTTGAGGCGCGTTCTACTAAGTCGATAGAACTGATCGGTTCGTTCTGGATTGTGTATTGATCGAGTTCTTTTACTTTGTCTGTTGGAAATATCTTTATCATAACTGTAGGATATCAGAAGTTTATTCAGCATACAAATGTATAACAAACTTTGCTATGTTGTTCCCCCTTTTTTAAAAAGGAAAGGAAGCATTTTCGCCAATCAGGCGAAAGTAAGCAGGAAACGGCTTCCTTTCCCTGCTTCCGAGATAACGGTCAGGCTGCCTTTGTGCATATACATGATCTGCCGGGAAATACTGAGTCCGATACCGGAACCGACAGGCTTGGTCGTAAAGAACGGTATGAAGATGCGCTCCTGGACGTCTGCCGGAATGCCTGTCCCATTATCGCTGACCTGAATATAGTTTTTACCTTCCGCATTGATCCCTGCCGATAGTTCTATCCGGGGATTCTCACATTCCTGTGTCGCATCCAGCGCATTTTTTATTAGATTGATCAGTATCTGTTCGATCAGAGCTTTGTCGGCGATGACCTGTAAATGCGATGCCGAAGGCAGGACTTTTATGCTATCCGTTTCCTTCCTGAATAGCAGGGCGACATTGTCGAGCAAGCTGTCGACAGGTATGATTTCGGGGACGGGGGTAGGAATGCCGGTCACTTTTCTATAGTTCTCAACGAAGCGGACCAGGCCGCTGCTTCTCCGGAAGATGGTGTCGACAGCCTGATGTATCTCTTCGCGTTCCTCGTCCGTGATAGGATCCGAAGTCTGTTTGCTTTTCAATAACTCGGAGAGGGATACGATCGGTGTCATGGAATTCATGATCTCATGTGTGAGAACCCGGATGAGTTTCTGCCAGGCTTCCGTTTCTTTATTTTCCAGTACCGAGCGGATATTCTTCATGCTGACGACGGTAAGCGGCTTGTTCAATACCACGAATGACATGGATGACAGGATCAGTTGCGAGAAATCTTCCTGGCGGTGGACTTGCAGGATAGACAGTTCACCGGGATGCAGGATGCGCAGCCGGGCAGGAAGTTCCGGATGGTAAGCAGCCAGATCGTCTATCGTTTCGGCAAAGTTCAGGCCGGTTTGTATTTTGGCTGCCTGGTTCATCCATTCGACCTGTCCCGTTTCGGGAGAATAAACGAAGACGGAGAGGTCGATATGATTGGCCAGTGCCTGGAAATATTGCAGTTGGCTTTCCTTCTGCTGAAGATGTTTCTTATAGAATTGCAAAGCCTCTTCCACCGCTCCGGTCAGTTCTTGCGGGAGGGCATCCGACGGTTCCTGGTGTGTTGTGCCCGAAGAAAGGAAGTCGGAATAACGTACCGACCAGACAAAATGCCGGAATAACCGGTCGCTCCGTTCCATCTGCCGGAGCAGGTACCAGGCTTCTATCAGGAGAATCATGCCGGCAATGAAAGCGGAAATATAAAACTGTCCCGCCACCAAAAAGGCAAGAACCAGGCTGGTGATTACTATTAAAAGGATCAGTCCGATAGCTTTTTTCGAGTATTGTTTCATAAGCCGTATTTTTCCAGTCGCCTATATAAAGATGTACGCGTAATACCTAAGAGGTCGGCAGCCTGTGTCAGGTTTCCGGAGCAATGATGCAAAGCCTCCTGTATGGTTTTCTTTTCCAGCTCTTCCAGGTTGAACTTTTCTTCCTTTTCGTGGTAGCTGGAAACGGGGGTACGGAGCATGAAGTCGTCGTACTGCAACTTTTTTTGGTCGGAAAGGATGACGGCCCGTTCAATGACATGTTGCAGTTCGCGGATGTTGCCCGGCCAGTTGTATTGTTTCAGAAGCTGACGCGCCTCCCGTGAGAAGCCTTCGATCTCTTTTTTATATTTATGGCTGTACCGTTTCAGGAAATGATCCGCCAGGAGAGAAATGTCGTTTCCCCTTTCCCGTAAGGGAGGAATGAAAATCTCGATCGTATTGATGCGGTAAAGCAGGTCCTGCCGGAAACTGCCGTCCTGTACAGCGGTATGGAGGTCGGTATTGGTTGCGCAGATCAGCCGGACATTGATGGAAGTCTCTTTGGTCGATCCCAGGCGGTTTATCTTCTGCTGTTCGATCACCGTAAGCAGTTTGGATTGGAGCATAAGCGGCAGGTTTCCGATCTCGTTCAGAAAGAGCGTGCCACCGGATGCGATCTCGAAACGTCCCGACTTACTTTTATTTGCATCCGTAAAAGCCCCTTTTTCGTAACCGAACAGTTCGCTTTCAAACAAGTTGTGCGGGATGCTTCCCAGGTCGATAGGCACGAAAGCCTCCTGGTTACGTGACGATTGTTTATGGAGCGTATAGGCGATCAGGTCTTTTCCCGTCCCGTTTTCGCCCTGCAAAAGAATGTTGGCATCCGCGTTCTTCAACTTTTCTACCGTCTTGAATATCTTTTCCATGGCGGGAGATTCGCCGATCACTTCCAGCTCCGGTTCCGTCGTGGTGAGGACGGACTTCTGTTCTTTCAGCGTCTGCACTTCTCCGCGCCGCAGGCTGAGTTCGAGTGCCGACGAGATGGTTGCCAGCATCTTCTCGTTCTGCCAGGGCTTAGGGATGAAATCGGTGGCTCCCGCTTTGATAGCGCGGACGGCCTTTTCCGTATCCGAATAGGCAGTGATCAGGATGACGACAGTCTCGGGAGATATTTCGCGGATGCGTTCCAGCCAGTAAAAGCCTTCTTTTCCGCTGACGGCATCTGCCGTGAAATTCATATCGAGCAGGATGACATTGTATTTGGTGGTCGATACGAGCCGGTTGATCTCTTTAGGGTTCGTGCAGATCGTAACACTTTCAGCCAAAGGGCGAAGCAGCATTTTCAGCGTAAAGAGAATGTCTTCGTTGTCGTCGATAACTAATATTTTTCCTTGTCGTACTGCCATTCGTTCTTTATGTATTGATTAGAAGTTCCAAACTTAGGTAAAATTTCCGGATAGCCGGTCAAGAATGTACCAATTATTGGCAATGAAAAGAGTTGGCTTTTCTTATATATCGGAGTTGACTATCGGTGAAATACCGTACGGAATCGTATAGGAAATTGTACGATATCGTACGGTTGTTATTGTTTTCGTCTATCAGATTGGTTGATTAATAGTTGCTTAATAGAATGGCATGAATGTTGCATGTTTATAAAAGAATGAAATAACCTTATGTCGGGAAGCCTGTTTTATGGCAATAACTGAACAGTAGGTTTTGCAAGTTCAGACAGGGAAGTTTCATCTTTTTTCAAAGGTGTAAGCTATTGTTTCATCATAATGAAACACTTGTTTCTATAAAGTGAAACAGTTGTTTCTTCAGTAAGAAACTCTTTTGGGAATATAAGGGGTTAATGAACAGGTACGGGGCTGGGGAAATGTGTACTTGCGAAGTTGAAATGAATAATAGAATGAATTGATAAAAGAAATAACCATGTTTAAACATTATGTGAAAGTAGCCATCCGGCAGATAAAGCGGAGTTTTCTGTTTTCATCTATCAATATGCTGGGATTTGTGTTGGGGATGACAGCCGCTTTCCTGATCTATCTCTGGATAGTGGATGAACTGACATTTGAAGATTTTAATAAGAACGGGGATTATATTTACCGGGTGATCCGTGAAGAGCAGTCTGCAAAAGGCCAGGTTCCTTCTACGGTTACCCCGCTTAGCGAAGTGTTTCGGAAGAATTTTTCGAAGGTGGAGAATGCGACCTTTATAAAGTATGGTGGTAAATATGATATTTACGCCGGGGATGTAGGTGTTGAGGCTAACTATGGATATGTCGATACGACATTCTTTGATGTATTCAGTTTTCCGGTTGTGGCAGGCGATCCGTTCCTGCTGAAGAAAGACCCTCAGATGGTCGTACTCTCAGAGGCGATTGCGGAGAAGCTGTTCGGTAAAACATCGGCTATAGGAAAAGAGGTCACCTGTAAATTCAATAAAAAATATTATAAGGTAGCGGCGGTATTGAAAGTGCCCCGCAAGAGTCATATACAGTTTGAGGTACTGGCAAGTTGGGATTCTTATTTGTGGGACGAAATAAAAGATGAACTTTGGGGATTCTCGGAGAGGATGCACGTTTTTATCCAACTAAAGAAAGGAACCTCTTTAACGGATGCCGATCGGCTGGCCATGCGCGACCTCTGGGTGAAGCATTCGCAATGGGGAAAGCCCCTGGCCTTCCAACCGTTGAAAGATATCCATCTGCGCACAGCATTTAAGGAGCCCAACGATGTGTATAATCACGGGAATATGCAGCAGATTTACCTTTTTGCGGCGTTGGCTGCCCTGATCATCTTTATGGGGGCATTTAATTTTATGACTTTATCGACGGCCCGTGCTTCTTTGCGTTCCAAGGAGATAGGCGTCCGGAAGGTGAACGGGGCGAAAAGGAAGAAGCTGATCACACAGTTTCTGTCGGAAAGTCTGGTGCAGGCTTTTATCTCGTTGCTGTTGGCGCTGGCGCTGACGGAATTGCTGTTACCGTTTTTTAATATGTTTGTAGAGAAGGATATTACTTTGCAATTCAATTGGCAGACCTTGTTGTTTGTGCTGTTCGGTATTGTCGGAGTCGGTTGCCTGGCAGGCTCTTTTTCTGCATTCTATATGTCGTCGTTCAGTCCGCTGCTGGCCTTCAAGGGAGGGCAGGCGAGCGGTAAGAAGGGGACGTTGATTAAGGGACTGGTGTGTGTGCAGTTTGTAATTGCAATAGTGATGATTATTTGTACGGCTGTCGCATTTAAACAACTTCATTATTTACAGAATGCCGACTTGGGATTGAATAAGGAACATCTGATTGAGGTCGATGTTTTGGACTGGCGTCGGGGAGCAGACGGTTTCAAACAGGAGATACTTAAAAATCCGTATGTGAAGAGTGTGGCGTTGGGTGTGGAGATAACCAACTACCTGCAAGGATATAGCTTTGAAGAAAATATGTTCAGGTGGGAAGATGAGAACGGGAAAACAGACTCGGTGAAGATGGTAGGAATGGTCGGAGACAGCGACTTTATTCCAACATTGGGGTTGACATTGTTGAAAGGAGAAACGTTCGGCTCAAATCCCGACCATTACTGGGATGGCTCTTATGCACAAGAATCGCCGATCGTTATCAATGAAACGGCATGGAAGATGCTGAAAGTAGAGAATCCGGTCGGTATGCTGCTGGCTGGCGGTGGCATCGGCATTCGTAATTCCAGGGTCGTTGGTGTTGTGAAAGACTTTAACTTCCAGCCGTTGCGGGAGAAGATAAAACCTGCATTCTTTTATTATACGGTTCAGTTGTTTAATTATATGTATGTTCGGATCTCGGCAGAGAAACAGGCGGAGACTCTGAAGTTCCTGAAAGAGAAATATGAGGAGGCACGTCCGGATATGCTCTTTAATTACCGTTTCCTGACGGATGTTCTGAATGAGAATTATACCCGCGAACGGCAACAAAGCCAGATGTTCCTGATCTTTACCGTGTTGGCTATTATCGTGGCGATGATGGGGGTGTTCGGTCTGGTGACTCTTTCAACGGTACAGCGAACGAAGGAGATCGGTGTCCGGAAAGTGAACGGTGCGCATTCCGACCGCATTGTCCGTATGTTTTGCCGGGAATATGCGATTTGGGTAGGCATTGCCTTTGTGGTCGCCTGTCCGCTCGGCTGCCTGTTCATGCTGAGATGGCTGAGTGGCTTTGCTTATCAGACAACGATCAGTTGGTGGCTTTTCCCGCTATCGGGCGGCATTATCCTGCTGATAACGCTGTCGACCGTTATAGCGCAGACCTGGCGTGCCGCATCCAGGAACCCGGTACAATCATTACGGTATGAATAAAATAACAATAAATAAGAACGATATGATTAAGCATTATATAAAAGTAGCCATCCGGTTGATAAAACGGAGCTTTCTGTTTTCGTCTATTAATATGTTGGGATTCGTGCTGGGAATGACAGCCGCTTTCCTGATTTATCTCTGGATAGTGGATGAGCTGACATTCGAAGATTTCCACAGGAACCGCGACTCTGTCTACCGGGTGATTGCCGTAGACCGGAAAGACGGTGGGGAAATGAAAGAATCAGCTTACACGGTGGCCCCGTTGAGTAAAGCATTACGGGAGGAGTTCCCACAGATGGAGAATGCAACCTTTGTGCTCAACTTCGGTATGCTGAACCTTCATTCGGGAGCAAATCTGATCGAAGCGAAGTATACATTTGTGGATACGGCCTTCTTTGATATGTTCAGTTTCCCGGTGATAGCGGGCGATCCCGCCCTGATGAAGAAATACCCGCAGCAGATCGTGCTGGCGGAGTCTACGGCAAAGAAGTTGTTCGGAGATTCTCCGGCTGTCGGTAAAGATGTCACCTGTCTGTTTCTGGGGCAAGTTCACCGTTATAAAGTGGCGGCAGTTCTGAAGGTGCCCCGTAAAAGCCATATCCGGTTTGAAGTGTTGCTGAGTGAACAGGCCTATTTTGAACCGCTGAGCTGGGATTTTGCGGAAGGAACGAATGTATATATCCAGTTGAGGAAAGGCGCCGTATTGTCGGAAGCTGACCGGAAGGCTATGGGCCGTACCTGGATAAATCAGCGGGAAGACGGGAGGCCGTTGGAGTTCCAGCCATTGAAAGATATTCATTTACATACCTCATTTAAAGACCCGTCGGTCGATAATTACGGAAATATGTCGCAAATCTGGTTGTTTATGGCGTTGGCCCTGTTGATTATTTTTATGGGGGCATTCAACTTTACCACTTTGTCGACTGCCCGTGCATCGCTGCGTTATAAGGAGATCGGTGTCCGGAAGGTGACAGGGGCGAAACGGAAGATGCTGATTACGCAGTTCCTGTCCGAGAGTCTGGTTCAGGCTTTCCTTTCGCTGGTCCTGGCGTTGGCACTGACGGAATTGTTGTTGCCTTTCTTCAACCGGTTTGTCGGGAAAGATATTGTTTTGTTGTTTAACTGGCAGACTATGTTATTTATCCTGTTCGGTATAATAGGAGTCGGGAGTCTGGCAGGAGCGTTCCCTGCTTTCTATATGTCGTCGTTCAACCCTTTGCTGGCCTTTAAAGGCGGAAAGGCAACCGGCCGGAAAGGGACGCTTATCAAAGGCTTGGTGTGTGTGCAGTTTGTCATTGCCATTACGATGCTTTTTTCCACTTCGGTAGTCTTCCGTCAGCTTCATTACCTGCAAAATGCAGACCTCGGACTGGATAAGGAAGATATGGTCGTCGTGGATTGTGATGTATTCGAACTGATGGCCTACTACGGCAACCAGGGAATAGATGATTATAGGCAGGAAGTAATGAAAAATCCGAATGTCGGGAATGTGGCGGGAGGCGTGGACTTGTCGAATTACCTTCGGGGACATAAGACGGAAGAAGCCGTTTTCAGTTGGATGGGTGAAAACGGACAGGTCGATTCGCTGAAAATGGTCGGTGTTGTGGGGGACGGCAATTTTATGAAGACATTGGGAGTGACCTTGCTGAAAGGCGAATCTTTCGGTGCCGACAAGAATGCCTATATGGATGGCACTTATCAGAAGGAGTCGCCGGTAGTCATTAATGAAACCGCCTGGAAGATGATGCAGGTGAAAGACCCGGTAGGCATGGTCGTTCAGAATAAAGGATGGTTCGGGGAGACTGCGCGGATTGTCGGTGTGGTGAAGGATTTTCATTTTCAGTCGTTGCGTGAGGAGGTCAAACCGGCTTACATCTATTATTCCCGTCAATTATTGAATACAATGTATATAAAGATATCACCCGAGAATAAGGCGGGGACATTGAAGTTCCTGAAAGAGAAATATGAAGAGATGCGCCCGGACAATGTATTTTCCTACCGTTTCTTTTCCGATGCGTTGAACCTGAATTATGCCCATGAACAGCAGTTGAGCCGGATGTTTCTGATCTTTACGGTCCTGGCAATCGTTGTCGCCATGATGGGCGTACTGGGACTGGTTGCCCTGGCAACCGCACAGCGGACGAAGGAAATAGGTATCCGGAAAGTGAACGGTGCGCATTCCGACCGCATTGTCCGTATGTTTTGCCGGGAATATATGATTTGGGTGGGAATCGCCTTTGTGGTAGCCTGTCCGGTCGGTTATCTTCTGATGGTTCGCTGGCTGAGTAATTTTGCCTATCAGACTCCTATCAGTTGGTGGCTGTTTCCGCTGGCGGGACTGATTATCCTGCTGATAACCTTCCTGACAGTTGTAGCACAGACCTGGCGGGCAGCTTCTCGGAATCCGGTGGAGTCGTTGAGATATGAATAAATGAATAAGAATAATAAAATAAGCATCATGATAAAAGCAGTAAATTTAACGAAAGTATTTCGTACGGAGAGTGTTGAGACTACAGCCTTGAACGGTATTAATCTGGAAATAAACCAGGGAGAGTTCGTTGCAGTAATGGGGCCTTCGGGTTGTGGTAAATCGACATTACTGAACCTGTTGGGGTTGCTGGATAATCCGACATCCGGCGAGTTGTGGTTTCTGGAAGAAGAAGTTTCACGTTATACGGAGAATAACCGGACAGACTTGCGGAACGGTAATCTGGGATTTGTCTTTCAGAGTTTTAACCTGATAGACGAACTGACGGTCTTTGAGAATGTGGAATTGCCTCTTTTATATGCCGGAGTCCCGGTAAAGGAACGGGTTGCGAGGGTAAATGCCGCACTCGACCGGATGCAGATTGCCCATCGTACGGAACATTATCCGCAGCAGCTTTCCGGCGGACAGCAACAGCGCGTGGCTATTGCCCGTGCCATTGTAACGAATCCCAAGATCATCCTGGCGGACGAACCGACCGGAAACCTGGATTCGGTGAACGGAAACGAAGTCATGAATCTGCTTCTCGAACTCAACAAGGAAGGTTCAACTGTCGTCATGGTGACACACTCGGAAGAAAATGCCCGGATGGCAGGACGTTTAATCCGCATGATGGACGGAAATATCCTGACTGAAAGCAGGAAATAGAATAACATAAGAAAACACTCATCGACTGCCTGAGGTAAACCTGTCTAACCAGACGGGCCTGTCGGCATGAATATAAATAATACGTTTTTGTATATATTGTGCTATTAATACAGGGTCGGTGAGTGGGTTCTGTGCATCCATAAAAAGAATACTGTCAAATAAATCGAAGTGTTGATTTAGATTAAGATAGCATTGGTTAAAGTTCCATTCAATAGATTGTATAGGTAAATCATGTCCCTTTTTCTTTACCCGTATGCTGACATTGGTAATACTTTGCTCAACTGTATTTAATCCGAAAAATATGCCATGAATGATATATTGTTTTGATTTGAAGTGCATCACCTCATTCAGGCCAAAGTTGTCGGCAAAAGGTGTTTCTAATGCAAAATCTGTATGTTGCTCTATGCTGTGTTGACGCAACTCTTCATATTCTTCTTTTTGGTAATCATTAACCAGTTCATCGAACATTTCATTAAACATGTCATGTGTATAAGCCGGATAAAACTCTTTACGCTGTTTTTTATTTAAGCTCGATAAATAGGAGATGATTTCCATTTTTCGTTTATCCGGATCGTAGATTGGGAGGCCATTTGTATGTAGTTTCCCAAATGTACTTTTACCGGCGCCATTGGGACCCATAATAATATAAAAGATGGGAGGCATAGAGCATTTATTTCTTGATCAGGTTAAATAATTCACCTTCTCCCTGCGGGCGTGATGTTTTTATCTTCCTGAATTTGACTTCATGAGCATAGAGATTGTGTTCCGGATTAATAAGTTCAACGATGTCTTCACTTCCATCTGCATTGGCACGAATAAAACGATTGCTTTTTCTTACTCTTTTCTTATCTTTATATAAATATGGAATTTCTTGTTGCCAGCATTTTTGGATTTCGCTTTTACTTATTTCCATATGGAGTGGACGTGGCTGCAGGTTTTGCATCCGACTGATAAAAGATTTAGAAAATTCGTTGTTCGTTAATTTCCCCATATTGCTAATGTGCTACATTCTATCGCAAATATACGTATAAAATAAATAGGGAAAAGATTACATTCGCATTTTTTAGGGAAACTTCCTGATCTATGCAAATCTCTTGTTTGTGCTTCACTGAAAATATTGTACCTTTGCTCCCTCGAAAAATAAACGGTATATGGACAAGATCCGATTAAAAGATAAAGAATTTGAACTGCTTATCCCGGAGAAGGAGATCAAGGATGCCATTGCGAAGATGGCTAAACAGATTAAGGCAGATGTAGGAGATACTAACCCTCTGTTCGTAGGCATATTGAACGGGGCGTTCATGTTTACCGCAGAACTGATGCGGCAGATGGACACCTACTACGAAATTACGTTTGCCCGCTATTCTTCTTATCGTGGCCTCAATACCACCGGAGTTGTTCGTGAGATTATGCCGGTGCAGGCCGATGTGAAAGGACGTACCCTGATCCTGCTGGAAGACATTATCGATACCGGTTACACCATGCAGTTTGTTATGGATAAGCTGAGAAATGACGGTGCGGCGGATGTCAAGCTGGCAACCATGCTCTTCAAACCCGATTCCCTGAAATGCGATCTGAAGCCTGACTATGTCGGTTTGCAGATACCAAGCGACTTTATTGTCGGTTACGGGCTGGATTATGATGAAATGGGGCGTGCCTACCGGGATATTTACAAGGTGACAGTTAATAGTTGACAGATGACAGCTTACAGGTGAGTTTGATAACTGAAAAATACATTTATAAATAAGGAACAATATTATGTTGAACGTTGTTATTTTTGGAGCTCCGGGTTCAGGAAAAGGAACACAGAGTGAGTTGATCATTAAAGAGTATGGTTTGGATCACATTTCAACTGGTGATGTATTGCGTGCTGAAATGAAAGGTGAAACCGAACTTGGTAAGATCGCTAAGGATTATATTGAAAAAGGTCAGCTTGTACCGGATGAACTGATCGTTGATATGCTTGCCAAAGTATTGGACAGCAAAGCCAGTTCAAAAGGTGTTATCTTCGATGGTTTCCCCCGTACTATCCCGCAGGCAAAAGCATTGAAAGAAATGCTGAACAAACGCGGTACGGATGTTTCAGTGATGCTGAACCTGCAGGTTGAAGAAGAAGAACTGATTTCTCGTCTGCTGGAACGCGGCAAAGTATCGGGACGTTCGGACGATAACCTCGAAACAATCAAATCGAGACTGGATGTTTATCACAAACAGACAGCACCTTTGGCAGATTACTATGTGGGAGAAGGCAAACACGTCGGTATCCACGGAATGGGTACAGTCGAAGAAATCTTCGATCGTATCAAAGAAGCGATCAATAATTTGTAAATTAAACAATGTGCCGATATGTCAATAAGGGTTTCTTCATTGGCACATTGGCATATTATCACATTAAATAATTATTTTTTATGGCTGAATCAAACTTTGTAGATTACGTAAAGATCTATTGCCGCTCAGGAAAGGGCGGAAGAGGGTCTTCTCACTTTCGTCGTGAGAAATATATTCCGAAAGGAGGCCCCGACGGAGGCGACGGGGGGCGAGGAGGCCATGTGTATCTTCGTGGCAACCGGAATTACTGGACCCTCCTGCATCTGAAGTTCGAACGTCATATCATGGCAACGAACGGCGAAGGCGGCAGTGCCAAGCGCAGTTTCGGAAAAGACGGTGAAGATCGGGTGATCGAAGTGCCGTGCGGAACTGTAGTATATGATGCCGAAACCGGCGAATATATCTGCGACGTGACCGAAGACGGACAGGAAGTTATGCTGCTGAAAGGTGGTCGTGGCGGACAAGGCAACTGGCATTTCAAGACATCTACCAACCAGGCTCCCCGTTATGCTCAACCGGGCGAACCGGCTCAGGAACGCAAAGTCATCCTGCAATTGAAGTTGCTGGCTGATGTGGGGTTGGTAGGTTTTCCGAATGCCGGAAAGTCGACTTTGCTTTCTGTCGTATCGGCGGCTAAGCCGAAGATTGCGAACTATCCGTTCACGACACTGGAGCCGAACTTGGGTATCGTAAGTTATCGTGACCATCGTTCATTCGTGATGGCCGATATTCCCGGTATTATTGAAGGAGCCAGTGAAGGGAAAGGTCTCGGACTCCGTTTCCTTCGCCATATCGAACGAAACTCGCTGCTTCTGTTTATGATTCCGGCGGATACCGACGATATTAAAAAGGAATACGAGATCCTTCATAACGAACTGGTAAAATACAATCCCGAATTGTTGGGTAAAAGCCGTGTGCTGGCAATCACCAAGAGTGATATGCTGGATGACGAGCTGATCGAAGCCCTGTCGGAGGATTTACCCGAAGGCATTCCGCATGTGTTTATCTCTTCCATTACCCAGCAGGGTATTACGGAGTTGAAAGACCTGTTGTGGAAGGAACTGAATAAGGAAACCTTCCACGAAGTCGAGAACATCGTCCACCAGAACATCGATGTCAGTTCGATACCGCTGGATGATGATGACGATGATTTCGTCTTTCCTGTCGACGATGACGATCCGGATGAAGAGTATGAAGAATACGAGTGGGACGACGAAGATGAAGAAACTGAAAAGTAATACAGTAGAAATGTTGCAATTCTCCGGATTAAGCGGAGAATGCAACATTTCTCATTTTATAACGACTCGTCACGGAGGAGTGAGCCAGGGTAATTATGCGACGATGAATCCGGGAGAGTTCAGCGGTGACGATCCGGCTTCCGTCCGGATGAACCGTCAGCTTCTTTCGGATGCAATGGGAATTTCTCCCGAAAGGATTTTTGCGCCTTGTCAGGTGCATGAAGCGGAAATAAGTTGTATTGATGCCCAACAGCAGGAGATGTACGGAAAAGATGCACTGGTGACGAATATACCGGGAATCTGCATCGCTGTCTCTACGGCAGACTGTGTCCCGGTTCTGGTCTATGCGCCGGATAAGAAAGTGGTGGCGGCTATCCATGCCGGATGGCGGGGAACGGTAAAGCAGATCGTTGCTAAAACCATCCGTTGTATGGCGGACCGTTATTCCTGTGATCCTGCCCTGATGATGGCGGGTATCGCCCCGTCGATCAGTAAGGAGGCTTTCGAGGTGGGCGAGGAGGTGGTCGATGCTTTCAGGGAGACTCGTGTGGATATGAATCGTATCATGGAACGAAACGCTCAGACCGGTAAAGCCCATATCGACCTCTGGGAGGCAAACCGTATCCAGTTGCTGCAATCCGGATTATTGCCGGAGCGTATTGAAGTTTCCGGAATCTGCACCTATCAGCATCATGAAGATTTTTTCTCCGCCCGCCGGGTGGGAATAAAAAGCGGACGTATCCTGTCCGGTATAATGATTAAAGAGTAATACTATATGATACATGTTTCTATCTCGGAAGAAATAGCGAAGGCTTGCCCGGACCTGCATGTCGCCGTTGTGGAATGCGACGTGGTAAACACCGTTTCGGACGAACAATTGTGGAATGAAATAACAGAAGTGGAAACCCATATCCGCACAACCTGCAAACTGGAAGATATAAACAAATTTCCTCCTATCCAGGCAACCAGGCAGGCTTATAAGCGTCTGGGTAAAGATCCGAACCGTTACCGTCCTTCGGCGGAAGCGCTTCGCCGGCGTATCCTCCGCGAATTACCCTTATATAAAATAGATACATTGGTCGATATAATCAATCTCCTGTCTATTCAGAGCGGTTATTCTATCGGCGGGTTCGATGCCGGTAAGATTGACGGGAACCTGGTGCTGGGTGTCGGTCGGGAAGGCGAGATTTATCATGGAATAGGCCGTGGCGAACTGAATATAGCCGGCCTCCCGGTCTATCGCGATAATCAGGGAGGCGTTGGTACTCCGACCAGCGATGAAGAACGAACCAAGATCGACATGAATACGGGAAAGCTGTTAATGATTATAAACGGATACTCCGGAAAAGAAGGTCTGCAAGAGGCGTTGACCTATGGGGTGTCCCTATTAACCCGATATGTATCAACAACTAATTTGGAAATGGAGTTGATTACGCCTGAAAGTAGAGTGAAAATTATGTTATAAACGCGTTAATTATGTTTAGAAACCTCAAAAACACCCGTTTTTATGCTAAAAAACATCTATTTCCTTTTGTTTTAATCGATTAATCTATAAATTTGCCCCCGTTAACGAATTAACAAAACGAAAAAGAAAATGATCGAATTGATTGGTACAAACGCCGGCCTTGTTTGGACAGTTTTAAACGAAGGCGGAAAAATGAGTGTTAAGGCAGTAAAGAAAGCAACTAGGATCAAAGCAGAAAAAGATATGTATGCTGCATTTGGTTGGTTAGCAAAAGAAGGAAAGTTGTCTTTCGAAGAGATTGAAGGTGAATTATTTGTTGCGTTGATCTAATCGCGTAACCGATACTTGGTTAGGAGGGCTGTTCGGATATTATTTGGACGGCCTTTTGTGTGTTTGGATGTTTTCTGTTTAAAAAAACAGACCGCCTTGTTGTTTAATTCAATTCTAAATTTTACTTTTGTCTAGAATTTGGTGTGAAATGACCGAAGATCAAAAGAGATTGTTGGCTGTATTTGAGGTTAGAGTTCGTGATTTAATGGAATTATGTAATAAGCAAAACCATAAGATCGACGAGCTCACAACTGTTTTGAACCATAAGGAAGCAGAACTGAAGCAGGCAATAAAAACGATTGAAGAGTTGAATACCAAATGCGATAAACTACTGACAGCAAGAGTCGTTTCCGTAAATGAAGGGGAAATGAAAAGTGCAAGGATGCGTTTATCGAAGTTAGTGCGGGAAGTAGACAAGTGCATTGCACTATTAAACGAATAGAAGCGATGGACGATAAATTTCTTATACATTTAGATATAGCCGAAAAGAGTTACGGTCTTTGGATTGATCGGAAAGACGAGCAATTGGCGCGGGATGCCGCCAAGCAGATACGTAATAAGATCAATCAGTATCGGCAAAATTTTGCTCAGTCCGATGTGGATGTAAAAGATTTGTTAGCCATGGTTGCTTTTCAATTGTCTATGACTAATTTGCAATTGGAAGATAAAAACGATACAAGTCCTATTACAGATAAGATACAGGAACTCACGGGTGAGTTGGAACAGTATTTGAAGGATAAGTAATTATAATATAATTGTAAGAAGAGTTTCCGCACTGCTCTGCACGGTTGCCGTGTATTGTAGTGCTTTTTTTGTTTTATATATATATGAATTTAAATTATAAGTAAAATGACAGTGTATATAATCATATCATCAATTGTAGCTCTCCTGATAGGAGGGTTGTTGACGTGGTTGAGCATGCGTTTTCTTCTGAAGTCGAGGTACGATTCCGTACTGAGGGAAGCCGAGAAGGAAGCGGAAGTGATCAAGAAAAACAAATTGCTGGAAGTAAAGGAAAAATTCCTTCATCTGAAAGCGGATCTGGAAAAACAAGTATCGGCAAGGAACGCAAAGATCCAGTCGGCCGAAGGTAAGTTGAAACAACGTGAACTGACACTCAACCAGCGTCAGGAAGATTTGCAGCGTAAAAACTGCGAGATTGATGCGGTGAAAGAAAATCTGGCTACTCAATTGGAATTGGTGGATAGAAGAAAACAGGATTTGGAAAAACTTCATCAACGGGAGATCGAGCAGCTGGAAGCCCTTTCCGGACTTTCTGCCGATGAGGCGAAAGAACGCCTGATCGAATCGTTGAAAGACGAAGCCAAATCGGAAGCAACTTCTTATATCAATGAAATCATGGAAGAAGCGAAGATGACGGCTAATAAAGAAGCAAAGAAGATCGTTATCCAGTCTATCCAACGTGTAGCGACTGAAACTGCTATCGAAAACTCCATTACCGTATTCCATATCGAATCGGATGAGATCAAAGGACGTATCATTGGACGTGAAGGCCGTAACATCCGTGCCCTGGAAGCAGCTACCGGTATTGAGATCGTTGTCGACGATACCCCCGAAGCGATCGTTCTTTCCGGCTTTGACCCGGTTCGCCGTGAGATTGCCCGTCTGGCATTGCACCAGTTGGTACAGGACGGACGTATCCATCCGGCCCGTATCGAAGAGGTGGTGACGAAAGTTAAAAAACAGGTGGAAGACGAAGTGGTTGAAACCGGTAAACGTACGGTGATCGACCTGGGTGTTCATGGACTGCATCCTGAACTGATCCGTATGATCGGTAAGATGAAATACCGTTCTTCTTATGGTCAGAACCTGTTGCAGCATGCCCGTGAAACGGCTAACCTTTGTGCCGTGATGGCTTCTGAATTAGGATTGAACCCGAAGAAAGCGAAACGTGCAGGTTTGTTACATGATATTGGTAAGGTGCCTGATGATGAACCGGAATTGCCGCACGCAATCCTGGGTATGAAGCTTTGCGAAAAATATAAGGAAAAACCGGATATTTGCAATGCAGTAGGTGCCCACCACGATGAGGTTGAGATGCAGACATTGCTGGCACCGATTGTTCAGGTTTGTGACGCTATCTCCGGAGCTCGTCCGGGTGCCCGTCGTGAAATCGTTGAGGCTTATATCAAACGTTTGAACGATCTGGAACAATTGGCTCTTTCTTATCCGGGTGTTGTGAAGACTTATGCTATCCAGGCAGGCCGCGAGCTTCGCGTTATTGTTGGGGCAGATAAGATCGACGACAAGGATACGGAAAACCTGTCAAACGAAATCGCAAAGAAGATACAGGACGAAATGACTTATCCGGGGCAGGTAAAGATTACGGTTATCCGCGAAACCCGTGCTGTAAGTTATGCGAAATAAAGTCCTTTAGGATATATTTGAAACTAAAATTTAAGGTGGCCGGTCTGAAGAGATCGGCCATTTTTTGTTGGCTGAAACTGTTAATTATTAGACTGTCGGGAATATATATCAGGGTGATGTGAATAGTCTATTTTGCACAATAACAAGTTGTTATCTGTCTTTTCGCGTTGTGTTTTATCAGTTAAATTAATATATTTGCCGTGAGAGGTACGAAAATCACTATATTCTATATCTAATTACTCATTTAAATCTTTTACCACAATGACACTAAAAAAGTTTGTTTTGATTCCCGTGATTATTGGTGTTTTAGCATGCCTGATACAGGCATTGGACCAGTTGTTGTACACCTCCGTGCCTCCCGAAGGAAATGTCGGTTTTAGTTGGATCTCTTTTCAGTCGTGGGCGGTTTACTTCCTGGCCGGTTGTACGGTGAGGGGAGGGATAAAAGCCTTTATTGCTTATGCGATCGGTATTGCTGCCTCCATTGTTATTATGGTTCTAGGCGGTGCGATGACGCCTGCTCTGGGATTCTTTGCCGTACCTGTGGCGGTAGGAGTGATTGCTTTCTGTGCTATTTTCTGTGAGCGGAGCGAATGGCTGTCCTTAGTACCGGCGTTGTTTATTGGTGCAGGTGCTTTCTTCGCCTTTATGAATTATGTGCCGAATGCCACTTTTGCTACGGCAGCTCTGACGGAGATGATTTATTGTACGATCGGTCTCTTATTCGGTTATATCACTATCTGCCTGCGTAGTGCTTATGAAAAGAAAGTAAGCGAAGACGCAGAGTAGCATTTTTCTTCACCTGCTACCCAAATCGTCATACAGCGTTTGTAACAGTACTTTGCCTTTATTCAGGCGGGTTTCGCTGTTTGTTACCGGGGTTTCGAGCAAGGGTTTGTTGCTTTCGTTGTCGTATATTGAAACGCCTGTGCTGTCGATGAAACCGAATCCGTTGGGGAAGGTGTAGAAGGCGTATTTTGGGGAGCCGGGATCGAGTATGTCGCGGCTGAATATGAAGGAGTCGTGCGGCAGGTTCAGCTGGTACAATAGGGTGGCAGCCAGATCTGTCTGGTTGGCATAGGTGTCGATCACCATCGGCTCTTTAACGGCTCCGCCCAACCAGATCATCGGGATGTGGAAACGGCGGGGTTCGTAATCCGTCAGTGTTGAAGGGTAACGGAAACCGTGGTCGGATACCAGCACGATCAGCGTGTTCTTCCAGGTCGGCAATTCCTTTAGCTTATCTACAAAGCTACCGATGCAACTGTCGGTAAATGCAACGGAATTGAGATACGGGTCATCCAGATGGTGGAAAGGCACTTCGAACGGTTCATGGCTGCTCAATGTCAGGAATGTACTGAGCCACGGTGTTTTTTCGTCCCGGCTTTTGATCGATTCGTATAGATGGGTGAAAGTAATATCATCGTTTGCTCCCCATTTACTGAGGCGGCTGGAGAGTGGAAAGTCACGGTCGGCAGTGATTTGGCTGTATCCCGAACTGAAGAAGTAACTTTGCATATTCGTAAAGTTGATATCTCCCCCGTAAAGCATATCGGCTACATATCCCTGTTCTCCCAGGCTTTTGGCGATAGAAGGAAGTGTCTGGCTTTTGGCGGGATACTTCATGATAGAAGTCGTAGGTTGTGCCAGGTAACCGTTCAGTACGGCAACAATCCCCCTGTCGGTACGGAAGGAGTTGGCATACATATTGGTGAAGGTGATCCCCTCTTTGCTTAGCCTGTTCAGATTCGGGGTGATCCCCGCTTCTCCTCCCACGGCTTCGATGGCGTTTGCCGTAAAACTTTCCATCAAGATGATCAGTATGTTTGGACGGTCGGTTGTCAGCAGATTGACCTTTTCCGTGTTATTTGTCAGGCTGTCATCCGGAAGGGTCAGTGCGGCATAACGCTCCTTTCTCTCTTCTTCCGGGAAGAAATTGAACTGGGCGGCAAAATCCTGTTGTTTGCTGAGAGAAGCGAGCAGGCTGAATGCCGGATTGATCGCTGAGTGGTTCAGAAACTGGTTTTTGCTGAAATAGACCATGCCGACATTGGCGGTTGAAGTAGTCACGCCTCCCCGGATCGGAATGAAAAGGATGCCGGCGAGCAGCAGGACTATGATGGTCCCTCCCAATCTGTTACGGGCCGGAGTCACGGGAAATAAAGGTACGATAAACCGTTTAAACAACCAGAATATCCCGTAAGCATAGATCCCGAAAAGAGCGAACTGAAGCAGGAATGTACCGACCGGCACGCTGGCCATGGCATCGGCGGGTGATTGCAGGTAAAAGAACAGGGTAGCGTCCAGCCGGAACCCCCAATAACCATACAGGGCAACGTCTACCGCAAAGATGGCTGCAACCACGATTCCCATAATCAGAAAATAACTTTTCAGGAACTTCTGATAGAACCTCCCCGGCAACCAGATGGAAATCAATACAGAGAGAAGCGGAATAACTGTCAGATACCCTGAAACCGTACAATCCAGCAATAGACCATGAGTAATTACCTTAAGGTAATCGGTTAGCGAACACCCGTTCGCTAAGGCATGGTGATATAACATGAAGACCGGCTTTTGAATGGCGAGGACCGGAAGCCAACCAATAAATACTGTCAGAAGAAATAACAACCGCTTTTTCATCTCTATATAATATATGTAATACACACACCCTGCCCCCTCTCCAGAGGAGAAAAGTTACTATTTATATAACTTTTCTCGTAATTCGGCTACTGTCGGATCGGTGATGTAATCATCGTAATCCATCATCTTGTCGATGATGCCGTTAGGTGTCAGTTCGATAATACGGTTTGCCACCGTCTGGATGAACTCGTGGTCATGACTGGAGAAAAGGACGTTTCCTCTGAATGACTGCAACGTATTATTGAATGCCTGGATAGATTCCAGATCTAGGTGGTTGGTCGGTGTATCCAGGATCAGGCAGTTTGCATCCGTCAACATCATCCGGGAAATCATGCAACGCATCTTTTCACCTCCGGACAATACGCTAACCTTTTTCAGCAATTCTTCACCCGAGAACAGCATACGGCCGAGGAAACCTTTCAGGAATACTTCGTTAGTATCTCCGGCGAACTGGCTCAGCCAGTCGATCAGGTTATAATCGGAATCGAAATATTTGGCATTATCCAACGGCAGATAGGTCGTTGTGATCGTCTGGCCCCATTGGAAAGTACCGGCTTCCGGCTTTTCTTCTCCGTTGATAATCTGGAAGAGGGCAGTCATGGCACGCGGGTCGCGGCTGATGAATACAATCTTGTCGTCCTTTTCTACGTTGAAGTTCAGATCTTTGAACAAAACCTTACCTTCGATGCTTTTCGTCAGTCCTTTCACTTCGAGAATCTGGTTGCCCGGTTCGCGGTTCGGGGTAAAGATAATACCCGGGTAACGGCGTGAAGACGGTTTGATCTCTTCGATATTCAGCTTTTCGATCATCTTCTTACGGCTGGTAGTCTGTTTGGACTTCGCCACGTTGGCACTGAAACGGCGGATAAACTCTTCCAGTTCCTTTTTCTTTTCTTCCGCTTTCTTGTTCTGGTTCTGCTGCTGACGGAGTGCCAACTGGCTTGATTCGTACCAGAAGCTATAATTACCGGCAAACATTTGCAGTTTACCGAAGTCGATATCTACGGTGTGTGTACAGACAGAGTCGAGGAAGTGACGGTCGTGGCTCACTACCAGGATCGTGTGGTCGGAGTTGGACAGGTAATTTTCCAGCCAGCTCACCGTTTCCAGGTCGAGGTCGTTGGTCGGCTCATCCAGTAGCAGGTTGTCCGGCTGTCCGAAAAGAGCGCGGGCAAGTAATATACGCACCTTCTGCTTACCGCTCAGGTCTTTCATCATGCTGTAATGGTACTCTTCGGCGATACCCAGGCCGCTCAACAGGTTGGCTGCATCGCTTTCGGCGTTCCATCCTTCCATCTCGGCGAACTTCTCTTCGAGTTCCGAAACGCGGATACCGTCGGCATCGCTGAAGTCAGGCTTTTCGTAAAGCGCATTCTTTTCGCTCATGACTTCCCACAAGGTGGTATGTCCCATCAGGACCGTGTCCATAACCGTATGTTCGTCAAAAGCAAAGTGGTCCTGGCTTAATACCGAAAGACGTTCTCCCGGGCCTAAAGTTACCGAACCGCGTGTCGGGTCGAGCTGTTTGCTGATCACGCGGAGAAATGTTGATTTTCCGGCACCGTTGGCACCGATAATACCGTAGCAGTTACCCGGCGTAAACTTCATGTTTACATCCTGAAAGAGGATACGTTTGCCGAACTGTACGTCCAGATTGTTTACTGTTATCATATATTGAATACCTATTAATTTTTCGAATGAGTGCGCAAAGATACTAAAATCTATTGACTTTTTGGAACTTCCCGCAGCGTATAACTTGTTGTACATTTGTTTTTTTCTATAATGATATAAGAAATATGACACAAAACATTTTCGTTTACATGGACTTTCAGGTCGCCTGGAAACGGGAGGCGGGAAAGGATAGTACGGCTGATCTTTACCGCGTGGTTCGCAACCGGCTGTACCGTTTTTGGAAAGGCGCTTCGCTGCAATGGACAGATATAACCGCCGCCATGGTAGATGATTTTGGCAGTTCGCTACGCGCCGAAGGGCTGGCGGTGAATACGGTGAACAGTTACCTGAGCAGTTTCCGGGCACTTTGCCATACCGCTTTGCGGGAAGGATTGCCTGGACCGGCCAGCGACCCTTTTGCCGGGTTGCATCTCAAACGGGAGGAAACGGCCAAACGTGCCTTGAAGATCGCGGAAGTCAATAAAGTGATGCAGGCGGACTATCCGGGGGAACCCTCGCTGCGTGAAGCGCTAGACCTGTTTATTTTCTCTTATCTCGCCTGCGGAATCCCCTTTGTGGACCTCGCCTACCTGACAAAGAAAAACATCGTGGGCGGCGAGATCGTCTATTACCGGCATAAGACCGGGGCACTGATACGGGTGGGGATTACGCCTGCCATGCGGTTACTCTTGAGAAAGTACGGGCAGAAAGGTTCCCCTTACCTTTTCCCGGTCCTCTCGGCGGGCAAGGACGGACACGAAGCCTATAAAACTGCGCTTCGTAAATACAACAGCCTGCTCGTGATTATCGGCGCCCGCCTGCATCTGTCGGTGAAGCTGACTTCCTATGTGGCACGCCATTCGTGGGCTACCGAGGCGCTCCGTCAGAATATCCCGGTGGCAGTAATCAGCCAGGCCATGGGACATACTTCGGAGAAGACAACCCGTATCTACCTGGCCCAACTGGACCAGTCGGTACTGAACAAGGCGAATGCGAAGATTACGAAGAAAGCGGCCGATATGTTTCTGGAAAGGGCCTGAACCCTTATTTCGTAAATAAGGTCTATAGGATAAAGAAAGATAAACGATGGAAAAGAGACTCTTTTATATACTGATACTCATGTGTTTGCATATGGTATCCATTCCTCTTCACGGACAATATGTGTCATTGAAAAGTAACCTTCTCTATTTGGGAACGAGCACCTCGAATATGGGATTCGAGTTCCGCCTGGGCAGGAAAATGAGTCTTGACCTTTGGGGCGCTTACAATGCCTGGGAGTTCAAAAACGATATGTCGCTCAAACATTACCTCGTACAACCCGAACTGCGCTACTGGCCCTGCCAGACGTATGAGGGCCACTTCTTCGGCCTTCACGGCCACTACGGCCATTTCAATATCGGAAATATCCCGTTTATCCCGGGAATGGAAGAGAAAAACTACCGGGGCTACCATTGGGTGATCGGCCGCCATTGGGGGGAAGCGTTTGTCGGTGCCGGCTACGCCTATATGCAATATGAAAAATACGTCTGCTACGACTGTACGGAAGTGCTCGGAATATTCCGCCGTCATTATTTCGGCCCGACGCGTGCGGACGTCTCCCTGATCTTTTTTATCCACTAATCCGCCCGGCATATGAAACATTTCCTATACATATTATATATAGCCTTTTCCGCCGCCCTTCCGGCCCGTACCCTCGCAGAGGGTGGGGAAGGAGTACCGCCCTGTGTGAAGATAGCCGGCGAACCCACTGCCGCGATCTACAACCGCTATAACAAGGAAATCCGTTTCCTGATCCCCGAAGATGAATCCGGTATTTCGCAGTTTCGTCAGGTGCTGGTCGCCAGCTACGCCTCGCCCGAAGGCTCCTACCAGCATAACGAGACATTGTCGCGCCAGCGTGCCGAAGAGTTCCGCACCTACATCAGCCGCCGTTACCTGTCGGAAGGCTGCCCGGTGATCTGTGGCAGCGTGGCGGAAGACTGGAGGAACTGCGCCGCATGGTCTCTGTTTCCGGCAAACCCTATGCGGAAGCAGTCTGTTTCATCATCGACAACTACGGCATCTTCGAAGGCTGCGAAACCTACCTGATGCAACTGGAAGACGGCCGCGTCTACGGCGAACTACTGCGCGACATCTTCCCCTACCTGCGCCGCGTGGAACTGCGCCTCAGTTAAGAATCGGCTCCGGTTAGCGACGCCGAAGCCGCCCGCCTCTTATATTCGCATCCCGCCCGGCTCACCCTGTCGGAGATGTACCGCGTAGCTCGTTACTACCCGCCGGCCATTACCTCGACCGTGAAGACGTAAAAACCTACCCCGCACCGCCATCAACCGCCAGGTTATGTTAGAGTTGATTATCAGCGACGAAAGTGTCTCTCTCCCCTCTCGAGAGACTAGTTTTTACACAGTCTCTCAAGAGGGGAGCCAGTAACAATCAGTCTATAATTGGATAGTTCTATTTTGATAATAACAGAAACAACCTAATAATTATGAATAAAACAGACTTAATAAAATCAATGGCATCCCGGGTCGGATGTACCGAGGTGGTTGCGCGGCAGATGGTGGAGGTTCTGATGGAGGAGGGACTGAGTGACGGGAACGATATTGTTCTGCAAGGCTTCGGCACTTTCCGTCCCTGGAAACAGAGTTTTCGTGCAGGCCGTAATCCCCGTACCGGAGAGAGTTGTCCGATCGCTCCCCGTACCAGCGTCAGGTTTAAGGTTGGTAAGAATTTGTTGAGAGCAATGAATAAACGTTAACACGGATCGCGTTCGTTCCGTTATTTATGGCGGGGACTTTTCACTATCAACAGGATAGCATGAAAAATCCCCGCTTTTGTTATGGAAAGAAATTTACTTATCCTATGTGCTTATTGAAAATAATTATCTACTTTTGTGCTCTAAAACATTAAAATAAACCGAACAAAGATGGCTGCAACAAAACGTATCAAGCGTGCATTGGTCTCTGTATACCATAAAGAGGGACTGGATGAAATATTAAAGAAACTTCATAGCGAAGGTGTAACCTTCGTGTCAACAGGTGGAACTCAGACATTTATCGAATCATTAAATATCCCTTGCGATGCAGTGGAAGACCTGACCGGTTATCCTTCTATCCTGGGAGGACGTGTTAAGACTCTTCACCCGAAAGTTTTTGGAGGTATTCTCAACCGCAGAGATAACGAAGGCGATAAAGCGCAGATTGCAGAATACGAAATTCCTGAAATCGACCTGGTGATTGTAGACCTCTATCCGTTTGAAGAAACAGTAGCTTCAGGCGCAGAAGAACAGGCAATTATCGAAAAGATAGATATAGGCGGTATCTCATTGATCCGTGCCGCTGCAAAAAACTTTAAAGATGTAGTGATCGTAGCATCCAAAGCACAGTATCAGCCGTTGATGCAGGTGTTGAATGAAAAGGGTGCAGAAACTTCCCTGGAAGACCGTAAATGGTTCGCCAAAGAAGCATTTGCTGTTTCATCCGGCTATGACTCTGCTATTTTCAATTATTTCGATGGAGGCGAGGGTTCGCATTTCCGTGCTGCCGTAGACCAGCCGATGCACCTGCGTTATGGTGAAAATCCTCACCAGGCTGCTAAATACTATGGCAAGTTCAACGATATGTTCGACCAGATCCATGGTAAAGAGATCTCCTACAACAACCTGTTGGATATCGATGCTGCCGTTAGCCTGATCGACGAGTTCGACGAACTGACATTCGCTATCCTGAAACATAATAATGCCTGCGGTATCGCATCCCGTCCGACTGTGCTTGAAGCATGGAAAGAGGCACTGGCCGGAGACCCGGTTTCTGCATTCGGCGGTATCCTGATTACCAACAGCGCAATCGATAAAGAAGTAGCCGAAGAGATCAACAAGATTTTCTTCGAAGTAATCATCGCCCCGGAATATACAAAAGACGCTTTGGAAGTGTTGATGCAGAAGAAAAACCGCATCATCCTGGTCCGCAAGGATGCAAAGACTTGTCCGATGCAATTCCGTTCACTGTTAAATGGTGCATTGATGCAGGAAAAAGACCTGAGTATCCAGACTGCCGCAGATCTGGAACCGATGACTGACAAACAACCTTCCGCACAGGAAACAGAGGACCTGTTGTTCGCTAATAAACTGGTGAAGCACAGCAAATCGAACGCTATCACTTTGGTAAAGAACAAACAACTTTGCGCAAGCGGTATCGGTCAGACATCTCGCGTGGATTCTTTGAAACAGGCCATTGAAAAGGCAAACGCTTTCGAATTCGATTTGAAAGGTGCCGTTATGGCTTCTGATGCATTTTTCCCTTTCCCTGACTGTGTTGAAATAGCTGATAAAGCAGGTATTACTGCTGTTATTCAGCCGGGTGGTTCTGTAAATGACAAGCTGTCTGTTGATTATTGCAACGAGCATGGCTTGGCTATGGTTAAGACGGGTGTCCGTCATTTCAAACATTAATAATATGCCAATAAGACAATATGCCAATGTGCCAATTATAAGCACTTTTCATTGGCACATTAGCACATTGGCAAATTAACACATTATTTTTATGGGATTATTTTCTTTCACACAAGAAATAGCGATGGACCTGGGTACTGCGAATACCATCATCATCAGTGGTGGTAAGGTCGTAGTGGATCAGCCATCGGTAGTTGCCCTCGACCGGCGTACCGACAAAGTATTGGCGGTCGGAGAAAAGGCACGCCAGATGCACGGAAAGACGCACGAGAATATTCGTACGATCCGTCCGCTCCGCGATGGCGTGATTGCCGACTTCTTTGCTGCCGAGCAAATGATACGCGGCATGATTAAAATGATAAATCCGAAACACCGCTGGTTCTCCCCTTCGCTGCGCATCGTGGTTTGTATTCCTTCGGGCAGTACTGAAGTGGAGATCCGTGCCGTACGCGACTCTGCCGAGCATGCCGGCGGACGCGACGTCTACATGATTTATGAACCTATGGCTGCTGCAATCGGTATCGGTATCGACGTAGAAGCACCCGAAGGCAATATGATCGTGGATATAGGCGGTGGTACGACCGAGATCGCTGTTATCTCGCTGGGCGGTATCGTTTCCAATAAATCGATCCGTATTGCAGGAGATGACCTGACGGCTGATATTATGGAGTATATGCGCCGCCAGCACAATGTGAAGGTGGGTGAACGTACTGCCGAACTGATCAAGATCAATGTCGGTTCGGCGCTGACGTTCCTGGATAATCCTCCTGAAGATTATATCGTACATGGTCCGAACCAGATGACGGCTCTTCCGATGGAAGTTCCCGTTTCTTATCAGGAAATCGCACATTGCCTGGAGAAATCGATCTCCAAGATGGAAGCGGCTATCCTGAGTGCACTCGAGCAGACTCCTCCCGAACTGTATGCCGATATCGTACGTAACGGTATCTACTTGGCAGGTGGCGGTGCTTTGATGCGCGGGCTTGACAAACGTCTGACGGATAAGATCAATATCCCGTTCCATATTGCAGAAGATCCGTTGCATGCGGTTGCAATAGGTACAGGCGTAGCATTAAAGAATATAGATAAATTTAATTTCCTTATTCGATAAGGGGAATAATGTGCCAGTTAATCAATATGCCAATGTGCCAATAAAAGACACATTCGTCGGTGTATTGATTAATTGGCATATTGGCACATTATCAAATTGGCACATTATTATTTATGCGTAAACTGCTGGACTTCCTGGTAAGAAAGAGGCATTGGTTCCTGTTCGTTTTGCTTGAGATTGTTTCGCTGATGCTGATTTATCGTAATAATGCATACCAGCGGAATATCATCTTCAGTTCGGCAAACGTATTGACAGGACATATTGCGTCCGTTTCCGGTTATGTAACATCGTATCTGAACCTGCATGAGATTAACAAGGAATTGCTGGAAAGGAACGGGCAACTGGAGATGGAATTGCTGGAGTTGCAGGACCGTTTGGATATGATGGTGGCGGATACGGTTGCTTTTGCCGGGTTTGCTCCTGATTCGACCGAGCAGTTTGCATATAGTTTTATTCTGGCCGGGGTGGTGAATAACAGTGTCAGCCATCTTTCGAATTATATCACTGTAAACAAAGGAAGTAAAGACGGAATAGCACCTGATATGGGAGTTGTTTCCGAAAGAGGAGTTGTAGGAATTGTTTCGACGGTGAACGATCATTTCTCTGTGATCATACCTTTGCTTAATCCGAAATCGCGGTTGAGCTGCAAAGTGTTGGGAAGTACTTATTTCGGGGCTTTGAGTTGGAAAGGGCGTGATATCCGTTTTGCCAATCTGGAAGAATTGCCGCGTCATGTGGAGTTCCAGAAGGGAGATACGATCGTGACAAGCGGTTATTCGAGCGTGTTTCCGGCAGGGCTGATTGTCGGTACGGTGGCAGATTTTGAAAAACAGCATGATGACAACTTTTTTTCACTGGAGGTGGAATTGGCTACGGACTTTCAGGCACTGAACAATGTCCGTATCATCAAGAATTATAATCAGGCAGAACAAAGAAGAGTAGAACAAGAGGCGAGAAGAAATGATTAATTTATTACGGGGATTGGTTTATTTCGTTGTACTGGTATTAATTCAGGCTTTGATCCTGAATAATATCCATTTCCTGCGGATTGCAACGCCGTTCCTGTATCTTTATTTTATTATAAAGATGCCGGTGGGTACGTCGCGCGACCTGGTCGTTCTTTTCTCTTTCCTTATCGGCCTGGTGATCGATATGTTTTCAAATACCCCCGGAATGCATGCGGCAGCCTGTACGCTGGCCGGATTTATCCGTGAACCGCTGATACGTTTTTTTATGGGGAAGGACTTGCCCGAGGGGATTTATCCTTCCTATAAGACCTTTGGCTATGGTGGCTTCTTCCGGTATGTGCTTTCATTTGTGGTGATCCAACATGTCACTTTATTCCTGATCGAATCGTTGACGCTGTTCGATCCGTTATTCCTTGCCATCCGTATCGGGGCGAGTGTGGTAACGACTACATTATTAATTTGTACAATAGAAGCATTCAATATAGAGACACAAAAGAGTGGAGACTAATACGAAGTATACACTTGAGAACAGGCGTTATGTGATAATAGGCGCTGTGGTTCTGCTGGTTCTCGTCTTTATCATCCGTTTATTCTACCTCCAGGTGGTTGAGAACGATTATAAAGCATGGGCAGACAGCAATGCGTTCTTGAAAAAGACCCTGTTGCCTTCCCGCGGAATGATTTATGACCGTAATGACAATCTACTGGTTTATAACCAGCCGGCTTACGATGTGATGCTTATCATGCGGGAAATCCAACCGTTCGATACGTTGGATTTCTGTAATATCCTGAGTATTACAAAAGAACAGTTTGAAAAACGGATCGCCGAAATAAAGAATCGGCGGTTGAATCCGGGATACTCGTCGTATGTCCCACAGGTTTTTATGAATCATCTTTCGGCACAGGAATGCGGTATCTTACAGGAAAAACTTTATAAGTTCCCCGGTTTCTATATCCAGAACCGTACGATCCGGCAATATGAATATCCTTATGCGGCGCATGTACTGGGAAATATCGGCCAGGTAAACCGGAAAGATATAGAGGCAGATGACTATTATGTGCAGGGGGATGATTCCGGACGTGCAGGTGTTGAACGTTCCTATGAAAAGCAACTGCGCGGGGAGAAGGGAGTGGAGATTCTTTTGCGAGATGTGCACGGCCGTATCAAGGGTAAGTATGATGACGGTGCGAGTGATGTAGCTCCGGTTTCCGGGAAGAACCTGAAGCTTTCGCTGGATATTAACTTACAGGCTTATGGCGAAAAGCTGATGAAGAATAAAGTGGGTAGTATCGTTATGATTGAGCCGGAAACCGGTGAGGTCCTCTGCCTGGTCACTTCCCCCAATTATGATCCGAGTTTATTGGTCGGACGCCAGCGTGGAAAGAATCACAGGATGTTGGAGGAAAATCCTCAGACACCGCTTATCGACCGTTCCATAACCGGTTTTTATCCTCCCGGTTCAACCTTTAAACCTACACAAGGGCTGATTTTTCTTCAGGAAGGGGTTATCACTCCTTCAACGATGTATACTTGTGCCCATGGATATACTTATTCGATCAAGCGGAAACCCGCCTGTCACGGGCATGCTTCTCCTTTAAGTCTTGTTCCGGCTTTGGCTACCTCGTGTAACTCCTTTTTTTGCTGGGGATTGCATGATATGCTGGATAACCGTCGCCGGTATCCCACTGTTCAGGAAGGCTTTGAGGTCTGGAAGAATCATTTGGTGTCGATGGGGTATGGCTATCCTTTGGGGATTGACCTGCCTGGTGAAAAAAGAGGATACATACCGAACAGTAAAGTGTACGATAAACTGCACAGGCGCTGGAACTCCAGCACGATCATCTCTATTGCGATAGGGCAGGGAGAAATATCCGCAACGCCGTTGCAGATATGTAACCTGGCGGCAACGATCGCCAACCGGGGTTATTTTATCACACCTCATGTGGTTAAAGAAGTACAGGATACCCCGTTGGATTCGCTTTATACACAAAAACGTTATCCGACTATCGATTCTAAATATTATGACATAGTAGCGGAAGGTATGCGCAACGCCGTATTGGGCGGAACCTGTTGGGCGGCTGCTATTCCCGGAATCGAGGTTTGCGGTAAGACAGGAACGGCAGAAAATCCTCACGGAAAAGATCACTCTGCGTTTATCGGTTTTGCTCCTTATAAGAATCCGAAAGTGGCAATTTGCGTTTATGTGCAGAATGGCGGCTTTGGTGCGGCGTTTGGGGTTCCTATCGGGAAATTAATGATGGAACTGTATCTGAAAGGTGAAATATCGCCGGAAGATAAGGCTTTGGAAGAAAAAATGATAAATTCGGTTGTTGCCGAAGATCGTGTTTATTTATTATCTGACCGTGGGTTACAGGAAAACTGAAATATGGAAGACTGTCGACTGGTTTACTATCATACTTTACTTGTTGATGATAGTGGCCGGTTGGTTTACGATTTGTGGCGCCAGCTTCGAATTTGACAGTATGGGGTTGTTCGATATAAACGGACGTCCGGGTTCGCAGCTGATGTGGGTTGGGGTGTCCATGGTGGTTATTTTTATCATACTGATGCTGGAAAGCGACTTCTTTGATGTTTTTGCTTACCTTATTTATGCGGCCGTTATTGTTTTACTGATAGCGACTATCTTTCTTGCACCGGATATAAAAGGCTCGCATTCCTGGTTGAAGCTGGGGGCTTTGCGTATACAACCTGCTGAGTTTGCCAAGTTTGCCACCGCTTTGGCTGTGGCGAAGTTTATGAACTCCTACGGATTCCAGTTGACTACCGTTAAGAATTTTGCCATCACGCTCATGCTGATTTTCCTGCCGATGATCTGCATTATCCTGCAAAAGGAGACCGGTTCGGCTTTGGTTTATTTTGCTTTTTTCCTGATGTTGTACCGGGAAGGAATGTCGGGATATATCCTGTTGGCAGGCATTTGTGCGGTGGCGTTCTTCGTTACTACCATGAAATTCTCGGATGTAGTGGTTGGGGCTACTGATATGGGAGAACTGATCGTCTCATCTATGATACTGGTTATCTCCTTTCTCCTGGTGGTCATGGTGCGGAAGGACCGGATGGCTTTGCAGGTTATGCTGGGAGGAACGGCAATCGTATATCTGGCTGCCTATATCGCTTCTTTGTTCGTGCCGGTAAACTTTGCCTGGGTCTCGATGGGATTGCTCGTGTTGGCAGTTATTTATCTGATTTATCTTTCCGTAAAGAACTGGATCTGGCATTATGCACTGATCGCCGCCTTTGCTTTGGGGTCGATGGCCTTCATGTATTCGGTGGATTATGTGTTCGACGAGATACTGGAACCCCATCAGCAGATCCGTATCAAAGTTTCGTTGGGATTGGAAGATGATCCGAGCGGTGCCGGTTACAACGTGAACCAGTCGAAGATCGCTATCGGGTCGGGAGGACTGACCGGAAAAGGTTTCCTGAACGGGACGCAAACAAAGCTGAAATATGTGCCGGAACAGGAAACAGACTTTATATTCTGTACCGTAGGAGAGGAGCACGGTTTTATCGGATCCTCTGTGGTGCTGATCTTGTTCGGGATATTTATCATCCGGCTGGTTATTCTTTCCGAGCGGCAGAATACGGCTTTTGCCCGGGTGTATGGCTATAGCGTAGCCTCCATCTTCTTCTTTCACCTGGCGATAAATGTGGGAATGGTTACCGGAATAACGCCCGTAATCGGCATTCCCTTGCCTTTCTTCAGCTATGGAGGCTCTTCTTTGCTGGGATTTACAATCTTGTTGTTTATCTTCCTGCGCCTGGATGCTTCCCGGAGAGAGCGATGATCAATTAGTCTTTTCTACCCGGAATCCGATTTCCTGTATTCCTCTCAATGTACTGTCGCGCATTCCCTGGCGGAAACTGAATGTGTACATCCCCGGGTGTTCGAATTTGTAGTTGGTCCGTATCGGAAAGCTGGACTGGAACAGGGATATGCCATGCCCGTGCCATTTTCCGAACTCGTCAGCCAGCACACATTCTATCGTATCCCGTTTCAAAGGACCGATCGGCTGCTCTTCATTGCAGAAAAGCCAGAGGTTCTGGTAAGGATACATATTATTATTACGAACCTCGAATGTCAGGTTGTAGGGAACGGAAATGTCGTCTACATGAAAAGAGAAATAATATTCCTTATCCTTCCCCCACATTGTATTATCAATGGCCTGGTACTGGTCGTACAAGGCCTGTTGATCGCAGGAGAAGCATAAGGACATGAAGAGAACGACAATGAATCCTTTAAGCTTCGGGCTTATTTTCCGGTTTGTTGCCCGGTTTAGCTTGCTGCTGAGGTCTGTCATTATTCGCTTGCTTGTCATTATTGCCTTTAGGTTTTTGTCTGTTTCTGTTATTCCGGTTATTGTTGTTACGGTTGTTGTTACCGTTATTTCCGTTATTATTAGCGTTACCGCCTTTGTTACCGTTGTTGTTGCCGGAAGGTCTGTTGCTGTTTTCGTTACCCGGCTGTCTGTCGCCCGGTTGCTGCCTGTCGTTGTTAACGGGTCTGTTACCGGCCTGTTTGTTGTTTGCGGGTCTGTTGTTGCCGCCTTCGCCACCGGCAGCAGCGTTCGTATTGTTTCCGCCGCCATTGCCGTTATTGCCTCCGTTGTTTCCTGCCGGACGTTTTTTCTTCTTTTTCTTGACTGAGTCGAAACGGGTAACGCTATCCTGGCCGAGAATGTCCTGAGCATCGCGTTTGGGCGGCTGAGGTTTGGTGTCGGCTTCCAGTGTGACCGGTTTGCTTCCTTTCTTATTCATATTGATCACATCGAATGCACGTTCGGCTGATATTGTTATCAGGTTCGCGGCAAATGATTTGTCGGTAGAATAAGTTATTTCGCGTTTGAAGATGTCTGTCTTGAAATGGTAGTAGTTGTTATCTTTCGTTTCAAGTACGATCTCCCTCGAGGGCAGGCGTTTCTGAGCTTCCACATAGGCGTCCACTTCGTAATTGATACAACATTTCAGTTTTGCACATTGTCCGGCGAGCTTCTGCGGGTTCATGGAAATATCCTGGTAACGGGCGGCACCGGTAGCCACAGAAACGAAGCTGGTCATCCAGCTGGAACAGCAAAGTTCGCGTCCGCAAGGTCCGATACCTCCGATACGCCCGGCTTCCTGGCGGGCTCCGATCTGCTTCATCTCGATACGTACGCGGAATGCTTCGGCCAGGACTTTGATCAGCTGGCGGAAGTCGACACGTTCGTCTGCGATGTAGTAGAAAATAGCCTTGTTGCCATCCCCCTGGTATTCTACGTCACCGATCTTCATGTTCAGTCCCAGGTCTGCTGCGATCTGGCGTGAACGGATCATGGTTGCATGCTCTTTCGCTTTCGCCTCTTCGTATTTTTCGATATCGGTGGGCTTTGCCTTGCGGTACACTTTTTTAGGTTCGTATCCTTCTCCGGTACGTATATTGTTCTTTTTCATTTGAAGAAGAACAAGTTTTCCGGTGAGGGTTACTGTTCCTATATCATGTCCGGGACTGGCTTCGACAGCGACCATATCTCCTTTTTCGAGAGGTATTTTGGAGCTGTTCAGGAAATAACCTTTCCGGGTATTTTTGAATTGTACTTCTACATAGTCGGTTGCATTTTCCGCATCAGGTACGTCGCAGAGCCAATCGTAGGTATTCAGTTTTGTATTTTGTATTTTGCTGCATCCCTTTTTCCCCATGCAGCAGCTTCCTTTATTTAGTTTGAAATCCATTTTCCGGTAATATATATGTTTTATAATGTGTATGGTACGTATGATACGTACAATTACGCAAAAATAGTCAAATATTCTCAGAGAATGAGCAAGGGATAGTGAAAAAACAAGAACAGGAAAAAAGTGAAAGGCCCCCAAGCCTGTATTTCTACCGTTTGGGAGCCTTTTATTATAAATATAGTAACAGTTTAGTCTACTAAGCCGTGACTTTTAAATACTTTGTGAATAGCTTCAAGCGCATAATCCAACTGCTCTTTCGTATGAGTTGCCATCAGGGAGAAACGGATCAGCGTATCTTCCGGAGCGACAGCCGGCGAAACTACCGGGTTTACGAAGATGCCTGCTTCAAACAGTTCCTTAACGATCAGGAATGTCAGGTCGTTGTCGCGGATGAACAAAGGAATGATCGGAGTTGAAGTATGTCCGATTTCGCAACCCATGTTACGGAAGCCATCCAACGCATAATGAGTTAGTTTCCACAGATGCTCGATGCGCTCCGGTTCGCTCTGCATAATATCGAGTGCTGCACCCGCTGCTGCGGTAGCTGCCGGAGTGTTACTAGCACTGAAAATGTAAGAGCGTGAATTGTGACGGAGGTAGTTGATGGTGTCTTTGTCTGAAGCAATAAATCCACCGATAGAAGCCAATGATTTACTGAAGGTACCCATGATCAGGTCGACGTCGTCGGTAACACCGAAATGGTTACAAGTTCCGCGTCCGTGATCTCCGAGAACTCCCAAACCGTGTGCTTCGTCAACCATGATGCTGGCATTGTATTTCTTTGCCAAGGCAACGATTTCCGGAAGTTTGGCTATGTCTCCTTCCATACTGAACACACCGTCGATAACGATCAGTTTCACTTTGTCGGGTTCGCATTTCTGGAGTTGTTTCTCCAGCGAATCCATATCGTTATGCTTGTATTTAAGTTTGGTTGAGAATGACAGGCGATGGCCTTCGATAATGGAGGCATGGTCCAGTTCGTCCCATAAGATATAATCTTCACGCCCTGTCAGGCAGGATACTACTCCCAGATTCACCTGGAAACCTGTTGAATACACGATTGCGTCTTCTTTTCCTACGAATTCGGCCAGACGCTTTTCCAATTGGATATGGATGTCAAGCGTACCATTCAGGAAACGTGAACCGGCACATCCCGTACCGTACTTTTTGATCGCTTCAATTGCTGCCTCTTTTACTTTAGGGTGATTAGTCAATCCTAAATAAGCATTTGAGCCAAACATCAGGACTTTTTTACCGCTGATCATCACTTCAGTATCCTGATCGCTTTCGATCATTCTGAAGTAAGGATAAATCCCTGCTGCCATAGCTTTTTGAGGAGCATCGTACTTTGCTAGTTTCTCTTGTAAAAGTTTCATATTATTATTGAAGAGAATGATTTTCTCGCTAATTAAAATTCCATTAATAGAATTAAGGGTTTGTCGTATACATATTCATGTATGTTTCGGCAAATCCAGCCGCAAAAGTAGTAAAAAAATAACTTATAGTAGCCTTAATGCTTTAAAAGTTTTACAAAAGCATTATTTTTGTCGCTTCAATCTTTATAAACAGTTAGGATGGACGGGAAAAAAATAAAGGTACAGGCTATAATAAATCCTATTTCCGGGGTGGGATCGAAGAGAAAGATCCCTAAGATGATCGAGCGGATGTGCGAGAAGGGAGGATGTCCGTTGGAAATTTCTTTTACGGAATATCCGGGACATGCCAGCGAGTTGACCCGGAAAGCGATCGATGAGGGGGCTAATTGCATTATAGCAGTTGGTGGTGACGGTACGGTGAATGAAATAGCCCGTGCTATGGTTCATTCGGATGCCGTTTTGGGGATTGTCCCGAAGGGGTCCGGCAACGGACTGGCCCGCGAACTTCATATACCGATGGATGCTAAACGGGCGTTGGAGCTGATTATAAAAGGACATGTTTCAACAATCGACTGCTGCAAAGCTAACGACCGTGTTTTCTTTTGTACCTGCGGAGTGGGGTTCGATGCGGCAGTGAGCCAGAAGTTTGCCGAGGAAAAAAGGCGCGGTTCGCTTACCTATATAAAAAATACGGTGGCAGAGTATCTGAGTTATAAACCGGAGCCGTATGAACTGTTGGTGGACAACCAGACGATCAAGGAAAAAGCCTTCCTGGTGGCATGTGCCAATGCTTCCCAGTACGGGAATAACGCTTTCATAGCTCCGCATGCCAATATACAGGACGGACGGATGGACCTGACCATTCTGTCTCCTTTTACGCCGCTGGACATAGCGCCGCTGGCAATCCAGTTATTTACGAAGCAGATAGACCGGAACAGTAAGATCAAAACGATGAAGGCGCAACAAGTTACGATCATTCGCCAGAATCCGGGTGTCATGCATCTGGACGGTGAGCCGGTTATGGCCGACAGCCGGATCGATATTTCGATCATGCCGCAATCATTGCATGTGGTTACGCCGGAAGTCGTTTCCTTTACGGAGGAAGTCCATAATTTGTTCGGTGAGGTAACCCGCTTCTTCGATAAGAAATTACCTTACATTTTCAGGTAAAAATCTTTGGTCAGAGCAATATACTCCGGGGTATACTGATGCCGGGCTTCCTCGATGGTCAGTGTATTCCGGTTTTTTGTGTCTGTACTAACAGGAGATAATTCGACCAGTAACCGTTTGGGGTGTGCTCCCGGAACAGGGATCACGTTCGTTTGCCTGCAAATATGCAGGGAGTTTTTTTGAGCGGTCTCCCTGACTTCCTCCAGTTGCTCGTAAGGCAATACCAATGCTATACGTCCGGGCGAAGAGAGTAATGCCCGCGCGTTTTCGACCAGTTCGGATAGAGGCAGGCTGTCCGTATGGCGTGCAACCGAACGTTTATTATCCGGACATTTCAGTGAATTGATAAAGTAAGGCGGATTGGAAACGATCAGGTCATATTTTTTCTGTGCCATAGAACGGGCGAAATCCGCACAGGAAGCAGGGATGACCTTTATTCTGCCGGCAAAAGGTGAAGCCGCCACATTTTCTTCTGCCTGTATACAGGCCTCCTTGTCAATGTCGATCGCATCGATGTCCGCACAGCTCCGTTGGGCGAGCATCAAAGCGATGATGCCGGTCCCGGTTCCTATATCTAATATGTTTTTGCATGAGGCCGTATCTGTCCATGCTCCCAGCAATACGGCGTCTGTTCCGACCTTCATCGCGCATTTGTCATGCCGGATAGTGAACTTTTTGAATTGAAAATAAGGATTTGCCATACATATTTTTATAATGTAAGGTGCAAAAGTAGCTAGAATTGCCTGAAAAGCTGTAACTTTGGCACGTTTATTGTATCAATCTACACAATTGATAGGGAAGAAATATGATGAAAGAAAGAATGAAGAGGTTTGCCGATGAGTCGTATGACGATTTGGATGATAATATTGGGATTGTAATGCCCATCCTGACAGAGTGTGATGTGGATGAGGATTTTACAGAAGGTATAGATAAAGTAGGAAAAGTCGTTCCTATTCTTCCGTTGAGGAATATGGTTCTTTTTCCGGGTGTTGCCATGCCGGTCATTGTCGGTCGGCCTAAGTCTATGCGTCTGATAAAAGAAGCAGTCCAGAAAAAAACACTGATAGGCGTTGTCTGTCAGAAAGAGATGAATACGGAGGATCCGGGTTTTGATGACCTGTATACTACCGGTGTGATCGCTGATATTGTGCGTGTGCTGGAAATGCCGGACGGTACGACAACGGTGATTCTGCAAGGTAAGAAGCGTTTTTCCCTGGATGCCCTGGAAGAAACGGAACCCTATCTGAAAGGAAAGATATCCTTGCTGGAAGATAAGATGCCGGATAAGACCGACCGTGAGTTTGAAGCGCTTATCTCAACGATCAAGGATTTGACAATTAAGATGTTGGGTTCGTTGAGCGAACCGCCCCGCGATCTGATATTTTCCATAAAGAATAATAAGAATGTTCTTTATCTGGTCAATTTCTCCTGTAGCAATATCCCCAGCGGAGCGGAAGAGAAACAGGAACTGCTGTTGATCGGTGCCATGAAGGACCGTGCATACCGCTTGCTGTTTATCCTGAACCGTGAATATCAGCTGGTAGAATTGAAAGCCTCTATCCAGATGAAGACACATGAGGATATCAATCAGCAACAAAGGGAATATTTTCTGCAACAGCAGATCAAGACTATTCAGGAAGAACTGGGTGGAAATATAAATGAACTTGAAATACGGGAGTTACGGGAGAGAGCCTTTAAGAAGAAATGGCCGGCTTCTGTTGCTGAGATATTTGAGAAAGAAGTTCGTAAACTGGAGCGTCTGCATCCGCAATCGCCCGATTTCTCTATCCAGACACAATATGTGCAGACAATTATTAACCTGCCTTGGAATGAATACAGCAAAGATAATTTTAATCTGACACATGCCCAGAAAGTGCTTGACCGCGACCATTACGGACTGGAAAAGGTGAAGGAACGTATCATTGAACATTTGGCTGTCTTGAAGCTGAAAGGTGATATGAAGTCGCCTATCATCTGCCTGTACGGACCTCCGGGAGTGGGTAAAACTTCATTGGGTAAATCTATCGCTGAGGCGCTGCACCGCAAGTATGTGCGTATCTCGTTAGGTGGATTGCATGATGAAGCGGAGATTCGTGGCCATCGCCGGACGTATATCGGTGCGATGAGCGGCCGTATTATCCAGAATATCCAGAAGGCCGGAAGTTCAAACCCTGTATTTATCCTGGATGAGATAGATAAAGTAACGAATGACTTCAAGGGTGATCCGGCTTCCGCCTTGTTGGAAGTGTTGGATCCGGAACAGAACTCGACTTTCCACGACAACTATCTGGATATCGACTATGACCTGAGCAAAGTCATGTTTATCGCTACGGCAAACAATCTGAATACGATTTCACAGCCTTTGCTGGATCGTATGGAACTGATCGAAGTGAGCGGATATATTCTGGAAGAAAAAGTGGAGATTGCCGCCCGTCATCTGGTACCGAAGCAACTGGAGGCACATGGTCTCAGCAAAGGTAAGGTAAAACTTCCCAAAAAGACATTGCAGGTAATTATCGAATCATATACCCGTGAAAGCGGTGTGCGTGAGTTGGATAAGAAGATTGCCAAGATCATGCGTAAGTTGGCGCGTAAAGTTGCTTCCGACGAAGCGATCCCGGCACAGATCAAACCGGAGGATCTTCACGAGTATCTGGGAGCGGTTGAATACAGCCGTGATAAATATCAGGGAAATGATTATGCCGGTGTTGTTACCGGGTTGGCGTGGACGGCGGTAGGCGGAGAGATCCTTTTCGTCGAGTCCAGCTTGAGCCGTGGCAAAGGTTCGAAGTTAACTTTGACAGGAAATCTGGGAGATGTGATGAAGGAATCTGCCATGTTGGCACTCGAGTATATCCATGCGCATGCCTCTTTGTTCGGTATTAATGAAGAGTTGTTTGAAAATTGGAATGTTCATATCCACGTTCCCGAGGGAGCCATACCGAAAGACGGGCCCAGTGCCGGTGTGACTATGGTCACTTCGCTTGTCTCTGCTTTCACCCAGCGTAAGGTGAGGAAGAATCTGGCGATGACCGGCGAAATAACATTGCGCGGAAAAGTGCTTCCGGTAGGTGGTATCAAGGAAAAGATTTTGGCAGCCAAACGGGCAGGTATCAAGGAATTGATCCTGTGTAAGGAAAACCAGAAAGATATAGAAGAGATCAAAGCGGATTATGTGAAAGGATTGACTTTCCATTATGTAGAAGATATCCGTCAGGTGATCGACCTGGCTTTGCTGAAAGAGAAAGTAGACAATCCGTTGTTCTGATACATCTGTCTTCTGTCTCCTAAAGACGTTTTGTTTGTTCCATAGTAATGAAACAGTTGTTTCACCCTATAGAAACAGTTGTTTCATTACTATGAAACACTTTTCAGAATAAGATATAAAGGATAAAAAAAACCGGTGCATCCAATAAGGGTGCACCGGTTTTTTTATGACTGATTGTTTCCTATTCAGCTTTTGCTTCTGCGTTTGTATCTTCTTTAGCTTCGGCTTCTTCAGTGGCAGGTTCTTCTTCCGGAGTGAAATCTGTAATTTCGGCTCCGATCAGGATGTTATACCATGTCAATAATTTTTTGATATCGCTGGGATATACTCTTTCGCGGTCAAAATCAGGTAAAACTTCAGCAAAATAAGTACGCAATTCTTTAGTGTCGGAAGGTACTGTGACTTTGGCTCCGTTTTCTTTATTTTTTACGCTGGTAAGTACTTCGTGCAAAGGAACTTCTGTCTCGGTTGTATAGATAGCAATATCACCCAGCGAGATTACTTTATCTTTTGCGTACGCAGGTACTCTTTTCTTATCTGTCAACGATTCGACAATCAGCATGTTCTTTCCGTGGGAAACCAATTTAAATAATCCCGGTTTTCCCGAAATAGACAAAATAGTCTTCAACATAATACTTCGTTTTCTAATAGTGTTAAACTTTAAAGCTGCAAATGTAGTATAACTATACGATTTTACCGAAGTTTGGGAGACTTATTTTACAAATCTGTTTCATAAAGACACCAGAAATTTCTCAACCTGGGGAAGTAAAGCCTGCTTATCGTCGTTGTAGATAACATAATCGGAACGGTCTCTTTTTACCTCGTCCGGCAACTGGTTGTTGATGCGGCGTACGATTTCTTCCCGCGGGACGTTATCTCTCGCTACGACCCGTTCGATACGGAGTTGCATGGGCGCATATACCATCAGGCTCTTGTCCACCACTTCGTTGAAACCCGATTCGAAGAGTATAGCCGACTCGATGGCACATATATCGGATGCCTGACTTTTTGTCCATGCTGAAAAATGACGGTTCACTTCGGGGTGTATGATCGCATTTACCTGCCGGAGATATTCCGGATTACTGAATATATGTGATGCGAGCAGCTTCTTGTTCAACCCTTTTTCTGTGTAGAGGTCTTCTCCCAATAATGCGGTGAGTTTTTCTTTAATGACAGGAGACGTGTCGGTCAGCAGTTTACTTTCCGTATCAGCGACATAGACCGGTACTCCGTATAAATTCAATAACGAAGCGACAACCGATTTGCCGCTTCCGATTCCGCCGGTTATTCCAATTTTAATCATGCAGATTGTTCTGTTCCAGGATAAATTCAATTTTGTCCGGGACAAGCGTAGCCGAACTTACCCAATCCGGTTTCTTTGTCAGTTGGATAGGTAAGGTGCCGGAGACGTTTTGTTCCAGATCTTTGAAAGAAAACTTTATTTCAAATGCATCTTCCGACAAGTCCTTGAAACGGGATAACGGAACGCTGCATGTTACCTTTGCTATGGAAGGAAAAGTACGCAATGTATAATGCGGAGGAAGTCCTGTACAGATGACAGGTATCTCCAATGTCTTTTCTGTAAACTCTTCAATAGGGATCGTTATGGTAACGCTTGTCGGATCATACGTCGCTTCACTGATCTTTTGCAGTTGTACGGTCCGTGTAATCGTTTTCGTCCCTTTCTTTATTTCGGTGAAGACGGTTTTTGCCTGGTTCAGCGTATCCAGTACAATGTCGCTGGCATATACACTGACTGTCGATGGCGAGATCAGGATGTTACCCGACACATGGAAGCCGGGATTTGTCTGGATAGTTCCGTCGAATACGACCGGGATATTTTTCTTTATCCGTTTACTGTATGCCGCTTCAATAGACTGGGGCTCGAAACCGACCAGCGAGGTCGTGGCAAGCAACTGTTTCTGTATGTCGCTTTGGATCGTTTTTTTGGTAATAGATAATGATCCGCTTTTCTCAGCCTGATTTTTCATATTCGTTTCGATCGGGGCAAACGATCTCCCGAAGGAATAGTTCAGCAGAACACTTCCTTTATCCTTTACCTTGGCAATGATCTCCTGTGGGGGAGTTTCGGTAAAAGAGATATCCGGTGGAATATTCTTGTATCTGACCGGGATGCTGATTTCTATTTCATATTCCTGCTGGAGGCTTTGCAATAACCAGAAACCTAATGACAGTAGTACGAAAAAGAAAAAGATTAATGCTTCCTTCCATCTCTGACGACGCAGAAAAGCATTAATCTTCATCCGGGCAGACTTGAATGATTGATTAATATCAAGCTGCGGCATATTTTGTTATTTCTTATTTTTGCTGTGCGTCTTCTGAAGAAGCAAAGATAGAAGTTTTATCTACACGGATGCGTACTCCGTCTGAAATTTCTATCAGCATATAAGTATCGCCGATTTCTTTGATCTTTCCGTAGATACCTCCGGCTGTGATCACTTTGTCACCCGTTTTCAATGCTTCACGAGATTTCTGTATCTCTTTCTGCTTTTTCTGTTGCGGACGGATCATGAAGAAATAGAAGATCGCAACGATAACCACCATCATAAGGATGCCTGACCACTGTGACTGGCCTCCGGCAGCCTGAAGTAAAATACTAACTAAGCTCATAACTAACTATATTCATTTATAAATTTGTACCTATTGACTAGCTACAAATGTAAGTATAATAATTAATCTTTAAGCAATACCTTTTCTTTTTTTAACTCGGATACAATAGAATCCAGGATTCCATTGATGAACACGCCACTTTTAGGTGTGCTGTAATATTTAGCCGTGTCGATGTATTCGTTGAAAGTGACATTGATGGGGATAGAAGGGAATGTCATGATTTCAGCCAGTGCAACCTGCATGATGATCAGGTCCATATTGGCGATACGTTCTGTTTCCCAGTTCTTCATATGTTTGTTGATACGCTCCCGATATTCGGCACCTTTCAATAATGACTGACGGAACAGTTTGATAGCGAAAGACTGGTCTTCCAGATCCTTGAACATAGGAAGCAGTTTCTGTTTTCCTTTGTTTTTTTCTTCGAACTGTTTGATTGTTTTCAGCGTGAATGTTTCAACGATTTCGATGTCGTCGTTCCAGTAAATGCTTTTGTCCTCCAGGTACTCTTCGATCATTTCGTTACCACAGATTAACTTTTTGAATACGGCACGCCAGAATTCTTTGTCAGTCTCGTAAGAATCGTTTTCGTTATCCAGATACTCGTTGTACAGGTCGGAAGCCAGGATCAGATCCAGTACATTCTTGATAAACTCTTCATCGTTTACCCACGATAATCCCTGTTCCGCCACATATTTCTGGAGCGCTTCGTTTTCGGCAACCTGGGCTGCGAAACGATTATTAACCAGACGGGTGTTAGGGTTCAACTCGGCGTGGGTCGGCATGTACTTGCTTTTTTTGGCGTCAAGTGTCCGTTGCTGTAAGTTGGTGACTTCGATAATTAGAAGGAGGAAGTAGTGATATAAGTCGTACGACTTCCGTAAGCTAAAAAGCAATTCATTTTCCGCTACTTTGAGGTCATTGTTTCCGTTTTGATAGAATGAATAAACTATCTGTAAAACTTTAATGCGGATTAAAATTCTGTTGATCATCGTTTGAAGGAACTACTTTATTATAAATTAGGTTGCAAAGGTAGTCAATCTTTTGATAAAAGGCCCCCGGTTTATTTAATTTTATAGGTGTTAGGCGTTATTTTACACTTTCAAACGTAAAATGAGATATTTTGATGCGTTAAAATAGTTGTTGTTTAAAAAAAAATGCACATATTTGAAGCAAGTTATGAATATTGGGTGGGTGTTTAACAAATGTTGGCTATATGGATGAGTCGGTGAAGAAAATACAGGTTGAAGGTGGCGATAAAGAGATTTTGTACTCTAAGGCCATAAAAGCAGGTAAGAGGATCTATTATCTGGACGTAAAGAAGAACTTGAAGGACGATTTGTTCCTGGCGGTGACCGAAAGTAAAAAGGTGCAGCCTAAAAACGGAATGCAGATCTCTTTTGAGAAGCATAAGATTTTCCTTTATAAGGAAGATTTTGACAAGTTTATGGAGGGAATGAATGATGTGATCAATTACATCAAGCAACGTAACTCTGAAGATCTACAGGCACAAGCCCCGGATGCTGAGACAAAGACAGACGATGGTTCAGATGAGATAAAGCTGGACATCGATTTTTAAAAGGGGGGAAAATAATAACGAGCTGTTTTTCTTTATAAAGAAGAAACAGCTCGTTATCTTTTTATAGGTATCCTGTTATAAAGGTTGCCTATTTTTACTGCGGTTTATGCAACCGGATGAATTGCTTCAGTAGGACATGCGTCAGCGCAAGTACCACAATCAGTACACATTTCAGGGTCGATATGATAGATATCACCTTCTGAGATAGCTCCTACCGGACACTCGTCAATGCAAGTACCGCAAGCAATACAATCTTCACTAATTAAATAAGCCATTTTCTTAAACGTTTAAATTGATAACTATTAGTTGGTGCAAAAATAGAGTTTTATTTGTATTTCTGCAATAAGTTCTAATCTTTTTCGTTATAATTCAAAATTGATTGAGAGTTGAGACGTCTATTATTTCTATTATTGATATGCAGCCTTGCCGTCCCGGGTGTGATGGCGCAGAAAGAGAAGGTGAAGAATCAGCCGTATGCCGATTTGAAATGGTTTCATCTGGGATTCCATGTCGGATTGCATGCGCAGGATTTGTTGTTGACAAATACAGGTGTTACGACTGACGGTGAAACATGGTTTGCCGAAATCCCGACTTATTCGCCCGGTTTTAGTGTCGGTGTGATCGGTGATATGTATCTGAATCCCTATTTTAACCTGCGTTTCATACCTACAGTCCATTTCGGGGACAAGAAGTTCGTTTTCCGGGAACAGGTTACGGGTGAGGAGTTCACTACTTCCGTCCGTTCCACTATTCTGAGTTTTCCTTTGAGCGTGAAATTTTCGGCCCTCCGCCTGAATAACTACCGTCCTTATCTGATCGGTGGCGTATACGGAGCGATGGACCTTGGACGTAAGAAAGGGATGCCTGTTTTATTGAAAGCGGCAGACTTCGGTCTGGAGTTCGGTATAGGATGTGATATTTATCTGCCGTTCTTTAAACTCTGTCCGGAGTTGAAGTTCAGTTTCGGGCTGGTCGACCTGTTGCAAAAAGATCGTAGCGACCTGACCGATAAGGATCTGATCAAATATCCGAATGCATTGTCGAAAGCTACCTCCCGTATGGTTTCGCTGACATTTAATTTCGAATAAACAGTTCTATATAAATGTAGGCGGCAGGAGCTGCCAGCATCAGGCTGTCGAACCGGTCAAGCATTCCGCCATGGCCGGGCAGCACGTTGCCGGAATCTTTTACTCCCAATGTACGTTTCAGCAACGATTCGATCAGATCGCCCCAGGTTCCGAATAAGACAACGGTAGCCGACAATCCCAGCCAGTTATACCAACTAACTTCCGGTGCATACCATGCCAGAGCCTGCGAAGCGCCCAGGACTACGGCTAAACCTCCGAAGAAACCTTCCCACGATTTTTTAGGTGAGATACGTTCAAACAGCTTTCTTTTTCCGATCATGGAACCGACCAGATAAGCGCCGGTATCGTTCAGCCAGATGAAAATGAAGATCGCCATGACGAATAACGGGGAATAAACTACTTTACCCGGGGTGTCAGGTATGGCTGCGATAAAGTTCAGCATCGAAAATGTCCCGGCACAATACACCTGTGCGAAAAGAGTGAATGCCCAGTTGTTGATCGGGTTCGGTGCTTTATAATATAACTCGGCAACTAATGTATATATAAGAAATAGGAGATAAGGCAGGAAAACGACGCCGTCTGTCAGTTGGTTTGTGTAAGCGAAGGTGGCGGCAAATAAATAAACGCCTCCCAGCGAAGAGACTGCCCGTTTTATGGAGGCATCCTCATAATGCTTTACCAAACCATAAAACTCCCATAATGTCAATCCGGTGATCAGACTGAAAAGAACAAGAAAAGAGATCGGGTGGTAGCAAATTGCTCCAACCAGCACTGCAACGAAGATTATACCGGTAAGTGCCCGTTTTATCAGATTTTTCAAAACCGTATGTTGTTTTGTTCGTTTGTTGATTTATTTTCCGTGCAAAGATAAAGAATAAATCTAAATAAAAAGAGACCGGACAGTATCTTTACGAAAGAACTGTCCGGTCTCTTTTTATTTACCCATGTATGTTTGTCAGGCAATATTGTCAGTCTCATTGGTACCTGCCGGTACAGCCCGAACTTTGTAGTCGCTTGATTGGGGAGTTGTTTCATCCGTTTTTGTTTCTTCGGCGGCAACTTGCTTGTCGTTGTTTGCCTTTTCCTGCAAATCCAGAATTTCCTGTGAGCGTGAGATCCAGGCCCGTTTGCCGAAGATATGCTCAACATCTTCCGTATAGATCACTTCGCGTTCGAGCAAGACTTGCGCCAGTTTGTTATGTCCTTCTGCGTGGTCGGACAGGATTTTTTTCGCGCGTTCGTATTGTTCGGTAATGATCCTTTGTACTTCCTGGTCGATCATGCGGGAAGTCTCCTCGCTATACGGCTTGGTGAATCCCCAGTCCTGACCGCTCGAATCGTAATAATTCAGGTTAGGAAGTTTTTCACTCATACCGAAGTAGACAACCATGGCGTAAGCCTGCTTGGTTACCCGTTCCAGGTCATTGGATGCTCCGGTCGTTATTTTACCGAGGAAAAATTCATCTGCTGCACGTCCGCCCAGCGTTGCGCACATCTCATCGAGCATTTGTTCGCGGGTGGTGATCTGGCGTTCTTCCGGCATATACCAGGCTGCTCCCAATGCTTTACCTCTCGGTACGATAGTCACCTTAACCAACGGATTGGCATGTTCAAGGAACCAGCTTAATGTGGCATGGCCTGCTTCGTGATAAGCAATACTCTTCCGTTCGTCCGCGGTTGTTATCATAGTACGTTTTTCCAAACCACCGACAATACGATCTACCGCATTCATGAAATCATCTTTCTGAACGAACTTTTTACCGCCACGGGCCGCTATCAATGCTGCTTCATTACAAACATTGGCGATATCGGCTCCAGAGAATCCCGGAGTCTGGCGAGCCATGAATTCTGCATCAACACTTTCATCTATCTTGATCGGACGCAGATGCACGCCGAATATCTCTTTACGTTCGTTTAAGTCCGGCAGTTCCACACTGATCTGACGGTCAAAACGTCCTGCGCGGAGCAACGCCTTATCCAGAATATCTGCACGGTTAGTGGCAGCCAGGATGATCACACCGCTGTTTGAGCCGAAACCGTCCATTTCTGTCAGCAACTGGTTCAAGGTGTTTTCGCGTTCGTCGTTACTGTTCATGTTGGCATTTTTGCCACGGGCACGGCCTACGGCATCTATTTCATCAATGAACACGATACACGGGGACTTCTCTTTGGCCTGGCGGAACAGATCACGGACACGTGACGCACCTACGCCGACAAACATTTCGACAAAGTCGGAACCTGACAATGAGAAGAAAGGAACATCCGCTTCACCGGCTACCGCCTTTGCAAGCAATGTCTTACCTGTTCCCGGAGGACCGACCAATAAAGCGCCCTTAGGTATTTTACCACCTAATTCGGTATATTTTTCCGGATTTTTGAGGAATGCGACGATTTCTTCCACCTCTTGCTTGGCTTCTGACAAACCTGCCACATCTTTAAATGTCACTTTCCGGTCGTTATCTTTATCAAAGAGTTGTGCTTTTGCTTTGCCGACACTGAATACCCCGCCCGGACCACCGCCTGCACCGCCTGACATTCTTCTCATCAGGAAGATCCACACAACAATGATCAGGATGATCGGTCCGAAAGAAACCAAAAAATTCCATATGGCATCGTCGCCTTCTTCATATCGTACTTGAGTATCAATATGATTCTCTGTTACCGCTTTGTCGTAAAAATCGGAAAATTTGTCTGCTGACGGTATTTTGACATACACTTTTGGGTTTGTGCCTAAAGTCGTGCTGTCACTTTTAAAGACTAATGCTTTCTTACCGCTCTTGACAGTGGCCTCCACCAGATTTTTCTTGTTGTAGACAGCCATTTTGTCAAAGACATTATCCTGGGCCAGTTTCTGGAATTCGGTCCATCCCAATTCTTTCGATGCCGAGGAATCGTTCGTCAGATACAGAGCAATAAGCATCATAAAAATTAGCCCGTACATCCAATACAGGTTAAACTTGAACATTTTAGGCTTATTGTTCTTCGGCACTTTATTAAACATGTCGTTTTTATTTTCCATACTTTGAATTCGATAATATTAATCCGGCTTAATCGAGATTCGGGATCTGGGTGACTTTAGAGTCAGACCATAGGGTCTCCAGATTATAAAACTCGCGTTGCTCCGGCAAGAATATGTGTACAAGAACCGTGCCATAATCCATCCCTATCCATTGGGCACTCTGGTTGCCATCAATAGACAAAGGTTTCTCGCCCGCTTTTTTGCGCGCGAAATCCCACACGGAATCAGAAAGTGCTGATACCTGAGTAGGAGTGTTCCCTTCGCATATGACCATATATTGGCATACGGCTCCGGATAGTTGGGTTAAATCTACGGTTACAATATTTTTGCCTTTTTTCTCTTGTAGGCCTTCAACAATTGTGTTTACTAATTCTTTTGTTTGATCCATTTATTTTTTATTGAATAATTTTCGAAGTTGCAAATATACTTCTTAATTTATTATCTGCATGCTTTCTCTATTTAATATATGTATAAACCCTGTAAATTCAAAACAGGAGAAAAAGAAAAATGTTTATTTTGATGAAATTTTTTCTCGAAATATTTGCAAGAATAAAAAATGTCCGTATCTTTGCACCCGTAATCGAGAAACATACTACTCGAGACAATAAAAATTGTTCTATGGTGTAATGGTAACACGTCAGATTCTGGTCCTGAAATTCCAGGTTCGAGCCCTGGTAGAACAACAAAAAAGGTTTGAAATTCAATTTCAAACCTTTTTTTATTTCTCCTTATTCATTTTCTTTTCCCCATCTGAAGCCGATGCGATCCAGTAGTTGGATGCGTTCGCTGCTGAGTTTACCTCTTCTTCTCAGATAGCCCATTCGCATCCACCAGGAGTAAAGGGATTCTTCTTTTTCACTCTCGGTCCCAGTCCTTGAGCGAGGGTACCGCTTTTCGTTTGTTATGAATTCGCTGAACTCATGGTATCTTTCGATCCATATCTTTTCGAGCCGTTCCGGCGAACGTCCGTTACTTGACTGGCTGTCGGACCAGTCAAAACCCAGGTCGGTCAGCTTTTTGATTTGCCTGGGGGTTAGCGTGACGCTTGTATCCTTGCCATTTTTGTAAGCTCTCATTTTGCTGCACCATTTCGCCAGTCGTGATTCCTCCTGGTCTCTGGTGTGGGCAGGCCACCGGCCGGTGTTGTTGTAGTAATCCCTGACCAGATTGAACGATTCCTTCCAGCTTCTCCTTTTGTTGTACGTATACCAGTTGAATCCTATGTCATCCAGCAATTTGATGCGTTCTTTATTCTGTTTGGTCTTAGGTGTGTTTTTTCGAGTGATTTTTTGGGTTGCACACCAATTGGACAATTTGATCTCTAACGGGTCTGAAGCACTGCTGGAAGGCCAGCGCTGTTCTTTTTCCAAAAAGATTTTCAGGTTATTATAATTATTCTGCCACTGTTCCGTCTTTTTCCGGATCTTGTCTGCGTCGATTCTGTCGATTAATCTAATCTGTTTTCCTATAAGTTTTTCCGGAGAATGATTTTTAAGGAATCTGCATCTGCTAATCCATTGGCCCAAACTTCGTTCTTTTGCCTCTTTCGCCGTAGGCACAGGCCATTTGTTATGTTTATCGTAAAAGACAATAATAGCACGCAAGATGCCGTTTCTTTTTTTCTTTCTTTTATTCATATACTTACTACTCTGGATCTTCTTTGTCTGTTATGTATGCTCAAAGATATTCAAATATTTGATTTTTAGTCATATCATTTTGACAGAATGTTATTTTATCCCTGTTTTCTATGCTTTTTTACAGGAATATTCACTTCTGTTTTCAAAATACCAGAATCTCGTGAAGATAAATGAATACAAAGCGCTTGTATTTTATCCGTTATGATGTTGTTTTGATTCGCATTATATTTTGTCAACCAGCATCAAAAAGGCTTTCTTTTAGTTCTTATTTTTAGTCTGATTTCTACTTTTCATCCTTTTAGGGAGATTGTTAAAAAAATCATCCGTATGATTTCATAAATCCATCCGCACAGTATGCACAAAACTTCTGCCCGTTGTGCCCTTTGTGAATTGGTAAAATGCCTTCTCCAGCCGCTCCGTATTGCTTACAACAAACCGATTGTAGTCACCAGCGGTTATCGTAGTCCGGAAGTAAATCGCCTGGCGGGTGGTGTCCGTTCCAGCCAGCATGTGAAAGGGGAGGCGGCAGATTGTTATGTCCCTGATATTTATTTCCTGTTGGATACTCTTAAAAAGAGCGGCCTGCCCTTCGACCAGGCTATTCTCTACCGAAAGAAGCATTTCCTGCATTTATCATACCGGGTGAATGGAAAGCAGAGACGTCAGGTATTATATAGATGAATAAAAATCCCCCAATCGCAAAAAAATATTTGTGAGTTTTGCAATTGGGGGATATTCACTATATCAGAAATGATTAATTCTGTTCTTTCAGGATCACATCGTGTGCACCACCTTCTACGATACTTGTTGAAGAGACCAGTGTGATCTTGGCATTTTTCTGTAAATCAGGAATTGTGATGGCTCCACAGCTACACATAGTAGCTTTGATTTTACCTAATGTCAGATTGAGGTTGTCTTTCATTTTTCCGGCATAAGGCACGTAGCTGTCTACTCCTTCTTCAAACTTCAGTGAAGCTGTGCCTCCCATATCGTAACGTTGCCAGTTCTGGGCGCGGTTTGAACCTTCACCCCAGTATTCTTTTACGAAATTATTGCCGATGCGCAGTTTCTTTGTAGGAGACTCGTCGAAACGGGCAAAATAACGTCCCATCATCAGGAAGTCGGCACCCATTGCCAGGGCAAGTACCATATGGTAGTCATGTACCAGGCCGCCGTCGCTACAGATAGGAACATAAATACCGGTCTGTTCTTTATATTCGTCACGCGCCTGGGCGACATCGATCAGGGCAGTAGCCTGTCCGCGTCCGATACCTTTCTGTTCACGGGTAATACAGATAGAACCGCCACCGATACCTACTTTGATGAAATCGGCTCCGGCTTTTACCAGATATAAGAAACCTTCTCTGTCTACCACGTTTCCGGCACCAACCTTAACTTTATCGCCATATTCTTTTTTGATCCATTGCAATGTTTCGCATTGCCATTCGGAGTAACCGTCGGAAGAGTCGATACATAATACATCTACACCGGCTTCAACCAATGCGGGAACACGCTCCATATAGTCGCGGGTATTGATACCGGCACCAACCAGCAACTTTTTATCTGCACCGGAAAGTTCGTTCGGGTTTTCGCGGTGGTTGTCATAATCCTTGCGGAATACGAAATAAGCCAGATTCTGGTCTTTGTCTATGATAGGAAGTGTATTCAGTTTATGATCCCAGATGATCTGGTTAGCTTCTTTCAACGAGATGCCGACTTCGCCGACGATCAGTTTGGAGAAGGGAGTCATAAACTCTTTTACTTTTGTGGAAAGATCGTCTTTTTCGGCACGATAGTCGCGGCTGGTAACTAATCCGAGCAGTTTACCGTTAGGAGTTCCGTCGTCGGTAATACCGATTGTGGAATGTTCTGTCTGATTAACCAGGTCGATAACGTCGGCCAACGTGTTTTCGGGAGTCAGGTTAGAGTCGCTGGTGACAAAACCTGCTTTGAACTTTTTCACTCTTCTGACCATCTCTGCCTGGCTGGCGATTGGCTGTGAACCGAAAATGAATGAAAGACCACCGTTACGGGCCAGTTCGATAGCCAGCTCAGGACCGGATACCGATTGCATGATTGCCGAAACAAACGGGATATTTAATTCAATAGGAGACTTCTCGCCGACATTGTGTTTGACAAGTGATGTTTTCAGTGAAACGTTTGTGGGCACACATTGTTTGGTGGTCAAACCGGGAATAAGCAGGTATTCTCCGAAGGTTCTAGATACATCGTTTAAGTAAACTGCCATATGATTAATATTTACAGGATGAATTTTTGTGCAAAAGTACTGAATTCTGTTCAGATATGTTTTCATTTAGGTGCATTTTTCATACTAATTAAAGGACTATTGTCTGAGGAAGGGAGGTATCGGAACTTTTTCAGCGGATGGAATGTTATATATGTGAATTAAAGAGGAGGAATATTTTATGAAAATGGTAGTAGATAAGGCGAACTCTCGTGGATATGCAAATCATGGTTGGCTTAAAACATATCATACATTTAGTTTTGCAAATTATTACAATCCCAAAAGGGTACATTTCGGGATGTTGCGTGTGTTGAACGATGATACGGTTGCTCCGAGCGAAGGCTTTGACACACATCCGCATAAGAATATGGAAGTGATATCCATACCGCTGAATGGCTATCTGCGTCATGGCGACAGTATACAGAACAGTGAAACCATTACCCCGGGTGATATCCAGGTGATGAGTGCCGGTACAGGTATTTTCCACAGTGAATTCAATGACAGTGCCGAACAGCAGCTTGAATTTTTGCAGATATGGGTTTTCCCTCGTGAGGAAAATACGAAACCGAAGTATAATAATTATGATGTACGTTCTTTACTGAAGAAGAATGAGTTGTCGTTGATCCTTTCGCCTGACGGTGAAACACCGGCTGCGATCAATCAGGATGCCTGGTTCTCGATAGGTGAACTGGATGCGGGACAGATCAAGGAGTATAAACTTCATAAGAAGAGTACAGGCGTTTATCTTTTCGTTATCGAAGGAGAAGTGGAAGTGAATAACACAGTGCTTTCCAAACGGGATGGTGCCGGTTTTTATGAAACAGACAGTATTACGATAGAAGTGCTGAAAGATTCCCGGATCTTATTGATGGAAGTTCCGATGAATTGATAGTATCTGATCTTTTGGGTGAATATGAATCTGAAATAGTCTGAAGGAGGTATGTCAGGAATGGCACACCTCCTTCTATTTTTTAGTAGTCCCTGTCAGACAGGAAATCGATCATCCGCAGGATGGCCCGACTACAGGCGGGACAGAAGGGGGCATAATCACGCATCATACAATGGTCCATCGGGCGATAGATACCTTTGGATATGTAACCGCCTCCTTCAAATACACCGGGTTTGTCTTTATGCGCATCGTCCAATGGGGTGGGTACCGGAGTTTGGGCAGGCAAAAGGTCTTTCCATTTGTTGTCGAAATCGACCAATGTGGTGATATTGGGCTCCCAGGGTTCGTATTTCAGATTGTAGAAATCCTGATAGGCGACTTCAGAAGAAAAATACTCGTCGGCCAGTCCGGCAAAGCTGTGTCCGAATTCGTGAACGAAAACATGCTGTGTCCGCTCATTATCAGCTGTCCCCATGGCGTAGAAGTTGTACATGCCGCCCCCTCCGTAGGTGTCGGTGTTGACCAACAGGAATATAGCATCGCAGGGAACATTCCAGACTGCGTCGCGGATGGATTTCATATCCGGTGTTGTCAGGTAACGGTCTACGCCGAACGTATAATATCCTGAATTTAATGCGGTGTTCTTATAGATGCCTTTTCCGGAGATGTCTGTTCCGCGGTCTTCCGAAATCAGGTTAACGGCCCATACATTAAAATTTTCCCGTTGTGTTGTGTACGGAGGTGTCTGGAACAACGATTCCGTGAATTTTTTAGCATCGGCAACGAATTTTTCCTGATCGTCAGCCGTATATCCTTCTGCAATAAAAACCAGGTCGACCTTCTCACTGGAGTCTCCCTTGTATTGGATTTGTGTGACTTTGTTGTCCTTGAGTTTTCCGCGATCGATAAAAATGCTGGCCGGGTCGATATCCATTTTCAACAGGGGATGGAATTGCATGTCCGCCTTGTCGCGGGCTGTGATCTCAACTGTTACGGTTGCTTTCGGATAGGGAACCGAGATGCTGTTTGTCCATGCCTGTGTTTCAGTTTTGGCTTGTTCTGTGCTGCGCCACTCTTCAAAAAGCGTATTGAATCCGCGCGAATAGATTAGTTCGTTATTTGATTTGTCGTATATGTTGACGTAGTAACCTCCGTAATAGAATTTGTCAATCAGGTTTTTTACCGGGCCTCCCCATACGGGTTCTTCCCGCAACTGTTGGATAGCGGCTGCCTGAAATTGGGAATTGCCACTTAAAGCAAAGTCGATCCGTAAACTTTTTTTGGTGAAGTGTTTGTCAAAGTCACTTTGCGCCAGGCAAGCAAGGCTGCAAAGGCATGTTATCAGAAGCAAGGAAATTTTTGTTTTCATCTTTTGGTGTTTTATTCGGTGTGATTTATACGCGCAAATGTAATATAAATAATTAATCCCAGGAAAAAATCCCGGGATTAACCCTCTCTTAGTTATGTCGGGACTTTCTTGTGCCATCTCTCTTGGCAAATCCCTTATCGCCTTTTTCCTTTTGACTAATTATATCCCTATATTTTATAACATTACCATGATCATGTAACAAAGTTCGTTTATTCGTTTTACCTTGCCAAACTTATCTGATGGATAATATTTATGAGCTGATAGACTTTGTTTATAACAGGTGGTATTTTGTTTTTAATAAATTATTTTGGTTTAATATAGTCTTTGATTTATAAAGTTTGTTTTTCTTTGTAGATTGATTCAAATCTAAATTGTGATGGGAAACTCATTAGTCGAACAGCAGCTGATAACAAATTTCTTTGTTTATTATCCTAAGGGAGGTGCCTTATATGATAGTGATGGTTTGTTGATTGCTTTAAATAAGGCAATGTGTGAAAAGTTTGCTATAACAGATTTATCAGACTTCCTTTTGAGTAATTTGTTTGAAACGACTTTTCTTTCAGATATGCAAAAGACTTATTTGCGGAATGGGAGTGTGGTCAGCGATAACCTGCCGGTCGGGTTTTCTATTATTCCCGGATTTAGTGAGGATGGAAAGATCATAGGTTACACCTTATTGCTGACCGATCCGAGTCCCAAAGAATGGGATGTTACGATGTATGACCAGAAGATGCGGGAGTTGACCGATATTTCAGAGAAGGTCGCAGAAGCTGTTCCCGACACCATCTTGTTGGTAAATGACAAACTCATTGTAGAGCGGATCATCGCCTATGCTGCCGAAACCTGCATTACCCCCGAAGCTGCCAATCGACGGATTGACGATTTACCCGGTTTTATCTATCCAGATGAAACAAAGAGGAATATGGCGAAAGTTGTACAGAAATGTCTGGATACATCGGAAGTTATTAATCTGGATATGTCGATACCCGGTCATAATGCTCCTATTGTCTATTTTAAGATACGGATGGTACCGTTGCATCATAAATATGTGGTGATTTATATCCGTAACGTCTCCGAAGAAGTGGAACGGGAAAAGGAGAACAAAACATTGAGCGGTAAATTGTCAGAGAGCCGGACCATGATGGAACTGGCTTTGAAGAATAGCCATATCACGACTTATTCATTTAACTTTCACCGTTTCCAGACTTGCGACAAGGAACATTGTAACCATTGTTTCCAGTTTTACGGAGCCAACAATTACCTGTTGGAAAGGAACAAATACATCTGCCGGGCCTTGTCTAATCTGCGTCACCCGGATGACAGGGAAGACTTTTTCTTGTTATTCAATGAGATAAGGAATAAAAAGCTGCCTGAGTTTGCCGTTAATTTCCGTTTGAAAAACGATGAGGGCGAATATCGGAGCTATGAGGTAATAGGGAAGGCTCTGGAGTATAATGATGACGGTCAGGTTAATCTTATTGTGGGATGTATGGTCGATAATCAGAAATATATAGAATATGAGCAAACTCTGATAGATGCAAAGGAGAAGGCAGAGAATGCCGATCAGCTGAAATCAGCCTTTCTGGCAAATATGACACATGAAATCCGTACCCCGCTGAATGCTATAGTCGGCTTTTCGGACCTGTTATCTATAGAGACGGACCCGGACCTGAGAGAAACGTACATAAGCCTTATAAAATCGAACAATGAGTTGTTGCTGCGACTGATAAACGATGTGCTGGATATTTCAAAGATAGAATCAGGCATGGTGTTTTTCGCTTATACGGACGTGTATCTGCCTTCTGCTATGCGGGATATGTACAATATCATGCAACTCAGGATGCCGGAAAATGTGGAATTGATTCTGGATCCGTGTCCTGATATTATGATCCGGACGGATAATAATAGAATGGTACAGATTCTTAGTAATTTACTGACGAATGCTATAAAGCATACTTCTTGCGGCTCTATCCGTTTTGGGTATACCTTGGAAGGGGATCATGTTCATTTTTATGTATCAGATACCGGCAAAGGTATTCCGGAGAAGGAGCTGGATCATATTTTCGGTCGTTTTGTACAACTGAAAGGGGCTTATAACGGTATAGGTCTGGGATTGGCTATCAGTAAAGGACTGGTGAATAAGATGGGTGGCGAAATTTCCGTTTCATCCAAAGTCGGGGAAGGATCTACTTTCCGTTTCACATTGCCTTTGGCTAACATTCTTTCATAAACTCCGTCGGTGTTTTTCCGTACTGTTTCTGGAAGCAGGTGGAGAAATAGGCCGGAGAGGAGAAACCTGTCCGGAATGCAATTTCGTTGATTCGGTTTTCCCCGTTTTTCATTAGCAGGACTGCTTGTTTCAGCCGTGCGATCTTGATGAATTCGACCGGAGATAAACCTGACAGACCTTTTACTTTCCTGTATAGGCTGGAGGTACTCATGCCCATTTCTGTTGCCAGCATTTCAACGTTCAGCGCATCGTTGGTGATATGTTCTTCCAGGTATGCGTTGAGTTTCCGGAGGAAAAGATCATCGACTGTAGAAACGGCCAGGCTGGTTGCCGGCGTGGAAGGTGTTTCCTTGTATGTTCTGGTCAGTACTTCCCGGCTTTTCAGCAGGTTTGCGACCTGGGCAACAAGCAACTCTATCGAAAACGGCTTTTCCATATAAGCATCGGCTCCGTTGTTCAGTCCTTTTAACCGGGATTGCAGATTATGCTGGGCTGTCAGCAGGATAAAAGGAATATGGCTGTAATTGACATCATTCTTTACTACGTTGCATAGTTCGAAACCATCCATAACAGGCATCATGACATCGCTGAGGATCAGGCTTACCGGCTGGTCTTTCAGGATACAGATTGCCTCTTTTCCGTTGGCGGTTTCCCGGATGCGGTATGTTTCTGCCAGTTCTCTGGCGATAAATCGCCGCATATCTTCCTGGTCTTCTACGATCAGGATCATAGGCTTATCATCATTCTGATCGTCGTTGCTTTCCGTAATGGCGTCTTCCGTATTCTTTCCGGTTGTCAGCAGGTAGCAGTCTTCCTGTTCTTTGGGCAGAGTCAGGATAAACCGGTTCATTCCTTCCGGAGTCTGTGTGTAGTTCAGGGAACCTTTATGAAATTCGGCTAACGAACGTGCCAGGGAGAGGCCGATACCGCTTCCCTGCTGGTGTTCTGTCTCTTTCAGGCGGTAGAAAGGAGTGAAGATGTTTTCTATTTCGCTGTCAGGGATCAGCATGCCGTCGTTGGTAACGGATATGATAAATTCTTTCCCGTCTTCCTGCCTTTGTAATTGCAGAGAGATATATTTGTCCGAGTATTTTATAGCGTTGGTCAGCAAGTTGTTCATGATCTTGGAAAAAGCCTCCCGGTCGATGAAGGCATAGAATGATTCGTCGGGAATATCACAGGTGAATCTTTTATTCTCCTGTTCTATGACTGGCAGGAACGGTTGCAGAATAGTATGGAGCCAGAGCGTTACGTCTGTGTGTACATAATTCAGTCTGAATCCTCGGCTTTCCGTTTTCCGGAAATCGAGCAACTGGTTACTCAGGTTCAATAACTGCTGTGTGTTTTTCTCTATGATTTGCAGGTTCTCCCTGGTAGACGGATTGCCGTCTTTCGATTTGATGATTTTTTCCAAAGGAGCCTTGATAAGGGTAAGCGGGGTACGTATCTCATGGGTGATAAAGGTGAAGAACTGTATTTTTGCATCATATAGTTCTTTTTCTTTTTTGCTTTCAAACAAGTCCTGGTTTATACGGTGTTTTTCCTCCAGTTTGGCCTTTTTATAATTGTAGAAGAGGACTATGCAAATACAAATAATCACGATATAGACAAAAAATGCCCATCCGGTAGCCCAGAAGGGAGGCGTGATAATGATTTGTAACGATTGTTCGTTGTCCTGCCACAAGCCGCTGCTGTTGGTTGATTTCACTTTGAATGTGTATTCACCCGGGGAAAGATTGGCAAAAGTTACATTTTTATTCTGGTCCATATAGTTCCAGTCTTTATCCACCCCTTCCAGCTTGTACGCATACCGGATGGCATCCGGAGAGGTATAGCTGAGGGCTACATACGACAGAGTAAATGTGGAGGCATTATAGGGCAACTTTAAAACTTTCGTGTCTTCGATGGAGGAAGTAGGAAGGTTATATTTGTTTTCTTCATTGTCCGGGAGATTGATCCCGGTGATATACATGGGAGGCATAAATGTGTCTTCTTTGAATTGGGACGGGTTGAATGACAGCATTCCGTTGATGGTTCCCATATAGATTGTCCCGTCGGGTGCCTGATAGGAAGAGCTGTAGTTGAATTGTGTTTCATGCAGCCCGTCGGTATACGTATAAGTCCGCATTGCATAGGTCTCCGGATTGAATCTGACCAGGCCGTTTGCCGTAGATAACCAGAAATTATGTGAATCGTCTTCAACGATCCGGTAAACGATATTGCTGGGCAGTCCGTTGTCAGTGGTGATCCGGTTAAAAGACTGTGCCTCTTCGTTGAAAAGGGAGAGGCCGCTTACTGTGGTAACCCAAATCCGGCCTTTTGAATCTTCGAATACGGAGGTCGTATTGTTATTGCCGATGCTTTCGGATTTATTACTGCCGGACCGGTATTGCTCTACTTTGTTTTCTTTGCGGAGGTAATGGTAAATACCATTGGAGGTTGCTACCCATATATCGCCCCGGCTGTCCTGGTATATCTGCCTGATAAGAGCGTAAATATTATTCCAGGGACTGAAACTTTCCGTTTGTTTATTGTAAATCATTAAGCCGTTGGAGGTACCCACCAGCAACTCATTTTCGCGTGTCTTATAGAAGCAGAGGATAAAATTACTGTTGAGGTTTGTTTGGCTGTTTTCCCGTGAATAATGTTTGATGATCTTGCCGGAGGGGATGTCCAGCACATCGATCCCTTTGTTGAATGTCCCGACCCATAGCTGGTTTTCGACAGCCAGTAACCCGTGAATGTTGGTAGCCGATAGCGGATGGCCGGGATTATTGTATGAATAATTGGTGATCTCTCCGGTCCGGGGATTGTAGCTGTTGATCCCGTTATCCTCTGTTCCCAGCCATAGGTTGCCGTAGCGGTCGGGCGTGATTTCGCGGATTGCGTTTCCGAGTAGCTGGGGATGTGTTTTGCCTCCGATAAAATAACTGAATCGGGTATACTCCTTTGGCAGGTAACTGATCCCTCCGAAAAAAGAGCCGGCCCATACACCTCCCTCACGGTCTTTGGTGAGCGAATAAACGGCGTTGTCGGCAATGGCGTATTCGTTTGTCAGAGATTTTCGTAGGTTTGTAATTGTTTGGTCCTGTGTGTTGTAAATGTAGATGCCAGATTCCGATGCAATCCAGTAGATGGTAGTATTGTATGGGATGATGGCACGGACCTGTATTTCCGGGATTATTGTCACGACACGCTGGGCCTGATATTTGTAAAGCAGAAGTCCGGCCTGGTTGGTGCCGCCCAGAATACCCAGGCCGGGAATCTGGCATACCGCTTGCAGGGCGATCTGGTTACTGATCTGCGTTTCATTCAGGAATGGGATCTTCTGAAAGTTATCTGTCTCGACCTTGTAGGTATATAGAGATTGCCTGTCAGAAAAAAGAGGTTTCCCGTCATTTGTCAGGGTAATAATAGCCGGATGGAAAAATTCTTCTGCCGGATAAGTTCGTGAACTGCTGTCTGCCGGATTATAGCGGACAATCCGGTTATAGTCGATAAACCAGAGATTCCGGTCTTTGTCTTCCGTACCGGCAAAAAATGATTCGGACTCATTTTGTCCGGACGATAACCGGAACGGATGGAATGTATCCGTCCTGTAATCGTAGTAACAAGTTCCTCTGGCTGTAAAAATCCATATCTTTTCGTCGGAACTTTCAAAAAGGTTGACGATACAATCGTTGGGCAGGCTGTTCGGGTTGTATGAATTGTGCCTGTATATTTTAAATGTATGTCCGTCGAAACGGTTCAATCCGTCTTCGGTATCAAACCACATGAATCCCCGCTGGTCCTGTAGGGAGCAATAAACCGTGTTATGCGATAATCCCTGCTTATTGTTGTAATGTCTGAAATGCGGATCGTTGGCATATCCGGGCAGGCAGAGCAACAATATAAATAAACAGGCGGCCAGCAGCGGTATTTTCTTCATATCGATTGATAATAGTGTTTCTCGAAGGCAAAGCTAATAAATAAATAAGAAAAATAAGCCAATTATGGTTGTTCTGAATGATATTTGAAAGCATATGCCCGAAAATTGAAAGTCCTTTTGCCTGGAAAGCAGTTCTTTTGCACTAAAAATAACGAATGGTAACTTTAATATCCGAGAACATGAAGAAAGCAGTATTGGTATGTTGTGCTTTGGCACTTACTGTATGTGCGCAGGCTCAGTGGAAGCCGGCAGGTGATAAGATCAAAACAAAATGGGCGGAACAGATCAACCCCCAAAACGTATTACCCGAATATCCCCGTCCGCAACTGGAACGTACGGACTGGGTAAATCTGAACGGTGAATGGGAATATGCCATTAAACCGAAAGGGGAGGTGGAACCAAACTCCTTTGACGGGAATATCCTGGTTCCCTTTGCGGTGGAATCTTCCTTGTCCGGTGTTCAGAAAGAAGTAGGAGAAAATAATGAATTGTGGTATAAGCGTTCATTCGCTGTTCCTGCGAACTGGAAGAATAAAGATGTGGTACTTAATTTCGGTGCTGTAGATTGGAAAGCAGATGTGTTTGTCAATGACATTCTGATAGGCTCTCATCAGGGTGGTTTTACTCCTTTTTCATTTAATATCACTCCTTATCTGACCGGAAAAAGTAATCAGAAACTGGTTGTACGTGTGTGGGATCCGAGCGATAGAGGCTATCAGCCACGTGGAAAACAGACCTCTAATCCGGAAGGCATCTGGTATACCCCTGTTACCGGAATCTGGCAGACTGTGTGGTTGGAGCCGGTAGCCACCAATCATATTACTTCGGTAAAGTCGATCCCCAATATTGATAACGGGACGATGAATGTAACGGTAGGTACTTCGCAGCCTTGCAATACGGCTGTTGTCGAAGTCAAGTTGCTGGATAAAGGGCAGGTTGTTGCTTCGGCAAAAGGCGTCCAGGGAAAAGAACTTCGCCTGGCTGTGCAAAACCCGACTCTTTGGGATACTTCCAATCCGTATCTGTATGATATGAAAGTATCGTTGACGAAAGATGGAAAAGTAGTGGATGACGTGAAATCATATACGGCTTTCCGTAAAATATCATCCAAAAGGGATGCGAACGGGATTATGCGTATGCAGTTGAATAATAAAAACCTCTTCCAGTATGGTCCGCTGGATCAGGGCTGGTGGCCGGACGGATTATATACGGCTCCGACGGATGAGGCTTTGCTGTATGATATCGTTAAAACAAAAGATTGGGGTTTCAATATGATCCGTAAGCATGTGAAAGTGGAACCGGCCCGTTGGTATTATCATTGCGATAAGGAGGGTATCCTGGTTTGGCAGGATATGCCGAGCGGTGATATGGGTAATCAGTGGGCACCTCATACTTATAATGGTGGAACGGATAAAGAACGTTCTTCCGCATCGATTGCAAACTACTATCAGGAATGGAAAGAAATTATGGACTTATGTGTATCCCATCCGTCCGTTGTCGTATGGGTTCCTTTCAATGAGGCATGGGGACAGTTTGATACGGAAAAAGTGGCTGAATGGACAAAGAACTATGACCCTTCCCGCCTGGTAAATCCGGCCAGCGGAGGAAACCACCGGGCTTGCGGCGACATTCTCGACCTGCATAATTATCCGGGACCGAGCATGTTCCTGTTTGACCCGCAACGGGTAACTGTGCTGGGTGAGTACGGCGGAATCGGTCTGCCATTGGAAAACCATTTGTGGTGGAATAAACGCAACTGGGGATATGTCCAGTTCAAGAACAGCGACGAAGTAACTGCCGAATATGTAAAATATGCCAACGAACTGAAAGAGATGGTTGACCGTGGTTTCTCCGCTGCCGTTTACACTCAAACGACAGATGTGGAAGGCGAAGTGAATGGCCTGATGACATACGACCGTAAAGAAATCAAGATAAACGAAGCCGCCGTGAAGAAAGCCAACCAGGCGGTGATTAACCAATTGTCAAAGTAGATTTATTCTATACCAAGTAAGAAAATTTACATTGTTGAAATAGTTGTCCCTATACCTTTTTTGCAGGTATAGGGACTTCTTGTGTAAATCAATTAAAATAAGTACATTTGCCGGATAAATGAATATGATAATGAAATATAATACAGAAGAAAAGAAATTGGTTATGCCCGAATACGGACGCAATATCCAGAACATGGTTGATTATTGCGTTGCAATAGAGGACAGAGAAGAACGTAAACGTTGTGCCAATACGATAATCAACATCATGGGAAATATGTTTCCCCACCTGCGTGATGTAAACGATTTCAAACACATTTTGTGGGATCACCTGGCTATCATGGCAGATTTCAAGCTGGATATCGACTATCCTTACGAAATCGTGAAGAAGGAAAATTTATATGCCCGTCCTCCCCGTATCCCTTACAATAACAACCGTATCCGCTACCGCCATTACGGAAAGACATTGGAACTGATGATCCGTAAAGCAACGGAACTGGAAGCGGGAGTGGAGAAAGACCAGCTAATCAAACTGCTGGCTACCCAGATGAAGAAATCTTTCCTTACCTGGAATAAAGAGTCGGTCGACGACCGTAAGATATTCAAAGACCTTGACGAACTGTCAAGCGGAAAGATCGTTTTGGATGAAGAAGTTCATAAATTAGCAGAAAGCCGCGATATTCTGGCCCGGAATAATACTAACAAAAAGAATTATCCCCGTAAAAGCCGATGAGTTCGTTTGTTATAGAAGGTGGTTATAAATTATCCGGCGAGATCACTCCGCAAGGAGCCAAGAACGAGGCGCTGGAAGTGATCTGTGCCGTATTATTGACTTCGGAGAAAGTAACGATCCACAATGTCCCCGATATCCTGGACGTGAATAATCTTATCCAGCTATTTCGTGATATGCAGGTGAAAGTGGAACATCCTGCTGCCGACACCTATACCTTTCAGGCAGATGCCATCGACCTGGATTATCTGAATACGGAAGACTTCCTGCGTAAAAGCGGGTCGTTGCGCGGTTCGGTGATGATCGTCGGTCCGCTGGTAGCCCGTTTCGGAAAGGCTTTGATCCCGAAACCGGGAGGCGACAAGATCGGACGCCGCCGCCTGGATACGCACTTTGTCGGTATCCAGAAGTTGGGTGCTTGTTTCAGCTATGATGCCGAACGCCAACTGTATGAAATCGAAGCCAAACGTTTGAAAGGTGCTTATATGCTCCTGGATGAGGCTTCAGTGACCGGTACCGCCAATATCCTGATGGCAGCCGTGTTGGCCGAGGGGACAACTATCATTTATAACGCAGCCTGCGAACCCTATTTGCAGCAATTATCGTCCATGCTCAACCAGATGGGTGCCCGCATATCGGGGGTAGGTTCTAATCTGCTCACCATCGAAGGTGTCGAGTCCCTGGGAGGAACTACTCATACCATTTTGCCGGATATGATCGAAGTCGGCAGCTTTATCGGTATGGCAGCCATGACCGCATCGGACATCACCATAAAAAATACCGGATATGACAAGCTGGGAATTATCCCTGAGTCGTTCCGCCGCTTAGGTATCACTGTCGAACAGATAGGTGATGATATCCATATTCCTACACATGATTCTTACGAAATAGATACCTTTATCGACGGTTCTATCATGACGATAGCCGATGCTCCCTGGCCGGGACTTACGCCTGACCTGCTGAGTGTCTTCCTGGTGGTTGCCACCCAGGCTGTCGGTAGTGTGCTGATCCATCAGAAGATGTTCGAAAGCCGCCTGTTCTTTGTGGATAAGCTGATCGACATGGGGGCGCAGATCATCCTTTGCGACCCGCACCGAGCTACGGTGATCGGTTTGGGTAACCGTTTCAAACTACGCGGTTCCAATATGGTATCTCCGGATATCCGTGCCGGTATCGCCCTGCTGATTGCGGCAATGAGTGCCGAAGGAACCAGCCATATCCATAACATCGACCAGATCGACCGTGGATATCAGAATATCGATAAACGTTTGAATAACATAGGAGCCCGTATTACCCGGCTCTGACATTCCCTGTTATGATAAGAAAAGAAGAAGTTTTTAAGATCGGGCAGTTTGCCAAACCTCACGGGATAAAGGGAGAAATCTCGCTGGTGACCAATTGCGACCTGTTTGATGATGTCGAAGACCCTTGTATCATCTGTGAAATGGATGGCATCCTGGTACCTTTTTTTATAGAGGAATACCGTTACAAGACCGATACTGTCATGCTGGTGAAGCTGGAGAATGTAGACGACGAGAAAGCTGCTCGCGAGTTTACGAACCGTGAAGTCTTTTTCCTGCTGGAAGATGCAGATGAGGAAGATTTGGTGGGCGACATGTCATGGGACAGCTTTATCGGATACACTGTGATCGACGAGCGTCACGGGGAACTGGGCAAGATCACCGACGTGGATGAAACGACGATCAATGTTCTTTTGCAGATCGACCATCACGGCAATGAACTGCTGCTTCCGGCTGTCGAAGAGTTGATAACGGCTGCGGATCATGAAAACAAAACACTGCGGGTATCCGTTCCCGAAGGTCTGCTTGATTTATAATAACGTTAATTAGAGTAAACAATGCCCGTGTAGATACGGTTTTTGTTACTTTTGCGTTTTAACATAAAAACATGGCACGAAAACAACGAAAGAACAATAAGAAATCATTCTGGCACCGGATAAGGTTTAAGTACAAGCTGTCTTTTTTCAATGAAACGACGCTCGAAGAAGTATGGTCTTTCCGTTTGTCGCAATTGACGGCATTTCTTACCCTTGCTTTGTTTGCTTTCATGCTGATCGCTTTCACTGCGCTGATTATCATTAAAACACCGATACGAAATTATTTGCCGGGTTATCTGGACGTGGAAATACGTAAGGAGATCGTGCAGAATGCATTGCGTGCCGATTCGCTGGAGCGGATGATCTCTATCCAGTCGCTTTACCTGGAAAATGTAGCCGGTATCTTGTCCGGTACGATCGAACTCGATTCTATCCGTCAGATAGATTCCCTGGCCCATGTGGATGCCAATTATGAGATTCCCCGCAGCAAATCGGAAGAGAAATTTGTAAAGAGTTTTGAGGAAGAAGAAAAGTATAACCTGACAGTGCTGAATCCGAATCCGGTTCCTACCGACGGTATCTTTTTTTATAAGCCGGTAAACGGTGTGGTCTCTTCGCATTACGAGGCGGATGCCCGTCATTTCGGGGTAGACCTGGTGGCAGCTCCGAAAGAAAGCGTACTGGCAACTCTGGACGGAACGGTGGTATTCACCGGCTTTGATCCCAATTTCGGAAATGTGATCCAGTTGCAACACAAAAACGGATTCCTGTCCGTTTATAAACATAATGAATTATTGCTGAAAGAGATTGGCGACCACGTCGTTGCCGGCGAAGCGATCGCTTTGGTGGGAAACACGGGGAAACTGTCTACCGGTCCGCATCTCCATTTCGAGTTGTGGTATAAAGGTATTCCGGTCAATCCTGAAGAATATATAGCTTTTTAAATCGATGAAAAGAAGTTTAGCCATATTAGGTTCTACCGGTTCAATCGGGACACAGGCTTTGGAGGTGATCAGCGAACATGCCGATCTGTTTGAAGTATATGCTCTGACCGCTAACAACCAGGTAGATTTACTGATTAACCAGGCACGAAAATATATGCCCGAAGTGGTCGTTATTGCCAACGAACAGAAATATCCCGAACTGAAAGAGGCTTTGGAAGATCTGCCGATCAAGGTGTGGGCCGGTTCGGACGCTATCGCCCAGGTGGTACAGTCGGAGCCAATCGACATGGTACTGACTGCCATGGTCGGATATTCCGGCCTGAAACCGACGATTGCCGCTATCAAGGCAGGCAAAGCCATAGCGTTGGCAAATAAGGAAACATTGGTGGTAGCCGGCGAACTGATTACCTCGCTTGCCACGGAACATAAAGTGCCGGTATTGCCGGTCGATTCTGAACATTCCGCCATTTTCCAGTGTTTAGCGGGAGAATGGGAGAATCAGGTGGAAAAGATCCTGCTTACCGCATCCGGTGGTCCGTTCCGCACGAAGACGATGGAGGAACTGGCAGTGGTCACCAAGGCACAGGCGTTGAAGCATCCGAACTGGAGCATGGGAGCAAAGATAACGATCGATTCGGCTTCTATGATGAATAAAGGCTTTGAGATGATCGAAGCGAAATGGCTGTTCGGCGTAACGCCTGAACAGATACAGATCGTAGTGCATCCGCAGTCGGTCATTCATTCGATGGTTCAGTTTGAAGACGGTGCTGTGATGGCCCAGTTGGGTATCCCGGATATGAAATTGCCTATCAGTTATGCGTTTTCTTATCCGAAGCGCCTGACGAGTAAGGCTCCCCGGTTGGATTTTAACCTCTATTCCACGTTGACGTTCGAGGAACCCGATATGACGCGTTTCCGTAACCTGGCTTTTGCGTTCGATGCCATCCGTACGGGAGGAAATATGCCGTGTATCCTGAATGCTGCCAACGAAGTGGTGGTGGCTGCTTTCCTGCGCGACGAAATAGGTTTCCTTCAAATGAGTGATGTGATTGAAAAGACGATGGCGACCTCTTCTTTTATCGCAACGCCTACTTATGAGGATTATGTGGCGACAGATGCCGAGGCACGGAGGGTAGCGGCTTCGGTCATGAATACGATAGCCGGAAAATAGACCGGGGAAGGTTATATGAGTAAAAAGAAATAAATTAATACAGACAAACAAATAGATGGAGACATTTTTAATTAGAGCGTTACAGCTCATCCTGAGCTTATCGATATTGGTCCTTGTACATGAGTTCGGACATTTTATCTTTGCCCGTATTTTTAAGGTACGGGTAGAGAAGTTTTATCTTTTCTTCGATCCTTGGTTCTCATTGTTCAAATTCAAGCCGAAGAACAGCGAAACGGAATATGGTATCGGCTGGTTGCCTTTAGGCGGCTATTGCAAGATATCCGGTATGATCGACGAAAGTATGGACAAGGAAGCGATGGCACAGCCTGCCAAACCGTATGAGTTCCGTTCCAAGCCGGCCGGTCAGCGTTTGATGATCATGATCGCAGGGGTTTTGTTTAACTTCCTGTTGGCGTTGTTTATTTATTCGATGGTGCTTTATACCTGGGGCGAAACTTATTTGCCTCTGAAAAATATGAAGCATGGCATGTATTACAGCGAGGCATTTCAGGAGGTAGGTTTCCGCGACGGTGATATCCTGTTGAAGGCCAACAATGAGGAATTGGATCGCCTGGATCAGTCCAGCTTCCGTAAGGTTGTGGAAGCAAGTAATGTAACAGTCTTGCGTGATGGTGTGGAAACGGTTATTCCTATACCGGAGGATATGATGCAGCGTTTTATGCGTGAAGGAAAAGGATTTGCCAGTCCGGATCGTGTACCGATGGTTGTAAAGAAACTTTCTGAGAAAGATTCGCCTGCTGCTACTGCCGGTTTGCAACCGGGAGACAGTATTGTCTCGATTAACGGCCAGGCAACCCCTCTGTTTGAAGATGTGGCTAAAATGCTGGATCAGAATAAAGGAAAGGATATTACACTTGGATTTTACCGTGGCGGAATGGAACAGTCGGTCGTTATCCAACCGGATACGGCGGGTAAGATCGGTGTTTATCTGATGAGTAAAACGGATTTATACCCGACGGTAACCCGTACTTACGGCTTTTTCGAATCGTTTCCTGCCGGTGTCAGACTGGGTATCAATACCTTGAAAGGCTATGTGAACGACATGAAGTATGTATTCACTAAGGAAGGCGCTTCGAGTTTGGGCGGCTTTGGTACGATCGGCAGCATTTTCCCGACAGTTTGGGATTGGCAGGTGTTCTGGATGCAGACAGCCTTCCTGTCAATCATCCTGGCCTTTATGAATATATTGCCTATTCCGGCATTGGATGGTGGCCATGTGATGTTCCTCTTGTATGAGGTAATTGCCCGTCGCAAGCCGAGCGACAAGTTCCTCGAATATGCCCAGATAACCGGTATGTTCCTGCTTTTCGCTTTGCTGATCTACGCAAACGGTAATGATATATTCCGCTTCTTCTTCAAGTCCTGAAGTAGACCGGAGGTTTTTTGAGCACGTGTTATCCGAATAGATAAAATTCGGGTGACATGTGCTTTTTATTTATACTTGTTTGTATTATATTTGCGGAAAGATGAGGAATCATCCCCGATGATTCATACAATCAATGGGAATGATTTATATAATCATCCGGGATGATTCTTTGCCGATTCACAGATAAGGAGGAATGAATATGGCATTTTACAAGAAACAAAAGTTAGGAAAAAAATGGTATCCGCGGGCAGTGACGGGAAAGAGCCCGTTTACGACAGACGATGTAGCAGCTCGTTTGTCAAAGATTTCCACTGTGAGCCGTGGGGATACGTATGCCGTATTGGCAAATCTGGGTGATGTGTTGGCCGATATGTTGAGCACAGGGCAGTCGGTACGCTTGATGGGGATTGGAACTTTCTATCTGACCTGCCAGTCCGTCGGGCAGGGGGTGGATATGCCTGAAGAGGTATCACCTCGGCAAATTACAGCCGTTAAGGTGGGGTTTATTCCTGAATACAAGCGTGGTCATAAAGGGCAGATTACCGAACAGACCTTGATTGCAGAGGATTTGGAATGGATTTGTTTGGAGTAAATCGAACGGAGATTATAAAATAAGGCACGGATTATGATGTGTATCCGTGCCTTGTTTTGTTGTATAACCGAATGTGTGGATTCAGGGGATGTTATTTAGCCAATGTTTCGTTGATGGAATCAAGGATTTTCTTGGCGTTAGCGTTCGCTGCGTTAAGAGCTACTGCCTGTTCCATATATTCTTTTGCCTTTTTCATCTGAACGTCTGCCTTATCTTTTTCAGCTTCATATTTAGCCGGGTCGGTAGCAGCAGCCAAAATCTTGGCTCCTTCGTTGTAATACATGGCTCCTAAGCTATACAAAGCATTTTCTTTGTATTTGGGATTGCTTACGATCAGCACGTCTTTGTATAATTCTTCAGCATCAGCAATCTTTCCGCTTTTTTGTACAGCCTGACCTTGTTTCATGCAATATACATAAAGCAGTTTTTCCAGATCTGCATCACCCGGTTTAGCTTTCAGGCCGGCTTCAACGGTTGCTGTAAATTCGGCAGCTTTATTCAGGTTACGCAATGCCATTGCTTTACCTGTATAAGCGTCATCAATGTTTTTGTTCTTTTGAATAGCCAGATCGTAATACTTTACAGCATCTTCATACTTTTTTGCCTGGAAAGCGGCAAATGCACAGTTGAAAACACGGTCTGCATCTTCATTGTTTGTTTGTTTCAGGAACCCGTCATACTTTGTAAAAGCTTCTGCATAGTTCTTTGCTTTCAAGGCAGCATCACCTTCATCACGCAGTTTATCAGCGTCTTGTGCAAATACGTTTCCAATACTCAGGCAAAAAGCCAATAACAAAACAATTTTCTTCATGGTTGTTAAACGATTTAATTTTTATTATTAGTTGCGCTAAGGTAGTAACCTCAATAAAAGTATCAAAGCGATTTTACATTTTTTTGTAATTATAAAGGAAAGAGAGGGAGTAATTGATTTATCAAAGTTGGATGAAACCAGTGTCATCTGCGTGCTATCTGTAGATTATAATACCGCCGGATAACAAGGTAATCCGAATGCTTCGGCAACAGCGGGATAGACAATCTGTCCCTCAATGATGTTCAATCCGGGATAGAGTGTCTTATCTTCTTTGCAGGCTTCTTTCCAACCTTTGTCTGCCAGTTCCAGCACGTAGGGGAGGGTAGCATTGGTCAATGCCAGCGTGGAAGTCTGGGGCACGGCACCCGGGATATTGGCTACGCAATAATGTACGATACCGTCGACTGTGTAAACGGGATCGGCATGGGTTGTCGGATGTGAAGTTTCGAAACAACCGCCCTGGTCGATCGCTACGTCTACCAATACACTGCCGGGTTTCATTAGTCCCAGCATCTCTTTTGTGATCAGATGAGGTGCCTTGGCTCCGGGAATCAGGACGGCACCGATCACCAGGTCGGTCGCCGGAAGTTCCGTTTCGATGTTATGCGTAGAAGAATATAAAGTCCTGACATTGGCGGGCATGATCTCTTCCAGATGGCGCAGGCGTGGAAGTGAGATATCGGCTATTGTCACGTCGGCACCCATTCCGGCAGCCATCAGCGCGGCATTGTAGCCAACTATACCACCACCGAGTACCAGTACGCGGGCAGGTTTCACTCCCGGCACGCCACCCAACAGGATGCCTTTGCCTCCCTGGGGTTTCTCTAGGAAACGTGCGCCTTCCTGTATCGACATGCGTCCGGCGACTTCGCTCATAGGGATTAATAAAGGAAGTGTACCGTCCGGATTTTCTACCGTTTCGTAGGCCAGGCAGACGGAGCCGCTGTCCATCATGGCAAGCGTCAGCTTTTCGTCCGAGGCAAAATGAAAATAAGTAAAGACCAGTTGTCCTTTCCGTACTAAAGGATATTCTACGGCAATCGGCTCTTTTACTTTCACGATCATTTCAGCAGTCTGGTAGACGTCGTTGATCGACGGGAGAATCTTTGCTCCGACTGTCTCATAGGCTGAATCTGGAAAACCGCTGTTCTCACCCGCAGTATGCTGCACATATACGGTGTGTCCTCTTTTTACCAACTCTTTTGCTCCGGCAGGCGTAAGCGCTACCCGGTTCTCATTGTTCTTGATTTCTTTAGGAATTCCGATGATCATAATGTTAGTCTTTAATAGTTATTATGCTGCAATGTACAGAAAAATATGACATTATGTTATAGATAATCAACTTTTTGTCGCGTAAAGTAATCTGTATACTTCGGAATATCTGTTAATGTACGGCTTGTTACCGGTTGATTATAAAGGAATGCACCGGGAAGTCTTATTTCTCTTTTAAATACTTATTAATACATCTGCGGTCCCAATTTATTCCTCGCTTTATGATTTTGGCGGGGGTACCTGCAATAATCACATTCGATTCATTAAATTCTTTGGTTACGATGCTTCCCCAACCGACAATACTGTTATCGGATATTTTTACATTCTTGCCAACTTTCACATCTTTTCCTATCCATACATGTTTGCCAATTTCTATACTTCGGGCAAAATTTATCGGTTCGCCTTCTAAATCTGTTATTGTATGTGCATCGGTGCACCATATATCGACGCCCCAGCTTAACTGACTGTCATCTCCAATACTGACATGCGAATCATCTTCTTGTAAATATAATGTAACACCATTGATCACTACACGGTTCCCGATATCTACCCGGCAGTTGTTGGCAACCCGCGAAACGCCTGCGCCCAGTCCGGGCAATTGTCCGATGATAAGTTTCAAGCCTGTCATGCCTAAAATAGTAGAACATCGTAGCAGTATCGTTCCCATATTTATACTATTGTTATCTCCTTTTACGATCAAGAGAAATCCGTCGCTGAGCAGTAATTCCTCCGCACTGTCTTCCGAATCGAAACACATTGAAATGTGATTGTTATTTCCTGTGATTGTAATATTGGCCTGGCTGATAATCTGGTTGAATTTTGTGTTTTGAGAAAAAATACAATCAATTCTGTCATGTGGGAAAATGAATGTGATTTCGTTGTTCTCTCCGTTAATATGTTTCATGTCATGCTAAATTTTATGATCTGTATTTATTACTTTCTTGTTTACAAAGATAAGTAGTGTCCGGCAGGTTTGTTCTATTGTTCTCCGGATATTCCGGAAAGCATAATTGGGGTGCATAGCTTCTTCCAAACTAACCGGAGCGGGGTGTATAGGAAAGATTGCGGATAATCCGGCCTGTTGTAATTGTTTGTCCGTTTCTGCATCAGTTTCCACTTGTCCGGTGATGGCGATAACAGGTATATGCTGTGATGCTGCAATGCGGGCGATGCCGACCGGGACTTTTCCGAACAGGGTTTGCCTGTCTATTCTTCCTTCGCCAGTGATGACAAGGTCGGCCTCGCTGATTATTTCTTTGAAATGGATATATTCTGTAATCAGTTCGATACCGGATGAAATCTTTGCCTGAAGGAAAGCTACGCAGCCTCCTCCCATGCCTCCTCCGGCTCCTGCTCCGGGCAGGTCACTGATGTCTCTGCCGGTTGTTTCAAGAATCAGGTCGGCCAGGTGTTTCATCCCTTTGTCGAGTGCTTCGACTTGCATTTCATTGCCTCCTTTCTGAGGACCGAAGATATGGGCGGCTCCTTGCGGGCCAAAGAAGGGGTTGGTCACGTCTGTCGCTATATGGAAGGTACAGGCGGATAACTCGGGAAGCTGGCTCCGGGTGTCGATATGGCAGATAGCAGATAGTACCTTTCCGCCCTTTTCTACTTCGTTGCCGTTATCGTCGGTGAAACGGACTCCTAAGGCTTGCATCATGCCGACACCCGCATCGTTCGTGGCACTGCCGCCCACACCGATGATGAAGTTACGGCAACCGCGATCGATGGCATCGGCTATCAGTTCGCCGGTTCCGTAAGTGGTGGTGTGCATCACGTTTCCTTCTTTCCGGGGAATCAGGTCCAGTCCGCTGGCTGCCGACATTTCGATGACAGCGGTTTGTCCGTCACCGGTTATGCCATAGCTGGCCTGGATGGGTTGCATGAATGGATTATGTACAGGAATCGTAATAACTTGCCCGTGAGTAGCCTGTGTCAGTGCTTCAACAGTACCTTCGCCACCGTCGGCAATGGGAACCTTTATTACTTCGCATCCGGGGATGACATGGTGAATTCCTTCCGCAACAGCTTTCGCTATATCGGAAGAAGAAAGACAGCCTTTAAAAGAGTCGACGGCGATGACAACTTTTTTCATGTTCAATGGCTTATGAACCCTGTTTACCGGTATATTCGATAATCAATTCATCAATGAGGTAGTTATCACTCATGCAGTGCAGATCTCCTATTTTCTGACGTAGATATTGATAGGTATTCGATTCATAAAAAAGCGCTAATGCTCTGCGACTACTGATTCCCAGGCGTTTGGAAAGTCCCATAATAATCCGGGCATATTTCATTTGAAGCAATGTATTATTGGCTTGTGACATCGTTTCTTTCCTCCTTGTTAATGTTAGTAGCATCTATAAAATGCAGATATTTATCTATAAGTGATTGGTTTAACAGACATATCTGATTATTCGGTTGTTCATAACTAAGACGCTTCAAAGCCTCGCCTTTATCAATCAGACCGTTAAAATATAGTTCTATTGTGTTGAATACACGATCGTTGGCTATGCCTCCTTCTATTATGTCATAATCAGACCAACGACGCTCGCCACGCCGGGAAGCCATAACGAAGTCGAGCCAGGTTTCGTTGTAGGTTTCAAATGATAATATCCGGTAATTCCGGCATATTGTTTCATAGTCTAATTCATATTTATTGAGGTATGCGTTCGGTTTGTTGTAAATAATAGCTACCCGTTTGGCCCAGCTAATGGCTTGTTCACATATATCCGTGAGGTAAAAGCCCTTGCCAAAGTCAAGATTGTCAAGGCATACGCCAACTAAAGGATTTTCTACGCAAAGGGTAGAACCATGATATACTATCATTGACTTATTTCTCCTTTCTCCCTGTTTTTCAGGGCTAATATAATATCTTCTGTTATATGTTGCTTGCTTTGGGTATGAAGAACTTCGTAACAGTCGAATAATAAATCATCAATAAGTCCCAGGTTATTTAATCTGGAATAAATATTTTCCGGCAGTTCATTCAACTGTTCCGCAACATTTTCGATACAGAAAACAACGAATTCCATTTTCTTTTCTTCTAATGTCATGGGATTTATCTTTATTGTGATCTGGTGCAAATATAGAAAAAAAGGGCAGCTTTTACAAGCCACCCTTTTCTTATCTGTTATTCTGTCAGGTATTATAAACCTTGTCCGTGACAGTTTTTGTACTTCTTTCCGCTTCCGCAAGGACAGAGATCGTTACGGCCTACACGTTTTTCGGCGCGAACCGGTTCTTGTTTAGGCTGTTGCGGTGCACGTTCTTCCGGATCATTGTTTCCGCTGATGTCGGTTTTCTCCGTACGATAGCGGCTCATGTCCTGGCGTTGTTCCGGACCGGCCTGTTTTACTTCGATACGCTGGCGTTCGGCAGCTTGCTGAGCAGCTTGTGCAGCAGCCTGGCGCTGAGCCATTGCCTGTTTTTCTTCTTCTGTCGGTTCCTCACGTACCGGAATCTGTCCGCGCATCAGGACGGCGGCAGTCTTACGGTTCATGGTGTCGACCATTGTCTTGAACAGGTTGTATGATTCCAGTTTGTAGATCAACAGCGGATCTTTGTTTTCGTAGCTGGCATTCTGTACCGAGTGGCGCAGTTCGTCCATTTCACGCAGGTGTTCTTTCCAAGCCTCGTCTATCGTATGCAGAACGATTGATTTCTGGAATGATTTTGCGATTACCTTGCTTTCTGTTTCGTATGCTTCCTTTAGGTTACATGAAACATTGTACATGCGTTTTCCGTCGGTTACCGGGATCATGATGTTTTCATACATCGCACCCTGGTGTTCGTAAACCTGCTTGATAACCGGGTTGGCTACCTGCGTCATACGTTCCATACGGCGTTTGAATGTCTGCAATGCGTTTTCGAACAATTTGTCTCCCAACTGAGAGGCTTTCATGCTCTTGAACTCTTCTTCGGTGAACGGACTTTCCATTGCGAATGTCTTGAACAGTTCCAGCTTGAAACCTTCATAGTCCAGACCGTCGGAATGTTCTTCGGCGATAGCGGTAGATGTATCGTAGATCGTATTCAATACGTCCAGTCCGATACGTTCTCCCATCAGGGCGTGACGGCGGCGGGTATAGATTACGTTACGCTGTGAGTTCATTACGTCATCATATTCCAGCAAACGTTTACGGATACCGAAGTTGTTTTCTTCCACCTTCTTCTGTGCACGTTCCACTGACTTACTCAGCATATTGTGTTCCAGCACTTCACCTTCTTTGAAGCCCAACTTGTCCATCAGTCCGGCAATCTTGTCGGAAGCGAACAGACGCATCAGGTTATCTTCCAGTGATACGTAGAATACAGAAGACCCCGGGTCACCCTGACGTCCTGCACGACCACGCAACTGGCGGTCTACACGACGGCTTTCGTGACGTTCCGTACCGATGATAGCCAAACCGCCTGCTGCCTTTACTTCAGCCGACAGCTTGATGTCGGTACCACGACCGGCCATGTTGGTTGCGATAGTTACCGTTCCGCTCTGACCTGCCAGGGCAACGATCTCGGCTTCTTTCTGGTGTAACTTCGCATTCAATACATTATGTTTGATCTTACGCAGGGTAAGCATACGGCTCAGTAATTCCGAAATTTCTACGGAAGTCGTACCTACCAGTACCGGGCGTCCGGCTTCAACCAATGCGCTGATTTCTTCGATAACAGCGGCGTACTTTTCGCGTTTGGTCTTGTAGATACGGTCGTTCATATCGTTACGGGCAATCGGACGGTTGGTCGGAATCACTACGACATCCAGTTTATAGATGTCCCAGAATTCACCGGCTTCCGTTTCTGCCGTACCTGTCATACCTGACAGTTTGTGGTACATACGGAAGTAGTTCTGCAAAGTGATAGTTGCGAATGTCTGTGTGGCAGCTTCCACTTTTACACCTTCCTTGGCTTCGATAGCCTGGTGCAAACCGTCTGAGTAACGACGACCGTCCATGATACGTCCGGTCTGTTCGTCGACGATCATAACCTTGTTGTCCATCACTACATATTCATCGTCTTTTTCAAACAATGTGTAGGCTTTCAGCAACTGGTTGATTGTATGTACACGTTCGCTCTTGACAGAATAGTTAGCCAGGATTTCGTCTTTCTTAGCTTGCTTTTCTTCTTCCGTTCCCTTGAAGTTTTCCAACTGGGAAAGTTCGGAAGTGATATCCGGCAATACGAAGAATGTCGGGTCGTCGGAACGGCCGGTCAGCAGGTCGATACCCTTATCGGACAGTTCGATACTGTTATTCTTTTCGTCAATCACGAAGTACAGTTCGTCGGTAGCTTCATGCATGTGGCGCATATTTTCAGACATGAAGTATTCTTCCGTCTTCAACATCTGTGCCTTGATACCTTGTTCGCTCAGGAATTTAATCAACGCTTTGTTACGCGGATACCCCTTGAATGAACGATATAATTGGATAGAACCTTCTTCTACTTCTTTCGGGTCGCTGCTGGCCATTTTCTTTTTGGCTTCGATCAGCAACTTGGAACAAAGGTCTTTCTGTGCGTTTACAACGACTTCCACATTCGGACGGAACTGTTCGAACAACTGTTCTTCGCCACGGGGTATCGGACCGGAAATGATCAACGGTGTACGGGCATCGTCGATCAATACAGAGTCGACCTCATCGACGATGGCATAGTTGTGTTTGCGTTGTACCAGATCGTTCGGACTGATCGCCATGTTATCACGCAGGTAGTCGAAACCGAATTCGTTGTTTGTACCGAAGGTGATGTCTGCATTGTAAGCCGCGCGGCGGGCATCCGAGTTAGGCTGGTGCTTGTCGATACAGTCTACGGAAAGTCCGTGGAACATATAAAGCGGTCCCATCCATTCCGAGTCACGTTTTGACAGGTAGTCGTTCACAGTTACAACGTGTACACCGTTACGGGTCAAGGCGTTCAGGAATACCGGCAGGGTTGCTACCAATGTTTTACCTTCACCGGTTGCCATTTCGGCGATTTTACCTTTATGAAGAACGACACCACCGAACAACTGAACGTCGTAGTGTACCATGTCCCAGGTAATTTCGTTACCGCCGGCCTTCCAGTGGTTCAGGAAGATAGCCTTGTCGCCTTCGATACGGACAAAATCGTGTTTGGTTGCCAGGTCGCGGTCGAAATCGGTAGCGGTAACCACTACTTCTTCGTTTTCCGTGAAGCGGCGGGCTGTTTCCTTCATGATAGAGAATACTTCCGGAAGAGATTCTTCCAGGACCACTTCCATCTTGTCGGTGATAGCCTTTTCAATTTTATCTACTTCTGCCCAGATGGCTTCACGTTCTTCCAGTTCTTTATCATCGATGCCTTTACGGAGGTCTTCCACCTGTTTCCGTTCATCGGCTACATAGTCCTGAATACGTTGTTTGATTTCATCTGTTTTTGCTCTCAACTCATCGTTTGAGAGCTTCTGGATTGACGGATATACGGCCTTGATCTTATCCACGTATGGAGTGATCTCTTTCAGGTCTCGCTGCGACTTGTTGCCGAACAGCTTCGTCATAAATTCATTAAATCCCATGATATATATTAATTTATTTTATTTCGTAAAGTGATTATTTGCTGACGATCGGATTTAATTGATCACCGGAATGATATATCACTATCAAATTCCGTGCCAAAGTAAATACTTGTCAAATTTTGTTTATTCCAGGGATGGGAGGTTAACAATAATACAGTGACCGGTCAAGATCTCATTTTTTGATCGTCAACTCCCAAAGAGGCAAACTCTGGGATGCATTCGGTGGCCGTATCCTCAGCACATGGGTTACCGTGGGGGCTACCTCTGTGGCTTTTACTTCGCGGTAGATATGTTCCGGTTTGATGCCGTTACCCATAAATACCAACGGGGTAATTACTGCGTTATTACGAATTATTTTTACCTTTTCTTTCGGGTTGTCGTTGTTGATGATCCAGCCGGGTTGCAGTTCGATGATCAGGTCGCCACGTTTCAGATGGTGCGTTCCCTGACGGAATTTAACCGTTCCTTCGTTCCATTCACCGGCAAGCAGGGCATGGTCGGTGGTTACATGCTGTACACCGCTGAATTCCATCAGGAATTCGGCTGCTTTATCCTGTATCGTTCTCAGGTCGAGTTTGGCGTCTTCGATAGCTTTGCGGTTCAGGTAAATCTGGTTATTATAGAAACCTTTCACCCAACTGCTTTGCTGCCCGTATATCGCCATCAGATACATGTTAAGCAGGGCGACGCAACGTTTCGGATGGAACTCTCCACCGTTTATCAGCAGTCCGTCCGCATATTCTTCTTCGCTGGTATAATAACCGGAGCCGGTGAATACAACGAGGGTATTAGCCAGGCCGACCTTTTTATCGATGGCATCCAAAAACTGTTCCAGGTCTTTATCCAGCTGATAATACGTATCCTGAATCTCCCGGGTGTAGTCCTTGTTCATGATTCCTTTGTAGTTACCCGCATAATAGGTAACCGACAGCATATCCGGACAACTTCGTGTGCCGAATGCACCGTATTCAAGGAATTGCAGGGCCAGCCGGTTAATCTCTTTATTAATGAAAGGGGTCGTCTTCAGCTTCGGAAAACAATCGTTTGTCTTTTCATTAAATGTATATTTGAAAGGAATATCATCCAATACGTAAGGGAAAGCGTTATACTTGTCCAATGGAAGGGTAGGAGTCCACACCATCTGCTCCAAGCGTGCCGACAAAGATTCCACTCCATTATTATAACGGTCCACATACCAGGGAAGACCTTTATAATAGGTGGTTGTCGCCCATTTCCCGTTCATGTCGTCCATCCAGAATGCTCCGTTTGCCGCATGACCGGCAGAAAGGATTGCACTCTCCGCATCGGGGGCAATGGCATACACGTCGCTTCTGCCTTTGGATGCAATTTTCAGTTCGTCTCCGATTGTGGAGCTGAACATCTTTTTAGGAGAATAATTTTCGCGGGTATAATTACCTATATAATCTTTGTCGTAAAGGATAGAGACTTCTTTATCATTCTCGAAGTCGTAGTATTTACTTCCTGTAACCCCATGGAAACAAGGGTTGCTTCCGGTAAACAACGTTGCGAAGGCACTTGCCTGGTCGATGTCGGAAAATTCGAATTTGATATTGTTGTAAACCAATCCTTCGTTCATCAACCGTTTGAAACCACGTTCACCGAATGTATTGTAGAAATATTCTATATAATCGCCTCTCAGTTGGTCCACGGTGATGCAAACCACAAGTTTGGGGGTACGTTGTTGTGCCTCCAGGTTAGTGACTACCAGGATTGCAATAAGCGACGTTATTATTTTTCTCATCCGATTTTCCATCATATATTCAAGCTATACGCTTCATTTTTCTTTAATTGCCATATTACCCCTGTATATACCGTATCCGGAACGTAGCCAAAGCGTGGCAACAAGCGGGATAAAAGCTATATTTAAGTGTTGCGGAATGAAATACCAACCCGCCAACAGCAGCGTAAGCGTCGCAAAGTTAATAAAATGATAATAATATGCAGCCTTTCCGAACTTTTTTACTGCAAACAAAATAACAGCGATAAGGGCGAAAGGTTGTAACCACACAATCGACCAGTTCGGCCAGATGCAAGGATGAGTCGATATAAAACAAAGGAAGAACAATACCGTACCCGCCAGTCCAGCAAGGAAAAAGAGGATACAATCCACCAGGCGGAAATATGTTTTTTTCTTCCATTCAATGAATGTGATTGCTGCTATCAGCAGGAAAAAAATCATGCTGCATAACATAGGCGTAAACCATATCTTACTGCCATTATTGTCGTCTGTCAGCTGTTCAGCCAACCGGTTTGTCTGTTTTATCAGTTTCCTTTCGCTTCCGTCGGGGTTCACGATTGTTGCTTTTTCGAATTCATCTTTCAGGTAGACTGGGAGAAACATCATTTCGTGCGGAGTAGCCGTCCGGTCGGTCGGGCTTCCGAGTGCCAGGTCGCATCCGAATGTCAGCCAAGGATGATTACGCGTGCAATAATTTATAAGCTCGCGGAATGTTTGAGGTTCGGGCGGGTTGTTATATTGCACTTTCCCGTCTACCTGTTCCTCCACAATGGCAACCGGACGAGTCGCGCAATTGTCGAAAAAGAAATTGTATCGGTAAACGGCGTTTTCCGGTTGTACATTCGTTATCAAGGCATTCCATATCTTATGGGTCTCTTCGGGAGTGAGGTTGAGTACCTGTTCGGTTACTTCACTTCCCCGCATCTGATATTCTATTATATAATGTGAAAAATTATAGGCTGCCAGTTTATAATCGGTTTCTCCTTTTGTAAAACGATAGATGAAGTTGGGTTTTGAGAAATCGAAGATACCATAATTGAAAACTGTATCGAGTTTACGTAAAGTATCTTTTACCCGTATGGCCGTATGTCCGTACACGGTATACACTTCATCGTCGGATGGAGCTGCCGTCAATATGCTTATCTGCGCTTCGTCGCTTAATCCGGTTTGTGCCTTTGCCGGAATCAAGCAAAGGAACAGGAAAAGCAGAAGCAGGTTCTTTTTCATACGATATTTGTTTTTACCGTACAAAGGTAGGGGTTTTGCTTTGAAAATTAAAATTGAGAATTGAAAATTAAGTATTAACTGTAATATATATAGTTGTATATATGATAAAGGTATACTTTTTTCAATTCTCAAGGCTGCTTATTCTCTTTTGAATAGTGAAACGATCCATAGTAAAACGATTGCGCCGATGGTTGACATCACCAGGCTGCCGATCACTCCGTTTACACTCAGTCCCAGCAGGCCGAATAGCCATCCACCTAATACGCCACCGATAATACCGACTATCAGGTTTACAATCAACCCGAATCCACTCCCTTTCAATATTTTCCCGGCCAGGAAGCCTGCCAGGATACCAATAATAATCGAACCGATAATTCCCATAATAACTTAATTTAGTGTTCTGATTAATAAACAAGGGATAGGGAGTTTATGTTTAATTTTCTCCAATTTGAAGCAAATGAACCGAAAAAAGACGAGATTACGCTAATTTGCGAAATCTGTATTATCTACTTTTGCCTCTTTAAAATATTCAATAGGGTATTGGTAGAAGAACCTCTTCAAGAAATTGATGTATATGTAATAAATAGCAATTTAATTTGAAAATCTAAAGATCATGAAAAGTAAAAAGACAAGAAGTGTGATGAACTGTTTACTAATACTGATAATAGCTTTAATGACAAGTCAGGGAGTAATCGGGATGGAGCAGGCAAACCTATTGTGGTATGAACAACCTGCAAATAAATGGATGGAGTCATTGCCTATAGGCAACGGCCGTTTGGGGGCAATGACATTTGGTGGTATTCAGGATGAAACAATCGCCTTGAATGAGTCTGGTATGTGGTCGGGCGAGTTTGATGAAAATCAACAAAAAGTATTTGGACGGAAAAAATTAGACGAACTAAGAAAGTTGTTTTTTGAAGGAAGAATATTTGAGGGTAACCAAATGGCAGGTCATGATTTGGCCGGAACGCCGCATTCGTTTGGTACACACCTGCCAATAGGTGAATTAAAGATGCATTTTACCTATCCGGAAGGAAATATAACAGATTATCGTCGTGCGTTGGATCTGGATAATGCGATCAGTGAAGTTACTTTTAGGGTTGGTACAGTCAATTATAAACGTGAATATTTAGCAACGAATCCTGATGACGTGCTGGTTCTTCGTTTATCTGCTGATGCAAAAAAAGCGGTAACCATGAATTTGTCACTTGATTTATTGAGAGAGTCGGATATCACAGTTGAAAATAATCAATTGATATTTACTGGTAAAGTTGATTTTCCTTTACATGGCAAAGGTGGTGTAAGTTTTCAAGGGAGAATTGCTGTTGTGGCAGAAAATGGATCTGTGGAGGCTGATAAACAAGAAGTAAAGATTAGTAACGCGGATGCCGTTACTTTGTTGATTGATGTGCGTACTGATTATAAGAATCCTGATTATAAAGAACTGTGCATGAAAACAGTAAATGATGTCAGTCGGAAATCATATAAAATACTGAAGCAATCGCATATAGAAGATTACTCCCGTTTGTTTAACCGGGTGGAATTAAATTTAGGTCAGGATACCAATGGTACGATTCCTACAGATGTTCGTTGGAAACAGGTGCTGGAAGGAAAAGTTGATACAAGTTTTGATGCTTTGTATTTTCAGTACGGACGTTATCTGACAATTGCAAGTTCGCGTGAAAATTCTCCGTTACCGATAGCTCTGCAAGGTTTTTTTAATGATAATTTGGCTTGTAATATGGGATGGACAAACGATTACCATCTCGATATGAATACCCAGCAGAATTATTGGGCTTCTAATGTCGGGAATTTGGCGGAATGTAATGTACCCCTGTTTAACTATATTAAAGACTTGTCTGTTCACGGAGCAAAAACAGCCGAGGTTGTGTACGGATGTAAAGGATGGACGGCGCATACTACGGCTAATATTTGGGGGTATTCGGCAGTGTCGGAAAGTATTATTTGGGGATTGTTTCCGACGGCAAGCTCGTGGATAGCGACACATTTGTGGACACAATATGAATATACCCAGGATAAAAAATATCTGGCAGAAGTTGCTTATCCCTTGCTGAAAGGTAATGCGGAATTTTTACTTGATTATATGGTCGTGAATCCGAATAATGGTTACCTGATGACCGGTCCGAGTATTTCTCCGGAAAACTGGTTCAAGCTGGACGGGCAGGAAATGGTTGCCTCCATGATGCCCACCTGTGATTTGCAATTGGTGCGTGAAATTTTTACCTCTTGTATCCAGGCGTCTGATATTTTGGGTGTCGATAAAACTTTTGCGGAGAATCTGGAAGCGGCGCTTACTAAACTACCTCCCATTCAGCTACGTGCTAATGGCGCTATTCGTGAATGGTTTGAAGATTATGAGGAGGCGCACCCGAACCATCGGCATACATCCCATCTGTTGGCTTTATATCCGTTCTCACAAATAACATTAGATAAAACTCCCGAACTGGCAGTTGCAGCCCGTAAAACCATAGAAGCTCGCCTTAATGCAGACAATTGGGAGGATACGGAATGGAGCCGGGCCAATATGATTTGCTTTTATGCCCGTCTTAAAGATTCGGAAGAGGCTTATAAAAGTGTGAAGACATTACAGGGAATGTTGTCGCGTTCGAATCTGATGACTGTTTCACCGGGCGGAATAGCCGGAGCTCCGGATGATATTTACTCGTTTGACGGAAATCCCGGTGGTACGGCCGGTATGGCTGAAATGCTAATACAAAACCATGAAGGTTATGTTGAGTTTCTGCCTTGTTTACCGAAAGCGTGGGAAAAGGGGGACTTCAAAGGCCTTTGTATCCGTGGAGGTGCTGAAGTTGATGCCCGGTGGGATAATTCTGTGCTCGAGTATGCCTCATTGAAAGCTACAGCTGATAATACTTTTTCCATAAAATTACCTGCGGGAAAAAATTATACGGTAATATTGGATGGAAAGCCGGTTTCTGCAAAACCGGATGTTAATGGAATAATCTCTGTTAATATGAAAAAACGTGATGTATTAGTGATTAAATAACCGAACTCTGAAAGATATCTTCAAAGAAATTTAGCAGGTTGTCCCTTGGTTATGCATGTTATTTCACCAATTTTGCTTTTCTTTGCGGAAAATTTCAGTCACGTGAATTTAATTATAGAACAAGGAAACACCTCTTCAAAAGTTGCGGTATACAACAAGAAGCACATGGAAGCCTCTTTTGTATATAAGAAATTCGATGTTGATGAATTGGAGTCTCTCTTTGGGAAATACGATTTTAAACATGGAATATTGTCGACTGTGATAGGCAAAAATGAAGTGCTGAATGATTACCTGCGTGGTAAGCTCCGGCGCTTTATCTTTTTGGATGAAACTGTAAAGTTGCCTATAACGGTTCAATATGAAACGCCCGAAACTTTGGGAAAAGACCGGTTGGCTGCGGCTGTCGGTGCCAATTACCTGGAACCGGGAAAAGACCTGCTTGTCATTGATGCTGGCACAGCAATTACTTACGAATTGATCGAGGCCTCGGGGGCTTATCTGGGAGGGAATATCTCTCCGGGAATGACTACCCGTTTCAAGGCTTTGAACTTTTATACAAAAAAACTACCTTTGGTGACGGAACAGGAGGAAGTCCCTTTATTGGGTACCAATACCGAGAGTGCTATCCAGGCAGGAGTAGTGAATGGGATAGTCTACGAGATGGACGGGTATATCGAGAAGTTACGGATAAAATATCCTAACCTTTTGGTTTTTTTAACAGGCGGTCATTCGTTTTATTTTGAAAGCCGACTAAAAAACTCCATCTTTGCAGACATTAATTTAGTGTTGACAGGATTAAACAGAATCTTAGAGTATAATGTTGAAGATTAATAAGCTACTAATAGCAAGCATTCTTATATTGACACAGTTGTCGCTAGCGGCACAAAATAATACTAACTCGCCCTATACCCGTTTTGGGTATGGTGAATTAGCGGATCGTTCATTCGGAGCCGGACGGGCAATGGGTGGCGTTGGTTTCGGATTAAGATCGTCGAAACAGATCAACCCGATGAACCCGGCATCGTACAGTTGTATGGATTCATTGACATTTTTGTTTGATTTTGGTGCTTCAGGTCAGCTTTCATGGTTTGATGACGGAGTCAATAAACAGCACAATATTAATGGGAATGTGGAGTATATTGCAATGCAGTTCCCGATACATAAACGTATTGCGATGAGTGTGGGTATTTTACCTTACTCATATGTCGGATATAGTTTTGGTGCCCGGAGAACATCTGAAGGTGGATTTAATTATGTGGAAACATTTAATGGTTCCGGCGGATTAAACGATTTGTATGCAGGTTTGTCTATAGATATATGGAAGAAGCGTCTTTCTGTCGGAGCGAATGTCGGATATCTTTTTGGAAACATCAAGCATGAACAGAGTTCTATTGTAGGACAGGGTTCAGAACGGAACACGATTCGTAATCAGAATCTGGAAGTACGGGATATAAAACTGGACTTTGGTGTTCAGTATACCCACCCGATCAGTAAAACAGAAAATGTTACATTCGGGTTGGCCTTTTCTCCAAAAAACCGTTTGAATGCGACTTATATTAATATGACTTATGCGGCAACCAGTTCCGGTTCTGCCGAGATCGTAGCTTCGGATACGACAAAGAGTAAAGCATTTGATATACCGAACTCGATTGGTTTTGGTGCATCATATGTGAAAAATAATAAGATGACATTAGCTGCGGATGTACTGTATGAAACATGGGATAAAGCGTATTATGATGATTCAAAAGATAGTTTTAAGAACCGTGTTCGGGTTGCAGCCGGAGGCGAGTTTATTCCAAATTATCAGAATCGTAATTTTTTCGGTCGGGTAAGATACCGCGCAGGTGCCCATTATAGCAATTCCTATCTGATGATAAATAATACAGATGATGCAGCATATAAAGGTAATGGCTATAATGAATATGGTGTGAGTGTCGGTTTTGGATTACCGTTGGTTGATAACCGTTCGTTGGTAAATGTGTCTTTTGAATACACGAAGATTAACCCAAGTGGTAAAAACATGATTGATGAACAGTATTTCCGTTTTACTGTTAATTACACATTCAATGAAATGTGGTTCTGGAAGAAAAAGGTAGATTAATTTAAATTGCTAACTTAAATTAAAACAGATATGAAAATAAAGGTATTATTAATTGCGGCTGCATGCTCTATGGGAGCACTAGGCGCGTATGCACAGAAAGGAGTAGATAATGGAACACAATTTGGATCTGGTGAGGACAGTATCCGTTGTATAACCAATATCAGCTTGTTCGTTCCTTATGCTAAGGCAGGGAATTTTAAGGATGCATATGATTTTTGGAAAATTGTTTACGATGAATGTCCTGCTGCAACAAAGGATATTTATCTGCATGGTGTAAAGATCATGGCATGGAAGATTGCCAATGAAAAAGATCCGGCAAAGAAAGCTGCTTTGATCGATGATCTGATGGGAGTATATGACAAACGTGTGAAATATTTCGGTGATGACAAACGTTATGGTAAAGACTGGATCGTTTCCCGTAAGGCACAGGATTATATCCAGCAGATGGGAGATAAAGCCGATTATAATAAATTGTATAATTGGTTGGGTGAAATCATCAACGAATATGGAGACAATACGGAAGCATTAGGTGTTTCTTTGTATATGTTTGCTTCTTACCAGAAGATGGCTGATGATCCTAATCACAAAGGACAATATGTTGAAGATTATCTGAAAGCATCTAAAATCCTGGATACTCAGTTGCAGGCTGCACAGGCTGCTAACAATGAAAAAGAAGTTAACAACCTGACAACATTCAAAACCAGTGTGAACGGTGCGTTTGCAAACAGTGGTGCTGCCGATTGCGAAACATTGCAGAACCTGTATGCTCCGAAAGTTGAAGAAAGCAAGAGTGATCTGGCTGCTTTAAAAGAAATCGTTTCTCTGTTGAGACGTGTTCGTTGCCAGGAAATCGATGCATTCTTTGCAGCAGCAGCCTATGCTTATGAACTTGAGCCGAGTGCAGATGCCGCTATCGGTATCGCTAAACGTGCTGTAAAGAATAAAGAATATGACACAGCTGTCAAATATTTTGAAGAAGCTGCCAATATGGAAACAGACCCTTCTTCAAAAGCTGAAGATTATTATATGATCGCAGTGATTAATCTGGATCAGAAAAATTATTCAAAAGCAAGGGAATATGCAAAGAAAGCAGCAGCTACAAATACTAGCTATGGTCAGCCGTACATCCTGATTGGCCAGATGTATGCTGCTACAGTTAAGAATGTATTTCCGAATGACGGTGTTTTGGCAAGAGCTGCCTACAATGTGGCAATCGACCAGTGGGAAAAAGCAAAACAGGTTGATGAAAGCTGTGTAGAGGAAGCTAATAAATTGATCGGTACTTATCGTGCTCATTTACCTTCTACAGAGGAAATTTTCATGCATCCGGATCTGGAAAAGGGTAAATCGTTTACTGTAGGTGGTTGGATCGGTGAGACAACAAGAATCAGATAATTATGACGGAAACGCGTTTTCTTTGTAAAACGAACAAATATGGCATAACAACTACTTTCGCGGTAGTTGTTATGCTTCTTTTATTTATGGCTTCCTGTGGCAAGGAGAATAAAGAAGTGGTGGAAGTAACCTTCGATCCGGAAAATACCTATACGCTGAGAACGACCGATGTCTCCAGTCTTATCTCTGATTCCGGTATCACCCGTTACCGGATGAACGCGAAAGAGTGGTTGGTGTTCGGAAAAGCCAAGGAGCCTTACAGCTATTTTCCCCAGGGTGTTTACGTGGAGAAATTTGATTCCTTGTTTAATGTAGAAGCAAGTGTAAAAGCAGATACTGCTTATTATTGGGATAAGAAAGGGCTGTATAAGCTGATTGGTCATGTGAGTATATTAAGCCAGGAAGGTAAAAAGTTGGATACTTCAATACTGTATTTCGACCAGAAAGAAGACCAAATTTACACAGATGAATACTTTGAGCTGGAAGAAGGGGATAAGATTATCACCGGCATCGGATTTAAGTCGAACCAGAACATGACGAAATATAAGATATTTAATTCGCAGGGAACATTTCCTGTCAGCGATACAGCACGTGATACTTCGCGTGTGAATACTGCAACCGGCGATTCTGTGGCTGTGAATATAGCAAAGCCGGATTCAATAAAATAGAACTGATGTGAATGCATTAACGTACATATTGATTTCATTAGCCTTTTCCGCTTTTTTTTCCGGCATGGAGATCGCATTTATTTCTTCTAATAAGTTGCGGCATGAACTGGATAAAAAGAATAAGAATATGGCCGGTAAGATATTGGATATTTTTTACCGGAATCCAAACCTGTTTATATCAACGATGCTGGTGGGTAATAATATCGCACTGGTTGTCTATGGTTTACAGATGGCAATTGTTCTGGAACCGTTTATCGCCCGTTTCGTTGATAATGAGGCTCTGATTGTTCTTATTCAGTCTATTATCTCGACACTCCTGATATTGTTTACAGGCGAGTTTATCCCGAAGACGATTTTCAAATTGAATCCAAACTTTTCTTTGAATTTGTTTTCGGTTCCTTTGTTGATCATATACATTATATTATATCCTATCTCGAAGTTTTCGGCACTGATTTCTTATCTGATACTGAAATTGGTGGGTGTAAAGAATATTACTCAATCGAGCAGGCGTACTTTAGGTAAAGTGGATCTTGACTTCTTTATTCAGCAAAGTATCGAAGATGCTCCTCTGAACTCAGATATGGATACGGAAGTGAAAATATTTCAGAATGCGCTTGATTTTTCCAATGTCCGTTTGCGCGATTGTATTGTTCCCCGTACGGAGATTGTCGCCTGTGACAAGACTGTCAGTATGGAAGAACTTCGTTCTAAGTTTATTGAAACGGGGTTGTCAAAGATATTGATCTATAACGAAAATATAGATGATATTATCGGATATATCCATTCATCGGAATTATTTAAAAATCCGGAAGACTGGACACAGAGTATAAAGACTGTTTCCATTGTCCCGGAAACGATGGCGGCCAATAAGTTGATGAAGGTGCTGATGCAGGACAAAAAGAGTCTGGCTGTGGTTGTGGATGAATTTGGCGGTACAGCGGGGATTGTGACGCTGGAGGATCTGGTAGAGGAGATCTTTGGAGAGATAGAGGATGAGCATGATATGAAATCATACGTAGCTCGGAAAGTTTCGGACGATGAATACCTGATATCCGGTCGTATGGAGATCGATACTCTCAATGAAAAGTTCAATCTTGAGCTCCCGGAATCAGACGATTACGTAACGATTGCCGGATATATCCTGCATTTCTACCAAAAATTTCCTAAATTGAATGAATCAATCGTAATTGATAAATATACTTTTAAAATCATAAAAGTAACGGCAACGAAAATAGAACTTGTGCGAATGAAAGTAGGCAATTGATGAAAAAAAGTGGAATAAAAGATGTAACAAATCCTTTTTTTCGTATCTTCGTGCCCTTAAACTGTAAAATATAAACTTTAAAAATAAATAACGATAAATGGCTACGCTGGAAAAAATCAGAAGCAAAGCAGGACTGCTCGTACTCGTTGTGGGTTTGGCATTGTTCGCTTTTATCATTGGAGACTTTTTGAACTCCGGTTCTACTTATTTCAGACAAACTCAGGAGAGAGTTGCTAAGGTTGACGGGGAAGTAATTAAAATTCAGGATTATCAGGGACGTATTGATGAAATGACTGAGATGTACAAGATGCAATCCGGTCAGACCAATCTGCCCGAAGAATACATGAATCAGATCCGTCAGTCGGTATTCGATGCTATGGTACAGGAAATTGTACTTGACGAAGCAACTGATAAATTAGGTATGACTGTAAGTCCGGAAGAATTGTTTGATATGGTTCAGGGTGAGAATATTTCACCGATGATCCAGCAGATGCAGATGTTTGTTAATCCGCAGACCGGACAGTTTGACAAAACAGCTCTGTTGAATTTCCTGAAAACAATTGACGACGACAATATCGCAAGCTACCCTGCAGATCAGCAGGCTCAGTTGCTCCAGGCTCGTAATTTCTGGTTGTTCTGGGAAAAGAACATTAAACGTCAGCGTCTGGAACAAAAATATACAACATTGTTAAGTAAGGCTGTTGCAGCAAACGTGCTGGATGCAAAAGAAGCATTCAATGACGCAGCTGAAAACTCTGACATTGTTTATGCTATGCAGTCGTATGCAAGCATTCCTGACTCAACAATCGAAGTAAGCAAGAGTGAAATCGAAAAGCTGTACAACCAGCGTAAGGAACTTTACAAACAAAAAGAAGGTAAAGTAATCAAGTATATCGCTGTTGACATTCGTCCTAGCCAGGAGGATTATGACAAGGCAAGTGCTGATATCGAATCTTTGAAAGAAGAATTCACGACTTCTGAAAAGGTGGCTGATATTGTAAATGAAAATTCAGAAGTTCCTTACATGGATGCTTTCTTTACAGAAAATGCCTTTGATCCGGAAATGAAACAATTCGCAACGACTTCGGAAGTGGGTGCTGTATATGGTCCGGTATTCGATAACGATAAGTACAGAATGTTCAAGTTGGTAGACAAGAAAATGGGGCCTGACTCTGTTAAGGTAAGCCATATTATGTTGGCAAATGGGGACGAAGCCCGTACGACCGCTTTGGCTGACAGCTTGATGAATGTACTGAAGAACGGTGGGGACTTTGCTGCATTGGCAAAAGAATTCTCTGCAGACCAGGCTGCTGAAAATGGCGGAGAACTGGGATGGTTCACTGAAATTACTGCACTGAGAGGTGTAAATGAAGACTTTAAGAATGCTGTTTTCTCTACTCCGGTAAACGAAATTGCAAAAGTGAAATCTTTGTATGGAACTCACCTGGTGAAAGTAACAGAAAAGACAGCTAATGTGAATAAGTATAAAGTAGCGGATATTGACATGACAGTATCTCCGAGCTCTAAAACTTATAGCAATATCTATAACGAGTTGAACCAGTTCATTTCACAGAACAATGATTTGGCTAAGTTGGATGAAGCTGCTAAAGAAGCCGGATATAATCTGATTGCAGGTGTAAATGTTACTGCTGATAACCAGACGTTGGGTAGCATTAAAAATTCTCGTCCGGTAATTCGTTGGGCATTCCAGAATGATAAGGGTAAAATCTCTGAAATCTTTGAATGTGACGATAAGTTTGTAATTGCAGGCGTAGAAGGTACTATAAAAGAAGGTTACCGTTCGGTTGCCTCTTTAACTCCTGCTTTGAAAGCTGAAATCGCTGCTCAGAAGAAAGGTGAGAAGATCGCTGCTGATCTGAAGGCTAAAAATCTGACATCAGTTGAAGCTTATGCTGATGCAATGGGTTCAAAAGTTGATTCAGTGAAGTTTATCAACTTCGGAACACGTCGTATCGCCGGTATCGGTGTAGAACCGAAACTGAATGCAATGGTTTCTCTTGCTGAGGTTGGTCAGGTAAGCGCTCCGGTTGCCGGTAACAATGGCGTATATGTATTTAAAGTATACGACAGAAACAAGGAGGCAAAAGAATACAACGAAGCAGAAGAAATTAAAACGTTGGATGCATCGAACGCATATCGCTTCGGATTCCAGGCTATCCAGTCACTGGTTAACAAAGCAGATGTAGAAGACAACCGTATACGTTTCTTCTAAACAAATAAAGCTCAAAAGGTATTACATAATCCTTTTTAAGGAAAGCTGCCGGACTTATTCAGAAAAGTCCGGCAGCTTTTTTTATCTTTGTGCCGGATTAATCGTTATATAACAATATACAATGCAAGAAAAGAGACAATTGTTAGGCATGACGCTGGACGAACTGAAGGAAGTGGCGGCACAGGTCGGTTTACCGGGATACGCTGCAAAACAGATGACCGATTGGCTGTATAAGAAGAAAGTTACCTCTATTGCGGAAATGACTAATATTGCTGTTGCCAAACGTACTCTTTTGGAAGAGTCTTTTGAGGTAGGGGCACTCCCTCCGGTTGATTGTATGAAATCGGTCGATGGAACGATTAAATATTTATTTGCTGCAGGGAACGGCAATTTTGTGGAGGCTGTTTATATCCCGACCGACGACAGGGCTACATTATGTGTGTCTTCGCAGGTCGGATGCAAGATGAACTGCCTGTTTTGTATGACGGGTAAACAAGGTTTTACTGCCAATCTTACGGCAAATCAAATATTGAACCAAATCCAGTCTGTTCCGGAATCAGAATCATTGACAAATCTGGTCTTTATGGGAATGGGGGAACCTTTGGATAATGTGGATGAGTTGTTTAAGGTCCTTGAAATCCTTACTTCTACCTATGGATATGGGTGGAGTCCCAAGCGGATAACAGTTTCTACTATCGGGGTGGCAAAAGGCTTGAAGCGTTTTCTGGAAGAAAGCGACTGCCATTTGGCGGTCAGTCTGCATTCTCCTTTTCATGAAGAACGTTTGTCTTTAATGCCTGTAGAAAAAGCTTATCCGGCACAGGGCGTCATTGATCTCATCAGGCAGTATGATTTCTCCCATCAACGTCGTGTTTCTTTTGAATATATAGTTTTTAAAAATTTAAATGATAGCCTGAAACATGCTAAAGCCCTGATTTGTTTATTAAATGATGTAGATTGCAGGGTTAACCTGATTCGTTTTCATGCTATCCCCAACGTCCCGTTGGAAAGTTCGGATTTGGCGAAGATGGAAGTCTTTCGTGATACATTGAACAATGCAGGGATTGTTTGTACAATCCGTGCTTCGAGAGGAGAGGATATATTTGCCGCCTGCGGAATGCTGTCGACAGCAAAAAAACAACAAAACGGATAGAAGACAAGTCATTTGATAGAAAAGAATTATATTTGTGTTATAAAAACGAATGGGTATGAAAAAGATTTCTTTACAGATTAGCTTACTCATGTTTCTGGTATTGCTGGGAGCATGTAGCTCAGGACCGGTTGGAAAACGGGCCACAGGCCTTGCTTATGAGGTTGTAGTTGTAATGAAAAAAGCTGATTGGGATGGCCCTTCGGGAAAGGCTATTAAACAAGAGCTGACATCTGATGTCCCTGGTCTTCCTCAATCTGAACCTGCATTGAAGATTACTTATGTAGATCCTTCACAATTCGACGGATTATTGACTTATGTCCGCAATATACTGATTGTAAATATTGATCCGTCTATTTACACGAAGGCTTCGATAAGCTATGAAAACGACCGTTGGGCTAAAGGACAGGTGGTTGTGACACTGAATGCTCCTTCTCCTGAAGCTATTATTGAATATTCACAGGCTCATCCGAAAGCGCTGGTTGATTTCTTTGTGAAAGTCGAAATGAACCGGGCGATTGGCCAGTTGGAGAAAGATTACAGTACAGTTGTCATGGATAACCTGAAAAATAATCATGACCTGATGCTGAATGCTCCGTCTAATATGACCTATTATCGTGATACGACAGATTTCTTCTGGGCATCCAATAATGCCAATACTGGTCGTACGGATTTGATTGTATATACTTTCCCTTATACCGATCCGAATACCTTCACGGCTGAATATCTGGTAGCAAAGCGCGACTCGGTGTTGAAGGAAAATCTGCCGGGAGCTTTCCCTGAATCGTATATGACGACTGAGTCCCGTTTTGGGGTTGATTATACGCCGATTACTGTTAATGGCAAATATTGCGGTGTGCTACGCGGTTTGTGGAAGATGGTCGGTGATATGATGGGCGGACCGTTTGTCAGTCATGTCCGTCTGGATGAAAAGAATAACCGGGTCGTTGTAGCCGAAGGCTTTGTTTTTGCTCCTGAAACAGATAAACGTAACTTTATCCGCCGTATCGAAGCAGCTTTATATACACTTCGCTTACCGGGTGAATTTGAAAAATCGGTGGAAGAAAAGCTCGACATACCGGAAAGTAAGAAATAAACAAACATAATACATGGAAGAACGATTGATTAAGGTGGGCATTACCCACGGAGATATAAATGGCATCGGATATGAGGTGATACTGAAAACATTCTCGGATGCCAGAGTTGCCGAACTTTGTACTCCGGTTATATACGGATCATCAAAAATCGCAGCTTATCACCGGAAAGCGTTGGAATTGCCTCCTGTGAATATGAACATCATTTCCCAGGCAGAAGATGCCGGTATTAACCGGGTGAATATCATCAACTGTGTGGACGATGAAACAAAAGTAGAATTATCGCAGTCGACATCGATAGCCGGGGAAGCAGCATTTTTAGCTTTGGAAGCTGCTGTTACAGACTTGAAACGGGGTGCTGTTGATGTATTGCTGACAGCACCGATCAATAAGCATAATATCCAGAATGACGAGTTCCATTTTCCGGGACATACCGAATACCTGGAAGAACGTTTTGGCGGAGTGGGCCGGAAAGCATTGATGATTTTGATGAAGGATGGTCTGCGTGTTGCTTTGGTGACCGGACATATCCCATTGGCAGAAGTTCCTTCCAGAATAACCGTAGAGGATATCGTGTCGAAATTGCGCATATTCAATCAGTCGCTCAAACAGGACTTCGGGATTGTAAAACCACGTATTGCCGTGCTTTCATTGAATCCTCATGCAGGTGATGATGGCTTATTGGGAAAAGAAGAGGAAACGATCATTATTCCGGCCATGGAAGAGGCGGAAAAAAGAGGTGTCATGTCTTTTGGACCTTATGCGGCAGACGGATTTTTCGGCTCTCAGATGTACGACAAATTTGATGGCGTATTAGCGATGTACCATGATCAGGGCTTGGCACCGTTTAAAACGCTGGCCATGGATGACGGGGTTAACTATACGGCCGGTCTGTCGATTGTCCGTACTTCGCCGGCTCACGGAACAGCTTACGATATAGCCGGACAGAATGTGGCTTCCGAAGAGTCGTTCCGCCAGGCGTTATATACTGCGCTGGATATTTACCGGAACAGGTTGAATTATCGGGAAGCTACTGCGAATCCTCTCCGCAAGCAATATTTTGATAAGGGAGGCGATAATGAAAAGCTGGATCTTACCAAAGATGACGATGCAGAGGTTTGTCCTCAGTAAATAATAAAAAACAGATCCCCTGGAAACATGCTTTTTCAGGGGATATTTGTTATAAAGACTAACGGTCCATATCTGTTGTATTTTATAATAATATGGTCTGTATTGCGCTTTTTGACTTCAATCTTTTTTTGATAGGAAAAGTTTGCGTAAGTTTGTGGTTCAAAATTGCAACATGAATTATGTTTAAAGATAAAACGATCGTATATACCTCCGGAACATTCGATATGTTTCATTATAATCATCTCCGGATGATCAATTATGCCCGTAGCTTGGCTGATATCCTGATTGTAGGAGTGAGCACGGACGAACTGGTTTCTTCTTATAAAGCGAATCCTATTATCCCGTTCAATGAACGCCTTCAAATTATTGAAGCGTTGAAAACTCCGGATATTGTAATACCGCAGCATACACTGGATCATACGGAGATCGTAAAGAAGCTGAATATCGATGCTTTTGTTGTGGGAGATGACTGGTTTGGTAAATATGATTATTTAAAAGATTTAGGCGTACAGGTTTTTTATTTCCCTTATGGAACCGGGGTTTCTTCCTCTAATCTGAAGAAAACGATTCATGATTCTTACGAAGAAAATCTTAAATATCAACGACATGCTAAACCTGCCACTGTAAAGGGAAAAGGGGAGGAATAAAGATTACTCATGGAAAAGTGTGCTTTAATTACCGGTGGTACAAAGGGTATAGGTAAAGCGGTGGCTCTCTGTTTGGGGAAAGCCGGGTATAACCTTGTGCTTACTTATGCTTCCGATCCCGGGATGGCCGAACAAACCCGCGAAGGTTTGCAACAGCAATTCGGAATCAATGTGTCTGTGCTACAGGCAGATATTACAAAAAAAGAGTCCGTTGATAAAATAGATGCTTATTTGCAGGAGAAGAGTTTGCTTTTAGATGCACTGATCTTTAATGCGGGATTGACTTGCCGCGATTCGTTCGAGGACTTGTCACTTACTGATTGGGAACGTGTATTCTTTGCTAATGTTCATTTTCCGGTATTCTTATTGCAACGTATTGTCGGACGGATAAATAAAGGTGGTAGTGTGGTCTTTACCGGTTCCCTGATGGGGATCCAGCCTCATTCGGTATCTCTGGCTTACGGAGTGACAAAGAGTGCTGTACATGCCTTAGTAAAGAATATGGTTAAATTCCTGGTTCCTTATGAATTGCGTGTGAACGCAGTTGCTCCCGGGTTTGTCGATACCGAATGGCAGAAGACTAAACCGGCAGAAATACGGCGGAATATAGAAAATAAAGTTTCTTTAGGCCGTTTCTGTGATCCGGAAGAGTTGGCCGAAGTGTATAAGATGTTAATAGAAAATAGTTATTTTAATGGCGAAGTGGTCGTTGTAGACGGCGGATATTCGTATAAATAATAGATCATGAGTAATTTGGATAAAGAATACGAAGCATCACTAAAATCAATAGAAACAGAAAATGTTGTCGACCGGGCGTTTTACCGTCCGATAGGTTTTCGTATCGCTCGTATGTTGCGCGGCACGGGGATTACCCCGAATATGGTAACGGTCATTTCTATATTTGTGGGAGCTGCTGTCGGCTTCATGTTTTATCATGATAATCTGGTTTATACTATTTGTGGTATTTTATTGTTGGTTTTTGCCAATATACTGGATTGCGTAGACGGACAGTTGGCTCGTCTGACAGGTATCAAGTCCGCTATCGGACGTATATTGGACGGATTTGCCGGTGATATCTGGTTTGCCTCTATCTATGTCGGTTTTGCCCTTCGTCTGTCTCATGAGTATGGTACTTATTGGTTTTTTGCTTTGGCCGTTGTGTCTGGCTTATCCCATCTGGTGCAGGCTAATATAACCGATTATTATAAAACATTGCATCTCTATTTTATCAGTAAGGACAAAGGAGCTGAGTTCCAGTCGCTGGAACAGGTCATTGCCCGTCATAAGGAGATGAAGCTGGGTATCAATAAAACTTTTTATTTCCTTTATAGGGGATACACATTACTTCAGGTGAAAGCCACTCCTGCCTTGCAGCGTATGTTGCAGAGCCTCCATGCCAAATACGGAGATGATATTCCGGAAAATGTGCGTATTGCTTTTCGTAAACAAAGTCGTGAGTTAATGCGTTATATTGATCTCCTGACATTTAACGGACGTACGATCGTTATGTTTATAGTTGTATTGGTCGGCGAAGTATGGGTTTATTTCCTGTATGAGATAATCGTATTGAATATCGTGCTGTTATTGTCGATGCGCAAGCACGAAAAAATGTGCGCATCGTTTATTGAATAAATAAAAAGTATGAAAAAGAGCGTAGTAGACATTAATGATTTGCAGGAAGCTGCCCCGTTCTTCAAAAGCCGTATAGGCACCTTCCTTGGCAAATTATTGATTAAGTGGTTGAGTGTTGACAAAGTAAACAAAGTGCATGCCAATAACTGCCATCTGCGTGGCTCAGCGTTTACTACAGCATTACTGAGCGATCCCCTGATCGATATCAAGTATAATCTGCATCATGCGGAAATACTGGATAACTTGCCCGAAGGGGCATTTATAACCATATCCAATCATCCGATCGGTTCGATCGACGGCATTATATTGATTGACATTATGGCCGCTCGTCGTCCGGACTTTAAAGTGATGGTGAACGAAATTCTGGTGAAGATCGGTGCCATGAAGGATAATTTTGTTTCGGTGTTGCCCGATTCAACCGGTAATGGTCCGAATCCGGCCAACATAAACGGGGTGCGTTATTCTTTGCAGCGACTGAAAGAAGGGCATCCGATGGGATTCTTTCCGGCTGGGGCGATTTCCTTTTATAATAAGGATGATAAAGAGATCCATGACTTGCCCTGGACACATAGCGTGATTCGCCTGATCCGGAAGGCAAATGTGCCGGTATATCCAGTTTACTTTGATTTTCTTAATTCCCGCTTCTTTTACTGGTTGGGAAGTATCAGTTGGAAAATACGTACTTTGCGCATTCCTGCCGAAGCCTTCAACAAACGCGGTAAAACGGTCGATGTGTATGTGGGGAAACCTATCTCTCCGGAAGAAATGAAGAATTTTGCAGATGATACGGCACTGGCTGAATTTTTATTCAATCGCACTTATGCTGCAAAAAAATGAGAAACCGCTGATAGAATCTACTCCTGATAGCTGGAATTTGAATTAAGATTTGTAATTTTGGCAGACAAACTGAAATAATTACAGATATTCAATAGAAGATATGATGATTAAGGTTGATGTCCAGCAAATAAAACAGCGTTTTGGAATTATAGGAAACAGCCCTGGCCTGAACAGGGCAATCGATGTCGCTCTGCAGGTGGCTCCAACAGATTTGTCTGTGCTTATTACCGGGGAGAGTGGTGTCGGTAAAGAAACTTTTCCACAGATTATACATCAGAACAGTCCGCGTAAACACGGACAGTATATAGCCGTAAACTGTGGTGCCATTCCAGAAGGAACGATTGATTCAGAGTTGTTCGGACATGAAAAAGGTTCCTTTACAGGAGCTTTGGCCGACCGTAAAGGATATTTTGAAGTAGCCGACGGCGGAACTATTTTTCTGGATGAAGTAGGGGAACTGCCTATCCCGACACAAGCCCGTTTGCTGCGTGTGCTTGAGACCGGTGAGTTTATAAAAGTCGGTTCTTCAAAGGTGCTGAAAACAAATGTGAGGATTGTTGCTGCAACGAATGTTAATCTGATACAGGCGGTAGCCGACGGAAAATTCCGTGAAGATCTGTATTATCGTTTGAATACCGTACCTATCCAGATCCCTCCGTTGCGTGAACGTCCGGATGATATCATCTTGTTGTTTCGTAAATTTGCCGGAGACTGTGCGGAGAAATATCGTATGCCGCCGGTTCGCTTGGATGATGAAGCACGCCAGCTGCTGACCTCCTACCGTTGGCCGGGTAACGTTCGTGAGTTGAAGAATATAACGGAGCGTATCTCGGTTATCGAAGAGAACCGTGATATTACAGCAGACGTTCTGCGTTTGTATCTTCCCGATCTGAATGTGGAAAAATATCCGGTGCTGGTCAAAAAGCAGGATAACGACCAGAAGTTTTTCAATAGTGAACGCGAGATACTTTACCAGGTCCTTTTTGATATGAAGAAAGATGTCAATGATCTGAAAAAGCTGGTTCACGATATAATGGGAGGTAAGATGCCTATGCCGGTTGCCGATGAGACGCCTTATGCCCATCCGATCCGTCCGGTACATTCTGCTCCGATTCAGGAAGCGGAAGCCGTAGAGGAAGAAGAAACTCTTTCTTTGGAAGAAGTGGAGAAAGAGATGATCCGTAAAGCATTGGAGAAACATAACGGACGGAGGAAAAATGCGGCGGCTGATCTGAAAATATCAGAACGTACTCTTTATAGAAAGATTAAAGAATATAATTTGGAATAATATGTTGAGAAAGAATATAATCTGGTTTTGTTTACTGATAGGAGTCATGGTGACGGCCTGTTCCATTTCCTACAAGTTCAATGGAGCTTCGATTGACTATACAAAGGTAAAAACGATATCTATCAAGGATTTTCCTAACCAGGCACCTTTGGTTTATCCTCCGTTATCACAGGAGTTTACTGAAGCGTTGAAGGATATTTATATCCGTCAGACACGTCTTCAGATGGTCAACAATAATGGTGACCTGGAGCTGGAAGGTGAGATTACCGGATATGAACTGACACCAATGGCCGTAAAGGAAGATGCCTGGTCTTCGCAGACAAAGCTGACGATTACTGTGCGTGTACGTTATTCCAATCGTACGAATCCGGATGAAGATTTCGAACAGAGTTTCTCTGCATATCGTGAGTTTGATGCTACCCGAATGTTGCAGGACGTACAGGCTGAACTCTGTACGGAGATCATTGACGAGTTGACAGACCAGATTTATAATGCAACCGTAGCCAATTGGTAATATATGAAAGCTGCAGACTTATATCTACTGATGGAAGACCCCTCTTTGCTGACGAAGGAAACACTTTCCCCGTTACAGCAGGTAGTGGCCGAATATCCGTATTTCCATATAGCCCGGATGCTTTATCTGAAGAATCTGGCTGTATTGAATGATATACGCTTTGCCGCAGAACTGAAAAGAATGGCAGTTTACATACCGGACAGAAGAAAATTATTCGCACTGATCGAGGGAGAACGTTACGGGATGCCGTTTGCGGCATCTGCGGAAGAAAATGAACCGGCAGCAGACTCTTTCTCCTTGATCGATGCTTTTCTGGCTGATCGTGAAAGTGAGGGAGAACAACAGGCGGCCGATCCTACTTTGTTGTTTCAGCCTTCCGTTTCATCTGATTATATATATTGGTCGTTGTCAAAGGATGATATATCGGCGGAAGAGGAGCCGGAAGCTAAACTTCAGCACCATGACCTGATCGATTCTTTCATTAAAAATGACGAACAGCGGGCACCGGGCAGCGGATTGGTCTTATCCCTGCAACCGGATGATCCATCTTCCCAGGGACCATTGAAAGAAGGGGAGAACGAACAACCCCGATCGTTGGACGATGATTCTTATTTTACCGAGACATTGGCTCATATTTATGTTAAACAGAAACGGTATGAGAAGGCATTGCAAATTATTAAAAACTTATATTTGAATTATCCAGAAAAAAATGCTTACTTTGCAGACCAAATTAGATTTTTGGAAAAATTGATTATTAACACTAAAAAATAAAACTAAAATGTACGTATTTATTTCTATTCTAATCCTGATCGCTTCAATACTTCTGATCTTGATAGTATTGATCCAGAACTCAAAGGGGGGAGGTCTGGCTTCGGGATTCTCTTCATCTAACCAAATTATGGGTGTACGTAAAACCACAGACTTTTTGGAAAAAGCAACATGGGGCCTGGCTGGTTTTGTTATTGTTTGTAGTATCGTTATTACAGCATTTATCCCAAGAGCAACAACTACTACACAATCTGAAATCAAAGAACAGATAAACAATGCTGTTACAATCGACCCGAATACGGTAGCTCCTAACTTTGGAACTGCTCAGCCGTCAGCAAATGCTCCGGTTGAAGAAGAAACGCCGGCAGAAGCTCCTGCTCAGGCTGAATAAGATGTAGATTTTATAGCATATACTAAAGGCATTCCATTTCGGGATGCCTTTTTTTATGAATCATATAAGGAAACTCTCTACAATGATTCCTTTTCGTCTAGGATGAAAAGAAAGGATAGTACTAATGTTTTTTTATTTAGAGGTAGGTGTAAATTGATTTAGACCTACCTCTAAATGAAAATAGACCTACCTCTAAATTTATTTACACCTACCTCTGACAAAAGAATCGTTGGATATATGTCCGAATGGCTTTTAGGCAATACTGATAAAGGATAGTTATATAGATAAAGAGTTGTGCAGGTTGGGGTGAACGATTTGTGGATGTTTATACCCGGATAGATATATTTTATGAGGAATGACAGTTGATTTTTGTATCTTTGTTGAGACTGATTAAACTGTTTTATATTAAACAATACAAATATGGAGATGATAAATTTTGACGGGCTACTGATTGGTATCGTTACTTTTTTGATAATCGGGTTGTTTCATCCGATAGTTGTGAAGGCTGAATATTATTGGGGGACTAAATGCTGGTGGATATTCCTTCTTCTGGGGATTGCCGGAACGGTTGCATCTTTGCTGATAGAGAGTGTTTTTGTCTCCGCTATCTGCGGTGTGTTTGCCTTTTCTTCGTTCTGGACGATCAAGGAAGTATTCGAGCAGGAAGAACGCGTATTGAAAGGATGGTTCCCTAAAAATCCCAAAAGACAATATCCGGAAAAATAATTGTATCTTTGTAGCCGTAAAGTAATACAGCTATGAAGAAGAAAAAGAAAGTCTCTCCGCTGGACGAGTACATCAAGGCAAACCGCAAGGGAAGCCGGGAAGCGGAAATAGAGAATCACGGACGTCCGGTCAGTCATAACCGGGTGCATGTATCGAAAAAGGTTTACAATCGTAAAAGAGATAAGGCAGATGCCCAGAGGCGTCTGCCTTATTTGTGTCGTCAGGTAGCCTGATTTACTCTTATTCTTCTTTCAGATATAATCCTTCGCGTGATAACTGATGGTCGAGGTTGGCTACTCCCAGGCCGACAATAGCCATGACCGTTGCAGCATGTTGTTGATATTCAGGAATGCTCTTGGTGTATAAGTCGCGTTCCGTGTGCCATATCTCATCGTAGCTGAAGTTATAACCTTTGATGTCTTTCTCCATAAAGCCGATGGTCGGTACGCCATCCAGTGCAAAGACGGAAGCATCCGTACCGCCTATGGTGGTCGGCTGTTTACGCGGTTCGGCTACTTTGACTTCGAACGGATATTCGGCATTAATCTTCTTTACCGGTTCGCATATCTTCACAAAATCATCATACATGGCTTGCGGCACACTAATACCTACCGGAGGAGTAGGTCCGCCGTCACGGTTGAACAGATTCGATATTTTATCCATCTTTTTTGGATTACCCCTTACCCAAGCCTGTGCGCCGAGCAAACCGAACTCTTCACCTGCAAAAGCACAGAAAAGCATCGTGCGTTTAGGTTTTGCTCCCGACGTGGCAATCAGACGGGCTGCTTCCATAACAGGGGTAACGCCTGAACCGTCATCGACTCCGCCGGTTCCAACATCAAAAGAATCGAGGTGGCCACTCAGCATAACATATTCCCCCGGATGTTTACTTCCCTTTATGGAACCGATTACATTATAATATTTGACCGGTCCCAGGCGGAAATGGTTACGTATATCGAACTCCAGCATAAAGGAACGACGCTCTTTTACCATCTGTTTGATGATGGCGTATTGATGTTCATCCAGTTTGATATCGGGTACGGTCGGTAGTTTCTCGATGGTCATGTCCTTATCGAATACGACATTCTTATCATAAAGTGCACGCAGTGGGACAGAAGCCGACTGGATAAAACCTAAGACACCGGCTTCGCACATTTCCTTGTAAAAGAGAGCCGGCTTTTCATCATTTAAAGGCAGTAAGGGGGTATTCTTTTTATTTACCCAGTTATCCCTCATTATCTCACGGTTCTTTTGAGCGATTGTGTTGTTTTCTGCAATAACACCTGCACGGTCATAGTCTGCTATTGCCGACCAATTGATTGGCCAGCCCGTGTTTTTGCCATTTACCAGTACCCAGGCGCCTTTCAACTGTCCTTTTATCCGGTCGAACTCATCCTGTGTAAGAGGCTCGAGCAGTACATGTCCCCGTTGAAGTCCTTTCGTTCCGGAGGTATAGGAAGGGGTGACGAAATGCAACTCCATCCCGTTTTCACCAAGCAGCTTACCGAACCACGGCCCCCGGTTGAATCCGACAGGTAAAGTTCCGGCTTCCTGTAACTCCACTTCCAGCCCCCATTCTTTGAACTTGGAGGCAACCCATTCGGTGGCGTTGTCATAGGCATCCGAACCGATAGGGCGTCCGCCGAAGCGGTTGGTCAGTATGTCCAGATGGTTCATGACCTGGTTATCGGAACGTCCGGTTTCAATGATTTTATTTACAGCGGCCTCCTGTGCCGGAAGGGAAGTTATGGTCATACAGGCCATGGTTGCGAAGAGAAGTATAGTCCTTTTCATATCAATGTTTGTTTAAGTCTTGCAAATTAATGGATAAAAATAATGTGTACCAAATGAAAAGCAGAAAATAATAACAGAATCGTTCCCTTTTTGTAAAAGTATTACCAAAATAAATAGATACCTTTGTGTCCAAATCGGGAGCATGTGAAATCTATCTTTACTACCATAGCAAAATATCTGCTGATAGTACTCTTTGTGAGTTACTATGTAGGAGGTACTGCGTTCACCCATACCCATTATTTCCCGACTTATTCCATTACCCATTCCCATCCCTTCCTTCCGGGAGCAGACGGTTTGCCGCATCATACGCATAATTCGTCCGCTTTTAATACGATTGAAGAACTGGATGATATCATGATGGAGGCTGCTGCCTTGTGTCTCACATTGGTGACAGCCTGGGTACTTCTTTCCGTGTTCATTCAACAACACAAGTATATAACTCCCGTACGTTCAGTACGTAATATCAGCCTCCGCGCCCCGCCTTTCTGTATTAAATAATTACCAGCAACGAAGAAAAGAATTATTTAATACAAGAAAATCAATATGAAACAATTACTTATGCTATTGCTTCCAGCAATGGTATTATGTTCCTGCAACCAGAACAAGCAGGACGATGAGGTTGCTATTGCCGTAACTTTACGGGGCGACACGATACAAATAGGGGATAAATCACCTATCTTATCCCGGTTGAAAACAGACGTAGTGAAGAAAGAACCTTACCGCCTGGAGTTTTCCACTTCGGGGGTGGTGAAAGCTATCCCCTCCAATTATGCCGAGATTGCTTCCCCTTTTGCCGGACGTATCTCCAAATCATTCGTACGGTTGGGGCAGAAGGTGACGCCCGGAAGTCCGGTCTTTGAGATAAGTTCTCCTTCTTTTTTTGAGACGGGAAAAGGGTATTATCAGGCTAAACAGGAGATGGAACTGGCCCTGAAAAGCCTGAAACGCGAAAAAGACCTGCTGCAAAATAAGGTCGGCGTACAGAAAGAACTGGAAGAAGCGGAAGTCAATTATGAATTGAAGAAGAAAGACTATGAAAATGCTGTTGCCGCTTTGAAGGTCTTTCAGATAGAACCGGAAGACCTGGTATTGGGACAACCTTTGATTGTCCGCTCACCGATAGCGGGCGAAATAGTGACCGACCGTATTGTCATCGGCCAGTATATCAAGGAAGATGCCGAACCCGTGGCCGTGATAGCCAACCTGAATAAAGTATGGGTGGCTGCCCATGTCAAGGAAAAGGATATGGGAATGATACAATCGCTGGACAGCGTTGAGATTCGTCTGGTAGCTATGCCCGACCTGCCTCTGCCCGGAAAGATTTATCATGTCAGCGAAATGCTGGACGAAGATACCCGTTCGGTTGAAGTCCTCATCGAATGTGACAACAGTGCCCACCTGATGAAGCCGGCTATGTACGGGACGGTTAAGCTGTGCGACAGAAGTGCCGATGTCATCCGTATCCCGACATCTGCCATCCTTCAGGAAGAGGAAGGCGCTTATGTGCTTGTCTCATTGGGGAACAATGCCTATCGCAAACAGAAGGTAACTACTTCTGTCACAGAAGACGGCAAAACGGTTATCCTGACCGGACTTAACTCCGGCGATATGATTGTAACTACCGGAGCCTTTTATTTACTTGATGCGCGATAAATCCTATGAAGAAGATAATATATACTGCGATACACCGGCGGGGGCTGATGTTCGTATTATTCCTGTTTCTTGCTGTAGTGGGATATTATTCGTGGACCCGACTGGCCATTGATGCCTATCCGGATATTGCCGACACGACCGTCCAGGTCGTTACCCAGGTGCCGGGACTGGCGGCGGAAGAGATAGAACAGCAAATCAGTATCCCTATTGAAAGGGCGATGAACGGGATGCCGGGACTGAATGTGATGCGAAGTAAGAATACTTTCGGCCTCTCGACCGTTGTACTGGTTTTTGATGACGGTATCGACGATTACTGGGCACGTCAGCGTGTGCAGGAACGCCTGGTAGACGTGGAACTTCCTTATGATGCCGTTCCGGGATTGAACCCGCTGACTTCGCCTACCGGTGAAATCTTCCGTTATGTACTGGAAAGCGACCAACTCGATATCCGCGAACTGACCGACCTGCATAAATGGGTTGTCATCCCCCGTCTGAAGCAAGTGACGGGAGTGGCCGATGTCAGCAACTTTGGCGGTATCACTACCCAATACCAGATAGAGGTGAACCCGCACAAGATGGAACAATATAATGTGACGCTGGGCGATATCACCGAGAAGATAGAAAAGAATAATGTGAATGCCGGCGGCAGTATGTTAAGCCGTGGCGACCTGAGTTATGTGATTCGCGGTATCGGACTGGTAAAAGACCTGAAGGACCTGGGACGTATCGTTATCAAGACCGAGAACGGTGTACCTGTCTACCTGGATGATTTGGGAACCCTGAAATATGGTAGCCTGGAACGTAAAGGGGTATTGGGATTCTACGACGGCGTCCGTGATTATTCCGATGGAGTGGAAGGTATCGTCCAGATGCTTCGCGGAGAGAATCCTTCGCAGGTGCTGGAAGGAGTGCATCAGGCGGTCGACGAACTGAATAATGAAACCCTTCCCAAAGGAACCCGCCTGCATGTCTTTATGGACCGAACGAACCTGGTGGATACGACATTGCATACGGTTTCCCATACGCTTTTTGAAGGTATGGTGCTGGTGGTACTGGTGCTCATCCTGTTCCTCGGAAGTTGGCGTGGCGCTTTGCTGGTTGCCCTGACCATCCCGTTGTCGTTGCTGATAGCTTTTATCCTGATGCATCTGACCGATATTCCTGCCAACCTGCTTTCGCTGGGAGCTATCGACTTCGGTATCCTGGTAGACGGGGCTATCGTGATGATGGAAACAATTCTGAAGAAGCGCGAACGGCATCCTGATGAAATATTGACGGAAGATTCAATCCTGCGCCGTGCAACCGAAGTGGCCCGCCCTATCTTTTTCTCTACATTAATTATTATCACCGCTTATCTTCCCCTGTTTGCCTTTGAGCATATCGAAAAGAAACTCTTTACGCCGATGGCTTATACGGTCGGTTATGCCCTGTTGGGGGCATTGGCTGTGGCATTGTTCCTGATACCGGGCCTGGCTTTCTATGCTTATTACAAACCCAGGAAGATTTATCATAACCGCTGGCTTGAAAAGTTAGGTGAGATTTATAACCGGCAAATCATTGCTTTGCTGGAGAAACCGAAGCGGGTCCTGTTACCTTTGTTCCTTATTCTGGTGGCAGCCGGCGTATTGAGTTATACGGTAGGAAAAGATTTCCTTCCGCCTTTGGACGAAGGGGCTATCTGGGTACAGGTGCAATTGCCTCCGGGTATCTCTATCGAGAAGTCGAAGGCGATGGGAGCGGAGCTTCGCAAAACATTGAAACAGTTTGATGAAGTCTCTTATGTCATGACACAGGTCGGACGCGACGATGAGGGAGCCGAAGCCTTCTCGTTGTCACATATCGAATGCGGAGTAGGGTTGAAGCCTTACGACACCTGGAAATTCGGCAAGACGAAGGCGGACCTGATCGAGGAAATGTCTGAAAAGTTGTTGACTATGCCCGGATATACCGTCAGCTTCTCCCAGCCGATTATCGATATGGTCATGGACCAGATTGCCGGTGCTCACAGCGACCTGGCGATAAAGGTTTACGGAGATGATATTGCCGATACCCGCCATATAGCCGATAAGGTCGTGAATGTGTTGCGAACGATTCCCGGTGCCGCCGACGTAGCCATCGACCAGGAACCGCCGTTACCCCAGTTGCAGATTATTGCCGACCGTGACCGTATTGCCCAATATGGTCTGAACTTCTCCGATGTTGCCGATATGATTGAACTGGCAATCGGGGGAAAGGCCATCTCGCAAATCTTTGTCGGCAGTAAAAGTTATGACGTCATTTGCCGTTTCGACGACGCCAGCCGTAACTCGCCTGAAAGTATCAGCAATCTCTTACTGACGAATGGGGCCGGAGCAAAGATACCGCTTTCGCAGGTTGCCGAAGTGAAAATGACAACCGGTGCCAGTACAATCTCCCGTGAGATGAACAAGCGCCACCTGACCATCCATGTCAACCTGCGTGGTGTGGATTTGACGGAGTTTCTGAATAAAGCGAACCGGTTGATTGACCGCGACATAGATTATAATCACGACACCGTCCATCTGCAATGGGCCGGTCAGTTCGAGAACCAGCACCGTGCCTATAACCGTCTGGCGGCAGTAGTCCCTTTGGCGTTGGGCATTATGCTGCTGTTGCTGTTTGCCGCCTGTGGAAAATTCCGCCAGGCTGCTCTGATGATGTGTGTGGTTCCCCTGGCCCTTTTCGGAGGGATGCTGGCATTGAATGTCCGGGGGATGACGTTGAATGTCTCTTCTGCCGTCGGTTTTATAGCCTTGATTGGTGTCGCTATACAAAACGGTGTGATTATGATTTCGCATATCAATAACCTGCGCAGCCGTGACCGTGGTTTCAAGCAGTCAATCATAACCGGGGCGAAACACCGCTTCCGCCCGATTCTGATGACGGCAACGGTGGCTGTGCTCGGTTTGCTGCCAGCCTCGTTGAGTACAGGTATCGGTTCCGATGTGCAACGTCCGCTGGCGACGGTGATTGTGTACGGACTGTTGTTTGCGACCGTTATTACGCTTTATGTGCTTCCTGCCTTATACTATCTGGTGGAAAAGCATTATCTGGATGAAGAGATAGTATCTTCTGATGTAAAGAATACGAATGTCTGATTAAAAATAGTAGCTATGCGACATTATATAACAATGTGCCTGCTTGCCGGAAGCCTGGCTGGCAGTGCACAACAAATGGTTCCCCTTTCTTACCGCAATTATATGGAGAAGGTGGCGGAAGGGAATCTGGAGTATGCAGCCGAACGTCTGAATATGAATGTGTCCGAGGCGGAAGTGGTTGCGTCGAAAGTATTCAACGACCCGAACCTGTCCGTCTCTTATTTCAACAACGAGAACGGAAGTCTGCAAATGGGAGAAGGAGTGGAGGTTGAACTGAGTAAAACGTTTTCTTTCGGAAAACGGGGAGCGAATATGGCGTTGGCCCGTAGTGAAAGCGAGTTGACAAAGGCACTCCTTGCCGATTATTTCCGTAACCTGCGTGCCGAAGCAACCGTTTCCTACCTGGAGGCGTTGAAACAATATGAATTATATAAGGTAAAACAGAACGCCTATGAGAATATCCGGCAGCTGGCGGAGAGCGACAGTGTCCGTTTTACTTTAGGGAAAATCATGGAGATTGATGCCATCCAAAGCCGTCTGGAGGCAGGAATATTGAAAAATGAATTATTGCAGGCGGAAACCGATTTGCATAATGCTTTTTCTAATCTGAACCTGTTGACCGGCTCGGTTGCCCTCGATACCTTGTACGTCCCCGATGCTTCATTGCGGATTTCACCCCGTGATTTTGTGCTTGCTGATTTGATTTCCACAGCCTCGATGAATCGTGCCGACCTGGTAGCGGCCATGAAGAATAAGGAAGTCGCTTCCCGTGCCCTGAAAGCGACCCGGCGGGAACGGAATACGGATGTCGACCTGTCTATTGCCATCAGTAAGAATGCCCGGGTGCATAATGAGGAGGCCCCGGCACCACCCTTTACCGGGGTGACGGCCGGGATTGCCATTCCCCTGAAGTTTTCCAACTTCAATAAGGGGACTGTCCGTGCTGCCCGTTTCCGTGAACAGCAGGCCGAGACGCAGTATCAGCAGGCTTTGTTGCAGGTACAGACGGAAGTTATGCAGGCATACCGGAGTTATCAGTCATTGACAGAACAGGTCAGTCATTATGAAAACGGTATGCTCCATGCCGCCCGGGAGGTAATCGACGGAAAGATTTACAGCTATAACCGTGGAGAAGTCTCCCTCCTGGAGGTACTCGATGCCCAGCGGACGTATGATGATGTGCAGGCCCAGTATATAGAAACACTCTTCAATTACAGTGCGGCACTGGTGGAGCTGGAGAAAAGTGCCGGGGTTTGGGATGTGGAGTTGTAAGAAATTGGATATAAATCGAAAAGCCCTGATAACGAACATCGGGGCTTTTCGGTTTATAGATTGAGTAAACTCCTTAATTTATCAGGGGCTTGCCGGGTATCAAATACGGTAATCTTTTGTCAGGTCTTCGTCAGAAATACAACGTCCATACAAGACATCTTCCCTGGCTTCCCTAACACAAGATGTCAATTCTTTTTCAGATAAAGCCCATGGGTAGGGCTTACTTTTAGATGCAGCCTTTTTTAGAGATAATGTTTTAGCATATTTCTCCAATTCAGTAAACTCCTCTTCATCCATCGAAAGGATGAACTGGGTAAAGTGTTGTTTCCGTAAATTTAATTCCATTGTTGTCATAATATATCTTCTTAGGTTTTCTTATTTGACAAAGATAAGATATTAGTTCTGAATTATATTTACATTTGTGGGCAAAACAGAGATACGCGTATGATATTTTACTTTTCAGGTACCGGAAACTCCCGTTGGGTGGCGAATGCTTTGAGTATCGCGTTGGGAGAACCTGTCGTTTCGATAGCGGAGGAGTTAAAAACCAATAAAAAGGAAATTGTCTGTCCGCTCAGGGAAGATGAGAAAGTGCTGTTTGTCTATCCCGTACATTCGTGGGGACCAGCTGTCCCTGTTACTCGTTTTATCTCGAAACTGAAGCTGACCGGCTACGATAAGCAACCCGTATATTCCGTTTCCACCTGTGGCGACGAATGCGGTTATACCGCTGACAGGGTGCAGAAAGCCTTGTCTAAACGAGGGATAACGCTTATGGCTGGTTACTCGGTCATTATGCCGAATAACTATATTCTCCTGCCTGGTTTTGACGTAGACAGCAAGGAAGTCGAAAGACAGAAACTGGAAGATGCGCCCGCCGCCGTCGCTGCTATCGCTGCTGCTATCCGCGAAAGTAAAAACGTTAATTTATACAATAAAGGAAGTCTGCCGGGACTCAAAAGCTACTGGATATATCCTCTTTTTGCTAATTTTGCCATAGGGAAGAACTCCTTTCGGGTAACGGATGCCTGCATCTCATGCGGTTTGTGTGAGAAAGTTTGTCCGACCGGGACCATAACGCTGTCCGAAGGAAAGCCTGTCTGGTCGGATACCTGTGTGCAATGTGTTGCCTGCATTCACCGTTGTCCGGTACGTGCCATAGAATATGGTAAGATTACCCTGAAGAAAGGAAGGTATCATCATCCCGATGTTAAATAAGTTGCGCCTGTCAACTATAAAAACAAGTAAAGCAAAATGAAACAACTAGTAATGATGGTTATGGCTGTGTTCCTGTTGGCAAGTTGCCAGGAAACGCCTAAAGGTTATGTGATAAACGGAGTCGTGGAGAATATGCCTGACGGTAAGATTTACCTGAAAACGTTCCGTAATAAAATGTTCTTCGATGTGGATACCGCCGATATTAAGGATGGTAAATTCACATTCAAGGGAGAAGTGAGCCAGCCCCTGCTGTATGGTCTGGCTACCGAGGATATGAATTACCCGGTACAACTCTTTGTTGAGAATACGAATATGGACGTGACGCTCGGAAATGACGGCGAGACTATTATCGTTCAGAACTCTCCGGTCAATACGATTTTCCAGGAAAACCAGAGTAAGGTCTTTGAGAAAGGTTTCGATATAGATAGCCTGATAAGCAAGTATCCGGATTCGCCGGCTGCGGCTTTCTACCTGTATCGTTATTTTACCTATCAGCTTCCGTTGGACCAGTTGAAGGCGACTCGTGCCAAGATATCTCCGACGCTGGCCGACTGTCCTTATGTAAAAGACCTGGATGGCATCATCGGCCAGTTGGAGAATGTGCAGATTGGCAAGACGGCTCCCGAATTTTCTTTGCCGGATACAGCCGGTGTGGCTGTCTCTCTGTCCGATTTCCGAGGTAAATATGTATTACTTGATTTTTGGGCTTCCTGGTGTCCTCCCTGCCGTCGTGAGAATCCGAATGTAGTGAAGGCTTTCCAGGATTACAAGGATAAGAACTTTACGATTATCGGTATCTCCCTGGATAACAACAAAGACAAATGGTTGAAGGCCATCGCCGATGACAACCTGACCTGGACACACGTCTCCGATTTGAAGTATTGGGATTCGGAGATACCTGCCTTGTATGGTGTCCGCGGTATTCCGGCAAACGTATTGCTCAATCCTGACGGTGTAATCATCGCCAAGAATATCACTGGCGAAGATTTGCCTAATACATTAAAAGAAGTAATCAAATAAGCATGAAGCGCAATCTGCTTATCTCTTTTTTCTGTCTTCTCTGCCGTACAAGAACTTTTTCCAGGATAAGTTCGGTCCGGGGCATATCGTCAGCGACACAATAGCCGCCGGTAATTATCTTCGCCGCGAAATGGCTTCCTATACGGAAACAGAAGGGGAGATTGCAGAGCCGACAGTTACTCTCCGCATTACCGTATCATCAGTAAAGAAATTTTTGAACAAGAATTACAACCTTTAATACAATTGTCATCCAACTAGTTACAACAAACTATAAACCCTTCTTGTTCTATTATTGAAGAATAATATTGAAGAAGAAGGAGATGAGAATTGCAATCAGCGGTAATTCAGGTTTTATAGGACAGCATCTGACAGAGTTTTTATCTGCCGGCGGAGATGTCGTTGTCCCTTTGAAACATGCGATGTTCCGTTCGAGGTCGGACGAAAAGCTGAAACAGGCATTGACCGGATGTGATGTTGTAATCAATCTGGCCGGAGCTACGATAAACCAGCGTTGGACAAGGAAAGCCAAACGTAAAATAATGAACAGCCGTATTTATACTACCAGGCGGTTGGTATCTATCATCAATGAAATGGAAGTGAAGCCGAAAGTATTTATCTCCGCATCAGCCGTCGGCATTTATCCGGATAACGGTATTTATTCGGAAAGCAGCACGTCTGTGGGAACGGGTTTCCTGTCTGATGTCTGTATCCGTTGGGAAGATGAGGCGCAGAAATTGTCGAGAGACATCCGGTTGGTAGTAGTCCGTTTTGGGGTTGTATTGTCAAAGGATGGAGGGGCATTGCCTAAAATGTTGCTGCCATTCCGCTTTTTTGTCGGAGGAAAGATTGCTTCCGGCAAACAGGGATTCTCCTGGATACATATAGAAGATGTGCTGCATGCCATGCAGTTTATTATCGAACATAAGGATTTATCGGGAGTTGTCAACCTGGTTGCTCCCCAACCACTGACGAACCGGGCTTTTACAAAGGTGGTTGCCGAAGTGATGCACCGCCCGGCATGGTTACCCCTTCCCCGGAGAGTATTCAGGTATCTTTATGGAGAAGGAGAAGAATTAATCACCAAAGGACAACAGGCTTATCCGGCGCGGTTACTTTCAGCAGGGTATGTTTTCCGTTATTCGGATATACGGCTGGCGTTACTTAGTTTCATGATGTAGTAGGCACGGAAAGATTACTTCTTTCATCTATTATAAAGAAGTAAAGGATAAACTATTACATATCTCCTTAACTTTTATCTCTAAAGTCCTGACTCAGTAAAATTATCCTGTACACCCTGGTGGATTAGGGTGTACACCTTAGTCGAACAACCTGTACACCGTAATCGGCTATCCTGTACAGGGTAGTAATACTTACTAACGACTCATGCATTAGTTAGCAGTGACTTTGGTGATAATAAGTAGTAACCTTTGAGATAATATTCAGTGACAATTTCTCTAAGCTGATACAAATATAATACATACTGTTTTACAAAAACATCTGCCATCTGTCACCTGCATATATAGTAAACGCTTCAGAATAATATCAATTAAAGAGTGGTAGATGGCAGATGTGGTTGCAGATAAAATCAGGCATCTGTCACCATCTATGTAGCATATATACAGTGTGTTATATGGATTGGTTGCAGATGGCAGATAAATATATAAAACTTTGTGTAGTATCTTTCTATTCTGTTTATTTACCTGTTCGCGGAATTAATTTGTTTCAGTTATTATCAGATATGAGCTATCCTGTCCCCGTGCTTGACACGGGGCCGCAAGAGAACTGGCGGTATCAAAAGATATTATAGGATACGGTCTGTGCCTTTGCGATCCCGTGTCAAGCACGGGAACGGGATAACTCAATTATTTCTAAATTAGTTATACCGAATTCACATAATATAAAAAGGGAACCCTGAATGTACAGAGTCCCCTTTCTATCTTATGATTGCTTTATTTATTTGTAGCTATAGCCCGCTTTCTTTTGTGCGCTGCTGGCATTTTCTGCCGGGATTAAAGTGAAGCCCCACTTGTATTCCTTGTCAGCAGGTAATGTATATTCAGGTTCAGGACGTGAATACCAACTGTCGTAACCGGCCAGTCCCTGTTGTTTCAGGTCAACACATACTTCAACGAAGTTACGCGGGGTAATATCATTGATGTGTGTCTGGCGAGGTTTATCGTACGGACCGATGTTCGGACGGTTGTTGATTTCTTCCTGTGTGAAGTTGTTCCACTGGTACGGACGGTTGGTTGTCTTACCGGCATCGAAATCTTCCACGGAGTTACGCATGGCGTTGAATTCCATATCATCGTCAGCAACGATTAACAGGTTCTTGCCTTTACCGCCTAATGCGAGCCAGCGGGTATCGCAGTGGTGGCCGTTTTCCTGTGGACGAACATAGGGGAAGTATTGCTCTTCTGCCGTGCTCTTGTATTGCCCGATCATGTAACCGGCTTTACGGTCCCAATAATTTTCTACTGGTCCGCGACCGAAGTATTCCAGCTGGTCCATAGTTACCGGCAGACGGAAACGTACGCCGATACGGGGAACGACCATTTTGTCACGGTCGCTGACTTTGTCACGTCCGGGTGAGAACGTTGCTGTTGCAGTCGCTTCGGAGATTCCAATCTTTACGCCATCCAGATGAGCCGGGGTGAAGTGGGTAGCCACATTCATTACACCGTCGGGATAAATCTTATAAGTGATAAGGAATTCGTTACCGGCCGGTAATTTATATTCCACATTTACGATGGCATTTCCGTCGACGATTTCGGCAGCAGCCTTAGTCACGTTGAAGTTACGGCTTGACAGTTCCCATATTTCCAAACGTTTCGGGTTACCGCTTCCGTAGTCGTTGTCGTTAGGAGCACGCCAGAAGTTCGGCTGGATACCGAAACCTTCGTTGAAATATTCCGTGCCGCCCACCTTATAGGAACTAACAACGCCTGACTTCTTGTCGAACACGAAGTTTACCTTGGAAGAAGTTACTTTCACGTTATCACCCTCTTCTGATACGGCCAGTTTAGGACCACCTGCCTTATAAGCAACTTTATCGGCTTCTATCGGTAAGCGGAACTGGTCCTGGGCGATTTCGTAACCGGCAGGAATTACACCTTCCTGTTTATTAGAAGTAACAACGAAATTAACCAGATAATCGACGCCGGCCTGTGGTTTCAGACCTGCTACGGGAACAGTGATTTCCTGTGAAGCCTGCGGAGCCAGGTCAAGTGAAACTTTATCGCTCTTGATTACCTTGTTGTTCGCTTTTACAGTATATGTAATCGTATAATCCTTCAGGTTGGTGAAGTAGAAGCGGTTCGTGATTTTAAACACACCGTTAGCTACATCCACGGCATCGAAACCAACGTTCTGATGTGTAAATTTCACCTCTTTCATGGCCGGATGCGGAGTGCGGTCCGGATTTACGATACCGTTGCAAAGGAAATTACCGTCGCTAGGCATATTAACGCCGAAGTCGCCACCGTATGCATAATAGTTTTTGCCGTTTTCATCCTTAACAAGAAGTCCCTGGTCTACCCAGTCCCAAATCCAACCACCCTGGAGGTTCGGATATTTGTAGATAGCTTTCCACTGTCCCCAAAGGTTACCGGTCGAGTTACCCATGGCATGGGCATATTCAGAAGGAGCTATCGGACGGTCGCTACCTTCTTTTCCGATTTCTTCCAGCCATCCAGCACTCGGATACTGCGGTACATACATGTCGGTATTCCATTCCCAAAGAGCACGTTCGTAGTTGACCGGACGGTTCATTGCTCCTTTTTCCTTATTCTTTACATATAAATAAGTCTGGTAGAAGTTGTATCCGTTACCGGCTTCGTTACCCAAAGACCAGATAGTTACCGACGGATAGTTCTTGTTACGTTCGTACATATTCATCGTACGGTCCATGTGCGGCAACAACCATTCCGGATTGTTACCCAGCGAACCGCCTTTGCTCAGGCTGTAATACATACCGTGCGATTCCACGTTGGCTTCATCGTAGACATATAATCCGTATTCGTCGCAGAGTTCATAGAACCGACGGTCCTGCGGATAGTGGCACAAACGTACAGAGTTGATGTTGTTTTTCTTCATCAGTTCGAAGTCTTTACGCATCAGTTCTTCTGTCATATAGTGGCCTGTCAGTGGGTTATGTTCGTGGATATTCACCCCTTTGAACTTAATCGGCTGTCCGTTGAACAACAGTACGGTGTAAGGCTTTCCGTTACCGGCAATCTGGTCGATCGGTTTGATTTCGATGCGGCGGAAACCAACGTTCGAAGGAATGACTTCCGTTACTTTGCCGTCTTCCTTTACCGTCATCAACAGTTTGTAAAGATTCGGATGTTCAGCACTCCAGGTGGCGACATCGTTCAACTCTTTTTCAAAAGAAGCTGTCTTGATACTGTTGGCTCCGACCCATAACTTGTTGTCGGCGGTTGCAACAGTCTGTCCTTTTGCATCCAGCAGTTCGTAAGATACAGTAATGTCTTTTGCTGCTTTCGTATGGTTTTTGATGTCTACGGCCAGGTTGAAGATACCGTTTTTATAAGTATCGTCCAAGGTAGAGATTACGCGGAAATCGTTTACTGCAATCTTGGGTTGTGACCACAGGAATACATCACGTTCGATACCGCTGATGCGCCAGAAGTCCTGGCATTCCAGATATGAACCGGTGCTCCATCTGAATATCTTCAGGGTAAGAACATTCTTTCCCGGTTGCAGATAGTCGTTAATCAGGAACTCTGCCGGATTTTTAGAATCTTCGCTGTAACCGACTTCCTTGCCGTTCACATAAACGTAAAGACCTGATTTGGCACCTGCAATGTGCAGATACACATCACGTCCGTCCCAGTTTGCCGGGATTTCGAAGTCACGACGGTAAACGCCTACCGGAGTTGTTTCCGGCAATAGCGGAGGCTGCGGGTTACGGGGTTTGAACTCGTAGCCATGGTTTGTATAGATGGCTGTACCATGTCCCTGAAGTTCCCAGTTGCCCGGCACGGTAATATCATCCCAGGAAGAAGTGCTTGTTGAAGGATCTGTGATATTTGCCGGAAGATCTTTGTAGGAGTCTACAAAATAGAATTTCCAGGTTCCGTTCAGTAATGAATAGTAGGGACTCTTTTCAAAACGTGAAGTAAGGGCTGTCGAACGGTCGCCGTACGTCATAAATGAGCTGCGTGGCAGTTCTTTGTTTACGGCAACGACTTGAACGTCCTGCCAGTAAGGCTTCGTGTCCTGGGATGCAGTCGCATTATCAGCCAATGCAGTACCCAAAAGGAAGCAACCGAATGCTCCGGTGAGCATTGCTTTCTTAACTAAGTGTTTCATTTGTATTTATTTAGGTTGGTAGTATCTGATAAAAAATAGGAGGCTGGTAAGGTTATATACATACCAATTACCAGTCTCCCATTTTTAAAGTTGTTTTTTATTTAGCAGCGTAAAAAGAATAACCTTCAGCTACTTGACGGAATGCTAGAACACCTGCCTGATTCAATTCTACGTTCATTTCTTTACCATCCGGCAAATACATGACAACTTCGTCGTTTTCAGTAAACTTTAACAGCTTGGTTGCTTCGCCGTCGGCTTCAACACTCCAGCTCTTGTCTGCTTCGTTGAATACGAGATCGATGGCTTTTTCTTCGCCTTCTTTTTGGATGTGGTATCCGTCTTTTTGGGTTTCAACAGTGTATACACCGTCTTTTCCGTTGATTGTCTTTACGGTTCCTGCATCTGCTACAGGGTTGCTTCCGCTCCAAAATTCGATAGAGTTCAGCACCAGTACATCAGCGAGCGCTGAAATTTCATAAACAGGGACAATCCAGAAAGCGATAAATACCAGTTCGTTAACGAACTTGCTGTCGATATTGCTGTTCCAACTCAGAAGTTTGTTTGTCAAGCCGAATGGTCCGATGCAAGACGAAAATAGAACACTGCTGGCTAAGGTAGTAGCCACTAATAATGTTAAACTTTTTTTCCTCATGAATTATAAATTGTTAGTAGTTAATTTGGGGACGAAGATAACAATTATTTTCTATCCCAACTTACTGTTTCTTTATTATTTCGAGTTTGCCTGATCAGTTCGTTCCCGATTTTTACAGGTGTTGTGAGTAGTTCCGGCAAGTTGAATGTCTGGGTAAAGTAGAAATAAAAATCCGGGTCTTTTTGGGGTAGAACGAAAGGTTTGCCGGCTGTACCTTTTTGTCTGTCGAATTTAGCGATGTAAGGATGTGCCCATAATCCGTCCTGCCGTTTACTGCTGAAGACGAACCATTCTCCGGTTGAAGACCAAGTGTGAAAACTTTCGACATCGTTGCTGTTAACCTCTTCCATATTACGTATCTCGTTTGTTTCCATATTTAATAGGTATAGTTCGCTTTCAGGATGCCAGATAGAGAAATTACCATAATCCGAACAGGTGAACATCAGGTATTTTCCGTCTGGCGATATCCGGGGAAAGGAGACGCTTTTTCCTTTTTGGGAAGCTTCGTAGATACATTCCGGTGTTCCGAAACATTCTTTTCCGGCATCAAATGCTATTTTGAATAGGTCATAATGTATGCTGTCCAAAGGCGTTTTTTCATTGATTGCTTTGCTCCGGCAGAAGTAGAGCATTGTTCCGTCTGGACTCCAGGTAGGGAAAGTTTCCATCCATTCCTTTCCATAAATGGCGGGTGAGGATATTAGACGGTTTGTTTTCGTGTCCAATAAGAGCAGGTCGGATTCTGAATCAGATACTTCGACGGCTTTCGGGCCTGTCGAATGGAAATATTGTTGAATTTCATTAACTGAAAAAGCCAGATACCGTCCTTCCGGATGCCAGGCGGCATATGCTCCTCCGTTTTTCATCTCCGGAGATTTGACATCCAGCCTGTTGATTTTTCCCTGCCTGTAAACTAAAGTTCCTCCAACCTTTCCTCGTATATGTATCATCATAGTTTCCGGTGAATTTTTACAGAAGGTATGACAATTCAGGCAGTCTTTTTCAATGGATTGGTTTTCTATCAGCGGTATTTCCCGATAAGAGGTGAGGTCGCGCTGATAAATGCCCATTTGGTTCCATAATTCATATCCTGGATAGATTAGCCGGTAAACCAGATAGGGGTCTATAGGCGATTCGGAAATATAATTTGTTATATCGGGAAATTGTATCCATTTTCCGTTTTGGCGTACAAAGATGCGGATATAGAATGTCTCACCGGCTGTCTCTTTCAAAAGTTTACTCCAATTGTTTTCTGTGATGTTGACTGATGATTGTCTTGTTTTAGAAGTGAAGAATATCTTTTTTGAGTTACCTATTTCCGTGTAGAATTCATCCCCTTCTTCCATGATCCGAAAGTTGGGCGGAGCAATGTTGGAAGGAAATGTGACTCCTGTATAGTCCGGAAAAATAGTGAGCGGTTTATCGCTTTGCCCATCCGGAGTTATATGTGTTTGCCGGCATGCACACAACAAGGCCAGTATTGCCAGACAGGGCAGTATGCAGGAATGTATAAAAGATATAGAAGAAGTATGATTCATAAATTCTTATTTATCAATAATTTTATTACCGTAAGGACTCAGGAAGTGAAGGTAATACCAGAAGGTGTCCCCGAATTGTTCCTTGAGTTTTTTTAGTTCTTTGTGTTGATAGAGGATATAATAATTCCGAAACCTTTTTTCCGTTTCTTGGCTGATTGTGAAACCGAGTGCCTGGAATGTTTCATCATCTACTCCCAGTTTATAGGAATAGAGTGCTTCTTCGTATAGTCGGGGCAAGGAGGGGTAGGCGAAATTCCGGATTCTTCCTAAATTCTCGGCAAACCGTGTGATTTGGTTGCTAAGAATCAAATTGCTCATCAGGTACTCGAAGGCCATACGATTGGTAGAATCTCGGTCACATAAATAACTTAATTCCGGACCTAGATTCAGTATATTTGCAAAGCGTATCTTTTCGTTTGGGGCATACGGAAGAGCATTCGGCAGCGGATTTTGCTTTTCCCGTATCATTTTTTCATATTTCTCCGCTTCTTTTTGATAGAAAAGCGTTTGTTTCAAAATGTTGATAAAGCGTAATGCAATAGGGTAACGTCGGTTTGCTATATTATACCGAATCAGGTTGATGACGATTGGCGCCGTTTCTCCATATACGACCATTGCTTCGAATGCCCAGCGGTGAGCTTCGTTTATATAGCCCAGTTGTTCGTAAATATAATGTCCGTACCGGCTTCTCCTGGCTTCGCCTGTCCAGGGGAGGTACAGAGAGGCGACTCCTTTACTTTGGGGATATTTCAAGAGGTCGTAGGGCATACGTCCGGTATGAAAAAGAGCCATATTACGGAAATACTCCATCAGTTGGTTGTTACCGCGGAGTTTACCGGAGCAGATTAGCACTTTGTCCCATTCTTTATTTATTACATAAGTCTCGGCCTCAAGCAGTAACCGTTCTTTCATATTATAATGAATAACAAAAGAATAAAATGTACTTCCGGTATATAAACAGAGACAGATGGCTGAACAGTAGAAATATCTTTTTTTATTGGTAAGATAAGGTGTTAAATACCGCGCTGATAATCCCGTGACGAAGAGGATGGAGACAGACAGGAGAGGGGATGAATATCCCAGACAGAACCCTGTTATTAATAAAAAAGGAATTAAGGTATAGCAGAAATATTTTTTTCCGGAAAAAGAAAGAAGATATAATATAAGAAAAGAGCAAAAGAGATTTGAAGCATGGTAAAAGTTGAAATCAACAGACTCGAATTGAATGAGCAGATGGAGTGGCATCAATAAAGCTATATGCAGCGGGTCTTCTTTACCGGTAAGTTTCCGGCAGGTTAAGTAGGGAAGCAGATAAAGAGAAGACAATAACAATGAAAAAATAAGTTTACCGGCAAGGGGAAAATAAAAGAATTGGGTGATGAAATTTGAGATATACCGACCTGCACCACCGATTTCATAAATATACTTTTCCAGATAAGGACGGCTGAACAGAAATAGTTCCTGCTGTTCATGATAAGATATGACGTAAGCCATACTGTCGGAAAATAGAAACAGAAACAGTCCGGTCAGGCATAGGAATGGAATCCAATAGGTGTTTTTCATATTTTATGTTTCAGGAAAAGAGGAAGATGTATCAAAGACAGTCAGAGACATTTGATACATCTTCCCTTTTAGAGTTTGTTATTCATAACCGGCGTTTTGGGTCAATGCCGGATTCAGATCGATTTCGGATTGTGGAACCGGATATACATAATTATGATCGGAATAACGGCTACCTGTCAGTTTTATGTTTTCTCCCTGATAGAGAATACACTTTTTACCTCCGTCTTCGGCAGGAGCATTCGGATCGTCAACTAATTTGTATTTTAATCCCAGGAATGGAGCATTCAGTACATCTTTGGCTATGCCCCAACGACGAATATCCCATTGGCGTTTACCTCCTTCCAGTGCAAATTCAACACGCCATTCGTTACGGATACGCTGGCGCAGTTCATCCTGTGTTCCGCAATAGGTCGGTTTGCTCGCATCGTTTTTTTGCAATTCGGGAATGCCGGCACGACGACGTACACGGTTTACCGCTTCGAATGCTGAATCGTCCAGACCTGCTATTTCATTTTGGGCTTCTGCATAAGTTAATAAGACTTCGGCAAAACGGATTACATGCCAATCTTTTCCCATATCCCATCCTGTGGATTGAGGGTCTATATTGGGATCTAACCATTTTTGTTGATAATAACCGGTGGCTGTGGCATCGCCATGTTGTGCGATACCGGTGTTTCCACTTGATTTTAATGGTGCTACTTTAATAGTCGTTCCATACATTTCTTCGCCGTCATGCAATACACAGACCTCCAGACGCGGATCGCGGTTGGTAAATGGATCTGTTTCATCATATAAAGAAGATTTGTTGATCGGAGCACCGTCGATACATTCGAATGCGTCTACCAGGCTTTGTGTCGGATTGATACCTCCCCAACCTTTAGTAGGAAAACATTCCCATCCGATGATGTAGTTTGTGTTATCGGGAGCATTGAACTGGCGGATCAAAATGGCTTCACTACAAGCTTCTTGGCTTTCCCAGAACAATTCGGCATAACGGCCTGTACCTTCAGCATCGAACAGTTCGTATTGATTTGAGTCGATAACAGCTTTGGCCGCTTTTGCCGCAACTTCCCAATCGGCATAATACAGGGCGGCACGTGCTTTCATTGCATAGGCGGCACCTTTTGTGATTCGTCCGTATTTGTCAGAGGGCCACTGTACCGGAAGTTTTTCGATGGCGTAATCGAAATCTTCCATGACTTTTTTGTATACTTCTTCACGGGGAGTACGAGTAATACCTTCCATCTCGTCTAATGCAAGGCTCTTTTCTATATAAGGAACATCCCCGAATTGTTGGATCAACTCAAAATATAGGTAAGCGCGTAAAAAACGTGCTTCACCGATAGTCGCTTCTTTATCTGCAACAGGATAGTCTTCTATCATATCGATTTTTTCGAGCAAGATGTTACAGGCCCGGATAGATGAATAACTTCCGCTCCATCCAAATCCGGCCGGGTCGTAAATTCCTTTCGACACATCACCTGCCGCCCATTTGATTCCGTGTACTGCATTATCGGAGTTGATATCTCCGTCTATGTCTCCATTTGCGCTACCGGGTAATATACCATATATGTCTGCTACAAACATTTCTGCATCGGCCGGTTTTGTCCAGAAGCTACCGTCAGACAACTCTTCTTTCGGGTAACGATCCAGAAAATCGCTGCACGAACAAAAACATAATAATAAGGCCGATATGGCAACTGATAATATATTCTTTTTCATATTTGTTTAGTCATGAGAAATTAGAATGATACTTTTAAGCCTAATGATACTTTTTTTACGTTTCCGTAATAAGCTCCACGATTGGAAGCCGGAGCTTCGGGGTCAATGCCTTCCAGACCGCTGAAGGTCAGAAGGTTTTCACCGGAAATATATACTTTAACCTTGTCGATTCCTATTTTTTGAGTAAGGACAGACGGAATATTATATCCTAATGAAATATTTTTTAAACGAACATACGAAGCATCCTGCAACCAGAAGGAAGAGGTCGAGAAGTTTATCTGTGAATCTTTTGTGATACGCGGATAAGAAGCATTATGGTTTTCCGGAGTCCAGCGATCCAGATGACGTTCCAATACTTTGCCGCTATTGTAGAACGCGTAAGAAGATTCACCTGTATAATAACCATATACATCGAAGGCTCCTTGGAAGAAAGCTGAGAAGTCGAAATCTTTGTAATAAAGAGCGATGTTCAGACCACCTGTCCATGACGGTTTGTCTTTACCGATTACTTTACGGTCGTTTGCTGCATCGATTTTACCGTCATTATTCAAGTCGCGGTATTTGATATCACCTAACTGTTCTGTTCCGGTACGTTTTGCATCATTAGCTAATTCTTCTTCCGTGTTGAAATAACCGATAGCTTCGTACCCATAGAATGAACCTAAAGCATACCCTTCCAGATACCAGTATTTACTGTCGTCCGGATTTTCTCCTTCTGTTCCGCACATGTCTGTAATTTTATTCTTTACATAAGCTATATTCAGGTTGACTGCATAACTGAAATCTTTGTTGATGCGGTTGTTATGGAATAAACTCAGGTCGAACCCTGTATTTTGCATACTACCGGCATTTTGTGCAGGAGCGTCCATACCCAAAACACCCTGTACCGGTAAATACAACAACATATCTTTGGTTTTCTTTTTATAGACAGCTAATTCAAATCCTAAACGGTTATTCAGGAAACCTGCTTCAATAGCTCCTTCGTAGTTTGTTACGGTTGCCCATTTCAGTTGGGAGTTTACATAACGAGTCTCGTAGGCGGTAGAATAAAGAGAATTTCCGAACATATAGCTTCCATACGCATACGTTGCTATCGACGGATAGATATCGCTATCTGATAATTCTTCATTACCAGTTTGTCCCCAGCCTGCACGAATTTTTAAGTTGCTCAACCATTTGATATCGGCATCTTTTACAAAACTTTCTTCCGTGATACGCCAGCCGGCAGAAACAGAAGGGAAGTAACCCCAACGGGAATCTTTAGGGAAACGTGAAGAGGCATCCGCGCGTAAGTTCGCTTCAAATAAATATTTGTTGTTGAAATCATATTGAACGCGTCCGAAATAAGAACGGCGTGCAGTTTCGTGTCCTCCGTTCTTATTTGTCTGGGAAGACTTATCCAGCGTGTTTAGTGATTCGGTTAATTCATCGTTTCCACCGCCTTTGCGGGTAGCTTCGGTATATTTGTAATTGTAATAGATTTGTTCGAAACCGGCTAATGCGGTTAATGAATGTTTACCGAATGTTTTGTTGTAATTGGCCAGGACTTGTGTTGTATACCAGTTCCAGTCGTAATATTTTTGGTATCCTTCACGCAGACCGGAGTTAAATGTATTGTTTCCGGTTCCGTATTCCAACAGTTTTTTGAAACCTTCGTTGTTTCGGGTATCATTGCGGACAGAGAATAACGCTTTGACATTCAACTCCGGTAAAATATTGACTTTAGCATAGGCTGTCGCATTAAGCTGCTGGTCGACCTGTCGTGTGAAACCTGTATTGTTGAGGTGGGCAACCGGATTGTTCAGACCGCTGTAATAGAAGCTGCCGTCGTCATTGTATACAGGGTAAATAGGAGCCAGTCGGTTACAATATTGGCGTAGTGAAGCATAACCTTCCCAGCCGTCGTTTTTAGTTCCTCTGTAACCGGAAACATTTAATCCGGCAGTCAACCATTTATTAATGTCACTGTCCACGCTGATACGTCCGTTGAAACGGTCGTATTTATTGACGTCGATCAAACCATCCTGGCGTGTATAACCGATAGAGGCATTGTAACTGGTTTTTTCCGAACCTCCATTGATAGACAGGTTATGGTATGTTTCCAGTGCATTCTTTTTGAATGTTTCATCATACCAGTCTGTGTCGGGGAGTGTTCCGTTTCGATAGTTTTGAATGTCTTCTTCTGTGTAAGGGAGGATGGCATTAGGATTTTCATTTTTTACAGCTTCATTGTATAACATGGCATAATCTCCGGCACCCAGGAATTTTAATAATGCAACCGGTGATGACCAGGCAACGGAACCTGAATAGTTAATGCGGGCTTTGTCACCTTTTTTACCTTTTTTAGTGGTAATCAAAATAACACCATTAGCAGCTTGCACACCGTAAATGGCAGAAGAAGCGGCATCTTTCAATACGGTAAGACTCTCGATGTCCTGCGGGTCGATCGTATTCATACTGCCGGGTACACCATCAACAATTACCAGCGGGCTACCGCCGTTGATAGAGTTTGTTCCACGAATCGTAATACTTGCGGTTTGCGATCCAGGGGCACCGGAACTTTGTATTGCCGTTACACCTGGAATTTGTCCGGCTAAAGCTGCCGAAACACTTGCTACACTACGCGATTCAATCGCTTCTGCCGAGATGTGAGCCACAGAACCTGTCAGATTGGCTTTTTTCTGTACGCCATAGCCTACAACAACTACTTCGTCCAGCGCTTGTGTGTCTTCTTGTAGTGTGATTTTTCCTTTCGCTGCATCAGAGGCTTTAATTTCTAATGACTTAAATCCGATACTACTAATGACTAGAATGTCATTTGGAGCGGCTTCTAAAGTGAATTTGCCATCCAAATCCGTAACAGTACCGTTGGTTGTTCCTTTCACAACAACGTTAGCACCAATTAGTGGTTCATTTAATCCACCGTCAAAGACTACTCCGTTTATGGCTTTTTTCTGTTGGGTAATAGTTACTTCTGTTGTTGTGGCATACAAAGAAGAAGTGGTTACTGAAACAGGAAAAGCAAGTGCGATTAGAAGCAAAGGGAGTTTGTTTTGCTTGAAAATAGACCTGTAGTTCATGTGTTTTTTTATTGATAATTAATACTAGTTTTGAAGTTATCATAGTTCTAGCAGAACTTAGTCGTTTCTATTATAACTAATTATTAATATATCAGTCGTTTATGGCAAAATTGGTGACGGATAGAAAAAAGCATGTTAACTTAATTGCGTAATTAATAATTAACATATTCAACTTAAGTTCTTGTTGATCGTAATTAATTTTAATATATTTAGGCATTGATAATAAAAAATATACTATATTTGCGGTGTCGTTATAAATTAGTTCTGCTAGAACTTAGTCGTTTCTATTTTTAATCCTCCGAGTATTTTTCCTGATATTACTAATTATTTTTTTTCTACCGATAAGGTACTGTCCGGTTTTGTGACATATATTATGATACTGCATTCTGCTAATTTGGAGTGGTAGGCGATTTTTGTGTACTTTTGCAGCCATAAAAGAAATAGATATGATTTCGGTTGAAGGACTAACAGTTGAATTTGGCGGATTTACGCTTTTTGATGATGTTTCGTTTGTGGTAAACAAGAAGGATCGTATCGCACTGGTCGGTAAGAACGGGGCGGGAAAATCTACGATGTTGAAGATATTTGCAGGTTTGCAGTCTCCGACATCCGGTACGGTGAGTATTCCCAAAGAGACGACGATCGGCTATCTGCCGCAACAGATGCAGCTGACCGATAGCCGTACTGTTCGTGAAGAGGCGGAACAGGCTTTCGGTCATATCCAGGAAATGGAAAAGGAGATCGAACGGCTGAATCTGGAACTAGCTGAACGGACCGACTACGAAACGGAATCGTATCAGAAGCTGATAGATAAGGTAACACATCTTTCCGAACATTTCCAGCTGATGGGGGGAAGCAACTACCATGCAGAACTGGAACGTACTTTGATCGGTCTGGGATTTAACCGCAGTGATTTTGAACGTCCGACTTCCGAGTTCAGCGGTGGCTGGCGTATGCGTATCGAGTTGGCAAAGTTATTACTTCGCCGTCCGGACGTGTTGTTGCTCGATGAGCCGACCAACCACCTGGATATCGAATCTATCCAATGGTTAGAGAATTTCATTGCGACCCGTGCCAATGCTGTGATCCTGGTTTCGCATGACCGTGCTTTTATTGATAACACCACGTCCCGTACGATCGAGATCGAGTTGGGAAGCATATACGATTATAAAGTAAAGTATTCCGAATACGTTGAGCTTCGTAAGGAACGCCGCGAACAACAACTCCGTGCCTTCGAAAACCAGCAGAAGAAGCTGGCTGATACCGAAGCATTCATCGAACGGTTCCGTTATAAAGCGACCAAATCCGTTCAGGTGCAGTCACGCATCAAACAGTTGGAAAAGGTAGAGCGTATCGAAGTGGATGAGGTAGATACAGCCATGCTGAGCCTGAAATTTCCTCCGGCTCCCCGTTCCGGTTCTTACCCTGTGATTATGGAGAATGTGGCTAAACGTTATGGGGATCATCTGATCTTCAAGGATGTCACATTGACCATCAACAGAGGGGACAAGGTCGCTTTCGTCGGAAAGAACGGTGAAGGTAAATCGACGCTGGTCAAATGTATCATGGAACAGATCGACTATGAAGGAAAACTGCAATTGGGGCATAACGTGAAGATCGGTTATTTTGCCCAGAATCAGGCGCAGTTGCTGGATGATAACCTGACGGTCTTTGATACGATCGATTATGTAGCGCAGGGTGATATACGAACCAAGATCCGCGATATCCTCGGTGCCTTTATGTTTGGTGGCGAAGCATCCGAGAAGAAGGTGAAAGTCCTGTCGGGAGGAGAAAGAAGCCGTCTGGCGATGATCCGCCTGTTGCTGGAGCCGGTCAACCTGCTGATCCTCGATGAGCCGACCAACCATTTGGATATGCGTTCGAAGGATGTCCTGAAAGATGCGTTGCGTGAGTTTGACGGTACCGTGATTGTCGTTTCCCATGACCGTGAATTTCTGGATGGTCTGGTAGATAAGGTATATGAATTCGGAAACCAGCGTGTCGTAGAACATCTGGGAGGAATCTATGAATTCCTGGAAAAAAAGAAGATGGATAGTTTGCGTGAACTGGAACGTTCCACACAGGCAGCTTCTTTGGTTGCGGATACGGATGTTCAGCCTACACAAAACAAACTTTCTTACGAAGCACGTAAAGAACAAAGCAAAGCGATTAAGAAAGTAGAAAAAGCCGTTGCCGAGGCGGAAAATAAAATAACGGAACTGGAAAACTCCATAGCCGCCATTGAAGCCAGACTGGCAACTCCCGAAGGGGCTTCTGATACCTCTTTATATAATGATTATTCATCATTGAAAAAAGAGTTGTCCGACACAATGGACACATGGACGGAGTTGACCATGGAATTAGAAGAATTGAATGAGAAAGCGTCCCGGTGATCCGGTGGCGCTTTTTTTGAAATATATTGATTAAAGAAGGATTGCATTAAATAAAAAGTATTTACTTTTGCCAATCGATAGACTCCGGTTTATCATACCATGAGATTGAACTAATTGATAAATAACAACGCCTAATTTATAGACAAAATATTATGTTAACTCAAATTATTAACGGTCGTATCCTGACACCACAGGGCTGGATGAAAGATGGTTCTGTTCTGATTAGTGATAACAAGATTCTGGAAGTGACTAACTGTGACCTTGCCATAGTTGGTGCAAACCTGATTGACGCCAAGGGAATGTATATCGTTCCGGGCGGAGTGGAAATCCATGTTCACGGCGGAGGCGGACGTGACTTTATGGAAGGTACGGAAGATGCGTTCCGTGGTGCCGTGGCTGCGCATATGCAACATGGTACGACGAGTATTTTCCCGACTTTGTCGTCTTCAACCATCCCGATGATCCGTGCGGCGGCAGCTACAACTGAAAAGTTGATGGCTGAAAAGGACAGTCCTATCCTCGGATTACATTTGGAAGGCCATTATTTCAATATGAAGATGGCTGGTGGTCAGATTCCTGAAAATATCAAGAATCCGGACCCTGAAGAATATATCCCGTTGCTGGAAGAGACGAATTGTATCAAGCGTTGGGACGCTGCGCCTGAATTGCCCGGAGCCATGCAGTTCGGCAAGTATATCACTTCGAAAGGCGTGTTGGCGGCTGTCGGCCATACACAGGCTGAGTATGAAGATATCCAGACGGCTTATGAAGCGGGTTATACACATGCCACCCATTTTTACAATGCTATGCCCGGTTTCCATAAACGTCGTGAGTATAAGTATGAAGGAACTGTCGAAAGTATCTATCTGATCGATGACATGACAGTGGAAGTGGTAGCTGACGGTATTCATGTCCCGCCGACAATCCTTCGTCTGGTATATAAAGTGAAAGGTGTTGAACGGACTTGTCTGATCACGGATGCTTTGGCTTGTGCGGCCAGCGATAGCCAGGTGGCTTTCGACCCGCGTGTGATCATTGAAGACGGGGTTTGTAAACTTGCCGACCGCTCAGCGTTGGCCGGTAGTGTTGCAACGATGGACCGCTTGATTCGTACGGTGGTACAGAAAGCTGAGATACCTTTGGAAGATGCGGTTCGTATGGCTTCTGAAACACCGGCCCGTATCATGGGTGTTTACGACCGCAAAGGTTCTTTGCAACGTGGTAAAGATGCCGACCTGATGGTCTTGGACAAAGATTTGAATGTACGTGCTGTCTGGGCTATGGGTAAATTGGTGGAAGGTACTAATAAGTTGTTTTAACGGGATCGAACAAGAATAAAATAGAGAAGAAGTTATGTTAACTCAAATAATAAACGGACAGATCCTGACGCCGCAAGGTTGGTTAAAAGACGGTTCTGTTCTGATCAGTGATGGTAAAATACTGGAAGTAACAAATAGTGACCTGGCTGTGATAGGGGCTACGGTGGTAGATGCCAAAGGAATGTATATTATTCCTGGTTTCGTTGCTATGAATATACACGGTGGCGGTGGATATGATTTTAAGGAATGTACAGAAGAAGCTTTCCACGGGGCAGTGAACGCACACATGAAATATGGGGCGACTTGTATTTTCCCGACATTGGGCCCGCTTCCCATGACTGAAATCAGGAAAGGGGTTGCCTTATGTGAAAGTGCGATGGCAGAGAAAAACAGTCCTGTGTTGGGATTACAGTTGGAAGGACCCTATCTGAATCCAAAGATGGCAGGCAGTTTACTGACGGACGCTTTGAAAGATCCTGATCCGGACGAATATAAATCGTTACTGGAAAGTACGAATTGTATTAAACGTTGGGATGCAAGTCCGGAATTACCGGGGGCATTGGATTTTGCCTGTTATGTCCGTTCGAAAGGTCTTTTGGCAGCCGTTTCTCATACGGAGGCAGAATTTGAAGATATTAAAGCTGCTTATGAAGCCGGTTTTACGCATGCGGCTCATTTCTATAATGCTATGCCCGGATTCCATAAGCGTCGTGAATATAAATATGAAGGAACGGTAGAGAGTGTGTTCCTGGAAGATGATATGACAGTGGAGGTGATTGCCGATGGTCGTCACTTGCCTTCAACAATCCTGCGTTTGGTTTACAAGCTGAAAGGCGTGGAACGTACTTGTCTGACAACGGATGCATTGGCCTATGCCGCCAATGAAGGAAAGCCCGTTGATGATCCCCGGATTATCATAGAAGATGGCGTTTGTAAACTGGCAGACCATTCTTCATTGGTAGGTAGTATCGCTACAATGGATGTATTGGTTCGTACGATGGCCCAAAATGCCGGAGTTCCTTTGGCAGACGCTGTTCGCATGGCTTCTGAAACGCCGGCCCGCCTGATGGGAGTAGACGATCGCAAGGGTTCTCTGCAACGTGGTAAAGATGCCGATATCGTTATTCTGGACCGTAAGTTGAATGTCCGTTCTGTCTGGTCGATGGGACATTTGGTGGAAGGAACGAATACATTGGCTTAGTACCAACTTATAGGTAAATAGATATTTTTGATAGCTTTCCTTAATCATTAATTGACGGAGAATTGTTATATTTGTAGTTCAAGTAAAAAAGTTCTACTAAATCGTAATTAAACATGAAGACGAACCTTAGTTCTCAGATTACCCTGACGCGTATACCGCTCAGGTATTACCGTCCGGAAAACGCTTACGAGCAATCAGTTTTAACTCGTATGGAGAAGATTCCGACAAACATCTACGAATCAGCTGAAGAAGGATCTTTCGTGATCGCGAAAGAATTGGCCTCACAAATACGTAAAAAACAGGCAGCCGGAGAACCTTTCGTTCTCGCTTTGTCAGGCGGACGTTCCCCTCAGAGTGTATTTAAGGAATTGGTCCGTATGCATAAGGAAGAACAACTGAGCTTCCGCAACGTAATTGTATTTAATGTATACGAGTTCTATCCGCTGAGCGCATCGACAAACAGTAATCTGGCTTATTTGAAGGAGTCATTCCTCGACCAGGTGGATATTGATCCGAAGAATATCTATTCACCCGACGGTTCTATGCCGAAAGACGATATCTTTGAATTTTGCAGACAGTATGAACAGCAAATCCAGAATTTCGGCGGAATCGACTATATCCTGTTGGGAGTAGGGCATGCTAGTAATATCGGCTTTAACGGTCCGGGATCATCTGCCAATGTCGGAACCCGTCTGGTTTTGTTGGATAACGATGCACGCAAAGAAGCTGCCCGTACATTCAAATCGATTGAAAATGTTCCGGCAAGTGTAATCACAATGGGTATTTCAACCATTCTGAGAGCCAAGAATGTGATTCTGATGGCCTGGGGTGAAGATAAATCACGTATCATCGCCAATACGGTTGAAGGCAAGGTCAGTGAAACAGTTCCTTCTACTTATTTGCAGACTCATATGAATGCAAAGGTGGTGATCGATCTGTCTGCCGCTTACGAACTGACAAGAATCAGCCATCCCTGGTTGGTTACCAACTGTGATTGGGATAATAAACTGATCCGTCGTGCTATCGTTTGGCTGTGCCAGTTGACCGGCAAACCGATCCTGAAACTGACAAACAAGGATTACAGCGAACACGGACTGGGCGAACTCTTAGCGTTGTATGGTTCCGCTTATAACGTAAATATCAAGATTTTCAATGATATTCAGCATACAATCACCGGATGGCCGGGTGGTAAGCCGAACGCAGACGATTCCAATCGTCCGGAACGCGCTACTCCGTATCCGAAGAAAGTGATCGTATTCAGTCCGCACCCGGATGACGACGTGATCTCTATGGGGGGGGTACTTTGCGCCGTTTGTGCGACCAGCACCATGATGTGCATGTGGCTTATGAAACTTCCGGCAATATTGCTGTGGGGGATGATGAAGTAATCCGTTACTGCGAGTATCTGCGTGATGTTTGCGACAAATATTCTCCGAATGACAGTACTGTTAAAGACAAAGCGGAAGAGATTATCAAATACCTGCGTTTCGAAAAGGTAGAAAACGGGGAACCGGAAAAGAAAGATGTCCTGTTCATGAAAGGTACTATCCGTCGTGAAGAAGCTCGTCACGGTTGCCGTTATTCAGGTGTGAAGGATGAAAACGTTCACTTCCTGGATCTTCCGTTCTATGAAACAGGTCTTGTCAAGAAGAATGATCTGGGTGAAGCCGATGTCGCTATCGTAAAGAAACTGTTGCAGGATATCAAACCGGACCAGATGTTCGTGGCCGGTGACCTGGCTGACCCGCACGGAACACATAAGGTTTGTCTGGATGCCGTACTGGCTGCCATTGATGAACTGAAAGACGAAGAATGGCTGAAACATTGCCGTGTTTGGATGTATCGCGGAGCATGGGCAGAATGGGAAATGGACCACATCGAAATGGCAGTTCCTATCAGTCCGGAAGAATTGCGCTTCAAACGTAATGCTATCCTGAAACATCAGTCGCAGGCAGAAAGCGCACCGTTCCTGGGTGACGACGAACGTCTGTTCTGGCAGCGTGCCGAAGACCGTAACCGTGCTACAGCCGAACTGTATAAGGAGCTGGGTCTGGCTTCCTATGAAGCAATCGAAGCATTCGTTCAGTATATGATCCCGTTTGATAAATAAGACTTAATTGTTTCTATAAAAAAAGAGCGCTTACCTGATGGCAAGCGCTCTTCATGTTTAATGTTGATGCTAAATTAATAGGTCGTTCCCTGGAAAATGTTTGACTGGGCATATGAAACTAATGTTCCTGTCATTGTCAGGTCTCTTCCTGAGAAGTTCGGGTCTACGGTAACTGTTGCTTTGTTGCTTCCGTTCATCAATACCAGGTTTACAGTGGCAGAGATGAAAACACCCTGGACACTCATTGACAGGTAAACGTTACCGTTTTTGTCCTGTTTGGTTTGGATGTTGGATGCGCTTCCTTGTACGGTAACACCACCTAATCCGTTAGGACCTGGGTACGGAGAGTTGGATGCGATCTGTACCATTGCCTGGCCATCATTCAAAGAGACGAAGTTTGTGTTTGAGTTTACATAGTAAACCTGTCCGTTCATTGGTTGTACGGAGTTGGCTTCCAATACAAAAGACTGGTTGGTGATAGCTTGCATGGCAGTGTTGAATTCCTGTTCGTCCATGATAGCATCCTTCGCTTCTCTTGCTTCTTTCTTAGCTTCTCTTTCTAACTTTTTCTCTGCTTTTTCTACGGCTTTACTCTGAGCCTGTACATGTGTCATTCCCCCCATTACAAGAGTGAAAACGACGATAAAAGATACAATTCTTTTCATACGATTTAGTTTAAAACGTTTTCAAAATGTAGTAAAAGAACAAGCATGAGTAAAAAAGGTTCCTAACAAATAGATGATTGTAGATACTATAACATTTTATCATGCTAATTTGGTTAATCCTCATTTTTATTATAGAATCTTTTATATAATAGATAGTTGCGAGGTAACCAGACTAGGTATTCAGCGAATTATCCTGTACATTTGCGGGTAATATCAGATGATTAAAACGAGAAGATATGAAGATTGATGTATGTTTTTCGCCGGCCCTGTATCCGGTATATCATAACCCGGAAGCGATTGTCGTAGTAGTGGATGTGTTCCGGGCAACGACAACGATGGCGGCTGCTTTCAAGCATGGCGTTCGCAGTATCCGTCCGGTAGCGACGGTGGAGGAAGCTCAGGAATATAAGGCAAAAGGCTGGCTGGTCGGTGCCGAACGTAATGTGAAACGATGTGATTTTGCCGACTTCGGAAATTCACCGTTCGACTATACGCCGGAGAAAGTAGCCGGCAAGGATGTGATCTTTACGACGACCAATGGCACCCGTGCTATCACCATAGCGAAGTCTGCTTATCGTGTTATTACAGGGGCCTTTGTTAATTTACAGGCGGTTGCGGACTATTGTCTGTTTCATGGACGCGATGTCGTTGTTTTATGTTCCGGCTGGCAGGATAAGGTGAATATAGAAGATACCTTGTTCGGCGGGGCTTTGGTAGAGGTACTTGCCAAAACCGGTAAATACCGACCGGCTACGGATGCCGCAGTCATTGCCCGCGACATGTGGACGAATAATAAAAGGAACCTGATCGCTTATCTCGCTCCGACCGACCATATGGCTCGCCTGAAAGCTAATCATCTGGAAGATGCCGTGCCTTTTTGCCTGACACCGGACAGTGTCGTCGTTGTACCGGAGTTGGCGATAGAAGGGGAGACTTTGGTATTGAAGAAAGTGATGACGATTTGATAATAAAGGAAAGATAACATAGAAATGGCTATAACAAATAAAATACGTTTCGGGGTAGTAGGAACGAACTTTATAACAGATTGGGTGATTGCCGGGGCACGGCAGGACGAACGTTTTGAACTGGTTGCCGTCTATTCGCGGACACAGGAGACGGCAGATGCATTTGCTGCCAGGCATCAGATTCCCTATACATTCACATCTTTGGAGGAGATGGCGCAAAGTTCGTTGATAGATGCGGTGTATATTGCTTCTCCTAATTTCTTGCATGCTCCGCAGAGTATTCTTTGCATGAAGCATGGCAAGCATGTGTTATGTGAGAAGCCGTTTGCTTCGAATGTACGGGAGGCGGGGGAGATGATCGAGGCTTCCCGGAAATACAATGTGACGCTGATGGAGGCGATGAAACCGACGCTGACTCCGAACTTCCGTGCCGTACGTGAGAATCTGCACCGGCTGGGGACGATACGGCGTTATTTCTCCTGCTATTGCCAGTATTCGTCGCGATATGACAAGTTTAAGGAAGGGATTGTGCTGAATGCTTTTAAGCCGGAACTCTCGAACGGGGCAATGATGGATATCGGTATCTATACGCTTTATCCGATGGTAGTCTTGTTCGGGCGGCCGGAGAAAGTGGAGGCGACAGGTGTCGTGCTTTCTTCGGGGGCGGACGGACAAGGGGCTGTGAACTTTCAGTATAAAGGAATGAATGCGACTATCCTTTATTCGAAGATAGCTAACTCGTCATTGCCGACAGAGATACAAGGGGAAGAAGGAAACATCATTCTGGACCGGGTGAATATTATCAGCAAGGTGACTTATCTGCCCCGGATTGCCGCAGCAGCGGGCAAGAGTGCCATTCCCGAGCCGCAGGATATCAGCGCAGTGACGGACAAGGACGAATACTACTATGAGGTGGCTGAATTTATAGACCTGGTTCTTGCCGGTAAACGCGAGTCGGCTATTAACAGCCATGATAATTCATTGATAACATTGGAGATTATTGACGAGATACGGAGGCAGTTGGGGGTTGTTTATCCGGCTGACAGGTGATTTGGTTTTTATCAGGTTTGAGCTATCTTTTATAGCAACTGGTTGTAACTGGCTCCCCTCTGGAGAGGGGGAAGGGGGTGTGTTAAAGCCAGTTACAACCAGTCACTAAACAGATAGTTCAATTATTCTATAATTGAACCTATCCTTTTAAACCTCTCTGATAAAATACTTCGCCAGGAATTCCCAATTCCCATGAATGATATCTTTTCCGCGTTCGGGGCTGAGTAGGCTCTTGGTTTGGGCATCGGCGAGCATGCCGCGTTCTTCGAGGGCTTTCAGCAGGTCTTTGCTGCAATGTTTGACGATGAAGAAAGATAATCCCTGGTCGGAAGCCTTTTTCTCGTCATAGAACGGGTTTTGTTCGTCTTTGATGAATTCGATGCCGTCTACCAGTAATTGAAGGCCTTCACGGGGAGAAGCATATACGGCAAACTTGTTGAATTCGATGCAGTCGGCCAGCGGAGTATATTCGCTTTCCTCCAGTTTCAGTTGCTGGGTGGCGAAGTCGATAAATTCCTGCTTGCTCTTCATATAGAATAATAACTTGCCGTCCGCGATTTCTGTGAATTTATCGTAGACAGCCTTGTTGCTTTCTTCCCGTTCCTTGATGGCGGGGTCGACAAAAGATTCTGCTTTTTCCGCTTTATCGGCGAAGGCGGCATAGTCCGGATGCGTTTCCGGCATGATAAGCGAGAGCCATTTCGGTGACGTGTAGGCCAGGAGAGGCGTCCGGCTGATATGAGCCAGCGAGTCGTAGATAACCATGACAGCCTGTGTGTTCTGCCGATCGTTCGGGTTCTGGCGCCAGTATTCTTTTACCGTTTCGCTCAGGTCGACGTTAGAGTCGGTCAGCAGGTAAGAGTTGTAGTGGAACCAGTGGAGCAGTTCGGCCTGTTTCTCTGGGTCCTCGTAAGAAGTTTCCGGGGCGAAAAGAGCCTGCATCTTTGTGTTTTCGGGAGCGGTAGTCCATTCCTTGCAAAACAGTTGGTAGATGAGGCGGGCCGTCTCTTCGTTGGCTGGGTTGTCGGGGTTGACGAAAGTGCCTTTCTTGGCGCCGTGGTACTGCTGGGTATAGTGCCAGAGCAGGAAACGGACGTCTTCGTAGTTTGCCTCGTCGTCGTAATAATGGTCGCTGACGGTATAGAAAGGGAGATAGTTGCCCGTCTGTTTCTTATATTCCGTGATGAATGCACGCCATATGTTCAGGCCGGATATCACGTCCTCGAAATAAGCCGCCATACGCATACTGATCTGGATGACATCTTCCTTTTCGAACGAGTTCGCCAGGTCGGTCTGTTCCATCATTTCATGTATCTGATTGGCAATACGGGTATAATAAAGGTCGGTCGGACCTGATTGTTTATAGGGATGCAGTTGCAGCCAGTCTTTGGGGAAAATCTTAGTGTTCTTCATCTTATAATCGTCATTTACGCTTTTGATTAATAAAGATGCAAATGTACGAAAAATAAGTATACATGGACATACCGGATTTATGGTGTATATTATGCGTAAGACAGTTAAAAGATATTTTAAGGGGGATAAGAGTTGAGGAAAGGAGTTTTCTTGTATCTTTGTTTTCATAATTAAAAGAAGAAAGGAGAGTACTATGTCCCGGACTGAAAAGAGTAAGTTGGATTTTACTGTTGCTTTGATAGCCGAGTTTGCATCTGCTTATAAGTTGAAGCAGAAACAGGCGTTCAACTATTTGAACCGTTTTAAAGGGATACAGTTCCTTCATAAGCATTACGAAGTATTGCATACGCAATCGTTTGAAGATGTAATCGAAAGTCTGGTGATGGTATGTCGTAATAACGGAGGGCAGTTGGCATGAAACTTTATCATGGTTCAAATATGGAGATTGATTGTCCTGACTTGTCCCGATCGAAACCCTTCAAAGACTTTGGACAAGGTTTTTATTTGTCTCCCGGGTACGAACAGGCACTAGCTTTGGCTAAGCAGAAAACAGAGCAATTACTAACAGGTGTTCCCTTCGTGACGACTTTTGAGTTTGATGAGGAGGCCTTGAATACTTTAGAGTTGACGGTGAAGTTTTTTGATGATTATTGTCAGGAATGGGCGGAGTTTGTTTTTGTAAATCGTGACCGTGACCGTGTGCATCCTGCTCATTCATATGATATCGTTATTGGGCCGATAGCAGATGACGGTGTTACTTACCAGTTACGTCGGTTTCGTATGGGGGTTATTCCTATGGATAAGTTGATTGAGGAACTGAAGTATGCTAAAGGTTTGACTATACAATATTATTTTGGCACCGAGCGTGCTCTTTCTTATCTGAAGAAATTATGAAACTGACAGTCGGACAAATAGAATTTATGATTGAGGAGTTGAGTAGCGAAATTATACAGATGCTCATGGAAGAGTGGGGTTGTGATATGACACAGGCTATGGATATATATTATAACTCTGATACTTTTGATCGATTGAGTAATCCTGCTACCGGCTTGTACTATCAGAGTGCAGGGTATGTATACGACTTCCTTAAAAAAGAGATAACTACAGGGCGGATAGCCTAAGCTACGTTTCCCCTATGTAAAAGCCCCCTCTTCGCTATCACAAGAAGAGGGGGCTTTTTGATAGATTATATTCAAGGTTGTACTGACAAGAGTAACTAATTCCCCTCTCGAGAGGGGAATTAGTTACTCTTGTCACTTCAAAGCGATCACTTTCATCACTTCCGTACAACCACCTTCTGCACCGTACCGTCGCTGAGGCGGACGATGTAGATGCCGTCGGTCAGCGGGTCGACGTGGGTTGTGCCGGCGGGGAGGGAGAGGCTACGGATCAGTTGGCCGGTGAGGGCAAAGACCTGCGCACGTGCCGGGCGGTCGGTGGTGATGAAGAGGCTGCCGTCGCGGGTAAAGATGCGGGTGCCGGACTGGATTTCGGCGTTGGCAACGGGAGGCGGGTTCTTCACGATGCCGCCGATCGAGATGACGAGGTCGCTACGGACGTACTTCACGATGTAGGCTCCGTCGCTGGTACGTGGGGTGATGGTCTCGCCACGGTCGGTCGTCACGACGGGGACAGACTGGTTGTAGTCCGCATCGAGTGTGAGGTAGAAGCGGAAGTTATCCCACGACTCGACATCGTAACTGCCGGCTACCGGGTCGGTTGTGGCTCCTTCCACCGACGGGAGGGTGACGGTGTAGTAGGTTGGCTCGGGCTCGGGATCGGGTGTCGAATTGACCGTAGCCGTGGCGGGTAGGGTAAGCAGGGTAGTGGAGACACTGCCCTTTTCGACCGTGATCCGGCAACGGTATGTACCCGATATGTTTGTCGTAAAGTCCGGACTGCCCGTAACGGTGGCACGGGTGTACGGGTTGCTGACGTCCGTCCAGCTTCCGTTCTCCTGCTTTTGCCATTGATAGGATACGTCTGCGTCTTCGGCAACGGCAGGTTTCGCGGTCAGTGTCACCTGGCCTGTGGCTGTATGGTCGGACGGCATGGCATCGTCGGCGGAGAGGTCGAGGGACGCGTCGCCGGTTACCACTGTCACGCTACCGGTGTTGTCGATGAAGGTGCCGCTGTTGTCTACGGAGGCGACTGTGATGGTCGTTCCTTCATCGGCATTCAGTGTAAGAGTGCCTGCGTTGGTGATGGCGCCCAGGTCATTGCCTGCGCCGGTCAGGGTGATAATGGAGGTTGTGCCGACGGCTATTTCCGTTTCCTTCGTTTTCACATTCTCAAGGGTGGCATCGCCTTGGGGGGTGACTTTGGTGGCTTCGGTCGTGCCGTCGCCTGTCAGAGTGCCGTCGGCGGGTACTGTATTGTTTCCGGTAGTTTGTGTTTGTCCTTGTGCTTGTCCTGAATTTATATACGTTGCCCATGCTTTCCAGTTATCGCTGGCACCATCTCCGGTATAGCCTGTTGCGTTTGCCGGTACAAGGATGCTGGTCAGGTTGTCGCAAAAGGCGAAGATGCCCTTTCCGATAGTCGGAGCCGACTCCCCTTCGAAGGTGACGGTTGTCAGAGCGCTGCTCTGACTGAAGGCCGCATCCCCGATGGTTTCTACTGATTTCGGGATCACAATGGAGGTGAGAGCACTCAGAGTGAAGGCCGCTTCCCCGATGGTTTTTACCGATTCCGGGATCACAATGGAAGTGAGAGCACTCGAAAAGAAGGCCATTGCCTCGATGGTTTCTACCGCTTCCCCGATCTCAATGGAGGTGAGAGCACTCAAATAGAAGGCGCTTTCCCCGATGGTTTTTACCGAGCTTGGGATTACAAGGGAGGTGAGAGCACTGGTTTCGAAGCTATAGGGGCTGATTGTTTCCACCCCGCCGGGGATCGTATAGCTGCCGGTCGCCTTTGGGGCAAAGACAACCAATGTTTTGCCGTCGGAAGTCAGCAGGGCTTTGCAGTCGGCGTCCGCTTTAAAGGAGCTGCTGCCTTCGGCTACTGTAAATGTGCTGATGCCCGACCCTGCAAAGGCAGCATTTCCGATCGTAGTAACCGAAGCCGGTATTTCGATCGTGGTCAGACTCTTGGTGTTTTGAAAGGCACTCGCTCCGATACTGGTTATCCCGGTTGCTGTAATAGTTACCTGGGTTAAGTTGGAACAGAATGTAAAAGCACTCCCTACGATCTCCGTGACATCACCGGTGATCGTGACGCTCTTTACGTCTTTGCCGTTGCTGCTCTGTCCGTTTTGCTTCCAGTTCGCCATTCCGGTCTGGCTGCTGATGGTCAGTGCGCCGTTTTCCAACAATTCCCAGCCTTTGTTCAGAACCGGCTTGGCGAACTTGCTGGTGCTCTTGTCCCAGGTATAGGCTCCTTCGGTGAGGCTGGTGGTGGAGGGTTCGGCATTTTCTGCACCTACGGTAACTTCTCCGTTCTCGCTTAAATTTTCTCCCCGGTCAACGAGCTTGCCGCTCATGCCTTTGACTTTGGCGTTTTGCTGCAGGTAGATGTTACCTCCCTTATCGTTTCCGGTGCCTTCCAATGTGCCGCCATTGAGAACGATAGACGCGCCTTTCGAGATAGTAATCCCTCGGTTATCGCCTGTCCCATTTCCAACCTTGACTGTGCCGCCGTTGTTGATGGTCAGGGTAAAGTTTATATTGAGCCCGACTCTTTCGAATGTATTGATGTTGATAGTGCCGCCGTCGTTGACGGTCAGTTGGGAGCTTTGCAGTGGGGTGTCCTGGTTTGCTGCATCCACGTTGATGGTTGCGCCGGAGCCAACGTTCAGGTAAAATGGGTTGATGATCCCCGAGGTTATATCGACGGTGATGTTCTCCAATGTAAGGGTGCCGCCTGTGATGGCAGTCCCGCCGCCGGCTACATTAATTTCAAGCTTGCTGCCTGTACCTCCCTGGATGGTCAGGGTGAGGTTGGACCCCGCCTTGAACGCGATCCCCTGTTGGACGGTGCATGTGAGGGTTTTGCCTTCGGCGATGGAGAGGGTATGGTCGGCGCCTACGGTTATCTTTACCTCTTCCGCCAGGGTGATGCTCTCCTTCATGCTGATGGTGGAAGCGGTTGTACTTTCCAGTGCGTTTTTCAGGGCGGTGGTATCGGAAACGCTTACCTCTGTCGGTGGACCTCCTTCATCCTCTGCCCATGTCCCTACGGACGTTAGCATCATGATGCTAAGAAGCAGCAAGCCCCGGAGGAGACTTGCTGCTTTAGTCTTGTTGGTAAAAAATCTGTTCATGTTATATATGTATTAATGGGTTATTAGTCTGTTTTTGCAAGTTCTTTTTTCAAGGCACGCTTGAACGAGGCTTCAAGGGGTGCTTGAACGAGGCTTCAACGGTGCCTTGAAGCCTGCTTCAAGGATCGCTTGAAAGGGGCTTCAAGGCAGGCTTGAATTATTCGATCTCCGGACGGTCGCCGCCACCGCTTTCTTTCGGTCCGACACGCAGGGTGACGGGGAAAGTGCAGGAACGCGGTGTTTTCACCGTACGGTTGGTCGAACCCGCCTGGGTTGTGATACTCATCGTATACGTTCCGTTGCTGAGCGCGGGTACCACGCAGATGATCTTCGACGGGTCGTTTTGAACGAAGAGGGACACTTTCTTTGCTTCGCCGCCTGCGGTGGGGGTGAAGAAAAGTCCTACGGAAGCGTCTTCACCGATCACGCGCATGTTCTTGCCTTCGATGGTGATGGGGGCGCCGGGAGTGATCTCGTCGTTTTCGCTGAGTGTTGTCGAGTCGGTAACCTTATTAATTACCGGGCCGAGCGATGCCAGACCGCGATTTTCAACTTTGATTTTCTTCAATAAAGCAGCAAGTGTCTTACCTATCGTATAGGTTACACCTAGTGAGTGGATTTGGGGATTGAAAGCGGCCGAGGGGCCGTCGAACGAACCGCGCGTGTTGACCAGGTACTGGCCGACGCCGTCGTTTACACTTATCCCTTGGGCAATGGCTTCGGCTTTCGCCTGGTCGGCCATGTCGAGGATGTAGAGGATTGTTTCTTCGCGGACTTCCAGCCCGCCCTTCATGATCCGTTTGGCGATCTGGGGGTTGCCAACCGAACCGGTCACTATCGGTTTCGCGGTGTAGTCGCCCTCCTTCTCCGTCAGGATGTTGTCGTACGTTTCGATACGAAGGATGATTTGTTCTTCTTTGTTTTCAGCCATGTTGTTCTGTTTTAGAATTAGACAATGGGCAAATGAAGAAAAGAATGGAGGAAAGGACCGGACAAATACCGAAAAATTATGGACAAAAACCGAAATTATGCTTTGTTTGCATGTTCTTTCCTGTATTTGTGGGGTGTCATGCCGAACACTTCGGAGAAGTTGCGGTTGAAACTGCGTACAGACGAGAAACCGGAGGCGAGCGCAATCTCTTCGATCGAGCGCGCGTCGGGAATGAGCAGGCAGGTATGGGCATAGTCGATGCGGTAATGGACGATGTAGTCCTGGATACTCATACCGGTATAGTATTTCAAGGCGCGGGTCAGGTAATGCTCGTTGGTGTAGAGGGCCTGTACAAATTCTTTGCGGTTGAAATCGGGATTGGTGAAAAGCAGGTCTTCGCGCATCATCTTTTCCGCCCGGTTGTACAGGTCCTTATCCTGTGCCTGTGCGAGTTCGTTGACCAATGTGTCGAGACCCGCTTTTTCCTCTTTCTCTTCCGGCAAAACGGCGTTCGTCTTGAAAAGCTCCTCCCGCATGAAGTCGTAGGTGAAATGGTAATTCACGTAATAGGCACCGACCATCAGATAAAAGACGGTAAAGATACAGACGACTGTTAGTTCATACGTAACAGAAAAGCAGAAACAAAGCGTGAGAGCGAGTACCCCGATCCCCAGTGCATAGAGGAATACACGGGTTACCCAACGCAGTTCCAGTCGTTCGGGTATCTTCTGAAGGTGGCTGAGGCTCTTATCGTAGATGGCTCGTTCGCGGAAGAATATATGGGTGTAAATGCCCATTTGCACCAGATAGACCAGAGCGAAAACCGTACGGATCATCAGTACCGGATTACCTGTCTGTGCAGCCCATTCGCTGAACGTATAAACAGCCGGATCTTCGAAGAAACAGCGTGCTGCCAGATAGAAAACCGTCAGGAGGATGGCCGGTGAGGCATGCAGCAGAATATTCTTCCGTGTGACATATTCTTCCCGGAACAACAGGATCAACAGGAAGGTGAACAGCAGCGATTGTGAAGCCCCGATCACGATGACGGGAAAAGACAGCAGCCCGAGATCGGTCTGTGTGCTATCTCCCACCAGCAAGGTGAGCAGATGCCCGCTTCCGACGATGGCGGAAGCAAAAGCGAGGATACGGCAGGCATTACGGTATTTCCGGTTTCTGACGTTTCGGAGCGGCTTAAGGAACAGTAGTCCGGCTGTTACGAGGAGGCAGACCACTGTGTTCAGTGAATAGGTTATTATAAATAAGTTTTCTTCCGTCATTCGGTATCTAAGGTGTAAGGATTGTTTGTGATCGCAAAGTAAACTAAAAAAGTGGACATGGTTGTCCTGTTCGCTTAGAAAAACAAGCGTTGTGTACAATCTTTAGCTATCTTCCCCTCCGGTTAGGACAGGCGGAGCGCATGTATGTACTTTTTCTGTCAACGAATTGTAATAACTGTTATCGTATTGTCATCTCTTTTAAATTTAGCTGAAACATTGCGCCTCTACTTTTGCGGCAAATAAATGTAACAACAAGTAAAGGAATGAGAAATAAGCGTGAAAAGAGAGGACTGTTGATGTTGGTTCTCCTACTGTTTGGAAGTTTTCTTGCGCTGACGGCCCGGGCACAAACGGGTGTTATCTGCGGAACCGTGACAGATGCTAAATTCAAGGAACCACTGATCGGTGCCACTGTCTCTATCGAAGGAACGACAATCGGAGCTATAACGGATATAGACGGAAATTTCCGTATCGAAAAGGTACAACCGGGAAAATATACACTGGTCGCTTCTTATGTATCTTATAAAACGCAAACCATAAAAGATGTGGTTGTGATAGCTCATCAGGAAGCAGTCGTGCGTATCGAACTATCGGACGCCGACCTCCAACTGCAAAACGTTGTGGTTGTGGCCCAACGAAAACTGGGGACAGAAACAGCCGTATTGAATACCGTCCGCAAAAGCCTTCCCGTAGTGAGCGGAATATCCGCCCAGCAGATTAGCAAGACGCAGGACAGCGATGCTGCCGAGGTGCTTCGCCGTATACCCGGTATTACGATCGTAGACGACCGCTTCATTGTTGTTCGTGGCCTGGCACAACGTTATAATAACGTGTGGCTGAACAATGCCACGACACCGTCGAGTGAGACGGATAGCCGGGCTTTCTCTTTTGACGTGCTGCCTTCTTCGCTGATCGACAATATGATGGTTTATAAAAGTCCGTCGGCAGAGGTGCCTGCCGATTTTTCAGGAGGCTTCGTGCAGGTGATGACGAAGAATATTCCGGAGGGGAATACCTTTGCAGTCTCTTATCAAATGGGTTTCAATACGAATGCGACCTTCCGCGACTTCCGGCTGACAGAAGGTAGCTGGAAAGATTATCTCGGATTCGGAGCCGGTGCCCGAAGCCTGCCTGCTTTTTTTCCTGCCCATCTGGGAGATCATTCGACGGAAGAGGCGGCCGCTTTCACCCGGCAGATCAACCAGCGCTGGGGGATCAATACATTCAAGGCCATTCCCGACCAGAAGATTTCGCTTACCTCTCACCGCTCGTTCGACATCGGCGACTGGAAGATCGGAAATATCACCAATGTGAACTGGAGTACGGAATATGACTATTCGGAAACGGTGAACAACAACTATATCACCTATGATGTGGCGAACGACGTCTCCCGTCCCCGTTTCGAATACAATGATATTCGCTACCGGAATACGTCCAAGCTGGGTGCCCTCTTCAACTGGTCGTTCATGAAGGGCGGCAATAAGTACGAATTTCGTAACTTCTTCAGCCAGCGCGGTGTTTCCGCCCTGACGCAACGGGAGGGGACCAACTACTATTCCGATAAGGATATCCGCAAATGGGAATCGCTTTATACCGGACGTACGACCTATTCCGGCCAGTTGAGCGGTACGCATACCTTGCGGGAGAATATCGACAAGGTGGATTGGACGGCCGGCTATGCCTTCGCCTCTTACCGGGAGCCCGACCGCAAGATCGTGAACTCTATCCTGGATGAGAATAAGACGGAGCAGCCGAACTATTATGTGTCCGATCCGATGCGTTACTATCAGGACCTGAAAGATCACAGTGCCTCGCTGGCGGCAAACTACGAGCATAAGTTCGCCGTGTCTGATATGTTTGCCCCCGTGTTCAACGGTGGTATCTACGGAGAATATAAAGACCGTACGTTCGATGCCCGCCGCTTCGGTTACAACCTGTTGGGCACGGGCTATGACCGTTATGCCGATTGGGATTATACCGGGATATTCTCGGACGATAACATCTCTGCCGACCGTATCTGGATGCGTGAGGTAACGAAGAATAACGATTCTTACACTTCGAACAGTAAATTGGGTGCCGCCTACGTTTCGGCAAAGCTGAACTATGGCGAGAAGCTGAATGCCGTGGTCGGGGTTCGCATGGAATATTACAACCTGGTGATGGACGGCTATTCTTCCGACGGTACCGAGCCGGTACATCTGGATAACGATGCGACCGATTTCTTTCCTTCGGTCAATGTCTCTTATAATCTGACGGAGAAACATTTGATACGCGCCGCTTACGGGCGGTCCGTCAACCGGCCGGAGTTCCGGGAGGTAGTGCCTTACGTTTACTTCAATCTGGAGCGCGATGCCAATATCGTAGGTAACGTCGACCTGAAGAACGCCTATGCCGACAATCTGGATTTACGGTATGAGTTTTATCCGGCCACCGGCGAGATGATTACGCTGGGCGGTTTCTACAAACGTTTCAAAGACCCGATCGAAGAGACATACAACGAAGCCGGTTCGGGCCTGCAATATACCTATCATAATGCGAAGAACGCCGAAGCTTTCGGTGTGGAACTGGATATCCGGAAAAACCTCGACTTTATCGGGTTAAGAGGACTGAGCCTGGTTTGTAATGCCGCTTATATCTATAGCCGGGTACGTTTCGAGGATGGCGCTCCTGAGCGTGACCGTCCGCTGGCCGGACAATCTCCTTACCTGGTGAACGCCGGATTGTTCTATCAGCATGACGACAAGGGAATCTCTGCCTCACTGCTTTACAACCGGATCGGGAAACGTATCGAGTCGGTCGGTGTCCCGATGCAGAACGAAAGTGAAGATATCCCCGATATATACGAGATGCCCCGCAACTCGCTGGACCTGACATTCTCGAAGAAGATCGGCAAGTTCGTGGAGATCAAGGCGGGTGTACAGGACCTGCTTAATTCGAAAGTGGAATACAAACAATTCGTGAAGCTGACGGATGAAAACGGGGGGAAGCGCGAACGTGAACAGCTGATCCGCAGCTATCGTCCGGGAGTGGATATCAATGTGGGTGTCTCCTTAAAGTTCTAATGATTAATTGACTATAATTCTTATTACAAACAAAATGTTTTTATTATGAACAGATTTCTATTAAAAGGTTTGGCCTCTGTGTTTGCACTGGCCGTGATGTTTGGAACTGTATCTTGTAGTGATGATGACGAAAAAGAGGGTACTATAGCTGTTTCTGCTGTTGCTGTAAATCCTACGACAGCCGCAGTTAAACCGGGTGCGACAGTCACATTGTCTGCCACTGTCACTCCGGAGGATGCGACAGATAAAACAATTACATGGAGCTCTTCCGATGAAAAGGTGGCTACCGTGGATGGCGGTAAGGTAACCGGTGTAGCTGAAGGTACTGCGACTATTACTGCAACGACGAAGAGTGGAGATAAGACGGCAACTTGCACCGTAACCGTATCTGAAGATGCTCCGGCTGTGATAGAAGATACGCTGGAAGGTAATATTACTGCCGATCGTACCATTTCTGCTGCCAACAAAAACTTCCTGAAAGGTTTCGTTTATGTCAAGAGCGGCGCAACGTTGACTATCGAGGCAGGTTCCGTTATCAAAGGTATTTCCGTTGCTTCGGGTGAGAGAGCGGCTTCCCTGATTATCGAGCCGGGTGCCAAGATCATCGCTGAAGGTACGGTAGATAAACCGATCGTCTTTACTTCCGACAAGGAACCGGGCAAACGTGTAACCGGTGACTGGGGCGGTTTGATTATCTGTGGTAATGCCCGCGTAAACCGGACCAACCAGCCGACTATTGAAGGAGGCCCCGGCACACACTATGGCAATACGACTTCTGATGAATTTAACGGCGAAAGTTCCGGTAAGCTGAAATATGTACGTATCGAATTTGCCGGTTATCCATTGGAGCCGGATAAGGAAATCAACGGTTTGACATTCGGAGGCGTAGGCAGCGGTACGGAAGTGGAATTTGTTCAGGTATCTTATTCGAATGACGACTCTTACGAATGGTTCGGTGGTACGGTGAATGCGAAACACCTGATTGCTTATAAGGGTTGGGATGATGATTTCGATACTGACTACGGCTATACGGGTAAACTACAGTTCCTGTTGAGCGTACGTGACAAGGATATTGCCGATACGTCCGACTCCAACGGTTTTGAGTCTGATAATGACGGTGACGGTTCTACCAATACACCGTTTACCAAGCCGGTATTCTCCAACGTAACCCTGATCGGCCCGTTCTATGGTAAGGTTTCTGATAGGACACAGGCAGAAGTGGAAGCCAAGACTGCCGATGCAGCCAACGGAGCCAAGGGCGGAAAATACCAGGCTGCCATGCACCTGCGTCGTAATTCAAGCTTGAATATATATAACTCAGTCTTTACGGGATGGCCTTATGGTCTGCGTGCAACAGACAAGAAAGGGCAGGCTAACGATGGTATCGCTATCGAAAATGTGATCTTCGCCGGTATGTGGAAGAACTTCTACGAAGACGAAAAGGTGAGCGAGAACTTCTTCAACCGTGCCGGTAATAATACGGTTCTGGAAAATACCCGGCAAATCATTGCGAAAGATGGTGACTATTCTTCTGTCGTAGCGGATGCTGTGAAAGGTGCTGACTTTTCTAAATTGGCCGATAGCTTCTTCGAAAAGGTAACTTACAAAGGTGCTTTCGACGGAACAAACGACTGGACGGAAGGTTGGACAAACTGGGATCCGCAGAATACTGTGTATTGATTCTACAATAGCGACAATAAATGAATAGGAAATTATTATTGGCATCTGCATTAATCGCCGGAAGTTCTCTGGCTATACAGGCACAGGACCTGGTTCTCAGCGAGGGACAGTATTATACGGATGAAACACAGACAACCCCGTATACCGGCCGTTATACCGAATTCTACGATGACGGCATGTTGAAGATGGAGCTTTACCTCAAAGACGGACGCCCCGAAGGTACCTATGTGATCTATTATCCGGACGGGAAAATTGCCGAGGTCCGCTCTTATTATCATGGCATCTTTCATGGTGAGTGGCGTACTTACAACGAAGCCGGACAACTGATCGGCCTGGCCACTTATAAAGATGGCGAGAAAGACGGTCCCTGGCGCATCTGGAACGACAAAGGCATCATGCGCTTTGAAATGTTCTATACCCGTGGCAAGAAAAGCGGCATTTGGCGGACATGGAATGATGAAGGTGTTTTGTTGACGGAAGAGAAGCACAGTTAGGAATAATTGAGCTATCCCGTCCCCGTGCTTGACACGGGGACAAGATAGCTCAATTTTGATAATAACAGAACATCATTCATCATCACCTTCCGATCCGAAATCGAAATCGAAGTCAAACCCATCTCCGGCCATGCCCGGATCGGTGAACTGTTCCAGTTCGCGGCGATCTTTTTTGGTGGGACGGCCCAGACCGCGTGCACGGTCTACGAAACCGGAGATACGGTTCATTTCAAGGATTTCGTATTGATCCGGAGTCGTTACATTTTCCATATAATCGGGAACCAGTTTGGCTCCCATGCGGCGTTCCGTTAATGCCAGCACCTTAAAGGAAAAGGTGATAGGCGGTTTACGGACCTGTATAACATCACCGACCTTTATCATGCGCGATGCTTTTACATTTACGCCTCCGATCATCACCCGGTTCTTCTTGCAGGCTTCGACTGCGATGGTCCGGGATTTGAAGATGCGGACTGCCCACATCCATTTATCTATTCGTACTTCGTTCATACTTATTTGTTATTAAACTGGTTCATGGTGATCTGTACACCTGCCAGACAAAAACTCTTGATAATCTCTACCGCGCGTTTCAGCTTTTCGGGCATCAACTCCAACTCTTCGGAAGGAAATTTACCCAGCACATAGTCGATCTGTCCGCCACGGGGAAAGTCGCTTCCTATGCCGAACCGCAAACGGCAATATTCCTGTGTGCCCAGGAGTTGCTGTATATTCTTCAGGCCGTTATGCCCTGCATCGCTGCCTTTGGGTTTCAGACGCAAGGTGCCGAAGGGGAGAGCGAGGTCATCTACTACGACTAACAGATTTTCCACGGGAATGTTTTCTTTCTGTAGCCAATAACGGACAGCGTTTCCGCTCAGATTCATAAAAGTGTTCGGTTTGAGCAGGATCAATTCACAGTTCTTTACCCGCATCCGTGCAACCGCCCCGTAACGTTCTTCCGTGAACGGTGCTCCGGCATCTTCGGCCAATGCGTTTACGACGCGAAAACCGATATTGTGACGTGTTCCCCAATATTCAGGGCCTATATTACCAAGTCCGGTTATCAGATATTTCATTGTCATTCTATTTTTACAGGGATACGTTCGGACGTATCCGTAAATTGTATAATATAAGAAAGGGAAGAACATTCTCCTGAACATTCCTCCCTCACGTTATTTGGTATTCTCTTTATCAGATTACTTACCAGCAGTAGCCTGAGCACCACGAGCGGCACGAGTCAACTGAACGGCGCAAACAACAGCGTTCTTTGCATTCATCAGTTCCAGACCTTCGAAGTGTAAAGCACCCACCTGCATAGATTTACCTAAGCCCAGGTGATCAACGTTGATAGTCAGTTTTTCAGGGATCTGAGTGTAGATAGCTTTCACTTTCAGCTTTCTCATACGCAATGTCAGCTTACCACCGGCTTTAACACCTTCGGCGTGACCTGTCAGTACAACAGGAACTTCTATTGTTACCGGTTTGCTGTCTGATACTTCCATGAAGTCCATGTGCATGATAGCGTCGGTTACCGGCTGGAACTGGATATCTTTAACGATAGCCATTGTCTTTTTGCCGTCGATGTTCAGTTCTACAGCGAAAATTTCCGGAGTATAAACCAGCTTGCGTACACCTTCAACATTTACTGTGAAGTGAGTTACTTTTTCACCACCGTATAATACAGCAGGGATTTCCTGATTTTTACGCATAGCTTTCAAAGCTCTTTTCTGATCGGCTGAAGTAGCTGCTACTTCTCTGCCTTTTCCTTCTAATTGAAATGTCTTCATTTTCTTAATTTTTGTGTTACTCAAAATTAGTTTTTATGCTTCCTAATTTCCCATCACACGTACGGGGGTTAAAAGCGGTGCAAAGGTAATTTTTTTATCAATACGTTCCAACTGTCTCCGGGATATTTTTTCTGTTCAGCAGGTTACGGGAGAGAAGCAGGGCTTCCGTATCGTCCCAAAGCCGGCGTTGCAGAGGGTGGTGGAGTATACGTTCCGGGAGCTTTTTCTCTTTGCAGTTGGCGTAGCAGCCTCCGCTTTTACCGTCTATTTCTGGCGATTGCGCCAGGTAGATGGCAGTAGCTGCTCCCTGTGCCGCTGTTTTGATGAACGGGCGGAACAGGATGTCCGTCAGCGGGTCGAACCAGGCATGCATCGTGATCATATTGGTACTGACAATTCCCGGGTCAGCAGCATTGACGGTGATACCTTTTTCTTTTACTCTTTCTGCCAACTCACGTGTAAAGAGTAAAAGGGCCAGTTTTGTATTTCCATATACCGGTATCCGTGCGAAGCGTCCGTTTTTCCCTTTGCTGAAAAAGTCGGATTCTATCCGTCCGATGGCATATGTGCACGATACGGTATTAACGATACGGCTTCCCCGCTGCATCAGGGGGAGAAGCAGGCGGGTAAGGAGGTAAGGACCTACGTAATTAACACTTACGATCGTTTCCAGGCCGTCCGCTGTCTGGCGGATATTTGTCGTCAGGACTCCAGCGTTGTTCATGAGCCGGCTGACGGGGCGACCTTCCGCTAATAGTTTATCGGCAAATAAGCGTACCGAAGCCAGTGAGGATAAGTCTATCTGTCGTATTTCGATCCGCTCGTTCCCGCTTTCTTTTTTGATCTTATCGCAGACAGTACGGGCTTTATCCGGCTCTTTACAGGCCATGATGATCTGAAAGCCCTCTTTTGCGAGTGCCAGCGTTATTTCCCGCCCCATTCCGCCGTCTGCACCGGTGATAATGGCTATTCCTTTTTCCATTATTTATATTCCAGTTCTTCTATTTCTTTGATAATACTTTTCGGTAGATTCTGCATATGTTTGTGGCAAGCCATTTCAAGCGAATACATGCGGGCGATGCAGTAATTGCTGTGTCCGCAGTCGCAGCGTGTCTGTTCGTTCTCTTTCATATGGTTGACAAAAGCCGGATCGTTCAGCAGGGCGCGTGCCATACTGACAAATTCGAAACCGTGACCGAGTACTTCGTCGATCTTTTCGCGGGAGATGAGACCACCCACATAGACAAGGGGCATTTTCAGGGCGGCACGGAACTTCAGTGCGTCTTCGAGGAAATAGGCCTCTTTGAACGGTTCGGTCGGTATCATCATACGGCCGGCCATCCTGACTCCTATAGGCAACCATCCGAAAGGCATATAATGGGTCATCGTGCGGATAGGCATAGCTCCGCGCATCACGTACATGGGAGCACGGCTGACAAATCCGCCACTGAGGATGAGTGCATGTACTCCGCATTCGTCTTGCAGTGTGCGGGCGACTTCCAGTGTTTCATCCAGTTCCATACCGCCTTTAAAACCGTCGCGCATATTCATTTTAACCAGGACTGCCATATCCGAACCGGCTGCTTTCATAACTTCTTCCATGCACATTTTCATGAAACGCATACGGTTTTCGAGGCTTCCGCCATATTCGTCTTTCCGGTGGTTGGTGTAAGGGGAAAGGAACTGGCTGATCAGGTAACCGTGTCCGGCATGTACTTCTACGGCATCCATTCCGGCTTCGCGTGCCAGGTGGACAGCCTGTCCGAAGGCTTTCGACATGGCCACGATTTCGGATTGTTTCATCCCCCTGACAAAAGTGGGCGAGTAGAGGTTGAATCCGGTTGAAGCGGATATCGGTGTGCATCCGCAAATGTTTTTATGGGACATATTCCCGCAATGTCCGATCTGTATGGAGGCTGCTGCTCCTTCTTTATGGATGGCATCTGTTATCTTTTTGATGCCGGGAATGATCTCCGGACGAAGCCATAGCTGGCGCTCAAAGGAAAGTCCGCTTTGTGTAACGGCTGCATAAGCAAGGGTTGTCATACCTATACCTCCGGCAGCAACGGAGGTATGGTAGTTGTAAAGCATTTCCGACGGGGCGTTGCCAGGGCACATGCTTTCGAATGCTGCCGCCCGTATCGTACGGTTTCTGAGTGTTAGCGGGCCGATGGTGGCCGGAGTAAATAGTACAGATTCTTTGTTCATAATGTTTAGTCTGTTTTCAATGATCTGTTCGTTGTATAGTTATATAATCAGTATGCAAAGATAATCAGTAAATGAATGGGATGATCCGTTTCCGGCTGCCGACTTCTTTCCCGAACATGGCTTTATATTTATGCCAGATCGTATTGGCACGGGGTACGAGGTTGGCGAATGTCCACCAGGCAAACAGGGCGCCGCTGGCACTCCAGGTCAGGATGGCGAAACCACACCATTCCACCAGTTCGCCGAAATAGTTGGCGGAAGTAACGTAGTTGAACATACCTCCTTTGGGCAGGTAGTGGTTGGTATCACCCGGTTTACGGAGATGGCGGACGATGTAATCCGATTGCCAGTTGATCCACATGCCGGCAAAGAACAGGATTGTTCCGGTGATGAACTGCGGTGTAGTCAGCCATTGGATAGAATACATATTTTCGGGGGAGAGGTAGAATATCCACATACCTTGTATATAGCCATTCAGCAGGTTGAATACGATCCCCATCGTCATAATACCGGCGGGCATCTTGCTTTTCCCCTTGATAAGCAATGGAAAGATGAAGGCCCGTTGGAAATAATGCAGTTCAAAGAACAGGAAAAAGAGTAGGGGGACTGTTTCGAATTGTCGTTCCGATCCTGCCCACAGGACGGGCATTACGATGAAGACAGGGGCTTCCATACATACCCAGGCTATTTTGTTGGGGATGGGCACGCCCCATTTTTGGTTGAATAACATGCCGTAGCCGGCTTCTACGAAATAAAGGGTAACAAAAACAATGGCGGCGATGACCGCCATTATGATAAGTAATATTAAAAAATCTTCTTGTGTCATTTCTTCTTGATATACTATGCCTCTTTGTGTGAGGCTTTATAGAGGTCGTATCTGTCGAATACGGCCTGTTTTAATTCCTCAAAAGTGCAATCCAGCGCACGGCTGGAAATACAAATAGGTGATCCGTAGTATTGAAGCCGTAGTTCCAGCGAGCGCTTCTTACTACGTGTGGGCTCCCTGTCAATATATTCGTTCGGGTTCCTGACCTTCAGTACGATATATTTACGTTTCAGGTTGCTAATATCGTCCATTATTTTGATACTTTCAACATCTTTCCATAAAATTGTTCCGATCCGGTTACCGGTCGAAATGTCGTTAATCCCTTCTTCAGAGATATAGATGGCTTTGAAACTTTCCCGGGTCAGAAAGGAATAACTGATGAAACAGAAGAAAGTGGTGAGCAACGCGAATACTCCGATAGCGATGAAAACAAAACGGCCTTCACCGTATTGGAGTCCGTTGGCTGCGTACAAGGCTCCGGTACCGATCAGGGCAGAGAGGATTGTTGTCAGAAACAGTCCTCTCTTTTTATGCCTGCTCAATTTGAATGTGGTTACAGAAGGTGTTTCCATACCTTATCAAATTGATTTCTCGATATTCCATACGAATGCACGTAATCCCTGGGCTTCTGTCTGTAAATCCATCTTATGCAGCAGGTCAAGGAAAGGGTCTACCTTTTCGTCCGGGACCATTGCCAGTATGGCAGAATTGAGGGTAGGCCAGGCGTGGCTGCCGTAATGGGGCTCGCCGTTCTTGCTGCCACGTCCCTGCACTTCTTCCCAGTAGGTGAAACCGCGGATATTATTACGGTCCATGATACTGAGGATCATTTCGTAATAGGCCTGATTGAATGATATGAATATAGCTTTCATTGTTCTTTATATTTTAATGTTATATCCGGAAGCGGGTGGTTCCCGGTACTGGGAAGAGATCGTTCCCAATGCTGGAAATACCTTCTTCCTGGTACTGGGAAGTCCCACTTCCCGGTTTGTCTGTTTTATAATTGTTCCAGCTGGTTCAGTTTAGCGATTTTGCGGCGGCGGCGTTTCACCCCGTTCCCGGCAAATGTACAATAGACAACCGGCACGATAACCAGCGTGATCAGGGTCGAAACGGCAAGCCCCCAGGCAACCGTCATACCCATCGAACGCCACATTTCGGAACCTTCACCTGTACCGACCGCCATCGGGATCATACCCAGCACAGTGGTCAGTGTGGTCATCAATACCGGACGGAGACGGGATTTACCGGCTGTAACAGCAGCTGTCAGGATACTCATTCCACGTTCGCGACAAAGGATGGTGTAGTCGATCAGCACGATACCGTTCTTTACCACGATACCCATCAACATGATCACACCGATCAATGCCATTACACCCAGCGGCGTTTGTGTGATAGACAATCCCAGGACAACCCCGGTAAAGGCGAACGGGATAGAGAACATAATCACAAACGGGTCGGTCAGCGACTCGAACTGGGCGGCCATCACGATGAATACGAGGATGATAATCAATACCATCAATATACCCAGATCGGCGAATGTATCCTGCTGGTCTTCGAAAGTACCACCCAACTGCCAGCTAATTTCAGACGGAATATCCATCTTTTTCAGTTCGGCACGGGTTTGTTCTACCAGGTCACTCAATGCGGCACCCTGGGCTACAACGGCCGAAACGGTAATGATACGTTCGCGGTTCTTACGCTCGATAGTCGGCGGGGTCATACGTTCTACAACTTTACCCACGTCGCGGATACGAACGCCTTGTCCGGCACTGTTGTAGATGATGATATTTTCGATGTCTTCTACCGACTGGCGGAATTCCGGGGCATAACGTACCTTTATATCATATTCGTCGCCATCTTCACGATATTTTGAAGCGGTGGAGCCGTTGATACGGTTACGAAGATACGTGGAGGCCGTAGTTACATTCAGGCCGTTCATCGCCAGCTTTTCGCGGTCGAAGTCTACCTGATATTCCGGGATATAATCTTTACGACTGATGTTCACCTGCGAACAACCTTTCAGGGTTTCGAGGCGGCGGGCCAGTTCGGCAGCTACGATATCGGTCTTTTCGAAGTCGAAACCATAGATTTCCACATCGACGGTCGTTTCGCCACCTGCACCGCCGGAAGAACCACCGGCCAGTACTTTATATTCCTTGATTTCCGAATATTGAGCCAGGTCTTTACGCATCAGGTCGCAAATCTCGATCAATCCGCGTTCGCGGTCTCCCACGCTGCTTAACCCGACATTCATTTCGATGATGTGCGAACCGTTGTCGCTAAGTTGTGCGAAGGTATTGTCGGTGTCAGCCTGTCCTTCGCTGAAGTTCAATACATCTATTTCCGGATACTTTTCGCGGAACTGTTTGTCGATGCGCAAAGCCAGATCGCGGGTGATTTCCTGACGGGTACCGATCGGCAGTTCGATCGTGATACCGACGCGGCCGTTGTCCTGTGTCGGGAAAAACTCCGTTTTGACGGTCGGAACCAGCATCATGCTCCCTGCGAATATCAGCATGGCACCGAAGATGACTGTTTTACGATGGCGTACGGCCCAACTCAGAAAGCGTGCGTAAGCTACATCGAGCGCATTCAATGCTTTCTCGATCGGAGTGAAGAATAGCACGTACAAACGACCTTTCTTCGGATCGAGGCGCAGCAACTGTGAACAAAGCATCGGAGTCAGCGTCAAAGCGCCTACTGTCGATACGATCATAATGATACTAACGATCCAACCCAACTGTTTGAACAGGATACCCGCCATACCGGTTACCATCGTCAACGGCAGGAACACGGCCAGCATGGTCAGCGTAGAAGCGATAACGGAGATGGCTACCTCATTGGTCGCATGTACGGCGGCCTGCTTCGGCTTGCTACCCCGCTCGATATGGGTCGTTACGTTTTCTAATACAACGATCGCATCATCCACCACCATACCGATGGCGATAGAAAGCGAACTCAGTGAGATAATATTCAGCGTATTTCCTGAAGCCAGCAGATAAGCGAAGGCGGCTATCAGAGAAATCGGGATTGTCAGGATAATGATGAACGTCGCTCTCCAGCGTCCGAGGAAGATGAATACCACGAACATTACGACAATGAAGGTGATCATGATCGTTTCTTTCAAACTGTCGATCGTGTTCAAAATGTTGGTGGATGTATCCACGATCACACCTAATTTTACATCGGAAGGCAGGCTGGCCTGTATTTCGGGTAACTTATCGTGTACCTTTTTGGCGATGTTCACCGAATTGGCGCCCGACTGTTTCTGGATAACGATCATACCGCCGCGGCCGCCGTTGTTGAAGGTTTCCTGTGCACGTTCTTCCACGTAGTCTTTTACGTCCGCTACGTCGCGCAGATAAACATTCCTGCCGTTGCTGCTTCCTACTACGAGGTCGAGCATCTGGCGGGCATCGGTGAATTCACCTTGTACACGCAGTGTGTAGGTATTCGAACCGATATCGATGCTACCGCCCGGGGTATTCCGGTTTTCCTGTGCGATGATATTTGAAATCCCTTCGATTGTCAGGCCATAGGCTTCCAACTTGTAAGGATCGCAATACACTTGCACTTCACGGACAGGGGCTCCTGAGATGGATACGGCACCTACGCCGCTGATACGGGCCAACGGGTTGGATACTTTATCATCCAGAATCTTGTAAAGGGCGTTGGTACTTTCCTCTGCTGTCACGGATAGCAACAGGATAGGAATGTCGTCGGTACCGAACTTGAAGATGATAGGATTTTCCACATCATCGGGAAGGGACGACTCCACGACGTCCAACTTGTCGCGAACGTCGTTGGTTGCCACGTCTATATCGGTCCCGTATTCGAATTCGAGAGTTACGATAGAGATGTTTTCTCTGGATTGCGAAGTGATATGTTTCAGGTCACTCACACTATTCAGTACGTTCTCCAACGGTTTGGAGACGTTCATTTCAATATCACTGGCACTGGCACCGGGATAGGCCGTCATGACCATGATCATGTTGGTTTCAATCTCCGGGAACAGGTCGACTGATAATCGGGTTAAGGAAAAAAGACCCATGATCACCACAGCCACGAACACGAGGGCGGTGGTCACCGGTTTTTTTACCGCTGTTGCATATAAGCTCATATACTTTTATTTCTTACTTGTCAATTTCAACTTCCATTCCATTAGTCAAACGGTTCTGACCGGTAATTACCACGTGGTCTCCGTTTTCTACGCCTGATACGATTTCGTATTTGTTACCCATACGACGTCCCAATTCTACCTTTTGATAGGATACTTTTCCGTTTTTGTACACATAGATGTAGCGGTCGCCTGATCCGGATTGTTTAACAATCGCCTGATCCGGAGCAACAACGTGGTTGAGTGTACCGAAGTTCATGGTTGCACGGGCGAACATTCCCGGGCGGACGCGCTCATCAGTGTTGACAATCTTGATCTCAACAGGGAAGGTGCGGGTTGAAGCGTCGATGGTCGGATAGACCAGGCTTACTTTGCCTTTGAATACTTCGTCACCGTATACATCGAGTTTGATGTCCACTTCGTTTCCTTTTTTTACATCTGTAAAATAGCTTTCGGATACGTTTACAAATAGTTTGACCGGACGGATTTGTTCAACCGTATAGATCGGTTCTCCACCGCTGTACATATCGCCGCTGTCATAATTACGGGCAGTGATGATACCGCTTATCGGGCTTAACAGCTGTGTGTTCTCCTGCAAGTTCTTATAGCTGGCACGGCTTACGTCCAACTGAGTTTTCTGGGCATCCCAGGCCGATTTGGAGGCACCGCCTACTTTATAAAGTTCGTCGATACGGTTGAACTCGATTTCCTGGTTGTCCAGTTGGATCTTTGCCTGTTGCAGGTTTGTTTCGTCCATTTTGACAAGTACCTGACCCTCTTTTACATGATCGCCAACTTCGGCAAACAGCTTCGCAATACGAACCGGCGACTGAGGTGCGATATTATTCTTTATATTGGCCTCTACTGTTGCAGTAAAATCTGCTATCTGGTCTACATCCTGAGAGGATACCTGCTCTATCTTCACTTTTACTTTTTCATCATGGGTATCTGTCGCTGCGTCCTTCTTTTCACCCGAACATGACATCAGCAGGGCTAATGTAATAAGTGGGATAACTTTCAGCATTTCACGTGTTTTCATATTGTAAACTGTTTTTATTTTTGTACTCATACTTGTTTCTTAATACGTTTCTTGACCTAAGACTTTTTCCATATCCGATTTGGCAACCATATAATTGTAGATGGACTGGTTAAGATTCAATTTCGCTTGTGTCAGCGCCAGTTCTGCATCATTCATTTCAAGCAATGTACCGCCGCCGGTGTCGTAACGTTTCTGGGCAATCTTATAGCCTCTGTTGGCTTGTTCGACTCCCTTTTGGGCGGCATCGAATTGTTTTACACAGGTTTTCATGTTATCCAGATACTGTTTTACAGCCAATTGCAGATTGCGTTTCGTGTCTTCTCGTTGCAGATCCATTTGGTGGATAGATACTTGCGTCTGTTTGATAGTATGATATTTACTACCTCCGGAGAAGATCGGAATTGAAAGCGATACCCCTATGATCGAATAGGGAGTCCAGTTGTAATTCTTAAATTTGAAATCGTTGTTCATGGCATTCCACTGATACATGCCTGTCAGTGATAACGTCGGCAGATAATCGAATTTCTGCATGAGCAATGTTTTCTTCAATTGTTGTGCCTGCAGATCGATCTGTTTCAAATCAGAGTTGGCAGTCAGTGTCGTGTCTGTTGCTATATAATCGGCAAAAAGGACCGATTCGAAATCGGCTAATTGCCCTGTACAATCGATCTCCTGCTCCAGGTCCATTCCCATAAGAGCTTTCAACTGCCACTTGGCCAGTACCAGCGAGTTTTCAGCCTGAAGCATATTCGGTTCGCTGTTCTTGACTGTAACGTCTGCACGGATCAGGTCATATTCGGCCACTGTTCCCTGTTCATACTTCTTCTTAATATCCAGGTAGTTTTCCATGGCATTATCGTAGCTTTCCTTGAAAACCCGGTAAGAATCGTTTGCCAGTAACACGGCATAGAAGCTCTTCTTAACCTGATTTACCATAGATATTTTGGAAGATCGTGCCTGTTCGATAGATAATTCCACATCTAATGCTGAGATGCTGAGGCTTTTCCATAATGTTGCGTTCACAAGCGGCATGGATGCGTTGAAACCGGTAGTCCAGTTGTTATCACGGCCCACTTCGATACCTTTGCTCATATCGATACTTTCCATACCGGCTGATCCTCCGGCTCCTCCTGTTTCTCCTGAACCTTCACCACTGCCCATATCGAAACCGTCCATATACATTACCTGTTTTTTCAATGTCCTGGTGTAGTCAGCTGTAAAACTGACCTGAGGGAACAGAGCAGCATAGGAACCTTTCTGTGCATACTTTTTCTTTTCGATTTCCTTGTCTGCGACTTTCACGGTCGGGTTTTCACTCAGCGCAATCTCCAGTGCTTTTTCCAGGTCGAGCGTCAGGACTTCCTGTGCTTTGACGGTGGAAAAGAATAGAGAAGGTAGCAACATCACAACCATCCACATCCTCTTTTTGCTAATAAATACTCGTTCCATTTAAATAGATTTGATTTGAATATAATTCTGTATTATTCCTTTCTTGACAACATATCGTACGAATGTTTCAAGGCGTAACGCTCTAAAATCACCATACCTTTCTCTGTGCAGATACCCCGGAGAAAAGTAAACAGTACCGTCTGGAATACTTCTGTCACCGAATGGTTTACAAACGCTTTTGACGGTTGGATCATTTTCAGTTGTTCTTTTGCCAGCAAAGCCAATATCTCGATATTCAGGTCTTTCTGGAAAACACCCTCTTTTCCGCCGCGGTTCAGGAGCTTGATGCATCTTGTTGTAAAATCGGCTTTGTCTTTTTCTGCCTGTTCCACTGCTTTGGGATAGCGTTTCAGATCATCGTAATATCTTTTGATATACCAGCGGGGATGTTTCATGAATTCTTCGTAAAAAAGGACGAAAACGTCAAGAGCCGTAAACGGTCCTTTTTCCAGTTCACTAAGTATTTTCCGCATAGTGTTGTTGTGGTACTTTATCGCTTCCTGCAATAAAGTCTCCTTATCTTCGAAGAATTCATAAATCGTTCGCTTTGAAATACCTGTATTCCGGGCAATATCGTCCATGCTCACACTTTTTATTCCGTATTGTGAGAACATATCCAATGCCGTCGTCATTACTTGTTCCTTTGTCATATATATTTTTTTGAATCATCTGTACTATGCTCGGTGACAAAGGTCTGTCTATTTTAGAAAACTCAAAAGGTTTATTCTGTTACAGGATTGGTCTGAAACGAAAGATGCTTTTAAAAAACAAAGTCTTTTAGGTGGAGAAGATGTCTATATTGGTAAAAAATGAAACATATCTCTTGTGAAATTATAAACAATACTTATCTTTGTGGTGACTATAATGATGAGTAAAATATAAAATTATGGAGAATCTTCCTTTAATAAAGTTTGCGGAATTGAATAAAGGTATCATCATCCGCGACAGCTTCCAGGATATTTTTTTGATCGCAGATATTGACGGACACAGTGAATTGGACGATCAGGATGTACAAGATCATACGATGCCGATGCGGTTGGATGCATTGTTGATGGTATTGGTGTTGGAAGGCTCTTCGGAAATAGCCCTCGACTATGTTCCTTATACTATTGGAGCGAATAGTTTTACTATCATTATGCCGACGCATACGATACAGCTTAACAAGGTCAGCAAAGGATTTAAAGGAAAGTTACTGGTTATTTCACGTGAGTTTCTGGATGAATGCAACACGGCCAAGCGCAGTCCTTCGATGGCTAATTATATGCAGCTAAGGAAGAATCCATGTACGACTTTTGAAGCCCAGGAGACAGAGCTGGTAGATAATTACATAGAATTGTTGAGAAGTAAAATAAAGAACCGGACGCATTTTTTTCAGAAAGAGGTAATGCAGAATGCGTTTGTCGGGTTTCTGCTGGAAATAGCTAATATTTTCATGGGAAAGAAGGATGGTTTGCTGATGCCTGCCCTTTCCCGAAAGGAGGAACTGTTTGAGCAGTTCCTTCAATTGTTGTTCGAACATTGCAAAGAGCAGCATGTAGTTACATTCTATGCGGAAAAACTGTTTATAACTCCGCAATATTTGTCCTTGATATTAAAGGAACTGACCGGAAAATCTGCTAATAAGTGGATTGACGATGCGTTGATCGTCGAAGCAAAGATCCTGCTGAAAGCCCCGCAGGCGACCGTGCAACAGGTAGCCGATATGCTGCATTTTTCCGATCAGTCTACATTTGGAAAATTCTTTAAGAAGCATATGGGTATTTCCCCGATGGAATACCGCAAATCCTGATTCTTTTCATCTTTGGCGGAATTTATACCAGTTGATTAATTCTATTATACCATAGAAAATGCTGGCAACGCCAAAGATCACAAATGTATTAGCGGCGGCCCCGAACGGATAGGCAATGATCATGATGCCTGTCAGTAAGATCAGGGCCGGCATTACATAGAAGCCGAACGGCACCATACTCCATTTGCGGGCTGAAACAAGCATCGCGATTTGCTGGACTCCGGCAATTACTAATAAGGCTCCCAGGATATACATTAATATATTAACAAAAAATTCCGGCATGATAACAAGCCATGCCCCAAACAAAATGCTTCCGGCTCCGTCTATCGGAAACATGGGGGAGGGTTCCCCTTCTACCTTTTCCCGGGTGAAATAATTCAGTAGAGAAAATATACCAGGTATAATAAAGCAGATACCGATAGTAATAACCAGATAGGTGACAGCTGCTTCCGGCCATAAGACCAGTACGAATCCTAAAATCATGGCAAACGCACTGCGTAAGACTGAGTTGTTAATTCTTTTCATATGGATATTCTTTTGTCTTTCTTTATATATAACAACGAAGATACGTTATTTTCTTTATTATATGGAAAAATCCTGTATTTATAATGCTAAAAAACGGGAGTAAAGGGTTCCGTACAGTTTGTTCCTTATTTATAAAAGTATCATATATTATGATATTATAATCGCATATATTATGAGAATGTTATATCATAATATATGAGAAAGTTGTATTGTTATATATGATATTGTCATAATGTTGTAATGAAAATCTATAGGGATGTAAGTGTTTGAGTAATGTAATATGTAGTAAAATATAGTTAAATGATAATTTATGTTTGTTTGTTAAATAAATAATACATTAATTTGTCAGACAAATAGGATTAATAGTATTATAAACCTCAAATTAATATATATGGACAAACTAAAAATATACAATCAATCTGTAACTCTGGTGGATCAGGTAGAAGATAAGTTGCTTAATTACTTTAAGAACAATGATTTGCGTACAGGTGATCCGATCCCTAACGAATTAGAGTTGGCGGCTACTTTAGGTGTAGCCCGTAATGTGTTGAGAGAGGCACTCAGTCGTCTGAAAATGATGGGTATGATTGAATCACGCACACGGCGTGGGATGATTTTAACAGAACCTTCCATATTGGGAGGAATGAAACGGGTCGTCGATCCTCGTATTTTAAGTGAAGAATCTTTGTTTGATATATTGGGTTTTAGAATAGCTTTGGAAATAGGTATTTGTAGTGACCTTTTCAGAAATATAACTTCTGAAGATATAGCCGAGCTTGAAGAGATCGTGAAGATGGGAGTAATGTTTGAAAATAATGAATATGCACCGGTCAGCGAATTTACTTTTCATGCAAAACTTTATGAGATAACAGGAAATAGAACTATTTCTGAATTTCAGGGAATTATTCACCCTGTGATGGTCTTTGTAAAAGATAAATTCAAAGACCTGTTAGAGCCGATCAATATAGAGATGAAGGAAAAAGGAGAGATTGTGACTCATGAAGATCTGCTTGAGTTTATAAAGAAAAAAGATGAAGAAGGTTTCCGTAGGGCGTTGGAGAAACATTTTGCCGTGTATAAAATATTTATGAATAATAGAGTATAGCATTTGAAAAACAACCTTGGAATGATCTACGATACTATAAAAAAACTCATTTTCTTTTTATTTTGCTTGTCTGTTTCTCATCAGGTTTTGGCATTATCCCCTCTATCCCGTGATAAGATAGAATGGAGTAACTCTTTGTGCCTTCCTGCTGTCGATAATGAACCCAATATCGGAGTGGCAGGTGCTTTTTCCGGCTTTATTGGAAATACGTTAGTCATTGCAGGCGGTGCTAATTTTCCGGAAGCGATGCCCTGGGAGGGAGGAACGAAGGAATGGTGGAATACCATCTATTATATTGATGCAAAAGATTCATCTGCTACATGGGAAATAGCAGAAGAGGTCTTACCAGACTCCCGGGCTTATGGTGTGTCTGTCGAGTTACCGGGAGGTTTGCTGTGCATCGGTGGATGTGATTCCATTCAGTGTTATAAGGATGTTTTTCTTATCCGGAAAAAGAACCGGCAAATAGAATTGTCATTATCCTGGCCTGCGTTGCCTGTCCCTTTGGCAAATGCGACCGGTGCCCTTTTAAATAACTGTATCTATGTGGCAGGGGACAAGTCAGTATGAAAGAACAGGCTGCAACCGGCCATTTTTATAAATTAGATCTTTCAGACCTGAAAAAAGGATGGCAGGAACTTGCTACATGGCCGGGAGAGCCTAGAGGTTACGCTGTATCTGCCGTACAGAGTGATGGGTTTGATAAATGTTTTTATCTGTTCAGCGGCAGAAACTACCAGGCAGACGGAACAGTGAAAGTGCTGACTGACGGATTCGTTTATAATCCGCGGATGAAAAGCTGGAAGAAATTAGACCGGCAGTTTCCTGTGATGGCTGGGATCGCTTTGCCAACCGGGATTAATCATATCCTATTGTTTGGCGGTGTTCCGCAATTGATTCCCGGTTCTGCCGATCATCCCGGTTTTGATAACACGGTAAGGCTGTATCATACGATCACAAATACATTGGTAGAAAGAGAAATATCTCCTTATATTCTTCCGGTAACGACCAGTATTGCAAAAAAAGATAACGCTTTTTATATTACAAGCGGTGAAGTGAAACCGGGAATTCGTACACCTGAAATAGTACAAGGGGAAATTATCCCGTTTGAGAAAAAGCTGGGATTTTTGAATATTGCAGTGATCGGTATCTATTTTGCATTGTTGGCATGGATCGGTTACTATTTTTCAAAGAGGCAGAAAAATACGGAAGATTATTTTAAAGGAGGGGGACGATTGCCTTGGTGGGCGGTGGGATTGAGTATTTTCGGTACTAGTCTGAGTGCGATAACATTTATGTCGATACCGGCAAAAGCCTATGCTTCCGATTGGAGTTATATGCTGGTTAATGTCGGTATATTAATGGTCGTACCGGTGATACTCTATTTGTTCATTCCCTTTTATCGTAAACTGAATGTTACGACAGCGTATGAATATTTGGAATTACGTTTTAATTCGTTGATCCGGGTAATTTGTAGCCTTGCTTTCATTTTGTTTCAGGTCGGTCGAATGGGGATTGTCATGTATCTTCCTGCAATAGCATTGAATGTGATAACCGGTTTCAATATATTTTTATGTATTGGTTTGATGGGTGTTTTAAGTCTGATTTATACGATGATAGGCGGCATCGAAGCGGTGGTCTGGACAGACGCTTTGCAGGTGGTGATCCTGTTGGGAGGGGCGATATTGGTTGTGATTGTGGCGGTATTTAATATCCCGGAAGGATTTTCCGGTATTGTCCGTGAAGCCGCTGTCGATAGCAAATTCTCTCTGGGTAGTTTTGATTTCAATTTGAAACAATCTACATTATGGACGGTTTTGATTGCTACATTTTTTACAAACCTGACGACTTATGGTACCGATCAAACGATGGTTCAGCGTTATATGACAACCGGAACGGAAAAGCAGGCCCGGAAAAGTGTATTGACAAATGCCGTATTGACTATTCCTGCCACATTGCTGTTTTTCTTTGTCGGGACGGTATTATATGTTTATTATAAACACAACCCGCTAGAACTCAGCATAACTGTTTCTGACGGAGATGCGATTCTCCCCTGGTATATTTATTCCGAGTTACCGCAGGGAGTGGTCGGTCTGTTGATTTCCGGGATTTTAGCTGCTGCCATGTCAACATTGAGCAGTAGCATGAATTCAGCAGCGACAGCCTATGTGACCGACATTCATTCAAAAATAAATCACCACAAGGTCGATTTGAAGGTGGCTAAGATTGCTACGATGTTATTGGGAGCGGCCGGAATTTTTTTCGCTTACCTGATGGCTACCTGGGATATTAACTCGTTATGGGATGAATTCAATAAAATACTGGGAATCATTTTGGGCAGTCTGGGAGGATTGTTCTTGCTCGGAATGATTACACGAAGAGCTAATGCGACAGGGGCTTTGTGTGGTATCATTGGAAGTATTATGGTGCAGTTGACAATGATACATTTTCAGACCGTTCATCTCTTATTATATACAACAACCGGTTTTGTCTCCTGTTTCGTTATAGGCTATCTGGTCAGTTGTTTGTTCCCGGGTGATAGGAAAAATATAGATCATCTGACAATCTATAAAGTATTATCCAAATAAAAAACAAAAGCAAATGAAAAATTATCAACGTCTGAAAGGACTGATTGCCGCATCTTTTACTCCGATGGATGCGGAAGGAAAGGTTAATCTGCCTGTGATCGGTAAGTATGCCGATCTGATGGCAAAGTCAGGAATGACTGGAGTGTTTGTTTGCGGTACGACCGGTGAATCGCTGTCGTTGACCGTGGAAGAGCGGAAAAATATCCTGGAACAATGGGTGAAATCTGCCGATGGCCGGTTTAAGGTTATAGCCCATGTCGGGAGCGATTCCCTCTTTGAATCGATGGATTTGGCGAAACATGCTTATGGATCGGGAGCAGATGCGATTGCGGCAATGGCACCTTGTTTCTTCAAACCGGCTACGGTTAAAGAGCTGATCGCCTTTTTTGCCCCGATAGCAAAAAGTGCCGGAGAGCTTCCTTTTTACTATTACAATATGCCTTCGATGACGGGAGTATCGTTGCCGGTGGCAGAGTTTTTGGTAGAAGGAAAAAAGAGTATACCCAATTTAGCCGGAACAAAATTTACCCATAACAACCTGATGGAAATGGGTGAATGCCTGGCATTAAATAATGGAGAGTTTGAAGTTCTGCACGGATATGACGAAATTCTGATTTCCGGACTGGTGTTCGGTGCTGAAGCAGGGGTAGGCAGTACCTACAACTATTTGTCGGATGTGTATCTTGGAATTATGAAAGCAATGGAGTCTGGCGATCTGGAGACTGCCAGAAAATTGCAGATGAGATCGATAGAAGTAGTAAAAATAATTATTAAATACGGAGGAGGTGTAAGAGGAGGAAAAGCTATTATGAATTTGATCGGCATTGACTGTGGAAGCTGCCGGTTACCCATCGCCCCATTCAGCGATGAGGAATATAAAACACTAAAAGAAGACTTGATGAAAATCAGCTTCTTTGACAAAAAATAAAAAAAAGAAAAGGGGCAGATAAACTTTGGCCGGCTTATAACCCCTGATCTTACTTTAAAATATTCTTTAAAAGCAATACAAAGATGAGAAAATTAGATGGATTTAAATGCCTTTTTATTGTTTTGTTGACAATTTTTGGGACGATTAGTTCTGTAGTTGCACAACAAAGCAGTTTACAGACAGAAATGGAAATCAGTGGCATAGTGAAAGATGCAACAGGTGAGCCTGTTTTAGGAGCGGCTATTATTGTCAAAAATACTACAATTGGTACGACAACAGACCTGAATGGTAAATTCACACTCAGAGTGCCGAAAAAATCACAACTGGACGTTTCTTTTATTGGTATGACAACCGCGGAGGTGAAAGTAACGGATAAAACTTTTTACGAAATTATATTGAAAGACGAGTCTTTTGCACTGGATGAAGTCGTCGCTATTGGTTATGGAACCCAATCCAGAGCCACAGTAACTTCCGGCGTCGTTTCCGTAAAGAAAGGAGAGTTGCTGAGTTCCGTCTCTGCATCTCCACTAAATAATTTGCAAGGGAAAGTGGCAGGTCTGGATATCCGTCAGACGACCGGTCAGCCGGGGGCGCAACCTGTTGTCCTGATCCGTGGCGGTTCGACAGATCCTTCCAAGGATACTCCGCTGTTCGTTATAGACGGTGTCTTACGCGACAATATGAACGGTATCAACCAGGAAGATATCGAGTCAATGGAGGTTCTTAAAGATGCGGCGTCAGCAGCAATCTACGGAGCAAAGGCGGCGAATGGTATTATTCTGATAACTACAAAACAAGGCTCTTCAAAAGATGGAAAAGCGACAATTAACGCCTCTTATCGGTTGGGAATAGAACGTATTCGTACACATTATCCGTTTTCAAACGCAGAGGATTATTTATATGCTTCCCGTCTGGCAGGAGCGAGGGGAATAAACGATGCAAACGTGACCGGCCGCCTGGAAGGTGGAGCCTATCCGTATTCAACAGGGAATATAAATTATAAAAATGGTTCGTTGACCGGTTACGGATATTCCCGCTTTACGACAGAATACATGGATGACCTGGTCAATAATATGGGACAATCTTATGTCGATGACCTGCTAGGTAATCAGGGATATCAGACAATGAAAGACCCTTATTCAGGTAAAACCCTTATTTTTAAAGATAATAACTATCAGAAAGATGTACTTTTCCAAACGGGACTGACGCATAATTATGATGTGAATGCTTCCGGAGGGAATGATCGTGCGAACTATTACGTCAGTTTAGGTTACATCGATGCCGAGGGTATGGTTCTGGGAACAGGATATGACCGGTTTAGCCTGACCGCTAACGGTAATTATAAGTTGCAGGATCATATAAGCCTGTCGGTCGGCCTCAAACATTCAACAATAGCCAATAAATCGACAGACCCTGAAAATTCAGGGACCAGCACTCTGGACCGTTCTTCCCGCTATCCGACAACTTTCCGTTTGTATTATGATGACGGGACACCGGGTATCGGCGAATCCGGCGGTTCTCCGCGAAACCGTTTGCATGAACTGTATTATCAGGATATTACAGATAAAGCCTATCGTAATACATTCCAGCTGGGATTGGATTGGGAAATCATTGAGGGACTGCATTTCAAACCGTCGGCATCTTATTATATGCAGGAAAACATTTATCGTTTTTTTGAAAAATACAATGATTTCAACAAAGGGCGCAAAACCTTGGAGAGACATGACCAACGCAAACAAATCATGGCAGATGCCGTATTCACTTATGACAAGAAATTTAAGAAGAATACGATTAACGCACTGTTGGGTATGAATTACACGAAGAATGATAATTATTTTCTGAAAGGAACAGGCTCGGAAGCTCCGACCGATTATATCCCGACACTTGCCCCGACGAAACCGACAGAACAACGGACAACATCTACGCTGGAAAAAGAAATACTTGTCGGTTTCTTTACCCGTGTGAATTATGATTACGACCGCCGTTATCTGCTGACTGCCTCTTTACGTTACGACGGAGCCTCTCAGTTTGCTGAAGATCATAAGTTTGCTTTGTTCCCCGCATTCTCCGGCGGCTGGAATATGCATTATGAAGAGTGGTTCCCGAAACAAATTGCCAGCCGTTTAAAACTGAGAGCCAGTTGGGGCCAGACCGGTAATAACAAACTGTCATATTCAAATACACAGGGTGAATATGCCTCTTATTTGTATGGCGGGAATCCGGGTGTCCTGAATAGTGTTCTGGCGAATAACAGCCTGGTTTGGGAAACTACCTCGAATGTGGATTATGGTTTCGATACCGGATTTCTGAACAATCGTATCGAGTTTTCTTTTACCGGCTATAACAAGCTGACTTCCGACCGGTTGTATGATAAATCGCTCCCTGCCCAGACCGGATTTAGTTCTATAAAGGCTAATTTGGGTGTTGTACAGAACAAGGGTATTGAACTGTCATTGACTGCCCGTCCATTGTCCGGAGGTCCTGTCAGTTGGGATATTACAGCTACTTTTGCCATGAACCGTACTTATATGAAAGAACTTCCTGATAACGGACGCGATAAGAATCGTGTACAGGGTGGTCTGATCTGGGATACGAAGAGCGGAACATATATTGAAGCCGGAGGCCTGGCTGAAGGAGAACGGATCGGCGGACGTTGGGGATATAAATACCTGGGTGTTTATGATACCGATGAGGCGGCTGCACTGGCTCCTGAAGATACAAAAGTCTCCGGTTCTAAAATAGGCAAAAACAAAGTAGCCGGTGATGCCATATGGGCCGATATGGATGGAAACGGAGTTATCGACGATAAGGATATCGTGTTTATCGGTTGGGCTAACCCGGACAAAAAGGGAGCATTGATAAACACATTGGGTTATAAAGGGTTTACGTTCCGTTTTGTGGTCGATTATGCCTTGGGCCATTCGATAGCAAATGTGTGGAGATGCCGTGCCAACGCCAATGCCCGTAATGCGATTGTTACGACAACCGACGTAACGAACGGTAATATCTGGTGGAGTCAGGGAGATGCCGCCACTGCTAAATATCCTCGTTACGATGTGGCTTCTGACTGGGATAACGGATATCGTAACCACATGCGTACCATCGCTTATGCCGGTATGAACAGTAATGGAAACGCAGATAATACGGCGTATTACTCTAAAGGTGATTACCTCTGTTTCCGTGAAATCTCATTAAGCTACGACCTGCCTCGTTCTATTTGCTCCAAATTGAAAATGCAGGGGATATCCCTGACTGCCGGTGCAAATAACCTGGGTTATATCACTGCTTTTGACGGTTTGAACCCGGAACAGTATGACGGACAGGAAACAGGTGAGTATTTTATTCCGATACAATTCAATTTCGGTGCAAGATTAACTTTTTAAATTGGTATGAAAATGAAAAAGATATGGATATTTTTATGGATTGTGTGTTGTGCTTTATATAGTAGTTGCAGTTTGCTGGAAGTGGAACCTGTCTCTACAATTACATCACAGTCATTCTGGAAAAACTCCGGAGATGCGAAAGCATATCTGACAGGTATATATAATAAAGTACGCGCGTTAAATAATACTTCTTTATATGGAGAAGACAGGGGAGATGCCTTTAAAGTGGGAGAGATCGGACCTTCCACAAATGCATGGGCTCAAAATCTGCTTGAAAACAATGCCCCTTCTTACCGGGATGCCTATAACATTATACATCATACCAATCTTCTGTTGTACAAGATTGACGGTTTGAGTTTTACAAATGAAGCGGATAAAAACAGAATCAAAGCGGAAACTTATTATTTGCGTGCCCAGACATATTTCTTTTTAGTACGTATATGGGGAGATGTGCCTATTCTGCTGGATCCTGTTCTTTCTGATAAGATCGAACTGAAACCCCGTTCCCCGAAGGAAGAGGTGATGAAACAAATCTTGTCGGATATCGAACAGTCATTATCTTTGTTTCCGGAGGAAGGTTTTGTAAACAAGAACTATTCATCCAAGCCCGCCGCTTATGCTTTGAAAGCGGATGCACTGCTATGGAAAGCTAAAGTGTTGAGTGGAGGGGACTCCGATCTGAATGAAGCGGTTAATGCAATTAACGAAGTGGAGAAGAGTGGTGTGGAACTTCTTCCTGAGTATGCCTCTGTCTTTAATAATGCAAATAAAAGAAATGCGGAGATTATTTTCTCCCTGTATTTTGAACGTTATGAAACGGGCAATCTTTCCATTGCGACGAATACGACATCGAGAACCGATAACTTGTCGATGGCTGTTAATCTGGATGAGGCGGCAACGTCTCCGAATCAGAGTCGCCATGTGTATGCTCCAAGTGAGAAGACCAGGGTGCTTTATCTGAAGTATCCGGGAGATAAACGTTACCAATCAGCCATGATCGATCTTGTTGATAAGGATGGCAACCTGATTTTGACACAGACCAATAAGTTCAGAGGAAAAGTTTATACGGATGACCGTTATTTTGATGATGATTTGATTGTGTATCGTTGGGGTGATTTACTTTTGTTACGTGCAGAAGCAAATGCCGCGTTGAATAAGATACAGGATGCTTTATCTGACCTGAATGCCGTCAGACAGCGTGCCGGCTTGGATAATTATGCTGGTCCGGCCGACAAGGCGAGTGTGGAGAAGGAACTTTGTGATGAACGTCTGAGAGAGCTCTTTATCGAGCAGAAAAGATGGTTCGATCTGGTTCGTTTCCATTCAGGAGGAGCGATTAATATTTATAATGAAGTACCAAATCTGAATGATAAGCCGGACTTTCCGTTATACTGGCCGATCAATTATAATGATATGGTATTGAATGATCAGTTGAAACAAACTGACGGATATGAATCGGATGTACAAAGATAATTCGCAGGAATAATATCTATTGAATTCTAAAATATATGAAGATGAAAAAGGGTTTATTATTGTTTCAGACGTTATTGCTTGGTTCTGTATTGCCTGTAATGGCACAGCAGGTAAAACCAAATTTACCCTGGGTGGATATCTCTTCTGACAGGGGACGCCAGATCGTCCTCTCAGAAGGAACACCTGAGTTGTATAACGGGCATCCTACCACTGTGATGCTCGATGACAATAAAACGATTTATTGTACATGGAGCTTCGATCACGGAGGTGATGCCGGATTACTGGCAGTCAGTAAAGATTCGGGCTTGACCTGGACCAAACAGGCGGTTCCCGAGGACTGGTCGACTATGCGGAACTGTCCGAGTATATACAACCTGAAGGATAAGAAAGGTAAAGAACGCTTATTTGTCTTTTGCGGCCAGCCGGATATGCCTATGACTTACAGTGAAGACGGCGGAAAAAGCTGGAGTCCGGTCAAGAGGTTGGGTAAACCCTGTGTGATGGCTTTTTCCAGTATTATCCAATTGAAAAATGGAGATTATCTGGGGTTATACCATCGTGGACTGAATGACCAGGACCGTCCCCCGTTGACTTTGTGGCAATCGATATCCCATGATGGCGGTCTGACCTGGGAGGAATCGACTTTAGTAGGAGAGATGGAAGGCCGTGCTCCCTGCGAACCTTGCGTGATCCGTTCGGAAGACGGTAAACGTCTGATTTGCATTGCTCGTGAAAATAAGCGTGTCGGAAACTCTTTAATGATGGTATCGACGGATGAAGGACAAACCTGGAGCGCCTTGCAGGAAACGCCCTGGGGACTGACGGGAGACCGGCATGTCATCAAATATGCTCCCGATGGGCGGTTGGTTGCCGTCTTCCGCGATATGGCGCCCGGCAGTCCGACCAAAGGTCATTTTGTAGCCTGGGTAGGACATGAAAAAGACTTGCGTGAAGGAACTTCCGGCCAATATAAGATCAAACTGCTGCATAGTTATGCCGGTTCGGACTGTGGTTATCCGGGGTTAGAAATATTACCGGACGGGACTATTATAGCAATTACTTATATTAAGATGAGTCCGGGAAAAGCGAAACATTCCATTGTGGAAGTCCGTTTCAAATTGGATGAAACAGACGTGAAACTGTAATAAAAGTGGATGTAAGAAAGAGGAGGTGTCAAAATTTTGAACCCTCCCCTTTCCTGACTCTATCACTCAAAAGGCATCAAAACAGCAGATGTAATCTGATAATCATGTTTTTTTATTCAGTGTTAGGGATGAATTTCAATTTACCATATAACGATCTTTAATGATTTTCAGATACTCTTTTGTTAGCTCAGGGCTTGTTGTATCAGTAATAAATAATAATTTAACACATAAGTCTTTATCAAGGATAAAAAAGTATGGCGTTGTTTCTATTTCATACAAAGGATAATCTTCTTTTTGATGAAAGCTTACTACTTTTTTGCCATAATAATCGTCTTTGAATCGTTGTTCAATATCGGCAATGCATATAATATCCGGATTTGATTCAAAATCAGGAAAAACTTCTTTAATGTGAGCAAATACTCCTTCAACACATGGTCGACACATATTCTGATTCAAGCCTATCACCAATTTGGGCCGATCGGTGATGGATAGGGCAGGGATGAGGGTTTTGTTATCAGAGCCTAAATAGATAGTTGAATTACCTATGTTGCATTGTTCGTATTTGAATCTTGTGACAGTTGTTTCTTTGGATACTTCAAACATGATTTCAATGTTTTCCAAGTGTTCTAATTTCTGTTTTGTGCTATTTAATTTATTTTTATACTGTTGATTCAAAAATAACAAACCGATATTGAATAGCAGAAAACCTGCTAGAGTACATTTTAAAACTATTTGTGTTGATTTATTTTTCATTTGAACCAGTATTTAATTAATATCGGATTTTGTTCCATGTCAGCCTGCAATAATTTTTCAAGAATTTCTTTTTGCTTGTCATCCAGCATTTCTTTTGTAATGCGTTTTTCTAAATCAACCCATTGGATAGGCATCAAGGCATATTCGTCTGTAACTATTATTTCTTCCCCACGATAGGAGTTAAACCATACTTTTTCTTTAAAATCAAGGATATATTTTGTTTTTCCGGTAGATTTGTCATGTATTATATTTGCCCTATGATTTTGATCTTTCCAGAAAAGTGATGCGAATATATATTTATTGTTATGTCTCACAGACTGTATCATATAAGAAAATTGATCAAACATTTCTTTTTTGTTTTTAGCGAAATCTCTTTCTGCTTCTTTTGAAAGAACAGCAGTTCTACCACCATTAGTATATTTCCCAAAATTGAATTGAAAAGCGACTTCAAGCCGTTTCTTTCCCAATTTATAAACAACAGGATGGACAGGTCGGAAAAAGAACCAGTTATCCTGATACTGATAAGGAATATTTGAGTAACTACCAAGAGACATATCCTCTTCAAATTCTTCATGTAACAACTTTTGCTTATCAAGATTAAAATAAATAATCTTTTTAGGTTCAAACATCGAATGAGATACATAGATGGTACTATCTAAAGCAGCCAGCGAGTGTGCGACCTTAAAACCTGGATAATCAATTCGTTTTGTTTCGATAAATTTGCCGGATAAATCGTAAACATGTATTCTTCCATAAGGTTCGAGTATTTCCAGATTACCTGAAAAGGAATTTAAAGTGAAATCCTGGATAAATGAATATTCTCCGGCACCTTGTCCCTTTGTGCCTATTTTAAAAAGAAATTTCCCAGTTTTGTCAAATACAAAAATAAGGCATAGAGGTTTGTCCAATGCATAATAACGATCTTGGTGGACAATTATTTTCGTAATGCCCTTAATAAGAACCTCCGAAGATGTTTCCAATGGAATTAATTCTATAGAACGAAAGTAATTGAATAAAGAGGCTTCCTCCGGTTGATCCAAATCAACGAAAATAGCATCACTAGTTTGTGGCTTAGGGGTACACATAGTAAAGCATATCAAAAAAGACAGTATAAATAGTTTCTTCATTTTTTCAATCTGATTAAAAAGTCCAAAAAGAGAAGTCCGGAAAAAATAGCCGGACTTCTTTTGTGTATTATATACAAAAAGAATATGGATTCCCATTTGCCGCACATCGACAAGACCAATTATCCGTGTTTTTATGACATACTTTTCCGTCACAACTACCATGGTCACATGTGATACCATAATCATCGCAATTACAAGTATTAACATCATTACCGCAAATCGAACAAATATCAGTCTCTCCCCTTGCCAGAGCCATTATACTTGTCAAAGACAAATCAATGACAGATTCTTCACTATTGAATGCAAGATTCACATTTATAGCAGCCAAGGCTGCTATTACTACCTCATAATATTCATCTTCGGCTAATGCTTCGATGTTTTTAATGACCAAATTATTGAGGTCGTTGTCTTTTTGTAAATAGAGGTAGCAACTTGCTGTAATTAGGCAAATCACCAGGGGTAGTTTTAGAATAGTTTTTTTCATGACTGATCGTTTTGTTGTTCAACGATGCAAATATAGTCAACCGTTTAAATAATGAATTGGAGGGTTCCGGACTGTACGTGGAAAAGTTGACTAAGAAAGGACTTAGAATTTGTGTCTGTAGTTATAATTGAACTTGATTATATTCGAAAACGGAGCGTACTGCTAAAAAACTTTTGGCAAATAGATGCTTAATCCTGTGTTTTTGTATTAAATGGATTTGAAATACTCAAAACAGCTTACGTATATATTGCTCTGGATAGGTGTTTTAGAGATATGTTTAATACATTATTTAACAATTTCCTTTTTTGTTCTCGAATTTCTTACCAAATTCAATTTGGTTTAAACAAAAATTCATCTCATTTAAAACGAATTTTTTTTCGTTTTAAATGAGATTTAAGTTTATTGCAGTAAAAAAATATGTTAAATATGCTTTCTCCTTGATAGGATTGCTCATCTTTTAGTTCCAAATCTTATGTTTTTAGGCATGTTTTTTCTACAGAAGGCCTCTGATGGTTGGATGAAATGGTTTTTAATAAGTCTTGTGAAATCGGAGATCTGGGAATAAATAGTTACAATATATAGGTGTATTATTTAAAATTGACCTTTTTTCTTCTTTTCTTGGGTCAATATGGTAAAATCGAATGTCCGGAGAATTGCATAAAAATCTCCTTGTAAGATCCTGGGGCGTTATATCCGGGTAATTAAGTACTTAAATTATCATTTTGATATTTTGATATGATAATCTTAACAACCGTGGCAGATAATTTGTTTTATATACAAATGACCGGAGGTCATGACTGTAAACAGGATGTTGAATGTTATATTATAAACAAATATGAGCTTGAAAGAGTCGTACTGGAAATATTCCCTGATCACTATCATTCTGGTAATGGGAATCATACTTTTTATCGAATTTACTCCGTTTCTGGGAGGAATACTCGGTGCATGTACCATTTATATATTATTGCGAAAGCAACTGCAGTACCTGACAGAGAAGAGACATTGGAACCGTAGCCTGGTTGCCATATTGCTATTACTTGAAACCATCTTGTGTTTTCTGATACCATTGTCTCTGGCTGTCTGGTTGTTCGTTAATAAACTTCAGAATATAAACCTGAACCCATCCGAACTGATCAGTTCTTTTGAGCATATCGCTGACCTGGTCAGGGAGAAGACCGGCTTTGATGTATTGGAAAAAGATAATATCTCATCTATTGTCTCTGTCCTGCCTAAGATCGGACAGGCCCTGATGGGAGGTATCAGCGGTTTTGCAGTGAATGTGGCAGTTCTGGTTCTTATCCTTTATTTTATGCTGATCGGAGGGAGTAAGATGGAAACATACATTTATGAAATCCTGCCCTTCAGCAAAGAAAATAAACGCGAAGTACTGAAAGAGATCAATATGATCGTTACCTCCAATGCGATCGGTATCCCTCTGCTGGCAATCATCCAGGGTGTTATCGCGATGATCGGATATTGGGTGTTTAATGCGCCTAGCCCGTTTTTATTCGGTTTTCTGACCTGTTTTGCGACTATTATTCCAGTTGTGGGAACTGCTTTGGTGTGGCTGCCTCTTGCCGTTTACATGGCTTTGACCGGCGATTGGGTAAATGCGCTGGCTTTGACAGCCTATGCACTGATCGTTATCACTAACGTGGATAACCTGATTCGTTTTATCTTACAGAAAAAAATGGCGGATACCCATCCGCTGATCACGATTTTCGGAGTAATAATCGGTTTGTCCCTGTTTGGTTTTATGGGAATTATATTCGGTCCGCTCCTGATCTCTGTCTTTATACTTTGCTTTTCGATGTTCAAAAAAGAGTATTTGGATAAATAAAGGGGAATGACCCCGTTCAATAACTGAACGGAGTCATTTTTGCATATGCTTTATAGTCTTTGATCATTCCGGGATAGCCCTCTTCGGCACGCGGCAGGTAACGGAAGCCGGAGACTGTTACATTTTCGCGCAAATCAATGACTACCTGATGCGGGTATTTGGCTCCTCTGGCCGTACTCCAGTAAGTGGATTCCTGCAAGTCGAATATTTTATCGGCGGTAAAATTACCTCCGTAAGTTTCTTCGCTGTCTGCATAAGCGATCTTCCAATGCTGGCGGCTGAGCGGTTTGCCGTTCTCATCCAGCAGATAAAACTCGGCGATGGCAGCGTTGTCTTTTCCATCCTGGGCGTTGAGAGCTTCCAGACAGAAATGACTGGCCTGTACAGGAGCATCGAATTTTACCTCCTGCCAACCGTTTCCTGCCTTTAAAGAACCTTGTCCCACAGGCTTTTCGTTTTTCAGGTTCAGGTTTTGCCCTTCTTTGCGGTTGGTAAGCGGTGCTTCCGGACGCAACATGTCGAGTATCGGTGTTTTCAGGCCTTTGACAGATGCTTTTTCCGGTCCTTTCAGGTCGAGAACGATAATTTCGTTTTCTCCCTTTTTAAGCCAGCAACCCGGCATAAATAATGTTTGCTGAGGGCCGATTTCCCAGAAACGTCCCATGGCTTTTCCGTTTACCCATATCATACCTTTTCCCCAGGTCTGCATATCCAGGAATACATCGCCGGGAGTTTCGAGATTGAAAGTAGCACGGTAATAAGCAGGCGCTTCAACCTTTTTACCCGGTGTATATTTCTTATCTTTTACAAATGAATAGTCTACAGGGAGATTATATACCTGCCAGTCCTTCAGTTCGTCGGATGAGGATTCGGTGATCAGTGCCACTTTGTTCGTGATACCTTTCCGGTCGTGTATCGCCTTGTCGAAATTGACACGTCCCATTGCTTCGATCAGGATATCCAGTCGGGCGCCGGCAGCTGTAGCCGGTAATTTAATCGTGAATTCTCCGCGGCGGCGGTCCAGGCGGCCAATCAGTTTACCGTCGATGAAAACTTGTGCCCAATCATGCACTTCGTCTATTAATAAGGTGGTACCTGCTTTGACTGCCGGCAAGGTGGTACGATACAAGATGCTGCCCCAGCCCTGGTCGAACTGCTCCATCGGTTTGATGTCGCGGCTGGTTTTAGGTTCCGGCAGGTTCTCGAATAACAGAGCCGTCTCTTTCAGTTCAAACTCGGGTATCTCGATCACCGGGAATGCGTCGGGAATTTCGGGTTGTACTTCACCCGGAGCCATATAGTTTGCCATGAATTCGCGTAGTTTGTGATATTTGGGTGTTGCCCAACCTGCTTCGCTGATCGGGGCATCGTAATCGTATGAACTGCACATGGCTGAATAGGCCGGACTGTTTGCGCCTCCCCAATGTCCGAAGGTCGTACCTCCGTGGGTCATATAGAGGGAGAAAGAAATATTGCGGTCCAGCATGTCCCTGAGTCCGGCAATCATTGTTTCCGCATCACGTGTTTCATGTTTCCGTCCCCAATGGTCGAACCAGCCGCTCCAGAACTCGCTACACATTAGCGGGGTGTTCGGACGTACTTCCTTCAGTTTCTTGAATTGTTCGTCGATATTGGCTCCGGTACCGAAATTAACGGTCCATACCAGATCGTCGAGTGCATTGTTCAGGAAGTTGGAACTCCAGTCACACTGGAACAGGGGAACGTCGGTAAACCCGGCATCGCGCAGGATATCCCGGTTTTTGGCAATATACGATTTATCGGTCGCATAAGAACCATATTCGTTTTCAACCTGTACCATAATAATATTACCGCCCCGTGTAATCTGCCTGTCGGCCAGTTGTTTGCCGATCTCATTCATATAGATACGTGTACGTTCTATGAAATACGGGTCGTTTGTACGCAGCTGTATATCTTCTTTTTTCAATAACCACCAAGGCAGGCCTCCCATTTCCCATTCGGAACAAACGTACGGGCCGGGACGGAGCATGATATACATACCGTTTTTCTGAGCCAGACGGCAGAATGCAGCAATGTCGTTTTGTCCGCTGAAATCGAACTCGCCCGGTTTCTGTTCATGGATATTCCAAAACGCATAGATGCAAATCGTATTCATGCCCAACGCTTTGCACATCTGGATACGATGTTCCCAATATTCTACGGGGATTCGGGTGTAATGGATTTCGGCGGCCTTTATAATGAAAGGCTTGCCGTTTAGCAGAAATGTTTTGTCACCGATTTCAAAAGTGCCGTTGCTGCCGGACTGATTTTTACATCCGCTCAGTACGCAAATCAACATGACCATCAGGAGTGATACGGTCTTCATAAAGTGATTCATGATAAAAATTAAGTTTATAAATATTTTCCGATGGTAAAAGTAGATAAAAGAAAAGAAAATACAGGTATAATAATCAGTCATATTGGATAAAAATCGGCTCTGTTTTACTGAAATTATGTACCTTTGCGGCATAATTCAAGTAAACGTTGAACAAAAATGAAAAAGTTAATGATGATTCCGTTGGTTGCTGTCGGTATGATAACAATGTCGGGATGCAGTCAGTCACCTGTGAAGGAAACTGCAAAAAATGATGCCATCAACCTGGCAAATCTGGACACTACAGTGGCTCCTGGTACAGATTTCTATCAGTACGCTTGCGGAGGCTGGATAAAGAACAATCCTCTGAAGCCGGAATATTCCCGCTTCGGCACATTCGATCAGTTGATTGAGAATAATCAGGAACAATTGCGTACGCTTATCACAGAGCTGGATTCCAAACCCCAGGAAGCCGGAAGCGTTGCTCAGAAGATCAGCATGCTCTATGAAATGGGATTGGATAGTGTAAAACTGAATACGGAAGGGTTGGCTCCCGTCAAGGAACAATTGGATGCAATTAACCGTCTGGGAACGAAAGCGGATGTTGCCAAAATGGTGGCAACCTTGCATAAAGAAGGAATGGCTCCTTTCTTCGCTTTGTTCGTCGATGCCGATGAGAAGAACAGTTCTATGAATATCGTACAGATGTATCAGGCAGGTCTCGGTATGGGTGATCGCGATTATTATCTGGTGGAAGACGATGCCTCCGTAAAAATGCGCGATGCGTATAAACAATTCATCAACCAGTTGTTCACATTGACCGGTGCTTCTCCTGAGCAGGCCGAAGCTGCTGTCAATGCCGTAATGAAAATAGAAACAGGCATCGCCAAAAGTTCTTTCAGTCGTGAAGACCTGCGCGACAGCCAGAAGAACTATAATAAGATCAAGTTGCAGGAGTTCAAGGCAAACAACAACCCGCTCGACTGGGACGTTTATTTTGAAAGCTTGGGCTTGATGGAAATTGAATATCTCGATGCCAAACAACTTCCGTTCTATGAAGCGTTGGGCGAATTCATGAAAAATGTTTCTATCGACGAACAGAAATACTACTTGGCTTTTAACCTCTTGAATGCGGCTGCTCCTTACCTGAGTGATGATTTTGTGGCAGCCGAATTTGACTTCTACGGAAAAGTGATGTCCGGAAAGCTGGAACAGAAACCGCGTTGGAAACGTTCGCTGTCTACAGTGAACAGTGCCTTGGGCGAAGCTGTCGGCCAGATGTATGTGGCTAAATACTTTCCGGCTTCTTCCAAGGAAAAGATGCTTGAGCTGGTAGGAAACCTGCAGAAAGCATTGTCGGAACGTATCGCAGGTCTGGAATGGATGAGCGATGAGACAAAAGCGAAAGCGCAGGAAAAACTGTCTGCTTTTATCGTAAAGATCGGTTACCCTGATAAATGGCGTGACTACAGCGCTTTGGAGATCAAGGATGATTCTTACTGGGCAAATGTGTGCCGTTCGAATATCTTCGATATGGAGTACCAGCTGGAACAAGCAGGTAAACCGGTCGACAAAGCCCGCTGGGGAATGACACCGCAGACTGTAAATGCCTACTACAACCCGACAACAAACGAAATCTGCTTCCCGGCAGCTATCCTTCAGCCTCCTTTCTTTAACCCGGAAGCTGACGATGCCGTTAACTATGGTGCTATCGGTGTGGTGATCGGTCATGAAATGACACACGGATTCGACGACCAGGGACGTAATTACGATAAAAACGGTAACCTGGCCGATTGGTGGACTCCCGAAGACGCAGCCCTCTTTACGGAACGTGCCGACCGTCTGGTTCAGCAGTACGACTATATTATCGTTGCAGACAGTGTTCATGCGAACGGACGTTATACATTGGGAGAAAACATCGCTGACCAGGGCGGTTTGCTGGTTTCTCACCTGGCTTACCTGAATTCCCTGAAAGGTAAAACTCCGGCTCCGATCGACGGATTCACAAACGAACAACGTTTCTACCTGGGATATGCAACCTTGTGGGGACAAAATATCCGTCCTGAAGAAATCCTGTTGCTGACAAAGATCGACCCGCACTCATTAGGTAAATGGCGTGTAAATGCCGCTTTGCGTAATATCGACACTTTCTATTCGGCATTCGATATTAAAGAAGGCGACCCGATGTACATGCTGCCTGCCGAACGGGTAGTTATCTGGTAATACATAGAATATATAATGTGAAGGAGGTGTAGCAAAACAGGCTTTTGCTACACCTCCTTTTTATATCTCTGAATATCGCTTTTACGTAAAGATGAACTTCAGTATAAACAAGGCTGCCAGTATATACATGGTAATGCTGATATCCTTATGCTTGCCGCAGAACAGTTTTACCAATACATAGCAGAGCAGTCCCAACACCATCCCGTCGGCAATGGAGTAGGTGAGGATCATCATAATGATGGTGATAAAAGCCGGTAGTGCTTCCGACATATCCTCCATGTCGATTTTGGAGATCGAATCCATCATAAACACGCCGACAAGCACCAGCGCCCCGCTTGTGGCTGCACTGGGAATCAGCAGGAACAACGGCGCAAAAAACAAAGCCAGGATAAACAGCAGTCCGGTTATCAGTGAAGTGAAACCCGAACGTCCTCCTTCCGCAATACCCGAGGCACTCTCCACATACGTCGTTATGGTGGAACTTCCCATCATCGCCCCGATCGTAGTACCTATCGCGTCGGACATCATCGCCTCTTTCACATGCGGGATATGCCCGTCTTCTCCCATGATCCCGGTCTTCGAAGCCAGGCCGACCAATGTCCCTACCGTATCGAATATATTCATAAACAATAAGGTAAAGATCACTACTGCCATATCCAGTGTAAAGAACTCGGAAAAATCGAACTTACAGAATGTCGGTTCCATCGAGTGGGGCATGGAGACAGGAAGAAATCCTTCCGGTATTTCCGTCACCCCCAGCGGGATGCCGATCAGGGTACAGATCAGGATACTGTAGAACAATGCGCCTTTCACCTTTTTGACAATCAGTATGCCGCTTAACAATATCCCGACCATCGCCAGGACCGAAGACGGCGTAAAGGCCCCGAACATCACATAGGTGACAGGGTTGGATTCAATGATCCCCGCATTCTTCAACCCTATGAATGCAATGAACATGCCGATCCCAGCCGATATGGCATACCGCAGGTTCATGGGAATGCTGTTAAGTATGATCTCCCGGATATTCAGAAAAGTAATAAGGATGAATATCACCCCTTCGACAAACATCGCCGTTATCGCCGTCTGCCAGGAATATCCCATGCCCTGTACCAGCGTGAAAGCAAAAAATGCGTTCAGCGCCATGCTAGGTGCCTGTGCGAACGGCAGTTTGGCCATAAAGGCGAGGAGCAGGGTGGCAATTGCGGAAGCCAGAGCCGTGGCCGTAAAAACTGCTCCTTTGTCCATACCGGTAGTTCCCAGGATGGATGGGTTCACAGCCAGGATATAACCCATTGTCAGGAATGTGGTTATACCTGCGATAACTTCCGTACGGATTCTCATGGTTTGTTTATCAAACCCTAAAAGTTTTTGTATCATGCCGGTTTATTTAATCGAATGTCCATTTTACAGCAAGTGTCGGAATAGTATAGAAGCCGTTCCGTCCTCCGAAGTTATGGCTTAACTCCACTTCACTGCCCACACTCAGTTTAAATTTCTCGTCTACGCCTTTTATCTTGTTCAGGTTTACCCATATCTGCGGTTCGGAGAAAAAAATAAAGTTCCCGTGGTCGTTCTTTTCCCGCCACCAGTCGGCAAAGCCACTGAAAGTACACAGGCCGTTCTTGGCAAAATGAAGATACCAGGTGGTTGTCAGCTGGAAATTATTGGGTGTTTTATGCTTCTGGATATATTTGTACATGGCGGTGAAAGTGATTCCCCTGCTGAAATCCTTGCTGTTATAAGTATAGGTGGCACCGCCCAGGTAAGCATTGTTGTAGGAGGCTCCCTTCATCAGCCCGCCGTTATACTCTACGTGGATGGAAAAAGGCGGTTGCCAGAAACTCAGTTCGCGGGCAATCTCCCAGTAAGCCGAAGCGACCCCGCTGCTCTTGTAGTCCATATCCACGAAAAAATAGGTGCTTCCCCATTTATCCGGTTTGAACATTTCCACGGTGGAGGTCAGTGCCGGACGCCCGTCCAGGTCCTTGTCGTACAAGGCGCCTCCAAAATCATAATGTAACTGAACATTTTGCGCTTTCCCACAGAAAACGGCAAGTAATAGGACTGCTAGGGTAAAAAACTTTCTCATTCTGATCGTTTAAAATATGTATGGAAGCCACAAAGGTATAAAAAAAGCAAGACCTTCAAAAAAGCCCTGCTTTTACACGATCAGATCAGATCCCTGAGCAGCCATGCCAGGTAGCATAAATACACAAGTATAAGCGCCCACCCTTCGGCACGTGAAATCTTTTGTCCGCTTTTCACCAGTGGAAGCAGGAGCAGGGTTAATCCCAGCATAACCAGCAGGTCGACGTAATTGACGTTTTTGGCAGCGATCGGACTTACTACAGAACTGGTTCCCGCTATAGCCAGGATATTGAACAGGTTGGAACCGACAATATTCCCGATCGCAATATCCGGATTCTTTTTGAGGGCCGACACGACCGAGGTGGCCAGTTCCGGCATGCTTGTTCCGGCGGCAACGATAGTCAGTCCGATGACCGCTTCGCTGACACCCAGTTCCTGGGCGATGGATACGGCATTGTTGACCAGCAGGTTGGAGGCGAAGATCAGGATCACCAGGCCGCCCACGATATACAGGACATCTTTATACCAGGGTTCAGGTTGTTTCTCCAACTCCCCGATCTGTTCTTCCACTTTCTTTTCATGTTTGCGTGAATAGTACAGGCTGAAAACCGTATAAATAATGATGCCCGCTAAAAAGAAACAACCTTCCAGCCTTCCGAGTACCCCGTTCCAGAACAGGAGCGTGAAGACGGCGGTGGCGACGATCAGTATGGGAATATCCAGGCGGGTAAGCTGGCGTTTGGCCTGTAGCGGTTGGATGGCGGCGGATATACCGAGAATGGCGGCGATATTGAAAATATTGGAACCGATAATGTTCCCCACGGCTATATCACCCTGCCCGGATAAGGACGCATTCAGGCTGACCACCAATTCCGGGGCACTGGTACCGAATGCAACGATCGTAAGACCGATCACCAGGTTTGATATCTTTGCTTTCAGGGCTATCTCCGTACTACCCTTTACCAGCCAGCCTGCTCCGATGTAGAGAGCAAACAGCGAAAGAACTAATAATGTTACGCTTGTTATCATGGTCGCAAATTTACTAATCTTTTTATTACAATGTCCGGCTTCCTGTTGTCCGGTGGATGTTGCCACCGTAACCAAGTAAACAGCAAGTTATTTTTTAGGCAGAAAAACGCACCTCGGATAACCCCGGATCGCTCCGGAATAACAGCAGGAAGCAACTAGACATTTCAGTTAGGGTTGTTAGGAATATTCGTATTAGTGATTTAATATTCGTATTCTTCCTTAGGCTCTTTGGCTGCCTGTCTCAGTTGTATGCCACGGAGTATGACCATGGCGACTGTTACCAGCCCTAATGCTCCCATTGTTACATCTTTTGTGATAGCGTTTTCAAAATCGGTTGTACCGATCAACACCAAAATGATAAACGACACCATCATGACGGCATCTACCAAATCTTTATTTATCTTCATTTTATTAAACTTTTTAATGGTTACTTTTGTTCAAACATGCTTATTCTTTTTCTTCGATAGCAGTTTCTTCAGCAGAGCCGGTATTGCTCAAACCTTTCATGATGCCATATAATCCATATCCCAGAGCACCCATTACCACCAATAACTTCAGGTAATCGTTAGGAATGATAGAACTACAAGCTAGTACGCAACCAACAACAGTTATAATAACAGAAACATAAATACGTGTTTTATTTGATTTTTTAGTAGACATAATATTTCATTTTTAGTAATTAATAATTAATGACCGGATTGTTTCGAAGCCTTACTTATCAATGTGACAGGCAGTGTCGGCAATCCGAAGAGAACGCATGGCGTTCTTGACAAGGCCTCAGCGAAGCCGGTGTAGCCTTGATCTTTTGATTACTTTTGGATCAAGCCAAAAGTAATTATCAATTACTAAATAATGAGTTTCCGCAGAGCAAACACATGTTCCCCCATGCGGCAAAGAAGGGTAGACAGATTTATGGTTTGACATTCTGATACATTTTCCAGCACTTTCCGTTGTGCATTCATCTCCTTCAGGCGGATATCCTGAAGTACTTTTTCCGCTATTTTCAGCGTGCGCAAATGAAATGTATTATTAGTCGATTGAACCGTTCTGCGTGCAGTCAGACCTTTGCTTTCTTTCAGGTCGGTACTTAATACGTTCAGGTAATATTGTACATCCGCAGAACCTTTTTCCTTCATGACTGCCTCTTTTTGAGCCACAGCGATGTTGTCGCTTTCAACCTCCTCCTGGGGAGAAAAAAGCAACATGCCGAAAAGCAGAGTCAATATGAACAGAAAATTTTTCATGCTGCAAAGATATACGAATTCCTATTAAAAAAACAAATCATTGTGGTTTTTGTTTATACTTTTGTCCGTTAAAAGTGAACGAGGAAAGATGGAAAGAGAGAAGAGCCTTTTTAAATCATGGGTGGAGGCCGCGCGCCCGAAAACGCTGCCGGCATCGTTAAGTCCTGTGCTGCTGGCATGTGTTTTAGCCTGGTGCGAGGGAGTATTCCGGTTGATACCGGCCCTTTTGTGTTTTGGAGTAGCTTTGCTGGCACAGATAGCCAGTAACTTTGCCAACGATTATTTTGATTTTAAAAAGGGAGCCGACCGGGAAGACCGCTTAGGGCCCGAGCGTGCCGTCGCTCAGGGATGGATCACTCCGAAAGCCATGCTGAAAGCCACTTTTCTCACCTTGGGCTTGTCGTGTTTCTGCGGATGTATGCTGCTGTTTTATGCCGGGTGGGAGTTGATACCCGTCGGTATTGCCATCGCCCTTTGTGTGTTGGCATACTCCGCTGGGCCTTTTCCGCTGGCCTATAACGGTCTGGGCGATGTCTGCGTGGTGCTGTTTTACGGGATCATCCCGGTATGCTTCACCTATTATATACAGGCGCTGTCCTTTTCCCTGTTATCATTTCTGCTGTCCGTATCGGTCGGATTGTTTTCCACAAATATCCTTGTCGTGAACAATTATCGTGATTATGTGCAGGACAAGGCATCGCATAAGCGGACCACCATCGTCCTTTTCGGGCGCGGTTTCGGCCGGATATTCTACCTGTTGAACGGGGTAGTGGCGCTTTTGCTGGCTATGCCCCTGATGCTGGACGCACCTTGGTGGATACAGTTCCTGTTCGCCGCCTTTTTTGCCCTCTTTTATGCGACCTGGCGGCAACTTTACCGTTTTGAAGGACGCGAACTCAATAAGACCCTGGGTCATACCGCCCGCAATGTCTTTCTCTTCACCCTGCTGTTATCGCTTCTGTTAATCTCGTTAACGACAGGATTATAGCGAAAACACTGCTAATCCCCATATCAGCGACTTGTCTAATTGCTCTCCGCATAAGCCTCAAATTCAAAGTCGGCAAAAACCTGGTGATTAATTCGTAGAATATGATGGATGTCATATCTTTTCATTATCTTTGGCAGCATACAAAAACAATATCATCATGAAAGAAACCAAACCATATGATCTTCCTAAAGAAGGACCGAAAAATATAGTATCGGAACCAATGGCAGAATATCAAAGTATGTCTTCTTTGCAACTGGAGGCAGATAAAGCTCGTTTAATACGGGCTATAGTAAATATTGATAGTAAATTGGTATTTGATAAAGTGAAACAACGGCTTAGAGATATATTGAATCTCAGAGAAGAAGTTGTAGTAGAACCGGAACCAGATAGTAAAGAGTACATTATGACTGGCTTAAAAGAGGCATTCCTGGAAATGAAAGAGGTAAAAGCCGGAAGAAGTCAATCAAGACCAGCCGAAGAACTATTGAAAGAACTTATGGAAGAAAGGGACGGAGAGGATGATTGAGATGAGAACTGATCTGGGAGATGGTATTCATAAAGTTCGCGTAGCTATTAGTAGTAAAAATAAAGGAAAAAGTGGAGGTGCCCGAATAATAACTGATATTACTGCTATTCTCAGTTTGGAAAAAGGAGTAATAACATTACTTTATATCTATGATAAAAGTGAACGAGGTAATATTTCAGATAAAGAGATAGATGAGTTAAAAAAAATTCTGAAAGAAATCCCATCGAATAATTCTTATAAATGAAACAAAGCCCTGCGGAGTCCCCGTAGGGCTTTTTGTATGCTTTTGGAGAGGATGATCATGGTGACGGCGATGATAATAAGGAGGATGCCGATGGCCAGATTGAATGTGAACGGTTCGCCGAAGACGAGTACACCTACGAAGACAGCGGTAACGGGCTCCATAGCTCCCAATACGGCAGTCAGCGTACCACCGATATTATGGACGGCCAGTACCAGGGTGATATTTGAAATGACTGTCGGGACAATAGCCAGAAGTATCAGGTTGATTAGCGACATCATGTCGGGGATCGGTTGTATCCCTTCGTTGGTGCTTGCTTTAATGGAAAACAGGATGGTGCTGACAATGAATACATAGAATGTCAGTTTTCTGCCTGTCATCGTATGCACTCTCGATTTGTTGACGGTAGTAATATAAAGCGCATATCCGACAGCAGACAGGAGTACGATAAATACGCCCAACACACTTAGCTTCATCTCTCCTTCAATGATCGACAGACGAGCAACCCCGCAGATTGCCAACCCAATAGCCAACAACGTTACCCACGATGTTTTTTCGCGGAAGAACAATAACATGATAAGTGTAACGAATATCGGATAAGTGAAATGTAACGTAGTGGCGATCCCAACGGACATAAAGTTGTATCCCCAGAAAAGAAACATGGCCGAAGCCGTGTAAAAGAACCCCAGCAGGACCAACACCGGTATATCTTTTTTGTCGATGCGCAGGGATTCCTTTTTACTAGCCATAATACACACCAGTACTATCGAGGCAAACAGAAAACGGTAGAAAAGGATCGAATCAAACTGCATCCCCTTTGCCATCAGCGGCAGGGTGAATAACGGGATCAAACCGAAAGTCGCGGAAGTGGCAATGCCGTATACAAATCCTTTTATGTTACTGTTCATCTTTTTACCTTTTGCTAAAACGGCTGCAAACATACAAAAAAGCCGTGATATTTTCAGGTTATATCACGGCTCTTAAATATTATTTCAGATGATTAAACAAGCAATCCAGCTGCCACTTCTTCTGCCACCGCTTCATTTTTGATGGCGGCTACCAGGGCAAGACCGAAGTTTATGACCAGTCCCGGACCTTTTCCGGTTATTACGTTGTCGGATACTTCTACTGCTTCGCCGGTAACGTTGGCACCGATCAGTTTCGGTTCGAAGCCAGGATAACAGGTCGCGTTGCGACCTTTCAGCAAGCCTAGTCCGCCTAAGACCATCGGAGCAGCACAGATAGCGGCAACGATTTTACTGTCGCGGTATTGTTGCAGCAAGGCTTCCTTTACCGCTTCTGAATCGTTCAGGTTGGCTGCACCGGGCATGCCACCGGGGAGGACCAAAGCATCGGCATCTGCCAGGTTTACCTTCTCCAGAGTAGTATCGGCAGTAACCGGAACATTATGTGCTCCCGTTACGACAGGGTTAGCTGTGATGGAAACAGTTGTCACTTCAATACCTCCGCGGCGCAGGATATCGACTGTACCCAAGGCTTCCATTTCTTCGAAGCCGTTGGCTAAAAATACAATTGCTTTCTTCATATTACTTCCTTTATTTTAGTTTATACACATAGGTGATCGTACCGCTCTGGTTGTTCGCCCCGCTGATGCTATTGAACTTAGCACGTTTGGCGGCATCCAGTGCGCTTTTACGCATGGAGGCGTTGTCGATGTTGGTACCTCTTCCTATTTCTGCAAATATCACATTCCCTTTCGGGTCTACCGTGATGTTGATCACGATCTTGCCTTCTTCCTGGATGGTGTAAGCGGGACGGGGCAGGCCTCCGGCTCCGATGGAACGACCGTTCAGGTTGAACGAACCGTAACCGCCTACGCCTTCGTTTGCTCCGTGGTCGGAGTTGCCGAACGGACTACCCTGGTTACCTGTTCCGGTTTCTGCATCGCCTTGGCTGTTACCTTCTGCACCACCGATACCGAATGCTCCGGCAACGCGGTTACTGATGGCCTGTTCCTTCTTGCGACGTTCTTCTTCCAGACGTTTCTTTTCAGCCTCTTCACGTTTGCGACGGTCTTCTTCCTCTTTCCGTTTACGCTCTTCTTCTTTCTTTTTTTGCTCTTCCTTCTTCTTGGCATCAGCCATGGCAACACTTTCTTCGATGTCCTGCGTAATGACTTCCTCCTTCGGTGTCTCTACCGGCGGAGTAGGTGGAGGGGGAGGCGTGGTCGTTTCCTGTGGCAATTCCTGTCCCGTATATTTGGGTTCGAAGGTACCGGCTGCGGAATTGACGTTTCCGAAATTGACAAGGACGCCCCCGTCTTCTTCCGGAATCTCCGTCCGTAGTACCGTGAACAACAGGATCAGAAAGATCGCCAGGTGGAAAGCGACTGAACCGGCTATACTGTATATGTCATCTTTGTTGAATTTCATATCTATTATTTCTGCGCACGGGTGGCGAGCACCATCTTGAATTTGTTTTCGTTCGCTATGTTCAGGATCTTTACGATTTCTTTATAAGGAACTGTTTCGTCAGCATAAAGGGCGACGAACATTTCGGGCTCTTTTGCATAACTGTCTTGCAGGAACGGGGTGATCTCGTCAAACGTGACCTGCGTTTCCCGCTGGTTACCGAAGGCTACGTAGTAGTTCAGGTTGGCATCGATGGTAACCCGTGTAAGCGGTTTGGCTGCCGTCTGCTTCTTGGCTTGCGGCAATGTTACCTTGATGGCATTCGGAATGACTACCGTAGAGGTGACCATAAAGAAGATCAACAGCAGGAATATGACGTCGGTCATAGAGGCCATGCTGAAGGCTTCGTTTACTTTTGTTCTTCGTTTTAGTGCCATTCGCTTTGTTAATTTGCCGGTTCGTTCAATAAGTCCATAAATTCCATGGTGCGGGCTTCCATTTTGTTCACCACGTTATCCACCTGCGATACGAGGTAGTTGTAAGCAAACAAAGTGATGATACCGACAACCAGACCGCCTACGGTTGTTACAAGAGCTTCGTAGATACCGCCTGAAAGCAGGGATACGTCTACGTTTGTTCCGGCATTAGCCATATCGAAGAAGGCACGTACCATACCGGTTACTGTTCCGAGGAAACCGAGCATGGGGGCTCCGGCGGCTGTCGTAGCGATCAGCGGGAATCCTTTTTCAAGTTTTGCAATTTCCAGGTTACCTACGTTCTCGATAGCCACAAGCACGTCGTTCATCGGACGGCCCAGGCGGGTGATACCCTTTTCGATCATACGGGCGGAAGGAGTGTTGGTGCTGCGGCACAGGTTGAGGGCCGAGTCTACTTTTCCTTCGTGGATATAGTCTTTGATACGGTTCATGAAATTCTGGTCTTCTTTACCGGCGCGACGGATAACCAGTAAACGCTGGATAAAGATATAACCTGCCATTAGTGATAACAGCAATAGTACAACCATGATCCACCCTCCTTTGAATGCAAGGTCTATCACATTGATCTCTGCTTCAGTGGGGACTGTTACTGCCGTCAGATCCGGCATCTGCTCTGCTGTCTGTGCCCCTACTGCCTGTAGGGAAAGTAAAATACTCATAGGTTTGTATACTTATTCGTTAATATTAATTCGTTATTTCTGTTGTAAACACGCTTTGTATAGGGAGATTGTTTCCTGTAATCCGTGATATAAAGCATCGCAGATCAGGGCATGGCCGATGGATACTTCTTCCAGCCAGGGGATATTCTGACTGAACCAGGCCAGGTTTTCCAGACTCAGGTCGTGACCCGCATTGACACCCATGCCCAGGTTCTTAGCCAGTTGGGCGGCGGCAACGAACGGTGCGACAGCCTCTTCCTTGTTAGCCGGATAATTGGTTGCATAGGGTTCTGTGTAAAGTTCGATACGGTCTGTTCCTGTTTTCGCAGCCAGTTCGATATTGGCAAGGTCTGTTCCTACAAAAATAGAGGTACGGATCCCCTGTGCAGTGAACGTATCCACTAATTCACTCAACTGGTCGAAATGTGTTTTCACATCCCATCCGGCATTCGAAGTGATGGCATCGGGAGCATCCGGTACGAGTGTGACCTGTGTCGGCTTAACCTTCAGAACCAGGTCTATAAAATTGTTACAGGGATATCCTTCAATGTTAAATTCTGTCCTGATCAGAGGTTTCAATCCATACACATCACTGTATTTGATATGTCTTTCATCCGGACGGGGATGAACTGTAATTCCTTGTGCGCCGAAATTTTCGCAATCCTGGGCGACTTTTAAAATGTCAGGCATATTACCACCGCGTGCGTTACGAATGGTTGCTACCTTGTTAATGTTTACACTTAAATTTGTCATCGTATATCGTTATATCTTTTTTCTTTCATTACATTTGCACAAAAGTATCGGCAAATTTAGCAGAATTAAGGGAATTAACAGAATAATGTTGGTGAAAGATTTCATAACGAAGGAACTTCCTGTGTTAAAAAGTTTTGACACAGGGGAATATGCTTTAGCGCTAATGGATGATTTTAAGTTAAAACATCTACCGTTATTGAGCGAAGGGATATATCGTTGCCTGATCTCGGAAAAGGATCTTCTGGCTATGCCTGATCCTGCGGCAACGATTGGCGAACCGATTCTGTTTGCTCCCAGTGTAATGGAAAATACACATATTCACGAGGCGCTGGCATTGATTGCCCGCTATCAGTTGAGCCTGCTTCCGGTTGTTACTCCGGAAGGGGAATACCAGGGGGCGATCACGCGGGATAAGCTGATCGATATCCTTTCGGAATTGTGTAATGCCGAGACTTCGGGCAGCGTGTTCGTCCTGGAGGTGATGCCGCAGGATTATTCGCTGACGGATATAGCCCGGTTGGTCGAGTCGAACAATGCGCATGTCCTGAACCTGCTTTCATACACGGATAAGGATACCGGACGCTTACATCTTATTATAAAGATAGACCTGGAGGATGCCTCACCGGTGATCCGCAGTTTCGAGCGCTTTAACTATACTGTCCTTTATTATTTCATGGAAAAAGGGATGGTAGATGATCTGTTGCAGCAGCGGATGAACGAATTGTTGCATTATATGAATATCTAATTGATTGAAAGTTATGAGAGTTGGCATATTTGGTAGTAAATATCAGGTAGAAAAACAGAGCCAGATAAAACGTTTGTTTGAAAAACTGATATCCCAGGAAGCGGAGATCTACGTAGATGTACGTTTCTATAATTTTCTTACTGATATACTCAATTATGAACCTCCGGTGGCAGGACTGCTGACCGATGATAATTTTGATCTCGATGTCGCCCTGAGTGTGGGTGGAGACGGAACGTTCCTGCGTACGGCTGCCCGTGTGAACCGGCAGGATATTCCTATTCTCGGAATTAATACCGGGCGTCTTGGCTTTCTGGCCGATGTCGGAGGTAATGATATAGAAGACACGTTGGAGGAGCTGTTTAAGAACTATTATAAGATAGAAGAGCGTACCCTGTTGCGGCTTCATACCGAAGAACGGGCCTTTCATGGGTATAACTATGCCTTGAATGAGATCGCTATCCTGAAACGCGATACTTCTTCCATGATCACGATTCACACTTCTTTGAATGATGAATACCTGGCTTCTTATCAGGCGGATGGTCTGCTGATCGCAACACCGACAGGTTCTACCGCTTATTCCATGAGCGTAAACGGACCGATCATCATCCCGCAAAGTAAGAATATCGTATTAAGTCCGGTTGCACCTCATTCCCTGAATGTGCGCCCGCTGATCATACCGGACACCTATACGATCACGTTGGGAGTGGAAAGCCGGAATAAATCCTTTCTGATCTCTCTCGACGGCCGTTCGGAAATCTTTCCGGCAGGTATCCAGCTGACAGTGACGAAAGCAGACTATACGACGAAAGTAATAAAAAGATATAATCATACCTTTTATCAGACTCTCCGTGAGAAGCTGATGTGGGGGGCCGATGCAAGAATGAAGTAGGGATAAGGTAGTGTAAAACTGCTCTAAAAAGATGTTTTATAGCATGTATTTGTTAAATCATATTAAACAAATGAGATTTCCAAGCGAAATATTATGCTACATAACATAAAGTCTCTATATTTGCACTGTGTTTTTCATGGTATTAGATTTAAGGTTAACAATGAAGATTGGCTGTCCGTGATGGATGGCCTTTTTTGCGTTTATAAGGTTCCTGTTTAAAATGCTTCTATAAAGTAAACGACAAAGCCTCCTGTATTGCTGAGTATGGGTGAAAAGTAGCCCGACTCAAAAGTCATTATCCAAACTGATAGGAGTAAGCCCTTCCCGTCTCAGTGATCTGCCTACTCGATAAGTAAATTGACAGCTACTTATCGAGTAGGCGGTATGGTTACTTAGTAAGTAGGTAGCGGTCTGCTTATTAAGTAGATTTAGCCTTACTTAATAAGTAGGCTTAGCCCTTGTTTGGTAGCAGGTTTGTGTTTAGATGGAACGGCATTTTTTTATTGAAATATCATCGAAAATATTTTGTTATATCAGATAAAGAATACTATCTTTGCATTGTCAACAAAGATTGACTTCATCGATTTTTATAAATGCTAATAGTTGCATTTTTTTTGGCTTAAATCTAAATTAAGCCGGTCGGCTAGTAGTTCTGCCGATAACAATATGCCCATTCTTACAAAAGTAAGTCTGTTGCAAGAAGTGGGAGGGAAACTTTTCTTCTAGAAGGGGGAAGAAAAGGGGTAGAGTATCTCTTCGATCCTTATTATAATCACTTTTTTATACTTAAAGAATATGGCACTAAAATTTAGACGTGTCAAAAAGTCGTTCGGTTTCGATAAATCGAAAACCGAAAAGTATTTGGTAGTTCCTGAAAGGGCAACTCCAGTGGGATTTGGATATCTTTGCGAAGAAATCGCGATGGTATCGGGTGTTAACAAAGGAATGGTTAGAGCAACTCTGTATGGGTTGGTTTCTTCCATGAAAACCTTCATTCAACAGGGACATACTGTACAGGTGGAAGGGTTCGGGAGCTTTATCCCATCTTTTAATGCCAAGAGTAGCCTTGTGGAAAGTGAGGCCAATGCGGATTCCATCCGAAAGATGAAGTTGCGTTTTGTTCCGTGCGCGGAGCTGCGTGAAATGATGGAGCGGATGCGAATGGATTTTAATGATAAAGACAGTACCAACGACACCAAAGTTCCTTCCGGAGGAGGAAGTGAAGGTGGAGGGGACAGACCGGAGATAGAATAGTTTACGGTATGTTGTAAGATTGTTCCCCGGATCGAGATTTTCTTGGTCCGGGGAATTTTATTTTGAGAAGTATCTTTGGGGGATATGGAAAAAATCCATATATATTGCGAATAAACCAGTAAATTTATAATGGATGGAGGTCGTTCTCAACGAATATCACAAAAAAGCAAACGCCAGGAAACTTCGGACTGTAGCCTCTTGGAACAAGCTGAAGCTTTCGCACAAAGAGTGCTTGAATCAGTTCAAGCGCTTGCGGGAACAGCGAATTGCAAGGGAGTCCTGACTGTAGTTATACGCTTATAGGATTTTCATCCAATAAAAATGGTAAAGTGTGTGCTGTATTAACTCAGCAATATATTATTTCAGAACGTGAAGCAACAGAAGAAGAAATACATGACGAACTTTTGAAGAGTGGATTTCATTCATTCGGAAATGAATGGTGAGTATCATACAAATGGGTTGTATGATATTTTTGATGCGTCTCCTAATAATGTTCTCGTAGGTATTGATGGTTGTTTATATTTTATAGATACTATTATTTACCAGTCTGATGAAGATAATTTTTCTATTTATAAGAGTCAATCCCCTAAATATTTTAATCGATAGCATTTTACTTTATTTCTAAATAATCCTTTGGTATAAAGAAAAAGTCTATATCTTTGTCTTGTTCTCACGCCGATTTTACGGGTGGGAGCAGACATATATTTGAAAGGCGTTTATTGACGTCTTGTCTTCGGTTTCTCAAACTTCGCAACTTTGAACTACATTAGAAGACAGGGCAGCGGTAGATGTCTACGTGATTTGTTATATAGTATACTTCATGCGTCTTTTGGCGCATGAATGTATATTTTGTACATATCGGCGTGGGCTTCAACGTTGCTTATCCTAGTGTAGTGGGCATGCGAAGGCCTGAGAAACGGGATAAGTGACAGGCGAATCCCGCGCTTTTTTTGTATATGCTGATTTATAAGAACTAGACACTAGTTATTAATATTTTAAATGTAAATCAGATGAATACAAAAAGTATTTTTCTTTTATGTATGTGGCTCTTTGCCGCATGTTTCTTGCAGGCACAAGATAAGATGCCGCAAGCTATCAGTTACCAGGCTGTAGCCCGTGATGCGCAGGGTAGAGTAATTGCCGAAAAGACAATCGGTATCCAAGTAGAAATCTTGAAAGGTTCAACAACCGGCACTGTCGTTTTCTCTGAAACGCATTCTCCGACAAGTAGTCAAACCGGGACGGTCAATCTCCTGATCGGTCAGGGTACACGTAAAACCGGTACATTTTCTTCTGTTGATTGGGGAGTAGATACCTACTTTCTGCAATTAAGCATGGATTTGAACGGTGGAAGTAATTACGAAAAAGTTTCGGCGATACAGATGTTGCCGGTGCCGTATGCGTTGTATGCGGCAAAGGCAGGAGTCGCAGAGAATGGTGGGAGTGGAAATACAGATAACATGAATACAATCAAATTTACTTTTGTGGTAAATGATGATAATGTAGAAGAAGATCTTTATCCCTTATTTTCAGGTGAATTGATGAAAAATAGTAATGACATACTCCTTAGATTTACTTTATTATATTTGGACGGGGTCGATCAAGAACTTACAGTTTCAATAGATGGTTTATCCCCTCAAGAAAACGAAATAGGAAAATCGAGTTGTGTAGGACGCATGTTTTATCTGACTTATGAGAATGTTTCTGACGGAAATTACACATTGGCCGTCCGTGATAAAAAGAACAATGTGGTAAAAGAATATCCTTTTACTTTTAAGACATTAAATAAATAATATGAAAAGCATGAGAACATTATTTTTATTATCAGTTAATCTTTTATTTACTACTGTCATGATTTTGCATGCACAGGATAAGATGCCGCAAGCAGTTAGTTACCAAGCTGTAGCCCGTGATGCACAAGGTAAAGTTGTTGCTCAAAAGGCGATTGGCATCCAAGTAGAAATCTTGAAAGGTTCGACAACAGGTGCTGTCGTTTTCTCTGAAACTCATTTTCCGACGAGTAGTCAAACCGGAACGGTTAATCTCCTGATCGGTCAGGGTACACGTAAGATCGGTACATTCTCTTCCGTTGATTGGGGAGCAGATACCTATTATTTGCAATTAAGCATGGATTTGAGCGGTGGAAGTAATTACGAAAAAGTTTCGACGACACAGATGTTGCCGGTGCCCTATGCGTTGTATGCCCGTTATGCAGAGAGAGCAGGTGTAGCTGAGGATGCTGGAAGTAGTGGGAGTTCTTCTGAAAATGTAAAATTTGTTTTGATAAAGGATGATGATAATGACGATGATAATTGGTTGCATAATATTTTGCTGGGAAATGAAGTAGAAGGTGATACTTCTAATGATTATCCATTTGAGTTAGATTTTAGTATTGTTTATTTGAATGGAATAAATCAAGAACTGAATGCTGTTATTGAAGAATGGCCGGAAGGAACAGTTTTATCAGAAAGTTCTAAAGAGAAAACTACGCCTTCTTCTCCAATGGGGCGATTTTGTGCAATCAGAGCTAATATGCCTAAAGGTAGATATAATCTCAAATTATTGATAAAGAATAAAACTGGAATCACAGTAAAGGAGTATCCTTTTGTTTTGAATATGAAAGATAGAGAATATTAGATGTAAATTAAAATTTAATGATATGAAATACATATACTTATTTGTATGTTTTTTTTGTACAACCCTTCAAGCCCAGACTCTTGAAGGAGCCTTTTCTTTTCAAGGAGAAGAAATTGCAACATCAAACATCCTGTTGACTGCTATCGGAGGTCAACCCTTTGAAGGAACAACTGTTGAAATGCCATTATATTTTGGTTTTATCGAAGTGGTTTCCACTGCCAACGAATATACGAACGTCTCGGCTCTTACCTTGGAAAAAGATCATGTTTCGGCAGTAGTAGGAGAACAGTTACAGTTGACGGCTGCCTTTTCTCCGGTAGAGGTGGATAACCCGATGGTTAGTTGGTACTCGTCAGACCCTTCGGTGGTGGCAGTAAAGGATGGTGTTGTTTCCGCATTGCAAGAGGGAAAGGCAACGGTGACGGTGGTTTCTGCTAGTGGTCTTTTTGCGGATCAGTGCGAGGTGACAGTGAAATCTGATCCTACCTCAATAGAAGAGGTGAGTAGTGGTAACCGCATTTATCCTACTGTTACAGAGGATTATCTTTATGCCGATTTGCAACAAGCGCAAACGATTTATATCATAAATGTGTCAGGTAAAGTATGCGAAAAAGTCCAGTGTCAGGCTGGGCAGAATACTATATCGATGCAGGCATATCCTATCGGAGTCTATTTTATCCGTATGGATAGTAAAGTCGTTAAGGTGATAAAACGGTAGAATCGTATTATTCTACCAACCCAAACTTTTCTCTGGTAGTAATAGGATTTCTTTCCGATTACTACCGGAGTTTTTTATAATAGAAATATGCCGTAGAAACATGTTGTGTAGCATATGTTTGTTAAATCATATTAAACAAATGAGGAAAATAAGCAAAATATTATGCTGAATAACATAAAACCTCTATATTTGCACTGTGTTTTTCATGGTATTAGATTTAAGGTTAACAATGAAGATTGGCTGTCCGTGATGGATGGCTTTTCTGTTTTATAGACGTATCGGTCTTTATTTCCGTGGAAAAAGACTTATCTTTGTACTTCTTAAAACGTAAAAGCTTCAAATAAAGATATGAAAAGAATATTCTGCCCCAAATGTGATAATCAGTTATCATTCGATGAAACAAAGTATCCCGATGGGAAAATCCTGGCTTTTGTATGTCCTCAGTGTGGTTCCCAGTTTAAGATAAAACTGGGTAGAAAGACTGTGCGTACAGAGTCCGGACAGGAAAAAGAAGTGAAGGAACCTGATTTTTCCTGTGGTTATATCACTGTGATCGAGAATACTTTTGGCTTTAAACAGGAATTGCCGCTTGTGATGGGGGATAATATGATAGGACGAAGGAATAAGGACACGGAAGGTGTGGATGTTCCTATTATTACCAGTGACCCGAGTGTGGGGCGTAAACATTGTATTATTAATGTGAAACAGGACAGGGATGGAAAATTCGTTTATACCTTGCGCGATAACCAGAGTATGACCGGCACATTCCTCCGCAGTGTACTGCTGGGAAAAAAAGAACAGGTACGGATCGGTGAAGGAGCTATCGTGACTATGGGGGCTACTACTTTTATTTTACATGTTCCGGGAGGGGAAGAAGAGGAAGATTTTTAAATTAAACTTAGATACTGCTCCGGAGTGAACGATCTCTTACATCAGGGCGATAAGGGAGATAGGGGGAATTGGCGTAGGTTTCGGGAGAGATGGATACAAGATTACCTTTCATCTCCGGTGCAGCTCTAAAGTTTAAATCTCATTATTCATGCTTTTTGTTTAGTTGTTCAACGATAAAACAACTATAAGTCTATTTGGCTCACGGCAATTTACGTAAAGAATCAAAAAGAACTGAAAGAAAAGTTTTGTTAAAGCCCTGTGTTAATGCAGGTGTCGCTTTATGAATCAAAGCGAGTTGTCTGTATATTACAATAATTATAAATGTTAATTGAGGAATTTTTATAATTGAACTCTGTCTGTTTTTAACACTTTGGATCATCCGTTTTACCTGATTATAATGAAAGGATGGTTCCTTGTCCGTTATTTTATATGTACTTTTGCAGCTCAATAGGCAATAAGGTTCACAAATGGGACAAAATAAGGTTGAATCGGCAAGTGGGATTACCTTCCGTATTTTAGTGGCATTGAGCATATCTCATTGTATAAATGACTCACTGCAATCTGTAATTACAGCTGTTTATCCGTTATTTAAAGATGATCTGGCATTGAATTTTGCGCAGATCGGGTTGATTACACTGGTTTACCAATCGGCGGCATCGGTCTTTCAGCCGGTTGTTGGATTATACTTCGATAAACGCCCTTCTCCGTGGTCGTTACCGATCGGGATGAGTTTTACGTTGATCGGCTTGCTCAGTTTGGCGTTTGCAAACTCTTTGCATTGGGTTTTGTGTTCTGTGGCTTTGATTGGAGTGGGATCGTCGATATTCCATCCGGAGGCTTCGCGGCTGACGTCGTTGGCATCGGGAGGCAAAAGAGGACTGGCTCAGTCATTATTTCAGGTGGGGGGAAACCTGGGGGGATCGCTGGGGCCGCTATTGGTCGCTATCCTGGTGGCACCTTACGGACGGAGCCATATTGCCTTGTTCTCTATTCTGGCTTTCATCGCTATCCTGATCATGACTTCGGTAGGACGTTGGTACAAGGGGTTGCTTTTGCGGTTTAAACGTGAAGATGTCGGGACTTCGAAACGTCATATCGAAATGCCGTTGCCGTTGGGGAAAACGATATTCTCCATATCCATCCTGTTGATCCTTATCTTTTCCAAATATATTTATATGGCGAGCCTGAACAGTTACTATACTTTCTATCTGATAGAGAAGTTCGATGTGAGCGTTCAGTCATCGCAGTTGTTCCTGTTTCTTTTTCTGATAGCGACTGCCCTGGGAACTCTGATGGGCGGTCCGATCGGTGATAAGGTAGGACGTAAATATGTTATCTGGGCATCCATTCTCGGTGCGGCTCCTTTTTCTCTGTTAATGCCGCATGTACATAGTTTATATCTGACGGCAGTTCTGAGTTTTTGCGTCGGACTGACATTATCGTCTGCTTTCCCGGCAATTCTGGTATATGCACAGGAGTTATTGCCTTATAAATTAGGACTGATCTCCGGTTTGTTCTTTGGTTTTGCTTTTGGGGTGGCGGGGATCGCTTCGGCTGTGCTGGGGAATCTGGCCGACCAGTATGGTATCGAGACGGTTTATAATGTGTGTGGCTATATGCCGCTGATCGGACTGGTGACCTGGTTTTTACCGGACTTGAAGAAAGCCTCGGAAAAAGGAAGTTAGTTCCCGCTGAACAATCCCCGAGAGGGTGTTGTTATTAATCATAAATTTCGCTCAAACTAAATTTAAACGTATTTATGATTAATAACTTAACGCATTTCAGTATTGGCTTGCTGTTCCTTTTTCCTGCCATTACTTCTGCCCAGACAGAGACGATAGACCTGACGCTGGAACAGTCGCTGGAACTGCTTCAGAAAGGAAACCGTAGTATCCGGATAGCAGGGAAGGAGGTTGAACTGGCAAAGAATGAGCATCAGAAACTGAACTCATTCTGGTATCCTTCGGTTGGAGCGGCCGGCGCTTTTGTGCATATGTCGAATCCTATCGAGGTCAAACAGCCGCTTAACCAGTTCACCGACCCGGCAAAAGACTTTGTCCATTCCATCATCCCCGATGATCAGTTTATCTCTTCCATCCTGGATAAGATCGGTCAGAACTCGTTGACGCTGCCGCTTATTTCGCAGAATATCACTTCTATCGACGCTAATGTAACCTGGCCCCTGTTTACCGGCGGTAAACGTATTTTCGCCAGTAAGATCGGGAAAACAATGGTCGGTATCGCTGAGGTAAACCGTGAACAGATCAATGCCGACCAGCAATCGAAGTTGGTTGAATGTTATTTCGGTTTGCGTCTCGGGCAACGTGTTGTCGCCGTGAAAGAAGCTACGTATAATTCCCTGAAAACCCATTATGACCAGGCTCTCAAACTGGAACAGAACGGGATGATCAACCGTGCGGAACGTCTTTTTGCCCAGGTGAGCATGGATGAGGCTAAGCGTGAACTGGATTCCGCCCGCAAAGATTTGGAAGTGGCCGGGCAAGCGCTGAAAAGCCTGATCGATCTGGATGCCGATAAGGAGATCAGCACGACAACTTCCCTTTTCATCAATGAGAATATTCCTTCGGCCGATTATTTCAAAGAACTGGTACCGGTCAACAACTATATGGTGAACCAGTTGAAACTACAGCAAAATATAGCCGGCAACGAATTGAAGATAGGCCGTACCGGATACCTTCCCACTATTGCCTTATTCGGAAAACAGACGCTTTATTCAAATGGGGTGGATAAATACCTGATGCCCCGCACAATGATCGGTGTCGGTTTTACCTGGAATATCTTCGACGGTTTGAACCGGGAGAAAAAGATACGCCAGGCCCGTCTGACCAGCCAGACGCTGGCGATAGGAAAGGACAAAGCGGTCACCGAACTGAAGGTCGGCGTAGATAAATATTATACTCAGTTGCAGAATGCCCTCGACAATGTAAAGGCTCTGAATACAACTTTGGAAATGAGCGAGGAACTGGTCCGTATCCGTCAGAAATCCTTCCAGGAGGGAATGGCAACTTCAACCGAGGTGGTCGATGCCGAGGTAATGTTGTCAAAGGTAAAGACCGCTTTCCTGCTGGCTTATTACCAGTATGATGTGGCATTGATCAACTTACTTTCTATCTGTGGCATTCCGGAAGCATTCCAGCAATACAGGGTGGAAGGGGTAACGGAGATAATTTAATCTACTTTATATCAATAATTGAATTAACAAAAAACACAAATAATTATGGACAAGACTAAGAAATATCTGACGATCTCTTTTATAGTGGTACTGATCGCCGTTATAATCATATCCGCTGTAGGGACGCTGTTGCTGAAGAAAAAGCCGGTTATCCTTCAGGGGCAGATTGAATCTACCGAAATACGTATCTCCGGAAAACTCCCTGGGCGTATCGATACGTTCCTTGTGAAAGAGGGACAGCATGTAAAAGCCGGCGATACGCTTGTCGTCATCAACAGTCCGGAAGCAATGGCTAAATACCAACAAGTAAATGCCCTGGAAGATATTGCCAAGTACCAGCACCAGAAAATCGACGAAGGAACCCGTAAACAAATCGTTGCCTCCGTCCTTCAATTATGGAACAAGTCAAAATCGGATTTACAACTGGCAAAAACGACTTACGACCGTATTCAGGCCCTTTATAAAGATAGCGTGGTCACCTCCCAGCGAAAAGATGAAGTGGAAGCGCTTTATAACGCAGCCGTGGCTAACGAACGCGCTTGTTATGAACAATACCAGATGGCTCGCGACGGTGCCCGGATACAAGATAAGGAAAGCGCCCGTTCACTGGTGGCAGCCGCCCAGGGTACAGTCAACGAGGTAGAAGCCCTTTTACAGGATGCCCGCCTGGTTGCTCCCGAATCAGGTCAGATATCGACTATTTTCCCGAAACGTGGAGAGTTGGTCGGTGCCGGGATGCCGATCATGAACCTGGTGGTACTGGATGATGCACATGTCGTGCTGAATGTCCGTGAAGACCGTCTGCCATTATTTAAGATGGGCGGAACATTTCTTGCCGACGTGCCGGCTATTGCCGCAAAAGATATTGAGTTCAAGATCAACTATGTCAGTCCGCTGGGTAGTTTCGCTACCTGGAAATCCACAAAGCAGACCGGAAGTTATGATTTAAGGACGTTCGAGATACATGCCCTTCCGGTAAAGCCGGTCGACGGACTGCGTCCCGGCATGTCGGTCCTGGTTGATCTGGGAAAACAATAATGGGCATGATCTATGAGTAATAATAAACAACATAGTCCTTTTTACAATGTGCTCCGCCGCGAACTGCAACGGATGGTTTCACGCAGGCTCTATTTCGGGGTTTGCATCGTGTTGCCGCTGTTCTGTATCTTCTTTATGTCCACGATCTTCGGTAACGGGCAGATGGAGAATATCCCGGTAGGTATTGTCGATCAGGACCAGTCTGCTTTATCCCGCGAATTGACCCGCCAGGTCGAAGCTGTTCCGACTTTCCGTGTCACGCATCATTATGCGGATGCCGAAACCGCACGGAAAGCGACACAAGCCAAAGAAATATATGGCTATCTGGTTATCCCGAACCGTTTTGAGGAAGACGTGACGGGTGGGAGGCAGGCTACTTTATCCTATTATTATCATTATGCTTTGCTGAGTGTCGGCGGAGAGGTCAGAGGGGCTTTCGAAAGTCTGTTGCGCACCTTTTCGATGGCTCCGATCGTGGTACAGGCTACAGCGATGGGAATCAGCCAGAAAGAAGTGTCAACCTTCCTGGTTCCTATCCGGGCACAGAATCATCCGTTATTCAATCCGGACCTGGATTATTCCGTTTATCTGAGCAATCCGTTCTTCTTTATCTTCTTTCAGGTGCTGATTTTGCTTACGACGGTTTATGCGGTGGGAAGTGAGATAAAGTTCCGTACCGGTGACGATTGGCTGGCAACGGCGAAGATGAATATGGTAACCGCTCTTTTCGGAAAATTATTACCTTACACCATCATCTTTTCCCTGATGAGCATCCTGGCTAATTATGTTATGTTCGGTCTGATGAATATACCTTTTTCCTGTGGATTCTGGCCGTTGAACCTGACCTCTGTCCTGTTCGTGATCGCATCCCAGGCTCTGGCGGTGTTCCTTTTCTCCCTTTTTCCGGCAATCAGCATCATTATCAGTATCGTGTCGATGGTCGGTTCGCTGGGGGCGACCTTGTCGGGTGTTACGTTTCCGGCTCCGGCCATGTATGCGCCGGTCTATTATACTTCTTTCCTGTTTCCGGTACGTCATTTCGTGGAGATCAATCAGAACCTGTTGTACGGCGATTATGGGTTTGCCTATACCTGGTGGAACTTCAGCACGTTGTTCTGTTTTATATTGGTTGCGTTTCTGATGGTACCGCATTTAAAAAGTGCAATATTAAGTCATAAGTATGAAAATATCAAATAACATAAAAGCTGGTCTGAACAATATATCGTCCATTATCTTGAATGAGTTCAAAACCATCTCAGGCAGTTTCGCCATCGTGTTGGTGCTGATGGGGGGGATATTTATGTACGGTCTGCTATATAATTATATGTACGCCCCTGATGTGGTCCGTAATGTCCCGGTTGTTGTGGTGGATAATTCGAAAACGGAGTTGAGCCGCGAGTATATCCGTTTGCTGAATGCCACTCCGCAGGTCGACGTGATTGCTACCGGTGAGGATTATCCGCAGGCACAGGAGTTGATGAAAATGGATGAAGTCGCCGGCATTTTATACTTGCCGTACGACTTTACCGACCGGGTTTCCCGTGGTGACGAGTCGGTCTTTATCATGTATGAAACGACCAATGCATTCCTCAACTACCTGGCGATGCAGGAAGCGTCGGCCGGTTCGATGCTAGCGCTGAACGACCGCTACCGGCCTGAAATGGTGGTATTTCTCCCCAGCCAGGCTGCTGCACAGTTATCTGTGGCGAAACCGATCAATGTGGCTGGAACCGCCTTGTATAATTATACGGAAGGATATGGAACGTATCTGATCCCGGCTGTGCTGATCGTTATCATGTTTCAGACCTTATTGATGGTGATCGGGATGGTCAGCGGGGAGGAGCGGCAGTTCAAACTGTTGCAGGTGTATCGCCCGACCTTCGGACAAGCCGGACGCCTTGTGATCGGAAAGACATTTGTATATATGATGTTGTATGCCGTCTTTTCGCTTTTCCTGCTGGGATTGATCCCGCTGATATTCGACTTGCCGGATATCGGTAATGTATGGAATATAATCATGCTACTGATTCCTTTCCTGATGGCGACGAGTTTCTTTGGCCTGACTGCTTCCATTATCTTTACCGATTCGGATGCCCCTTTGCTGATGATCGCTTTCTTTTCGGTCGGGTTGATCTTCCTGTCCGGTGTCTCTTATCCGTTGGAACTGATGCCTTGGTACTGGAAGTTATCGCATTTCCTGATTCCGGCAGCACCGGCAACCCTGGCCTACGTTAAATTAAATTCGATGGGAGCCTCGATGGCAGAGATCCATACGGAATATGTCACCTTATGGGTTCAATGTGCGGTGTATTTCGTATTGGCTTGTTGGGCGTATCGGTATAATATACGGAAGACGAAGCTGTAGCCGGTATAGTCTTGATCTTTTGTTTATTCTATTCTTCCGTTATCCATTCGCCTATGTTACGTGTTTCGTTGTTGAATGAGACACCGACTTTGACCAGTTTTCGATGATCGGCGGTGTAAGGAATGAGGTAGCCTTTACTGTTTATCTGATGGAGTGCCTCTTCGGCTGAACCGTCCAGTTTAAATTCGAATACGTAAATATAGTCCGGTGTCTGTACAACGGCATCGGCACGTCCTTGGGCACTTTGTACTTCTGCTTGTGTGAACTGTCCCATTAACTTAAATACCAGATAGAATACCACTTGGTAATGGCGTTCTGTTTTTGTATTCAATTCGTAAGGGAAATCAGCAAAAAAAGCACGCAGGCGATTCAGGAAACTTTCGGTCTGCCCGGCCCATAATTCATTTGTGAACTGTCCGATATAAAACGGTGCATTTGCAGATGATACCGGCGTATATAAAGGTGTCACGAAATTAAGAAAGCCATACTTTACTTCTTCATTCGGAAAACCGAGGGTGTAAAGCATGAACCGTTCGTCGTACCCCTTTATTGTCAAGTAACCGCTTTGATAGATAACAGGAACGGGTTCCTGAAAGTCTACCCGGTAGTCGGTCAGCGAAGCGGCACTTACTTGTATTCCATCCAGATCACGCAGGTCGTAATTGGTTTTACGAAGCATGTAGATCAGGAAGGAGGGGGTACCGGTGGCAAACCAGTAGTTTTTGAAATCCAGATCCTTGAATGTCTTCAAAACGCTGAAAGGATTGAATACACCTTCTTTGGCTTTTTCCATAAAGCGATAACCGTCGTATTGCCGGGTGAGCTTTGCCATTGTTTCTGAATATGTCAGGCCGGAAGCCTCTCCCAAAGCATTCAGTTCGGGGCCGAAGGTCGACTCTATCTCTTCACGTGTCAGTCCGCAGAGATAGGTTGAACGCCAGCTGATACTGATATCGTCCAGGTGATTCAGCGTACTGAATACGCCCACTTGCGCAAACTTGGTAACACCGGTGATAAAGACGAATTTCAGATATGGATCAGCATCTTTCAGAACAGTATAAAAGGCCGTTAATGTGCTACGAAAACTATTTTGCAAAGCTTCATCGTGATAGGTTTGCAATAGAGGCTTATCGTATTCATCGATCAGAACGACGGCTCCGTGCCCTGTTTTTTTGCGGGCATTCTCCAGAACTGCCATAAAACGAGTGGCGAAGGTCGAGGTTCCGGGATTGGTCCCGTACATTTCTTCCCACTTTTGCAGGTGCGCTTCGAGAATGCCTTCCAGATGTTCGGCAGACTCATACTTCTCTGCATTCAGGCTGAGCTGTAATACCGGATGGACATTCCATTCGGTTTCAAGGCTATCAATTGCCAACCCTTTGAACAACTCTTTTTTTCCTTCGAAATACGCTTTGAATGTAGAAAGCAGCAAGCTTTTGCCGAAGCGTCGCGGACGGCTCAGAAAATAGGCAGCACCAGTGGAGACCAGTTCATATACGAAAGCTGTTTTATCGACATAGAGATAACCTTCTGTACGAAGCTTCTCAAATTCCTGTATCCCGATAGGGAGCTTTCTGAATGGATTTATCGGTGTCATAACGAATGTCTTTTAGTTGTTGCGAACACAAATATAGCTAATCTTTTGCATTCACAGATAAGGAATGTTTATTCATTTCCTCGTAAAAATCCCATCATGCCGAAGATCACAGGAATTTATTATTGCATCTCTCTGATGTGTACGTCTATATTGCTGTTTTTCAGTTTTTCTTTGATCTCTTCCACCTTTGTGTCGCCGTAATGGTATGGGTAAACGACACATAAGAAATAACATTTTAAGTTTCATAAGCGGATAATTTTATACTCAGACAATATGTACAAAGATAATAAAGTATTACATTTGTCGGCATATCTGATAACATGAGAAAAGAAATGAAACGAATACTACTACTAATTTTGATTTGTTGCCACTTATTGCCGGCAACTGCGCAGAAGAACGCCCCTAAATGGATGGACAAAAGTAAAAAAGCGGTTGTTTTAATCACTACATACGGGAAAGACGGAGCTAAGCTGACCTCGGGTATCGGTATTTTTGTCTCTGAAACGGGAGATGTCCTTTCTGCTTACGAGTTATTCAAAGGGGCGGAAAAAGCAACCGTGACGGATACGGAAGGAAAAACTTATCCGGTTACAAGAGTGATCGGTGCCGATGAATTGTATGATGTCATCAAGGTAAAAGCGGAAACACCGAAGAAAGTACAGTTTTTCCCGATTGCAGCCGATCCGTTGGCGGTAGGCACTGTCGCTTATTTGTTACCCTATTCGACTGAAAAGAAAGCAGATTTCGAACAGGGCACGATCACGGAAGTCAGCAAACTGAAAGATCCGTATAGTTACTATAAATTATCCGTTCCGCTGGAAGATGGCCGGGTGAATTCACCGATATTGAATGCCGAAGGTGAAGTGTTCGGACTGGCACAGGCCGATGCTTCCGGAAAGAAGGATGTATCATATGCTGTCTCAGCCTCTTATGTGAACAACCTCGCCGTTTCGTCGACCGATTTCCTGAATTCCGTTTATAATAATATCGGTATCAAGAAAGCCTGGCCGGCTGATGTGGAGCAGGCTCAGGTGGTTCTGTTCCTGAAAGGAAGTACGCAGGATGCAAAAACATATCTGGAAACACTGAATGATTTTATTGCAACTTTCCCGAATTCGGCCGACGGTTATCTGAACCGTGCCAACCATTATGCCGGACGTCGTGCCGAGCTGGCAGCTACTCCGGGCGAACAGGCTAATTATCTGAAACTGGCATTGGATGATATTGAAACAGCTTCCAAATACAGTGATAAGAAAGGGGATGTATATTATAATAAAGCGAAACTGATCTATGGAGTGTCTGCCGGTGATACCACGCTGACCGATCCGGCATGGAGTGTACAAGCTGCACAACAGACTATCCAAAAGGCTATTGAAGAGGATGACGCTCCTGTTTACCATCAGTTGGCGGGTGATATTCATTTCTACCTGAAAGAATTCGACCAGGCTTATAACGAATATATGGTCGTGAATAACAGTGACCTGGCATCGCCTAACTCTTTTTACTGGGCAGCCAAGGCGAAAGAAAATACTCCCGGATTCAATATCGGCGATGTGATTGCTTTGCTGGACGGTGCAGTAGACAAATGCGGCCTGCCTCTTACTTCCGAAGCCGGCCAGTATATTTTGGAACGAATAGACTGGAAACTTCGTTTGTCTCAATATGCGGAAGCGATAGCCGATTATGACCTGTATTATAAGGCAATGAAAGGCGATGTCGGCAGTAGTTTTTATTTCTACCGTGAACAGGCAAAATTCCGTGCCGGTGATATGGAAGGTGCTTTGGCTGATATCAAGGAAGCGGTTCGTCTGAGTCCTGATGTACCCGATTATCGGGCGGAAGAGGCATCTGTATATGTCCGCATGAAAAATTATACCGACGCATTGGCTAGCATCGAGGAAACATTGAAAGTGGCTCCCGATTTTGCGGCTTGCTACCGTTTGAAAGGTATCTGTTATGTGCGTATGGAAAAGAAAGCGGAAGCCTGTGAAGCGCTGAACAAAGCGAAAGAACTGGGTGACCCGTTGGCTGAAAGACTGATAAAGGAACATTGTAAATAAGATCTGGATATGAATAGTGTAAAAAGTATTTTCATTGTGGTTGCCTTGGGCTTGTGTCTGATCGGTACAAGTAGTTGTAAAGGTAAGTCAGGACAAAAAGACAGTAAGGAGTCGGAGACTCGTACAACGGTTCAAACAACCCTTTTCGATAAGTCATTGCCCGAAATCAAAGAGTTGGTCGAGGGAAAATGGGAGTTGGTAAGCGGACAGAATACCACTCAGCTTTGTGAGTTTGAAAATACTTTCATCCAGTTCAACGGCGATAAATACGTCTGGACAGAAGAAGGCAAAGACGAACCGGGCGACCTGAACTGGCGGAAAGCCGATACGGGAGCGGGTTACGAAGCCTATCTGATGGATGTGTTTTTAGAAACGAGTCCTTCTTATCCGTTAGCTATCAAAGGCGATACACTATTTATCCAGGATTGTACAGAGACAGCCTATAAATATACGTTGGTGAGACGTTGAATTAATTGACCTTACTTTTCTCTTGATAGAAAAGTAACATTCAAATCTGATAATAACTGAACTATAAAGCAATTACATCTATTGTTTTTGAAATCAACTATCATACTATCATAGTCTAATGTAATATGCATATAATTAGTGTATTAGTCTATGATAGTTGTTATTGTTAACTGTCATTTATCTATCATTCAACTATCATATTAACATTGTTTTAACCAAACTATCGTTCCTGTATCTATTAAAAATCCTCTATCCTAAAGTCTTTTTTACCGGAATATACAGACCTATTTCATTAAAACACCTATTTATTGTTGTCAGGATGCCCGTTTTATCCTGTTTTACACCCGGATGTTGACGATGCTCAGACCCGGGTGTCGGCAATCTTGAGACCCGGGTCTCAAACAACAAAAGTAATTACTTCCTTGAAAATAAGTCATATACTTCAGCAAAATAAGAAGCTTGCCTTGGGTTTCCGGATAGGACTATGATAGTTGCATGATAGATAAATGACAGTTAATAATAACAACTATCATAAGGTAATGCTTTTATAATTAGAGTGTTACTCTTTAAAATGATAGTATGACAGTAGATTCGATGAAGTTGTTTTTAAGACACATTCAAATCCAGTCAATAATTGAATTGCTAATCCCACAAACTTAACTGTATACCGCCTTTACCTTTATCCTTATCCTCTTTCTTTTGCGGCTTTTTAGCATTGCCGAAAACGGTTTTACCACCATATTTATAAGACGTGTCCCGTTCATGTTGAACCCAGTCGTCGAAATAGTTACTCGGAGTATAACTTTTCTCCATCTCCTGGGATATTTTGGACAGGTTCTTTAAGGCATTTGATTTGTCCTTTTCTCCAAGCCGTGCCTGACGGATTGCCTTGTCAAAGACTTCGATAGTCTCATCATAAACGCTTGTCGGAACCGGGAACGGATGTCCGTCTTTCCCTCCATGGGCAAAAGAGAAACGTGCCGGATCGGAGAAGCGGGAAGGGGTTCCGTGTATTACTTCGCTGACCAATGTAAGAGATTGCAACGTGCGCGGTCCGACTCCTTCCTGCAAGAGCAACGATTCCATATCGGATACATTGGTTTCATGTGCCAGGATGAGGGCGGCTCCGAGCCGTTTGAGGTTTACGTCTTCGGCTTTTACTTCGTGATGGTTGGGCAGGATGATGGATACTTCACGCATTAGTTTGTCCGGCGATTCCTTTGTCAATTTCACGATGCCTTCTTTGGTCGGGGCCGCAAGTTTATCGGTCAGGTTGAGGATCAATCCCTGATTTCTTCCGCAGACAGACGTATGCGGTTCCTCCATAAAAGAACGTAAAGAGGAAGAAAGCCAGTGGTAGCGCCGTGCCATACGTTCATTCGGGTTCATCCCTTGTTGGATGACAGACCAGTCACCTTCCTTTGTGACAATAAATGTATGCAGGTAAAGTTGAAAACCATCCTGTACAGCAGTATTATCGACTTTGGCAGCCAGTTTGCTGTGTCTTACCAATTCATTCCCGTTTAATCCGGTTTTGTTGGCCACCTCCAGCAATTGATTAGGTGTTTCTCTCGAAAATTTACCTCTCCCTCCGCAAATATACACGCCAAGTTCTTCCGAACGGCAATTGATCGCTTTTCTCAGGGCGTTCATAACAGACGTTGTAATACCAGACGAATGCCAGTCCATCCCCAGCACGCAGCCTAACGATTGGAACCAGAACGGATCACTCAGGCGTTGCAACAAAGCCGGACGTCCGTATTCGATGATGATGGCTTCTGCAATAGCTCCGCCAAGCCGGCTCATTCGTTCGGCCAACCAGGGTGGGACAGTCCCGTAATGTAATGGTAAATCAGCTGTACCTCTTTTCATAGATGCGAAGATAGCTAAAAAACAGGATCGGTTCAGTTAATGAAATGCTAATATAAACAACAAAAGAAAAGTCTGTGATGTTATTAATTAGAAATCAAATAGTAACAGCTATGTATTTGGAAGTAAATAAGAACGACCACGTTCAAGGTCCGGTCAATGCGCCGATAGAATTGATAGAGTATGCTGATTATCAGTGTCCTTATTGTAAAAAGGCTTATCATATAGTAAAGGATATACAGAAGAAACTCGGGGACAAGGTTAAATTTGTTTTTCGTAATTTCCCGTTGACAGAGTTGCATCCCCACGCTTTGCACGCAGCTATTGCTGCTGAGATCGCTGCTTCTCATGGGAAGTTCTGGGAAATGCACGACTTTCTTTTCGAGAATCAGAATGCTTTGGACGATTATTACCTGTTGGAATATGCCAGGAAGCTGGGAATAAATGCAGCGGAGTTTGAAACGGATTTCGGCAAAGACCGTTTCTATCAGAAAGTAAAAGATGACTACGATTCCGGATTGGAAAATGATGTACAGGGAACCCCGACTTTCTTCGTCAATGGCGAACAGTTTGACGGGAACTGGATGAATTCAGAGTTTCTGGAATATCTGGAGTCTTTAATCGTTAAGTAATTATGAAGAAAATAAGTTTGTTCATACTGGCCTCTTTCTTGTTGGTAGCTTGCGGAGCATATAAATACCTGGATTTGGGAATGTTGACTACAGGCATGACCGTTGCCGAGGTGGAGAACCTGATGGGGCCTCCCAACCGGGTATTGGCTGTAAACAAGAAAGATGGTTATGTGCAGGAGGTTCTGGAATACCGGACAGCCCGTGATGAAGTGTATGCGTTGGAGTTCTGGGATAACTATCTGACAGGATATGAATATTTGTATGACGATGTAACCTATATTCCACCGGTAGCTCCTCCGATGATATTCCCGGATTATGGTCGTCCTATTTATATTTACCCTCCGGACCATCATCACCCGAACCGTCCGAACAAGCCTAACCGTCCCGGTTCGAATCGCCCGGAGTCCAATCGACCAAGTCGTCCGGAGTCCAACAGACCCGGCTCGAATCGTCCCGAATCGAATAGGCCAAGCCGTCCGGAAACCAATCGTCCGCAGACAAAACCTTCGGAAGTTACCCGTCCGTCGAATAGCGGAACGAGTAACCGTACGGAACAGTATAGAAATCCAACGAATAGTCAGTCAAAAACGAATGACAGATCAAATACAAACGGAAGGAATGGGGGACGAAGATAGTTATTAATTGCGTATATTTGTTCATGAAAATATATCTCACTGAATATGAGATCAAATAAGGAGAACGGAAGTAATAGTGAATATATCAAATAAGTAAGTATATTACGAATTATATTTAGATTATGCTTTTAGAAAAACTACTTAAAGAATTTAATTTTAGCACTAATACATTTAATTTGGAGGAATCTAAGTTATTTGACCAATATTTTGAACGAATATTGGTTAGTAAAGGTACATTTTTGATTAAAGAAGGAGAAACAGAAAGGTATAGTTATTTCGTTTTTGATGGAATATTGCGTTGTTGGCTTTTAAATCATAAAGGGGAAGAACAAATTTTTTGGTTTTGTAAAGAGGGTACGTTTTCAATGTCGAATATATCTTTTACATTACAAACAAGGTCTGCATTTAATGTGCAAACAGTTGTAGATAGCGTTATTTACCGAATAGGCAAGAAACAAGTAAATGAACTATATACTGCTATCCCTAAGGTAAAAACTGTATTTGAAGATTTGAATGCTATATTGTTGAATAAACTTTTGGAAAGAAATATCGATTTGATTAAATATTCTCCTGAACAGTATTATCTACAGATGATTGAAGAATATGGCATTACATTAAACTATATACCACTAAAAGATATAGCTTCTTTTTTGGGTATCACACCGCAAGCACTAAGCAGAATCCGTAAACGTATTTTTTAACTTGGGTTCAGTGCTTTGAGTATATAGGTTCCGAACTTTGCGGCTTTAAATAGCAATTACAATTATGATTAGAAAAGTTAAAGCTACGGATTATCCACGTTTGATGGAAATTTGGGAAAGTGCAGTATCGAGTACACATGATTTTCTTAAAGAGGAAGATTTTCTATACTATAAGGAACAACTTCCGGTATATTTTCAGCATGTCACTCTATTCGGATTTGAACAAGAGGGAATCTTAATCGGATTTATGGGAATTGCAGAAGGAAATCTTGAAATGTTATTTGTTGACGATAATTATCGAGGCATAGGAATAGGAAAAAGGTTAATTACTTATGCTATAGGTAATTTGCAAGTAACTAAAGTCGATGTGAATGAGCAAAATATTCAAGCTGTCGGTTTTTATAAGTATATGGGTTTTAGCATATATAAAAGGTCGAATTTAGACGGAGAAGGTAAAGAATATCCTATTTTACATATGCAGTTGTAGTTTCATGTACATAAACAAAAAAACTCCTGCAACCATAACAATTACAGGAGTTTATATGTCAGTAATAATCTAATTACTTCTTCATAGCTTCCTCGATAGCAACAGCTACAGCAACAGTAGCACCTACCATCGGGTTGTTACCCATACCCAGGAATCCCATCATTTCTACGTGAGCAGGAACAGATGAAGAACCAGCGAACTGAGCGTCACCGTGCATACGGCCCATAGTGTCCGTCATACTATGGGTAGCTTGCTATAAACTCTTTTAAAAAACATCGTCTTGTTTATAAAGCGTTATTTTACAACAATATACAAATATATTAAAGAACTTCGTTTTATTATTGTTTTTGTTTTATTCTAAAATGGCTGTGAATAAGCCACAAATATGATCTTTTCAAATTAGAAAAGATTAAATGAAACAGGATTAAAGTTGTTTCATTTGATTGCTAAGTTAACACATTTTATTTCATTTGAATAGTGTTTAAAATTATTTTATGTGAAATCACCCAAGTAAGTAAGAATACTTTTCGTTTGCTTGGGAGATCTTGGCTTATATCCTCTTACTGGAAGGGTACTCTAAATAAGAAAATTTCATTTCCATCTTTCTTGTAAGATAACTCTTGGGCGTTTAGTATTCAATAGTTCCTCATAGCTACAACTATCTGTTAATAATAATTTCTGATATTCTGCACCTGTTACTCCATATTCTCCATATTCATTTTTTAATTCAACTAAATGTTGTTTCTGTAAATGATATGTAGCATTATTATATACATATTTTGCATTTCCTGTAAGATGCTTAGATATCTTATTTCTGATATTCATTAGGTTATTCCACATTTCCTGTTCTTGTAGTAAAATATATCTTTGTTCTTCTAGGCTATATTCATCATTGAAATAAAAATCTGTATCAAGCAAAGCCTTTAAAAAGAAGTTATATTCTTTCTCAAAGATTCTGTTTTCTAATGGTTTATATGTTTGTTTAGGAGTGTATTTTTCATTTATTAAGGCAAAATATAATTCAAGTATTATATTTAAACGTCTATTATACAGGACTTTTCTGAAAATTAATATAATAGAATTACATATAGAACCAGAACCTATACGAGAACAGATAAAAGCATCTAATGTTTTTATCTGTCTATTACAGTAATCATTCCAGATTTTATTTTCATGGTTAAGAAGTTGTTCTAAAGCTTTACTCTTTGGTAGGTGATTTAATAATACCCAATAATGATAACATAGATAATGTTCTAATATACAATCAATATCATTTAATTGAAAATCTTCGATATCTATCTTTTTTGGTTTAATAGAATCTATGATTTCTCTTAGCCTCTGATATTCAACTATTACATCGTTGAAATTTCCAAAACCTTTTAATTGAGCATATTCCTTTATTCTCCAAGTAATAGTTAAATCGCAGGTGTCTTCATTTTCAGTTAACATTCTTAACCCATAGATGCCATTTATTACTACAAATTCATCTGGATTGCTATTCTTGAATTTAGGGAAATAGATATAATCCTTTAAAGATAGCTCTTGAAACAGTTTTTTATAATCATCTGTTATCTTTATTTGCTCTATTGTATCTTGCTTCTGGATTACAGCCCTATTTCCTAAATCAAATGTAGTATCTTGCTTACTTGGTTGATTCTTACAACCAAGTAGAAACAATCCTAGTAAAAGAATATAGTATCTCATTTCTTATCAATTCAAATTATTGATAATCTCTTTAATCACATTCACAGCCATTATCCCACCAGACGGATAACCCTTTTTAGGATTGGATATAATAATCAAGCAAGTATATACAGAATCATTTACCTTAAAGTAACCACAGAAAGAAACTTCATGTGTTCCATCTTCTTTAATAACTGATCCTGTTTTCCCAGCAATCTTTATATCATCTGAAAACAATGGTTTTCCCGTACCCTCACATACAACCTTTTCTAATGTGTGTTGTATTTCACCCATTGTTTTTGTAGAACAGAGCGAAGTATCTGATATAGCAATAGCATGATAGAATTTTAATATATCCATAGGTGAATATGTAGTTTCAACAGTTGTATATGGGATAAGTGATTTAATCATACCAACTCTGGAATCAAACATTACTGCTTGCTGTAATGTGATCTCACCATATCCACCCATATCAGCATTATGATCTCTGATCTCTTTCCCGTTATACATATATATCCCATTGCCAACATCTACCGTATCAGACAATGAGACATTACCAATATCCATAGCAGGAATCAGAGATACGGGAACTGCGAGTGTACCCATATCTCTAACATTAGTATATTGTTGTGACTTTTCATTTTTATATGGTTTCCCATTTAAAAGAGAAATACAACTTTGTACTATCGCTTCTTCCTTTGCATCCATAATCATCACTAAACCTGAATCTGCATCAACATTTTGCAAGGTGGATTGAAGGGATGTTTCAACAGTTGGTTGTAATTGCCCCTTCACGGTTATGCATGAGAAACAAATTAATGATATAAAGAAATATATTTTATTATTTATCATAATATTGTGTGATTTAAAAATTTAGAATAATATTTTAGATCTCCAAAAATAACAACCATTAACTTTTATTTTCTCTATAATAGGTCTTTGACCATCTTCAAAGTAATATTCAGTTTCTAACATCATATTTTCTTCCAATGTTTTAGTACAGAATCTTTCCCATTCTTGTTTTAGTAATATATAGAACCAATCGAATATTTCATCGTCAAAATATCCATTTTTTGAAAACTCTTTTTGAACGAAAGGAGATGTCTTATACTTTTCATTAGAAAGAAGTTGAGTATTATTAGGGTTTAAACCTAGTTGCCTGAATTGAACAGCACCAAAAGTCGGATTATTGATCTTTGCAACCAAATAATCATTTTCTTTCATTTGAGAAAGTATATTACTTATTGTTACAAAAAGCAAGAAGGCTATCAAAAATATTTTATTCATATTGTCAATCTTCTCTTTTTTTGTTTGTGACTGTGATAAGTAAAGTATCAACTCTTAGATACATAGTGTTATTTTTGTTTATGACTGTAAAAGTTGCAGATTTCCCTTCAACTGTACCAGACATAACAGATTTTTCTTTTGAAGCTTCAATAGCATTATCTATCTTAAAAACTATTTCAGTTTCAATACTTGGCATTTGAATTGATATTTCCATTGTGGGTTTATCCATCTTTACATAAGCATTTTCTGCAATAAGTTCAGTCTTCCCACCTTTAGTCGCATAGACATAGGGGATTTTTGCAACTTGAGCATTCAATACAAAAGAAGAAAATAAAATTATTAAAATCAGAATCACTCTCATATTCTTATTATGGTTTAATTGAATAATTATCATATCTATCCCATTCTCCATGTTTGGTTGTCGTACAGGAATATACTCCCCCTATTAAACAACAAACCAACATTACTACCCATAAAAATAGTTTTGCTTCAAATTTCTTTATGTACTTTCCGAATCCAAATAAGGTAACTCCAGCAATAAAGCCAATTAAATATATTATTATCATATTAGTATTGTATTAGAAATAAATAAAATAGTGATCATATTCCAAAGGATCTTTCTCGATCTTTTTGTAAGACATACCATAAAATTGACCTAATTTTTCCATCATTTCAAACATTTTTGTTGTAGGTTTGACTATACGAACTGCAATAAGTTTGTAATCAGTTTCTTTATCCAAGTAGAAATGTAAGTCTTTATGTCCTAATTGTGTGTTTTGAAAATAAAAGATTTTCATATATGAACAGGTAAATGGCAATGTACTACAATCTGTTACATTACTTTCCATTGGCATATATGGAATTTTGAATCGGTTACAGATACTTACGATCTGACTAAGTAAAGCATTTGTTTGTGCATTCATAACAAATTAAATTTTCTCCTCCCTGTTCCCTCTGGAAAGATTATAAAATAAAAGGTGTGGGAACTGTATTTGCTTTATCCTATTGACTGGCTTCTCGCATTGCCTGTAGTATGGATAAAGCAACAGCAACCCACACCAGTTTCGTATATAGTTACCCTCACGGGTAAGTTTAATACAAATGATGCGGGTGCTATTGCTATCACCTTCATACTACTTTCAAATTTTGCGAGAATTTGTCAATAGAAGATAATTTCAATAACACCTTTCGTTAAACATATGTCCTCTCATACTATGTCCTATCGCTTTAGGTGCATGAGATTGCCACAAATGTACGAAAAGCGTTTTGCTTTTTTATAGTTGAGACAGAAATATTTTCCATTTAAAAGGATAGACTATCATAAGCCTGCAATATTTCTTCCTGTCTCAATCCTAAATACCGCTTTGTGATCGCTACACTGGAATGATTAAACAATTCCATCAACTTAACTAAAGCCAATTCAGCATTCTCTGAATTTTGATTGTACACCTGCCTACCAAATGTTTTCCGTAGGCTGTGACAACTGAAATTCTGAACTTTCAATTTGTATTTGGCTTTAATCTCCTTTAGAATTACATTTATTCTCTGTACTGTGTAGATAGTTCCTTTCTGTGATACAAATACAGGAGCATTAATATTAATTGGAACGATACCTTTAAAACAGTCTGTAATATGACGTTTCAATTGTGCGTTAATCCTTATCGTTCTCAACTTATCTGTTTTCTTCTCTTTTATGGTAAACTCGTCTACATTCAGAATTTGTGACCATCTAAGAGATAGAATATCAGAAATTCGTAATCCCCAGAAACAGCCAATTGCTATTAACAAAGACATTTTATAATCCTTATCATGAAGTAACCTTCTAACTAGATTTGTCATTTCATCCCATTGCATATAATCCGCTGTAGTAATACTATACTTTAAACTCATAATATTCAGTTTTAATTGATTATCAATAAAAGTGATTGTTTTTGCTTCTCTCTTTTTCTTATTAAATGGTAACTAATTGAAAATCAAAAGAACATTCACTTCTATAATAAGTGAACATTCTTTTTGATCTTAATCGTGTCTAAATCTTTTCATGGATTCATAAATTACCAATAGAATCAGGAACGCAGGAACTAAAGGAGTAAAAACAACGGCAGCTAAGTATATACTTAATGCCATTAGGATAAGATACACCATTGACATATACCCTCCCTTTTAAATAATGTGTCCTTCATCTGCATAACTGTAATATGATTCATCTGTTATGATAAGATGGTCATGTAGATGAATATCCAGAAGTTTTGTGACTTCTTTCACTCTTTGCGTCAATTGGTCATCCGCTAGACTTGGTTTTAAATGACCAGACGGATGATTATGAGCAAGTATAATACCAAAAGCGTTTCCTAATATCGCAGCTTGCATAATAAGATGTAAGTCAGCAGATGTTTCGTTTATTCCACCTTCTGAAATAGAACAAATACCTAAGACCTTCTTCGCTCTGTTCAATAAAAGCATTTTTAAACTCTCTCTATACTGTATCGTTTCTGTATCGAATACTGATAATAGTAGTTTGTATGCTTTTTCAGATGATTGTACTTGCTCTCTTTCAGAGGCTTTAATCTTTGATTTGTAAGTAAGTTTCACCTCACAGACTTTTAATTTTTCTTCCATTGTAGTATGATTTTTGAATTTGTATTTGCGTGATAGTGTTTTTCTTCAATTTTATATAGCCTGTATATCAAGTATCAAACCATGTAAATGAAGAAAGCCAGATAAATAGCTAACTGTATCAAAAAGGATTAGGCTAGAAATCTCTTTCTCCTAAAAGATAATTTCAATACCAATTAACACTGGTGATACCAGAGAGATAGAAATCGTTTTTGTGTACTGCATTGTGCGAAACAATTTAGTTTTCTTTTAGTGATGGGTAGGGGGAATAAGTTATACAGCACTCTAGCGCGTATAACATATATGAGTTAAGGGTTGAGGCTAATTTTAAAGCTGTAAGTATCTCTTACATTCATAATCCAGATTGAAGAGGATTCATTTTTTTACCATCTGCAAATTTTGTACTTTTGTATATCCTACAATAGAAACAGATACCGATTCTCTATAATTTCAAGAAATATCCCCAGATATAACATTTCTCACTAAACAGTTATCTCAAAAATGGTATTGTATATACGGACTAATCATCTATACCCTAATAGATTGGCTTGCAAAAAATCATTGAATTTAAGTAGCTCTCAATATGAAAAAATGATGGAGTTGGGTATTTTGATCCCAATAAATAAAGAAGATTTAAACTTGAAGTATGATAAAAAGGCGGTTTAATTTTTTCCATAGGGTAGTTTACTTTTTTCACTCCCTTACTAATTACTTACAAACTAAATACTTAATAAAAGATTTCCCGCTTTCTGACGAAAGTGGAAATATCTATCTCGCAGATACGATTTATTTTTATTTTATTCATGTTCCTGATGAATTATCGCATAATCTCAAAGGATTCACTTTTAAAATTGACTCATAAAGAGGCTTTTGTATTCTGTTGTATTGTCCTGAATACGGATTTGGAAAACGACGGAAAGATATACATCTCCCATATAAAAGAAGAAACATTGGCAAAGATGGCTGAATGCACTTCAAGAACAATTGTTACTTATATCAAGAAGTTTAAACAATTGGGATTGCTAGATATAAAAACAGAAAAGATAAAAGGGGAATTGGGTGTTTTTGATAGAAATACCTATTCAATCAAAATACCAGATTCAAATCTAGGTGAAAATTGGTTTCGTTTGAACTATGATTTTTTGAAAGAAGAAATTTCTAGTGACATGAAAGGATTCTTGCTTTTGCTAAAATGTTTGGGAATCAATGGTAGCAATACGGTTTTGTATAGTTTGGACAAAATAGGAAAGCAAAAATTGCTCCATGTGGGTTTGAATAAAATCAAGGAATTAACTCGCTTAGGTATCTCTTTACAGGTAATAAGCAAAGCTAAAACGGGATATGTCATAACGGATAAGTTTATTTATGAAGATCTCCCAGAGCAAAAAGCGGATTCTCCAACAGAACAACTTCTGGTTGATTATTACAACAGGATTGTATCTTACTGTAAGAGACAGGAAATGAAACCACCAAAGTATGATAAAGAGTTGATGAAAATTATTTTTAATAACTGTCCCAATTTTGAATTTTTCGTTGATAAAATGAATAATCGTAATTATCCAAAGGAAAAAATAAGCAATCTCATGTACTTCATAAAGACTTTAAATTTTGATATACCAGAATCAAATGAAAAAGCTAAAGACGATTGTATTATAATGACTTAAATCTCTTTGTATTAAATATTTCAACTTAATTGCAAATTGTGTGTGTAATGGATGTTTTGAGAGATCAAGGCATCCATTTTGTGTTTATAGAAGGTTATATCTTTTAAGATAAATCTACATATAATAATGTATAAAGTATTACAAATCGGATATCATTTTATCAATAACTTCTTTTACGGCTGGCAGGTTATTTTTCATTACATCAAAAACAACTTCCGCATCAATGTCAAAATAATGGTGAGCAATAATATCTCTCATCCCCATTACACCTTTCCAATCTATCTCTGAGTAGTTGGATAATAGCTGTTTATTGGTTTCTTTATCAATTCGCTTAACGCTTTCACCTATGGCTATCAGTAACATACAAATACTTTCCATTCTTTCAACACCGCTAGGGGTATTTAAAAAATCATCTGGAGAGAGTATCGTTTGTGATCTTTCCAATATTCTACCAACAGCTATTTCTATCTTTTGTAAAGACGAACGAAGCAATTCCTTATCACACATAAATACCCTCCTTCTCAATCCTGTTTCTCAAAAAGGAATCCATGTGATCACGTAATCGGACAATATCAACATTACAGCCAAATAAAGCTTGCAAATCTTCTTTTATATGCACTAAAGCGAACATATTGGGCTTTGAGGTTTCCAAATAAACATCCACATCGCTGTCTTCCGTTTGCTCGCCTCTGGCAACAGAACCGAATATTCCCATACGGATAATGCTGTATTTGGAAGCATTCTTCGTCATATAATCCCGTAATAGATTTATGTATTCAGTTGTTGATTTCATCTTTTTTTATTTGTTTGCAACAAAGATACACATTCATGTGGCAAAATCAAACGACAGAAGGTTAAACCATTTAAAGAGAATACACCAGATTAAAGTTGGCATTTCTTCTTTAAATGGTTAACATTAAGCACACATGAAAAAAGGAAACCAGCTATCACTTGATAACGAGTGTCCTTTTTCTCCTGAAAGAGCAATTTATTCTCATTTTCTGGTAGTGGTACTTTTTTGCATGATTCTAGTATTTATATAGGGAGCATCCAGTTTTGTACCAACTCTAAACGAAAATATTTCAGCGTGTATTTATACGGTTTTGTAGAGTTGGTAGACGTGGCATGATAGTATTTCTCAATTGTATTGAGGTTTACTGTTGTTCCAATATCTAGCCTGTTGTAGATAAGTTGAACTTTATCCCGTATTTCTTCTTTTGAAGTTGGAATATTAAGGATTGGATCAAACTCTATCCATATATCGTTTACAACAGGTTGAGAGAATTGATATTGTTCATCATAGTGTTTGATTGCAGATTCAATTTTGCTTTTCGTATAACCAATCTCATCAAGCCTCTGTTTACCTAGTTTGTGATAAGCACGTATCATTAACTCTGAATCTTTTTGTGCTTTTATCATTTCTATTGCTGGGGTACAATCAAAATTAGGATTTTCTTGTTTCTCTTTATTCAGGTTATCTAGTAGCTGAATGATTAAACGACGTTTGTTGATCTCGCTTTGAGGTTGTTTGAGTAATAACAAATCGTCTTTCTTAAAAGCCTCAATTCTGAGGGCATAGTTTACATTAAAATACCGTGTCTCTTCATAAGCCTGTTTCAGTGATTCAGCAGATTGATAATAGCCTTTTACTCTTTCCTCATTATAAAAGTTATCAACAGACATGTAATTGACATTTCCATCCTCATCCAGAAGTTCTGCATATTTGACAGCATTTTTATCTTTATTGATTGATTGCTTTACAAATTTATTTGTAGCTTGTTCCTCTTGGTGTTTTAATGAATTATAGGTTTTTTCATGTTGAACTAATACCTGTTTTGCTGTATCTTCATCCATCGCTTGAATCTCACTATTAATGGTAGTAATATGGGTGAAGGATTTATATCTGTGACCATCTTCAAACTCATTGCGGAAACGTCCTTGTATCTGGATTGCTTCTGTGAATGGATCAATCATTGTATAATAAGCCTCTTTCAGATTTGTTAATAACAGAATATCAGCTTTTATTGATAACATGATGTCTATTGCAGAATAAAAGCGGCAAGTAAAGAAGTTGTATTTTGCGAAAGGATAAATCATATTCTCACTCATGTTGGAAAAATTACACTCTTTTAATTTGTTGACACTTTGTTGAGAACAAAAGACTTTTGATTCATTTTCAATCCCCAATGTATTAATGATACGATTGATACCATTTGTAGAGTTAAGGAATATACAAACACATTCACTTGTCTGATATTGCTCAAATTGTTCATGAATAATTTTGTCGTAATTATTAGTTACAATCAAATTCAGATCGACTTTGTAGTCAAAATTTGGTGTGATTTTTATTATCTTGAAATTTTGACGCTCCAACTCTGGATGTCGCATTTTTAATGGGGTCGCTGATACCATTGCTTTGTTGTTGAATTGGAAAAAGTCATTGACTGGCTGTGAAATACGTTTTCTGTAATCAACATCTTGAATAAACTTCTCACATTCATCCATTAAGCAGAAGAAGTCTGTATACAGATTTACACCAACATGTTCTGCTGCCTTCTTGATCTTTTTGTAACTTTCTGGTGTACAAAGTAATTTTTTATATTGAACATTTGAACTCAGATATTTTTTTGATTCTTGCTTCTGTGCATTTGGCATAAACAGCCAAAGGTTGTAAGTTCTTATGTTCATCCGTCTTTTGCTGGATAACAGGAACATTTGGTTCTATAATGATTGAATGTCTATGTGAGTGTAACTCTCCGTATGTTGCACCAATACCCGTCAATGTCTTATCTAATACCACATTTGAAGGGATATTATTGTATTGGATTCTTTTTAATGCAGAGAATAGTTTTTCTCCTTTCTTTATTATCGCTCTGATGATCTTCATAGAATGATTTTATTTTAAGTACCTTTTATGCTTTTATTAGATAGATGGTGCATTTTATGCTCTTTTGAGGTTATATATAGGGAGCACTAAAAAACGTACCAAAGTCGAAAAAACAGAGCTTATCTGTCACCTAAGCTCTATATTGAGGTATTTGGTTAAGCAACCTTTTTTAAGAGTTCAATAAACTGATTGCCTGTATTTACACTCTTGATTTTTTTCTGAAAATCATTCAATTTCCCAATTTCTTTCAGTGCGCCAAAAGCTCTATCTTCATTCGTTGAAATCGCGTATGAGTTGAAGCCTTCAATGTAGTAGCGTTTCGTGATTTGTGCAACTTCCATTCCTGCAGCCTTGCAGAGGGTAATAAATTTATCTCCACGATCTTTGTTAAATTCTGTTCCCTTAGGAAATTCGATATCTTCACCCCTCAACGCTTTGTTCAGTAGAGTTGTAGAAAGTTTCTTCCCTAAATAAATCAAAGCTGCTGTTGATGGGTTGAAGCCTTCCCCTACCTTTTCAGAAATGGTAATGAGTGCTTCTTCTTTCGAAGTCAATCCTACAACTGCTATTTTATCTTTGTAGTCCCAGCTTTTAGCAGCGTCATTTATCTCTATCAGATATTCTCCAATATTCTCTTTATCACGAATATGGACATTCGGTATTTCATATTCTTCACCAGCCTGAATCAATTTGGCGAATGCTGTACTTCTGTGCTGTCCATCCAGAATAACATAATAATTAGCTGCTTCCGTTTTGTTAATTACATTTCCATTCGCATCGACAACTGTGTATTCATTTTCAAGAATCTTTTCAGCTTCTGCTACAATGATTGGATAAGCATATTCATATTTGTTCTGTGCAATAATGTAGATAAACTTATCAACTCGCTTTGTATCTATTGGTCTGTTGTGTTTTACGAAAGCAATTTTCTTAGACTCTTTTTGGGTTTCTCCAGCTTTTACGACACAGAAAGTAACATAATCTTCTGTTGCTTTAGATTGGATCGCTTTTTCCGTTGGTGTATTTAATGCTGCCTCAAGTTCTGCTTTCATTTTATTAACGGATTGTTGTTGCGCTTCAATTACTGTTGCATCTGCATTTCTTTTTACCAACTGGTTCAATACGCTTTCTTCTTTCTTCACTAAGTTTCTAATTTCTGCTAAAGTTGCCATAATCTTTAATTTTTTATTTGTTAAACAATTACTGCAATCGTAAACTTGAGGCCTCTCATTCTTGATTACGCTGCAAAGAAACTGTTTTTACAGGTGAAAATTATATGGTTTTACCTATACAAATAGAGGTATTTGGGGATAGATTCTTTAGGTCGCTGAAATAGATTTGGTTAAATATTTTGATGATTATATGGTTACCAGTAATAATTTGTATTATTGTTTGACGATTTCTTGAAAGTTGTATTGAGAAGGGTACCCCATTTGGGGGTAAATCCTTTTTTTCTCATAATAGATATAGATGTACGTAAGCTGTCTACATTGTTTCTTGTATCAAATTTACTAAACATCCCTAATATATCCAGATAGTTTTTGATGAACTCACACTGCTGATTTGTGATTGTTCCTGTTTTCGTTGAGGCGATACTGGAATGTTGCAGTATATTGAATGTGCCCATCGTCATAATGTTGAAAGCAGGATCATCAAACTTTCTACCAGACTTTTTACCATAGGTGAATTTAAGTTCATTTTGTGCTTCTTCCAGATCGTTTACTCCTAAGTATATATCCAGATAGTCCTCTAACAGAGTTGTCAACCATGCTTCCGAATTGGGTATTGTAACAGAACTGTTGGGGCTTTTGATCTGCAAATTGGTTAATTTGCTTGTTTTCAGAAATTCATACAGTTGTAACATTTCTGGACGCACGTATTTGGCATAAGCCAAAGAATCATAGCTATTTTCAATATCATCAGACTGCATAAAATGATTGTGAGTATATTTATCATAGATAGCAGCCATCTAAAGAAGTATATTCACCACGTCATTATCAATATCTTGTATTAAACCGAAATCATCAGCAAGTGTCAATATACTGTCTACTAGCTTGTCATTTGAAAGGGATATGTATAATGTGGAATCAGAATCAAATATAACATCTTGGTGGCTGATATATTCATCTTTCTTTTTAGGGGTATACCGTTCAATGTCGAATGCAGTTACTCCAATAGGCTCATACATGATAGAGCTTTCTCTTTTATATGGTGATAAGTCTTTACCTTCTGTGAAATCATCAAGTTTATATTTATGTACTTGATATAATGCTTCTACTTCATGACGCAACATATATCGGTTGAAACCATAGTATTTTATCATTAACGGTTCAACTCGTCTAAAGTCTGGTAGAATTATTGGAATGAGTGTTGTATTAGTAGCCATTGTTATTCAGTTTATGTATGTAAAAGTAAAAAATAATCTCACTTGCATTACTGCAAATGAGATTATTTTTATTTAAAGTAGGTTCTTCATCGCATCATCCATCTGATCATTGCCAAAGCTATCCAGATAAATTTGTATTACTCTCTCTGCGCTGTCTTATTCGTTGAAAATATTAGTAAGTTGATCCATTTGTTTAGCGATACTTTCATCCACAAGTTTTGCATAATGAGCAGTCATACGGGTATTTGTATGTCCTAACATTTTAGAAACAACTTCCAAAGAAATGTTATTTGCAAGAGTTACCGTACTTGCAAAGGTATGACGGCTTGTGTGATAGGTTATCCGCTTATTGATATTGCAAAGTATTGCAATGTCTTTCAGATACTTATTTATATCTGCTGGATCTTGGATAGGTAATAGTTTGTCACTGCCTTTATATTTCTCTAAAATCATTTTAGCCATTGGCAATAATGGGATTCTGGAAAGAACGCCTGTTTTGATCCTTCGTTTCTTAATCCAAATTCTTCCATTCTGATCTTTTTCAAAATGTGCGGTGGTGAGAGTTTTCACATCTATATAACTCAATCCAGTGAGACAGCCAAACAAAAACATATCTCTGGCTTTCTCCAATCGGGGTAAAGGGGTATCGAAATTGATAATTCTCCTGAGTTCTTCTTCGTCCAAAAAGTCAATTTCAACTGCTTCTCGTTCCACTTTGTATGTGGCAAAGGGATTGAAAGATATGTACGAATTTGCAACAGCCAGATTGATTATCTTCTTTAGTAGCTTCAAATGTTTTGTAGATGAGTTTTGGCACATGCCCTTATCTATCTTCAAAAATGAATGAAACGACTGTATGAAGTTTAAATTGAGTTCACGTAAATACATATCTTCTCTTTTGTATTTTTGTAGCATGAACTCTTTGAGCAATCTTACTGTATATTCAGAAATCCAATAAGTTGCTTTGGAAACTCCGTTATCGATTAATTTTTCTTGTTCCTTATTATGTTCTATAAAGACCTCAAATAAACTTTTCTCTTTCAGAGATTCGATCTTTTCTTGAAATGCCTCACATAGAAGTTTGGCGGTAATGATAAAACCTCTATCCAACAATTCCGCTTCTTTCTGATACAGTTTGGCTTTTACGGCTTTCAGATAGTTGTTGAGGCTTTTGGCTTCCTCATCTTTACCTTTTATTTGTTGTTTGGTCTTATCCCAAGATGTAGCTTTTACCTTTTTGCCAGTAGAAAAGCCACATCTTTCACCATTTACGGTAATCAATACTTCAATAATTGTAGTACCGTCTTTTCTAACTCTGTTTTCTCTTATAAAAAAGAGAACGGAAAATGAACTTCTAACCATTTGTTTAATCTTTAAAATTAGACATTTAGAAGTCTTTTGAATAATCTGTATAATGCTATGTGTTAGATTGTTATGTTAAAATTTGCAGCCATTTTTGGAAAAATGGAAAATGGCTGTGATTTGGCTGCAAAATATCTTCAATTTTACTCGTTTCAGAAAGGAAAAACGGTGAGTCTTTCTTATGGAAGAAAGAAGGTGATAGAAGAGATTTTGAGTATTTCCTATATACCAATCCCAATGCTTTGCAAAGAAGATTTGTTGTTTAAAGGAGTATTTGATTAGCAAGAAAGAAGAAGTGTATAAGATATTCCCATAAACAAAAAACTCCTGCAACCATAACGATTACAGGAGTTTATATATCAGTAATAATCTAATTACTTCTTCATAGCTTCCTCGATAGCAACAGCTACAGCAACAGTAGCACCTACCATCGGGTTGTTACCCATACCCAGGAATCCCATCATTTCTACGTGAGCAGGAACAGATGAAGAACCAGCGAACTGAGCGTCACCGTGCATACGGCCCATAGTGTCTGTCATGCCATAAGAAGCAGGACCGGCAGCCATATTATCCGGGTGCAGAGTACGGCCTGTACCACCACCTGAAGCAACAGAGAAATAGTTGTGACCGTTTTCCATACATTCTTTCTTGTATGTACCAGCTACCGGGTGCTGGAAACGAGTCGGGTTAGTTGAGTTACCTGTGATAGATACGTCAACACCTTCTGCACGCATTACAGCAACACCTTCACGAACGTCGTCGCAACCGTAGCATTTTACTTTTGAGCGGAGACCTGTAGAATACGGAGTTTCTTTGATCACGTTCAAAGCACCTGTAGCATAGTCGAACTGAGTCTGAACATAAGTAAAGCCGTTGATACGAGAAATGATCATAGCAGCATCTTTACCCAGACCGTTCAGGATAACGCGAAGCGGTTCTTTACGTACTTTGTTTGCCATTTCAGCGATCTTGATAGCACCTTCAGCAGCAGCAAAAGATTCGTGACCAGCTAAAAAAGCGAAACATTTTGTTTCTTCGCGAAGCAGACGTGCACCCAGATTACCGTGGCCGATACCTACTTTACGGTCGTCAGCAACAGAACCTTTGATACAGAATGCCTGCAGACCGATACCGATAGCTTCGGCAGCGTCAGCAGCGCTTGTGCAACCTTTCTTGATAGCGATGGCAGCACCTACAACGTAAGCCCAACATGCATTTTCGAAACAGATAGGTTGAGTTTCCTTACACATTGTATAAGGATCGATACCTTTAGCGTCGCAGATAGCTTTTGCATCTTCGATACCGTTGATACCATATTCTTTTAAAACCGCGTTGATAGTATCAATACGACGGTCATAACTTTCAAATAAAGCCATATTATTTTTACTTTTTTAAATTCTTATTTACCAGGAATAAAGATATTAGAAAGTTGAAAACAAGCACACCGCCGCAACAGGCCATATAGAATGCCATCCAAGGACGGTCCGGCTTCATGACGAAGTAGGTGATTACCGTCGCGATAACAGTCAGAATGATCAGCCCGGTCAGGGCGCGTGTCAGTGTTTTCTTATTCATTACGAGGATCGATATATTTTACAGCTTCTTTGAAACGACCGTAAGAACCTTTAGCTTTTTCCAGAGCTTCGTTAGCATCGATGCCTTTCTTTACCATTTCCATGAATTTACCCAGGTGGATGAATTCATATCCGATTACCTGATCGTCAGCATCCAATGCCATACGAGTACAGTAACCTTCAGCCATTTCCAGGTAACGGGTACCTTTGGCTAATGTACCGAACATGGTACCAACCTGGCTACGCAGACCTTTACCTAAGTCTTCCAGACCGGCTCCGACAGGCAGACCGCCTTCAGAGAAAGCAGACTGTGTACGTCCGTAAACAATCTGCAGGAATAATTCGCGCATAGCTGTGTTGATAGCGTCGCAAACAAGGTCAGTGTTCAATGCTTCCAGAAGTGTTTTGCCCGGAAGGATTTCTGATGCCATCGCAGCAGAGTGAGTCATACCAGAACAACCGATAGTTTCTACCAGCGCTTCCTGAATGATTCCTTCCTTTACGTTCAGTGTCAGTTTACATGCACCTTGCTGAGGAGCACACCAACCCACACCATGAGTCAAACCTGAGATGTCAGTGATCTGAGTAGATCTAACCCATTTTCCTTCTTCAGGAATCGGAGCACAAGGATGGTTGGCTCCCTTCTTTACAACACACATGTGTTGAACTTCATGTGAATAAATCATAATCGCTAATTTATTATATTAAAGTGATAATAAAACTTTATGCTAATTTCTATGTAATATCGCTTTCTTTAAAAACCGCACAAAGATAAAATTTTTAATCCAGCCATGCAAGACGCTAAGTTCGTTATTTATCGGTTGGCTGAATATTCAGTTCGGAGCCATTCAGCAAGATGCGGTGAGTGACAGGTCCTATCTTTTTCATCATTGCCGAAACACCGCAGTACTCTTGCGACAATCGGATTGCTTTTTCAATCCGGGCACTTTCCTCTGCCTTACCGGTTACGTGGAAAGTGATGAAGAATGCTGAATAAAGCATCGGCACGGTATCGGTTGTTTCTGCTTTGACGTCGATAGATAGTTTTTCAAAACCGATTCGCATCTTCTTGAATAGAGAGATCACATTGACCCCGCTGCATCCGGCCAGGGCGACCAGCATCAAGGCTTTCGGGCGGACACCGGAACCGGTGCCGCCGTCTTCTTTGCTGGTATCGATTGTCACCGTATGACCATCCATCTGGGTTTCAAAGGTCGAATCCTTTTTCCAGTCGAGAGTGATTTGGGCAGACATATCGTTCTCTTTTATTTTTTAAGTGCTTCCTGTAGTTTGGCATCTATCTCTTCACCATGGATATTCTTGGCGATGATCGTGCCGTCTTTATCGACCAGTACGGTATGAGGAATGCTGTTGACACCATATAAAGCAGCACCGGCATTCTGCCATCCTTTCAGGTCGGAAAGCTGTGTCCAGATAATATTCAGGTCTTTTACGCCTTTTGCCCAGGCTTCGGGTTTGCTGTCCAAAGAGATACCGACGATTTCGAATCCTTTATTCTTATATTGTTTATATAATTCGACCAGATGCGGCATTTCTTTGCGGCAAGGAGGACACCAGGAAGCCCAGAAGTCGATAAGGACAACTTTACCGTTACCGACGAACTCAGACAATTGATGTACTTCGCCTTTCGGATCAGCCATTTCGAAATCAGTAAACTTTTTGCCGACGGCTACGTTTTTCAGAACTTCCAGGTGGCTGATCATTTTGTCGATATTCGGCTGTGCCTTAAAGGTTGAGTCGGCTTTCGACAGTATTTCGTTCTGCTGCTCTTCACTCAGGTTGTAACGGTTTTCGTATAAATATTTGGCAGACATTTTCTGGTCCATATGAGCCAAAATATAATTGCATACGGCTTTGGTTATTTTGTCGCTGATTTCATCATATTTCTTTTCAGCCGCAGCCGCAATTGCTTTGTCTTCGGAACGGATCTCATCCCCGAGTTTTCCCATTTCGTCAATGAAAGGCTTGAGACTATCTTTCATTGCTTTTTCTGCATCGTTGGCCGGGGTACCGGTTACGATTGACAAGGTATCCAGGTTGATAGTGAGTTTGCCGTTTTCAAGTGTAAACGTTGTCTTGAACGGAGTTGCCATACCGCGTTCAGTCTTGACAACGTCGGGCGAAAACTGAATGATCGTAATTTGCGATTCATTCTGGGTACCTTTGAATTTGAATGCATTGTTTTCTACCAGCGCACTGTCGAAAGGTAAAACGTCCGGTTTTCCGTATTCATAAAGATATACGTAGTTTCCGTTCAGATCGGCGTTTGAAACTGTACCGGTTATTTCGTAACCCGGTTTTTCGCTGCAAGCTGCAAGAAGCAGGGCGGAGGCAGCCAATGGAAGATACTTTTTCATATATTATATGTGTTAAAACGATGTCATCACCTTGTGATTCGCGAAGTTATCGCTTTATTAATTATAGTTTATTTCTTTAGGCTTAAAAAGTTCTAATATTACCGAAAAGATGGATTATATTTGTTGCCTGATCGATATACCGGGGGTTACCGGCAGTTATCGGGAGATTATTCTACAAATATTAATACTATGATTCGGACCAATAATAACAAACGGACAATGCTACGGCTTTTATGTATGAAATTGATGATACTCTGCTTGTTTTTGCTTTGTGCTTTACCTGGCGGGGAGGCGTCGGTTTCGCTGCATAAAGCAAATATCGACCTGTCGAATAATGCAATTATCGATATATATCAGGATGATCGCGGTTATATGTGGATCGGAACTTACGATGGCCTGAACCTGTTCAACGGGAGAAATACCTATGTCTATCGTTTTGAACCGGATAATAAGAATACCCTTTGCAGTAACATTATCAATAAAATTTCAGACGGTGGTCCCGGGTATCTCTGGGTGTCTACTTCGATGGGACTGAACCGGTTTTCGCTGAAAGACCGTAAAGTGACCGAATCATATCCTGAATATCCTGAATGTCTTCTTATAGCAACGGATTCTTTAGAAAATACCCTGGTTGTCAGCCGGAAGAATTTTATATCCTGCCATACTTCCCGTACAGCTTCCTTTCAGGACATTTATACGCGGGACATAACACCGGAAACAGCAAGGCTGTTATTTGCAGGCGAGCAAGGATGTTTTTATCTTCTCTCGTCAGACGGGGTTTTGAAGCAACTCATTCCGGATTATTCGAAACTGCCTTTTACGATAAAGACAAAGGAAAACAAGATACATGATAAACCGATAGAACAGGCTTTTTATGAAGAGGGCGTTCTTTATTATGTCGATGCCGATAATAAACTGTACCGGTACCGGACGGAGGAGAACAAAGAAACATACTTGTCTGATCTTTCCGGATGGATGGAAAAATATGGTAAGGTAGCCCGTGTAGTCTCTTTTCAGTCGAAACTGTATCTGGTGTTCAGGAACGGCCTGTTGCTTGATCCTGATAAACCGGAAGAAGCTATCGATCTGAATATCGGTGTCTTTAGTATGTTTAAAGACAAGAAACAACAAATACTCTGGATTGGTACGGATGGACAGGGACTCAGAATGTTGTACGATAAATATGAACGTTTTGACGGATTGGCGTTGGAAGATTTACCTTTTGTAATGCTCAATCCGGTTCGTTCCGTTTATACGGATGAAGATAAGACACTATGGTTCGGAACGAAAGGGGATGGCTTTGTTCGTATAAAAGAGTATGATTCCTATGCAAAAGGGGAGATCCCGCTAGACCGGATCGCCCGTTATACAACGGCAGACGGCCTGTCTAACAACCGGGTCTATTGCTTTTTCAAAAGCCTGTATCATCCCCTGGTGTGGATTGGTACAGACGGCCCCGGCCTTTCTTATTATTCTTATGAGGATGAGAAAGTCCATACGCTTCCCAGCAAGATAGATACCCGGATAAGATATGTTCATTCTATCTGTGAGATAAACGATTCGACGCTTTGGATGGCAACGACGGGCGACGGGTTGATCGAGGTTGTTCTGGAACGGGATAAATCTGGTCTGACGGTTAAGTATCTTCAGTCTTACCTGCTGGAAAAGGACGGAAAGATATGTAACGAATTTTATTCTATGTATTATGACGGAAAATCCACCCTGTATCTGGGAAGCCGCGGAGGATATGGGATGGCACGTTTCGACCTGCTCACGAGGCAGTATGATTTTATGTCGATGAACAATTCGGCTAACCAGGCGATCGGTGATGTCCTTAGTCTGTGTTATAGCAGCGATTCGACCTTTTACCTGGGAGCCAGTTCCGGTATGACGCGGATGAAATGCGATCAGGCGGGGACGTGTGAATTTTGGCAGTACGACAGGAGTGACGGCATCAGCAACGATATGATTCATGGCATATTGGAGGATAAAGATAAATGTATCTGGTTGAGCTCCAATAAGGGACTAACCAAATATAACCCGCATAATAACTTTTTCCATAATTATGGGAGCCAGGAACTGATGGTTACGGAGTTTTCCGACGACGCTTACTGGAAATGCCCTTATACCGGACGTCTGTTTTTCGGGGGCGTCGATGGGCTGGTATGGATCGACCCGCAAAACGACCGGCAGGAAAGCTATAGTCCCGACCTGCATTTCTTTGAGTTGAAGATGGGAGACGAAACTATCAGTCTTTACGATTATGCGGATGCGAATCCCGGCCCTGTAACAATTCCTCCGGACGTTTCGACTTTTACCATTTCATTTGTTGCCACCGACTATATTCATGGTGACAATTATGAGTATTCTTATCTGTTGCAAGATTATAATACGGCCTGGACGGAATTACAAAAGAGCAATGAAATATCGTTTACTAAGCTGCCTTACGGAAACTATACCCTGAAAGTCCGTTATAAAAACGATGTTTACGATTCCAATGCGCGGGAATATCTTTTACCGTTGAAAATACTTCCTCCCTGGTATCTCAGTACCTGGGCGATAGCGGTCTATATTTTTCTGGCCATCCTCTTTGCAGGCGTGCTGGTTTATTGGATCAACCGGCGTATCGCTGAAAAACAACAACAGGTGGCCCGTAAAATCCATGAAGAACAGAAAGAAAAGCTGTACGAAGCCAAACTGAACTTCTTTGCCAATATCACCCACGAACTTTGTACCCCGCTGACTTTAATCAACGGAGTAGGGGACTATATTCAAACCTATGCCGAAAATACTTCCGACAACAAACTGAAAAGGTATATCCGCATATTGAGGGATAACGTAGCGAGCCTGAATGAACTGATTCAGGAAATCCTGGATTTCCGTAAGATAGAAGAGGCCGGGCTGAATTATTTCAGTATCAGGCGCATCTCTGTTCCGGATATTATCCGCAGGCAATACGAGTCATTTACCCCTATAGCCGAGCAGAATGGGATAAAATTCGTGTTGTCTCTTCCGGATCAGCTTTACTGGAATACAGACCCTACCGGATTAAAGAAGATATTGGTCAATCTGATTTCCAACGCTTTTAAATACTCGGATGAAGCCGGAGAAATACGTATTTCGGCTACTACGGAAAATGAGTCCTTGATAATCCGTGTCTATAATTCGGGCAAAGGAATATCCGAAACAGACCTGAAGACTATTTTTGACCGTTACCGTATATTGGGCGACCTGGAGGGAAACAATTATACGCAAACAACGTCGAGGAACGGACTGGGATTGTTTATCTGTCATAGTATCGTACAATCTCTGCATGGCACGATAGAGGTGAAAAGTGAAGAAGGCCGGTTTGCCGAATTTATTGTCCGCTTGCCACACCTGGAAGCCGAGGAGGAGGAAGCCGAACCGGAAAATGAGGAACCGGAAACGGTGCCTGTCCTTTCGTCTCCCATCGATGAAACCGGATTGCCGGGAATTGTCTCTCCGGAGAATAAACCCTGTGTCCTGGTGGTGGACGATCATAAGGATATTGTCTGGTTGATTAAGGAATCTTTATCTGAGGCTTATACGATAGTGGAGGCTTACGGTGTGGAAGAGGCGATCCGTTTGATGGAAAAACAAACGCCGGCCCTGATTATTACGGATATTATGATGCCGGAGATCGACGGGATGGAATTGATCAGCCGTGTGAAATCGGATAAGTTTACCCGCCATATTCCGTTGATAGTCGTTTCTGCCAGAATATCGGAACACGACCAGGCGGAAGGGCTCGACCTGGGGGCAGATGCCTACCTGACCAAGCCGTTTTCTGCGGTGGTGCTCCGCTCCGTAGTCAACCGGCTGATGACGAGTAAAAAAGAACTGAAAGATTATTACTATTCACCGGAGAGCGCCTACGAACAATCCGGCGGACAGCTGATTCATCAGGAAGATAAAGAATTTATGGATGCCGTAACTGCCATTATCCGGGAAAATCTCGATAAGGAAACCCTGCGTCTGGAGCTGATAGCCGAAAAGATGGGCATGAATACCCGGTCGCTTTACCGCCGTTTCAAGAAGATATCTCCGCTCACTCCTTCCGATTTTATCAAGGATTACCGGTTTAATTATGCTGCGCAGTTATTGGTGACGACTAATCTGAGCGTACAGGAAATTATCTATAAAGTCGGCATTTCGAACAGGTCTTATTTCTACCGGGAATTTGCTGCCAAATATAATCAGACGCCTACCGAGTACCGCAATAAGCAAAAAGTAAAACTTCCGGGGAGATAAAAGCGATTCCGCCAGGAATATGTAAAACTTCCGGTGGAAAGTACTGATTTCAACCATTATCCCGTGAGTGTTCTGATTTGCCAAAAGAGTGTCATAATGTGCCGGGTGCATATTGTGACACTCTTTTGGTATTCCAGTAGTAATGCGGGAAAAGAACAATCCGGTAATATTGCATTCAGATTTGTGAAACCCGATAATGCTTTTTAATATGAATACAGAATGATTTGAGCAATGAATAGAAACACTTCGCTTGATTGGCATTTGAGGCGGGAGTGTATCAGGGAGTTGTTTTATACTTTGGATAGTGAATACTTTATTGTTTTAATTTTATGAAGTTGTGTTGCATTAATATATTTGTAATTGTAGTTGGTAGTTTTTTGCTTTCAGCATGTCGGGAAAATATTTCGGTGAATGTACCTGAATTGTCGGATGGGGACCCGACAACTTGTTATACAGGAACCCGGAAACTGAATCGGATTGTTTTTGATCCTCAATACAGTATTCCTATCCAAAGTTATAAAATCTATTCATCAGGCGAATCACCTGTACATGACCCGGCAAGCTGGGTACTGAAAGGCTCCTACGACGGAAAGAACTGGGTGGTGGTAGACGAACGGAATGACCAGCGCTTCTGTTCACGTTACCAGGAAATCCTTTGTCCGATAACCAATCCTTCCAATTATAAACAATATATGCTGGAAGCCGAAACGGCAGGCAGTGATACGCTGGTGATCGGCGATGTCTTGTTTTCCGAAAAGAACCTGGTTACGGACTGGGAAGATTTCAGATATCCCGCAGTAGACTTTGAAGTACTGGCTCCGGAAACAAAAGGTGCAGCGATCTATGCAGATCTTGTACAAGATCCGGATACCTACCTGAAATATCATGCCCGCAAAGTGGCGGAAATCCTTTTCTATACGGCAAAAGATACTATGAATGATGTTCAGACCATTCATTATACATTGAAGGATTATGATGGCGTTTCTGCCAAATCCGGGAATCCTCCGGCTATTTATATCGAATACAGTACCCGCCATATCGAGAAGTCGGCGAACGAATCGCTTTACAAGCTCGACTTTGAAACACGCGGTGTCTTATATCATGAGCTGGTCCATGCGTACCAGTTCGAACCGAAAGGGATTGGTTCATACTCGACGAATAAAGAATTTTGGGCCTGTATAGAAGGAATGGCGGATGCCGTGCGGGCAGAGTCCGGGTTTTTCGATATGAGTACCCGTAAGCCGGGTGGTAACTGGATGGATGGTTACCGTACGACCGGTTTCTTTATCCAGTGGTTGAAAACAAAAGACCCGGATGCCATACGTAAATTCCATTTGACCGTCCGCGATCTGGATGTGTGGAGTTTCGACAAGGCGATCAAGTGTATTTTCGGCGAAGAATCCGGTATTGAAAGCATGTGGAATGAATACCAGGCGTTTCTGACAAAAGAATAAATAAATACTACATACCTATGAAATCTGTAAGATGTTTAGCCTTATTTCTGTCTGCTGCGCTGGCAGGTGGAACGCTGTGGGCACAGGAGAAAGTATCCTTTGTCAATCCGATCATCGGAACAAACGGGATGGGGCATACGTTTCCGGGTGCTTGCGTGCCGTTCGGACTGGTGCAGCTAAGTCCGGATACCGACACGATCCCGCATAATGTCGATGGCAAGTATCAACCCCGTTCCTATGAATATTGTGCCGGATACCAGCATAAGGACAGCAGTATCGTCGGTTTCAGTCATACGCATTTCAGCGGAACCGGTCATTCCGACCTGGGGGACATACTGATCATGCCGGCCACCGGCTGCCTGAAACTGAATCCCGGAACAGCGACCGATCCGGACGGCGGTTACCGTTCCCGTTTCTCGCACGACACGGAGATATCCCGTCCCGGCTATTACGAAGTCATGTTGTCCGATTATGGCGTAAAAGCGCAACTGACGACCACCAAACGGGTGGGAGTTCATAAATATACTTTTTCCGGCGATGGCGGAAACCAGCGTATTATTCTTGATATGATTCATGGTATTTACAATTACGACGGGAAAGTCCTGTGGACGAATATCCGCGTAGAGAATGATACGTTGGTTACCGGTTATCGCATAACAAACGGATGGGCACGGACCAATTACACCTATTTTGCGATGTCTTTCTCCAAACCTGTCATTCATTATGGTTGCGAGGAAAAGGCGAAAGTGAATTACCGTGGTGGTTACGGCAAATTCAATATGAAAGAGAATTTCCCGGATATCGGCGGACGGAAGATCGTAGCCTATTTCGATTTCGATCCGGCAACCTCCAAAGAATTGGAAGTCAAGGTAGCCCTTTCCGGTGTGAGTACCGACGGTGCCCTGAAGAATCTTCGTGCGGAAGCATCCGGTTACAGCTTTGACCAATTGGCGGCAAAGGCTTCGGATACCTGGAACAAGGAACTTTCCTGTATAGAGGCAAAAGGTAACAACGACCAACTGTCTATGCTTTATACCTCTTTGTATCATACCATGATTAATCCGTGTGTCTATACCGATGTCGACGGGCAGTACCGTGGTTTGGACGGAAATATTCACAAGGCCGACGATTTTACAAACTATACGGTCTTCTCTGTCTGGGATACTTACCGTGCCTTGCATCCGTTATTCAATATCATTAACCGCCAGGTAAATACCGATATTGCCCGCTCCATGCTGAAACACTGCGAACAAAGCGTACATAAAGCGTTACCGGTATGGAGCCATATGGCAAATGAAAACTGGTGTATGATCGGTTATCATTCCGTATCCGTACTGGCGGATGCCGTGGCAAAAGGATTACCACTGGATAAGGAGGAAGTCCTGCAAGCGATGGTCAGCAGTTCTACCATTCCTTATTATGACGGAACGAAGGAATATATGGAAAAAGGATATGTTGCACTCGATCATAACGGAAGTGCCGGTTCCTTAACGCTGGAATATGCTTACGATGACTGGACGATTTATAATACCGCCCGTCTGGCAGGAAACGACCGGGTGGCAAACCAATATAAAAAACGGGCGGCCAACTATATCAATGTGTTCGACACAAGTATCGGTTACGCCCGTCCCCGTTATTCGGACGGACGCTGGAAAGAAAACTTCAGTCTGTTGAGTACGCATGGTGAAGGGTTTATCGAAGGAAATGCCCTGAACTATTCTTTCTATGTCCCTCAGGACGTAAACAATATGATTCAATTGATGGGAGGCGACAAGTCTTTCGTGTCCAAACTCGACTCGCTGTTCACGATGCATCTGCCGGACGAGTTCTTTGCCGAAACGGAAGATGTTACCAAAGAAGGACTTTTAGGCGGCTATGTGCATGGCAACGAACCGAGCCACCATATCCCGTTCCTGTATGTCTGGACTACCCAACCCTGGAAAACCCAATACTGGCAACGTGAAATCATGAACAAGATGTACCGAAATAATATCGACGGCCTGTGCGGTAACGACGATTGCGGCCAGATGTCGGCCTGGTATATCCTGTCGGCTATGGGATTCTATCCCGTTTGTCCGGGAACCGACCAATATGTGTTGGGTGCTCCCTACCTGCCTTATATGAAGGTATCGCTTGAAAACGGGAAGACTTTTGAAGTCAGGGCGGATAAGGTCAGCGACAAGAACCGCTATGTCAAATCTGTCCGTCTGAACGGCAAACCGTATACAAAAGCCTATATCACGCAACAAGATATTATGAATGGGGGAGAGCTGACTTTTGAAATGACCTCTTCACCGAATAAGAAGCGTGTATTTACCGGGGACGACAAACCCTATTCGTTATCTGCTAACTAATCATTATTCTATATTCCATGAAGAAGTTATTTATTCTGGCTATTGCCTTTTGCAGCAGTCTTTTCACGATGAAGGCTGCGGATAAGACCGAACTGGTGGATTACGTGAATCCCCTGGTCGGCTCCCAGTCGAAAATATCCTTGTCCACAGGAAATACCTATCCGGCGATTGCAATGCCGTGGGGTATGAATTTCTGGATGCCTCAAACCGGAAAGATGGGAGACGGCTGGGCCTATACCTATGATGCCGACAAGATACGGGGTTTCAAGCAGACACACCAGCCCAGTCCCTGGATAAACGATTACGGTCAGTTTGCCATCATGCCGATAACCGGTAAGGTGGTGTTCGATCAGGATAAGCGTGCCAGCTGGTTTTCCCATAAGGCGGAAGTGGCCAAACCGAATTATTACCGTGTTTACCTGGCCGATCATGATGTGGTAACGGAAATCACGCCGACAGAACGTGCCGCCATGTTCCGTTTTACTTTTCCCGAAACGGATAAGTCGTATGTGATTGTCGATGCTTTCGACCGTGGCTCTTATATCAAGATTATTCCCGAAGAAAATAAGATCATCGGTTATACCACCCGTAACAGCGGAGGTGTTCCCGAGAATTTCAAGAACTACTTTGTTGTCGTGTTCGATAAGCCTTTTACTTATAAGGCAACGGTCGGTGACAGCGAAATCCGCAAGGGTGAAACGGAAGCACAGGAAAACCATACCGGTGCCATCATCGGTTTCTCAACTCGTCGCGGGGAAGTTGTGCATGCCCGTGTCGCTTCTTCTTTTATCAGTCCCGAACAGGCTGAGTTGAATCTGAAAGAGTTGGGCGGACGGTCTTTTGATGAAATAGCGGATGCCGGTCGTAAGACGTGGAACGAAGTGTTGGGACGTATCCGGGTGAATGACGATAATGTAGACAAACTGCGTACTTTCTATTCCTGCCTGTATCGTTCCGTCCTTTTCCCGCGTAGCTTCTACGAAGTGGATGCCAATGGGAATATCGTGCACTATAGTCCGTACAACGGGGAAGTATTGCCGGGTTATATGTTTACCGATACCGGTTTCTGGGATACTTTCCGTTGCCTGTTCCCGTTCCTGAACCTGGTGTATCCGTCGATGAATGTGAAGATGCAGGAAGGTTTGGTGAATACGTATAAGGAAAGCGGATTCCTGCCGGAATGGGCGAGCCCCGGCCATCGTGGCTGTATGGTAGGGAATAATTCGGCTTCGGTTGTTGCCGATGCTTATCTGAAAGGTTTGCGCGGTTACGATATAGAAACCCTTTGGGAGGCTGTCGTACACGGAGCGAACAATGTTCATCCGAAGGTGAAATCGACCGGCCGTCTGGGTTACGACTATTATAATAAGTTGGGGTACGTGCCTTATGATCTGAAGATCAACGAAAGTGCCGCCCGTACATTAGAATATGCTTACGATGACTGGGCCATCTATAAACTGGGAAAAGCATTGGGTAAATCGGAATCGGAAATAGCAGTCTTTGCCAAACATGCCATGAATTATAAGAACCTGTTCGATAAGGAAACCAAGCTGATGCGTGGTCGTAATGAAGACGGTACATTCCAGTCTCCGTTCAACCCGCTGAAATGGGGGGATGCCTTTACGGAAGGAAATAGCTGGCATTATACCTGGTCTGTCTTCCATGACCCGCAGGGATTGATCGACCTGATGGGAGGAAAGTCCGGTTTCAACGCAATGATGGATTCCGTATTCAATGTGCCGCCTTTGTTCGATGACAGTTATTATGGTGGTGTCATCCATGAGATACGTGAGATGCAGATCATGAATATGGGTAATTATGCTCACGGTAACCAACCGATTCAGCATATGATCTATCTCTATAACTACTCCGGTGAACCCTGGAAAGCGCAGTATTGGGTACGCGAAGTGATGGACAAGCTGTACTTCGCCACTCCCGACGGCTATTGCGGTGACGAGGATAACGGACAGACTTCTGCCTGGTATGTGTTCTCTGCACTCGGCTTCTATCCGGTCTGCCCGGGAACTGACCAGTATATCCTAGGCTCTCCATTATTCAAAAGCGTGACGCTGAATCTGGAAAACGGCAAGAAGGTAGTGATCAATGCCAATAACAATGATGCAGCGAACCGTTACATCTCGACCATGAAGGTAAACGGCAAGAATTACACCCGCAACTACCTGACACATGAAGACCTGTTGCGTGGCATGACGATCAACTGCACCATGTCCGCCACCCCCAACAAAACCCGTGGCACAGAGGAAAAGGATGCACCTTATTCATTCTCTAAAGAGATAAAAAACTAGAAATATTTGAACTATCCCGTTCCCGTGCTCGACACGGGATCGCAAAAGCACAAACCGTATCCTATATGTATCTTTTGATACTGCCTGTTCTTCTGCGGCCCCGTGTCAAGCACGGGGACAAGATAGCTCATATCTGATAAAATATGAAACTACGAGTTTATACATTATTAGCCATGTCTTGTTTTGCCCTGACAGGCATGGCCCAAAACGAGAAACTGACCGACTACGTCAGACCCCTGGTCGGAACAGACGGATACGGGAATGTCTATCCCGGTGCACAAATCCCGTTCGGTGGTATCCAGATCAGTCCGGATACAGACTCCAAATACTACGATGCGGCAGCCGGTTATAAATACAACCATACTTCCATCCTCGGATTCAGTCTGACGCACCTGAGCGGAACAGGCATCCCCGACCTGGGTGATTTCCTGTTTATCCCCGGTACCGGCGAAATGAAACTCGATCCGGGAACCCGCGAAAATCCCGATGAAGGTTACCGTTCACGCTATACCCATGACCAGGAGTGGACTTCTCCCAATTACTATGCCGTCCTGTTGCAGGATTATGGTGTCAAAGCCGAAATGACGGCCGGACTGCGTAGTGGAATGTTCCGCTTCACCTATCCCAAATCGGATAAGTCTTTCATTATGATCGACCTGAATCATACCTTATGGCAATCCTGTGAATGGTCGAATCTCCGTATGGAGAACGATTCGACCTTGACCGGCTATAAGTTGGTGAAAGGGTGGGGACCGGAACGCCATGTCTATTTCACCACCGTCTTCTCCAAAAAGCTGAAAGATTTCCGCATCATGCAGGATAAGAAGCCGGTCATTTACAACACTTCCCGTTTCAGAAGCACGAACGAAGCCTGGGGAAAGAACCTGATGGCTTGCCTTTTCTTTGCTACGGAAGAGGGGGAAGAAGTGATTGTAAAAACTTCCGTATCGGCAGTCAGTACAGCCGGGGCACAACTGAATATGCAGGAACTGGACGGCATGACCTTCGACGGCCTGAAAGAAAAAGGTATCGACTTATGGGAACAGGAACTGGAAAAGTACCGCGTGACAGCCGACCGGAAGACAAAAGAGACCTTTTATACGTCTGCTTATCATGCCGCTTTGCATCCGTTCATCTTCCAGGATGCCGACGGTCGTTTCAGAGGCTTGGACAAGAATATCGAACAGGCCAAAGGCTTTACGAATTATACTACTTTCTCTTTGTGGGACACCTATCGCGCCCTGCATCCCTGGTTTAACCTGGTGCATCAGGACGTGAACGCCGATATCGCCAATTCCATGCTTGCCCATTACGATAAGAGCACGGAGCGAATGCTTCCGATCTGGTCGTTCTATGGCAACGAAACCTGGTGTATGATCGGTTACCATGCCGTATCCGTCCTGGCCGATATGATCGTTAAAGGTGTCAAAGGATTTGATTACGAACGGGCATACGCAGCCATGAAGACAACCGCAATGAATAAGCATTACGATTGTCTGCCGGATTACGATCGTAACGGTTACGTTCCCTTCGACAAAGAAGCCGAGTCGGTTTCCAAAACTTTGGAGTATGCCTACGACGATTATTGCATTGCCCGTGCTGCCCAGACTTTGGGAAAGACGGACGATTATACCTATTTCCTGAACCGTTCCCTCTCTTACCAGACCTTGATTGATCCGGAAACCAAATACATGCGTGGTCGAGACAGCCAGGGAAACTGGCGCACCCCGTTTGCCCCGATCGCTTACCAGGGACCGGGTTCGGTAAATGGCTGGGGAGATATCACCGAGGGCTTTACGATGCAGTATACCTGGACCGTTCCGCACGACGTACAGGGATATATCAACCTGGCGGGAAAGAAACTGTTCGAGAAACGGCTGGACGAACTCTTTACTGTCGAGTTGCCGGACGATATTCCGGGCGCCCACGATATCCAGGGACGTATCGGGGGGTACTGGCACGGCAACGAGCCTTGCCATCATGTCGCTTATCTGTATAATTACCTGGGCAAGCCGTGGAAATGCCAGAAATGGATACGTGAGATTGTAGATCGTTTTTACGGCAACGAACCCGGTTCGTTGAGTGGTAATGACGACTGCGGACAGATGTCGGCCTGGTACATGTTCAACTGTGCCGGTTTCTATCCTGTCGCTCCTTCCAGTAATATATATAATGTAGGTTCCCCTTGTGTCGAGGCGTTATCTATCACGATGAGCAACGGTAAAGAGATAAAGATGACGACCGAGAACTGGTCGAAGGAGAATGTCTACATTAAAGAAATGTATGTAAACGGCAAGAAATACAACAAATCTTACCTGACATACGATGACGTGAAATCCGGTATATCCCTGCATTTTGTGATGAGTGACAAGCCAGCCTTCAAACGTGCAGTGTCGGCAGATGCCTGTCCGGCTTCCCTGTCATTGCCCGGTAAGACAATGCTTTACCAAAAGCCTGCCGACAACTAAGCAGATGGTTTTTCAATATACACATATTATTTCAATTAACGATGAGAGAGTTTTTTCCCCTTTAGGTGAGGGACTGGGGCGTGTGATATGGGAATACCACACGCCTCTTTATTATGACCTTCCTTCCTATACGGGAAAGAGATGGTAATCAGGCTACTTTTCCTGTAGCCAATTCTCTTTCAAGATACTCATATACATAAGCCGTACTTTGGCTGTAGAGTCCCGTGTTAAGGTTGATAAGCCGTGCGTATGTATCTGAAGTATAGAGTGCGCGGAGTGCCTCATCCATATCCATCTGGTGTTCTTGTATCAGCAGCCAGACGATTTCCTTAGAAATCTCCTCTATCATAAATGTCTCTTTGGTCATAATGTATTTGTTTTTGTCAGATACTTAATAGCTCTCTCCGTGCCGAAGAAATACTGTATGGTCACACCTTTCATATATTTCAGTTCGTCCAGGAATTTATTCATATCTATCAGTCCGGAAGTAAAGCGGCGTATCTGATAACCCACCGCATCATTGGCTATGGGACCGATTACAATATCATAACAGTGCGATGACACACGTGTACGGTTACGGCGGTTCATCAATACAAACTCAGCCCATTCCTTGCTATATTCCTGAAACTCCAGTACTGATAAGCTGGAGTTCTGAAGGCAACTCTCATCAAATCTATATGTATTTAGTGTTGGGGTACCTACTCCTAACTGCTCGGTCTTTCTTTCGGCCAATTCCAGAGCCTGCGCTTTGTCCGCCGAAAGGTAAAAACCGCAACCGAAGTCTTTTCCCACCTTAGATATCCCAAGGTCTATTTCTGTTATATTAATATTAGAACCGTGATATAGTATCATACCAACGCCCCTCCTTTCCTGTGGCAATAGGCCGTAAGGTCTTCTACTACGTCTTCAAACGAAAGCGTATGTTCCACATTGTAGAAACGGTTTACAAAGTCAATGCCTTTAAACCTTTCCAGATAGCGATAAGCCTGCGATGTATTGAGCGAATGGGCTGCGGCAAACTCGCTTATTACGGCGATAATGTATTCTATCTTGTTTTTAAGCTCCGAATCTGTATTTTTCATCTTCCTTGCTGTTTTTAAGTTACATCAAGTACAAAGATATATCTTTTTTTCGGAAGTTTCCCAATGCTCACACGTAGTCTGGATACTCTTATTATTCTTCCTCTTCTTTGGGTGGCAGCGAATAAACCCTGTGCGTCCTGTATCCCATCTTGATCACTATGCCGTCTTTTACAAACAGTTTCATGTCTTCAGTTGCCCGGTAGCGGCTGCAATGGTTTATTCCTGCATAATCCGTCAGATTGATATACGGATTGTTTTGCAGGAATTTAAGCATCTTATTTTTCCTGTCCGTCAGTTCATTAGAGGTGACATTCTCTCTTTTTATTTTCAGTGGGCGGTCCTTGTTGACCAGTTCCCTCAATCGTTTGGCGCAGCGGAAGTTTACTCCGTCCGCCCTGGCAAAGAAGACGGTTTTGCCCTTCTCATCCGTTTTCTGTAACGTCTTGAGGGCAGGGGAGAAGTGCCCTAATCCCTCCAGTTCCACACAATAGCCGTTCGATAAGTTCCGTCCGATATAGGTGGTCAGCGCCTCTATCGCCCCTTTCACATCGGCCGAAGTTAGCGAACACGAATCCGAGAGGTATTCGCAAATATCTTCCATCCGCATCGTGCCTTTGGATATAAGGCGGGCACAAGACTGTTGCTCCTTGCCGCTGGTGTTTGGTGCCTTGTATACTCCGAATTTAATTCTTCCCATGGTAGTTTAATTTTAATACTGGTATAATTATTATTACCTCGGATGTATCTTTGACAAGGTGCGTCCGAATCTTACTTTTCTGCTTATGTAAGTTGTTGTCGACGTTGTCGGCAATATTGTTGACACTGTCGAAAACTTTGCCGACACTGTCATTTATTTTGCCGACTGCGTCGGCAACAACTTACCTGCCTTCCAAAGATAATACATCTCCGAGGTAAAAGCAAGTAATATAAGGGATAAATGAAACTATTCCGGTGATAATTTTATCTTTTGCACGTGAACATTACCGTTTCTTCCTGGAATCATGTACTTTTGTATTCTTGCAAAACGAGCATCATGATAACACTATCGAATTTTGAAAATTATGCGCTTCCTCAGATATGGGAGCGCGGTATATCTTATTATAGGCAGGGAGCAATGAGAAATCTGGAAGAAGATTCTCCCGAGGAATGGGTTGCAACTGTTCTGGGTACTGAGGATTATACAGTGGAAGTAACCCTTGAAGATGATAAGGTCATGGATTATATCTGTGATTGTCCTTATGAAGGAGATATGTGTAAGCATGTGGTTGCCACATTGTTAACGATCAGAGAAAGGAAAAAGACGGAAAAATATTTTATCCAGGCAGAAGAGACGGAGAGTAAGAACAGTGGCTTTTCTTCTGAGACAGTCAAAGCTGAAATCGACGAGATACTTGCTATCGCAGACAAGAAGCAATTAATGTCGTTTTTATCGGAATACGCTGTTCATCATGTTGATTTCAGGAATGCTTTGAAACAACAATTTATTCCTGATCGGAATACAGAGAGCCTTGATACGGATTATTGTCAGGAAGTGGAAAGGTGTTTTCTATCCTCACCGTCCGGCAGTGGATATGGGAGAACCGGAAGATTTGTTGGAGCGTTTTAGTTCACATGTTCAGGTTTATGCCGAAAAGAATACAGACCGATCGCATTATGAATACGTGGCAAAAGCACTGAAAGAAATGCTGAAGCTGAAAGGAGGAGAGCTGGAAGTCCGCCTCCTTGTGGATGTTTTCCGTCAGGCGTATAAACGGAGAACAGCTATGATGGGGATATTGAAAGATTTCTAGGCGGTTTTTCAATAAATCTCAATATCTTTGCATGAGACATTTATCAAGTGGTCTTAAATAGCTAGAGCAGGCAATAATAAGGACTGACTTATATAATCCGACCAATTTATAATTGAAGAAAATAATGAAGAAAATGATTTTGGGAGCACTGGCTTTCCTGTCGATACAAATGACGTCTGCACAGACGTTGGAAAAGATGCAATGGTTCAATGAACCGGCAAAGTGGGAGATAAATGATAAGGCATTATCCATGTTTGTCACTCCGCAAAGCGATTACTGGCGTATCTCCCATTATGGGTTTACGGTCGATGACGCTCCTTTTTATTATGCCACTTATGGCGGCGAGTTTGAAGTAAAAGTGAAGGTGACAGGCGAGTATAAAGCACGTTTCGACCAGGCCGGACTGATGCTCCGTATCGACCATGAGAATTATATCAAGGCGGGTATCGAATTTGTAGACGGTAAATTCAATCTGAGCACTGTCGTTACCCATAAAACGAGCGACTGGAGTGTGATCTCGTTGGATAAGCCTGTCCCGTATATCTGGATCAAAGCAGTCAGACGCCTGGATGCGGTAGAAATATTCTATTCGTTCGACGATAAAACATACACGATGATGCGTAACGCCTGGTTGCAGGATAATATTCCGGTGAAGGTCGGTTTTATGGCTGCCAGCCCCGACGGGAACGGCTTCAATGCGAAGTTTGAACACTTTGAAGTAAAGCACCTGCCCGATATGCGCAGACTCGAGTGGCTGAAGAAAAATGCGGAATAAAGATCTAATCGGTTATTCTTATCTTTCATGATTGGAGAAATATTTCTATATTTGCACCGCTTTAGATAAGAATCAGATAATATCTATATAAATCAGATTAAGAAATGACAAAGAGCGCATTACAAATTGCAAGAGCAGCTTACCAACCTAAGGTACCCGCTGCATTGAAAGGTGCTGTAAAAGCCGTAGATGGTGAATACACAGAATCAGTAGCCGATCAGGAAGACATCAAAAAATTATTCCCTAACACGTACGGAATGCCGATCGTTACTTTTGAAAAGAGCAACGAAAAGAAAGAAATGCCTGCTATCAATGTAGGTGTAATCCTTTCCGGTGGTCAGGCTCCTGGTGGTCATAATGTGATTGCCGGTATCTTTGACGGTGTGAAGGCTACAAACAAGGATTCCCGCCTGTATGGCTTTATCCTGGGTCCCGGTGGTCTGATCGATCACAAATATATGGAACTGACTGCTGATATTATCGACGAATATCGTAATACAGGCGGTTTCGATATGATCGGTTCAGGTCGTACTAAACTGGAAACAAAAGAACAGTTCGACAAGGGTCTGGAAATCCTGAAAGAACTGGACATCAAGGCACTTGTTATTATCGGTGGTGACGACTCTAATACAAATGCTTGCGTACTGGCTGAATATTACAAAGCTATCAACGCTGGTGTACAGGTTATCGGTTGTCCGAAGACTATCGACGGTGACCTGAAGAACGAACAGATTGAAACATCTTTCGGTTTCGATACGGCTTGTAAAGTTTACTCGGAAGTTATCGGTAACATTCAACGTGACTGTAACTCAGCTCAGAAATACTGGCACTTCATCAAACTGATGGGCCGTTCAGCATCTCACATCGCACTGGAATGTGCTTTGCAGACTCAGCCGAACATCGCTATCGTTTCAGAAGAAGTGGAAGCTAAAAATATGTCTTTGGACGATATCGTGACTTATGTTGCTGAAATCGTTGCAAAACGTGCAGAAAACGGTCAAAACTTCGGTACCGTACTGATCCCTGAAGGTCTGATCGAATTCGTTCCGGCTATGAAACGTCTGATCGCCGAACTGAACGACTTCCTGGCTAAACACGATGCTGAATTCAAGATGATCAAGAAGAGCGAACAGCGTGCTTATATCATCAGCAAGCTGACTAAAGAAAACTCTGACCTGTATGCTTCTCTTCCGGAAGGCGTTGCCCGTCAGTTGTCTTTGGACCGCGACCCGCACGGAAACGTTCAGGTTTCTCTGATCGAAACAGAAAAATTGCTGTCTGAAATGGTTGGCAAGAAATTGGACGAATGGAAGAAAGCCGGTAAATACAACGGTAAATTCTCTGCATTGCACCACTTCTTCGGTTATGAAGGACGTTGCGCTGCTCCGTCTAACTACGATGCAGACTATTGCTATTCATTAGGTTACACTGCTTCTTGCCTGATCGCAGCAGGTAAGACCGGTTATATGTCATCTGTACGTAATACGACTGCTCCTGCTGAAAAGTGGATTGCCGGTGGTATTCCTGTAACAATGATGATGAACATGGAAAAACGTCATGGCGAAATGAAGCCGGTTATCCAGAAAGCGTTGGTTAAACTGGATGGTGCTCCTTTCAAGAAATTCGCTGCTAACCGCGACGAATGGGCATTGACTACCAGCTACGTTTATCCGGGTCCGATCCAGTACTTCGGTCCGACAGAAGTTTGCGACGAACCGACTAAGACATTGCAGTTGGAACAGGCAAAATAAGATAGAGAGATCATATCTTTATATAATAGAGGTAAGGCTTAGGCTTTACCTCTATTTTTTTACGGTAGTGTCTTATATGCTGACATCTATTGTATACTTGCTCAGTGGGGCTTCGCCTGCCTGTTTCAGTATCCTGTTTGCTTTCTTGAGGCAGATGTCGTTGAAGTCTTTTTCCATGCAGACGAAATTGTGACGTACATACATAGAGTCTACTTTGATAGTTTTTTGATTGAGAATATCGAAGTTGATAATCTGTTTTTTTAATTCCTTTTTATTGATATTTCCGGATACATATTTCAGAAATGCAGACAAAGCAATTTCTAAACTCAGGATTACTTCATGGGGCAATTTGCGATAATAAAACAAAAACTGGTAAAACGCTATAACCATGGAGCGCGTATTCTCGTCGTAGTTTGCCAGTAAAGACTGATATTCCTGATAATCGTCAAGCAATTCGTCGGCCAGCTGGTTTTTATCGTGCAGAAATTTTTCAGGAGCAATATCTATACCTGTTATTTCTCCGAACCGGTCAGAGATGAACTCTGCGTCTTTATACGTGATGTTGCATTTCGTATAATTCTTTTTAGTCTGGATAGAGTCGAAAAGCGAGTACCCGGTCAGTAGCGTATATATTAATATTGCTCTGCGGCATATCGAATGGTCCATCATTGATTGAGAAAGCCGATCTATCGGATCTTGTGTAGTTTTCATATATAATTGTTTTTATTAATATTAATACAGTGGCAATATACAAAATATTGGGTTGACTTATGATAGGATCGTTATCAACTTATTCATATTATATCGCTTGGTCGCCCCGGTGATCAGGAACCAATCGACAATATACCATATCCCGAGGCCGCCGCCGGTCAGAAGTTTGCCAAAGCCTTTGCCTATGTTCCCGATCAGGAAACGGTCCAAACCGGTCACACCGAGGAAAATGGAGAGAAGTAGTATTTTTCCCGGACTTCTGAAATGGGTGTCTTCTAAAAGAGTCTCTTTCTCCGGGGGGAGATTGAGCAGCTTATGGATGGGAATTTCGTAATCCGGAAATTTACTCTCATTAGCCAGAAGGAATTTATCGACTTTATCAGCTTCCATATTTTTAGTCAGTAGATTTATAATGTGTAAATATAAGTATTTTCTGGTTCTTTTACAATCTTTTGTGGGTATTCCATATCCAGTTCAGTATTGTTAATAGAATAATGAATGCAAGAATATACTTATTTGCCAGCTTGCGCTCCGCTTTTTTCAGCCAATCCCGGAACGTATGCCTTTTTTGTACGAAGTCAAAAACGATACCTGTAATAAAGAAGACAGCCAGCAAAACAAAGAGTAACCCATAAGGATTGATGAGGATTGAATCGCCTATATCTCCGTTCAGTAGGGCATGAATTGCACGACGCATTCCGCAGGCCGGACACGGATATCCTGTCATTGTGTGGAAAATGCAAGGAAATGATAATAATGCATATCCCGCTATAATGGCTACAGCAAGATATGCATATTTATTTCTCTTTCCCACAAGTAGCAGGGATTAGAACATTAAAATATTCTGCAACTGTTCCAGGTTCTTCTTTTTCGTCGCATCCATGATCAGAAACCAGTCGATAATCATCCAGATCCCGCAACCGCCTAAAGTGACCAGCTTGCCGACACCCAAGGCTACATCGCCGATCAGAAAACGGTCGATACCCAATGAGCCGAGGAAAACGGAAATAATAAGTATGATAGTCGGGTCTTTGAAATCGCAGGTTTGTAAATAAATCAGCTTGGATTCGTCCATCTCCAACAGACGATCCCTGATGATAGGTATATGACTGGCAGGTAGTTTGCTACTGTTTGTCATGAGGAACATATCCACTTTTTGTGCGTCCATAATTTTTATAGATTAAGTTACTAACGACAAATATAGTGTTTTTTCGTATCTTTGAACCTGATAATATTAATTTAAACAACACAATACTATGTTCTCAGGAATTGTAGAAGAAGCTGCTCAGGTAGTTGCGTTGAATGCAGATCAGGGAAACCTGCATATCACGATGAAGTGTTCATTTGTAAATGAGCTGAAAATCGATCAGAGTGTGGCACATAACGGCGTTTGTCTGACAGTGGTGAACCTGACCGACGAAACTTATACGGTGACGGCTATCCAGGAAACACTGGACCGTTCCAATCTGGGACTGCTGAAAGTCGGTGATCTGGTAAATCTTGAACGAAGCATGATGATGAACGGTCGTCTGGACGGACATATCGTTCAGGGACATGTGGATCAGACGGCTGTTTGTACGAATGTACGTGAAGCGGACGGAAGCTGGTATTATACATTTGAATATACTTTCGACAAGGCGATGGCGCAACAGGGATATATGACCGTGGAAAAGGGATCTGTTTGTGTAAATGGCGTCAGCCTGACTGTCTGCAACTCGCAGCAGAATAGTTTCGAGGTGGCTATCATCCCTTACACACACGATAATACAAACTTCTGCCGGATCGAAAAAGGAACTGTAGTAAATCTGGAGTTTGATATCGTCGGTAAATACATCAGTAAAATGATGCAGTTCAAATGAAAGATTCCTCTTTTAGTAAAGAAATAACGGCAGAGCGACCGGGTGTTTATCCCGAAGCGTTCTGCCGTTTATTTTACAACGCATCTTTTCTTCCAGATATCTGTCTTATAATATATGTACGTAATAACCAATCCTATGCCGATACTGATCCCGATAGCCCACCATATTCCCTGACGGCCGTACCAGGCACTTAGCTGGTAAGCCAGCGGAATGCGGATCAGCCACAGGCAAAGCAGGCTGGTCACCATTGTGAAAATCGTATCTCCGGCTCCCCGAAGTGCACCATTATAGATATTCAAAGCTCCGTGCACAATAAAGAATCCTCCGATGATCAGTAAATATTCTTTTCCGATCGCAATTACTGCCTGGTCGTTGGTGAAGGCGCGCATCATTTCTTCCCCGAAGAAGTAAATAGCTGTGAAGGTGACCACGCTGAATATGACATTGACCAGCATGGTGAACCGTAGTCCTTTGCGTACGCGGTCGAAGCGGCCGGCTCCGATGTTTTGTCCGCAGAATGCAGCCAGTGCGCCGGATAGTGTCAGGACAGCTTGTGTAATGATCGTGTCAATTTTCCCGGCGGCACCGTAAGCGGTCAGGGTATCGGTGCCGAAGCCGTTCACTATTCCGAGAAGAGCAATCAGTCCCAAAGCGATCGCGCACTGTTGTACGCTGGTGGGGAGTCCTATTTTCAATCCTTCTTTGAATAGCTTCATGTCGAACAGTAAATCTTGTTTTTTGATGGATAGGAGCGGGTGGGTGTTATTGACATAACCTAAAGCCACACACATTCCGATTCCCTGTGCTATGACGGTTGCGCGTGCCGCTCCTTCGATTCCCCAGCCGAAGCCAACGATAAATAGTAAATCGAGGACGATATTCAATACGGTGGTGATGAAAATAAAGATCATAGGTCGTACGGATTCCCCCACGCCTCTTAATATGGAAATAATACTATTGAATGTGACGAACAGGAATGTTCCTCCTATATAAATCCTGAAATAAGCGACGGCATCGGGTATGACTTCCTCCGGCGTGTTGGTCAGGCGGAAGATAGGTTCGGCGAATATGATCCCGGCAATTGAAAGAGCAATGCCTGCTACCAGCATAAAAATGAAAAAGGAGGAGAAAGCACGTTGCACTTTGTCATATTGTTTGGCTCCGAAGAATTGCGAAACGACTACGGAGGTTCCGCTTCCGACACCGATAACGAGTGATATAATAAAGTAATATATAAAGAATGAGGCGGAAACGGCAGCTAATGCTTCTTTCCCTAAAAATTGTCCGACGATAATACTGTCGGTAATATTATAGAGTTGCTGCAATAAGTTTCCGATAAGTAATGGTAAAGCAAAGCGTACGATCACTTTCCAAACCGGGCCGTGCGTCAGGTCTGAGGTGTTCATAAATCTTTGAGTAAGATATTATCGTTTGCTTTAATCATATCTTCCCGGGTTTTCAGCAAGGCATGCCATTCTTTGGTAAAAAGTTTGGAAGTGTCTATCTTGAAATTTTCAGAACCATATTCATCCATCTTGGCAAACAGATAGCCTACCGTTATTTGGTTTATGTCGATGGCCGGCTGATAATAGGCGACACGTTCATCATCTCCATAATTTACCTCTATAATGATTCCCAGCTCGGTAAGCAGATAAAGTATGTCTGTCGTGAGGCGGATGGGGATACGGTAGGCATCCGACAGTTCGTCTGCCGTATAGGGTTTCTCTCCTTTGACAAACCTTTTTATGATAAGGGAAGATATAAGCAGCGTAAGAAAATCCTTGTATCTGCGGCTGATGTTCTTGCTGTCACGTTCAAAACTGAACTTTTTTACGTTTTGTGAAGCATAAGATAATTCAGCCCCGAAAAGGCAGATCAGCCAGGATAATTGTAACCATAGTAATAATAAAGGTAAGGCGGCAAAACTACCATAGATAGCATTGTATTTACTAACCCAGATCTGTCCGCTGATATAAATAAATTGGAAGAACTGAAAGGCGCAACCGGCAATTATACCTGCCATCAGGCCGTTGATGAACCTGACTTTTGTGTTAGGTAATGATACATAAAGACCTGTAAAAGCCATTATGGTAATAATATAAGGTACGACATTCAGGGCAAGTTCGACCAGTGGCGTGAAAAAAAGGTAATTGCTCAGAAATGAATTTTGCAGGGTGGAGGCAAAGATAGAAAGCCCGCTGGAGGCAGTCATCAGTATCGGCAATATGAGGAACAGCGCCAGATAGTCTGATATTTTCCTGTACCATGGACGTGACTTTTTTATTTGCCATATATCGTTGAAGGTATCTTCGATGGAAGAGATCAGGTTGATGACCGTATAGAACAGCAGAACAAGACCGATCCCGATGATAACACCGCCTTGTGCCTGTGCCAGATAATTCTCTACGTACTGGAATGCTTTATTCAGTTCGTTCTCATGTCCGGGGAAATAATAGAGCAGTTCTTTCCGGACAGTAGCCTGAAAGCCGAAACCTTTGGCGATGCCGACCAATACTGCCAATAAAGGAACAATAGCCAGAAAGGTGCTGTAAGTAAGAGCGGATGCCTTTGTTTGCAGATTCTCGCTGTTGAAACCGCGTACGGCAAGTATGACTGTTTTGATCGTGTTGATATAAAGTTCTTTCAGGCCGCTTACTTCATTTTCTGTAATTCTCCAGATGTCGTAAGTTACAAAACGAATGGTTCTTGTCAGCAAGGCGTTGATCCGTTCTATCAGAGGCTTTTTATCAGCAGTCTTTTTATCCGTCTTCTTCTTCATGCTGTGATTTGTAGGGGCAAAAGGTGTTTGCCGGATGAATAAAAAAATGCAGCCTGCCTGTAAGCCGGGTCCTGTGCTTCAACCGAAGTTGGAGTGTCTGCCATTTATCTTGTCTTACCGTCACCGGCAAGCTTTAGCGGTCTACCCCCCGGCATCGGACGAGCAATCCTACATACGCCGGTATACATGACCTTACAACCCATAAGGCGTACGGCATCCCGTATTACTACGGGACCCGGTGAGCTCTTACCTCACCTTTTCACCCTTACCGGACGAGTCCGGCGGTTATTTTCTGTTACACTACTTTGCCCTTGCGGACAACTTCCCGTTAAGAAGTATGGTGCTCTGTGTTGCCCGGACTTTCCTCACATCCGAAGATGAGCGACAGACCGGCAGGCTGCAATGCGACAAAGATAACTATTTTAGTTGACAGTTAGCGGTTGACAGTTGACAATTTTGAGGAAAGACAGGAACGGGCTGTCTTTCGGGTTGCTTTTGAGTTACTTACTAAGTAGACGTTGGCTTACTTAGTAAGTAGCAGGGTAGGCTACTTATCGAGTAAGCGAAGAGTTACTTAATAAGTAGGTTTAGAACTACTTAATAAGCAAAGGATGTCCCTTTTTTACCTGCCAATTGTCACCTGTCATCTGTCAACAGGTATGAACATTCTGCCGTTTCTGCTGTTATATTACTGAAAGCATGACCATTTGACAGGCGGATGATTGTTAAAAAGGTACTTTGCAATACACAGTACTGTTAAGTGCCGTTAACCCCGTATAATTCGTCGTTAAAAGTGATAAAAAATCATAGGTAAATGGAATAATCGCACGTTTTTTGAACTTTCTTTGTCGAAAGAAAAGTGTTAAATTTAAATGTTTGATAAAATAGAAAAAGTATGAAAACAATGTGGAAAAATGTGCTGGGAGTTGTTCTTGTTGCTGCGATCAGTACGGGGGCAGCCGTTGGAACAAGTGCTTATTTAATGAATAAGAATCAACCGGTTTATGTCACCGATTTTACGAACACATTCAATCAGCCTGTTCGATATGCCGGATTGAATGCAGTGGCAGCGGAAAATACCGATTTTACCCAGGCGGCAGAAAGCACCGTGCATGGGGTTGTGCACATCAAAGCTACAACCAATGCCAAGCAGTATGCCGATGATGGCAGAGGACAGCAATATGTCGATCCTTTTGAGTACTTCTTCGGATTTGGAGGAAGAGGCGGAGGAGGTTTTCAGCGTCCGCAACCGCAGCCTCGTGTCGGATCTGGTTCAGGTGTTATTATTTCCACAGATGGATATATTATCACAAATAACCATGTGATTGACGGGGCGGATGAATTGGAAGTGACATTGAATGATAACCGTAAGTTTTCGGCTAAACTGATTGGAACGGATCCTACGACAGATATTGCATTGATAAAAGTAGATGCAAAAGATCTTCCGACTATTCCGTTCGGTGATTCTGAAAAATTGAAGGTAGGAGAGTGGGTGCTGGCTGTTGGTAACCCGTTCAACCTGACATCGACAGTTACTGCCGGTATTGTTAGTGCCAAAGGCCGTGGAATCTCTATGGGAGGTGACAGAAGTAAAATCGAATCATTTATCCAGACGGATGCTGCCGTAAACCCAGGTAATAGTGGGGGTGCTTTGGTGAATACAAAAGGTGAACTGATTGGTATCAACACGGCTATTTATTCTGAAACAGGAAACTTTGCCGGATATTCATTTGCTGTTCCTATCAGCATTGCCGGTAAGGTGGCAAGCGACTTGAAACAGTATGGTACTGTACAGCGTGCAATCCTTGGTGTTTTGATGATGAGTGTAGGTGATATTGCTGATCAGTTGAGTTATCCGAACCTGGATAGTAAGTTGAAAGAAGAGTTGACTGAACTGAAGTCGAAGATAAAAGTCTCTGAAGGTGCTTGCGTGTCGGATTTCGCAGAAAGAAGTTCAGCTAAAGAAGCCGGTATCGAAAAAGGTGATGTGATTATTGCTGTAAATGGTGCGAAAGTAAAGAATGCTAATGCTTTGCAGGAACAAATCAGCAAATATCGTCCCGGAGATAAAGTGGAAATTACTGTAGATCGTAATGGAAGCAATAAGAAATTTACTGTGGAACTTCGTAATGCACAAGGAAGCACATCTGTTGTGAAGAGCGCAGGTGACAGCAGTGCAGATGTTCTTGGAGCCGCTTTTAAAGCGTTGACGGATAAACAAAAACGTGAACTTGGTGTAAGCTATGGTATTGAAGTAACAGGATTGTTGAAAGGTAAGTTAAGAGATGCCGGAATCCAGAAAGGCTTCGTTATCATGATTGTCAATGACCAGAAGATCTCTACACCCGAACAACTCGAAAAGTTGGTAGACAAGGTCTTGAAAGGAAATGCAGACGATCGTTACATCGTTGTAAAAGGTTTTTATCCGAACGGACGTACAAAAGTATATGCTATTGATCTAGCCGAATAATAAAATAAAGTTATATTCGTCTTATTTGGCGGGAAGATTGTTAAAGGTTTATAATTGGTCGGGTGTAGGGTGCACTCGACCAATTTTGTCAATAAAAATAATATTATCTTTGCACCCTGATATTTCTCAATTAAAAACATTGGATGAGACAGTTAAAGATCACAAAGTCCATTACCAATCGCGAAAGTGCTTCGCTTGATAAGTATCTTCAGGAAATAGGCCGTGAAGATCTTATTACAGTGGAAGAGGAAGTAGAATTGGCACAGGCAATTAAAAGAGGCGACCGGAGAGCATTGGAGAAATTAACCAGAGCTAACCTGCGTTTCGTCGTTTCTGTAGCTAAGCAATATCAAAACCAGGGATTAAGTTTACCTGACCTTATTAACGAAGGTAACCTGGGATTGATTAAAGCGGCTGAGAAATTTGATGAAACCAGAGGGTTTAAGTTCATTTCTTATGCTGTATGGTGGATTCGTCAGTCTATTTTGCAGGCTTTGGCAGAGCAGTCTAGAATTGTTCGTCTTCCGTTGAATCAGGTTGGTTCGCTGAACAAGATCAGCAAAGCCTTCTCTAAATTCGAACAGGAAAATGAACGTAGACCTTCTCCCGAAGAACTGGCAGATGAACTGGATATTCCTGTAGATAAGATTTCAGATACTCTAAAGGTGTCCGGAAGACATATCTCTGTGGATGCACCGTTCGTGGAAGGCGAAGATAACAGTCTTTTGGATGTGCTTGTGAACGACGACGCTCCTATCGCTGACCGATCGTTGATGAACGAGTCATTGGCAAAAGAAATTGATCGAGCACTTGCTACACTAACCGAAAGAGAATGTGAGATAATCAAAATGTTTTTCGGTATAGGCTGTCAGGAAATGACATTGGAAGAGATTGGCGACAAATTTGGCCTCACTAGAGAGCGCGTCCGCCAGATCAAGGAAAAAGCAATCAGAAGATTAAGACAAGGAACACGTAGCAAGCTCCTCAAATCGTATTTAGGTTGACCTCGGGTAAAACCAAAGAGGTAAACAAAGCTCCATATCCAGAAGGATACGGGGCTTTTGTCTTTTTTATACCGACCTGGCTGTTAGGAATTGTATTTTTCGCGTACATTATATAAGTAATAATAATAGCTGCGAAACCGTGACGAGGATTGTTGTAATTTTTTTTTCTTTTGTAATTGTCAGTCGTTCAGAATTATAGTCTGTCAGTAACGATTTAGTTGAAAAAATAATCTCATAAAAGTTTGGAGCGTATGTTGTAAAGCACTACTTTTGCATCCGCATTCGAGAGAGAACGGCACTGCAAAACATGATGAAAAAAACTTTTAGAAAAAACTTCCTAAAACATTTGGAAGTATGAAATAAAAGTTCTTATCTTTGCATCCACGTTCGCTAAAATAAAGCGAGTGTAACAACAAGAGTTCTTTGAAAGATTTACATATCAACAAGTAGTACAAGTATTAAAAATTAATACCGTCAATAAACTTGAAATAAATACGAATT